>Ga0310811_10000005_pt1 | contig 577704 bp, 545 predicted proteins | sample YCmetagenome_FD_207642 | JGI IMG/M metagenome (GOLD analysis project Ga0310811, IMG submission 207642) | Soil microbial communities from experimental microcosm in Duke University, North Carolina, United States - YC | ecosystem: Engineered > Artificial ecosystem > Soil microcosm > Unclassified...
ACGCCACCTCACGCTTCGGCCGAGCACGCTGGAAACGCCACTGCAGATCACTGTCCATGGCGGGCAACTCAACCATGGAAGAACCATCACGAATGGGTGCAACACTCCGAACTCGGTAGAGACCCATACCCAGTGATAGGGCATTGATCTCCCGGGGTTGGGTGCTGCCGCTCGGGTGCGGGTAGTGCTCAGTGGTCATGGATCTCCTGGTCTGTCGGGCGGTGCGGCGGCTGGCGGCGCGGGCGCGTGCGGCGCCGGTTTCCGCGCCGGGTGTTCGGCCGGCCGGTGGTGGGGCCGCTCGCGCGGCCGTTGCCGACGTCGTGGTCCGGATGCGTCGCGGGTCGGGCTTCGTGCTCGGCGATAATGGCCGCCGACCAGTCGTGCAGGGCTTGCATACGGCACTTGATGTCATCGAGTTCGCACTGGAGTGCGCGGCGGGTGAGGTCCGCGTGGTCTGTGTCCGCGGGCTCGGCGGTCAGGCCGTGCGCGGCGGCCAGATCGCGGATGAAGGCGCGGGGATCGAAGCTCACGTGTCTCCTGGTTCGTCGGGGGTTGTGGTCTGCCAGAGGGTGCGGGCGATGTTGTCGGTGCCGCGATCGCGGCGCGCGCGGGTGGCGCTGTTCCATCCCCGGCGCGGGGGCAGGTCGCGGACCTTGGACCAGCCGGAGGCGCGCAGGCTCACGCCGCGTTCCCCGTCTTGGGTGTAGGTGATCATTCGGCGGTAGCCGATCGCGCGGGCCGCTCTCCAGGCCGCGGCGTAGAGCCGGGAGCAGGCCGTGGGGGTGCCCAGGGTCGCGAGCCTGGTGACCTCGAGAGTGAGGCCGTCGTCGAGATGGCGCGCGACTGGTCGCCCGACGATCGCGACCGCGACCAGATCGCCGTTCTGATCGGCCAGCCCGATCGAGTACTTGTGGCCTTGGGGTGCTGCGTGGTGGCGGAGGTGGGCGTCGACGAAGGCGCACGCCGCTGCGAAGCTGACCGGCCGGATCTCCAGCCGCCCGCCGGTCCGCGCGGCTCGCCTCGAGTCCGTGCTGGCGTTCGCGGTCAAGCGGTCGACTCCGGAATCCGCCGGGTGAAGAAGTCGCGGCCGTGTTGGCGGCTCGCGGTCAGAGCAGCACCAGCGAGCGCCGAGAACGCGAACACGATCCAGTCCAGGGCCGAGTGAGAGCCGGCGACATCGCCGAACACTTCGCCCGCGTGGTCGGCGATGACTGCGGCCGGGACGGAGAAGTGCAGCCACAGGGCGAGCGCGACGGCCAGGAAGTCGCTGATAAGACAGACGGCGAAGGCGAGGACCGCGGCTAAGACCGGAAGCAGCGGGCTGCGAGAGACCGGGTCCTTGGTCAGGGCGCGGGCCAGGAGCGCCGCGGCGAGAAGATCGGCGCCGGCGAAGCGGTACTGGGTGATGCCGCAGACCACGCCCCAGGCGGCGGTCAGCGCGAGGGCGGCGCCCAGCGCGCGCAGGATCGCGGGACGGGCGGTGGTGGGGCAGGACAAGGGTGACTCCAGGGTGAGACTCGGTGCGATCGAAAAGGGGAGGGGAGGGCCTGGCCGGACCCGGGGTGGGAGGCGGCGCGGCCAGGGCCGGGAAAAGGGGGCTAGGCGCTGCGGCCGGTCAGGCGCGCGGTGAGGAACGTGGCGGCCGAGACGGCGGCGGCCTCGTCCTGGGCCGGGTCTGTGTCGGACACGGCGGCGATCTCGTCGCCGACGCGCACGAGGATCACCTCGGCCTCGGCGGAGCCCGCCGCGTTCGCGCCGGGGGCTGCGGTGACGCGGATGCGGATCGCCTCGTCGCCGAGCCCGGCGAAGGTGTCGAGCGCGACCGTGGTCTCGGTGCCGTCGGGGGCGGTGAAACCTTGGCAGTGGGCCGCGAACGCGCGGAGCTCGGCGAGCTGCTTGGCCGCGTCGCCCGGGTTGGTCGCGGCGACGATCAGTTCCAGCGAGTTTCCGGAGTTCTCGAGGTACTCGGAGGCGTAGGCCGCGCGGTAGTCGGAGGTCGCGGCGTCGGCGTCGATCGAGGGGGCGGCGGTGCAGTCGGCGCCCGGCAGCGAGGGCGCGGGAAGCGCGCCCGGTGCGGTCCACGCGGTGCCGGTGTCGATGGTGCCGGAGGCGGTGACCCCGGCGGCGAGGTCGGCGGCGGTGGGCAGCACGGCGCGCAGGGTCGGTCCGGTCGCCGTCGGCGTGGCGGCGGCGGGCGTGCTCGCGGCCGTCTTCGCCGTCGCGGCGGTGTTCGCGATAGCGGTGTGGGCGCCGCCGCAGGCCGAGAGTGACGCGGCCAGCGCGCCGACGCCGGCGAGGGCGGCGGATTTGGCGAGCGCGGTGCGGCGGGTCGGGCAGTCGGCCTTGCGGGCGGGGTGGGGGCGGCCGATGGTGCGGGAGGCGGCGGATGATCGGGGGTGGATGGAGTGCTCCTTCAGATTAGTCACGGGGTGTCGGGTTTCGCGTCGGGCACGACGGATTCGGGTCCGCCGGTGTCCACGAGGCGGCGGGCGTGGGCGCGGCACAGGCGCAGGCCGCGGGTGCGCGCGGTGTTGCCGGTGGCGACGGTCGGCATCGGGCAGGACGGGTAGCGGCTGGCGCCGACTTGCGCGGTGCGGCAGGTGCGGCACCAGGGACCCGCGGGGTCGATGGCGAGTTCGCGGTGGCAGCGCGGGCACAGCGCCGGTCGGCCCTGGCAGCGCTTGCCGACCGGATCCGGCGGGGTGGGCGTGCTGCGGCTCATCGGGATCTTTCCTGCGCGGCTGTCATGCCGCCGCCGAGTCGCGGTCCGGTTGGAACCTCGTGGAGTTTCCAGGTGCGCGGAAGATCAGGACGTCCTCGGCGACGATCAGGTGCATCGGGACGCCGGCGGCGCGGGCAGTGCGGATGTTGGAGAGCTGGAAGAAGCTCGGCCGGGTGACCAGTTGCCGGTCGCGGACGCCGGCGATCAGCGCGAGGCATCGTTCGATCGGCTCGAGGCCCGCGCTCTGCCCGGCGGTGATGACTTCGGAGGGCAGGTCGACCAGTTCCCCGTGCTCGCGCCAGGGCCGGGCGGTGACCGCGACCACGCCGCCGGGCCGCAGCGCTTCCCGGCAGCCGGAGAGGATCTCGGCGAACCCGGCGATCAGCTTCTCGCGGCTGGCGTGCGCGAGGTTTCCGCGGTCGGTGGAGTAGCGGTAGTCGTGTTTACGCACTCCGCGCTCGCCGGTTTCGGCGGTGGACTTGATCTGCCCGTGCGCCGCCGCGCCGTAGGGCGGTGAAGTGACTACCAGCGCGGCGGTACCCAGGAGTTCCGGGGGGACGACGCTGGTGAGCTTGCGTGCGTCCGCGCGGATCACCCGGGCGTCCGATCCGGCCGCCGCGTGCGATGTGGCCAGCGCGATGTTTCGCTTGGCGAGCGCGGCCCAGCGCGGCTCGTACTCGACGCCGAGGGCGCGGCGGCCCAGGTGCAGGGATTCGACGAGGGTGGTGCCGATTCCGCACATCGGGTCGAGCACGAGGTCGCCGGGTTCGGTGTAGGCGGTGATGGCGTAGGCGGCGATGTCCGGGAGCATCTTGGCCGGGTGCGCGACCGACTCGGGGATGTAGCGTCCGGCGCGCTGGGCGCGGCTGTTTCGCTGGGCGGTGACCCAGATCGAGGTGGGTAGGTTCGGCCAGCCGCGGGCTGGGGCGCGGCCGGCTGCGAGGGCGCCGGTGGTGGGGTCAGTCATGGAGTTCGGCCTTTCCGGGCTCGCGGAAGATCAGGAGATCGGAGTGGGCGCGGGCGTGGACGGGCAGGCCCGCCGCGCGCGCGGCGTGGAAGGCGTCCAGGTCCGCTTGCGACAGGGCGGGCGTTATCCCGTCGTGATCGATGAAGGCGTCGACGACGGCGATGTGCTGGAGGTAGGACAGGCCCTCGTCGCGCATCGCCTGGATCACCGCGCCGGTCTCGTCGGCGAAGTACGCCCCGGGCAGCGGTCGGGGAAGCAGGATCGCGAGGATCCCGTCCTCGGCGAGGCGGCTGTCCGCCTCGCCGAGGTGGTGCTGAAGGCGTGCGAGGAACGACTGGCCGGGGGCGGTGCCGTGCCAACGGCGCTCCCTGTCGCAGTCGCCTTCCGAGGCCGCCGGGACCACGACGTGCAGGGCGTCCATCTCGAAGAGCGCGTTCGCAGCTGCGACGGGGTCGGTCGGCCACGGGCTGGGACGGTGCACCGTGCTGGAGCTGTCACCCGGGCAGCCCAGGTGGGCGAGGTGGCAGACGCGGTAGTTCTCGCCGACGGTGGCGAACTGGCGGATGATCTCGGCGAGTACCCAGTCGCGGGGCGGGTCCGGGTAGGCGGGGGCGAGTGGTGTCTCGGGGTTCGGAGTTTCGGGGTGGGGGGCGAACCAGACGGTGGCCGGGACTCCGCAGCCGCGGATTCTCTGCTTCCGTGTGGTCGAGGTGTTGTGGTTCCGGGATTGTGCGGTGTTGTTCGGGGAAATCCCGCCGGAGTTGTCCGGCGAGTTGTGCGGGCATTCCGTCATGGCTGTTGTTCGCGCCGTGCGGTGCCGCGCCGTTTTGCTGACCCACCCTAATAGGCCATTTTAGGGGGCCTGGAGTCTCAAGGATTCGATCACGTTTCGATATCGACTCCCGGGCGTCTCGCGTATATAGAGGTGTCGCGGTTTCGCAGGGCGGCAGCGCGTCGGAGATCAGCCCTGCCGGTGCCGGGAGGACTTCGAGGACCTTGCGCTTGAAGCCGAGGAGGCTCCGGAGGCTGGTGGACGGTTTCTCCAGGGACCGCGCTCTGCCGTGGTGTCTCGGTGATGCGATGTCGGCCCAGGCGGATGGGAATCGGTGGCATGGGCTCGTCGGCGGGTGTCTGCTCCGGATCGTCGCGTCAAAGCCGCTCCCCATCCCTGCCCGCCATGTCCTGCCAGCTCAACGCATATGTAGGCACGTCGTGGGCACGTCATGGGCACGGGCTGTCCCGGCCGCGACCACGGCCGCGTGGCCGATAGGCACGCGGTAGGCACGACGGTCCGCGACCCTGCGGCGGCCTTGCCGGCGGTGGTGCTCCGGCACGTCCGCACACGGTGCGGGGGTTCTCGGGAGGAAGGCTCACGCAGTGCTCTGCCCGGCGGCGCTCTCTTCCGCCCAGGTCGCTAGTGAAATAGGCACGCGGTGGGCACGGCGGGATTCATCGCATGCCTGTCGCGTGCCTAAAACGTGCCCCAAATATGCCTACGCCGCGTCGTTCTATAGGGCTCCCAACCCAAACAAGCAGCTCGACGGGAGCTTCAAGAATGACGTTTCGCAACGACTCCGAGACCCCGCTGGAAACCATCAAGTCCGCCTTCTCCCAGATGCGTGAGATGGCTCATGAGATGACGCTTCGGCTTCCGCCTGTTCCGGTCGGACCGGTGAACCGGGTGATGGATCTGGAGCAGATCTGCCGGATTCTCTCGGACAAGGACACCGACCCCGTGGTGAGGAACATCGTCTGGGGAGCCGTGGTGCGCAAGGCGCGCCGCAGGGAGAGCGGATGGGTTCTAGCCGCCGCGGGCCTGGCTTACCCGAGCCTGGTGCACAAGTCGCAGATGCTGGCCACCGGCTTCGACGGCGACACCGTCGAGGACCAGGCCGACCTGATCGAGGCTTTCATCACCGCGATCCGCGCGGTGAACGTCGAGGACCCGACGATCCGGGACATGGGGGCGGTCGCGAGCTGGGCCGCCTTCACCGCCGTTCGCCGCGCCCGGCGGCGCGAGGCCGCCTCGCCGGTCTGCGCGCCGCTGAGCGACGAGTCCAGCGCGCTGGCCCCCGAAGTCGGGCACCCGGACATCGTGCTGGCCCGCGCTGTCCGCCTGGGCGTGATCACCGCCGACGAGGCGGAGTACATCGGCCGCAGCTACCTGGAAGAGACGCCGATCGACGAGATCCTCGCCTGGGCCGGGCTCTCACGCGCCACCTTCTTCCGCTACCGCGCCGACGCCGAGACCCGTCTGGTCAAGGCCATCCGCGACGGCCTGCTCTAGCAGCCACCCGAAGCAGCCGTGATCAACCTGTGATCGAAACTTTGAGACTCAGAGGCTGCTGTACGGCCTATTACAAGTGCCGGGACTGAACGCTCCGGCGCACCGAGACGACCAGGCTGCCGCACCGCCCGCCCGTGGTGCTGACCCCTCCACCGTCCGAGAACACCGACACCGCAACTGCCTTCGAAAAGGAGCGAGTGTCGTGCGCGCGGCGGCCTAGATCGAACCCTCTCGGCGCAGCAAGACCGCTCCACCTCTCGCGGCGAATCCTCGGCACTTCGCATCCCGGTGAGCCCTCCGTCTCCCGGCGCCGAACCTGGCCGGTTTCCCCCGGCCTGAGCCGCACATCCCCCTTGATCTCAAGCACATGAGGAACCACCTTGATGCACGGCTCGAACGATGCCGCGCGCCCGGAAACCGGGAGCGCGCGGATAGCAAGGCCCCCTGCCCGGCTCCGCCGTGGCAGGCTGCGGATCGCCGCGATCGCGGCGGCGACCGCGATGCTCACGATGGCCGCCAGTCCGGCCCTGGCCGCCTCCGGCCCGTACCTGGCCGCCGACGACATCCCGACGGTCATCGGCAACGTCACCAAGTGGCTGATCGGGATCCTCGCGGTCCTGGCCACCCTCATGCTCACCATCGGCGGGGTCCGCTACGTGCTGGCCGCGGGCGATCCGGCCGAGGTGGAGAAGGCCAAGACCTGCTTCAAGAGTGCCGCGATGGGCTACTGCCTCGCGGTGCTGGCGCCGGTCGTCGTGACGGTCCTCAAGAGCCTGGTCGGCGGCTGAGATGAGCCCCGAGCCGAAGTCCGTCCGCCCGCGCGCCGGGTGCGCCGGCAGCCGGGTCCGGGCTTCGGCCCGGCCCGCCGCCCGCCTGGTAGCCGCGCTCCTGGCCGCCGCCGCGGCGCTGCTGATCGCCCTACCCGGGGCCTCCGCCGCCACACCGGCGAAGGCCGCGGCGCCGGTGGCCGCCGCGCCGGTCCTCGCCGACCCGGCGGCCAGCCCGAGCCCGTCGCCGTCCGGCTCCGGGATCGGCCTCGGGCCCGGCGCGCCCACGCCCACCCCCACGCCCTCGACGTCTGGCGCGAGCACCGCGACCACCTCGAGCGGCGGCGGCGACCCAAGCTTCTGGGACATCCCCGGCCAGGTCGAGAAGGCGATCAACGACTGGGTCGCGAGCCTGGTGACCGACGCGCTCAACCCGGTGCTCAGCCTGCTCGGCTCCACCGTGCTGAGTACTCCGGACGTCACCACGATGCCGCGGGTCGGCGAGATCTGGACGACGATGGCCGTGCTGGCGAACTCGCTGTACGTGCTGTTCGTCCTGGCCGGCGGGGCGATCGTGATGACCCACGAGACGCTGCAGACCCGGTACGCGCTCAAGGACATCGCGCCGCGGCTGTTCGCCGGATTCCTGGTCGGCAACGCCTCCCTCGCGCTGCTCGGGCTGATCATCCATCTGGCCGACGCGCTCTCGGCCGGGATCATGGGACAGGGCCTGGACCCACAGCAGGCGGGCACCGCCCTGGCCCACATGATCACCGGGTCGGTCCTGAACACCGGCGGGATCTTCCTGTCGATCCTCGGGCTGGTCGCCGCCGTCATGGCGGTGGTGCTGCTGGTCACCTACATGGTGCGCGTCGCGCTCATGGTGCTGCTGGCGGTCGCCGCCCCGGTGGCCCTGGCGTGTCACGCGCTGCCGCACACCGAGGGGTTCGCGCGGTGGTGGTGGCGCGCGGTTCTCGGCACCCTCGCGGTCCAGCTCGGCCAGTCGCTCACCCTCGTGACGGCGCTGCGGATCTTCCTGGACCCCGGGGGTCAAACCTCTCTCGGGTTTCCCACCGGGAGCGGTCTGACCGACCTGCTGGTGTTCATCACCCTCTTCTTCATCCTCATCAAGATCCCGTTCTGGGTGGGCCGGTCCGTGTTCGGCCCCTCGAAGCTGCTGTCGATGGCCAAGGGCATCGCCGCCTACAAGCTCATGGGTCCGGCGGCCGGGCTGATCGGCGGCGGCAAACGCCGCACCTCCACCACCCGCCCCGCAACCGGGCGGGGCCCCGGCCCCAGGCCGCCAGGCACGGGAGGCGGCGGGGGCGGGCCGCGGCCCGGCGGTGCGGGAGGACGACCGAACGGGTCCGGACCACGCTACGTGCAGGCGGGGTTGTTTCCTCCGCCCGCGCGGGTGCCGCGGGCGAAGCCGCCGCGCAAGCCGGTCGACCTCGAACAGCCCGGTCCGTCGCGCTCGCCGAATCGGCAGTCCGCGCTGTTCGATCGGCGCGGACAGATCACCCCGGCAGCCGCACCGCCGCAGCCTCCGCCCACGGCGCCAACGAGGCAGCGCGCGGTGCAGGCGGGGTTGTTTCCTCCGCCCGCGCGGGTGCCGCAGGCGAAGCCGCCGCGCGACCCGGTCGATCTCCAACAGCCCGGTCCGTCGCGCTCGCCGTATCGGCAGTCCGCGCTGTTCGATCGGCGCGGACAGATCACTCCGGCAGCCGCCCCGCCCCCAGCGGCGCCCGCCCCCGCGCCGGGCACCGCAGCCGCGAAGCCGCGCTCCGCACCGCCGACCGGGGCGAGCGCTGCGAACCCCGCCGCGGCGGGCAGCGCCCGCGCCAGGTCGGCGACGGCCAAGGCCCCGGGCGCCGCGACCGGGGCGCGTCCGGCGAGCGCGGCCAAACCGGTGAAGAAGCCCGCGCCGAAGCCCGCCTCCGGCCGCGGCGCCGCCGCCCGTAAACCAACGAACCCAGGAGGTTCACGATGACCCACCGTCCTGCCGGAAGATTCGGCCGCGCCCGCCGGGGCCGGCATCGCAAGCCTCGCCCGAGCCTGCGGAAGCTGATCTGCGACCGCCTCGTCGACCGCACCCCGGCACGATCGCGTCCGGCGCGGGAGATCACGCTGCGCGTGCGCCGCATCGAGCAGCAGCGCCGTATTGGCGGCGGCGATGCGTGAGGAGGCCCACGAGCGGTACGCCACGCGAATCCCGGCGGACGTCGACCGCCCGGATGTGATCATCGCCCGGCTCACGGCCCGCCAAGTGGTGATCCTGGCCGCCACGGGGCTGGCGGTGTGGGCCGGGTTCATGGCCGCGCACGCCGCGCTGCCGAAGGTCCCCTCGGTGTATCTGATCGCCCCGGCCGCCCCCGTCGCGGCGGTCGCCATCGCCCTGGCGCTGGGCAAGCGCGACGGGTTGAGCGCGGACCGGTTCGTGCTCGCCGCGCTGCGCCACGCGCGCTCTCCCAAGCACCTGGTGCCCGGCGGCGGCCAGGACGCTCCGGCGCTTCCGGAGTTCCTGGGCAAGCAGATCCGCGCCAAGGCAGGTCCCGTTCCGGCGCCGGTGCCGATGCCCGCGCACGGGATCGACGAGACCGGGGTGATCGACCTGGGAGCCGAGGGCTTCTCGGCGCTGGCGGCGTGCGGCACGGTCAACTTCGCGCTGCGCACCGGCAGCGAGCAGGACGGGTTGGTCTCGGGGTTCGGCCGCTGGCTCAACGGCCTGACCGCGCCGGTCCAACTGCTCGTGCGCACCCACCGGCTGGATCTGTCCGGGTTGGTGGAGCAGCTGCGCGCCGCGGCGCCGGGCCTGCCGCATCCGGCCCTCGAGCAGGCCGCCGCCGAGCACGCCGACTTCCTCGAGCAGCTGGCCGGGCGGCGCGACGTGCTGCACCGCCAGGTGCTGCTGGCCGCACGCGAACCGCGCGCCGGACGCGGCCGCAAGACCAGCCCCCAGGGCCCGGACGCCTCGGCGCCGATGCGGCTGCACCGGCGCCTGGACGAGGCCGCCCGCGCCCTGTCCGGCGCCCAGATCCAGGTCGCGGCCTTCGAATCCGAAGCCCTGCGCCACCTGCTGCGCGAGGCCACCGGAGCCGACCAGGACCACGAACCCGTGGAAGGAGAAGACGACCTGTGACGCTCACCACCCGCGCCGCCCGCCGCCGCGCACACGACGACGGCGGTCACGCGGCGATCCGTGCCCTGGACGCGATGCCGATGCCGGAGTCGGTGCAGGTCGCCCCGCGCCACCTGCGCATCGGCGAGATGTTCGCCGCCAGCTTCGCGATCACCGGATTTCCTTCCGAGGTCGGGCCCGGCTGGCTCGAGCCGCTGCTGACCTACCCGGGGCGCCTGGACGTCTCGCTGCACATCGAGCCGATCGAGACGCAGGTCGCCGCCGAGCGGCTGCGCCGCCAGCGCGCCCGGTTCGAGTCGGGGCGCCGCTCGGACTTCGAGAAGGGAAGGCTCGCCGACCCCTACGCCGAGGCCGCCGCCGAGGACGCCACCGAACTCGCGTACCGGCTCGCGCGCGGCGAAGGCCGGCTGTTCCGCGTCGGGCTGTACCTGACCGTCTACGCCGGCTCCGAGCGGGCGCTCGCGGAGCAGACCTCCGCGGTGCGCTCGCTCGCTGCCGGGCTGCTGCTGCAGATGCAGCCCACCAGCTTCCGGGCGCTGGCGGGCTGGACCAGCTGCCTGCCGCTGGGGGTGGACGCGGTCGGGCTGCGCCGCACCTTCGATACCGCGTCGCTCGCCTCCGCGTTCCCGTTCACCTCGCCGGACCTCTCGCCGTCGGACCCGACGCAGACCGCCGCGCCGGACGGCATCCTCTACGGCGTCAACGCCGCCAGCTCCGGGCTGGTGATCTACGACCGGTGGGCGCAGGACAACTACAACAGCATCGTGCTGGCCCGCTCCGGGGCCGGAAAGAGCTTCTTCGCCAAGCTCGAGATCCTGCGCAGCCTCTACCGGGACGTTCAGGTCCTGGTGGTCGACCCGGAGAACGAGTACGAGCGCCTGGCCGCGCTGGTCGGCGGCGCGTACCTGGACCTGGGCGCCGACGGGGTGCGGTTGAACCCCTTCGACCTGCCCGCGGACGCCGAGAAGAGCGCGGGCACGAGCAACGCGCTGATCAGGCGCGCACTGTTCCTGCACACGTTCATCAGCGTTCTGATTGGCGAGGTGCTGGGCCCGTCCGAGCGCGCCGCGCTGGACCGGGCGGTGCTGGCCGCCTACGCGGCCGTCGGGATCACCGCCGATCCGCGCACCTGGAAGCGGGCGGCGCCGATCCTGTCGGACCTGGCCGAAGCCCTTCAGGCGGGCGGCGATCCGGCCGGGGCCTCGCTCGCGGCGAAGCTCGAGCCGTTCACCACCGGGTCCTGGGCCGGGCTGTTCGACGGGCCGACGACCACCGCCCCGAGCGGGCATCTGCAGGTGTTCTGCCTGCGCCAGTTGCCCGAGGAGCTCAAAAGCGTCGGGACGCTGCTGGTGCTCGACGCGGTCTGGCGGCAGGTCACCTCCCGCGAGCGGCGCCGGCGCCTGGTCGTGGTCGACGAGGCGTGGCTGCTGATGCGCGAGGTCGAGGGCGCGAAGTTCCTGCTGCGGATGGCGAAGGCCGCCCGCAAGCGCTGGGCCGGGCTCGCCGTGATCACCCAGGACACCGCCGACGTGCTCTCCACCGACCTCGGCCGGGCGGTGGTGGCGAACGCCTCCACGCAGATCCTGCTGCGCCAGGCGCCCCAGGCCCTCGATGCCGTCGCGGACGCCTTCCACCTCTCGGCCGGAGAGCGCGACTTCCTGGCCACCGCCCCGGTCGGCTCCGGGCTGCTGGCCGCGGGCGAAGCGCGCATCGCCTTCACCGCGGTCGCCTCCGACATCGAGTACCAGGTCGCGACCACCAACCCGGTCGACCTACTCGATGCCGACGAGCCCGACGGCTACTTCGAGCCCGGCGGGCCCGAGGAGCCGGAGGCAGAGCCCGCGTTCACGACCGCCGACCTCGACGACCCCGACGGGATGCTCCTGTGACCCTGCACCACACCGCCGCGAGCCCGAACCCGCGCCCGCCTCTCCACACGACTCGCCCGGGCTCCGGTCTTATCGCGCGGCTGATCACCCAACCGGGCGCCGAGTTCGCGCGGCTCGGCCGGGTCGCCGAGCACTTCGCCTACTCCTACGGCCCGCTGTGGGGGCCGGTAGTCCTCGCGGCGGGCGTGCTGACCCTGTTCGCCCGCTCCCGTCACCGCCGCGCTGTGCACGCGCGTTTCGCCGCCGACGCGCGGCTGATCACGGTGATGGCCCCGCCGAAAGTGGAGGCCGATGGCGCGCACGCGCTGTGGTCGCACCTGCTCGGTCTGCTGCGCCCGGCCCGGCGCCGGCTGCTCGCCGGCCAGCCGCACCTCGGGTTCGAGTACGGCTGGACGCGGGCCGGTCTGCGGATCGGGATCTGGGTCCCCGGCGTCGTCCCGCCGGGGATGATCGAGCGTGCCATCGCCTCGGCGTGGCCGGGCGCGGCCACCGACGTCCGGCCCGCCGCCGACGCCCTGTTGCTGCCCGCGACAGCGGCGGCGACCGGGGGCCGGTTGCGGCTGGCGCGCACCGAACTGCTGCCGATCGAGACCTCCCACGGCGCCGACCCGCTTCGCCCGCTGCTCGGCGCGTGCGCGGGATTCGCGGGCCAGGAGCACGCCGCCGTCCAGGTCCTGGCCCGGCCGGTCACCGGACGCCGCGCCCGCAGGGCTCGCCGCCAGCTGACCGCGCTGCGTACGGGACGTTCCGCGAGTCCGCTCGCGCGGGTCCTGGACGCGGTCACTCCCGGCGCGAACACCTCGGCATCCCGCGCCGCGGCGAGGATCCCCGGCGTTGCGCCGGACCCGACGAAGGCAGCCGAGCTGCGCGCTGCCTCCGCGAAGGTCGCCGGCGGGCTGTGGGACGTGCGCGTGCACTACGCCGCCGCCTCCACGTCCGGCAACGAGACGCCGAGTAGTCCGCGGCTTCGCGGCCGGGCGCACGCCATCGCCTCCGCCTTCAGCATGTTCGCCGGGCAGAACTGGTTCGCGCGCCGCAAGCTGTCAGATCCGGTCAACACCGTCAACAGCAGGCGCTTTCACGGGCGCGGCAGCCTGCTCGGGATCGGCGAGCTCGCCGCGATCGCGCACCTGCCCACCGATGCCGCGGCCCCCGGCGTCGAGCGCGCTGGAGCGCGCACCGCGACCCCGCCGCCCGGCATCCTCACCCCCACCGGGCCGGACGCCGACGCGACGGTGGCGCCGGTCAAGCCGCTCGGGGTCTCCGAGTCGGCCAACCCGCGCCCGGTCGGCCTCGCGGTGGCGGACTCCCGCCAGCACGTGCACATTCTGGGTGCTACCGGCTCCGGCAAGTCGACGCTGATGACCCACATGATCCTCGACGACGTGCAGGCCGGTCGCGGGGTGGTGGTCATCGACCCCAAGGGCGACCTCGTCAACGACGTCTTGGCCCGCCTGCCCGAGTCGGCGGCAGGACGCACCGTCGTGTTCGACCCCGACGACGCGTCCGCGCCGCCGAGTCTGAACGTGCTGCAGCTCGAGCGGCCCGACGAGGTCGACATGATCGTCGACAACCTGTGCGGGCTGTTCGGACGGATCTTCTCCTCGTTCTGGGGGCCGCGCACCGACGACAACCTGCGCTCGGCCTGCCTCACGTTGCTGCACGCCCCGGAGGCCGCGACCGGCGGGGTCTCGCTCGCCGACATCCCGCGCCTGCTCGGCGAAGACGCCTACCGGCGGCGGATGACCGCGGGCCTGAAGGACCCGGTGCTGCGCGGCTTCTGGTCGCAGTACGAGCAGCTGTCCGAAGCCCAGCGCGCCAACCACATCGGTCCGCTGATGAACAAGCTGCGCGCGTTCCTGCTGCGCTCGTTCGTGCGCGACTCGATCGCCGACGGCCCCAGCTCGTTCGACATGGACCGGATCCTGGACGGCGGGGTGCTGCTGGTGCGCCTGCCCAAGGGCGTGATCGGCGAGGAGACCGCGAAGCTCCTCGGCAGCTTCGTGATGGCGAAGGTGTGGCAGGCCGCCTCGCGCCGGGCCAAGCTCCCGCAGCACCAGCGCCGCGACTGCGCCGTCTACCTCGATGAGTTCCAGAACTTCCTCAACCTGCCCTACCCGATGGAGGACATGCTCGCCGAGGCCCGCGGCTACAAGCTCTCGCTCAACCTCGCCCACCAGAACCTCGCGCAGCTGCCGAACGACCTGCGCGAGGGCATCTCGGCCAACGCGCGTACGAAGGTGTTCTTCAACTCCTCCCCGGAGGACGCGCGGCTGCTGGAGCGGCACACCACCCCGATCCTGCTCGCCCACGACCTGTCCCATCTCGGGGCGTTCCAGGCCGCGGCGCGGCTGGTCACCGGCTCCCAGCAGCGCCCTGCCTTCACCCTGCGGACCCAGCCGCTGCCGGCCGCGATCGCGGGCCGCGACAGCATGATCCGCGCCTCGGCGCGCCACGCGTTCGGCCACGCGCCCGGCGTCACCCGCCGTCCCGGCACCGCAGCCGTATCCAAGCGGCGCGGCGGCCGGCCTGCCGGAGCCGCCCGCGCCGTACCGGGGGGAGCTAAGCGCCGGAATTCGCAGACCCCCGCCGCAGCCGACGGAGCCGACGTGGCCCGCCCCGACGTCGCGTAGAGCGCGGCCGAGTTCGGGGGCCGCGCCGTAAACGGCCCCCGAACTACTGGATGAATTCTAGCCCTTACACAGGAGACGCCCTTGCCCCCAGCCGCGCCCAACCCCACCCCTCCGACGCATCCGGACTACCTGCCCGCCGCCGTGATCCGCGAGTCCGCTCCGGTCGCCCGCCGTGCCGCGCTGGCCGAGCTCGCCGCCCGGCTCACCGCGCGCGACCGGTGGCTGCTGCATGCCCTGCGCGAGCACCAGGTGCTGACAGGCCCGCAGATCGCCCGCATCGCCTTCGACGGGCCGCGCATCGCCAACCGGCGCCTGCGGATCCTGGCCAACGAACTGCGCGTGATCGACCGGTTCCGGCCGCTGCGCGCGATCGGCTCCGCCCCCGAGCACTACGTCCTGGGCCCCTACGGCGCCCAGGTTCTCGCCGCCGAGGCGGGGGTGACGATCAAGCAGCTCGGCTACCACCGCAACCGGTCGCTCGCCATCGCCCACTCGCCCCGGCTCAACCACGCCGTCGGCGTGGGCGAGGTCTACTCCCACCTGGCCGCCGCCTCACGCCTAAGCCCCGACGTGGACGGCGTGTTGGCCTCGTGGTGGTCGGAGCTGACCTGCTTCCACCTCTACGGCGACCTCGCCCGCCCCGACGCCTTCGGCCGTTGGCAAGCCCCTGCCTCGCGCGGCGGAGTGCGCAGCGCGGAGTTCTTCCTCGAATACGACACCGGCAGCGAGAACCTCGAGCGCGTCGTCGGGAAACTCGACGGCTACGCCCGCCTGGCCGCGGTCACCGGCATCGATACCCCGGTGCTGTTCTGGCTCCAATCCCCAAATCGCGAACGCGCCCTGCACCGCATGCTCGCCCTCGACCCCCCGGCCGTCCCGGTCGCCACCTCCACCCCGGCCGCCACCGAAAACACTACGGCAGCAGGCCCCGTCTGGGAACTGGCGGCGCGCACCACCCGGCGGCTGCACCTGATCGAGCTCGCGGCCTACGCCAGCGCCAGCGGGCACGCGGCGGCCGACCGCGACGCCGACGCCGCACGCACCGGGCGGCTGTTCAACCCGCCGCCCCCGCTGCCCCCCGCGAACGCGCGCGACGCTGGGACGGCGCGGCCCCGTGGCTAAGATCGGCGCCGCGGCGGGCGCTGCGCTGCTGCTGGTCGTCATCCTGATCGGCGGAGCCGCCGCCGGGGTCGCCTCGATCCTCGGCCTCGGCTCCGGCTCGGGCTCCGCGCCCTCGGCCGCCGCGACGGCCGATATCCCCGCGGCCTACCTCGCACTGGACATGCGGGCCGCCGCGACCTGCCCGGGGCTGAGCTGGGCCGTGCTGGCCGGGATCGGCAAGGTCGAATCCGATTTCGGGCGCGCCGCCGACCAGGTCAGCTCGGCCGGAGCGGTCGGACCGATGCAGTTTCTGCCGGCCACGTTCGCCGAATACTCCCAGCCCATACCGCCAGGCGGCGCCGACCCGCCCACGCCGTGGGATCCGGTCGACGCCGTCTACGCCGCTGCGCGAATGCTCTGCGCCAACGGCGCGAAGAACGGCGCTGACATCCCCGCGGCCATCTTCGCCTATAACCACTCCGACGACTACGTCTCCGAAGTCCTCTCCTACGCCGCGCAATACTCCTCGGCAGCCGCAGAGGCCGGAAACCCGGCCAGCGGCTCCGACTCGGCAACCGTGCAAACAGCCATCGCATACGCCAAGGCGCAAATCGGAGTCCCCTATGAATGGGCCGGTGACGGACCCGCGCACGGACAGGGATTCGACTGCTCAGGACTCGTCCAGGCGGCATTCGAGGCGGCGGGCGTCACCCTACCCAGAGTCGCACAAGACCAATACACCGCGACGAAGAACAATCCCACGGGCGGGCACATCGAACCCGGCGACCTGGTATTCTATGGAACAAGCGTCAACGACATCACACATGTGGGAATTTATCTCGGAAACAATGTGATGGTCGACGCGCCGCATACGGGCGCGTTTGTTCGGACCGAAGATTACCGCTGGAGCGATTTCGTCGGATTCACCGACCCGGTATGACCGCCCCGAACGCGGCGGCATCCGGAGGTCCGTGGCGCGCACGCCGACCCTGCCACGGGCGGGCCACCGGGCGGCGCGACCGCTCCGCTCGGCCGACGCCCCCACGCTTCGGCCGCAGCAAGGGGTTGCGCCGAAGCGGCCGCGAGCGCGCGGACGCCAGAGCAGCCGCCACAACCTCGCCCGCATACGGCCGGCCGGGGCCAGGTGCGGCGGCGCGGGCGGAGACCGCGGAGCCGGCGACTCAGGACTCTGAGCACCTGCCGCCTCGACTCGGTTACCGTGGATGGTCCACTCGGGGATCCAATCAGTGGTCCTTCCACTGCTCCTGCTGTGAATGGATCAACCAGATCCTTTCGTCTCGCAGCTCAGAGCCCATTTAGGCACGCGAGAGACGACCAGACTGATCGGAAGAAGTAACCATCCCGATCCCTGCGCCCCGGCCCCGGCCCGGTCTCGCCCCGTCTTTCCCCGGCCCTGCTGTCCTCTCGCCCTTAACCCCCACGCGTGCTATTCGTTCTCGTCTCGTCCCCCTTGAGTTCTTCCTGAACCCCTCTCGGCCCACCCCGATGCCGGCGCCGTCTTCGCCGCCCCGTTCCGCCGAAGACGTCACCGGCCCGTCACTGACGGTAATGACGCCCGAATACCCCCCCTAATAGATTGAAGCGCAACTATTCGGACATTGGCGCTGATCCCGGCGCGGGCGGCGGGCGGCGCGGCGCGCTAGCCGTTAGCCCGCGCGCCGCGCGCGGGTTTGCGAACCGTAGGCGCGCGCGGCGAACGGGCGCCGAAATCATAGCCGCGCGGCGCGCGTGCGGCGCGGTTCATAGGGCGGAACCGCGCGCAACGATACTTTCAAAGGGAACATCCCTAAAGAGTCTTGGAAAGCGTCGAGAAATCGCAATTCAACGACGCATATCAAGCCTTTTTTCGGCTTGATCTACGCCCGGAAATCGAGCTATATTAGTGATGTGCCCGGGGGAAAGCCCGAAGCGGGAATAGCGAACCGGACACAAAACCCGCAAGAAACCGGCGAATATCGCGCTAGATAAAAGCCGGGAATTGAGATAGAATGAATTACCGGCCAAACGGAAACCCGGAAATCGGGGAAACCGTGAAACGGCCACAAAATCCCGAACCATGACCCCGCGTGAGCCATGCCGAAAACAGGCCACGCCCGAACGCTAGGAAAGGAACCGCGCATGTCCGACGGCTGCCCCGAATGTGACTACACGCCGCCGGACGAACCGTGCGACGAATGCGGCGCCGGACCGGGCGAGAAATGCCTTCCGTATTGCACCGCGCCCTTCGGCGCCGGTGGCCCGTACGAACACCATGACCCCGCCGATCACGACGAACCGTAGCCCCCGCGCCGAAAGACAGGATGCTGCCATGCGCCGCCGCCCGACCCCCACCGCGAACGTACGCGTTCCCCGCCACGCCCCGACCCCGCACATGACCCTCAGCCCGGCCCGGCCCGACGGTACCCGAATCAGGGTCGACATGTACGGCCCGGTCGCCGCCCCCGGCGGACCGCGCTATTGGATCGGGCTGACCGAAGAAAACCCGGACGGCACCACCCGCCGCCAATGGGCGCGCCGGTATAGCCGCAAGAACATCAAATACGTGTACGAAGATTTCCGCAGCGTGGAAGGCGACGCGGTGCACGGCCGGATGACCCTGCCCGCCCGCTGACCCCGACCCGCACGCCCTAACCCGCGCCCGCGCGGCAACCCCGCCACCTACAAACCCCTGACACACCGAACCGGAGTACGACCATGCCGAAGACCGCTCAGACCACCGCCCCCGCGCCGAACACGGTCCCGGGCCACGTGACGCCGCTACCGGCGCACCACGCCCCGGACGACGCTATCCGCGCCACCCTCGCCCACTACGCGACACCGCGTGCCGGGGACGCGGTCACCTACCACGGTGGACACGTGATCTGGCTCGCCAACCTCGAACCCTGCCACCCCGCAACCTTCGACAACACCCTGCTTTGGGGCACCCCCCTACACGGCGACGGCGCGGCCGAACACGCCCTGTGGGACGAGAACTCCATCACGCCCCTCGACCCTGACCTGCCCGGTATCGACGAAGACGACGCGATCGCGCTCACCGCTATATGGCGCGCGCTGATCGAACACTCCAACACCCCCACCGCCTGACCCGCCACCCGTACAACCGCCCGCCACGAAAGAGCACCGCCGCGCCATGACCTCGCCGACCACCACCCCCGCGCCCGGAATACCCGCCAACCCGACCCCCGCGACCACCTCAACTACACCTCCGACTCCCGCCGCCCCTCCGCCCCCACCGCCCGCGTTGACCGGCAAGGCGAAAGCCGGGGAGTTGCGCGCCGCCGTCGCCGCGACCCTCGCCGCCAATCCGACCAACGCCCACTCCGTCAGCGAACTGACGGCGATCCTTGGCAAGAGCAGCGGCGCGATCGGCAACGCGTGCGAAACCCTGGTACGGCGCGGCGAGGCGGACCCGACGGGAACCACACCGCGCCGGTACATTGCGAACGCCAAAACCGCCGCCGCCGCCGCGAAAGCCGTGATCACCCCGCCCGGACAAGGCATACCCCGACCCGCGCGCCCCTCCGGCTCCGCAAGCACACCTGCGAGCACCGCCACGCCCTCCTCGGCCTCGCCCAGGAAGACCGCCCCGGTCAAGATCGGGCCGATCACCCGCCCTAACGGGCAGCTCTACTACCCGCGCGCCCTCGCACCCGGGGTCAGCGACGTAGAGGCTCTGCGCAAGCTGCGGGACGCCGGAATCCCCGCCCTGCTCTACGGACCCCCGGGAACCGGGAAGACCTCGATGGCCGAGGCGGCGTTCGACGACCTGATCACCATCGCGGGCGACGGAGATACCACGGTCGGCGACCTGATCGGCGACTGGACCCAGAAGGACGACGGCGGATACGAGTTCATCTACGGGCCTGTGATCGAGGCGATGTTGGAAGGCCGCCCCCTGCTGATCGACGATGCGACCCTGATCAGCCCCAAGGTCCTCGCGGCGATGTACCCCGCGATGGACGGGCGCAAGCAGATCATCGTCAAGGCGCACAAGGGCGAGATCATCACCGCCGCCCCCGGGTTCTACGTGATCGCCGGACACAACCCGGGCGTCCACGGCGCCATCCTCACCGAGGCCCTGAGCTCCAGGTTCAGCACCCAGATACACGTAGAGACCGACTACGACCTGTGCGGACGACTCGGGATCGAACCCAAGGCCGTGACCATCGCCCGGAGCCTGGCGAAACTCGCCGCGAACGGCGAGGTCGGCTGGGCGCCGCAGCTACGCGAGCTGATCGCGTTCCAGAAGATCGCTGACACCATCGGGGTCGAGGTCGCCTTCGCGAACCTGATCGGCATCGCCCCGATCGAAGACCGCGACCAGGTCGCCGCACTGGTCGCCAAGACCGCAGGCAAGAAGGTCCCAGCCCTCGCCCTGGGCAAGCAGATCTGACACCCGGCGCCCACCACGCGCCCCGCCCGGCCAGCCGCGCCGGACCCCTCGAACCAATCAATCCCCTGCCGCAAGGAGCTTCGATCCGCCATGCCCGCGCACCCCCACATCCAACGTGAGATTCCCGCCCTGACCGAGGACGAATTCGCCCAGGCACAGTGGGAGGACGACGGAGGACCGGTCGCCGCGCTCAGCGAGAGCGCCGAGTCGGCCGAGGCCGAATGGGCGCGGATCGACGCCGAACTGACCGCGCGCTTCCCGGTGATCGGCGACCGCGACGACTGCACCGTCGGGACCGAACGGCCCACCCGATCCGGCGCCCCCGGCGCCTTCTACCCGACCCTCGCCCAGGTCGAGATCGAACGGGACCTGTTCGACGGCCTGGACCCGGCCACGATCCGACCCGCGCTCTACGGCGACGAGGAGCGCTACCCGGCCGCCTGGGGAGTGTTCTGCCACGAAGGCGCGCACGCCGCCTACACCAAATGGGACCTGGACACCACAGCGGGCGAGCGCACGGGCGCAGCCTTCGCGGTCGCCATGATGCTTGAGGACCCCCGCGCCGAAAAAAGGCACCTGACCCGCCGCCCCGGGGACGTGCGATACCTGCGAACCGCCGTCACCTCCCTAATCCTGAACGACCTGGGCGATTCGCCGCCGGACAGCCCCTGGTCCGCCGCCTCGGCCGCCGCCCTGATCCTGGCCCGCCGCGATGCCGGAATCCTCGAGCCGAGCGAGACGGCCGAACTCGAGGCCGCGGTCGCCAAGATACTCGGCGAGCAGACCCTCGCCACCCTCACCGAGATCTGGAACGCCGCCCTGGAGACCGAGGACCAGGACGCCGAGACGATGCTGGCCCACGGCCGCGCCTGGTGCGAGGCCATGGCCCTCGACGCCGAAGAACCCGAGCCGCACGAGGCCCCCGGAAACGGCGGCGGCGCGATCGCCGGAGCGATCGGCACCACGAGCGTGAACATCAACGCGACCGAGGCCGCCCGCGCCGCCGCCGAACAGGCAGAACAGGACGCCGAGGACGAGGCCGCGAACAAGCGGATCAAAGCCACCAAGGCCAAGGCCTCGCGCCGCCGCCGCGCCGAGGACACCGCCGCAGCGGTGTTCGGCCCGAACGCCGGACCGTTCACGCCCGGAGGCAACTTCGGAATCGTGCGGCCGAGCCCCGTGATCGGCTCCAGGCTCCCGACCCGGGCGGAGAAGGCCGCCGCAGGCCAGCTCGCCCGCGGACTACGAGCAGCGGCCTACCGCGAACGAGTCGAGACCACGATCGCCTGCGCCGCACCGCCCGGACGCCTGAACATGCGCGCCGCCATGGCCCGCGACGCGCAACGCGCGGCGGGCGCGAGTCCGACCGCGCTGCCCTGGACCCACACCACCCGCCGCGCCACCCCCACCCCGCCGCTGCGCGTCGGCATCGCGGTCGACGTCTCCGGCTCGATGTCGGCGGCCACCCGGCCGATCGCCTCTGCCGCCTGGATCCTGGCCAAGGCCGCCTCCATGACCGACCCCGACTCGCGCACCGCCACCGTCGCCTACGACGAATGCCTCACCGCCATCACCCGCCCCGGCACCGCCCCGAACCACATCACACGATTCGAGGCCAGCGGCGGAGGCCACGCCCTGGGCGACGCGATCGACGCCCTGGACATAACCCTCGGACTGTCCGTGCCCGGCGCCGGACGCCTGCTCGTGATCGCCTCGGACCTCCGCTACAGCGCGCACGAGACCGAGGCCGCCGCCGAACGCGTCAGCGCCCTGATCAAAGCCGGATGCGCGGTGCTGCACCTGCACTTCGGCGGATGGGGACCCTCAACGTTCGACGGCGCCACCCGCCTCGAGCTGACCAACCCCGCCACCGCCGCCGCCGCGATCGCCAAGGCCGCCACCACCGCGATCGCCGCCACCCGCTGACCCGAACAGGGGCGGGCACCACGCCCGCCCCGTCACCCCGCCCCGAGGAGAGATCGTCATGACCGCCACCGACCCGCACGCCCTGCTCGAAGCTCTCACCGAGGAACTCCTCCGCGCCGGATTCACCCGCGAAGCAGACCCCGCCACGGGCATCGGCCGCGCCACCCACCGCCTGCTGGTCTCCCCGGACGCCGCCGTCCAGATCCACGCGACCGCCTACCGGTTCGGCGAGCTTCAGGCCACGCTCCACGGCCTCGACCCGCGCGGCGCGGTTCGCGCCCCGGCGTGGCGTGCGGGCACCGCCGCCCTCCCGGCCAGCGCGCTCCTCCAAGCCGCGCGAGCCGCCGCCGAACCCGACACCGCGCCGATCGAGGCGTGGCTGGTGGAGGCCGGATGGGACCTGGACGAGTGCGAGTACGACGGACCGCGCCTGCTCGAGGCGCGCTGGGCCAACCTCGAGCGCACCCGCAGCGCCTGCTACCTCGCACCCGACGAGCCCTGCGACCCCGGCGGCTGGCTCATCACCCGACCCGACCTGCAATCGGCCCGGGCGCACCTCGACGCCACCGCTACCACCCCCGCCGCCGTCATCGCCGCCCTCGCCCTGACCGACTAAGCCGCCCGCCGCCGCACCGAATCACAAGGAGCCGCGCGATGAACACCCCGCCGATCTTCGCCCCTACGGAACCCAACTGCACGGCTGCCCTAGCCCGCAACCTGCTCGCCGAGGGCTGGACCCATGCTCGCGACGACCGCGCCGAAGCCGCACAGGGCACCGAGATCCACGAACTCGAAAGCCCCGACGGCCGACTGCGCCTTGCGGCCGCCCGGTTCCCGGACGACCGCATGACCGCTCGTCTCTCCGCCCGCCCGGTGCGTACCGGACCGGTTCACTCGCCGGGCTGGGAGGCGGACCTGCACGAGGTCCCGCTCCCGGTCGCCCTCGCCGCCGTGAAGGCCGCCGTCGAACCCACCGACCCCGACCTCGACGCGGGGACGCGACTGGCACGGTCGTTCGGCCAAGACACCGGTCCCCACCTCGTCGGGGCGCTTTTGACCGCCCAAGGCTGGGAGGTGGAAACCGAACCCGAGGAAGACCTTGATGAAGGCCGCATCACCTGCATCGAGTGGGTCTCCCCGGGCGGGCGCGCCGTCTGCTGGAGCGTCGAGGAACGCCTCGAGACCGTCAGTTGGAGCATCACCCGCTGGCACTCCGACGGGCGCACGCATCGTGCCACCGACACCTACGCCAGCCAGCACACCCCGCCTGCTCTCATCGCCGCCCTCGCCCTCACCGACTGAACCCACCGCCGCACACCATCGCAAGGAGCCCCGCGATGAACACCCCGCCGACCTTCACCACGACGGACACCAGCTGCACCGCCGCCATCGCCCGCACCCTGCGCGCCGACGGCTGGACCAACGCTCTCGACGAGCGTGCCGAACCCGCTCAGAGCCGCGAGATCCGCCCCATGGCGAGCCCCGACGGCACCTTGAACCTGCATGCGCGCGAGGTATCCGGCGGGCGGTGCTTCACCGTGCTGACCGGTGCCCGGACCGCTGGCAGGCGCCGCCGGTCGTGGTCGGCGGAACTGTTCGCGCCCTCATCTGTAGTACTCGCCGTCATCAGCGCCGCTGGCCAGGCCGGCACGTGCTCGGATCCGGGCAGCATCGAAGCCCACCTTGAGGCCGCCGGATGGCACGAGCAGCACGACGAGTCGGACGAAGACCCCGACGAGGGGATCGACGACGAGGGCGGTCCGCTGGTCCGCACCTGGGCGAGCCCGGACGGCGCGCGGTCGGTGACCTGGTACGGACCCGATGACGACCCGGCCTTCTGGAGCATATATCGCTCCCGCCCAGAAGGCGGCGGCATCAGAGCCCGCCTCAGCCAGCACGCCCCCGCCCCGGTCATCGCCGCTGCGGCCCTAGCCGATTGACCCGCCCCCCTGAAACGGAGAAACGACCGTGAGTAAGCGCTCGAAGCAGGTGCGCCGCCCGCGTGCCATCGCCCCGGCCCGACCCTCGCCGCTGGGCGCGAACGCCGCCGCGCCGACCGCCCGCGACCTACCGCGCATCAGGGCCCGAATCCTGGAGTGGGCCGAGGACCGGTCTCGGTTCGGCGCGACCGAATGGCTGGGCAAGATCGACGCGGCGATCGCCTCCGCGAGCTCTGACGAGGAGCACGGCGAGTCGTTCGGCGCGGACACCGCCGACGAATGGGCACGCAAATGGGCACGCGTGCTGCGCACCGGGGAGCTGTTCTACGTTGCCGAAGCCCTCTCGACGCTGACCAGGCACGCCGCCGAGTCGTTGACGGGCTACGACCTGCACCCCGAGGACGTGCCCGCCGAGACCGGCGTGATGTTCTACGCAGACCCGCTGCGCGACACCGGAGTGCCCGGCCCCGAGGGAGCCCCGATCAACCTGATCACCTGGGGTCCGATGGGCAACAGCATCGTGATCGAGTTCTGGTCGCCCACCAGCTACCGGGACACCACCCCCGGGCGGCCGATCGGGTTCCTGATCCCCGGATTCGCCAAGGCGCTGCACGAGAACCGGCACAGGTTACCCAAGCACGCGCTGCCGCCGCACCCGCTGCCCCTGCACGGCTTCCTCTACCAGCGTTCGGTCGCCATACCGTTCGGCGGACCGGTGGATGTCGACCACGTGACCGAACGCAAGGTCCGTGAACACGAATGCTCCGGCGAGGGCTGCCAGACCTGCATCTACGCCCCCCTCGCCCGCGACACCGCGCGTCTGCAGAAGCTGATCGTCGCCACCTGGCTGCTGATGGGCCAGCCCATCACCCTGACCACCCCCGTCGCCCCGAAACCGCTCGGCGCGGGCAAGAGCAACCAGCGCCCCGAACCGCTCGATGACACGGTGCGCTACGTCGAGCTGCGCGCGGTCAAGCGCCCGCCCGCCGAGCAGGCCGACGAGGAGAACGTGCCAGGCAGGGTCTACCGCACAGCTGGGCGAGCACCGTCCCCTCTGGATCGCCCCGTACCTCGCAGGACCCGAAGACGCGCCGCTGATCGGAGGAGAGCGAGTCAACGTCCTGCGCCGCTAACCGATCGCCCTGACCGCCTAAGAACCCGCCCCCGCCGACGAAAGCAGAACGACCATGACCAGCGATCCCGCCGAAACCAACGAGAGCACCGCGACGCAGGCGACCCTCGCCTTCCTCACCGAGCACCTCGGACACCGTATCAGCACCTTCCACCGCCGTCGCGGAAAGCGCCACTACTTCACCCTCGCCGAACTCGACCCCGGCGCAGACCGGGCCAGCGAGCCGTACGAGCGCCCGTGGTGGCTGACCGGTCCGGACACCGAAGCCCACGGCCCGAGCTACTCCATCCGCCACGTTTTCACCAACGTCGACGAGCTGAGCTGCACCGAGTGCCGCACCAGCCGCGAATGGGCCGACGTCCACACCGCCACCCTCACCGCCCTCAAAACCATCGCCGCGCCGTACCTGACCGGCGCGACGGCCGCCTTCTCCAGCGGCGAGCACCTGCGCGATGCGACGGCGATGGCCCGCCTGATCGCCACACTCACCGGCGCCTGACCCCGGCGCGATCGCCGAAAGGACCTCCTCGACCATGACCGCCACCCAACGGCCCGGCCCGGTCACCGACGCCCCCGGACGCCGCACCGCGGACCTACTCGCCTTCCTCGACTTCGCCCACCGCGCCGGCCTGCTGACCCAGGCGAACGCCGCCGCCTACCGCCTCGGAGCCAGCAGGATCCTGTCCGCACTGCCCGAGCACGCGACCGACGACGTGACCCGCCTGAACCCCGAGCACGCGATCGCGGTCTTCGCCTCGGCGAACACCGCCAGCGTCTCCCAGACCACCTGCCGCCAGTACGCCGGATCGCTGCGCAAGGCCCTGATCCTGTTCGCCGACTACCTCGCCGATCCCGAGCGCTGGCACGCCAAAGCCGCCGCGAACAGCGGCGCGGTCGGCTGGAACCGCGCCGCCGACGGCGGCCTGGACCTGACGATCCCGCTGCCCAGGGCCCGCGCGATGCGCCTGCACCTGCCCGCCGACGTCACCGAGAACGACGCCCGCCTCGCCCGAAAGCTCATCAGCAGCTACCTGCGCGAGATCACCACGGCCCCCGAAAGCCAGGAGTGAGCATGGACGAGCTGCGCAACGGCGCCCCGGGCCGCTACCCGGCCCGCTGCTTCCAGATCGACACCGTCCACACCGCCGCCGACACCGCCCCCTGGTTCACCGGGCACTGGATGAGCCCCGACCGGCCCGCCCCCGAGCGCGTCGCGCTGCGGCTGTGGCTCACCCCCGAACCGAACGGACAGATCAGCGTCCTTCTGACCGCCGACGACGAGCACGTCTACGGCCAGCGCCACCGGCTGGCCGCCTGGAGCTCTCTGCCCGCCAGGACCTGGACCGCCGCTGTCGCCCCGACCATCGCCGCCCACCAGTGGGCCGCGCACACCCACCATGGCTGGACGAAGCGCGACGGCGGCAACAAAGTCCTGCGCGCCGCCCTGGCCTGCATCCTCACGCGCTGACAACCCCGCAACCCTCGAAGGAGAACACCCGGATAAACGACACCGCCAGCAGCGCCTTCCTCACCGAACTCGCCGCCGCGCTGACCGAACGCGGCTGGACTGCGGAACCTGTCTTAGAGATCAACGTCAACCTGCTCACCGGCGGCGCGGGACCCCGCTTCGCCGACTACACCCAACTCGCCGCCGAAAATCTGCGCGTGCGCACCCGCCTGCAGCCCGGGTACACCGTGATCGAACTCGACGGCGCCGACTGGAAACTCGAGCTGACCGCAGCCCGGTCCGTCGCGGCCGCCCTCGCCGCGATCGACGCCGCCGAAGCCGGCCTCGAAGCCGCGCAGCGCGGCGAGTGCGACGAGCGCACCCTGCCCGAGCTGCTCTACGGCGCCGGGTGGACCTCGAGCCTCGACCACGAGGCCCGCTTCGGCAACGAGACCACCTGGTACAGCCCCGACGGCACCCGCCGCCTGCGCAATGACCTGACCTACCCGTCGACCACGGCCTGGATCCTGACCGTGGCCCCGGACTTCACCGAGAGCAGGTTCCCCACCGGCGACCAGGACACCCCGCCCGCCGTCATCGCCGCCCTCGCCACCGCCGCCTGACACGCCCACCGCCGCCACGCGGCCCCCGAAACCCCTCGAACAGAAACGGCGATACCCCCATGACCGGCGCTTCCGAACCCGGTTGCGTCTACCACCCCGCGATCGACCGGCTCCTGACCCGCCTGCTCGGGGCCCCGCACACCGTCGCCGACCTGCGCCGCACCGCCGAAGCACCGGGATGCGAACCCCTGGCCGCGCTGCTGCACGACGCGGCCCTGCGCGCGGGCGAACGCGACCGCCAGCTCACCAGGAAGATCAACCACATGTGCTCCGACCTGCAGGCCGCCACCCAGGAACTCACCGACGCCCGCCCCGCCGAGCACCTGCTGACCGGACGCCACGACGAACTGCTGACCCTCGCCGCCCGCCACTACGACGCCCTGACCCACCTCGAAAGATCGCCGAAGCCTACGCCTCCGCCCGCACCGCGAACCGCTAAACGCCTTGCGAGCGCCCCGGCGCCGCAGATCACCGCATGTTGGCCAGCCCGCCGCGCAGCCTGGGCGAGCGCCCCGATCACTGCGCGCCCCGCGTTGAACCCGGCCGCCTGACCGCCGCCGACGCCTTCACCCAACACTACCGACACGAAACGGCGATACCCCCATGCCCGAAACGACACCGCGAGCCAGCGCCGACGGGCTGTCCGCGCGCGCCCGCCTTGCCGCCGAGCGCCGCGCCGAGGCCACCGAGCCGACAGCCTGGCGCGATCCGGCCTGGACACGCAGCGCCGAGCGCAGCGCCGACGCCCTGGCCCGCATCCTCGAAATCGACCGCACCCGCATCCAGATCACCCCCGACCCGCTGCGCGCCGGGAACGGCTGGAGGTGGCCGCGCCTGACCGTCACCGAACCCGACGGCACTACCCACATCTTCCTCGCCGCATTCGGCGACCCCCGCCGCCTGCTGGCTCTCGGCCCGTGCCCGGAGTGCCCGAACCGCGTGCCGTTCACCGGGATCCGGCACCTGGCCGACCTCGGCGACCTGCTCGAGTACTGCGCCGGCATCCGCGCCGAACACGCCGAGCCGCTCGGCTACCTCCCCGAGATGTTCGGCGACCCCGGACACCGCGAGGACTGCCCGTTCCGCCGAACGACCTGACCCGGCCTCCGAAACCCCGCAACCAAAGGACACGCACCCGACATGATCCAGAACAACGAGCCCGCCACGACTCCACCGCTGCGGCACCGGGGCATGACCGTGCCCTACGTCGTCCAGTGGTCTTCCGAAACCGTGACCTTGACCGGCAATCCCGACCTGGTCCTGCGCGAGCACCTCATCACCGGGCAGCAGCACATCGCCTACCGCGACGAGCAGCCGAGCGACCGCGCGTTCGGGGCGCTGTGGGGACGGATGCCTGAGACCCCCGGCCTCGGCGAGCCGCAGTTCACCTCGCTGAACATCGCCCGGCAACGGCGGGCGATCGCCGAGGCGCGCTGCAGCGTCTGCGGCGGCGCCGGGCAGGTCTGGATGGCCCCGGCCATGATCTGGGAGGAGTTCCTCGCCGACCACGGTCCCGGCGCCGACTATGAGACCTCTGATCCGCCGCTGTGCCGAGCGTGCGTCCCGGTGGCGACGGCGCAATGCCCGAACCTGTCCCGGCGCGGCTTCGTGTTCCTGGCCCCGCGCAAGTGGGCGATCACCGGGGTCCGAGGCTACGTCGCCGACCCGCACACCCGCGACTACACCGAGGACGACGTCGCGCTGCACGGCGCGGTCGGCTACGACCCGGCCCGGCTACGCCTGACCTTGGCGAAGGGCCTGCTGGCCACCCTGCGCGGGATCACCGTGCACACCGACCCCGACCGTGTCCACGGCCTCGGACGTCGGCGCGGCGACCAGCCACCCGCCCCTGGCCGCGTCCAGCGCCGAAGCCGCTGAACCCGCCGCGAACCCCGCACCGGGCGCGCGGGTCTGCTGCCCGGACTACCCGCTCACACGGCGGCACGAGACCGCCCCGAAGACTCCGAAAGACCACGACCATGACTGAGCACCACCACCCCGCCCCCGACGCGATCGCCGCCGTGATCGCGGCGAAGGAGCACCACGACCGGGCCTGGCAGCGCGAACTCGCCGACTTGCGCGGCGCGAACGGCGAGATCGACCAGGACCGGCAAGGCGAGTACGAGCAGACCAAAGACGACCACGCCTGGCCCGTGCTCGAGTCCCTGCCCGAGTGGATCGCCGCGCTCAAAGCCGTGACGGCTCCCGAGACGGTCCCGGAGCCCGCGCCGTGACCGCCGCGCTCCTCGAAGCCCCGTCCTCGATCTGGATCCCGCCCGCGGTCCGGAGGCTGCGCGCCCAGACCGGTCTGAGCAGCACGCACCTTTTGGCGGGGGCCGGGGGCGACACGCTCGGGCTGTTCGAGGCCGGTTTCCTGCCGCTGTACGCCGCGAACCACGAGCCGGTCTGCGTCATGAGCCACAAGTCGAACTGGAGTGCGCTCGGAACCGAGCATCACCTTGCTGACATAGCGCACCTTGCGATGGGCGACCTGCCCGGCAGCGATGTGCTGTGGGCGAGCGTGATCTGCACCGAGCTCAGCCCGGCCGGGCGGCGAGCGCGCCACGGCGGGCCGCTGGGCCGCGACGAGCGCGGGCGCCCGATCGGCTCGACCAGCTTCGCGCGCACCCGCGCGACCGCGCTCGACGTGATGCGCGCGGTCGAATACCACCGCTACCGCGCCGTGGTGGTCGAGAACGTGATCGATTTCGTGACCCGTTGGGAGCTTTTCCACTGGTGGGTGATCGGGATGTGCCTGCTCGGCTACCGGTTCCAGCTCGTGTGCGTCTCGGCCGCGCACGTCGGAGACGAGGACAACCCGGCAGCCGCCCAGGTCCGCGACCGCATCTACGCGGTGTTCACCAGGCTCGATGTGCCCCGTCCCGACCTGGCCCCGCGCCCGGCCTCCTGGTGCCCGGCATGCCGAAGCACGGTGCGCGGGGTGCAGCGCTGGCGGCGGGCGGCCGCCGCCCGCCCCTACCCGGTCGGGCGCCACGGGGCCTCCTACGACTACGTCTGCCCCTCCCGCTGCGGGTCGGTCGTGCTCCCGCACGTCAGGCCGGCGGCCGAGGTATTCGACCTCGACGACCTGGGCGAACCGCTTTCGGCCAAGCCGCGGATGCCGAAGCCCTCGACGACCAGGCGGCTCGAAGCGGCCCTGCACTATCTGCGCACCGACGCCACCCGCCGCCACGGATCCCGCTGCTCCCGGCCCGACGGCGCGCGCCGCCTGGCAGTGCTCGAATACCGCAACCATCTCGACGCCGCCTCCGGGTGGGAGCCGCTGACCACGGTGACCGCCCGGGGTTTTCACCACGCGATCGTGGCCGCCCCCCTCGGCTGGGAGCCCGGCCAGCGGCTCGGCATCCACGATCTGACCTACCGCATGATCACCGCGCGGGAGGTGGCCCGCGCGCAAAGGATTCCCGACGAGTACGTCTTGCACGGCAGCGCGGCCAAAGTGCGGCTGCAGGCCGGGGATGCGGTGCCCGTCAATACAGCCCGCTGGATCGGCGAGCGCCTGGCCGACGTCCTGCTCTGACCACCCCCTGAAAACCGCAAGCCAGCGCGGGCGAAGCACGCCCATTGAATAAGGAGTTTGTTGTGCTCATGTTAATGATCGTGAGGTTCGCCACGGCGAGCCTCGCGATTCACACCGCCGCCGAGGATCACCGGCTCGTCCGCAGTGAGATCCCGGTGACGGCGATCATGGTCACCGCCTCCCGGGTCCCGGAGACCACGCAGCTCCCGCGAGGGCGCGGGCCGCAGGCCGGCGCCGAGGCGGTCCGCGCGCACGCTGAGCGCCTCGGCGCGGCCGCGCTCGTGATCACCACGCCCACTGCGACCGCTCGCGTCCGCCCAGGCCCCGACGCGTTCGCCCGGACACCGCTGACGGACACGCCGACGCCCCAGCAAGCCCCGGGCCACGGCCAGCGCATCCCGACCGCGGCGTACTGGCCCGCGCTCGACCTGATCGAGGCGCTGTGACCTCCGCCGAGTACCGTCCGCCCTCGCTGCCCGCCGTCGAGCGGGCCGGGTTCCTGGTGATCAGATCCCTGGCCGAGTGCGGAACCTGCGAGGCCCGCTCGCCCTGGTGGTACGGCGACATGCCGCCCGCCTGGCCCGGCCAGCACGCGCGCGAGCAGCACCCGCAGCAGGAGGCGAGCACCAGTTTCCGTATCTGGCGGATCGTGCGCTACGGCGTCCGGCTCGAGCCCGACCGCCTGAGCCGCCTTCCGCCCGCCGACCCCGCGCCCGAGCCGGCCGCGTTCGCGCTCTCGCAGTGCCTTGCCTGCGGCCAGTGCTCCCACTGGCTCACCGCCGAGGACCATTCCGGCGCGCTCGCCCACTTCGAGCACCGCCACCAGCGCGCCGCCCACCCGAAGGCCCCGGCGCGGTTCGACCGCTGGCACCTGACCCGCGCCGCCGATCCCGAGGCCGGAACACGGAAATGACCGTCCGCATCGCGCGGCCGTACCCGGCCGCCTTCCGCATCCTCTGCGCCGCCCACTGTATGAAACGAAAGCGACACACCATGATCAGCAAGGACCTGCTTCATCGTGAGGCGTGCCGCGTGCACGCCGCCGCCGAGAACAACCACCTCCTGAACGGCTACGCCGCGCCGCTGCTCGTGGCGATACCCGCCGCCGGGCCCAACTCCCTGATCCTGCTGCCGCAGGGCCTGGCGCCGCAGCCGGTACTAGAGCAGATTGCGCGGGAAACCGGCGCGGTCGCCCTCGTGTTCACCTCCGAGGCGTGGGTGAGCCTGCCGGGTCTGAGCCCGGAGGCGATCGGCGCGCTGCCGTTCGAGGACCTGCCGCGCCCCGAGCGCGACCCGAACCGCATCGAAGCCATCATCACCACCGCGGTTGGCCTCGGACCGGACCGATTGCCCACCGTGCTCACCCGCCGCAGCCGGATCCAGCGCACCGAGACCGGCACCAGCATCGGCCCGGCCGTCGACGGCGCGTTCGGCATCTACCGAGACCGCGCCGACGAGGTCTTGGCAGGTGCCCTGACCTGGGCCTGAGCCGTCATCGCCGCACACGGCCGTCGCGGCCCGAGACCGCGCAGGGCCTGCACGGGCATCAGCGCGAGCGGGCGCGGCGCCCCAGCCCGCGTCGCGGGCCACCGGCGTGCCTCGGCGCTACCGTTGCGGTGGCGATCTCCCGGACGCGCCGGGCTAGTCTGATCCGGTTCCGTCACCCGAAGGGCCAACCGATGTCCGAGCACGAGCCCGCCCACCCGACGGCCCGACTGGGCGAAGCCGCGCTCGCCGCCGGATGGATCGAGGCGCGCACCCCTTCGGCCGCGCCGCTGCCGCCCGGCACCGCCGTGCTGGGTGTCTGGAACGCCCCCGACGGCGCGGCGCAGCTAGCCGTTGCGGAACCCGACCCCGACCAGTGCCCGGCGCCCGACCAGCCCTGCGCCAGGGTCGCGCTGACTGGTGGCCGGGGCGCGCACCGGCGCTGGGCGATCACCGGTCACTGCCCGGTGATCGTCCTGCCCGACCTGGTTGCTGCGGCATCGCTCCCGGCGGGCGCAACCGACGTCGACCCGCCGCGCCTGCTGCCTCCCGGTCTCTACGAGCGCGAGGTGAACCCCGGCCACCCGCGCGGCCGGTGCTACGAGGAGCGGTGGTTCGATCAGGGCTGGGGGAGGCGCTCGGCGCCCCTGCTCGCGGAGTTGGGGTGCTTCCTGCCCGGCTCCACCTCGGCTCCGGACACCCCCGGCGGCTGGCGCCTGGGAATCGCAGGACCCAACGACACCACCCTGCACGCCGACTTCGCGACCCCGAGACACATCGTCGCAGCGCTGGTCGCCGCCCTGGCTCGCCGCACCTACGAGAACTCGCCGCGGGCGGATGCGGCGGGCCAGGGATAACCGATGGCCGCGCCAGCGCCGACGGACGATACGATGACCGCGCGGCCCGAAGGTTCGGCCAGTTGGCACGCGGCAGCGGCCCGACCCGGCGCGATGGGCCTCGGGACTTCGCGGAAGCGCGGCGCGCGGTGTGCGGAACCTTCCGAGGACGGCGGCGTCCGGGGACTTGCGGTGTGACGGGAGTAAGGGCACGTGGACGAGGTTGAATCGGTTGCGCGCGACGCGGCGCAGCTTCACGGCGAACTCAAGCGCTACCTGCGGGTCTACGCGCCCGCCCAGTGGTCCTCGATGATCCGGGCCGGGGCCGAGTTCACGACCCCGGAGGCGTGGAGCATCCTGTCGCCGTCCAAGATGGCCGCGAGCCTGGTGCGCGCCGAGCGAGAACGGGTCGAGGACACGCCGCTGTACGCGCTGGACTTGGGCGCCTCGAGCGCCGCGATCCGCGCCGGTGCGGCCGGGATCGTGCTGACACCGGACGTCCTGCCCGCACCCAGCGGATCGATCTACTTCCAGCTCCCGGTCGCCGAGCCCGGGCCGCAACGCGCCGGCCCGGCCCGCTTGGTCACCTGGGGCGATCCCGCGCCGTCCATGGGCCTGCCCGGGATGTGGCTGACCTGGTACGCGGACATGCGCGACGGCACACACCCCGCCGTCGCGGCGGCTCAGCCCGACGCGCAGGTGATCTTGGACCAGGAGAACTTCCTGCGCTTCCTGCCCGCTATCCAGAGCCAGCTCATGCCGGGCGAGCCGCCCGCCGACGAAACCTCCCGCATCCTGCGCACCGTGATCCTGGCCCTGTTCGCGATCAAACAAGGCCTCATGGAGACCAAGGAAGTCCACGTGGACGACGCGGCCTCCAACACCTCGGTCCAGGTCGCGCACGTCACGGATCAGGACGCGGAGGAACTGCCCCTCGCGATCGCGCAAGCTGCCGGCCTACACAGCCAGCACGCGATCCAAACCCTGTAGCGCCACAGTCGGCGGACGCCGAACCGCGAGAAGCCAAGGGATGGAGCCACAGCGTTCGCGATCTCACCTAAGACGGCGTGACCATGGCCATGGGCGGCTGGACCGACCCTGAGGGCAGGCGCCACGCCCTACGCCGCGACGAGATCGATCACGGCTGGCTGTTGACCTACGGCGACCTGCGCCTCGTCTCCATGATCACGACCTCGCTCGACACCCCCGGGGCCATCGCGGCACCCTCTCCCGAACCGCCCGCCCTCCGCCTCCCCGGCACCGGGGATCGGGCAACTGCGCTCGCCGAGCACCGCGACCATACTCCGGGCTCCGGCGTTCCGATCACCGGCGATAGTATGGCGTTCGAAACTGGTTGCGTCTTCGGGCGGACGCGGCAACGATCCTGCTCAGCAGGTCGGCCCAGTGGCGGGGATGCGCGCGGAGTCGATCCGCGCGGGCGTGGCAGGCGCTCCCCGCTCCCCGCTCGCCGCTACGATACGAAGCGAATCCAGACCGGGCCGAGCGAGAGGTCGACCAGTGGAAATCCACGAGCACGAGGAAGGCCTCTACCTGCAGCGCTTCCCCGATTGCCTCGCCCCCGGCGCCGAGCAGCGGGCGGCCCTCCTCGCCGAGTACCGCGACTATATTCCGGGTTTCGACGTGCCGATCGTCGGCGACATGGTGGTGCTCGAGGCTGGTTGCGTCTGGTGGCTGGTGAGCCCGGACGGCACCTGGCCGGTTGCTGCGGACTCCGCGCTCGTCTTCGCCGCTCCGAGGCTGGGTCGCGATCATTGCGAGGGCGCCGACTGGGGAGTGGGTAGTGGTGTCGGCGCCGTCGACCCCGATGATGGCGCCCTCGACCAGGATGTCCAGGAGCAGGCTCGCGCGATCTTGAACCTGCTGCTCAAAAGCGCGAACGCCGCAGTCTAGCCGTCAGTATTCCTCGTTCGCCTACCCGAGACGACGACGGCTCCCGGGGCAGAGGTACTCGAACCGGCTGCACACAGGGGCCAGCGCCCGACAGTCGGCTGCCCATGCACACCAGCGGATCACCAGGCGGGTGCCGCCGACCGCCCGCACTGGGGTCTGGCTCCGGCAGTTCCGCCGGGACGGGCACTGCACCCCGATGCGGACCAGCGGCGGCGCCGCGCCGCCCGCTGCCGTCGTTCCGCCGTAGACCAATGCGGCGGGCCACCAGACTGGCGGTGCGGTAGGGGGGTGGGGGCCGTCACCCGATCGGACGCCGCCGCGCAGGCCGCGATGCACGGCGATAATCAATCCCCGCCGCAGGCGGGGGGCTCGGGGGGCTCGGCCCCGAGCGGCGGCGCCGCGCACCCGTGTGCCGAGCGGCCTCGGCGGCAGGAACCGGAGGTTTCGGGTTAGCGTTGGGGCTATGGTCGTAGGCACCACTCCGAACGCGGCGCGCAAGAAGGCGCGCGATCACGCCTCCAGGCTCCTGGACGCCGAGGACGCCGACCGGCGCCGCCGCGAGGCCGAGCGGCGCAAGCGCATCACCGACCATGTCGCCGAGATCGCCGGGAACGACGCCGAGATCGCCCAGCTCGCCGCGAAGGCCGAGGAACTGCGCGCGGACAACGCCCGACGCCTGGCGGCCATCGTCGCCGACGGCGTGAGCCAGGCGCAGGCGGCGGCGATGACCGAGCGCGACGCCCGCGAGGTGAAGGCCGCGGTCAAGGCGTCCGCCACCGGGCGGGCACCGGCGGTGAAGAAACCCGCAGCGGCCGAATCAGGCGCGGGCCCCGAACCGGCAGCGGCCTAAGACCCAACCCGGGCCAGGACCCGGCGCCGCCGCCGGGGCGGCCGAAGACGACGGCAGCGGTGTGCCCGGGACACATCTCCCGCGCACGCCGCTGTCAGCGTCGTCGAGCGCCCGTTCGTCAGGCGGCGGCGGTCCACCGGAACCGGACCGGCTTGTCCGGGACGATCGTGACCGACCCCGTTTCGGCGAGCTTCATGCACGCGTTGGTGATGGCGCCCGCGGACCTGCCCAGAATCTTCGAGATGGCCGTCGGCGTCCACTCCCGGTCGGGGTTCTCACGCAGATGCGCCTCGACCATCGAGCGCAACTCGCCCTTGCCCAGGCGCGCCGCGCCGTCTCCGGAACCCGGCGCGAGCCGGGCCTGATCGGCATCGGCTCCGGCGACCGCCTCGTCAGGGCTGTGCCCGTCCACCGCGTCGGGGTCGGCGGCGGGCGCTTCGGCCGTGCCCGGATCCCCGGCCTCGCTCGGCTCAGCGGTACAGCTCGCCTCAGGCTCCGCATTCTCGGCGTTCGGCTCGGCTTCGTCGGCGTCACCGTCTTCGGCGGACGCCGCGTTCAGTATCGCTTCGTCGTCGGTGCCGGGTCGAGCTACGGGCTGGTCATCGTGGGTGGCAGCGGGCGGCGGTGTCGCTCCGGGCGTGGCGAACCAGCGGTCGGCGATGCGGCGCGCTCCTTCGTGGCCGCCGTCCTGGCGCACGGCCAGCCCCTGGTCGAGCAGGGCGGCGAGCGCCTTCGTGACGGTGGAACGGGCCAGGCCCGCGCGCTCGGCCAGGCCAGCGGCTGTGCTCGCGTTTTCGGCGTCCATCAGGGCCAGCACGATCTGTGCGGCGGGCGCCAGCACCGGGGCTTCGGCGGTCGGTGCGTTTGTCTCGGCGGGCGCGGGCTGGGCGGTGGTCTTCTTCTTGGGCATGGCGGATCTCGTTTCAACGGAAGGAAAGAGGTTCGGTCATGCCCCGGCCGGGGCGTCCCCGGCGCGATTCGCGTCTCGCCGTTGCCGGGGTCGGCGTCCATGGACGCTCGATCTTCCGGTTCTGTCAACTCGTGCAGGTCAGGGCGCTTGTTCGTGGCGCGGGCCCGTCCGGATTCCCGGGAAGAGCGCCCCGGTCCGGCCGGTTCGGGTGCCCCGGCATTCGCGCATGTGGCAAAGACTTGATGTCCGTGCGGAACATTGCGTCCATGGAGCTGCGCGCGGCGATCGGCCGCGCGGGTGGCCGCGCGCCCGAGCGCCGCCACCGGGCTACCGCACGGAGGAACGCGACAGATGACCGTTGATGAAATGCCGACGGCGGCGGGTCGGGAAGCCGATCTCGACCTGTACGCGATCGGCGCCGACATCCCCGACGGGGCGGCCGTGGTGCTGGTCACCGAGATCGACAATCCCGACGGGGTGTTCGCCGGTCGGTGGACGACCGAGGAGGAGGTCGCGAAGATCTGGGACGGGGAGCTCTACATCAGGCTGCGGCACACCGACGCCGGTACGGTCGAGGCCGAGCTGATCCTCGCCCACGACGCGCAGCTGATGCCGATCGTGCGCGCGAGCGGGACGGGCGACTGGGCCGAGCAGCTGCGCGGACCCGCCGCCGCGATCATGACGCTGCACACCGACCTGGAGAGCGGCGACCCGTGCAAGGCACGCGCCGCCGGGGCAGACCCCGGTCGTTGATCCGCACTCCGAACCCTGACAGGGCCGCATCCCGGGCTTCACGCCCCGGGATGCTGCCCTGTCGCGCGTTGACCGACCGAAGCCGACCGTCCGCCGCCGTGCCGTGACCGTTCCCGTCGTGTGGGTGGCTCTTGACCAGGCCGTAGTTGGGCGGTCGCTCGATACAGGTACGAACTGGCGGCGCCCGGCCGAGGGCATCGAGATCGACGTCGGCTTCCGCTCGCCCGGTCACATCCAGTCGACTTCGAAACCGTCGAGGAGGTCATCGAGCGCCTGCGGCGTCACCGGCAACGCGTTCGCGTCTCCGCGCCGATTGCACTCGGCGAAGCGGTGCGGCAGTTCGACGCGGATCGCCCCGCGCGATGGCCGCCAACGACTTGACGGTTGCGGGGAACACCGCGTCCATGGAGCTGCGCGCGCATCCGCCGCGCGATCTACCGAGCTCACACGGAGGTAGTGATGGGCGATCAGCCGCGTCTCGAAAGCGTCGTCCCCGGCGCCCCTATCGTCGATTTGACCGATCCGGAGCTGTCCATCCCCGCATCGGCCGCCGCCGTGTGGATCACCCGCGCGGAGCCCGCGGGGGTGCTGCATGGCGTCTGGATCGAGTCCGGGGTGGATTGGTCCGAGTGTGTCGACGGCGATGTCATCGCGACGCTCGACGCGTGCAGTGAGCACGACGCGCGCCGCGAGGGCCTCCACGTGGCCCTGTGCCTGGTCCACGACCGGGTGGTGCTGCCGTTGGGTGTCTGGTGCGATCTCGCCATCACGCAGCTCGCCGAAACCATCGGCCCGCCGGCCTCGACCGTCATCGCCCTGCACGGCGAACTCGAGAAGGCCGGGGTGGTCTGCGCCGAGCACCCGTCGGACTGGTGAGCGTGGCCAGCCCGGGTCGGCCAAGGCGTTTCGCGCCGATCAGGGCCCCGCCACCGCGGCCGGGCGCCCCGGAGAACACGGAACTCCGGGGCGCGGCCCTCTCGATCCGAATGCCGACCTTCGTACAGGAGAGCACCTGCCGTGTCCGCACCGCGTCCCGCCTATCCGACCCGGCTGATCGAGCCGGGAACCAGCACACCGCCACACGATGAGCCGGGGCCGGACGGCCTGCTCGATATTCGCGCTCTGGCCGCTGCCCCACGCCCCAGCGAGCCTCGGCGCATCGCGATCGTGCGTGTCGGGGCCCTGCCGGGAAGCGAGTTCGACGGTGTCGAGGTCGCCGACCTCGACACCGCGCTGCCCGGCGCCGTCCTGATCGCCTACACGGGCACCGACCTGCCCGACTACCGTCCCGGCCTGGTAAGCGCGGCCGTCTTCCTGGCCCTGGCCGGGCAGGTCGAGCCCGAGACCGTCGCGGTCTGGCCGACCCTGGATTCCAGCTGGGTCGAGATCGTGCGCCACAGCGTCGTGTGCGCCGTACGCCTGCATGCCCGGAGCGCGCGATGACCGGCGAAACCGTCCGCTTTGCGATGCGTCGCCCCCTCGGCCCAGAGCTGCGAGCGGGCGTCGTGCCAGCACGGTAGCGCAGCGCGCGAACACTATGGCTGGGCGGCCCGCGTGCACTCTCCGCCACCAGTCGAGCGTGGTGCGGACGCCGCGTCGTTCACGCCTCCTGAAGGCTCCCTTCGTGGGCGGGCTCGATCTTCTCGCATCCCCATGCGGTCGCGCGGTGATTGTAGATCGCGACGTCCATGGCCCGCAGCGCCTCGTTCTCGTCCGCGCCTGCGGCCGTGCCCAGGATCTCGCGCACGATGGCGATCGGCGAGTGGTCGCTGTAGTCGGCTTCATCGAAGCAGTACGCGACGGCGGTCGGGCGCCGAACCCACCGGGCCACGGCGGCAAGGAACTCGCTGCGCCCGCCGCGGCAGTTGCCGAGCACGAGCGCGCCCGCCGAGCACGAGTTGGCCGGCAGGTTCGCGAGCTGTACGTACGGGCCGATCGCGCGCGTGCCCAGCCGCGCGGGGTCGTCCACATCCACCCAGCCATGCGAGTCGATGATCACCAGCTCCCCGGGCTCGATCCGCGCGAGCGCGGGAAGGATCTGGGAGTCGTCGGACAGCGGGACCTCGTGGAGTTCGTAGATCCAGCCAGCATCGCGTGCCTGGGAGATGAGCGGGCGCATCCGCCGCAGGTAGCGGTCGAATCCCGGATCGACGGTCGGGTACAGGTGCCGAACGGTCCACGGTGCGTTCTGTGTCACTTCTTCTCCCGCCGCGCCGGTTAGGTCATATCAGTGTTCGATAGCAGGGCAGGGTAGCCTGCGCCTTCGTGCGCGTGCACGTCCATCGGCTAAAGAATTCCCGGCAGGATCGGCGGTGGCGGTCAGGGACGGGCGTCGGCGGTGCGCATCGCGCGGGCTGCGTGGGCGCGGGCGGCTTGGCTGACCGAGGCGCCCATGGAGTCTGCGTGGGCGGTGAGGATCTGCATCTGCGCGGGGATCTCGGTGTGTCGGCCGAGGGCGGCGAGCAGGTCGATGATGCGCAGGTGCAGGTGCTCGTTGTCCTCGGCCATCGCCGCGGCCCGGCGCAGGGCCGTGAGAGCCTTGTCGGGCTCGTCGTCGGCGGAGAGTTCGGCCAGGCGGGCGAGGACGGAGACCTGTAGGCCGGTGACGGTCACGCGCGGCGCGTCGGCCCAGGCGAAGTCGGGGCCGGTTTCCTCGGCCAGCAGCGTCCCGGTGCAGAACTCGGCGGCGCGGGTGAGGTAGCGGGCCTTGGCCTGCGGGTCGCGGGTGGCGCTGGCGGCGGCTTCCAGGGCATGAAGCACCCACAGGTCGACGGTGGTGAATTCCGGTTCGAGGAGGTAGTCGCGCCGGTCGCGCAGAGTGATGAACTGCGCGGTCTTGCGTCCGGTGGTCATCCGCAGGCGGCTTCTCAGGGATTTGAGGCCGTCTTGGCGCCACTGTTGTATGCGGGCCGGGTCGTCTTCGTCGGGCCAGCAGGTGGTGTCGATCTGCGAGTCGCTGGCGCCGGCGTGGCCCTTCCAGGCCAGCAGCGCGGCGATCGGGCGGGCCTGGCTGCGCAGCTTGGTCACGTGCTCGCCGTCGGCCTCGATCCGCAGCGGTCCCAGCACGCTGATGCGCACCGGGCGCTCGGCCCACGCCGCGAGCATCGCCTCGGCATGCTTTTCGGCGGGATCGTCCACCAGCACCAGGCGCGGTCCGCCAGTCGGGGCCGCGGGTTCGAGCGCCATATCGTCGTTCTCAGCGCTCTGGCTTTCGGTCGCGGGCGTGGAGGTGGTGTCCGCGACGGTCCCCTCGGGCTCGTTCGCCTGCTGGGCCGGGCTGTCGGGGACGACGGTGAGCTCGGCGCGCGTGGCTGCGGCCGGAGGGGAGGCGTGGCCTGCCGCGGCGGCGAGCAGGTTCAGGATCTCGGTCAGGGCGGTGGGCGGCAGGTCGAACATGCGGGCGCCGGTCCACTCGGCGATGTCGCCGCCGTCGGTGTGGCCGTCGGCGTCGACGTACACGGTGGCGCTGCGCGGGTGGGCGCCGAGCAGGACGGCGGTGATGCGCAACGGTGCGCCCTGGTCGATCAACGCGCCGATCCGGCCGGCCTCGGCGCGCTCGGGCGAGGCCATGACCACCAGCGGCGGGCACTCTTCGATGTCTGGGTGCTCGCGGGCCATCGCCTCGAGGTCGGCGGCATCGGTCTCGGCCAGCAGCCGTGCGCGCAGCAGCGCGTTGACCTCGGCCTCGGCCAGCGCCGTCGGAAGGTCGTCGGTGACATACAGTTCGGGGACGGCGGCGGTGACCGCGGGCAGGTCGGTCTCGTCGGTCTCGAGCAGCATCGCCAGGTCGGCGGCCGGGATGATCAGGCGTGCGAGGTCGGCGGTGCGGTCGGGGGCGCCCGCGGCCAGCACGGAGGCGGCGATCGCGCGCGCGGCGCCGGGTGCTCCCGGTCCGACCAGGCCGAGACCGGCGCCGGTCGGGCGCAGCGGGATCTCGGCGCCGCCGCGTTCGGCGGTGGTGATCGAGCCCGGCGGCAGCGGGGCGGCGAAGGTGAGCGCGCTCTGGCCGTCGTAGCCGGCAGGCGGCTCCTGCTCGAGGATGTCCTCGTCGTCGTCCTCGAGCGCGCCGGGAAGGCCGGGTTCGGGGTCGAAGTAGGCGTCCGGTTCCTCGTCCGCGAGGATGTGCGGGCCTGTGTGCCGGGTGAGGTCGATCCCGGGAGTGTCTTCAGGTCGCGGGGTGTCGGCTGCTTCTCCCGTGCTGGTCCCGGCGGGCGTGGTGATCTCGGCGTCGGGCGAGGTCGGCTCCGTGGGCGTGGGGGCGCAGAGGTGTGCGCGGCGGGCGGCGAGTAGGGCGCGGGGCGGGGGTGGTTCGGTGGCCGGGGTGCGCGGGTCGGCGCGGCGCACGCGCCAGCGGCGGGCCAGGACGAGGGCGGAGCCGAGCGCGACGGCGAGGGTGATGCCGATCGCGCCGCCGCCGGGCAGCGAGACGGAGACCCCGCCGTGGCGGCGCGCCGAGCTCGCTTCTCGGCTGTCCGGGGCGGCGGTCTCGGTGCGGGGTGCGCCGTGGCGGGATGGTGTCGTGTGCGGTGCGGGGACGGCCGGTTCGGTGTGCTCGCCGGTGGCGGGCTGGGCGGGGGCCGGTGCGGCGGTGCGGGCGGTGCCCGGGGTTTCGGTGCGCGGTGCGGGGGCGGTCGCAGAGCCTGGTTCGGTGGCGGGCGCGGTAATGCGGATGCTCCAGCCCGGGCGGATCAGGTCGGGGTTGGTGAGTTCCTCGCCGTCGGGCTGGGGTTTGTCGGCGTTGAGCTTGTAGAGCTGGGGCCATTGGTCGCCGTTGCCGAGGTCTTGTTTCGCGATCGAATACAGCGAGTCTCCGGTCACGACGGTGTGCACGCTCTCGCGCGCGCCCGCCGAGGTGTCAGCGGGCAGGGCATGGACTGCGGCGGTCAGGTGCGCGGAGGTGGCGGCCGGGGCTGCGGTCGGCAGCGGGCTGCTGGTGGAGGCCGCGGCCGCGGGGTGGGCTGCGCCAGTGCCGAGGCCGATGGCTGCGATCAGGGCCGCGGCCACGAACTGGCCGGGCCCGAGGCCGGGGATGCGTGGGGCGTGGACGCGGCGCAGCGCATAGGTGAGTTCGACCAGGAACGAGGCGGACAACATCAGCCAGCACAGCCACAGCAGGCACGCGAGGATGTCGATGTACAAAGCGGCCTGAGGCGGGCTGGTCAGCGCGCTCTGGATGCCGGAGAGCGTCGGTACGGTGCGCGGCAGCGGGTCGCCGACGAATCGGATCAGCCCGTAGGGCAGGGCGGCGAGCAGCGCGGCGAGCGCGGTGAGAGCACAGAGCGCCTTGATCAGGCGGCCCGTACCGCGTATCAGTATGTTCACTTCCTTGCTCTTTCCGTTCTCTACGCGCTGCGCGCGCCCGGGGCGCGGGGAGTCAGCTGGTCTGTTCGGCGGTGGCGTCCGCGGTGGCGTGCACGGTGATGGTGGAGATCCCGGCGAGGCCGAGGAGCTGGGTGTGCTGGACGTGGGTGACGGTCACCGCGACCGTCTCCCCGGTCACCTGCACGGTGCCGGCATCGCCCGTGGTGGCGAGATAGCCTTCGGCCGCCGCGGATGCGGCTTGGGAGTCCAGGACGGTCTGTCCGGTGGCGCGGAAGATGGCGAGGTTGATCGCCTGGGCGCCGGCGCGGGCGGCTTCCTGGGCTTCGTCGAGAGCGGTGATCTTGCCCGAGAGGGCGAGGCCGCCGTCGAGCAGCAGCCCCGCGCAGACGAGCAGGGTCACGGCGATCACGACGGTGAACGCGGTGGCGAACCCGTCCTGCCCGCGGCCGCGCAGCGCGCGGACCCGCGTTCGGATCGCCTTCATGATCCGCTCCCGACGTAGCGGTCGACGACGGAGCGGAAGGTCGCCGAGACCGTGGCGGGCAGCTCGAGGCCGCTGATGCCGATGGCCTGGACGCGGCAGGAGACGGTGACCGCGATCGTCGAGCCGGGAGCCAGGGAACCGACATCGGCGGTGACGTTCATCGGGCTGCAGGTGACTCCGGCGCTGGCCAGTGCCTGGGCGGCGGTCTGCGAGGCCGCCTGCTCGGCCTGCGGCGCGGTGGCGGCCAGGGTCGCCGCGCGTGCGGCGGAGTGCGCGGCGTCCTGCACGCGCTCGCGGGCGTCGATCGTGCGCCCGACCGCGACGACGAACAGCAGCAGCAGGATCAGCACCGGAGCGATGATGACCAGTTCGAGGGCGGCCGAGCCGCGCGTCGTCGGGCCGCAGCGGGAGCGCAGCCGGGCGAGCACGGCCGCCGGAGAGGCAAGGGCGGGCCGGTTCACGGGGCGGATGTCCTTTCCACGGGGCCGTCGGCTTCGGCGTGCACATGCAGGGTGATGAACGGCAGGATGGATTCGGCGGTGCCGGTCACCTGGACCTGAACCTGCATGGCGCCGCGCTGCACCGAGACGGAGTGGGTGCGCAGCGACCCACCGGCGACCTGGTCGAGGACCTTCTCGGCCTGCGCCTGGCCCGTGTCCTGGCTCCCGCCCTGGATGCGGGCGGCGGCCAGGGCCTGCGAGGCGGCGTCCTGGGCGACCTGCTCGGCGTGCCAGACGAGGGTGAACTGGATGATCGAGAAGATCAGCAGCAGCAGCACCGGAACGGCGATCACCAACTCGACCGCGCTCGAGCCGCGCTCGGACTCGCGCAGCAGCCTCACCCAGCGCGCGCGAACGCCAGGCATGACGCGGTCGGCTGCGCGGCGGGCTGCTGCGGGCATTACGTGCTCCTCGTCGGGTGGTAGCGGGCCGGGCCGCGTGCGTCACGGCCCGGCCAGCAAACGGTCGGTTTATCAGCTGGTGGATATCGAGTTCGCCTTGTCGGTCACGAGCCTGGTGATGATCACGCCGACGGCGATGGCCAGGGTCGCGGCGACGGCGGTGATGATGACCCACTCGATGGCGCTGGCGCCCTTCGAGCGGTTCTCGTCGGCGAAGGCCGCGGCGGCGCGGGCGCGCAGGGCGCCGATTAGGGCGGTCAGAGGTTGGATCTGAGGGATCATCGGTGGCGCCTTTCGAACGGTGGTGCGGATGGATCGGGAGCGGCCCGGGTTGGTGCCCGGTGCCTGCCGTCGCCGTGGGATCGGCGACGGACGTCGTGGGTCGCGACCTGCCCGGTCGGGCGGGGTGCGAGGGGCTGGCTCGGCCAGCGGCTTCAGGGGGCTTACATGGCTGAGGCGATGTGCGCCATCGCCGGGTAGCCCAGGAAACATAAGAACCCCAGGACCATGACCATGGTCGGCAGGGACAGGCGCTCGGTGGCGGACTGGGAGGCGGCGTCGGCCTCGGACAGGGCGTGGGCGCGCAGCGAGGCGGCCTTGGCCGCGAGGCTGGCGCGCACCCGCGCGCCCTCGCTGCCGGCCAGAGCGAGGGAGGCCGACAGCTCGCCGAGGGCGGGCACGTCGAGCTCCTCGCCGAGCTGCCCGAGGGTCTCGGCCGCCGGAACCCGCAGGGTCTCGGCCGCGGTGATCGCGCGCCGGATCTGGGTCATCGCCCAGCCCTCGCCGGTGTCCGCGGCCTGGGTGAGCGCGGACTCGACTCCGGCGCCGCCGGAGAGGGTGACCACTGTCAGGTCGAGGAACGCCGAGAGGGCGTGGCGCACCTCGATGCGCCGGGCGAGCGCCTTGGCCTTGACCTCGTGGTCCGGGACCATGAACGCGGCGCCCGCGCAGGCCAGCGCGAACCAGAGCGCTGCGATGAACGGCAGGTGGATGTCGGCCACGGCCAGGGTGAGGGTGAGCACGCCCGGTATGAGTAGCCCAGCCAGAGCGCCGGCGCACTTTTCGGCGAGGTGGGCTGCCACCGGGCGTTCGAGCACGGTCAGGTCGCGCGCGACCTTCGCCCCGGGCAGCCTGGTGCCTTCCAGCAGCTGGGCCAGGGGCGAGCCGACCCGTGCGGCCCAGCCGCCCTCACCCTGGGCCAGGATGCGGACGGGAGCTGCTACCGCGCGCTGGGCGGCCATGTCGGCGGCCAGGGACGGCTTCGGCGGGCGCAGACCGTAGATCACGAGGGTGAGCCCGGCGCCGACCCCGGCACCGAACAAAATCGGGGCGATCATTTAGGGGTGCTCCTCGTGGTGTGTGCGGGTCAGGAATCTCACCGGCGCAGGCCCGCGGGCGATGCGGGCGAGCCAGAGGAACGAGAGCGCGAACACGCCTGCGACCGCGAGCAGCACCACCTGTCCCAGAGGGGTCCCGTAGGGTGCCAGGTACGACCGGGCGAAGATCGTGAGCCCGGCGACCATCCCGAGGATGGTGATCGTGATCGCGCGTACCGTCGTGCGGGTGCGCGCGCGGTCGGCCGCGGTGCGAAGCCGGAGCGAGGCCTGGTCGCGGGCTGCTTGGGCGAGGGTTCCGAGCAGGTCGGCGAGGTTGCGTGAGGAGTTGGCCGCGGCCAGGGTGAGGGCTGCGACCACCAGGTCGCAGGTCGCGTCCCCGACCTCGATCGCGAACAGGCGCAGCGCCTCGGGAAGACGCATGCCGGAGGAGATCCTGGCGGCCAGCTCGCTCGCTTGCGCGCGGATCGCCGGCGGGGATGCGGGCGCGGCGGCGATCAGCGACTGCTCCAGGCCCGCGGCTGCCGAGAGGGTGTCGCGCAGCAGTTCGGTGTAGACCGCCACCGCCTCGATCCGCGCCAACTCCTTCACATGGGCGCGGTCGGTGCCCAGGAACCGCGGCAGCACCCAGGCTCCCAGCGCGCCGAGGATCCCGCCGGCCACCCAGCCGGTGAAGGCCAGGGCCGCGATGCCCGCCGCGGTGGTGTAGCCGACGCGGATGAGCATCGGGCCGGTGCGCAGCTTCTCCCACTGTGCGGCGAGCTTCGAGGGCCCGGAGCCTGCCGGCACGCCGAGTAGACCGCGGATCGCCAGGAGGATCCCGGCCGCGACGCCGATCCCGAACAGCGCGGCCAGCGCGTTGTCCCCGGTCACCGCGACCACCCCCGGTGGGCGACCAGTGCGGGGGCGAGTCCGGCGTCGATCAGCCGCTCGGCCATCGCCACGGTCCACGGCGCTTCCGGCACGGCCCGGGAGTCGCGTCCCGGCCGGAAGACCTCGTTGGAGATCATCTGGTGTCCTTCGGCCGCGACGATCTCGCGCACGGAGGAGACCACGCGCGTGCCGTCTTTCAGGGCCTTGATGTAGATGATGACGTTGACGGCGTTGGCGATCAGCAGGTTGACGGTGGGTACGTCCAGGCGCTCGGGGGCCTGAGCGGCATAGGCGGCGAGCTTCCCGAACACCCCGGCCGAGGAGGAGGCGTGGATGGTGGCCATCGACCCGTCATTGCCCTGCGACATGGCGTTGAGCATCGGCACGATCTCATCGCCCCGGCACTCGCCGACGATCACCCGGTCCGGGCTCATCCGCAGCCCCATCCGCACCAGGTCCGCCTGCGTGACCGCGCCCGCGCCCTCGAGGTTGGCCTCGCGCGCCTGCATCGGGACGACGTCCGGGTGCGCTCTGCGGTCGGCGTGCAGGTTCAGCTCGTAGGTGTCCTCGATTGTGAGCAGCCGCTCGTGCGGGGGGATCGCGCTGGATAGGCCTCGCAGGAACGTCGTCTTGCCCGCGTTCGTGCCGCCCGCGATCAGGATGTTGGCACGTGCGAGGACCAGGGCCGCAAAGACCTCGGCCATCTCCTTATCCAGCGTGCCCATCCGCGCCAGGTCCTCGAGCGAGACCTTCTCGAACCGATGGCGGCGGATGGCCACCGACGGACGCCGCGAGACGCCCATCACCGCGAACAACCGGCTCCCGTCAGGCAGTTGGAGGTTCAGCGAGGGGCTGGCGCGGTCGAAGCGCCGCTCGTCGTGGCCCAGACGGGACGCGATGAGCCGGATCATGTCGATCAGCTCCTCGTCGCTGCCGGCCACCGGCGGGTAGGTGGTGCGCCGCCCGCCGGCGTAGGTGACGAACACCTCGTCGCACCCATTGACCGCGATGTTCTCCACGCTCTCGTCATCAAGCAGCGCTTGGAACCGCCCGAGGCCGAACAATCCGGCGAACACGAGCCCCGCGACCCGGTCCTCGGCGCTCTTGTCGAGGATCGCGGTGCCGTGGTTCAGTGCGGTGCGGGTGTGAGCGTCCAGGGCTTCGCGGATCAACTGGCGCGCGCGGGCCTCGAGTTCGGCGCGCGGCGCGGGCTCATCGGTCGCGGCCAGCAGCTTTCCGACCGACGATTGGATACTGCGCGCCAGCGCGTCCTCGGCTGCGGTAGAGCGCGGATCGGTGGCGTTCATACGGCAGCGGCCTCCTTCGGGTCGAGGTCGGCGGCGGGCGCCGACAGGCAGACTGGCTCGGCGTGGCGTTCGATGAGGGCGTGGCCGAGGGTGCGCGCGGCCCGGGCCAGCCTCGTGCGGCCCAAACCGCGGCGCATGGTCACGGTGCCGGAGAGCACTCCGGCGCAGTCCGCGTCGTGCGGCAGGGTGAGCAACACGGGTGTCTGCTGGGAGTCGGCCACCGCCTCGGCCGGGTAGCCGGGGCCGACCAGGACGAGCGAGACCGCCTCCGGGCTGCGGGCGTGCTGCTTGATCGTGGCGATCCTTGCTGCCAGCCGGGTGATCTCCGAAAGGCTCGGGCGGGTGAGCACGAGGGTCATATCGGCGTGGGCTAGCAGGTCGAGCGCCGGCGAGCCGGGATCGAGCCGCCCGAGATCCATCACGGTGACCATCGGGGCCGCGGACAGGGCCCTCATCAACCCCGCCCCGTCGCGCGCGAGCAGCCGGACCGCGGCGCCCGCCTGATCCGGGCCCTCCGGGGCCGTGACGGCGTGCAGCCCGCCAGGCAATGCGCTGGCATGCTCCAGTACAGCTGCCGGGTCGGTGGTGTGCCGAGCCGCGGTGGCCAGCGCCCCGAGCCCCGGCTCACCGGGAAGGCGCTGCCAGGACTTCACGTCCCCACCGGCAGGGTCGGCCTCCACCACCACCGTCGCGGCCTCGGCCGGCCAGAACCCGGCCAGCGCGAGCGCGAGCGTGGTCGAGCCCGGCGAAGACTTCTGGGATCCGATCGCGATCAGCATCTACGACCCCGCACTCACGCTGATCAGCTGCGCCTGTCCGGCCGGGATCGCGGCGATCGCGCTCGCCGAGGCGGTATCGGTGCTCAACTCCACCGCGACCGAACCGTCCGACGTACTTGACGGGGTCACCGAGATGACGGTCGCCTGCGGGACGGCATTCAGCGGCACTCCCGCGCCCGCGCTGGTGGATCCGGAGGCGGGGCCGGTGGCCACCGCCACGTGCGCCCCAGCGGACAGGTCCACCGAATACGAGCCGAACTTGACCAGCACCGTCAGCACGGCCTGCCCGCTGCCGGGCACTGTGGAGGTGCCCAGCTCCGCCCTGGTCAGCAGGCTTCCGGACTCCACCGTGACCGCGGCGGTGCGGCCGATGACCGACCCGGACTCGCTGGCCGGGATCAAGGTCACGCCGGAGCCCGCGGACACCTGGACGCTGCGCAGGTCACCCGAGGTGATGACCTGTCCGGCGCGCACCGTGGAGGACAGGGCGAGTACGGCGTCGCGCGAGCCGAGGCTGACCGAGGTCAGCAGCGCCCCGAGCGCGCACGTGGCGATCAAGGCGACACCGAGGATCGCGTAGGGCACCGATCTGCGCTTGCCCGCCGAAGCGAGCCGGTTCGGTGTGTCCTTCTCCTTCGCGGCAGGGCGGAGCGTGGTGGAGGGCAAGAAAGGCATGGGCTGATCCCGGAGGCTGGTGCAGATCGGACAGGTTGAGGGACGGGTGCGGGCGGTCAGCCGGTGACCACGGCGTTGGACTGCTCGACGGTCACCGGCTCGCTGGCGGTGGTGGTCATGCCGTTGAACACCCCGGTCGCGCCGGCCCCGGCCCAGGTCACCTTCCAGGTCACCGTGGCAGTTAAGGTGAAGGCGCCGACCCGGGTGTAGGTGTGCCCGCAGGTCGGGCTCGAAGAGTCGGCCCCGTCGGCGGGGGAGTAGACCGTGCCCGGACCGTCGCACGTGATCGTCGCACCGTCGCCGAACGACCAGGTCGCGGACACCGGCGTCGCGGTCGCCGTCACCGACAGACCCGCAGCCGACGCCGTTGCCGACTTCGCCGACCACGAGGACGACGAAGCCCACACCCACATCGGCACACCCACCAGCTCAGGGCCGCCCGCGACAGGGCTCGACCCGATCACCGGCGTCGACAGCTTCAACTCGGCCGCGGCCAGCGCGGCCAACTGCTGCGCCGACGGCGCTGTCGCCGTCGCGGGCGGCGGGTTCGTCAACCACACCACGGAGTTCGTCGAGGTGAACCCGAGCCCGCCCTTAAGCGCGTCCGGGCACGAAAGCACATACCACGCCCCCTTCTGCCCCGCATGGGTATCAGTACCCGCAGGCGGCACATAGGTCGGATCCGCGGTGTACGTGCACGCCGAAGGCAACGACAGCGTGTTCGTCGGCGACGGACTCGGCGACGGATCGCTCTCCCCACCGCCTTGAGAACCCGAGCCCGTAGCACTCGCTGTAGCGCTCGCGCCGGAACCCGGCACGCTCACCGACACGGTGCACGAGTCGCCGCCCGCGATGCACTGGGTTCCCCCACCGGCTCCGTCCGCGAAAGCGAGCCCCGCGCCTGCCAATGCGAGCGCTGCGGCACATCCGATGGCTATGCCAGCGCGTATCGGGGTCAGCATGTGCCCACGGCGTTCATCGCCAACTGGTCGATCTTCCAGGCGCCGTTCTCGTTCTTGGCCAGCACCTGGGTCCGGTGCTTTCCACCCGGTACGTCGTTGAGCAGGCTTCCGTCAGAGACTTTGTACTCGAGCCATGCGGCGTCCGAAAAGCAGCTGTTGATCACGATCTCGGTCGGATCGCTCGACGGGACCATCTGGCCGAACGAGATGTCCGTCACCGTCGGGGAGCCCTTGGAAACGGCGCCCTTGGACTGCTCGCCCATCAGCGCCTTGGTGATGAGCTCCAACGCGTCGCCGGAGGCGTACTTCGAGAGCACCGGATCCTTGTAGTTCGCGGTCAAGCCAGCAGAGACCCAGTCATTGACCATTCCCTCGTACGCGAAGAGCGCGGCCTGCTTCTGCGCCGCATACGGGCCCGACGTGCCAGGGACGTTCAAGCCGCCGCTGCTGGAGCTCGCGGCAGCTGTCGGCGTAGCGGTTGTCTGTGCGCTGCCGGCCGCGGTCGGCGTGCCGCCGACCGCTCGCGATCCCTGCGCGGAACTCGAGCAACCCGCGACCGTGAGTGTGCACGCTCCCAAGAACACCGCTAACAACCCGAAACGTCTGCAGCGCGACATGGCGGTCCACCCCGCCCTTCCCGTATGAACCGGACTATGTGGCCACCCATTACTATCTTGGGCTTTCCGGGCTACGCAAGCGTGTTGATGGGCAACTCCTTGTATCGAGATCAATCCGTGATCAATAGCTGGGCTCCATGGGGACCACCGGCAAGGTGGACGAGGCGGCGCCTGTCTGCCTATAGTCGCTCGCAAGCTGATGATTCATTGACCTGGGGAAATGTACAGTGGACGTGTTCGTTGCGGGCCTGGGGGTTCTCGCGGGCGCCGCGTCGGCGGCGCTCATCTCCACGCGAACACGACTCAGTGCTACAGCCCGGAACGGACACGGGAGCGCGCCCATCGTGCTGGCTCCCTGGCTTCAGATCGCTCTTGGGGCGCTCGTGGGGGCCGCCGTGGCCGCGCGCTTCGCGCACAGCGCAGCGCTTCCGGCATACCTCGCACTCGCCGCCTGCGCCGTCCCGCTCTCCGCCATCGACCTCGCCACATCCACGATCCCGAACATCCTCCTCGGGCCCGCGGCCTGCACGAGTCTCGTGGGCCTGCTCCTCGCCGTGCCAGCTGGGGATGGCGTCACGCCACTGGTGCGCGCTATTTTGGCTGCACTCGCCGTCGGCGCAGGGTTCCTCGCCCTTGCTGTCATCGCCGGCGGCGAATTCGGATTGGGCGATGTTAAACTTCTGTCATATCTGGCGCTACTGACGGGCTATCAGTCCTGGACTCTCGCGCTACGGGGCCTCTTCGCAGGATTCGCGATCGCCGCCATTGCCGCACTCACAACACGAACGGCTAGGTCCACCAGGCAAATCCCGCTCGCCCCATGGTTAACTCTGGGCGCAGTTGTCGCGCTGATCTACTAAAGTCTGTCCGGTCGATCATGGCGGGTGTGGCGTGGCGAGGTGCGTTCGGGGATTAGCGGCGGTGTGTGCTGATTCGCTTCAGGATGCCTGCGAGTTCGTCTTCTGAGGCGCGCGGGGAATGCCATGTGAGGTTCAGGCTGTCGCCGCGCCATCGTGGGACTACGTGTGTGTGGAAGTGGAAGATGTCCTGGCCTGCGGCGTTTCCCGTGTTGTGCTTCACGTTCATCCCTTCAGGGGCGAGAGCCGCGTTGAGCAGACCGGCGACCCGATGCACCATCGCGGCAACCCGGCCGTGCGTGTCCTCGGAGATCTCCCAGAGGTCTTGTGCGTGTGCGCGGGGAACGACGAGGGTGTGTCCCGGGGCAGCGGGTCTGATGTTCAAGAACGCCACCGTGTGCTCGTCCTCGAGGATCCGAAATGACGGCAGCCGGCTGGCGACTATCTCGCAGAAAACACACTCACTCTCACTCACGCGAGCCACGATCGCACGAGGTCTTTGCCGAGGGCCACCGGGTTTCAACGTCCGCTGTCGAGCCATCGTCACGACTGGAGCCAGATGATGAGGGTGGCGACCGTCGCCGTGCCGAGGTAGACATAGCCTCGCTTGTCGTGGTGGGTGGCGACCGCGCGGAACTGCTTGAGCTTGTTGATCGCCCGCTCCCGGGTGTTGCGCCTCTTGCGGGGCACCAAGTTAGTTCTGGGTGTGTCGGGCTCTGGAGTATCAAGGCCGCGGCACGGACGTGCTGGTGGCCAGTCAGGCGCCGCTCGGCGAAGTCCTGGCGTTGGACTCGGCACCGTTGCTCGACGGCATCACCGTGCCTGGTCGACGCCGCCGATCAGGAGTGTCGCGAACGGCTCGCGGGGCGTCGGCCGGGAATGTGGGATCAGTCGGCGGTGGACTCATTCGTGGGCTGGGCGGCATGGCACCGGGGTCACGCCCGCGATCCGCGCTTCCAACCGGAAGTGCTCGTCGCGGGCACCGGGCCGGATCCCGCACGGCACCGTGGAGAGCTGGACCGCCGACGATCCGCTTGGCCCTGTAACCGCCGGGACTGGCTATCGGACGACCTCGAGGCGGCTCGGCGTCGGGCGGTTCATCGCCAATGCAGCAGTAATGCAGCACCAATACAGCAGTGATGCAGCGGCCTGGCATTCACCTGCCCGCTCTATCGCTGAACACTGATAGTCACAGCGTGCGACAGGACGCTGGCGGGTGGTGTCTCACCCGCTGAAGAGAGGAGGCCGGATTCGTGGTTGAGGCCGTGTTGGCAGATGCAGGCGTTCAGAGGCTCTCCTCGCTCGCATCAGTACTTCAGCCTGGCTCATGCACGCTGGTTGGTCGCCTCGTAAAGGATCTGTACGGTGTCAATGCCCGCCTATGGGATGCGGAGGACCTCACCCGCGATGTGAGAGACGACTCGAGTGTTGCTGCGGTGAAGCGCTCCATCGATCGGCTCAACCTCGAGCGTAATGTCCTGATTGAACAAATCGACGGTGTATTGTCGCTCGACCTCAAGACCGACACCCGGACGGCGGCCACGGCCGACACGCCGATGCACACAGAAACCATCGGGTCAGTGATAGATCGGCTCACCATCCTCGCGCTACGCCTGACCCATACGCGGACAGCTTCAGCCGACGATCCCTCGCTGGCGGAACGGGTAGCTCACCTGGAACTCCAGTACACCGGGCTCGAGGACGCTCTCGCGGCTCTCATCCATGAGGTGTCCTCGGGGATGCGCCAGCTCCCGGACGGGCGTCGGTTCAAGCTCTACGGCACCCAGCACATGGAACCCCGGCACTGACCACATTCAGCGATTCCCGCTTAACCGACGGAGGAAGATATGCCCAACCTGGAATCCGTACTCGAGCAGTTCGACGCATCGAAGGAAGCGGTGCGCCGCGAGATCCGGCAGGGGTTCTTCGACGCGGACGGAGGGCTCGCGCTCTCCGAGCCGGAGCTGCGTGCGTGGCTGGCGGACCGCGCGGTGGACGAGCTCAAGGTCGTGGCTCAGCTCGCGCACATCGTGGCGGACTGCGCGCACCTCATCCCCGCGCCGATTCTCGGACAGCTCGCCGCCCAGATGGCCGACGAGGCCCATCACTACGAGATTCTGCGGGCGCTGGTCCCGGCGGACCAGCGCGGCACGCTCGACGCGAAGGTCGCCGGACTCGCGGACACGCTGGCGGCCGACTCGCACTGGTCGCGTCTCCAGGCGGCTGCCGCGGCCGGGAATCCGTACGCGGCGCTGCTCGACATCAACATCGTGCACGAGGGCTACTCGGCCGCAGCGATTGAGGAGCTCGCGGGCGTGCCGTTCGAGGACGTGCGCGCCGCGTACGCGCAGATCGGCGCGGATGAGGAGCGCCACCACGAGACCGGTCGCGACCTGCTGGCCTGGCTGCTGGACGCGTCGCAGGGTGCCACATTCGGCGTCGAGGAGCACGACGTGCTCGACGAGGCGCACGAGCGGGCGGTCGGCGGCGCGATGAACTGGTCGTGGCCGGCGGCCACGGCTCAGGAGGTGGTCGCCGGCGCCCACGAGCGCGCGCAGGGCGGCGCGATGAACTGGTCGTGGCCTGCGGCGAACTGAGTAGTCATCGTCCAACGCTGACCCGGCTCGGTGCCGCGCGAATCGTCGGCACCGAGCCGGTCTTGCTGTCGAAGGAGGTAAAAGCCGGTGCTCACAGCTGATGAGACCACCAGCTTTCAGAACAACGGGTTCGCCGTACTCGGGCCAGCGCTCAAGTCCGGTGAACTTCCCGCCCTCAACGCAGCTGCTGCCGAACTGCTCGGACTTGATGGTTCGCCGTCCTCGCTGCCAGAGGACCATCTCATGCGTGCGGGGGCTCAAGGCCACGTCCGCGTCGCACTGCACGTCTGCCACCGTAGCGAGGCATTTCGCGCGCAGGCGCTGGACCCGGGCATCTCCAGCGCGATGGCCGAGTTGTTCGGCCGTGAAGCCGCAGTTCTGACGAGCCTGCTGTTCCACAAGCCGCCACGGGTGGGAGAGCCGCTGGAACCGCACCAGGACCTGCCGTACTACCCCTATCTCGGGCCCGAGAGCCTCATCACGAGCTGGACGGCGCTGACCGAGGCGAGCGAAGCCAACGGATGCGTTCACTACCTCGCGCAGAGCCACCGCGGGCAGATCGACCATCGTGATACCGGCGGGCAACAGGCACTAGACATAGATCCGGCGATGCTGGAGGAGTTCGCCGATGTGGCAGTTCCACTGGCGCCCGGCGAAAGCTGCGTTCACCACGGTCTAACCGTTCACTACAGCGGAGCGAACCACACTGCCTGGCCGCGAATCGGAGTGGCGGTGCTGTACGTCCCCGCAGACGCCGGCGTCACGCTCGACGACTTCCCCTATCCGCTGCTGCACCCGGGAAGGACGTGATGGAACTCGACCCGCTCAGCCGGACCGCGTTGATCCCGTTCTGGGCCAGGGCCCAGGACGCCGTCTCAGCGCGGCCGGTGCTCGGAGACACGGCGGCGGCACAACTCGCCGCGCGCGTGCGTCAACGCTTCGGCGAGCAGGTCGTGGATCGTTCCACCCGGGTTGGTTGCTGCCTGCGCAATCTCCTGGTGGACCGGTGGATCGCCGACCTCGTTGATGCCGACACCGTGATCGTCGAGATCGGGGTCGGGCTCAATACGCGTGCAGACCGCTTGCCTGTTGCCGCCCGCCAGTACGTCGAAGTCGACGGCGCTCAGATCATCGAATTGCGCGATGACCTCTTGCCGGCCCGAGGTGTCGTGCGGCTCGCCAGCGATGGGATGGATGTGAAGCGTTGGGCTCATGCACTCGACGCCACGCGCCCGGATCGCGTGATCATCACGCTGGAGGGTGTCCTGGCGTACCAGCCTGCTGATGTCGTGACGCGGTTCTTCGCGGATGCCGCGTACGCGTTCCCGGGCGCCTACCTCGTGTTCGACCGTCTCTCTGCCTCGGCCGCAGCACGAGCGAATCGCCCTTCTGCGCGCGTTGACGGTCGTCCCGCGTACCGCTGGTCGCACGGCAAGCGAGACGGGGAGACGGGCATTGGGTCGGTGAGGGTCGTGCGTGCCCAGAGCTTCATGGATCTTCCACGGAGCCTGCGCAGGCATCTGCCGCTCCAGGATCGGATGATGCACGCGCTGCCCCCGCGCCGCAGTGCGTTCAAGCTGCTTCTGTGCCAGTTGGAACCTGGAGAGGGAGGGGTGCTTCAGTCGTGGTGACGCGTATCTCCGAGCCGGTACAACAACGCCTGGCGCGGGCGGAAAAACTTGCGCGGGCCGGCGCCGACAACGACGCCCTCACCTTACTTACTGCTGCGCGCTCCAGCATTCTTCCGGAGCGGGAGCGGTATGAGATCGGCGAAGCGCTCCTGCGCGTATCGAACTGCCGGGTTGGATGGGAGGAGTACAACCTTCACCCGTCCTGGGCAGTAGACCGCGTCACCGGGGTGCGCCCCTGGGACGGAACGGCGTGCCGCCGTGTGATCGTGGTGGCCGATCTCGGTTTCGGCGACACGATCATGGCGTTGCGCCACGTTCCAGCGCTACTCGGTCGCGCCGAGCAGATTGTCGTCGCGGTGCACGACGCTTTGTTCGATCTTGTCAGGAGCGCTCCGATCCTGGCCGGCACGACCGTGATCTCGAAGACGCAGGCGCAGAGCACGACGTGGCCTGACGATGCCCGGTGGGAGCGGCTCTTCTCGCTTCCCGGTATTGTCGGCACTGAGGCCGTGCGGCCGATGCCCGCCTACCTTCGCGTCCCGGTCCGCGAACCGGTAGTGCCTAAGGAGCCAGGGGAGGTGATCGTGGGGATCGCCTGGCGCAGTACCGTGCGGCGCGGGTTCCCGAACCGCTCGATCCCGCTCAGGCTGTTCCAACGGCTGGCCGAGGTGCCGAACGTCCGGCTGGTGTGCTTGCACCGCGACCGCGACCTGCGGGCCGTGCCCCGGAACGTGGCCACGGTCGGGATCGGAAACTTCATGGATACCGCCGCAGTGATGGCGCAGTGCGACCTCGTCGTAACCGCCGACACAGTGACCGCGCACCTTGCTCCCGCGCTCGGGGTGCCCACGCTGATCGGCTTGCGTCATTGGCCGGCCTGGATCTGGGGCACGCACCGAAACCCCACTCGATGGTACGAGAGTGCACAACTCGTCTTCCAAGACGAAAAAGAAACTTGGCCGCAGGTTATGGACGAGGTCAAGGCAGCTGTAGTAGCCGCGACAGCCGTCTCGCCGATCGCGAGGCAGGGCGTAAGGTGAAGGCTGACCAGCACATCCAGCCCGCGAATGCTATTAACCAGTTCGCTGTCGCCTTTCGCCGCTCCGGGTTCGGTGTCGTGCGCGGCGCCCTCGATGCCGGGCGGGTGCAGGAGATGCGGATGCTGCTTCGCCACGCGCTATGCGCCCAGCGGAACATCGCGGAGGATCCGCTCGAGGTACAGCTGCCGCGCATCGTCGAGGTGCGCCCGGAGTTTCTCGCACTGGCGACCGCGCCGCCCTTGATCACGATGCTCACGGAGCTGTTTGGAACGGTGCCGCACCTGGTGGCCTCCTATGGGCATTCCAAGCCCGCCCGGACGAGCGCGCATACCGGCGTCCACTCCGACATCGTTCATCTTCACGGCGTGCCTCACCACGACTCCACGGTCATGGTCAAGGTGATGTACGCGCTCACCCCCGTGGGGCCGGGATCGGGCGCGACACTCGTCTACCCTGGCAGCCACCGGTTGCCGGCTGCCGAGCAGACCTGTCGGGGACCTAAGCGCGCTCTCGCGCTCCTGCTCGAGCCTGGCGATGTTCAGATCTTCCACGCCAATCTCCTGCACACCGCGACCGCCAACCCGAGCCCGCTGCCTCGACTCAGCCTGTGGTTCGTCTACGCCCAACCGTGGATGCGCGTATTCCCAGGCCACGAATACACCACCGCGTTCCTCGCGACCATGGGCTCGCGGCTGGAATCGGACCCGGTACTCGCCTCCGTGTTCGGATTGCCCGACCCGTACTCCACCCGGGTCTGACAGGCGACGCCCGGGGCCCTCGACGACAGGGCCCCGGGTGTTCCTTGTTCCCGGCTAGCTGCGCAGGTGGGCTCCGATGTCGCGCGAGAGCGCACCAAGCACTGAGGTGCGGGCGGCCGCGATATCCTCTGCGGTCAAGGTCGTGCTCTGCGGGCGGAGCGTGACGCGCAGCGTCGTCGACTTGTGCCCGCTCGGCACCCATCCTCCCTGGAACTCGCCGACGAACCCGACCCGATCCACCAACCCGCCCGCGGACAGCGCACTCGCCTCGACCTGCGCCCACACGGTGTCGATGGGAACGACGACGGACAGGTCGAAGTCGCTCTCGGGTAGGTCCGAAACCGCCCGATAGGCGTTCTCACGCGTCGGCTGCACCTCAAGAGCGTCGAGATCGATTTCGAAGGCGACCACCTGCGTGTGGTCGATCCCGGATAGGCGCTTGCAGCGGGTCCCGACCAGCCCCAGCGTGCCGACGCGCCGACCGCCGGCATTCAGATCAAGGCGCAGGGCCGAGTCGGCCCACTCGGCCCCGGCACCGTCGGACTGGGCGAGCTCCAAGTCGGTGAGGTGGGCGTGCCGCCTGAGCATCTCCAGCACTCCCTTGGCGCGAAGGAACAACCGGGGACCATCGGCACCGACGAACATCGCCGCGGCGCGCTTGCCCTGGCCGGGCATCGGCTCGAAATGACCGGCGAATCGCGTGTGCTCGCCTCCCGCGAAGACGGTGCCGACCTCGAAGATCTCGAAGGCTGCGGCATGACGGAGGTTCCGGGAGACGGCTTCGAGCAGATTCGGGATGAGTGAGGGCCGCAGCGACGCGCGGTCCGGGGCGGGAGCCCCGTCGAAGGCCACTCCGGCGGCCGGGTCGAGTCCGCTCGCGCGCAGCGTGTGCTCCGCGCTCCACGGATAGGTCACGACCTCCTGCATATCGGCGCGCGCGGCCAACTGCTCGCGCACACGCCGATCCAACGGCCGGATCTGGGCGGGGGAGAGGTGGGTGAACGTGCCGCCGAGCGTCGCGGCCGGAATCGCGTCGTATCCGTGGATCCGGGCGACCTCCTCCAGGACGTCGTCGGGAATCGAGACGTCACCGGTCGAGCGCCACGTCGGGGCGATCACCCTGACGGTGTCGGCAGCGATATCGACCGCGAAGCCCAGGGCCTCGAGAGTTCCAGTGATCTCCTTCGCGTCGAGGACCAGCCCGATGCGCGAGTTCAGGAAGTCGACGGGCACCTCGATATAGGCGCCCTCGGTGGGGGTCGGATTGTGATCCTGATACCGCGTGGCGTGCGCGAGCGGTGCGGCGAGCGCGAGCAGCGTCAGGTACAGGTCAATCGCCTCATCCACGCGCTGGGTGTCGAGCCCCTTCTCGAAACGCGCTGCCGCCTCGGTTCGCACAGCCAGGCCCAGCGCTGCGCGCCGGATGACCTTGGGACGGAAGCAGGCTGCTTCTAGTAGGAAGCGCCGGGAGTCGCGGGTGACGGCGCTGTGAGCGCCGCCCATGATCCCCGCGAGTGCGATGGGTACTGAAGCGTCGCGTACGAGCGGAGCCGGTGCGGCGACGTGCACGGTGCTGCCGTCGAGCAGGTCCATCTCGACGGGCTCGTCCTCGAGCGTTACCGAGACCGGCAGCGCGAGCTTTTCGGCGTCGTAGACGTGCAGCGGTTGGCCGGTGGCGAACATGACGTAGTTGGCCAGGTCCACGGGAAGGTTGATGCTCGCCTCGCCAAGCCGGGCAAGGCGCGAGCGAAGCCAGAGCGGCGAGGGAAGAGTTCCGTCGAGCTCGAACTCCACCAGTGTCAGACGCTGGCAGGCACGCGAGTCGACCGTCCCGATCAGACCCGTGCTCTGGGACGGACGGGCTGGCGCGGGCCGCGGGCACAGCGGGTGCAAGGGCACGCGCGCGATCGCTGCGAGTTCCCGGGCGATGCCGTAGTGGCCCCAAAGGTCCGGGCGGTTGGTGAGCGACTTGTTGTCGATCTCCAGGATCGTGTCCGCCCACGGGATCTCGTCGGCCAGAAGCGCGCCAGGTTCCGATGCGAGTTCGTTCAGCAGTAGAGCGTCCGCGGGCCCGGTGGGCGGGAAGAGCTTGTCCAGGCCGAGGTCTGCCGCCCGGCACAGGTACCCGGCACTGAGGATGCCGCCGATCAACGTCGGCTCGATCCTGCGCCCATCCACTGTCGCACCTGGCAAGGCGATCGCGACTCGGGAGCCTACGGAGAGGTTGCCTGCCCGCGTCACCACGGTGATCTCTCCGCCGTCGCCGATCGCGCACAATGCGGCCGCGGCCCCGTTCTCCTGCACGTCGAGCCCGACGATCTGGCTAACGACGACGTGCCGAAGGGGTTCGGAGGTCTCGAGGCGGGCTTCGACCTCCACAGTCTTGAGAGTCAGCTCACGGGCGAGGTCTTCGGAGGAGAGATGTTCGGGGAGATCCGCGTAGTCGCAGACCCAGTCCAGGGAAATCTTCATCGTGGCATGTCCTATCTGAACTGGCCGAGGAAGCGCAGATCCGCGCTGTGCAGCAGGCGTACGTCGTCGATGCCGTAGCGCATCATGACCAGCCGGTCGAGCCCGACGTTCACATAGAACCCGGTCCAGTCGGATGGGTCGAGCCCGCCGGCGCGCAGCACGTTCGGGTGCGGTGCGCCGCCCGGCATCACCTCCAGCCAGCCGACGTAGTGGCACGTGCGGCAGCCTGCTCCGTCGCACACGGTGCATTCCATGTCGATCTCGAAGCCGGGCTCGACGAAGGGGAAGAACCCGGTGCGCATCCGAGTCTGAATGGGTCGCCCGAACACCGTTTGCAGGATCGTGTCGACGAGGAACTTACCGGCTGTCAGAGGCACGTCCCGGTCGATGATGAGGGCTTCGTACTGGAAGAACGCCCGCTCGTGCCGGGCATCGGTGCTCTCGTTGCGGTACACGCGCCCCGGGTAGACCATCCGCAACGGCGCCCCGTGCGTACGCATATACCTGATCGAGGCGCCGGTCAGATGCGGCCGCAGGCACAGCCGTTCCTCGCCGCCCTTCCCCGCAGAGCCGGCCAGCCAGTAGGTGTCCATGCTCTCGCGCGCTGGATGGTCGGCGGGGAAGTTCATATAGTCGAACTCGAACAGCTCGGAGCTGATCTCAGGGCCCTCGTAAACCGTGAAGTTCAGCGCCGTGAACCCATCGTTGAGGTCGTACATCATCTGCACGGTCGGGTGCAGACCGCCGCTGCCGACTGCGCTGGCGGGAAGCGTGACGTCGAACGGCTCGGCGAGCACCGGCTCGGCATCGAGCAACTGCTCCTCGCGCACAGTCAGCTCCGAAGCAACCTCCTGCTGAACGGCGGAGAGCGCCTCGCCAATCGTCTTGCGACCCTCGCCATCGAGCGAGCCGATCTCGCGGCGGATCGCGGCCAGCGAACCCGACTTGCCGACGCTCGACTTGCGCGCCTCATCCAGCGCCGCCAGCGAACTGGCATTTCGGACGTTCCCTAACGCGTCCTGGTGGGCGTCGGCGAGCTGTTTAAGCAGGTCACCGGCAGTCATACGGCCGGGTGAAGATGGTTGAGACACGGAAACTCCAGGTGGGAGGAACCAGCAGGGGGGTCGTAAGTTCACCCCCTGGCTCACGGGTCCGAGCCTGGAGTCAGGATAGGTCAGCGCGCAGCGGACACCTGGCCCCTGAGCTGCCCAGAGGGAGCCAGGGGGCCGATAAATCGGCGTGCCGTCACGTTCACCACGTGGTCATGATAGCTGATAGCCCGCTACTGTGCGGCACGAAGGGGGTGAGGGCGCGTGACGAGCGTTGATACCTGGACAGGGCAAGAGGCGCTCTGGCTCCGCGAGGCGCTGCATATGAGCCAGCGTGAGTACGCCGCCTACCTCGGAGTCGCATACAGGACCGTATGTCAGTGGGAAGAACGCGGGGCCAGCATCACGCCTCGAGCGGAAATGCAGCGCGCGCTCGACTCCGCGCTGGCCAGAGCCGACGAGCCGACGCGAGCCCGATTCTTTCAGAGGCGATCACAGTCGGCTGCGGACGGCCCGCACGGGCTCGCCGGGCGCGCAGGCCGGTTCCTCGGCGACGGGCAGGTGGTGATCGCGATGCCCTTGAAGCAAGACAGGATCCGAGCGCGACCGGTGATCGCAGCCGAGGACGTGCTCGGCTCGCGCAGGCTCGGGCAGACCGCTCAGGACCTCGGTATGAAGGTGTCGTACGAGACCATCGCCTCTGACGTCGACTTTAATGTGAACAGGTCCAATGTCGTAGCCATCTGCGGACCCCGAATCTCCCGCGTGATCGGAAACGTGCTCGCCACCGACCCGATTCTGCGGTTCACGCGTGAAGACGGCGGTCCGTGGATGGTCCATGACCGATCCACCGGGTTAACCCACGCCTCCGGCATCGACCACGAGCCGCCCCAGCCGTTCGATATCGCCTACCTCGGGCGGCTTCGGAGACCCGACGGGCAGGGCACGATCATGATTCTCACCGGCATCCACCCGCAAGGCTCGCTGGGCGTGATCGAAATGATCCGCTCGGGCATCTCCGACCTCCACGCGCAACTCGGGGATCGGTGCTTCTCCGTGCTGCTGCGCTGCGAGTACGATCCCGAGAGCAGCGAGCCGATCACCATCGAAAAGCTCACCCCGTTCTACCAGGAAGCCGCGGTGTTGGACTGATGCGCGTAACCATCGCAACCGATCGAGCACCTGGACAGCTGGAGAACGAAGACTTCGCCGGCTCGGTCGCCCACGCCGCGGTTCTCCTCGACGGCGCTGGGCTGTCAGGCGTCGACGACGGGGGATGCGCACACGGCGTCGCCTGGTACACCCGGAAACTCGGCACATGCCTGCTCGCGAACCTCCACAACGACGCCGACAGCGAGCTTACTCACGCGCTCAGCAGCGCGATCGCCGAAGTCGCTGCCTCCCACCAGGCAACCTGCGATCTCGCTCACCCCGGGACACCATCGGCCACCGTCGTGATCCTGCGTGAGCGTAGCGAGCACCTCGACTACCTCGTCTTGGCGGATTCAACGCTCGTGCTTGCGGGCCTCCATGGCGACTTCACCGTCGTCACCGACCAACGCGAGGCGGAGATCGGACGCCGCTACCGAGCCGAGATGGACGCCCTTATCGGCGGCACTGCCGCACACGCGAAAGCGCGCGCCGAGTACGTCGCCAAACTCCGGGCCCATCGAAACCGCGAAGGCGGATTCTTCGTTGCCGCCGCGGACCCAGACGTCGCCAAGCATTCGCTCACCGCCACCGCGAAACGCTCAGAAGCCCGCCACGCGCTGCTGCTCAGCGACGGAGCCAGCAGACTCAACGACCGCTTCAGGCAGCAGTCGTGGGCGCAGACACTCCAACTCGTCACCAGCGACGGCCCCGGATCCCTCATCGCCGCTGTCCGCGAAGCAGAACACGAAGACCCCGAAGGACATCGCTGGCCTCGAGGCAAGATCCATGACGATGCCACAGCGATCCTCTGCGAGCTGTCCTAACACACAGCTATCCCGCCCGACATGGTGAGTCTGCCTCCTGCCCACGCTGACTGGACGCGGACGTTGCCACGTCGTCGATCTAGACGATCACGACATCCTGGTCGGGAATCGCGGATGCGTTCTCCTCCACAATATTCGCCTTAGAGCGTGCGCGGATAGGGGCACCACACTGGACGGTTGATGACGCATCGCCTGGCTGCGTCGTGGTCAAAGGCACAGCCAACCAGGATGAGCCTTCGCCCACGTCTTGCCATGCTCGGTCCTGAACCGCCCAGCGCGGCACCCCTATCCGCGCACGCTCTTAGCTATGTGATGGCTCGTCGCCGCGCTCAGATAGAAGCGTTCGCAACCGGTTCGCCTCGTGTTGAGCGGGCGCGTACAAGGGTTCGCTGTCGTCGGCCCAGGCCAATAGTTCGGCGCATTTGAAGAGCTGCATAACCTGGCCAGCCCTGCTGTCCAGGTCTTGGCGCCGACCCCGATATACCTTCGCGGCGACGTCGGGGACAGCAAGCGAACCGAACCACAGGTTCGCCGCATCTAGCCCGCGTGGCGCACGTCCCCAGTCCTCCCAGTCAAGGATCCACAGGGCTGGGCCCGTCAGGTTCGCCCAGTTCAAGTCCGCGTGGGCGGTGCTCCACTCATCGATCATGATGTTGGTGCATTCGGGGAAGGCCTTGCGGATGGTGGTCTCGATGCGATCGACGCTGATCGGGGCGCAGTCGGGCGTGGCGACTCGCGATGTTTCGTGGCTGGCGAGTTCGTCCAATGCCGCGTTGAGGGCATCCCACCATTGGTCTGGAAGTCCCTTGGCGTTCGTGGGCTTGTCGATTGGAGCTTCGTCGACGAGTTGTGTCTCATCTGCCCGCCACATGACCTCTCGGTCGTCGTCGAGCCATGAGACGCCGGCGTGCCAGCGTGGGAGTGGTAAACGGTCAAGGATCTGCGCCGCCTCCAGGCCCCATGCCTGCCCGTCGAGCCGTTCCAGCCCGCGGCACTCGACGCGGACCCAGGTGTTGCGATCGGACCGGAATCCGATCGAACGGCGCTTCTTGATCACACCGTCCGGTGCCACTTCGAGCTGCAACGCATTTTCGACGCGGGAGAGGACATCGCTGATGTCGACCTTGCGCAGGTCTAGGCGCTGGGAGGCGGGTAGTCCGGTCATGCGGGTGCGTTCTCCTGAGCCTCGGTGGTTGCTGCTTCTACCAGCTTATGGCGGCGCGTTATCAGCGCCGTGTATCTGGCGATCGTGTTGGGATCGGTGCGGAGTTGGGCCGCGTGGCGGAGCTGTTCGAGGTGGCATGGGTGTTGGGTGCCCACCGCTACCGCTGTGACCTTAGGGATGGTGAACGCAGCGGCGAAGGCAGCCTGGAGTCGGGTGGCGTCCTGTCCGGGCTCGAGGAATTGGCTGGTATCCACCGTCGACCACACCGAATCTGTGGCGTTGCCGCCGAACGGGGCCATCCCCCACAGTTGCTTCGGCTGGAGCCGCGCCGCCAACTGCACGGCGGCGTCCAAGTCTCTGGCCGGGACGGTGAGCCCGGCCCGGACCATCAGGACGTCCGGTTCGGTGCGTGAGGCGACCGCGAGCAGCGGCATGGGGTTCCAGCTCGAAAGGCCCCACGCCTGGCAGAAGCCAGCGTCGCGCATCCCAGTCAGTGTCTCGCAGGCGCGTTGGAACGCCTGTGGGGAGCACTCGGGGTTGTGCAGTAGGACTGTGTTCGGTGCGCGGCCGAGTTCGGAGACGGTCTGTTCGACGGCGGCATGCAGCCTGGCGGGTTCCAGGCTGTGGCCGTCGGGGAAGAAGCCGACCTTGGTGGAGATCTCGAACCGGTCCAGCAGTTCGCCGGCCGCGGCCGCTAGGGCGCGGTGGCCATCGAAGTGCTGGTAGTTGTAGGCGGTGTCGAGGGCGGTCAGGCCGAGGTCGAGAGCGGCTTGGAGTAGTTGGCGGGTGGGACGAGCCCGGTATAGCCCGAGGATGACTCGTCGCTGAGCGGCGCGCACAGTCCCTCCTTGATCAGGTATTCGGCGACCTGGAGCAGGTCGGGATCGGCGTGTGTGAGCGGGACCGGGTGGCCGGAGAGCAGGACGCGCAGCGCCGCTTCAGCTCGCGGGGCGAAGCTCAGGCGTTTGCCCGCTGCCTCGACGATCACGGCTGCGCCTGTCGCAGTGATGACGGGCTCGAACTCGGTGACCGCCACGGCGCTCTGCAGGGGGCCGAACGCGGGGACGTGCGGCGTGTGCCGGGCGGGTTCACTGGTCTTGCGGATGTCGGCGAGGTACCGCGTCGGGGCGTGCTCGCGCGCCAGCTCGGCAAGCGCGGTGACCAGTTGCTCGCTGCGCGCTTCGGGGTCATCGAGCCCTTCGAGGTCCGTGCGGAACAGCTCGTGAGCGCGGGCGTCGTCGGCCAGGTGCTGGATCCAGGTGATTCCGGTGCGCTTGGTGAACCCGAAGGTCACGTGCAGGGAAAACCCGTCCGTGCCGGAGCCGATGCGGGTGGCGGTATGCCAGTAGCCACGGGGGATATGCATGACGTCGCCTGTGCGCATCGTGCCGCGCCACAGCACCTTGTCGCCCGGTTCGACGTTGGGTTCGGCGTCGCGGTACATCGGCGCCGGGCGGGAGGCGCTACGCACCTCCCACGACTTCTCGCCGGCCAGCTGCACGGCGATGACGTCGTGGTCATCCCAGTGCATCCGGAATCCCTCGGTTTCCCCGGCCGCGAGATAGGCGTTGACTCCGACCAGCTCTCCGGACCACCAGCCCAGCGCGCGGCAGGCGACCTCCATCGTCGGATCGAAAGAGTCGAGAGTGTCGAGCACGAGAGTGCCGCCGCTGTTGAGAATGCTGCCCACGGCGGCCATGTCGGCGCGGCGGGCGCTCTGCTTGCGTCGGCTGATCACATCCGACAGGTACGCGGACGGCAGCAGTTCGCGGCCCTCGGAATAGCAGCGCAGCTGCGGGTTGGACAGATGCCGGGTGCGCACGACTTCCAGCAGCCGGTACGGGGTCAACATCCGCTCGACGAGGGTCGAGTCCTCCAGGGCTCCGCGGCTGAACGTGCTGCCCATGGGGCCCGGCCCGTCCCAGCCCAGCGCCTTCTGTATTCCGGTGACGAGCCGGTGCTCCATGTTTTCGTCCCTCTCTAGGCCCGGGGAAGGTTCAGGTCGCGATTCTCGCCGTCGTCGCCGCCGCTGTTCTGCGTGCTGGTCGGGTCCGAACGCTCGGCGCCGTGACGGTCGTGCGCCGCCGTCAGTTCCTCGACCGCGAGCAGCAGGCTGTCGGTGCCGGTGTCTCCGCCTGCGGCCGAGGTCGGCTCAGCGGAGGTGGTCGGTGCGATCAAGGTGTCGCTCATGAATGTCGCTCCATATTCTGTGAGTAGCGGGCCCGTGCCCGATTTGGGCATCGCGCCTTTCGCAGAATGCTGGCACCGTGAGCCGTATGCGCATAAGCGCCCTTGGACTGTGCACATGTGCACCGGGTGTGCATCCCGGTGAACGCGCTCACCGATTCGCAGCGCCATTCAATGCCGAAGCGCACGCGCTTTGGCGACTTAGATCAATGGGTGACCGCCTCGGCTCCTTCAAGCCACGTTGACCTGGTGAGATGTGCGGGGCGGGGCCACGCGTGCGCGGGACGCCAAGGCCCTCATGAGTGTGCAAGACTCCGCAGGCCGCATGTCCATGTAACACTAGGTAGGAATATTCTGATGGTCGGACGAGGTTGGCGTCGCGTGTGCGAATCGAAGGTAGTGTTGCCACAGTGACGAGTAACCGGCCCGACCACGCACCACTCGACGAAGAGACAGCGAGAACTGCGGCTGCCCACGCGGCGCGACGCGTGGGGCTGCGCCCAGGAATTGTCGAACTTATCAGGCTTGGCACGCGCGCTGTGTTCAAGCTTGCCGGCGGTCTGGTGCTCGCGCGGGTCACCGCGGCCGCGCGCCTTAGCGACGCACAGTACGAACTGTCCGTCGCGCGGTGGCTTACCAGCGCCGGCGTACCCGTTGATCAGCCGTGGCCAGGCTCTGAACTCTGTGAAGTCGATGGACTGGCCGTGACCTTGTGGGTATACCGAGAGGGCGCATGGGCTACAACGCGGGAACTCGCCACGGTTCTCCGAAAGCTGCACGCCGTACCGCGGGATGGGGCTGTACCGCTGCGGGTGTGGAATCCGTACCCGCCGATGCGCCAGCGGCTTGATGCGTCCGCCGTGCTCTCCGCGCCCGAAAAGGCGGCTCTCGGCGCGATGATCCAAGCCAACGAGGCGGCCGTGCGCGAACTCGACTTCGCCTTAACTCCTCGGGTCATCCATGGAGACGCGAGCGTCGGGAACATTTTGCGAACACCAGAAGCAGATCTGGTGCTCTTCGATCTCGAATCCGTCAGCATCGGCGCGCGTGAGTGGGATTTGATTATCACGTCCGTCTATCGCGATCTCGGCTGGCACACAGAGCAAGAGTACGAGGGATTCGTAGACGAGTACGGAACCGACGTTCGCACCTGGTCGGGCTATACGGCTCTCGCGCTCGCTCAACGGCTTCGGATGATCTGCTGGCTCGCTGGCAGCGCGGTCTCAAAGGACGAACGTGCCGTAACCGAACTGCGCGGACGCGTCGATGATCTGGCCTCCAGGAGCAGTGGCTTCAAATGGACGCCGCTGTAGTGTTAAGGGAGAGTCCGCGGCCATCTGCTTGCTCGCTGCGTCTGGATCAGACCAAGCTGGTCCGCGAATTCTGCCAATGGGCTGGCCTGCTTGACCGGTTCGATGCGCCGGCGCAGATTATCGAGGTAGACATCGATGCGCGCGGACGAAAGCGCGTTGCACGCTGACAGCACGTCTTCCCCGATCTCAGCAGCATGTTCGAGTTCGCCTGCACCAATGAGTGCCTCGATCTGTACGATTCCGGCGAAGGCATTGCTTCGCGGGTATTCCTCGCTACTCTGATCCTGAAAGTTGGCCAGCTCGCTGGCGGCACGGTTGAAGTCGCCGAGCGCGAGGTGGCAGTGCGAGGCTTCCGCGGCCAGTTCGGCGTCATCGAAGTAAGAGATCCATGCTGGGTCATCCTCCGCGGAACGGGCTGCGAAGTGCTCCTCTGCCTCGCCGAGAGCGCGCAGCGCCTCGTTGCGCGAACCCGCGGAGGCAAGGGCGCGGGCCTCCATGGCTGCGAATTGAGCGAGAAGCGTGTGGCTGCCGGCATCCTGGGCAGCATGGATCGCGGCCCTGGCGAGATCTCGTGCCGTCTCGGGCTCGTCGATGAGGTTCGCCTGGTGGCTGAGAGCCGACAAGACACTCGCTCCGAGCCGACGATCTCCAGCATGCTTGGCAAGACCGAGAGCTTGCGTGAAATAGCGACGAGCAAGCGGGTGCTGCGTTGCGTCATACGCCATCCATGCAACGCAGAGCGAGAGCTCGGCCGCGGCGGCGAACAGCCTCTTCCCAGTGGAGTCGTCGTAACGGCCACGAAGGAGGGGAGCGACTTGGTCGTCGAGATATTGGACAGCCGCGAGACGGGCGTGTCGGCCGCCGAAGCGATTGTCCAGATTCGTGAAGACGCTCGACATCGCGAGAAGGCTCTCGACCTCCGCTGCGGTCACGGGTCTTGCGCCATCCACGCGCTCTAGGTTCGTTGTATCCGTCGCCAAGAGCCAGCGCAGTGCTGCACCGCTGATCGCCATTGCGGGCACGGCGCCGTTGACGGTGCCGAGGCGGGCCACGTCCGCGCGCCAGAGCCGGGTGGCCATCTCAACCGCTTGCCGGGGGTCCTCCAGGTAGTTCCAGTCCGCGGCTTGGTTCGAGAGGTCACCTTCGAACCCGATCTCTGCAAGCCCCACCTGGCGGCCAAGCCTGCGGGAGAGCGCTTCGGCAATCAGAAGTTGCGTGCCGATCAGCGGTATCTGACCAGCGCACCAACGCCCGACCTGGGTGTAGTGGGTGCGATTGGTCACACCCCACTCCGCAGCGACCACTCCAATCTGCCGCGATAGCGCGCTAGCGCTCAGACCGGATTCCTCAATGACAGCGGCCAGCCTCAGATTAGGGTCCGGCACGGTCGCCTCCTCAGGGTTCTGTGTAGCGAGACACACATTGCTACCACGCGGTGACCAGATCTGTGCATCCGGCACGACGAACTGCACACCCGGTGCACATGTGCACGCGCATTGAGCGCTTCAGACGACCGCGCGGCCGCGGTCTCCTGTTAGTGACCCTCATACCCCAAGGCGAGGATTGGTAGTGACCAACGTTCAGGCAGCTCGCGTTCTCGCGGCGCAGTACGGCTGGCGTGTATGGCCCGGCACTGCGATCGTCGGCGGCGCATGCGTCTGCAAGCCGGTCTGCTGCTTTACGACTCCTCACCCGGTTGGAAGCTCTGGCGAGGAGATCGGTTGCGCTTCTGCGGAACAGGTCGACGCGGCATGGTCAACCAATCCGAAGGCTGTTCCGCTCTTGGTGGCCGACGGCCACGTGGATCTCGTCGGGACCGACAGCGATACAGCTGAGGGTGTACTGGATTTCCTCGCAGACAGCAGGCGCTTGGCGAGGCCGGTCCTCATCTGGGAGGGCGTTGGCGTGTTCCTCGTCGCCCCGGCGGAACTACACCGGTGGCGCCAGCTCCTCCACTACGGTCGCGGTCTCCAGCTCCTCCCGTGGGTCCCGCTGCCAGGCGTTGCGCATCGTGGCTTGCAGCCACGCTGGGTCGTGCCGCCAACGCCGACGAACAGTTCCCCCCTTCCAACGTTCCAAGACCTGAGCGGCGCGTTTGTCGCGAGCCTGTCTCGAGTGGCGGCGTCATGAAGCGGGCAGCGGCGACCGCATCGCTATGTGCTGCATCGATGCCAGGGTCATGCATGTGTCTGTCAGCTGAGGCACGAGTCGGGTTCCGCACGGCTGAGGGCCTGCCCAGGTCGGTTGAGAGACTCTCCGGTCAGGGCTCTGTCCACGGCTTCGATGGCGAGGTGCCAAGGGAAGCCGTGCGGCTTGCCTTGTCCGGTGTGCGGAACGTGGGGGGTTACTCCGTCGTCGCCGAGCAGGACGTCGACTCCCATGGCGCGAAGCCGGTTGACGGCGGGTTCGAATGCGAGGTGCGCGGCCTGCCATGCGTTGAGGTAGGGCATGGCGACGATGGGCTGGGTGGGAAGGCCGACGGCGGTGTCATGGATCCTTCGGCCTGCGGCTTCGGTGATCAGACCGAGGGCGAGGGTGGTTTGGTGGCCGTCGGCCCACATGGTGGTGGTCGCCAGTGTCATCGGTGCGACGAGGAACGCGTCGGGGTCGGGCAGGACGTCCTTGGTGCCGGGCTTCTTGTAGGCGGAGCGGACGGGGTGTCCGGTGAGTTGCTCGAGTTCGGGCAGGTCGTCTTCGAGCCAGGTTGCCGCGGTCGGGGTGAGGATCAGGCAGGTGTCGTATCCGCGGTCTTGGGCGTATGTGACGGCGTCGGAGATGTAGGGCAGGGGTGCCGCGGCGCAGCCGATGAGGTAGAGGACCGGCCGGTTCGGGGTGGTGTCCGCGGGGTTGATCGATCGCGACGTCATGGGGCGACGGTATCAAGCCTTCACGTCGGCGCGGATGGCGAGCGCGAGGAGCCTGTCAGGGATCGGGCCCGGCGCGCGCAACAGCGTTTTGATGGTTTGGCGGGCGGCGGGTCGGGTCCGGATCTCGCGGGGGTTGTCGTGTTCGGCGTGGAGAAGGGCGGCCAGGGCGTCGTCGGTGCGCCGGAGCCGGCTGTAGGTGTCGGCGGCTTCGATCAGGTGGTGGGTGCGGCGCTCTCGGGGCAGCGCGGCCAGGGCGGCCGGGCGGAGGCTGTCGGCGCCGTCCGCGGCGGGGCCGTAGCGGGAGAGCGACTTGTCGATCGAGATCTGGTAGAGCAGCACGTTGACCTGGTCGAAGCCGGTGGAGAACAGGTTGGCGCCGGGCGGGACGTTCTCGCCGCATCGTCTGGCTCGTTTGAGCATGTCCTGGGCTTCGCGGAAGGCGCCGGATTCGGCGGCGGCGATGGCGCCTTTGAGCCAGAGCATACCGAGGGCGGTGCTGGCGGGTGCGGATCTGCTTGTGAGGTCGTCTTCGAGTTGCCGCGTGTAGGTCAGGGCGGTTTCCAGGCCGGGTTCGGCGGCGCCGATGGTGGTCATCGTGTAGACGAGGGTCTGCGCGGCGAGGGCGATCGCGATCGGATCGCGGCTCGTCTTGGCGTAGCTGACCGCCTTTTCCGCGGCGTGCCAGGCGGCTGGGCCGCCGCCGTACTTCATGAGCGTGGTCGCGGCCAGGTGATGGGCGCGGTAGGCGCCACGGGCGCTGGCCGGTTCGTCCGGCATCGCGCGGGCGGTTTTGATCAGGTCGGGCAGTTGCCGCAGCAGCCGGTTGTAGTGGCCGGCTTGGAAGCCGGCGAATCCGTGCTCGGCCGCTCGCCAGATGGTGGCCGGATCGGCGTGTCGGGTAGCGGCGGGGGTGGGGGCGAGCAGGACGGCGCGCAGCAGCGCGACCTCGGCCGCGTCGGCTTCGGCATCGGTGGCAGGGGCGTCGTCGTCCTCGAGCAGGCTGGTGATCTCGACGTGGAAGACCTCGCCGATCGCTTTCAGGAGGCTGATGCGGGGATCGGCTTGCCGGTCGCCTTGTTCGAGCTTCTTGACGGTTTCGGTCGACAGGCCCAGGGCTGCCGCGAGGTCTTCCCGGGACATGTCGCGGCCCTCGCGCAGCGCGCGCACGCGACGGCCGATCGTGTTCTGGCTCACCGCGGCCGCGTCCCCCTCACACCCACGTTCAAGATCATGAAGAGGGGTACATTCTGTACCCCCTCGGCCCGCTGCACCGACGGTAGTTTCCGGTTGACGGCACGTCATTGGGGCTTTCAGGAGGGTCGCACTGTGCTGAGTGTTGCGCAAGTCGCACGGCGGATGGCCCTACAGGGTTTGGCGGTTGCCGTCTCGGACTCGGATACGGCCAAGGAGCGGCACGCCGCGATCAACCAGGGGCTGATCGGGGCGGTGCTCAACGCGCACGACAAGGGCGTGCCCCTGCCCGAGATCGTCGAGGTGCTGCGCTGCGGCAGCGGGCTTCGATCGCTGGCCGAGGCGTTGGCCGATTCCTCGGCGTCGCTGAGCGACGCCCAGCGGGAACTGCTGGACCGCCTGGTAGCGGCAGGTGCGAACGCTGATGACCACCACGGGAGCGGAAATGGTTGAAAGGCAAGGAGCTGGAACCGTGAGGCTCGGTCAGCTCACTGATGCGGCGCGCGCGGGCCTGTTCACTGCGCCGCACCTGCTCACTCCGGCCACTTCGCTGCTGGGGGTGGGGCCGCGGATGGTCCGCAGCGGCGCTCCCGTCTCGGCGTCGGCCGCACGCCGGGGTGAGGTGGATACGCCTGCTCGCTCCCGCCTCGGGCTGCGGGTCGGGGTCCAGCGCTTCGGCGCCGAACTCTCTCAGGTGCCGGTGGTTCGCCGGTGGGCGGTGAGGCTGGTGGTGTCGGTCTGGGGTGCGGGCGAGGCGGCCGATGACGCGGAGCGTGTGATCTCGGAGCTGGTGACCAACGCTTGTGTGCACGGGGCGGGCCCGGTGACCGTGACCGTGTGGGTGAGCGCCCGTTGCACGATGCTGCGGGTGCAGGACCGGGGCCGGTGGCGCGAGCCGTGCGGCGGCGGTGATGAGTTCGAGGAGTGCGGCCGGGGACTGGCGATCGTCGAGGCGCTTACGGCCTCGGTCAGGATCCGGCACGGGCGCGGTGGCCGCGGAACGTGTGTGATCGCGCGCTGTCCGGCTCCGCCTGATCCGGCCGCGCCGGGGCGGGGCGGTGCGGTGTGAGCGGGCTGAACTATCGCGTCGCGGGCCCGGATGAGGCGCTGGCGCGGGCGGTGATCTCGGCGCGTTCGGCGCGGCTGGCGGGCATTCCGGATGTGCTGGCGGCCTCGCGCGGGGATCTGGGGCTGCGGGCGTGGCGTTCGCAGGTGCTGGGCTCGGCGTGCGCGGACTCGGATGTCGCGGCGCAGTGGCTGCGGGAGGATCCGGGCAACCCGGATGCGCGGCTGCTGTATGCGCGCTGCACGGTGGCGCAGGCACTGCGTGCCGCGGATCACGGCGACCGCAAGCAGGCGAAGGGCCTCGCGGAGATCGCGCGACGCGCGTGCTGGACGGCCGTGGAGGCCGCCGCGGGCGATCCGACCCCGTTCGCCGCGATGCTCGCGCTGGCGCCGCTGAATGTGCTGCCGGAGACGGTGCGAATCTCGGGGCCGGAAGGGCTCGAGGACTTGCTCGGGCCGTGGAATCTGTTCGCGGAGATCCGCAAGCTCGACCCCCTTCACCGCGAGGGGCATCTGAGGTTCCTGGCGAGCCTGTGCTCGCGTAACGGTGGTTCGGACGCGCAGATGATGGCGTTCGCGCAGCACGTGGCTCTCTCGACGCCGTTCGACTCCGACCCCCAGTTGCTGATGCTGGTCGCGCTGGTCGAGCACTTCAAGTCGAAGATCGCCGCGGCGCCGCGGGTTTCGGATCCGGCCGAGCAGGCGCGTCAGGAGCAGGCGCTGCTGCACAGCCGTAACGGGCAGTGGCGCACGGAGATGGCGCTGCGGGTCTCGCTCGATATGTACGAGGACTGGTTTCCGAAGGCTCTACACCGGTTCACCCCGGTCATCGACTTCTCGTACCTCGCCCACGCCCTGTGGGCCGGCGACCGCACGCGAGAGGCCTCCGACGTGCTGCGGGCGATGGGCCTGTACGCGAGCGCGCTGCCGTGGTCGCTGTACGGGCAGCGCGAGCAGGTGCTGGCGCGGGTTCGGGCCGAGTGCCACGCGGGGCCGCCGAGCCCGGGGTGGGTCCGGGGCCCCTAACGCCGAAACCCACGGTTGCGGGCGCCGAGCCCCGCTGTCGAAGCCTCCCGGCACCGGGCGCCGCACCGCCCGGTGCCGGGGGAGTTAGGCCCGGCCGCAGCGCGGACCCACACCGAGCGCCCGGCCGTCGAAGCACCACAGCGTTCTATATCCATGTTTTGCGATGAGAGGGGTGTGCCGTGGCTGAACGGCAGAAGCAGGATCCGATGCAGAAGATCCTGGCCGAGGATACGAGGCGGCTGCACGAGATGGGGTATCAAGGCTCCCTGTCGCGCACGATGACCAGGTTCGACAACTTCGCGATCTCCTTCACGATCATCTCCGTGCTCACCGGCTGCATGACGCTGCTCGGCTACGGGCTCAACACCGGCGGGCCCGCGGAGATCGAATGGGGCTGGCTCGCGGTCGGCGGCCTGACCCTGCTGGTGGGGCTGTCGATGGCGGAGCTGGCGAGCGCGTTCCCGACCACCGGGGCGCTGTACTACTGGTCGGCGAAGCTCGCCAAGCGCAACCAGGCGCGCTGGTCGTGGTACACCGGCTGGCTAAACGTGATCGGGCAGCTCGGGGGCACCGCCGGGATCGACTACGGCCTTGCGGTGTTCCTGCAGGCGCTGATCGCGCTGCAGTGGAACTACACCGCGACCCCAGGCAAGACGCTGGCGATCTACGGCGCGATCCTCGCGGTGCACGGGCTGCTCAACAGCTTCGCCGTGAAGCTGGTGGCGAGCCTGAACCGAATATCGGTGTACTGGCACGTGGCCGGGGTCGCGCTGATCGCCGCGTTCCTGCTGTTCAAGCCGACCCACCACCGGTCCGTCTCATACGTTCTGACGACCACGTTCAACGGCACCGGGTTCACCCACGGCTGGTACGTGGCCGCGATCGGCCTGCTGCTGGCCGGCTACACCTACTGCGGCTTCGACGCCTCAGCGCACATGATCGAGGAGACGACCGCGGCCGACCGCTCCGCCCCGCGCGGGATCATCCGCTCCATCTACGTCTCCTGGATCGTCGGATTCGTCCTGTTGACCGGGTTCATGTTCGCGCTCGGCAACTACAGCACCGACGCGACCGCGGCTGTGCCGCCGCTGCAGATCATGCTCGATGCGCTCGGAGTCGGGCCGGCGAAACTGCTGTTCCTGATCATCGTGGGAGCGCAGTTCTTCTGCGGGATGTCCTCGGTCACCGCCAACTCCCGGCTGATCTTCGCGCTCTCGCGCGACCAGGTGCTGCCGGGCTCGCGCTGGTGGTTCCGCACCACCCGCAGAACCAAGACGCCGATCGGCGCGGTCTGGCTCGCGGTCGGTGCCGCATTCGTGCTCGCGATCCCGTCGCTGTGGTCGTCGGTCGCGTTCTACGCGATCACGAGCGTGAACGTGATCGGCTTGTTCACCGCCTACGCGATCCCGATCTTCCTGCGGCTGCGGCTCGGTGCCGGGTTCGTCCCGGGCCCGTTCACCCTCGGCAGGTGGAGCCGCCCAGTCGGCCGGATTGTGATCGGCTGGATCAGCATCGAGACGGTCCTGTTCGTACTGCCGGAGGCCGCGCCGGTCACGTTGCACAACTTCAACTACGCCTCGGTCGCGGTGGGGATCGTGCTGCTGGTGGCCACCGCGTGGTGGCTGTTCACCGCTCGGCGCACGTACACCGGCCCGAAGTCGTTCGGCACCCCGGAGCAGCTCGCCGAGATGCAGGAGGACGAGCTGGTATGACCACCGTCCTGGCGATCGACGCGGGCACCACCGCGACCAAGGCCGTGGTCATCGGCGGGTCCGGGAAGGTGCTGGCCACCGAGTCGGTACGGATCAAGACCCGGGCGCTGCCCGGCGGCGGGATGGAGCAGGATCCGGACGAGATCTGGCGCAGCATCCTGACCGCGGCGGCCCCGGCGATCGCCCAGGCCGGGCGCGGGATCGACGCGGTCGCGTTGGCCACCCAGGGCGAATCGGTCCTGGCCTGGGACCCGAGGAGCGGCGAGGCGCTCAGTGCGGTGGTGACCTGGCAGGACCGGCGCGCCAGCGGCATCTGCGGACGCCTTGCCGAACACGGCGAGCATCTGGCCGCGGCCACCGGGCTGCGGCTGGACCCGTACTTCACCGCCCCGAAACTCGCCTGGCTGCGCGAGAACACCACCCGGGCCGGGGTGGTCACGACGATCGACGCGTGGCTGACCTACCGGCTGACCGGCCGGACGGTCACCGACGCGGCCACCGCCTCCCGGTCCCTGCTGGTGGATCTGGTCTCCGGGACGTGGAACCCGGAACTGCTCGCGGTGTTCGGGCTCGAGGGCGAGGAGATGCCGCAGATTGCGGCGAACGACGAGGTGATCGGCGAGACCACGGTGTTCGGGTTCCCGGCTCCGCTGGCCGCGGTGATTCTCGATCAGCCCGCCGCGCTGCTCGCGCAGCGCTGCCTGAAACCCGGGCAGGCGAAGGCGACGTACGGCACGGGCGCGTTCTTCCTGGCCAACATCGGATCCATCCCGGCCGCGGGGCGCGGCGCGTTGTCGTGCTCGACCGGATGGCAGGTCGGCGAACACCGCATCTTCGCCCTGGACGGGCAGGTGTACGCGGCCGCCTCCGCGCTGACGATGCTCGCCCGGATCGGGGCGATCGCGCGGGTCGAGGAGATCGACGTGGCCTGCAAGACCGCCGGGCCGGGAAGCACGGTGTTTGTTCCCGGGTTCGACACCGCGCGCGGCGGTGTGTTCGAGGGTTTCGGGCTCGATGCGAGCCGCGCGCAGCTGACGGCGGCGGCGGTGTACGGGATCGCCGCCGCGGTGGCCGACCTGCACGATGAGGCCGACCTCGACGACGGCGCGCTGCGGGTGGACGGCGGGCTGACGAACGTCAAGACCCTGCTCCAGGCCCAGGCCGACCTGCTGCAGATCGAGATCGCCCCGTATCGCACCGCGCACGCCACCGCCCAGGGCGCCGCCGCGCTCGCCCGGCTCGCCCTGGACCGCGCCGCGAGCCTCGAGGCCGAGGTCCCGGACTTCGCCAGCGGCCCGCCGGTGCTCCCGCGATGGTCGCTCGACCAGGCTGCGGACTACCGAGAACGCTGGCGGCACGCGGCCAAGACCACTCCCGGGTAACCCCGCGCCGCACCCAAGTCTCCCGCGCCCCGGAGGAAGGGAACGCATCGACTGCCCCTGCTGGTCACACAGCTCCGGGGCGTGGGGCTCAACCCCTGGATTCGACCACTGACAGCCCGCACCGCCCGGAAGGAGGGACAGCCATGACCCGCACGCCACGGGCCGATCACGTCGGCGCGATCGGCCCGGTCACGGCCGGGCGTGTCTCGGCCTCGCATATAACGCGGCCCGGCGCGTGCCGGGGCGGGCCCGAACCGGGCCCGGCGGGCGACTCGCCCGGCCACAACGATCTGCGCACGATCGTGCTCGGCCTGTCGTGGCCGAAGCCGACGAGCACCGAGCGCGCGCGATCCGCGATCGAGGCACTGCGCCGCACCCACGCGCAGCTATCTGCCATCACGGACACAGTGCCCGACCCAGGGCTTCGCGCGGCGGTGGCCGCGCTGGCCGGCACCGCCGGATTCGTGCTGGACTACTGGCCCACCGCGCTGGAGACGATCGCGCCACAGGCGTGGAACACGGAGCACGAGGCGGCGCTGACCGCGGATCTCGCGCAGATCGCCCTGGCCGGAGTCCCCGTGCTCGACCTGCTCGAGACATCTGCCCGCCCCGCGCGCCCCGGCCAGCCGGGCGAGGATCCCTCTGGCGAGCTCCGCCTGGTCGCCGCGCGGCATCGGCGCGGTAGCCGCGAGCCCGCCCAGCCCGCGCGGGCCGTAGTGCCGCGATCGCAGTGGTCTGCCTTCGTGGCCGGGCTCGCCGCCGATCCCCACCGCCGGCGGGCGGTCGTGGTGTGGGGCGCCGGACTGGTCATGCTCGCTCTCGCGGCCGGCTGGTACCTGAAATACGACATGCACCACCCCGGCAGCGCGGCGCCGCGACCGACCGGAGTCCGCACGAACGCCGCGGCCAGCGCAGCCGTAGATCGACCGACCGGGCCGTCCTCGAGCAGCCCGGTGGTCTCGGCGTCCGCTTCCGCCTCGCAGGCTTCGTCGGCCACGGTGACCTCGGTGCAGCTCGAACTGCTCGGCTCAAGCGCGCAGGTTCCACAGATCGTGGTCGAACTCCTCATCGACACCGCGACCAGCGGGGCCTTCCAACTGCAGGCCACCTGGGGCCGGCCCGGCGCGGCGCCCACTGGCAGGGAGACCCGGGTGCTAAGCGGCGCGACGAGCTACTACTTCACCCTGCCGATCCCAGCCGCCGCGCTGTGCGGCGGACCGGTGGCGGTCCAGGCGCAGGCCGGGACCGTTACGGCCAGCACGACCACCCTGGCCGGGTCCTGCCCGCCGAGCGCTTCTCCTTCGAGCCTCGCGAGGAACCAGTGATGATCGACAACACGCGTGTGGGTGGGACGGCGGCGTACGCCTGTTCCTCGACCTGCCTGCTCGACGATGTCGCCGACGGCTTCCGCGACTATGGCGATCCGCACCTCGCCGCGAACGGGCGGGTTGCCACCGAAACGGGGCAGCGGTGAACACGCGCACCGAGCTGGTGATCGTCCGCAGCGGCGAGTCCTGGCCGAACCTGGTCAATCCGCGTTCCGCCTCCGCATCAACCGTCGGCCTGACCGCCCAAGGCACCGTGCAGGCACAGCGGATCGCGCAGTCGCTCGCGCTCGAGGCCAAGACGCACGGCGAGTTCGCCGCGCTCTACCTCTCCCCGCGCCGCCGCGCACTGGAAACCGCGGCACCGATCGGCCGCACGCTCGGCCTGGATGGCGTGGTCGCGCAGGAACTACGGTCGCTCGATCACGGTCCGGGCGACCCCTGGGATCCGCGGCGCAACACCCTCGCCACGCTCCCGCCGCTCGCCCCGCGCGCCGCGGTGCTCGCCGGCTGCGAGAGCTGGGAGGCGTACCTCAGAAGGACCGGACGCTGCCTGGCCGATCTCGCCGAACGGCACCGCGGCAGCCGCGTGGTGATCGTCGGGCACGCAGGCACCCAGACCGGGGCGATGACCGGGTTCCTGCGGCTGCCGGTCACCGCGGGCACCTGGTGCCGCGCCCAGGTCGATCACGGCGGGATCTGCCGCTGGAGCCACGAGCACCCGCAGCTGCGCGGCGCGGACCGCGACGGGTGCTGGACGCTGCTGGCGCACAACGAGACCGCCCACCTGCACCCGGCCGACCAGGCGGCGGTCCGATGAACGCGAACAGGACCGAGAGCCATCACACCGGGCAGCCGCCGATGGCGACCGGCGATGAGATCACACGCACAACGAGAACGGACGGACGATGACGGATATCGACATGCCCGCCGGGACCACCGGGCCCGGCCAAGCCGATCAGGAGACGCCGACCAGCGCGGCGCGCGGACTCGGGGCGGAGGCCAGCCGGGTCCTCGAGGTGCTCGCCGCGTGGAACGAGCCGGCTCCGGTGCCGGTGGTCGCGGCGCTGACGGACCTGACCTGCTCCAGCGCCAATCGGCACCTGCGGCATCTGGTTCGCTGCGGCGTGGCCGAGCGCTCGAGCGGCGGCTACCTCGCGGCAGCGGAGGCGGCCGATCTCGTGACGCCGGCGGTGATCGCCGGAGGGTGGGTTCGGGCGGCGCGCTGGTGCCTGGTGGCGCTGTTCGAGGCCGCGAGCGTGCTCGGGGTGGTCGCGCTGCCCGAGGACGAACCGCCCCTGGTACCGGGCTGCCCGCCGCCGCACCTGCCGGATCGCCTCGCGGCAGCCGACTGGTACACCGCCTCCTATAGCGCGCTTTCGCGCGTTCTGCGCGAGGCCTCCAGTAGCGGGTTGGTCGAGTCGGCGTGGCACATCGCGTTGCTGATGTTGAACATCGACGCGGCCTTGGGGCCGGGACCTGCGTGGCAGGGGATCGCCGAGCTGGGTTTCGCCGCGGCCCAGCGCGCGGCCGAGCCGGTCGCCGAGGCGATGATCGGCGAATACCGGGGAAAGCTGATGCTGGCCTGTGGCGAGATCGAGGACGCCCGAACGCTGCAGGAGCAGGTGTGGGCGTGGCGGGCGGCGGCCGGAGACGAGCGCGGGGTGGCCCGCTCTTTCAACGCGCTCGGGCTGGTCGAGCTGCGCGCCGGCGACCTCGCGGCGGCCGAGCCGCTGTTCCGCAAGGCACTGACATGCGCCGAAGCGCTCGAGTTCGAGGAGTTCGCCACCTACGCGCGACTCAACCTCGGCGCGGTCCTCGCGCGCACAGGCGCGCCCGGCGAGGCGAAAGACCTCCTGAACGAGGCGATCGACGCCCTGCGCGCCGGCGGACGCGCCCCGTACGAGGCCGACGGGCTGCGCACTCTGGCCGGGCTGCACCGGTGCCGCGGCCACCTGGAGCTCGCGCGGGATTTGATCGACCGCGCGGTGGAGGTCGCCTCGCGCGCGGGGCTCCCGGTCTACCTCGCCGCGGTGCTCACCGACCTCGCGGCTGTGCAGAAGGCGGAGGGCGATCTCCTGGCCGGGCTGGCCAGCCTGCGCGAGGCCCGCTTGATCTACCTCGAGCTCGGCGACGAGCTGCGGGCCGAGCAGGTCGCGACCGAGATCCTCGCGGCGAGCGAGGCCTACGGGTCGAACTAAGAGCCCTTACGCGCCGGGAGCGCGGGCCGCCTCGGCGGGCGAGCCCGCACCTCAACGAATATTCGTATTCTGCGACACGTTTCACGGGAGGATGATATGGGCGAGTTCGACAAGCTCGATCAGGCATGTTCGGGGCTTGCTGAGCCGGTTGCCGAGGTGTACCGGTCGCTGGCGTGGTGCCAGGCGGTGTTCGTGGACGAGCCCGCGCTGGCGGTGATCGCCGACTGCTCGGCGCCGCGAGCGCGCGCGGTGGCCGCGAGCCTGATCGAGGCGGGCCTGGTTCGCCGTATGCCCGGCCCGGCCGGGGCGGGGTTGCGGATCGGGTTGGACGCGGCTGGGCGCGTGCACGCTGGCAGCGTCGAGGTGGGTGATTGGGTGTTCGAAGGATCCTATCGGTGGGCTGACTACCTGGTCGGCTGCGCCGCGGCCGTGGAGCGGCGGGTCACCCCGACCCACCGGCTGCCGTTTCCGGACTGGTCGCCGCCTCAGGTCGGGGTGCTGCCGTTCGGGGCGGGCGCGGGCGAGGCGGTGGCCTGGCTGGTCGAGCAGCGGCCGAACTACTGCGCGCTGATCCGGTGGGCGATCGGCGAGACGAAGTTCGCCCTCGCGTACACGCTGGCCCAGCTGCTGTGGCCGCTGTGGCTGTGGGCGCGTCCGGCTGAGACGGTCGAGATGCTCGAACTCGGCCTCGCCGCGGCCGGCGGGTTTCGCGATGTGTACGCGCTCGGCCAGATGCGCACGACGCTGGCCGGTCAGCTGCGTAGTATCCCGTCCGAGCTGTGGCGGGCGTTCGCGCTGGACGGGGCGGCGCTGCACGCGGCCGAGCAGGCCGGCGACGAGCGGGCTGTGGCGCAGGCGACCAACGCGCTCGGCAAAGACGCATTGGCCGCGGGCCTGACGGATACCGCGCGCGAGCACTTCGCCGCGGCCGAGCAGATGCGCCTGGCGCTCGGGGATGGGCGCGGGGCCGGGCTTTCGCGCGAGGGCCTGGCGAAGGTCGCCACCGCCCGCGGCGAGCTGGGGACGGCGATCGAGCACCTCGAGCAGGCTCACGCGATGCTGGCCGGGGCCGGCGACGTGTTCGACACGCTCCTAGTCGAAGCCGAGCTCGGGGTGATGCGCGCGCGGACCGGGGACCTCGGGGCGGGGCTCGAGCAGATCGAGGCGGCGCGGGCAGGGCTGGAGGCGGCTGGAGCCGACTACGGCCACGTCCTGGTCCTAAGGATGCAGGCCGGCGCGCTGCGCGCGGCGGGCCGGTGCGCGGCGGCGGACAGGGCGGCGCTGCGCGCGGCCGAGCTGCTCGAACCGCTCGATCCCGCGGCGGCCTCCCGGCTGCGGGACGTCGCGTGAACGGCGACAACCTCACCGAGACCGCCACGGATCGGCGCACGCGGATCCCGGGTCCGGACACACTCGGCCGCGACGGGTGCGCGTGCTGCGGCCCGGAGGCGGTGGTGGAGATGGTCACGGGCCTGTGCGAGAAGGCCGGTGTGCCGTGCCAGGACGCGAAGGCGATCCCGTGGGTCTCCAGCCAGAACACGATCATCTTGATCCCCGGCGCCGGGCTGCACGGTGCACAGGGAGTTCATCGCCGAGAAGCTGAGCGACCACGCCGCAATGAGCATCGAGATCCGCACCGATTCCACCAGGCCTTGACCACATCCCGCCTTGGCCAGCGGCCTGTCGGCGAACCAGTCCACCAGCGCAGGGGAGTGCGTGACCGCGCCGGTCTCGTCGTCCTTCAACGGGAGTAACGCATGATCAGATATGAGGCGTTCGACGGCGCCACCGTGTGCGTCTGCGCGCCGGTCGGCGCCAGCGCGCAGGTCGCCGAGCTGGAATGCAGGCTCGGGTTGGCCGGTGCGAGCGTGCTCGCCCCGGTCCCGCCCAGCGGCGAGCTGAGCCCGATCGAACGAGCCCGGCTGGCCGCGCTGCACCGGCACAAGATCGAGGCCGCCGACGTGGTGGTGGTAGCCAACAGCGGCGGGTATGTCGGGGCGGGCACCGCGGGCGAGATCGCCCACGCCCTGCGCCTGGGCACCCCCGTGCACCTGGCCGAAGACGCGGTCGAGCTCGAAACGGATCCGGAGACCTACGCGGCGCTGGTCTCGCGGACCGCGTCGATCGAAGTGCGCCCGACGTCGCAGGTTCCGGCGCGCCTGGCCCGGGGAAGCCTGGTGAGTGTGTTCGCGCCGAAGGATGGGCGCGGGCGGTGCGCCTGGTTCCGGATCGGGCAGGTGAGTGTCTTTCCCGGACGCATGCACGCGGCGGTCGCCCTCGACCCGGCCCGGGTACGGTCCGGCATGGACGTCGACGACCTCCTCGCGCACCTCGACCGCAGCCATCCTGGTGAGGACGAGCAGCCGTTCACCGCGCTCGAGCTGGAGTTCATCGCGGAGCTGGCCGAACCCGTCCACCCGGTCACGCCACCGCGACACGGAGCGGTGCGCCTGCTCGCCCGCGACGAGGCGGGGGCGATCGCGCTGACCGTGGCGTCCGCGGGCCGGCTCGAACTTCCCGCCCGCCGGCTCGCGCCACGCCAGCTCCCCGCCCAGGCCGCCGAGCAGCTCGCCCGCGAGTTGTTCCACGGGCACGCATCCGCGGTGCGCCTGGCCGCGCTCGATACCGAGGTCTCCAGCATCACCGGCGACGCGCAGGTCTACACGTGCGACGTGGGACGGTTCGATGCCGCGGCTGGCGATGTGGCGGCGGAGCACGGCTTGGTGTTCACCGCCCCTGCGCAGGTGCCCGGACGTGCCGACCCGTGGACCGCGCGGGTGATCGACGCGCACGTCACCCGCGGCGATGCGACCGGGGTACTCGTGCTCGAGGACGGACACCTGCCGGGTCGGCGCACCGCGTGGGAGTGGCTTGAGAGCGAGCACCCGCCGCAGGGCGTGCCGGTCACCCAAGCCGGGGTGTGGGCGATCGACAGGGACGGGCGGACCGTGCTCCAGCACCGGGTGGATCAAGGCAGATTCGCTCTTCCGGCCGGCAGCCCCGAACCCGAGGACCGGGATTGGCTGGCCACCGCCGCACGAGAGGCGTTCGAGGAAAGCCAGATCCTGATCGACCAATCCCGCGCCCGCCTGATCGGGTTCCAGGTCACCTACGCCGACCCCGGGTTCCCGAACGGGCTTGCTCAGGCGCGATTCGTCGCCCCGCTCCTCGGCTACCTACCGATCGCCCCCGACACCGACCCGAAACTCACCAGCGCCAGGCCCGCCTACCGCAGGTACCTCGCCGACCTCAGGCACGCTCCGCGCCTTCTGGGCTGGGGTGCGCACGCCGACGCCCAGATCCGCACGGCCGAGCAGGCCGCGTTGGAGATGGGGCTCGCCGTCGACCGGCCCGCGGGCGACGACTACCGCGACCACGGTGACCCGGATCTCGCCGACATGCCTACGACCTGGGGCGTGCTGCTATGACCGCCGTGCACCGCGTTGACACCCCCGCGCTCCCGAGGCCCGCAGGCACCGGCCGGCGAGCACCGGCGCAGCGCCCGTGGAGCCGACTTCGCGCTGCGCCACCGGGTTCGAGCGTATGCGCGGGCGCACCGCCGCGAGCGGGAGCATCGCGCAACCGGCGGTGGTCCCGACTCGTTGCCACACGGCGAACCCTACCGGTCAGATTCTCAAGGAGGGCGTTGAAACATGACACAGACGCGGCAGGTCGCGCAGGACGCTTCCGAACTGCGCGCGGCGATGGTCGACCGTCTCGTGGCCGACGGGGTGATCACGACCGCGCGGCTCGAGGCGGCGATGCGCGAGGTGCCCCGCCACGCCTTCGCCCCCGGCGTCGAGCTCGCCGCGGCGTACGCCGACGACGTGGTGCGCTACCGGATCGATGAGCACGGAGTGTGCCTGAGCTCGATCTCGGCCCCGTGGATGCAGGCGGCGATGATCGAGGCCGCGGGGATCGCGCAGGGCATGCGCGTGCTTGAGGTAGGCAGCGGTGGATACAACGCCGCGCTGCTGAGCCGGCTCGTCGGTGACGCCGGTCTGGTGGTGAGCATGGATGTGGATCCGGAGGCGATCGAGCGCGCTGCCGCCGGCCTAGAGATTGCTGGTATCGGCGGGGTTGAACTGCTGCTCGCCGACGCCGAGCACGGGGCGGAGCATTTCGCCCCGTATGACCGGATCATCGTGACGGTCGCGGCGTGGGACGTGCCGCCCGCCTGGATCGTGCAGCTGGCGAAGGACGGGCGGATCGTGCTGCCGCTGGCCGTGCGCGGCCAGCAGCGCATCATCGCGTTCGACCGCGACGGGACCGACTTGGTGAGCCGGTCGATGTTCTACGGCGGGTTCGTCCCGATGCAGGGTCTCGGAGCGCACCGCGCGTTCGCCCTCGGCTTCCAGGACGCGACCACGCTGCACTTCGACGAAGGCGAGCCCGCCGACGTCGGCGAACTGTCCGCGGTACTCGCCGCACCGCCGGTCATGGAGGAGACCGGCGTGACGGTCGCCGGGCAGGAACCCTACGATTCGCTGCAGCTCTACCTCGCCGCCAGACTCCCGGCCACGGCGACGCTGGTGTTCGGAAGCGACGGCGCCGGATACGGCCTTCCGGCGCCGCAGGCCGGGTTTCCCGTCCTGGCCGACGGGCGCGGCTCGATCGCCTACCTCACGATGCGCACCCACGGGCCGAAAGACGCGGCGCGCTACGAGTTCCTCGCCTGCGCCCTCGGCCCGAACGCGCTCGCCGCCGCCGAGCACCTACGCGACCTGGTGCGCGAGTGGGACACCACGATCCGGCACGATCAGCGCGTTCCGCAGGTCACCCTGGTGCCCGCGGCGCGCCCTACCGTGCCCGGCCCGCGCCGCTACACCCTGCGCAAGACCCACACGACTCTCGTGTTGACCTACACCGACCCGCCCGCTGCCGAAGACGGACACAGCGCCGCAGGGGCTACCGGGAGCGTGGCATGAGCGGCATCGGGTCGACCCAACCTCTCGGTCCTGCGCTGGACTGCGGGATCATCGTGATCGACTTCGAGGCGCTCACGCCCGCGGGCCGGCCCATGGAGCCGGTTGAGGTCGCCGCCCTCGCTCTGCGGCACACCGACGGGCGTTGGCGCGAGCAGGCACGCTTCAGCGCCCTGATCCGGCCGCCCGACGATGTTCCGGTGACCGCCAGGTTCACTGGGCTCACCAGCATCACCGCGGCCATGCTCACCGGCGAGCGCAGCGCGCGGCGGGTACTCGCCGAGCTCGACCGGCGCCTGGCCGCCCCGCCCTACCGGCTGGTCGCGCACAACGCCACCACGGAGGGCAGTTTGATCCGCAATCAGGCAGAGCACTGTCCGAACCTGGCCGCGACACCGTTGATCGACACCATCGCCATGGCCCGCGCCGTCGTCCCGGGCCTTAGCTCGTACAGGCTCGACGCCGTCCTCGCGCACTACCGCATCCCTGCGCAGCCCGACCGGCACCGCGCCATGGCAGACGTCGAACTCACCACCGAGATCTTCACCCGCCTGCTGGCCGACGGCGCGAAGGCCGGGTGCTGGCACGACCTGTCCAGTCTCGACGCCGCCGCCGGACGCGCCGCGCCCAGACCACCGGCACCGCGGGCACGCGCGCCGTGGGAAGCCGAGGTACCCGCACCATGACCACCCCGACCCGCGCCGGCGACCTGGACGACGCCGAGATCACCCGGGAGCTGATCGAGCGGATGGCCCGGGACATCGTCGCGATGACCGCCGCGCTCGAGTCCCAGGCCGGCCAGGAGGCGCTCGAGGCGGCCTCGCGCGTCCATTCCGAGGAGAACACCGAATTCCTCAGGAACCTGATAGCGCTGCCCGGGTGGCCGACGACGAGGCGCTTCGGCGAGTACGCACAGGCGGCGGCCGGGTGGTTGTTGGCGTTCAGCGCCCGTATCGATCCTGGGTTCCAGCGTCGGTGCCTTCTCCTGCTCGCACAGCTCCTCGAGACCGGGGAGGTCGAGGGGGACTTCTACGGGTTCACCGTCGATCGCGTCCTGGTGAGCCAGGGCCGCCGCCAACTGTACGGGACCCAGGTCCACGGGGATCATCCCCGGCTGCGATCCGACGAAGTCGAAGATCCGCTCCGGTTGAACGCGCGGCGCACACAGATCGGGCTGGAGCCGCTGGAGATCGAACCGCCGCGGCGCTCCCGCCCACCGCGGCCGAGCCCGAACAGAAAAAGAAGAGGGACGAGCAGGCCGTGAGCAAGCATGCAGAGATACCCGAGGCGAGGCCGAGGTGGGACTCCGGGATAGATGTTCCCGGGATCGTCCCTCTGCTGGTCCCGGCCAGGCGGATCCTGGCGATCCTGGCAGCGCTCGATGCCGAGGCGCCGGTCGCGGTGATCGCCGCCCACGCGGACCTGCCGAGTACGACGGCGTTGCGTCACCTCCAGCACCTGGCCCGCTGCGGGCTGGCGCGCACGGGAAAGGCCGATCCGGACTGCTACGCACTGGCGTCGGGGTGTGCGCCCTTCCGCCCGGCAGTGCTGTCACCGGCCGGTCACGCCGCGGCTGTGTCCTGGCACATCGCGTGCGTGTTCGAGGCCGCGCGGGTCCTCGGCGCGCTGGCGCTGCCCGCTGGAACACGGATCACGCCCGACCCCGACCGCCCGCCGCGCAGCCCGGCCGACCGGGGCGCGGCTCTGGCCTGGTTCACCGCTGAGCGCGACCATCTCGAGCGCGAGCTCGAACGCGCAGAAGAACGCGGCGAGCACACGCACACGAAGCAGCTGGCACTGCTGATGCTGGGTATGGCCTGTTTCACGGGCCCATGGCCGCGGTGGCGGATGGTCTACCAGCGCGGTATCACCGCGGCGCGATCTGACCGGGATCGGGCGGCGGAGGCGATGTTCGAGGAAGCCGCCGGGAAGCTCGAGCTGACCGGCGGGGATCCAGCGGCCGCGCGCGAGCGCCACCATCACGCGCTCACGGTGCGCGCCGCCGACCGCGACAGCCGCGGTGTGGTGCGCTCGCTCAACACGATCGGCGTCACCTTCCTGCGCGACGGAGCGCTGCGGGAAGCCGGCGAGCTCTTCGCCTGGGCCCTGGATCTCGCCCGCGCGCTCGACTACGAGGAGTTCGCGACGTTCGCGCTGATGAACCTCGGCGCCGTCCATGCACGCACCGCCCCGCTCGAGCTCGCGGTCAAAGAGCTGAAAGCCGCGATCACGGCGCTTAAGGCGAGCGGACGCGCAGCGTACATCGCCAACGCCCTGGAGGATCTCGCCGTCGCCTACCGGATCGCGGGCGATCTCGGACGCGCCGAGGAGACCGCCATCGCGGCGATCGAGGCGGCCACCAGCGCGAAGGTGCCGATGTTCCTTCCCGGGCCGCTGATCGAGCACGCCCAGATCCTGGCCGCGCACGGCGACCCTGGCGGCGCGCTCGCCCGGCTGCACGAAGCCCGCGCCATCTACGACGAACTCGGCGACGACCTGCGCGCCGAGCGCACCCGCCAACGCATCGAACAGCTCTCCCGGGCACAGCCCGTACCTGCGCATGCCACGTGCGAGGCCGCCGCCGAGGGGGGTTCCCCGACCAGCACGACTGACCTTTTGAAGGGATGGACGTGAATCAGAACGTGAATGACCGACATGTTGCCGGCGGCGTCGCGAGGATGCCGGTGACCGACCGGGCGCGGGTGCGGCGATGGTAAGGATCTTGAGTGATGCCCGGCCGCGGCCGCGTCGTGACCAACTCCGCGAACGGGGATCCACGGCGCGGCGGCGCGCGCTGTGGATCGCCGTATCGGCAGCCGTGATCGCCGTGACCGGTGGCCTGGCTGTGGCATCGACGGGTGGGAGCGGGTATCCGTCGCGCTCCGGGGTGCGCAGCACGCTGGTGCGGCTGGTCAACCAGGTGCTTGCCGAAGCCCGCCAGCCCGGCGCGCACGCGGCCACCTGGGATGAGGGGGCGTGCGGCAACGCGGACGGCGCGCACGGGCAGCTCACGCTCGAGCTCTACCTCGACCCGGTCACTCCCGCTGACGCCGAAGCCGTGCTCGGCGCGGCACGCAACGCCTGGAGCGCGGACCGGTACACGGTGACGACCGGCAGGTTCGAGACCGATCCCGCCTACGCCTCAGCGCCCGACGACCAGGTCATCGCGATCAGCGGCTCCTACCGGCTGTTGGTTACGTCCGTCGAGGACACCTCGATCTGGCTGTCCGCGTCCTCGTGCTACGCGCAGGCCGCGCCGGTCGCCGCCTCGCAAACCGAGGCGACGATCCCGGCGCCAGTGCCGGCTGCCACGTAGATCAGCCCTCGGGTCACGACGGGAGAGATCGTTCACACCGGGCCGCGGCCCGAAAACAACCATATGAGGGGTGGAGATGAATCAGAACGCGAACGGCCGGGATGCTGCCGGCAGCGCCGCGAAGCCGCCGCTGGCCGAGCAGGCGCGGGTGCTGCAGCGGCTGATGGCCGGAGCGGGCGAGAGCTGGCCTGCGGCGGTGCTTGCCGCGCTGGCCGACCTGCCGACCGCGACGGCCCACCGGCACCTCGAGCACCTGGTGCGCGCCGGTTCGGCGCTGCGTGCCGGAGACGAGTACGCCCCCGTCCCCGGCCAGCAGGTCCAGAATCCGATCACACCCGACCTCGCAGCGTGGGCGCGGGTGGCCGACTGGTACCTGGCCAGTGCCTACCGCGCAGCCGACGTCCTCGGAAGCGTAGCGCTGCCCGCGAACGAAACGATTTCGGAGAGTCTCGCCCGCCCGCCTCTCGCGCCGCGCGCCGCCGCCGAGGCGATCGCCTGGTATCAGGCCACGCATACGCGCCTGCGCTCGGTCATGGAGCGGGCAGCCGCCGCAGGCGATCACAGGCGGGTCTGGCAGTTGGCCCTGCTGACGTTGAACATCGCGGCCGTCGCCGGGCCCGCCGGGGATTGGCGGACGGCGACCGAACTCGGCCTGAACGCCGCCTACGCCGATCAAGCCGAGGGCGCGGCGGCCATGGTCAAGGAGTACCAGGGCAAGCTGATGCTAGCCTGCGGCGAGATCGAGGACGCCCGAACACTGCAGGAGCAGGTGCGGGCGTGGCGGGCCGCGGCCGGAGACGAGCACGGGATGGTCCGCTCGTTCAACGCGCTCGGGCTGGTCGAGCTGCGCGCAGGTCATCTCGCGGCGGCCGAGCCGCTGTTCCGCAAGGCACTGGCATGCGCCGAAGCGCTCGAGTTCGAGGAGTTCGCCACCTACGCGCGACTCAACCTCGGCGCGGTCCTCGCGCGCACCGGTGCACCCGGCGAGGCGAAAGACCTCCTGAACCAGGCGATCAACGCCCTGCGCGCCAGTGGACGCGCCCCGTACGAGGCCGACGGGCTGCGCACCCTGGCCGGGCTGCACCGGCGCTGCGGCCAGCTGAGGTCGGCGCGGGAGCTGATCGACCGTGCACTGGAGGTCGCCTCGCGCGCCGGGCTCCCGCTCTACCTTGCCGCGGTGCTCACCGAACTAGCCGCCGTGCAGAAGGCGGAGGGCGATCTCCAGGCCGGGCTGGCCAGCCTGCACGAGGCCCGCCTGATCTACCTCGAGCTCGGCGACGAGCTGCGGGCCGAGCAGGTCGCGACCTGGATCGTTGCGGCGAGCGAGGCCCGCCCATGCAGTTAAAAGCGCCCGCGCCGGGAGGGCGGGCCGCCCAGGCGGGCAACCCCGCACCTCAACGCATATTCGTATTCTGCGACATGTTTCACGGGAGGATGACATGGGCGAGTTCGATTCGCTCGATCGAGCCTGTTCAGGGCTTGCTGAGCCGGTGGCTGCGGTGTACCGGTCGCTGGCGTGGTGCCAGGCGGTTTTCGTGGACGAGCCCGCGCTGGCGGTGATCGCCGACTGCCCGGCGCCGCGAGCGCGCGCGATGGCCGCGAGCCTGATCGAGGCGGGCCTGGTTCGCCGTATGCCGGGCCCGGCCGGGGCAGGGTTGCGAATCGGGTTGGACGCGGCCGGGCGCCTACATGCCGGCAGCGCGGAGGCGGGTGAATGCGTGTTCGAAGGGTCCTATCGGTGGGCTGACTACCTGGTCGGCTGCGCGGCAGCCGTGGAGCGGCGGGTCACCCCGACCCACCGGCTTAACCCACGCTGTGCTTGAGCCGTGCCGTCTGGCTGTCTGGCGCAGCACATTGCGACACTCCCTGTCCGATGTCGTTGAAGGAGAATCCGATGAAGCCGTTTCCGCCGCCTGAGAAGGTGTGGCCGATCGATACGGCCACCGGCGAACGGATCCGAAAGTGGCACGTGTACATGTGCCCCGACCTTGATCGCGACACCGATCTCGCCGCCCTGGTCGCCACGGCGCAACAGGTCGCGTTGAGCACGGCGCCCGGGTGCGTGATCCCGGTCGAGCGCGCCTGGCTGCACGCGACCGTGGTCAAGATCGACCCGCCCGGGGTGGTACTGAGTAAGCCCGACATCAACAAGTTCGCGCTCAGCCTCACTGACAAGCTCGCCGGGTTCCCGCCGTTCACCGTCAGTGCGCGCGCTGCGCTGGCGACGAAGGGCGGGGTGCGGCTCAGTCTGACCGGCGATCGGCCCGGCGAGCCCTGGCACCTGCTCACCGAGGAGGTCGGCGAGGTCGTCGACCAGCACTTCGGCCGCGACGCGCACTCGCAGGAGATGGAAGCGCCGCACATCAGCGCCGGCTATGGCGCGATGGAGATCGACAGCGGCATCGTCGGGTCCGCGTTGCACAGGGCCCGGATATCCCAGGCACCGGTCACGGTGGATCGGGTGCACATCCTCGAGGTACGCCAGCAGCCCGCGGAGCACCGCTACACCTGGAACACGGCCTCGGCCATTGCGATCCCGCTCGGCGGCTGACGAGACGAACGCAGACGAGAGTGAACACAAACACCAGTAGTGGCGATCGAGTCATCCATTTGGCTTTCGTGTTCTATCTGGGCATCTGCGTGCTCGTTGCGGCGGGCGTGGCGGGGTCGGTCGCGTTGGTCGCTGGCGAACCGGAATGCGGCGCACAGGCGGACTTTGCCGCCGCGGTCGCGCGCCGCCTGCGCGTCAGGACGCTGCCGTCGTTCTTACTGCGCGGTCTCGACCGTGCCTTCCCGGATTGCGCACCATGACAGTGGTCTGCCGTGAAACCTTGGATGAGCGTGTGCGGTCGAGGCCACCCGATCTGGATCGTGAAGGAGTGCGGCGATGAGCGGTCAGGCCCCGCGAGCGAGTGGGCGAGCACGTGCGGGTGGGGATGCGCGTTCGGCTGGCGCTGGTGCGCAGTTGTTGAACGAGGCGATGAAGGAGGCGAGTTGGCTTCGTCATCTCGGGCAAGCTGGGCAGGTCTCGATTTGGGTGATAGCGAAGCGGATCCCGGTGGTGATTGGTCAGGTCACCCGCCTCGGCTGCCGGGCTAGCCCGGTAGCGCTGGTGAGCGTGGTGGCGTGCACGGTGTGCTCGGCGATCTTGGCGGGCTTGGCCCTGGTGGAGAGTGTGCACGTGCTCGGGGTGTTGTTCGGCCAGGGCCCTTCCGCCTCCCGGATCCACGCAGCGCTCCCGTCGGTGCTGCTGTTGGTGGTGCTCTACTCGGCGCGCGCCGGGAGCGATACGGCTATCTCGCTCGGTCAGGCCCAGTTGGCGCCGAGGATCAAGCGGCACGCCGAGATCGAGCTGTACTCGCTGATGGCCGCGGTCGATGCCGGGGCGTTCGCGGACACCGACCTGGCCGACGACCTGCAGCGCGCTGCTGATAACGGCATCGGCTACCTGCAGCAGTCGGTGGCCGGGTGCGTCGCGGTGGTCTCCTCGATCCTCTCGATGATCTCCTCCGCCGGGGTGCTGGCCTACCTGCACCCTCTTCTGCTGCCGCTGCTGCTGGTCGCGGTGCTCCCTTCCGGGCTGGCCTCGGTCAGGTCGGCGCGCCTGGAGTTCCGCTCCCGCTTGAGGTTCTCCAGCATCAGCCGACGGCTGTGGATCCTGGCCTGGATCCTGGTCGACCCCGACCAGGCCGGTGAGTTGCGCGCGTGCGCGGCTGGACCGCGGCTGTTCGGCGAGCACGCCGTGCTGGCCGATGCCGTGCGCGACGAGCGGATCCGGGTCGGGCGCGCCCAGGCCGGGACCGCGCTGGTCGGCAGGGCGCTGACGGGACTCGGGACCGGAACGGTGTACGCCGTGATGGCGTGGATGCTCGAGCGCGGCTGGATGCCGCTGACCCGCGGACTTGGGGCGGCGATGGCGGTGCGCAGCGTCCAGTCCTCCATGCTCGCCCTGGTCCTGTCGGTACACTCGCTGTTCGAGCAGGCCCTGTGGGTCCAGGATCTGACCGACGCGATCGAGCAGGCCCGGGCCCGGTTGCCGCGGCGCACCGGCATCGCCTGCCCCGCGCGGTTCACGGTCCTGGAGTTGCGCGAGGTGGGCTACACCTATCCCCGTGCCCGCGACGAGCAGGGAGAGGACGAGCCCGTCCCGGCGCTGGCCGGGGTGGATTTGACGGTCAGGGCGGGGGAGGTGACCGCGTTGGTCGGCTCCAACGGCGCCGGTAAATCCACCCTGGTCAAAATCCTCGCCGGCTTGCTCGAGCCCGACACCGGAACCGTGCTGTGGGACGGGATCGATACCCGCGAGTACGACGGCGAGAGCGTCATCGCGCGGGTGGCGATGTGCCCGCAGAACCCCACCCTCTACCCGATCTCCGCGCTGTCCAACATCGCCGTCAGCGAGCCCGATCCGCGACTGATCGACCTCGAGCGCGCCAGAGCGGCAGTGGACGCCGCCGGAGCGGGCGCGCGGTTCGATCGGCTTCCCGCAGGTTGGGCGACGGTGCTCTCCGCCCGGTTCAAGGGCGGGGTCGAGCTGTCGGGCGGCGAACGGGCGAAGGCCGCCATCGCCCGCGCCCTCTACCGCAATGACATCAGCATGCTGATCCTGGATGAGCCGACCGCGAACCTCGACCCGTTGGCCGAGGCCGCGACCTACGAGACCGTGATGAAGCTGCGCGAGCGCGGCAACACCGCGATCGTGATCGTCTCCCACCGTCTCGGCGCGGTGGTCGGCGCCGATCGGATCGCGGTGTTCGACCAGGGCCGCATCGTCGAGTCCGGCACGCACCGCGAACTGATCGCGCTCGGCGGGCTCTACCGGGCGATGTACGACAAGCAGTCCTCGATGTACGTCGAGACCGCGGCCGGCAATCCTGCAGCCGACATCCTCCCGGTCAGCGAGACGGACTGATGAGCCTGGCGCGGTCCGACCGCTCATCCAAGCCCAGGCCGGTGGACGTTGGCCGGATTCTGGCGCTGCTGCCGTCGATGGCCCGCGCCGTGTTCGCGATCACGGTGGTGACCAGGCAGCGTCCGGGCGTGGCAGGGGCAGCCGGTCGCTTTCGCCTGCCGCGGCGCACGGCTCGCGGCGGCGTCGGCACGTCGGCAGTCGAAAGCGGTCGGCGCGCGTGGCGTCGCCGTCATCTCCGGCCGCGTCTTGGTGGCCGAGGGCCGGCGCCGCCGTACACGGCGCTGGTACTCGCGGATCGTATTCTGGGGTCCGATGATCTCGAGGACCGGCTGTGGCGGACCACGCGGCATTGACGGAACCGGCTCGAGCCAGTGGAACCGACCCTACCCGCCTGGCGCTCGACTCCGCGGGGCGGTGTCGAGTACCGGCTTTACCTGCCCCATTCACTCTCTGATTCAACGTCACCTGGCCTCGCGGCCGGATGGAGGCCACAGCATGATCAAGATCGTGACCTGGAATTTAAAGGACCTGTTTCGCGCCGGTGCGCGCGAGACGCGCGTGGGGGCGATCGGGCAGGTCTTGAAGCAGATCGAGGCCGACATCGTGTGTGTGCAGGAGATCCGTGGAGCCGACCCCGGACGCTCTCTCGCGCGGCTCGGTGAGGCGGCCGGTTTGGACTGGCGTGCGAGGCCGGGCTGGATCGACTACGAGGACGGCGATGGCGAGTTGCCGACGGCCGCTGTCGGGATCGGCGACGCCGATTTCCATGTCGGGCTGCTGTGGCGAGAAGATTTCACACCGATTCCGGGCACCTGGCGGCAGATCGGGCGTGCGCAGGGCGGATTGTGGCACGCGGCCGCGTCCATCGACTTGCAGGTCGGCGGCCCTGTTCCGCTGACCGTCGTGTCCTGCCACTTGGACCCGTTCCGACCTGAGGCCCGCTTCTCCGAGGCTGCCAGGATCGTCTCGCTGACGCAGGACAAGACCGCGATGGTCGGCGCCGACTACAACGGCCCGTCCGCCGACCGCCGCACCGACGGGTCGTACTACGACCCGGACCCGATCGAGCAGCGCGGCTGGCACAGTGCCGCGACCTACCAGGTCGCCTGGGACGATGACCCGAACGCCGCACCGCGCGTGGACCGGCGTGCCGCCGAGCGCCTGCGCCGCGCCGGGCTCGTGGACGCCGCGGCGGTGCTCGACGCCCCCTGGCAACCGAGCTGCGGTCACTGGCCGGACGACCCGCACGGACCCCGACGGATCGACCGGATCCTGGCCACCCCCACCGCGAAGCCCGCGTTGGTGTCCTACGCCGTGGTGGACACCGAGATCACCCGGGCGCTGTCCGATCACCTTCCGGTCGTCGTCGAGTTCGATCCGGCGCGGTTGACGTAGGGCCCGAGATCCCACAGCTCCTCTGACCTCGAGAGGTCTCCATCGAGGCCGAGCTGCCGCGAGGGACGGCGCCGACGGCCGGAAGCCGGGGGCGGGCACCGGTTATTTCGAGTCCCACGCAAGCCACGGTCGACCGGCAGCAAGGACGGATCGCGCGCGACGAGTCGTGATGACACGGTGTTCGACGTCGCGGCGGCGTGGCGAGGTCGCTCGCGCTGGTGGTCCTGGACGTGGCCGACTGCTTTCATCGCGTCGCGCTCCTCGACGTGCAGCCTGGTTACAGGCCGTGCGGGTTGCCGTTGGCAGCCCCGCATTCCAGCACGTGCATACGTACGTAGGGGCGTGCGGCGCCGCCCGGCGCGCTCTGGCCGCTCAGGCCGAGGGGATCGCCTGGATGACGGCCGTCACTCCGGTGCCGGGGGTGTTGCCTTCGAACCGCACGGTGAGGTGGTGGCGTCGGGCGAGGTGCGCGATGATGTGTAGTCCCAGGCTCGGTGAGGCCAGTGCGGTCTCCAGCGGTACCGGGGTTTCGAACTGCCGGTTGGCCACGGCGAGCAGTACGGGGTTGAAGCCGCTGCCGTGATCGGTGATGGTGACCTGCCCGCCCTCGACCACCTCGATGTCTACCGACGAGGTGAGCGGGGAGAAGGTGATGGCGTTGCGGACCAATTCCGTAATCAGCAGGATGAGGTCGTGCTGGATCCTCGGGGGGATCATGTCGGGAGTGCCGGTCGCACGCAGCATGACCCGCTGGTAGCCCTGAACCTGCGCGACGCTCGTGCGCACGAGGTCCACGAGTCGCAGTTCCCTGTCCATCTCGGGCTCCTTGTGTTGCCCGAGCAGGGTGAGGACGGCGGCCGATCGCGTCTTCGCCCGGACGGCGAGGTTGTCGATGCGGTAGAGGTGTTCTAGGACGGACACGTCGGTCTCCGCCCGTTGTGCCGCGTCGAGAAGCGCCAGTTGCTGGTCGGCAAGGTTCTCCATGTAGAGGGAGGCGCTGATCAGTGCCTCCCGCAGTGTGGATTCGGCCAGCGCCCGGGCGGCTCGAAGCCGCTCCGCCTCCGCACGTGGCACCGACCCGAACAGCGCGCGCCGCCGACCGGTGTTTCCCTCGCTCGGCTGGAGCGGCTGGCCGTGCTCGTGCATTCCGGCCTTGACGTTGAAGGCGAGGGGGAAGTGATGGGCGCCGCGGGTTCCGGCCTCGACGGGTTCGGGCAGTTGCGCGCGCAGAAGGCGCCCGCGCAGCTCCACGAAGATCTGGTCCAGGCGCAGCGTCGGGGACGGTATGGGGATGCCTTGGCGGACGACGTCGATCAGGGCCGCGGTGAAATAGGTCAGTGTGCCGGCCGCGGCGTCCACAGGCGCCTTCGCCTTCTTGTCCCGGCCACTGGCGCCGATGAAGTACAGGCCGTCGACCGGATAGGCCTCGGCGAGATCCGCGGACTGGAAGGCGTAGGTTGCCCGCGTGCCGAGCTCGGCGTGGCAGCAGTCGAGAATGACGAGCTTCGTTCGAGCACGGCAACCGCGCAGCAGCGTCGCGAGGTTCTCGTAGAGCAGGGCGCCGTTGCGCAGCAGATCCGGATCTGGCTTGGTCTCACGGACCGCCAGGGCCAGTTGGCCCTCGCTCGTGCGGATCCCGTGCCCGACGTAGTAGACGAGCAGTACGTCCTCCACGTCCCTGACCAGCTCACTGACCTCGTAGGCCAGCTTGTGCGGAGCGGGGATGTCGCGCAGTTCGGCCACTCGGTCCGTCGGCCAGCCGCACAGGTCGCTCGTCAGCAACCGGTTGAGCGCCTCGACGCAGGCGAGCGCGGCGGGCAGGTCGGGGATGCCGGGATCGTCGAAGGCGGCGTTGCCGATCAGGATCGCCCGCGACCGGGAGAGGTCACGAATCAGAGCCATCGAGCATTTCCTTGATCAACGGCAGGACGTCTTCGACGTTCTCGGCGGTGACCTCCAGCCGGTCCTTGCCGCGGCGGACCTTCAGCGTGAAGCCGGGGCCGCGGGAGCCGACCAGATCCCTGATGATCTGCAGGAGCACGGTCACGGCGCCGCCGGAGCAGGCCACCGTCAGCAAGTCGATCATCGAGCCCTGGTCGCCCGGCTCGAGGGCTTCCTGTGCCGGGCGCACCACGATTCCGGGCACTCCGCGCAGTTCGCTGTACGTCGCGTCGAGATCGTCCGGGTCTCCAGCCCCGATGGTGATCGAACCGTCCCCGCTCGCGTGCGTCATCTCGCGCGTCACCCCTCCCTGGAAATGGGCGAGGTCGTCATCGAAGAACCACCCCGCCCGAGTGCCTGTCCCGAACGGATATCGTTCCAGGAAACGGTCTCGCGCGCAGGCCGTGGCCGAACCTCATCGGGTCTGAGACGGCAGCCAAGCGAACTCGTCCTGGCGGTACACGCACGCCGGTTCACGACCGGGCCAGAGCGAGAGCCGCCCGGGCCAGGCCTGTCAGAGCCGGTAGTCGTCGGGGCCGGTCGTTGAAGGGCTGTTGTTCGCTACGCTGCGTGTATGACGTGGCGGCTTGCGCACTTCGTTCCCCATGTGGAGGAGCCGGTGCGGTGCGTCGACGCCCACGTCGAGGTGGTCGGTTCGGTGGCGCGCGTGCGGATCACCGTACGCGATCCCGATCTTGCCGAGGGGTCGGTCCCGGTTCCGGATGCGCCGGGCCACCAGGTTGCGCTGGTGCTGCCGGATCCGGGGGAGCTGGATTTCTCCGAGAGCGATCCTGGGCTTCGCGATGGGTATCGTGCCGCCCGGCAGCTCGTGACGGGCGGCACGGCGCAGCTGCGGGTGGTGTTCGTGGCCGCGGGCGACCCGTATGAGAGGCTTGACGAGGTCTTCTCCGACCTCGATCTCGCCGTCGGCGTGGTGACCGGCGACGGGTTGTGTGTGCTCGGGGCGAGGGATGATTACGCCGGGTGGGGGACCGGGCGGATCTTCACCCTGGTGGTACCGGAGTCGGTGCCCGTGCGGTCGTGGTGGCTGGTGCCTTCGGTCCTTAAAGTGCTGCTGCTGGATTCCTACCGTGCCGCCAGCCAGGACGGCGGCCCGGTCGTCGCGGGGGTGCACGAGCTTCCGGATCTGCCGACGGTAATCGACGCCGAGATTGACGGGGAGGTTTACCGGCTCGAACTGCTGCAGGTGCGTGCGGGGCACTGGCCGATGCGGCCGGTGCACGCGATCGACGCACGAACCGCGAAGTTCGCCGAGGCCTGGGAGGCGTACTTCCCGAGGCTGCGCTGCCCGATCGGCTGGCTGCAGGAGGAGATGCAGGGGCGCGATCCGGATCCCGGGCGTGTGCCGCCCCCGCCGATCCGTATGACCGGCGAGCAGCGGTTGAAGTTCGTCGAGATGTGGCACATGGTGTGGCCCGAGCCCGCCGGGCTGCGCGCCTTCGCCGACCGGCCCGGTTGGCAGCGCGCCGTGGAGACGGCCGAGTCCCTGCTGGTGGCTGGTGCTGGCGGGTGGAACGGTGAGGTGGAGCTGGTCCACCGAGCGGCCCGTCGCCGCTGGTGCGAGAACGCGGAGCCGGTGGTCACGCTCGCCGCCGCGGCGCTCTACAAGGCCGCCCGCGCCACGGGCGTGGCGATCGAGCAGGTCGCGCTCTGCCAGGCCGCGCGGCTGCTGGCCTTCGACGAGGTCGCCGCTCTGCCCGAGGGCCTTCCGTTCGACTCCGTGCTCGCGATGCGGCTGCGCCGCCCGCATCCGGACAGCGTCGGGTCCGGTGAACTGCGCCTCGCCCGGCTGCGCGCGCTGCGGCTGCTCTCGTGCCCGCACCCGGGCGCCGCGCAGGCCGGAGCCGATTGTGTCAGCGCGCGTGAGCGCATCGGCCATGGTGGCGCAGGGTTCGGGTGGGAGGTGGTGGTCGCCGAGCGGATCACCGATCTCACCGAGGACGGGGTCGATGAGTGGGTGTGCGAGATGTGCGGCGCGCAGCGGACGTGGATGCTCGCCCGCCCGGCCCGCGCCTGGTGGTGGCTGTGGGTCCTGTGCCGCTGCGGTGACGCGGCACCGGCCGAGCTGCGCCCGGGAATCGAGGTGGCCGGGATCTCCTGGTCGTCCTTCACACCGGCGGAGTTCGAGCGCTTCGCGAAGTCCGCCGGATTCGGCCGACTCGCACCGTGGACGGACCCGAAGCCGCGACCGACGCCGGAGTTGGCCGGCGACCTCGACCGGTTACTTCCCGCCATGATGGACGGCGGCACGCCCGACTGGCGCGACGCGGTACGCACCGCGGCTCGTGAGCTTGCCGAGCGCGCCGATGAGCCCGCGGTGTCACGCGCCGGCGACCACCGGATCGTCGGGTGGGAGATCGAGCGCGTGTTGGCCTTGGCCGCGCTCACGCTCTACGCGCTGGCGGAGAGTGGATTGCCGCCGCGCGGCTTCGAGGTGCGCCGCGCCCTCGCGGCCGGGCCGGAGCGGCAGTTCGCGATGATCGCGGCCGCCGTCACCGACACCGCGACGAAGCCCGGGCACCGAGCTAGGTCTCTGGAGGACGAACCTCGGCCCGGCGCGTGGCCGCGCCATGGATGGCGCGATCCGTCAGCCGCGCCGATCGACCCGATCCCCGCAGCCTGGGCCTTGCTCACGCGCGAACCGGGCACGCACCGGCTCGACCACACAGTGCTCGGCGGAGTGTCCTACGCCGAGGCGGGATCCTTCCGTCATGCCTACCGGCTGCTGTCCGACCTGCTCGGCCTCGGAGGTTGAGCAAGCCATCAGGACGTGTCCGGCCCGTCGCGGCACCCGATCAGCGCGCGGGCAGTCGACCGCCGCCGATCCCCGCTACCCTGACAGGATGCTGCAACTGCGCCAGGTCGCGGTGATCCGCCGCTACCACCCCATCGCCCCCGACGGCGACCCGCACCTGACTGGCCAGAGGCCCACCTACCGGCGGCTGCTGGTGGATTACGAGCTCGCCCCCAGGCTGCTGAACTGCGGCGCGAGCGGGCACCTACAGGCCGCCGCAGCTGCGTGCGCCGCATCCGAGCAACGCGGCCTTCCGATCGATCGGCCCGGCCAGGACGGCTACCGCGATCACGGCGAGCCGGATCCCGATCACGCCCCGGCGATCTCGACGGTGGGCGGTGCACGATGAATGCCGTGACGCGGGTGACGATCGTGCGCCACGGCGAGGCGGTGGTCAACACCGAGCGGGGCATCGCCGCCGCGGACTGCAAGGGGCTGACCGGTCGCGGCCGGGGCCAGGTTGAGTACACCGCGATGCACCTGGCCCAGTTAGCAGTCGCGGAGGGCGGGTTCGACGTGCTCTACGCCTCTCCGCGGCGGCGCTGTGTGGAGAGCGCGGAGCCGATCGCGAAGGCGCTGAACCTGGAGGTGGTCTTCGCACCGGAGTTGCGCTCGCTCGATCACGGCCCGGGTGACCCTTGGGATCCCGCCTCGAACGCGATCGGCACCATCCCGCCGCTGGCCCCGGAAGCCGCGCCGCTGACCGGTAGTGAGAGCTGGGCGAGCTACCGGTCGCGTGCCGGCGGATTCCTCGCCGGCCTGCCGGGCAGGCACCCGGGCGCGAACATCCTTATCATCGCGCACGCCGAAACCCAGGACGCGGCCATCGCCGCGTACTTCGGACTCGGCCCCGATTCCGGTGCACGCGCCTACCAGATCACCTGGCACACCGGGATAAGCCGCTGGCGCCACCACCGCCAGTCGTGGCCGGGCGCCTACGAAGGCGGGGCGTGGGCGCTTCTCGCGCACAACGACGTGCGGCACCTGCACGGCACGGGGCTGGCCCCGAACGAGTCGTACTGACCGCGTACCGGCGCACCACACGGCCGAAACAACACACTGCGATCGAGCCGCAGGGCCCCGTGGAGAACATCCGGGGAGGGCGGACGAGTACGGACGTTGCCGCCCCGGGATACCCGGCCGCCGCGGCGGACTGGAACCCGACGAGCGGATCAGCCACGCCGAAGTCAAAGCACCGCGCTAGCGCCCGCGGCTGCCGACCAGAGGCTGCTCCGCGCTCCTCCTGCCGCTGCATCCAGTCGCTACGGAATCGCATACGAGCGAGAGATGGACGGATCGACCTGGGCAGCCCATGGAGCAATCGGCGACGGTCTTCAGGCGAGCGCGTCCCGCCCACAGCCTAGAACGGGTTTCGAGGACCTCGATGCGGTAGGCCCGGATCGCGATGCCCCGCCCGTGAACGACTGCGATTCGCCTGCCTGTGCATCGGGTAGCGTCGGGTTGACCACGTTCGAGACAGACTACGAGGGGGAGCGAATGCCCGCGGAATCGATCGTGCTGGCGGATGGCGACGAGCTGCTTCGGCGGCTTGAAGCCAACAACGGCGGCGGCAGTCTGACGATGTTCCTGCCGTGCCTTCCGAGGCTCGCCGGGCAGAGCTGCACACCTCAAGCGCTTGTCATGGAGTTGACACTCGCCGTGGCCACCTACGCCGGTGGGGACAAGGACGCCAGCAAGGCCGGGTTTCTCGCGATGCCGCTGGTGATCGACGCGCTGATCGACGACGAGCAGGCGCGTAACGAGGTGAAAGCCCACCTCCGGACGGCGCTCAAGCCGTAGCGCTCGCGCCATGTGCGGCTTTCGAAGGCGAGCCGCCGGGTGCGCCGCCTGCACGCGACCGATCCACGCGGCATGCACCCGAAGCCCCTGGCGCCGAATTGTTCGTGGGCGGAGAAGGAAGAGAGCTGGTCGTGTCGGATATTCAGGTGCGGGTACGCCCGGACCACGGCGCCGTCGCGGTGTTCACCGCGCTGTGGCGGCTGGTCGGCAACGGCGAACACGAGAACTGCCCGGTTGTGGCCGCGGACGAACTCGCCGCGGAGATCTCCGCGGGCGCGGTGCGCATCAGCCTGAACGAGCAGCAGATCCGCGTGATGGCGGCCTTCCACGAGGCCGGGCACGGGGTGTGCTACCGGATCCTCGGCGTGCCGGTGGCGCGGGTGGATCTGGCAGGGCCCGAACACGGCGCGAGCGGCCGGACACGATACCCCGACGGCGCCGACGGCCAGTACCTGCCGTACTGGGTCGCTGGGCATCTCGCTGGCGGCGTGGCCGCCGAACTCCACCTTGAGCGCGAAGGCCTCGATACGGCCGGAAACCGCATCGTGTCCGATCTGCAGTGCGCTCTCGATCACCAACGCCTGCTCGAGTTGCGCTCCCCGGTGCGCCTCGCGTTCTACTACGGGCCCTGTGATCCGCTGCCGTGGAACGTGCCGACCGCGCACGTCGCGATCGACGGGATGCGCGCGGCCACTCGTCTTCTGCTGCAGCGCGCATGGCCGGCCGTCGTTGCTCTCGCCGAACACCTGCTCGTCCACGGCAGCGCCGACGCCGATGTGCTCGACGCGCTGCACGAGGCCGCCTTCAGTGAACAGGAGATCCACGCCATCCTCGCCGCGGGCATGAGCGGGCAGACTCTCCCGCGGATCGCCTGAACGAGCCCTGCCAGGCCAGACGTCGGCGATCCCAACCGGATCGCAGGCGCCGGTGGCTGGCAGGGCCGTGGGTTACTCGACGCCGGAGGCTTGGAATCGCTCCCACAACTCGCGGGCCCGGGCCCGGTTCGCTTTGCTGAGCGCCGGTTCGGTGGACATGTCGTGGACGAATACACCAAGTTCCATCACCAGTTGCATCATCTTCTTCGCGGTATCCTCGCGCTGCTCAGCGGGTGAGGCGTCGAACCTGCTGAAGTTCGTCACCTCTCCAGCGGGCAGTTCGTCGAGGAACTCGGCGATCTCCGCCTGGAGCGGCGAATCGGGAATGTAGTTCTGTCCATCTCCTCGGACATTTCGCTCCCTCGAGTTCTCATGCGCCGTGCCCTCCAGGGCCTTCACGGTCACAGCGTATCCGTGCACGTCGGACGCCGACCAGCACGGACACACCCCGCCCGCCCCGCGCGAGCGCCGCCGCTGCGGGCCTTACCAGCCAGCCGAACTTGAGCCCGTTCATCAAGAACCCGGCCGCCGACCCGGTACTGCCCGTCTCTACCTCGGCGGCGATGTCGGCGCCGCGCGAAGGCCGGCCCGTCGACCCTGCCGAGTCTCCGCGGCTGCGGTTGCTGGTGGACCGGATGCTGCCCGCCGCGGCCGCCGCGCGGCGGCTGGTCGGAGAAGAACCTGACGGCGCCTCGACGTCGGCCTCGACCTGATCGGGCGACCTTGGCGCAGGCCGCCTGGCCGGGCCCCGCGGTCTGGCCGTCTACCAGTTGCTGGCGGTCCTGATCATCTCGTGCAGCTCTCCGGCGCGGGAGAGCGGGTCTTCTTCGACGTACTCAAGGCAGGTGTAGACGACGTTGAGCAGGTCCTCGAAGGTGCGGTCGAGGTCCTCGCTGAACTCCGCCATTCCTGACTCGATGTGCTCGCGCACCATCCCGAGGCGGTCGATCGCCCTGGCGGTGCGTGGAGAGAGCTCGACGAGCTCGCCGCGGTGATCGGCGATGATGTCGAGTTGGCCGAGGCGGTATTGAAGGCGGGAGTGTAGGTGCCGTGCGTGTTCTGATTCGAGTTGCGTGACCCGGCGCATGATCTGGCTGATGCCGGTGCCGCTGTACGATTCGAAGTAGGCGAGGATCGCCGCCGGCGGTTTGCGCCGGTAGCGGGAGAACACCCGGCTGTCGCCGAGCCGCGAGCCGGCCTCGGAGGAGTTGCAGCTGCCGCACAGCAGGCCGCGCACCAGACCCGTCCAGTGGTCGTGATCCACGACCAGTTCCTCTTCGTCCGCGCACACGGCGCAGCGCCCGTCGTGGAACGCGACGAACCGGAAGACCGCGCGCGCATCGCCGGACAGCAGCCGCCGCGCCCTGCGGTCGAACTGCGGATCGTAGGCGAGGATTAAGGGGTGCTGCTCCAGGGATCCGAGCAGTTCGTCGCTCGCATCGTGTAGTTCGGGTATGCGCCATGACCAGCAGGCAGGCTCGGCGTCCTCGTCCACGACCATCCTGCGTAATCTCCCTCGACTCGTGCACCGGACGCGGCAGCATCGAACGGTAGCCGCCTCAGACGACATGGCATGCGCCGCGCAGAACCGGGCGCCGGGCGATCGCTGCTAGCGGTACCGCCCGGCCGTGCTCGCGGAACCGCGGATCACCTGCCCGCGCGTGCGCGTGCGGCCCGGTACGTCGGCCGCTAGCGGCGTGCCCGCGGCAACGTTCAGCATCCTGTGAGAAGAGTGCCGCTATGGCGCGCCCTCGCGCCGGTGGGGCGGGTTTCGGCTGGGGCCGGCTGCTGGCAGGGGAAGCCGGGTGCGTGCGACGATGGCCGCTGTGACGGATATCGGGCAGGCAGCGACGGGATCCGTGCGGGTGCTGGGGGAGGGCTGGGTCGAGGCGAATCTAGACGACGGGAGGCGGTTTCCGGTCTACCGGCCGCCTACGGCCGAGGGCATGGTGACCGAGGCCGATCTGCACGACGGGATGAGCGCGGCTCAGCTGCGGATGCTGGCGGCTTACCACGAGGCCGGACATGCCTTCGTGATGCACGTCTTGAAGGTGCCGGTCGCCGAGATCCGGCTGTACCTGGACGGGGACGGGTTCAAGGCGCGGGAGGTGGCCGGGCGCCGTGGGGCGGGGCACACCCGGATCGCCGGGCCGGAGGGGTACACCGCCGAGATCGGAACGTTGGCGATGGTGTTGTTGGCCGGGCAGGTCGCCTCGGCGCTCTGGCTCGAGCGCTGCGGGGAGCTGACGGAGATGCGGCGGCTGTTCACCCAGAAGCTGGCGGCCGGCGACCACGAGAGCCTGCTCGCCATCGACGCCGATGTGGCGGTGGCCTACCTCTACGGCCGCGCCGACGCCCCTGCGGACTGGCAGGGTACGACGATCCGCATCGACAACACGGAGATCACCGTACGGGGGATGCTCACGGCCGGGTGGAACCTGGTCGAGGCCCTGGCCGCGATCGTCGCGCGCGAAGGCGGAGCGGACGCGGAGACGATCACACGGGTGTTTTCCGGGCAGGGCGCGTGACCGGTGCCGCGCCGCACGGCGGTCGCGGGTGTGGGCCGCGCGCCGTCCGAGATCCCGGCGGTCGGCGACGGCCAGGAGCCTGCGCGCCTGCCGTGACGCGGCCGTGCGCGCGGGCACGGCGGGCCGTTGGGACGTGCGGATTGCTAGGCTCGGCGGGTGATCTGGCAGCCGTCTGACTTCGTGCCGCACCTGGCCGCGCCGGTGCGGATCGTCGATGTCGAATTCGAGGACCTCGAACAGCCTGTAGCCAGGGTGCGGCTGGCGCTGCGCGCGCCGACCCCGGTCGGCCAGCAGCCGCCGGTTCCCCGCGTGCCGGCTCATATCATGGGCCTGGTTCTGCCGGAGGCGCACGAGATGGACCTGCCCGGCCAGCCGGCGCAGGTCAGGGCCGAATACGAGGCCGTTGCCGCGTGGGAGGGCAAGTACAGCTTCGCGGAGGTGCTCGTGGCGTGCGCGCCGTCGGTGGGCACGACGCTGGCGATCGACAGCCTGATAACGCGCTACGAGCGCACGATCGGGGTGCTGACCGAGGAGGGCACGTGCGCGGTCGCGCGCCGTGAAGGCTACCGCGGCCCCGGCCGCGGGCGCGTGATCACCCTCGGCGAGCCCGAGGGCGCGGAGCCTGGGCCGTCATGGCTGTATCCCTCGGCCCTGCACGCGTACCTGACCGAGATCAACTGGCGCGAATACCAGCGCGCGGGCCAGTTCGTCGACGGCGTGCACGAGCTCCCCGACCCGCCCCGGGCCCTGCTGGTGGAGTACGACGGGCACACGCACCGGGTCGAGGTGCTGAACGTCGAGTCGGCCTTCTGGGCGAAGCGGGCCTTCCCGAGGCCGGAGACCCAGCTGTGGATCTTCAAGCAGCTGTGGAACGCAAGCTTCCCGAACCAGCGCTTCCCCCTGCTCTGGGCTATGAATCACTCGACGGACCCGTACCGGGTGCCGCCGCCGCCGTTCGCGATGACCGAGAGCCAGCACGCGCGCCTGGCAGAGATCTGGTACGAAGCCTTCTCGAACGACCTCCCGTTCAGGTGACCGGCACGCGCTGTGCTCGGCCCCGCATCGGCGGGCGCGCCGCGGGGCGTTACAGCGGCCCGCAGCCGTCGCTGCCCGCGAGTCGTGCGAGCTGGTAGGTCAGCACGATGCGCTCGGCCGTCGGCAGATCGGCCCCTGCGCGCACGGCGGCGGCCACGGCGTCCGCGTCACCGCCACGGCCGGCAGCAAGCAGGTCGAGCGCGACCTGCGCCCACCCGGCCCCGTGCGAGCGCGCCGCTGCGAACCGTCCACCGGCTCCGGCGGCCTGCCCGGGGGCAAGTGCGGCGGCGAGCTGCGCGAGCTGCTGGAGAGCCTCATCGTGCCCGAGCCGGATGCGGACGGGGGGATCGAAACGGACATCCGCGTTGGTCACACGGCCACACTAGCGAAACGGGTTGATACAGCGGCAGGCGCCTCGGCCGCCGGGCCCCGCCCGTGCCGACGCGCTTCGCCGACAACGCACCCTGGAGACCGCCCGGAGCCCCCTTCCCTGGTGACAGGGCGGTTACGGTCCGCCATGCTATGCTCAGGATGCTGATCATCGATGCGTCGACCACGCGGAGGGGCCGTGCCTGTCGCACAACAGCCGGGGCTCACCAGCACCCGGATCATCCACGTGGGCACGCACATCACCCACACCATCGCGGCGCTGCCCAACTGGCACCCGTGCGGAAAGGCCCACGGGCATTCGATCCGCGTTGCCGCCGTCATGAACTGGCCCGCCCCGGGCCCGGATGCGGCCGGGCGGATCGAGGACGAAGCGGCCACCGTGCTCGACGCGCGCAGGACCGCGGTCCCTACCGGCCCGGCCTGGGCGGCGTTCGAGACCGCGACGGCTCTCGTTGAGCGGGAGATCGAGGAAGCCAGGCACCTGAACTCGCTCGGCGAGACCTCGACCGACATGGCCGACGAAGAGCACCTGGCCCGCTACGTCCACGGGTTCATCACCGCGCGGATCCCCGCCCCGTTGCACGAGGGATTGACCGTCTACGTCAGCTTCCGCAGCTACGCGGGGCCGAACGCCTGGATCGACTACCGGTGGCCCGAAGCCGCACCCGGCGAGCCGATCCAGTTCCCGGAGACGGAGCCCGGCGCAACCTACCGGCCGTGACCGTCGCGCCCGCCACCCGGCGGTGCCCGTGACATCGCGTGCCCGGCCAGCCTATGATCCGTAGCCATGGCGAGCATCGGGGCGGGGATACGGGCATGGAAGGCGCGGCGCACGCGCGGCGCGGCTTCGAACCCTGACACATCTGGCACGCCCGCCCCGGACCCGGCTGTGGCGGCGGTGCTCGTCGAGATCGGCCGAAACGGCGCGCGCGAGCGCGACCTCGACCCGGACGCGCTACGGCTGTCCGAGGCCGGGCTGGCTGGCCCGGAACTCGCCCGAGCGGTAGAACGCGGCCGAGACGCGGTCCTTGCGCTGTTCTATGCCGCGCTCGCGACCGGGCAGGCCGACATTCTGCTCGCGGCCGCGCTGGTGCGCGCCTGCTTCCTCTACGAGCCGGGATGCTCGCCGGAGCCGGATGTGCGCGAGGCCACCGAATGGGGCGCACCCGTCGTTACGGGGCTGCGGACCTTGGCCGAGACCCCGGAAGACCGAGCGCCCGAACTGGTGGCGGGCATGGTCGAGCTAATGCTGAGCCTCAACGGCGCCGACCGGGAGGACCTGGTGGTTTTCCTCGCCGAGCGCGCCGCGAGCGTCGACCGGTATACCGGCGGCGCCGAGGTCGAGCGCGCGATCGCCGCGATCGTCGAACCCGCGGCCGAGGCCCTCGGCGCTGCGGGGCTCGGCTACCCGCTCACGATGCTCCTGGCGATCCTCAAGGCCGGATTCGAGAAGATCGCCTTTGAAAGACTCGTGCTGCTCACGCTCCAGCGGCCCGGGGTGCTCGCGCCGCTGCACACGCTGCTGCTGGCCCTCGCGGGCAACACCGGAATCGCCATCCCCGCCGCGGGTGGGAAGACCACGCGCGCCCGGCCGCCGGAGGAAACCCGGGTCCTTGCGACCGACCGTCGCATCGTCGCCCTGCTGCAGCGGCGCCGGATGGACGAGGCCGCTGAGCTGGCCGACGAGTTCCGCAACGCCACCGAGCGCACCCAGAACCTCGCCTGCTGGATCCTGGCCAACGCGCTCGCCGAATCACTTCCCGTCGGCCCGTGGCGCGCCGGATGACCGCTCTCGCCGATACGCCGTGCAGCGGCATATCGCGCCTTTCCGGGCCAGGGCGTTGTTCGCGCGGCTTGCGACCGCGCTCGGTCACGCCTGGGCGTGTGCGGCCAGCGGCGCGGTGAGGCGGCGCAGCCGCCGTGCTCGCGCGGCCACGGGCAGGCGGTGGAGCACGGCGAGCGCCTCGCGCCCGCCGATCTCGCGGGTGATGGCGCGGGTTTCCTGCACCGCGCGCTTCAGCGAGAGCTTACGCCCGGCGTACATCGTCTCCACGCCGCTCGCCTTCAGGATCAGGCCGTGGTAGGCGCGCGCCGTCTCGTCGTCGATCCCGTACTCGACCAGCATCCGCCGCGCATCCGCGGGTATCTCCTCGCCGATAACGACCTGCGTGAGCGCCGTGGTGATCTCGCTGGTGTGCGCGATCGCCCCGATGAACTCCAAGCCGCTCATGGTGGATCGAAACAGTGCGTACGATCCCGCGGCCAGGACGGGAAGTCCAATCATCGTGATCAGGATCATCGCCTTGAGCACCGGCCGGTCCTTTCCTCGCTGCTCTCTTCGATCGATGGCGTTCGCGCAGGGCAGGCCGCGCGTACGGTCGGTGACCCCTCACCCCGCGGCACCGGAGGTGCCAGGTTCCTGGTCCGCGAGGCACCATCGTAGTAGGGCGAGTCCGCGCTGGGGCATGACGCGAGTATGGCTCCCCGACCAGTTGGCCGGTGACTTTCGCCGGCGTCTCCGTCGCGCGGTGAGCCTGCGCTCTGCGCATCGCCGGTGAGGAACCTGGCCGATCTTGCCGCTACGCTCCGCAGCGGCCTCTCTCGTCTGTCCGGGACAGGGCGTCGTTCGCGCCGTTTGCGGCTAGGGCTTGAAGGCGACGGCGGCGTAGACGCTGGCCTCGGCGTCGCTGATATCGGAGAGGCGGTCGGATTCGTCGGGCCGCCAGCGGTGGGTGGTGGTGATTCCCGGGTCTGTCAGCACCCAGCCGGTGAAAAACCGTTCGAACTCGGCTCGGGTGCGCGGCTGGGCGGAGGTGCCGGCGGACCGGTAGATATCGGTGGTCTTGTTCGCCGCGTCGGGGGCGAAGTCGGCCGTGCCGTGCGAGATGACCAGCGCGCTGCCCGGGGCCAGGGCGTCCTTGAGGATCTCGACGACCGCGTGGGCGCCGCGCTCGTCGGTGACGAAGTGCAGCACCGCGTTCAGGCTCAAAGCCACCGGCTCGCTCAGATCGAGCGCGGCGCTCAGGTCGGCGGAGGCGAGGATCGAGGCGGGGTCGGTCAGGTCGGCCTGGACGTACGCGGTACGTCCCTCGGGGCTCGATTTGAGCAGCGCCTGGGCGTGGGCCAGCACGATCGGATCGTTATCGACGTAGACCACGCGCGCGGACGGGGTTGTTCGCTGGGCGATCTCGTGCAGGTTCGGGCTGGTCGGGATCCCGGTGCCGATATCGAGGAACTGGCTGATGCCGTAGTCGGCCAGGAAGCTTGTGGAGCGGTGCATGAAGTCCCGGTTGGCGCGGGCCGCGACCAGGGCCGCCGGGAAAGCCGTCAGGACGCGTGAGACCGCCTCGCGGTCCGCGGCGAAGTTGGTGCGCCCGCCCAGGTAGTAGTCGTACATGCGCGCCGTGTGCGGCCGGTCGAGCTGGAGGTCTATGGCGTTATCGTCCACGGGGTCTCCTCACCTGCCAACGCCGACATCGCCTCCCACCGTAGCCGTCCGTCACCGGGGCCGACCAGTACGGGGGCGGGGGTGCTCTCGAACGAAGTATCGCACAATCCTGAGTCAATGCCCGAGCGATACGCGACTGGCGGGGGTGATGGGAGTGCCGCCGCGGGCTCCCCGGGGCGGTAGATGATCCGCGAGCCCGTTGTGATCATGGGGCTACGCTCCGGCGAACTTTTCCGTACGGTCGTTGCACAATCCGTGCTCTGATTTGGTTTGCTGGGGTTTAGGAGCTCGTCACAGGACTCTCACACCGAATCGGTCGGTCTCCATCAGGGAGTATCGCGGTGGACGCACGGAGAGGCACACGGGACGTGACGATAGACGTCGATCATCTGCTGGCGGCGGGAGTCGTGGTGCGCGTCGGCGGCGCCGATGTGTGGGCGGCGACCAGGCGCCTGCTCGGTGCCGGGGTACGCATCGGCACCGAGCAGCAGCTCGCCCGCCGCCAGGCGCGCTCGGATGCCGTGCCCGGGTGCGCGTCGTGCCGCGGCTGCGGCTGCGGCTGCGGCAAGGACGCTTCGTGACCGGCGCCGACCGGCGCGCGCGCCGGTCGAAGACCGTGTTCGAGGTCTTCTACGACAAGCACCAGGACACCTGGCGCGGCTTCGCGTACCTGCACACCGGGGACGCGGCCAGCGCCGAGGAGATCACCGACCAGGTCACCGGCCGTCTCATGCAGACCTGGGACCACGCGCTCGCGCAGGAGAACGTCGCCGACTACGCGTGGGACCTGCTCAAACGCACGGCCGAGCACTGGCTGCGCGAGCACGAGACGACCTCGAAGCTGGTTGAGACCGCCTCATTCGAACGGGTCGCGCGCGCACTGGCCGACTGCCGAGAGCAGTTCGAGGTGATGGAGGAATCCTTAGGGCTCTACAGCGCGATCGCCGAGCTGCCCGAGCGCCAGCGCGACGTGATCGTGCTGCGCTACGTCATGGGATGCCCCGACGAGACCGTGGCCGGCATCCTCGGCATCGCCGAGCCGACCGTGCGCTCGAACCTCCGCTTCGCCCGCCAGAGCCTCGAGCGGACCGCCGTCAAGCTTCGCCTGCTGCACACCACCGAAACCGAGGGATGAAAGAACGTGTACCCCACCACCGGACCCGGAGCACCGATCGATCTCTTGCTGGCCGACGCCTACATCGAGCCGTACTACGACTCGCAGGAGAGGCCGACGGCGGCCGAACGCATCGCGCGGCTCGCCGCCCGCGAACAGGAGGGCGCGATGCGCCAGCGGATGCGGGCCGAGCGCGAGCAGTTGGCCTACGAGCTCGACATGACCTGCGCCCTGGTGCTCGCGCACCCGAATGCCGCCGCGGTGCTCGCCCGGCTGGTTAACCGGCGCGACCTCGAGCCCGAAGGCGCTCTGGTGTTCGGCAGCCTGCTGCACCTGACCGGCCGCGATCAGGCATGCCGGTTCTGGTGGCAGTTCGCCGCGGGCAGCGGAAACCACCTCGCCGCGTACTGCTTGTATCTGCACCACGGCCGGGCCGGACGCGACAAGGACGCCGAACACTGGCGCGCCGAAGCCAAGGAACTGCGCGCCGGCACTCGCCCGGCAGTCTCGAGCCCGCGGCCGAGATCGCAAGGCCCGTTGCTGGCCCGCCGGGTCTACCTCGACATTCTCGCCCAGTGCTACCGCGGCAACCGCCCGCAACTCCCGGTCGACGTCGAAGCCGTCATCAACCAACTCCTCGTCGAATGCGACGACATCGACTTCGGGGAGATACCGCAACCGAGCCCGCAACTTCACACCGCCCTGCTCGCCCGGGCCGCGTGAGCATGCGCGCCTTCCGCACAGCCCCCACCCGCACCGGTGCCGGGCCGCTGCGCTGCGGTAACTGCGCGGCGCAGCGACCCGCTGCCGGCGGGCCAGACTGTCCGTGGCACCTGCCCGACGCGACCGCGAACCCGACAGCGAGGGCGGTCACCGATGCCGCGCCGGCCTTTCACGTGAACCACGTGCGCCGCGCTGGCGGTCACGCTCTTGTCCGGGTGACCGGCGAACTCGACCTGCACACCGCCTGCGACCTGCACTTCCAGCTGCGCTCGCTGCTCACGGACACGCCCCGGATCGCGATGGACCTCAGCGGGCTCGCGTTTACCGACGCCGCCGGGATCAGAGCTCTGCTCCAGGCCGCGCAGGCAGCACAAGCCGTCGGCGGCTGGCTGCGCCTGGTCGACGTCGGCCCGCGCGTCCACCGCGTTGTCGAGATCCTGCGCCTCGATCGTGCCCTTGCGCTCTACGCCAGCGAATACGACGCCCTGCACGAGCGCGAACGGATCTACTTCACCGCCTCCCGTTCGAGCGCCGTACCGGCGCGGTGAATCGGGACGGTGGAGCCATGAACCAGATCGGCCGGCGGCCGGGTTGAGGCCGCCGCACCCGACCTAGGGATGGCGCCGCGGCGAATCAACGCGCCAAGCCGCACGTCACGCGGCGATCGACGACGATCGTCCCGCAGCGCTTCGGGGCACGCGTGTGGACGGCTGCCCGTAGGCTCTGCGGCATGCGCTCACTGATCGAGGCCGTCCGTCACCACGAGGCGGCTTCCGCGTTTCTCGCCGGCTCCTGCGACTTCGACCTCGCCTGGAACGGGCATGTCGAACCTGTGCACCTTGCCTCAGGAATGGCACTGGAAGGCTTCGCCCGCGACGCGGCGGGCGGAACGTACTTCTTCTGCGGCGGCGGGGCGGAAGAGCGCCCGGTGTTGTACGCGGACTCCGAGGGCGGCGCCGCGCTCGTAGCCGTGGGACTGTCGGAGCTCCTGCGCCTCGTGCTCGTTGCGCCGTGGTGGCGCGACCGCGCCGCCTTCACCGCCGAGGAGCTCCGGGACGAATTCCTCGCTGACAGCCCCGACCTCGAAGCGGACAGGGACCGCGTCGCCGGGCTTCTCGGGCTCGAACTGCCCTCGGAGGAGGCCGCCATCGGCAGGCTGTACGAGGTGGCGCTCGGCATCGGCGCCAGCTTCGAGCTGATCTTCACCCCCGAGGGCACCGCCTACCGGCGATTGATCACCGGCTCACCGCGCGCAGACTCGTGACCGTCTTCACGTAGGACCTCGCCGCATATCGGCTAGAGGTCGAAGGGCTGATAGGCCAGCGCCTGCCCGACGACCTGCACGGCTGTGGGCAGCCGATGCGGCGCCGGATGAAAGATCAAGCCGCCGACGTGCGGGCAGCCCAGCCCTCGCTCGAGCCTCTGCAGCAGTTCGACGGCGTAGGCGTCGCTCGCGTAATCGCCGCCGATCAGTCGACCCACCCAGCCCGACCGCTTCGGTACGGCTCATCCGCTCGGCGCTCATTGATCCTCCATCGAGGCTTGTCCGGACTCAACAGGGACTCGCTGCATTTCGCCGGGCAGCGCTGGGCGCTGCCGGCTATTGGGGTTCCCACGGGTAGTCGGTGAGCAGCCCGGGGATATCCGGCGCGCGCAGGAGTACGGCGAGACCGGTTTCGCGTGGGGCGAGGTGGCGGCGGGGCACGGTGGTGTCGACATCGCCGATGAGGATTATCTCCTCTGCTGTGTCGTCGGAGACGACAAGGGAGTAGAAGGTGCCCTCGTGCAGCAGCGTGATGTAGGCGTACTCGTCGCCGACCGCGACCAGAAGGCAGGGGTCCTCGCAGTCGTTCCAGACGAACACCGGCTGATCGCGCTCCACGGCCTGCGCGTAGCAGCCGGGCAGTTCATCGGCGGTCATGACGGACTCCTGGTGCTTCGGCGACCGGACGTCGAGGACATACCGCTCCGTAGAGGTGACGGGCTCGATAACGGGTGGTCTCGTGTTCACGGCGATCCTGGTTCGCATGGGTATGGTCGGCGGCGATCGAGCTGCGCTGGCGAGCCAGTGCGCTGGTTGAGTCGTTGGATCCACTGATTGCCGACTTCGCCGCGGTAGACGGCGTCGGGCGCGCCAGGGGCGGTCTCGATCAGGTGCAGAAGCGTCCAGGCCAAACCGAAGCAGTTATCAGGGCCGAAACAGGCGACCAGTGCATGCGCTTCCTCGTCGGTGACGGGCGCCGAGATCCGGCGCAGGAGGTTTTCGGCGCGCTCGATCGCTTCGATGCGCTGGTTCTCGTCGGGCAGCGGGCCGTGGGCGAGGAAGGCGGCGACGGCCCTGTCGACGGTCATGGGGATCCTTCCAGCGCCAGCTCGTCCACGTCCCGCCTTCCGAAGCTCGCAGCTATGTGGAGGAGGGTAGCGTGCGCGGGCGGATTCTCGTCCCGGTGCCACCGCTCGCGGGCAGTGACGTCGACCGGTTCGGCCGCGATCGGCCCACCATGGCTGCTAACCTCCGCACGGGGCAAGATCGAGCGCTCCCACCCAAGGCTCCCCGCACAACGCACTGTCATATCTCGTTGATTTCCCAATGGCCCGAAGGACGCTCATGGCGCCGAGCAACCACGAACTGCGCCTCGGCGAAGCGCTCTGGGACTACCTGCGCCTCGGGCAACCCGTCGAGTCGGCCGAGTGGATCCTGGTCTTCGGCAGCCACGACCTGACGGTCGCGCACCGCGCCGCAGACCTCTACCACAACGGCACCGCACCCCGACTGCTGGTCTCCGGCGGCTCGCGAGCCCTCCCGGCTGGTGCCGGTCACGCGACCGAAGCCGAAGCGCTGCGGGAGATCCTGATCGAGCGCGGGGTGCCCGAGGAAGCGATCGCGCTGGAGCGCTTGGCCAGCAACACCAGCGAGAACTTCTGGTTCTCCGCCGAACTGCTGCGCGATCAGGGCGTTGCGGCCGAGAGGTTCCTGGTCGTCCAGAAACCCTATGCCGAACGCCGGATCATCGCCACGGCCCGGCGCCGCTGGCCCAACTGGAACGTCAGGGTCACCTCCCGGCAGACGAGCTTCGCCGAGTACTGCGCCGGCGACATCCCCGCCCTCAAGATCATTTCGATGCTGGTCGGCGAGATCCAGCGACTCGACGCGTACAGCCGCGCCGGATTGATCCAGGCCGAGGCGACTCCCGGCACGCTCCTCGACGCGGCGCGCCACCTCGCGGACGCGGGCTTCGACGCGCGCGCCCTCGCCTAACAGGTCCTGCGGGCGACGACGTCCTCCGGCGCCACGACGTCGAGTCATCGCGGTGCGGGCCAAGCGTGCGGCGAGGCGGCCAACCCGGACCCGCGATTGAGAGCCCTGGCTGGCGACCGCGCCGATGGTCGGTGTGCGCTGATACGCTCGGCTAAGTGAGGCTCATCGACTCCACGACCGCGTACCGGCGTTTCGCGCACGAGACCCGCCTCGCGCTCCAGAAGCAGCAAGCTGAGATCGAGCAGGCCACGCAGTTGACCCGCGCGGTTTCCTGCGGGTTGATTCCGGGTCTTCTCCAGACCTCCGAGTACGCCTGCGGAGTCCTGACTAGGTTCGGCTCGCTACTTTCGGCATCTCCCGCCGGCACCGGCAAGGCCGTGGCGGCGCGCATCGAGCGCCAAGCCGTGCTCGAGGATCCCGAGAAGATCTTCCATTACCTCGTGACCGAGTCGGCTCTGCGGGTGCGCATCTGCCCGAGCCAGGCGATGCGGGTCCAACTCGCGCACCTGGTCGAGGCCCTCAAACGGCCCAACGTCATCCTGAAGATCATCCCGCTGGACGCTGAGGCGCTGATTCCGCCGATGCACGGGTTCACCCTGCACGACGACCGGGTCGTGGAGATCGAGATGCTGACCGGGGCGCTCGAGTTGACCGGGCCGGCGGATCTCAGCCTGCACCAGGACGCCTTCAACCGGTTCGACGCGATGGCCCTCGAGGGACCCAAGGCAGTCAAACTCATCGAGGCGGCAGCCGACACGCTGCCCTAGACGCCCTGCGCCCGCGCGGTGCGCGTTTCGCCGCGGCGCAGTCGGTGATTGAAGCGCTTCGCATTCACACCATCGGACTCGCCTCGCCCTGCCTGCGCTTGCGGCGCCGGGTAGAGCGTCACCCGCCGTCGACGACCGGCATGGCAGCTGGCGCGGGAGGGCCGTCGATGTACGCGTGGAAGCGCAGGTGCTTGATGTACTGGTACCGGCCCAGGTTCGTCCGTACCCTGCATTCCCCGTGTTCGGCGGTGATCCGTGCCGCGACCTGCCGCACAACGCGCATGACCTCGCGTGCAAACTGCTCGCCGCCTGTGCCGAGGTCGATGAGCGAGGGGAGGTGGCGCTTCGCGGCGATGACGATGTGGACCCGGCAGGAGGGCTTGGTGTGTTGAACGTGAGAACCTCCTCGGGCTCGGCCGCGACCCCGCCGGGCACCAGTCCGGTGAAGACCATGTCGCGGTCGAGGTCGGTCCCGGTTCAGTTATGGCCGCGGCGGTACCGCGTCTGCGGGGCCTGCGGCAGGATGAGCGCGCGTGCGCGATCGGCGTGCCGCGTCGGCTCGCGCTAGCCGAGGTGCTGTTGGCCGGTGGCGAGGTAGTGCTCGTAGTGGGCCAGGCGCATGCGCATCGAGCGGTCCATCTGGAGTTCTTGCAGCCGCGCTGGTTCGGTCCACGCCACTTCGCTCGATTCGGTGCTCGTGGCCGGTGCGCCGCCGACGGCGCGGCCGATCAGCACGATCGAGAATTCCTGCCGGACCTCGTCGTTGCTGGTGTAGTGGATCAAGTGGCGCGGGTCGGTGAAGATGCCGAGCAGGCCGGTGATCTCGCAGTCGATACCTGTTTCCTCGCGCGTCTCGCGCACGGCGGCGTCGATCATGGATTCGCCCAGGTCGATCGCGCCGCCGGGCACGGCCCAGTTGCCGTTGTCGGTACGGCGGATCAGCAGGAGGCGTCCGGCGTCGTCGGCGACGATGACGTTGACCGACGGGACCATGCTGGTGGCCGCCGGGGCGGCCGGGTCGTCGAAGTAGTCGATCCGTCTCGCCGTCACGTTCGCTCCATCGTCATCGCCGTACCCGAACTCTGATGCCCAGAAGTGGAGTCTAACGAGAGCCGCATCAGCGGCGCCGGAACCGTGGAGGACGGCGGGGGCGGCGCCCTACTGCTCTTCCCAGGCGTGTTCGGTCAGGATGCGGGGGATGTCCGGGGCTTTCTGCAGCACGTCAAGGCCGAGTTCGCGTGCAGCGAGGTGGCGTGCGGGAACCATGGTATCGACGCCGCCGATCAGCGCGATCTCCGCATCCTCGCCGTCGTGCGAGGCCGGGACGGTCAGGGTGTGGAAGTCGCCGTTGTGCTGGAGGTTGATGTAGCTGTAGTCCTCGCCGACCGCGACGAGCACGGCGGTCTCCTCGCCCGATCTCCAGGTGACGGTCGCGCACGCGGCCTCGCGCAGCTTCTCGTACGCCCCGCGCAACTCCGGCGCCGCCACCACGACGCGGGCGTGGGGGATATAGGTTTCGATGACGTATTCCACGCACCGCTCCCTCAGCATGACGTCTACAAGCGGGCCGATGCCGGGTGGCTGCACGCCTTCTGCGCGGAGGCCGTCGTGGCGGAGTGGCTGGTGAAGATGAGCTCTTCCACGGTCTCCGGGGCCAGGCCCGGTGATTCGAGCCGTCCGGCCCAGTCGGCGATGGTGCGCAGGTACCGGTTGTAGTCCACCTGCCAGGTACCGCCTGGCCGCCAGCCGGTGTGCGTGCACAGCCAGGAGCGGAGTTTCGAGTCCAGGATCAGCCCGGGCAACTTCGCCTCGGTGCCGCGTCCGGCGAAGAAGAGGAACTTCGTTGCGAACGCGGGACCGAGGTAGGCGATCCGGTGTCCCCTGAGATACGCGAAGGCTTCGGCGCCGCCTGCATCGCGGGCGAGCCGTGCGGCCGTCGCCAGACGCGACGCCAAGTCCGCGTTGGCCACGATGATCCGCTTGGTGCGGGAGGGACCGTAGCCTGCGGTGCCGTAGCCCCACGCCATGACGGCGAAGAACGGCTGGAGGATCTGCTGCTCGCCGCGGGCGCGCGCGAAGATCGCGGAGAGCGCGTCCCGGTCGAGGCGCTCGGGCAACCTCGTCAGGGCCGTCTCGCGGGCGAATGCGGCGCGCCACCGGTGGGCCGGGATGGTGACTGGGGCCTGCGATGGGCGGCCTCGTGCGCACCACGACGCGTACGCGGCGCTGAGCGCTGCGGGTACCGGGATCGGCGCGGTCATGAGGCGATTACCTCAGCACTCATGCTCGACTGCGGGGTCTTGGGCCGCTGGTGCGGGGGCTCGACTGCGCGTCGTCGCGCATTACTTCACGGTCAGTACCATTGCATGAATCCGATCGCGCCGAGGCGCTGTTCGCGGGCGTGCCACAGGATGCGCATAGGGCCCTCGAGCAGCGCGGCCGGGTCGCGGTCGGGTTCGTCGGAGCCGACCGAGAGCCAGGCGGCGCTCCGGTCCGCGAACGCCTCGCGTCCGATGGAGGGCTGGCCAGGCAGGTGTTCAAGCCTGCTGAGCGCGGAGGCGACGCCCCTCGGGTTGAGCAGGAAGCACCCGCCGCGCCCGGGTAGGAGGCGCGCGTCGCGGTAGCCGAGTCCGTAGTACACGGCGGCCACCGGGTCGCCTTTGCGAATCCCAACGTGGTAAATCGCGCTCGGCGGGAGCTGCTCGAACGCGCTCATGCAGGCGTCCCGCGCCTCGGGATCGGGACGCCGGGCCTCGAGGGTCTCGGCGAATCGCCAGGCCGCGGGGGAAAGCCCGGGGAGAGAGTAGCCGGGCGCGGGCGGTGCGATCAGGTCGGCCTCGTCCATCGCCTGCCACCAGTCGAGGTCGGCGTCGTCGGGCAACGGCTCGAACTGCGCGGCCGGCAGCCTCTGGCGCAGGTGATCGACAGCTTCCTCCCTCGCGGCGCCGACCAGCCAGTATCCGGTAGAACTCACGACCGTATCCTCGCAGAGCCCTCCGACGTCCACCTCGGGGCGACGGCCTGGCACGGCCGCTGGGGCGTGACGATGGGCGAATCTGGCTGGTGAGCGCGGCGCGGGCCTGATTGCCCGCCGCTCGCACCAGTGCGGCGCGACGGGTCGCGGGTGGAAATCCGGTGGCGCCGCGGGACGGAGTTCCGAGACCGTAGTCGCCATGACGAGAACGATTGCGCTCACCAGCCCGCGCCCGCGCTACCAGCAGACCGCGCGCCGGCCCGGGTGGGCCGAGTTGCCCGCTGCGGTGCGCGCGGTGATCGAGGCGCGGGTCGGCGGGATGGCCGAGCCTGCGCCGAGCGCGGGCGGCGGTTTCACACCGGGGTTCGCCGCGCGGGTGGCCGGGCGCGGTGGCCGCTGGTTCGTGAAGGCGGCCAGTATCGTTGAGGTCCCGTTCGTCGCGGAGAGCTACCTCGCCGAAGCGCGCATCAACCCGCTGCTGCCCGAGGCGGTGCCCGCGCCCCGTCTGCGCTGGGTTGAGCAGGTCGAGGACTGGGCCGTGGTGGGCTTCGACCTCGTCGAGGGGCACATGCCGCGCCAGCCCTGGCGGAGCGACGAGCTTGCCGCGGCCTTGGACGCGCACGCCGCGGCGGCCGAAGCGCTCGACCCCGCGCCAGAGGCCTTCGCCGCCCTGGGACTCGGGACACTCGCCGAGCAGGATGGCGAGTTCGGGTTCTGGCGCGGCCTCGCGGGCCGAGCGACCGGCGCGGATCGGCTGCCCGGATACGTGCCGCACGCGTGGATCGAGCCGCTCGCGCGCCTGGAGGCGGACTGGAGCACGGCGACCGCCGGCTCATGCGTGCTTCACCACGACCTGCGCGCCGACAACATCCTGATCGAGCCGACGGGAACGGCGGTGATCTGCGACTGGAACTGGGCGGTGCTCGGGCCGGCGTGGCTGGACCTGACGGTGCTGCTGGCCACCGCGTTCGCCGACGGCCACGACGCGAGCGCCCTGCTGGCCCGCCACCCGAGCGCGTCGGGGGCCGATCCCGAGCAGATCGACGTCGCGCTCGCCGGGCTGGCCGGGCTGTTCGTCGATCGCGGAGGCCAGCCGGAGGTCCCCACCTCGCCTGCCCTGCGTGGCCACCAGAGATTCAGTGCGGAGGTTGTTCTGCGATGGCTGGCTGAACGGCGCGGTTGGGCGATGTGACGGCCACGGCAGCAGTGCGTCAGACCTTTGCCGTATCGCTGCTTGATCATGTAGCGTTTCCGGTAAGTACCCTGATGGGTGCGGCTCCGCTGCGGCTTCCGCTACCCCCGGCGATGCGCCACGGCGTCGAGTTCGGGGCCCGGCCAACCAGCACCTCCCCGCCCGGCCGGGCCCCGAGGCCGCTCCCCTTGACATAGAGGCGGTCGGAGCAGTGTTGGTGTGCGGCCGCGACATGCCGGGCCCGCGGTTATGCGTTTCTCGTCAGATGCCGCTGGCATGGGTCTCGAGGTCGTGGTGCCCGGTCGGTGCCGCCGCGTCGACGGCGTCCAACAGCGTCCACAGCGGCTGCTCGTCGACCTTCGGGGTGATGCCGCGCTCGGCGAGCAGTTCGCCCAGGACCCCGGTGTAGTGCCGGATCGCAGCGGTGATCGATCCCTGATCGTGCGGGGCGGGTGCCTTGGCGAGACGCGCGGCCCACACGTCGTGCCCGGTGCCGCCGTACCGGTGGTGGGTGGCGCGTTCGTCGTGGTCGCGCACGAGCATCGCGGCGACCAGGACGTGCTGGGCGAGAGACCGAGGGCGAGATGCGCGCCGATCAGCATGTCACCCCGGGCGGCTTTCACGGCGGCGAGCACAGCCGCGAAGCGGGACTCCTCGGCGAGGGCTTGGAGAACCTGGCCAAGCTCCGGGCCCGCGTCGGTTGCTGTGAGCGGTTCGCGGCCGGCCGGGGACGAGACAGTGATATCGATGCGCCGAAGATCGGTCAGCACGAGGCGAAGTGTGCACCGCTCGGGTCCGTCGCTGCGGTGGGAGGCGAAAACCGGTGCATGCCGGGCTCCGACGCACGCGCATCGAGCGCGGTGATCAACAGATCGAGATCGGACCACGCATCGACTGCGTCCGCGTTCCCGCTCGCCGAGCCGTGGACGCGCATCTCGAGCATGTGCAGGTCCGAGCGTGCGTGCTCGGCCAACTCCTCCGCGAACAGGGCCTGCCAGCCCGGCGGCGGCATCAGAGCGGAACTCTCCTGCATTCCGGCAGACTCGCATATTCGCCTCGTGCCAGGCGAGCCGATTGATATCGGCGCCCGTGTTCAAGCACGCGCCTGCCGCGTCGCCGAGGACCGCGGGGGCCGCCTCACCGTCGGCAGAGTCCAGCGGTTCGAGCCAGAGGTCTCGAAGCGGCGCGTTCGCGGGTTGGGTTTGCGCGCATCGTGGGCCGTTGAACACGCCGCACCCCGCCCCATACCTGTCCGGGATCTGTCGGCGATCGCAGCGAACCGGAAGTCCGCCAATTCGTCCGCCGTGTGTCTAGCTCACGTGCCAAGCATGGTCACGGTCGTAGTCACCGGCATCGAGGAACCGGATCAGGGCCGCTGCTGCGCGATCGCGGCCGACCAGATCGTGGCGTGCGAACTCGCTGAGTTGGCCGCCGCATACCAGCGAGACCGGGGCGTTTCCCGCATGAGGGTCGGTGAGGTGCAGGATCTCGCCTGCGGCCGTTTCGCCGGTAACCAGGTAGAGGTCCGGTCCTCCGGCGGCGGTGAGGTGGCTGAACGGCATCTCACGGGTGAGCGAGGCCTCGCTGCACGCGGCCCCGTCCAGTCGCGCGATCGCCGCGTGGACATCGACGGCGGCGGGGTCCTCGGTCTCGTCGCTGTGCAGGACCGGCCCGCTCCAGGTATTGACCGTGAGTCTCATATCAAGCTCCAGCGGCTCGGGACGGGGAGTGTTCGATATCTGCATATCAGGTGGCGGTCGCTCTGCCGGTGCCGGGAGCGGTTTCTCGATCTGCGGACACCGTGGTTCGGCGCGATTGCACCGTCAGCCGGACCACTGAGCGGTCCCTCGCGGCGAAAACCCCATCTCACAGAGCCCTGCGACAGCGAAGGCCGGGCGGCGGCGCGGCGCGGGCCGCAGGCGACTGACCGTGGAGGAGGACCTGCTCGTGACCTCGTGGCGTCCTGGCGGTTCGCCGCGCGCGCACGTCGCGTCGGGACCACGGGTGGGGAGTCCGGCGGCACCGGAGATAATGCGCCCATGACCTCGCCCGCGTTCGAGACGGTCGCCGTCGTGACCGTCGAGGAGAACCAGGACGCCGTCGTCGTCGGCTTGGCCGAGAACGAGAGCGGTGAAGGCGCCTACCTCATCTTCCAATGCTCCCCGACCGCGCCGAGTGCCTCCGACATCGCCACCGGCCTCGACACGTACTGCCTGCTCGATCAGGACGGCGCCATCCACTACGGCGGGCTCACCCGCGTCGTGCTCGGCGCGGACCGGCTGGCGCTGACGCTTACTGATGCGGCCGCCGAAGAATTCGGCGTCGACAACGCAGCCAACACCGTCACCCTGCGCATCCCGCCGCGCGAGACCGGCCGCCTCGCCGAGGGGCTGCGCCGGATTTTCACCTATGGAAACCCCAGCCGACACCCCGAGCTCGTAGGCTTCTGACGATCGGGTCCGGGAACTCGAACCAGGCGCAGGCCGTGCGGGCGGCGGGTAGTTTGCTTCCGGTGGTGGCCAGGGCCGCACGGCCTCCTCGGCCCCCGCAACCGCCCGAGGAACCGGCTCACCCGTGTGGCCGGAGCGGGATCGGTGTTGCCGCTCCCGGGACGCGCCGTCAGTCTCGCACCCAGCACTGTGCTTGATCTGCGAGGTTCCACCAGGAGACGAACTGCGAATCCGTCGACTCCAGCTTCCAGCGCGCGGCCAGCGCGTCAAAGAACGCGTCGTCGCCGGTCTTGCCGCCCTTCGGCTCTCCGATGTAGACGAGCCGGGCACCGCCGACTCGTTCGAAGGTCGCGAGTGTGTCCGAGGCCATCGTGTTACCCCAGCCGGGCGGCCAGCACAGCAAGAGCACATCCTGCGATCGGTCTTGGTCGGCGAACGCGTCGCGGCCGCTCACCGGATGCCAGACATCCCTCTGTCCGGCGGCGTGCGGGAACGAGACGTTGCCGATCGCGTCCGGCGGTTGGACGTCGTAGGCGTCGATCCTCAGCCCTGCACGAGAGAGTTGCGCTGCCCAGTAGCCCCTGCCCGCGCCGATCTCCACCATCGACCGGCCGCCACAGACTCCTGACACCCACTCGATCGTCTCTGGCGACGGGATGGCGTAGGCGTACGCGGACTGCAGGCTCATCTGAGCGAGGGCGAGTTGCGCGCTTCCAGCGGTCTTGCCGCCGTTGACGAGCCTGCGGCCGCCTCGTTCGGACACTGAGGGCGCGACGATCTCCCAGTAGGGGTTGGCGCTCGCGTTCAGCCCGGCGGTCGCGTAGTGCAGCAGACGCACGTCAAAGGCCAGCGCCTCCGGATCCCCGAACGCGTCAGGCATCCTGGCGGCCGCGGCGAAGTAATCGGCCACGCTGGGGAATTCACCGCGCAGCAAGGTCTCGTCTTCGAGCCACGCGATCAGCTGATCGCGTCGATCCTGCGATAGTCCCAGGTCGGTCACGAGGTCCACAGCGACCTAACCTAGCGTGCGCGGTAGCGGCACGCAGAGCACTTCGTCTGGACGCGGCGTTTCCGCCACGAGGGGCACGGTCATGGTCAACGGAAATCTCTGCTTGGCCGGGTGCCGGAAAGAGCCGGATCCTGGCCGGCGGCGTGACCCAGTGCCAAGCGCCGAAGCCCCGACGAGTGGTATGCGGGAAGCCGACCGAACCGCGGATACCGCGGCCCTCCGGCCTTGATCGCTCGGACGCATGCCGCGCGGCGGCGGTGGGACGAGGGCTTCGCGCGCGGCTCGATCTCGTCGCGGGTCAGCACGACTGGATCGTCAGCTGGGCGGCGGAGAAGTCGCTCGCGGCGAAAGCCCTGGCCGGGATGGTGAAGTTGAGGGTTGCCGCATCACCCCAACCCCATCCGAGGTGCGCGTCCCGGGCGAGCTGCAGCAGGTGGACCGCTGGACCGTCGGCGTCCCTGACGGTCACCGTGTTCCCGTAGGAGGTGTCCGGCCAGCCGAAAGCGCTGTGCAGATCCGCGGTGTTCCCGTCATATCCGGTCATCGCGTCCAGGACGAGCGAGGGCGCGCCCCAGTGCTCGTTCTTGTCGAAGGCGATGTCCGTGTCCTCGACGTCCCAGCTGTCGGGCAGCATGGCGACCGCTCTCGCGTGCACCGGTATCGACGGATACACGCGGGCGGGTGCGGGTGCGCTCGCTTCCACGGCCAGCGCGGGGTCGGCGGGCACGACCTGCGCGGCTTCCGGCCGCAGCAAGTCCAGCCGCAGCAAGGTCTCGACCGGCACGTCCGGATCGGCGTAGAAGAAGTTCAGCAGCCCCGGCGCGGCGCTCGGCAGCGATGCGCCCAGAGCATCGGCGAGGGCAGTGGTGTCCAGGACGGCGAGCAGCGAGAGCGGAAACCTGTCCGCCTGCGGCCAGTCGGTCCCCGGTTCGAGCAGTGCCGGCCCGCCGAGACGGCAGCGCCCGCTGGCCGCAGCATCGTTGTCGGACCGCTCCAGCAGGAACCCGCGCCGGGCCATCGCCGCCAGTTGGCGGCCCGCGACCGCGCCGAGCCGCTGCACGCTCGCCGCCACCGCGGCAGCCGGATCGTCGAAGTGCACGACCGGATCTTCCCACAGCGCAAGCGGGGCGCGACCGGTGCCCGAGGCTAGACGGCGGAGGGGCGGCCCAGATCGGAGAGGTCGGTCTGCTGCTCGTGCCAGATCTCGAACAGCGCCTCGGCCCCCAGATTGGTGGCGAGGTCCAGTTCGGCGGGGCTGGCGGGGATGAGCGTGATGATCTGCATTTCGATGGTGCCGTCGGCATCGCGGACGATGTCGAAGGCCTCGCCCGCGTAGGGGTGGTCGGCGCAGATGACGCCGGTCATCGCACTGTGCTCGGCGAGCGGCACATCGCCGGGGATGATCGTGCCGCGCACCAGCCCCGCACGGCCGTCGAGGACCATCCGGGCGACCTGCGCGACGAGCGTGTGCGCGGTCTGTTCCTGTGCGGCGGGCAGGCTGCAGCACAGTTCTTGGGGGAGGACGGCGGTGATGTTCTGGAACCGCAGGCCGCTGGTGACTGCGGAGCCGATCTCGCCGCCCGGTGCGCGCAGGTAGAGCACGGCGTAGCCGCGGTTCGCCCCGTGCGCGGTCGGCTCCTCGACCCACTGGACGGGGCCGAGATGTTCGATGATCTGCGGCAGGAAACCGGTGAACGCCGCAGCCGCGCTCACCAGGGCCCCTCGGACGTGCCGAAGCTTCCAGTTACGTGACAAGGTCTTTACTCGCGTGTTCGATACTGTCGGCCAACTGGTCGATCAGGTGCTCTTCCTCGAGGCGCAGAGCGCTGGTGCGCATCGCCTCGGTAAGCCCGGGCGCCCACGTGTGCGCGGCGGTCGGGATGGCGGAGGCGGGCAGCGCCGGGAGGTGCTCGAACGCGGCGACCCCTGTCTGGTAGGAGTCGGCGTCCATCAGCCAGGGTTCGGCACCCCGGGCGATCATCGCGTCGGTCATGGTGGTGCCCGCTTTGTCGAAGTCGCCGTGGTAGCGCAGTCGACATCCGGTCTCGCGCAGGTGTCCGATCAGTTTGGCGGCGGCGATGCTCGGCCAGCCTTCAGCGCACAGTAACGGGGGACTCGTGTGGGCGAACCGCGCGGCGAGCGCGGACATGACCGCGACGTTTTCGAACATCCACACGCTCGAGCCGGGCTCGAGCAGCGGAGTATCGGTCTCGCCCAGCCGGCCCTCGATCTGTTGGAGGGTCAGCACGCACGGGGTGCCCGCCTCGGCGCTGATGCGCAGGATCTGCGAGACGGGGCTGTCGTCGGCCGGTCGGAAGCCGTGCAGCAGGACCCTGCTGGAGAGTTCGTCGGGGACGACCGACTGGGTCAGCCACAGTTCGCGTTCCTGTTCGGCGGTGACGGGGGCGGGGGTGTTGAGTTGGAGGGCGAGGGCGCGCAGGACGAGGCTGGAGGCCAGCCCGGGGTCGAGGGCGTGTGCGGAGCCGAGCGTGACGGCGGCCAGCACGGTCAGCGGCGTCGGCCTGGCGCAGGGCAGTGCGCCGAGGACGGTGAGCGCGTCGCGCAGTGCGCGGTCTCTGACCTGCGGGTCGGCGGGGATTCTTCCGGCGGCTGATTCCTGGTCGAGCCACTGCTGGAGCGGGGCGGAGCGTGCCGCGGTCGGGTGCGCGGCGGCGCGGGCCCAGACCTGGTCGCGTTCGGCGGCCTCGCGGCGGCGCTGCTCGGGCAGGTCGGCGAGTGGCCCGTCGAGCGCGGTCAGCAGGGTGCGGGTATCGCGGGCGGCATCGGTGCGCTCAATCAAGGCCTGGTCGAGGCGGCGCAGCGAGACGCGAATGCTGCCGTGCGGGAGGGCGGGCAGGCGCAGGAGCCAGCGGAGGGTTTCGCGCTCGCTCTGGCTCATCGCGTCGGCGTCCAGGGTGATGGCGGCGGCGTTGGGCCTAGCTTCGAGGGTGGCGCGCACGCTGCGGCGCAGCCAGCCGTAGGTGGTGTGCGGGAACGCGGTCTCGAGCAGGTGCTCGGGCAGGGGCCTGGTGGTCTCCGTCATGCGCGGGCGAGGTCTTCGTCGAGCAGGTCGTGGCTGTCGGTGCCGTCCCAGATGCTGCGCACGGCCAGGGTGCCGGGCATGGACTGGTGGGTGATCAGGTGGTAGATGGCGATGCCGTCGAGTTCGGCGTACATGCCGGTTTCCGATTCGCTGGTGGCGACCAGGTCCATGTCCAGGGCGCGGATGAGGTTGAAGAGTTTCCCGCGGTTGTCCTCGTCGACGCCGGCGAAGACCTCGTCGAGCAGGATCAGCCGGGGGCAGCCGGGCTGTTTCGGGTCCTGGGTGTCGCGGACGGTGGCGTTCAGGGCGTGGGCGGCCGCGGCGGCGAACAGCGGCAGGTGCAGGGCGACGGATTTCTCGCCGCCGGACAGCGCGTTGTGGTCGGTGCTGGACATCTGCGCCCAGTCTTCCTGCTTGCCGTGCCGGAACATGACGTTGAACCGGTACCAGAGCCGGTAGTCAAGCATTTCGGCGAGCTGCTCGTACCAGCTGCGCCCGTCGTTGCGGGCGCGGATCAGGGCGATGCGTCCGGCGAAGAACGCCATGAGCCGGGTGCGGGCCGAGGGGGCGCTGGTGAAGTCCGCGTCGAGCAGGTCGATGACGTCGTCTCCGATGCCTGCCTTGCGGTCGGGGATCCAGCGCAGCTGGATCTCGACGCCGGAGGCGGTGCCGTGCTTTTCCATCAGGGAGTTCATGGTTTTGATCTGGGCGCGGGCTGCGGAGATGCGCGTGACGACCTGCCTGCGCACGTCGCTGGTCAGGAACTTCTCCAGCAGTTCGGCTTCCTCGGTGTTGATCAGGTTGTCCAGGGAGATCTGCTGGGCGCGGATCTCGGCGGAGGCCTCGGCGAGCGCCTGGATGCTCGCGCCGCGTCTGACCTCGATGAGCAGGATCTTGCCGACGGTGTGCTCGATCAGGGCCAGGCGGCCGCCGAGGGCGGCTTCGGCTTCGTGGCGGGCCTTCAGAACGGTGTTCGCGGCGGACTCGGCGGTGGTCGGGCTGTCGGTGTCAGCGAGGCCTGCGATGTAGCGGGCGATGGTCTCGGCGTTGGCGATGGTCAGGTCCTGGTCGGTGGGGGAGGACCATCCGGCGGCGTGGGGCAGGTGGTGTCGGCAGGCGTCCAGCAGCGGCTGCGCGCGTTCGGTGTTCTGCTTGAGGATTTCGCGATGGCTGTTATCGGCGGCCTCGGCCCTCTCCCCGGCGACCGCGGCTTGCCGGTTGGTCTCGTGCAGCTGGCCGGCGAGGGTCTCGGCGTGCTCGCTGGTGGTGGCCAGAGAGCCCTCGGTATCGGCGAGCTGCTCTTCGATGGCGGCGAAGCTGGCCCCGAGCCTCGAGAGCATCGTGGCGTACGCGGTGCGCGCCGCGGTGGCCTCGCGCTCCGGTCCGGCCGCCTTATCCTTCGCCGCGCCGGCTTTCCCGGTCAGATCGGCGGAGCGCTCGAGTGTCGCCTTGCAGGTGAGGCGGGTTTGTTCTGCCCGCTCGAGGCGGTTGAGGTAGGTGGTGCAGGATCGGTGCCAGGTGTTGATCTGGCCGTCGAGGCCGGCGAGGGCGTCGGGGGTGGTGAAGCCCGCTTCGGTCAAGGCGGCGGTGAGGATCTTGTTCTGCTCGCGGGCGAGCTCGCGCGCGGTATCGCGGGTCGCCGTCAGCGTGATGATGCTTTGCCGGATTCCGGCGAGCTCGGTTTGCGCTCGGGCCAGGCGGGTGTGGGCGTCGGTGAGAGACTCGTCGCTCGGGAGGGCGTCGAGCTCGCGCTGCACTGCGTCCGCGTGGTCTTGAAGCGCTCTCGCGCCGTCCTCGATGCGTGAGCGAAGGCTCCGCGCCGCCTCGGTCGCGTGCGTGATCGCACCGGTAAGCGCGCCGAGCCGTTCGGCCGGCTCGGGCAGCTCGGGCGGCTCGTTCTCGTCTTCGTCGTACTGGTCGTCGGGGTCGGTTTCGGGCCGCTGGCCGGTGTCGCAGGCACGGGTGATGTGCTCGGCCTGGCGCAGTGCCGCCGTGGCGGCGCGCGCGAGGGCGATGGCGGCCGGATGGGCGGGCTCGAGCGCGGCCGCAGCGTTGGCGTCGGCGATCTGCACGAGGTTCTCGGCCCGACCCAGCTCCTCCGTGTCCGGCAGGCTCTGCTGCTCCTCCACGGCTTTCTCGGCTGCGGCCTCGAGATCGCGGCGTTGCTGCTCAAGTTGCTCGGTGCGCCGGTTCAGGGGCTCGAGGTGCCGGTCGGCCAGGTCGATCTCGCTTTCGAGTTCCGCGATGCGGGCGAGCCGGGCGCGTTCGCGGCTGGCCGTGCCGATCAGGCGCGCAACCGGCTGCCGGTAGGCGCCGTGCAGCACTCCGGCCCGCCACGTCCCGTCCCAGCCGACGACCAGGGCGGTGTCGGTAGGTGCCTGCGGTGCGCTGTCGGCCAGCTGGATCGAGGCCAAGATCGCCTCGGCGACCGTGTCCGCGATATTCGCCTGCGTCGCGCCGTGCGCGTCGACGCGCAGCGCGTCGGCGAGCGAGCGGGCTACGGGTGGGCCGGGGGTCAGCTGGGTGTCGAGCAGCAGTGAGCCGTCGCTGCGCTGGAGCGAACCGCCGGGGCTGACCCAGGCGTCGGCCAGACCACTGGCGACGAGCGCGGCCTCCAGGCTCGCGGCAGCCTCGGGGCTGAGGTTCTCATCGCGAAAGTCGGTGAGCGTGTAGAACGGCGCGCCGGCCCGGTCGGTGCGGCCGTCGACGCGGGTGTGCGGGGCCGGCGGAGGCGTCGATCCTCCGACGTGAAGCTCGGCGAGCTCGGTTTCGGCGGCGGCTTTCCTCTCCAGCAGCGGAGCGATCTGCGCCCCGAGCGCGGCGTGCTCGTTGACGGCTTTGCTGTGTGCGATGCGAATCGCTCGTTCGCGTGCGGTGCGCGCCTCGGCGCACCACCGCTGCCACGGCTCAGGTCCGGCGTCGCCGTCGGGGATCGGCGGGGCGCTGCCCGGCTCGATCAGCTCGACGAGCGTGCCGCGCCACGTAGCAACCCGGCGCTGCCACTGGGCGCGGGCCGCCTCGGCATTCTCGCGGGCGGTGTGTGCTGCGGCAGCGGTCTGCGTGCAGCGTTCAGCGGCCGCGGTGGCCGCGGTGGTCTGCTCAGTCAGCAGGTGGACCCGAGTCTCGGCGGTGGTAAGGAGCGGTTGGACCCCCTGGAGTTGTCCGCGGCGCAGTTCGCCGGCCCGGCGTGCCCACGCCGGTGCCTGCGTTTCGATGTGTTCGGGTTCGAACACCGGGGGCTGGGCGCCGAGCAGGAGCTGGGTTAAGGTGCCGGCCCACGCGGTCGTACGTACCGCGAGATCGCTCTGCAGGCCGGCGATCTGCTCGGCGGTCTCCTGCAGGGTGCCGGAAACCGCCTCGGCCGCCTCGCCCGCGGCCTTCAGTTCGCGCTCACGGTCGGCGGCCTGCCCGGCGGCATCGTCGGCGAGCCGATGCAGCCGCTGAAGGTTCGCGGCCCGTTCACGCACAGCGTCCACCGCGGCGTCGACTTCCGTGCTCAGGGCATCGAGGACCGTGTGGTCGAACCCGCCGTCCTCGGCTTGCGCCGCGTCGATCTGCTCGGCCAGATCGCGGTGCGCGGCCCCGGTCAGCGCGGTGACCGCAGCGGCCCGCGCCGCCTTCTCCCGCGCCTGCCGTGCCTCGCCCAGCGCCGTGCCGTGCGCTTTCTCGGCATCAGCGGCCTGCTGCCCTGCGGTATTCGCCTCGTCCTGCGCTGTCGCGGCTGCCGAGAGCAATTCGCGGGCGAGCTCTTCGAGTGCCTCGGTTTGCTTGCGGCGCGGTTCGAGGTCTTGGCCTTCCTTGTAGTCCTCGCTGGCCTTCAAACCCTCGATCTCGCCCTGCAACCGGGTGATCTCATGCTGAGCGGTCGTCAGTTCGCCGGATTCCTTCTGCGCCTGCAGTTCCAGGCGCTGGGCGTCCGCGGCCAGTCGCCGCGCGGTGTCCGCGACGTTCGCTGTGGCCTGGGCGAACTGGAGGTACTGGGCGGCGCGTTCGCCGAGTTCGGTCCTGGCGTACCGGGTGTAGGCGCCTTCGAGTTTGCCGAGCGCGGAGCGGATCTCGCGGAGCTTTTCCACCTCGGCGTTGTGCTCGTCGAGCTTCTCGTAGCCCTCGGCGATCGAGCGCAACACCGAATCGTCGAGCGGCGCGAGCGCCGCGCGCAGGATCTCGCCGAGCGCCTGCTCGGACAGCCGGTCCGAGAGTTTCGGCTTGCGCAGCTGGAGCAGGGCCTTGCGCAACGCGTCGTAGGTGTAGGCATCCACGCCGTAGAGCACCCTGCGGCACTCGTCGCGGTGGTCCTTGGGCCGGCGCACCGCCCCGGCAAGGCCGTTCGCGGCGGCCTGGGCGAGCTGCCCTTCGAGCTCGTCGCGCTTCGGGGCGGGCTGCCCGGGTCGCATCGCCGGCAGGTCGAGGCCGAAGCGGGCCTCGCTGGTGAAGTACCAGGCCTTGACGTCCTTGCTGGACCGGGCGGCTTCCAGCCCGGCGCCGACGGTGAAGTACTGTGCGGCCCCGTCTTCGCCGATGCGGCCGAACTCGACCCAGACGTAGCCGCGCGCGCTCTCGCGGGCCTCGGTCTTGTCGTGTCCGAGCAGCCACGTGTACATCCCGCGGCTGCGGCCGCCGAAGGTCGAGAGGCGTTCGGGGGACAGGTCCGCATCCAGCACGTACGGCAGCAGGACCTCGAGGGCCATGGACTTGCCGTTGCCGTTGTTGCCGCGCAGCAGCAGCCTGCCGTTGTGGAACGCGAAGACCTGCGCGTCGTACCGGAAGATCCCGACGATGCCCGCGCGCATCGGCTGCCAGCGGCCCCTCAGCGGGATCGGCATGCCGCGCAGCACGTCCTCGGGCAGCCTCGTTGGCTCGACCATGATCAGTCCTCCTCCGCGAACAGCGGTTCTTGCTCGCCCGGGGCGTCGGCCGGGGCCGGGGCCGGGGCGGGGGCGGGTTCGGCTTCCAGACGCACCCGCCAGCGCCGTGCGGCTGGCCGCGCCGTGATGACCGAGTCGGTGCGTCGGACCAGGTTGAGGTTCACCAGGTGCGTGAGCGCCTGCTCGGTCAGTTTCGCGGGCTCGGCCCGGTGCGACTTGGCCCACTTCGGATGCGCGTCCATCAACCCGGTGATGAAGTCGACCGCGTCCTTCTCGGTCAGCCCCCTGGGACGGTCGCCGTCCCGGGTGAGGTGGTCGAGGATCAGCAGCGCCGCGTTGGCGGGGATCGTGTCGCGCGGGAAGGTGCGCCGGTTGCCGGTCGCCTCGGTATCGAGCGCGACCCAGTACTCGGCGCGCACCTCGAGTTCGAGCCCTGCCTCGGTCAGTCGCCGTTTGACCGTAGCCTGGTTGCGGTGCAGGGCATCGCCTTGCACGGGAGTGAGATCGTCCAGGTAGCACACGGCGTCATCGAGCAGACGGCGCATCGCGTGCTGCAGCGCGCGCGGCTCGCCGGCTTCGGCGTCCTCGAAGCTGTGGTGGTCGGCGACCATCTCCCGCCAGTCGGCGGACCGGGTCGGCGGGCTGGGTGCGGCGATCAGCAGGGCCAGGCGCCGCTCGTCGATGCGGTAGAGCACATTGGTCGTCTTGTCCGCGACGTAGTCCTCGCCGTGCCGGTCGAGCTCGCGCACCACCTCCAGGCGCTCGAGCAGGCCGATCGCCTGGATCAGCGCGCGCCGCTCGGTCCGGTGGGAGTCCGGGGTGAACGCGGCGACCTTCGCCAGGATCGCCGCGTCGCTCACCCGCTCGGCGATCTCCTTGAGGCTGATGCGCGGGCGCGGGTGCTCGCCGAGTGCCGCAGCGAGCAGGCACAGCACGACGTACCCGCGGGCAGTGAAGGCCGGAGCGTCAAACCCGTTGCCGCGCAGCGCCGGACGGGTCGTATCCCCGGGCTCGGTCACCTTCTTCAACCGGAAGAACCCGTGCCGCGCGTCCGGATGCAGGATCCATCCACAGGTTGTGGAAAACCATTCCTGGATCCAGTCTTCGTGCAGCGCGATCGCGGTGAACGCCTCGTCACCGCGGCCGATCAAGGGCCGGGCCAGCAGCGCCTTGATGGCCAGGGCGCGCTGGGCGTCGCGTTCCATGGTGGCGATATCGACGGCCACGCTCAAGCACCTCCCGCGCGCGTCGCGGTGATCTCGACCTGGTAGTCCGGCAGCGTCCAGCAACCGCCTTCGCCGCGCACCACGGCGGCGGCGAACGGCTGCGGGTCCCTGATGCGCACGCGCAGCCGCCCGTCGACGCTCACGGCCTGCCGGGAGCCGTCGGAGGACGGCTTGTTGCGCTCGGCCCGGAAGATCAGGCGGGCGAGCAGTTTGAGCGCGGAGCGGTCGAGGACCGTTTCGAGGTCGGAGAGCTTCCGCGGGCCGAGCGCGGTCAGCCGCGCTGCGGCCTCGGCGACGGCGGACAGTTCCGCGCGGGTTGCGGCCGCGAGTAGTTCCCTCGTCGCGGCGTGGTTCGGCAGCTTCGGGACGTTGCGCACCGTCTCGCCGGTCTCCGTGGTGCGCAGCCGCACGCTCATCTCGATCCGCGGCGCGGCTTCGGCGGGCAGCCCGGCCGAGGCCTCGACCTCCGGGTGCCGGTCGTGCAGGTGCACCGCCGCGGTGAGCCCGAACGCGCCCTTCCACAGCGCATGGATCTCGTCACCGTCGGCGTCCTCGAACATCCGCGCCAGAGCCAGTAGATCGCCGGTGCGCGCGGAGGGCAGGTTGCCGGCCTCCGCGATCCGCTCGGCCGCGCGCAGGATCCCGAGCACCGCCTGCCTAGTGCGCTCGGCCAGCACGCTGACCCCGGTGGCGGCGCCCGGCTCGTCGGCGAACCAGGCCACGACCGCCGCGAGTTGGCGTCCGGCGGCCTCGATCCATTCGTGCTCCGCGTCGCGCCCGTCGACCGAGCGCTGGCCGGAGGCCCGGAACGCGGCCCGCAGGCCGGTGCGGCACACGGCGGGATCGAGGATCGCGATCTTCTCGGTGCTCGCGCGGATCTCCGGGGCGAGCTCGTCGAGATCGGCGATGAACCCGGCGAGGTAGCCGACGGTGTCGCGCTTGAACTCCACGAACTGGCGCGCCTCGAGCCTGGGCACCGCCAGCATCCGGTTGACCTGCGCCATGAACAGCGCGGCGTTGCCGGTCATCGCCTTGAACACGGTGCGCAGCTCCTCGATGCGCGTGTAGAGGGCCTCCCCGTCGAACGCGGCATCGCCCAGCAAAGCCACGAGGGTCTCGAGGACCTCCAGGATCTGGCGCAGCAGAACGGTCTGCAGGCCGCCGACCTTCCGCAGGTCCTCGTCCAGCCCGACGATCGCCTCGTGCACAACCTCGCCGGACGGGGTCAGGTCGTAGACGAACTCGTTGCGCTCGTAGGACTCGAGGGTCGTGGTCGCGTCGTCATCGAGGTACCGGGTCAGGTTCCCCCACTCGAACAGCGACCCGAGCCGCGCCTCGATGTCCTTGACCGTGATCGGATAACTCCAGCCTCCGGCCACCAGCCTCGCGTGCACCTCGCCAGGGCGCAGCTGGGAGTCGTAGGCGGCCGCCGCGGCCAGGAACACGTCCATGATCGCCCGATACAGCAGGGGGTACCTCGGCTCGGTGACATACGCCAGCAACGCCCCGAGCTCCGCACGGCGCAGACTGGCCGACTGGCCCTCCGGACGTGGCCCGTCGATGGTGGTGGACACGCGTGAGCTCCCCTTCTACCCGACGGCCCATCTCGTTCTCCCGTGATCGCGGGCCCGCACGGAAGAGTCAGCCTAGCGGCTCGCGCCGAGAACGACCGGCGCCGTGACTCCGAGCGCCGGATCGCGCTCGGGTAGCGCGCCGGTGGATCAATCCGCGTCCTCCTCCTCAAACCCGGGGTGATCGAGCACCCATTGCCCGGATTCGTCCTGGTGCACGAGCTGGCAAAAGGTGAGCGTCGCCTGCGGGCATGCGGGGCAGGGTGAATTCGAGTTCGAGGAAGAAGCTGGGCCACCAGCCCTCATCGTCGGCGAAGGCGTCGGCATCGCCGCCCACGGCGCGGACCACGGCCGCGGCGACGGCCTGCTCGTAGTCCTCGCCGTCGTTCTCGTCGAGGCCGCAGGCTTTCAGGTCGCACCAGGCGGCGAGGACGGATTGCAGCCCGCCGACCGTCGTGTTGATCCGCGCGGCCTCGTGGGCCGGATGACCGGGGGCGCCCCAGCGCATCCAGATCGATCCGTCGGACAGGCTGACCCAGTAGCTGTTGTCCTGGTCGGTGTAGTCGGCGAGGAAGGCCGCCGGTCCGCAGCCGGGAAGCTCGGCGACGCTGAGTTCCCGCGTCTGATCGCGGATGAAGATCTCGTACGCGTTGTGCGGCAGCCCGCGCCCGCCCAACACCGTGGCCGCCGTCCGCGGAACCTTGGCGCGCCCGAGAGCACCAAGGTCGTACGGGCTCCATCCGGGCGTCTCGTAGTAGAGCCGGTCGCCGTCGATACGCATTGTGACGCCTTCACGCGGGTGTCGGGCTGTGTGGGGTGGCGGGCGCTATCGTCGCATGCCCGGTGCTGCCGCAATGGTCTTCGTCGCGGTAGAGGGACTGGATCATTGTGCGGGGATGCGCGAGCATGGCCGCGTGGCGAGATGGTTCCGGACCTACTTCGAAGACGACGATGTCTGGCAGTATTTCGAAGACGGCGGCGACGGATGGGCCACGCGCCAGGTTGATCTGCGTGGTTCGGACGGTACCGCGCTGACCGCGGCGTCCTTGGACGAGGTGGTGCGTATCCGCGACGGCGGTGACCTGGCGGCGATGCGGCGGTATGAGCTGCAGTTCGGTGTGCTCGCCGAGACCGTTCTCGATGGCTGGCGTGATGCTCCTGGAGCCGAGGAGATCACGGAGGCCGAGTTCGAGCAGATCTGGGTTCCTGCGCGAGGCGCGCTCGGCGGCTCAGCGTGAACACGGAGGGCTTGGTTCGTAGAAGGCGTCGCTCCTGATCATGCCGTTGAGCAGGTTCGCGCCGATGTCGTGTACGCCTTCGCGCGTTCCGCGCATCGCCCGGCGGCACCCGAAGACAATGCACGAGCAACGCCAGTGTTCCAACACCGGGGAAGAACTGCGCAAGGCGCATATCGGCAACTCAGGGAATTGTCATGATGGTTGACAGCTAGGTTCACGTTGTCAGCGTCGTGTGGCCTACGTCGTCGCTACAAGGTCCGGCGGCTCTTGTTCTGCGGCAGAACAGCCGGAATACGCGTACTCCGCCGCCCTGCGCCCGGCGAGGAGGCATTGCGGGCTGTAGTGCCGTGCCTCGGGCCCGTGTATCGCATTGCCGCGCTCTATGCGCGCTGGTAACCTCACGCCGTCGAGTCGGTACGGTCGGCGATGGGGGCGTCGCGGACCGTCGGGTGGGTGCGGAGCACGGAGGGGCGGGTGGTGGCCTGTGGCGATCGAGTTGCCGAGCGTCGTCGCGCAATTCTTGAACTTCATCGGCGTTCCGTGGCTCAACATTAATGAAGATAAAGTTCGCGATTTCGCTTCGCATGTGCGCCAATTCGGCTCGGACATCGAGAACGCGCACGGCGATGCCACCGCGACCCTCAAAGCCTTGGGCTCCGGATATCAGGGTGCTGCGTACGAGGCTCTGATGCAGATGTGGGGGAGCAGGTCCACCACGCACGTGAACGAACTGGTCGAGGGCTGCGGCGTCCTGGCCACGGCACTGGATGTCGGCGCGGATTTCATCGTGGCGCAGAAATGGGCGTGCATCGGCGAGCTGACGGGCATGGCGTTGGCGTTCGCCGCCGACCAGGCCGCGGCCTTCGTCACCTTCGGGGCGTCAGAGGCTGCGATGCCGCTGATCGAGGAGGGAGCGACGAAGCTGATGGAGTTCGCCGAGCAGCAGATCGAGCAGCAGCTGATCGGCGAGATCGCCAACGCGGCGCTTCAGCCGCTGATGGGCAAGATAGAGAACCTGGTGCAGGGCCTGGTGCTCGAGGGCGGGGGCAGCGCAGTGGCGGGGCCGAGCTTCGAGGTCGACATGGGACATGTCGAATCGCACGGCGAGGTGATGCAGGCCCACGCGGAGACCGTCTCCGGGCACGTGGCCGACTTCACCTCGAACCTGCGCGGATTGGACTTCACCTCGTGAGCGACCTGGGGAAGATCGTCAAAACCGCCGCGGACGACATGGCCGAAGGAGGGGAGAAGGCCGGCAAGTCGATCATCGAGCACTACAAGGGCATCGGCACCGAACTCAAGGCCGCCGCAGGCCGCTACCGCGGCGTGGAGGCGGACGCGAAGCGCGGTTTCACCTACGGCGTCGAGACCGGGGCGCAGGATGCCGAGCGCGCCGCGTCGACGCTCGGCAAGGATGCCACCCGAAGCGCGGACACGGTCAAGAACCAGGTGACCACACAGGCCGAGCAGGACACCAAGAACCTCGCCCACGATACCGAGCAGGAAGCGCAGGAAGACGCCCACCTGGACGGCGAGGGCGGCGCCACCGACGACCCGATCGACGTGGTCACCGGCGAGATGTTCCTGGTCCACCGGGACCTGTCGCTGGCGGGCACGATCCCGCTGGTGCTCGAGCGCCGCCACGGCTCGGCCTACCGGCACGGGCGGCTATTCGGTGCGACGTGGGCCTCCACGCTCGATCAGCGCGTGGAGATCGACGCGGACGGGATCCACGTGGCTCTGGCGGACGGGCGGGTGCTGCACTATCCGGTCCCGACGGTGCACGGCCAGCAGGTGATGCCCTCGCATGGGCCGCGCTGGCCGCTGACGTGGAACCGCACCGACGACGTGATCACCGTGCGGCAGGACGATCTCGGCTGCGCCCTGGCCTTCCACCCCGGACCTACGCCCGACATACGCCGCCCGATCGCCGCGGTCACCGACCGGGCCGGAAACCGGATCACCTTCGTCTACGACGCCGACGGCGTGCCGACGGACGTCTACCATTGCGGCGGCTACCACCTGGAGATCGCCTGCGCCGAGACCCGCGGCGGCATCCGGGTAAGCGCGATCAAGCTGGCCGATCCCGCCGGCGGAGCCGGCGTGCTGATACGCGAGTTCCGCTACGACCTGGCCGGGCGCCTGGTCGGTGTCGTCAACACCTCACGCAAGGCACTGACCCTGGCGTACGACGCGGCGGATCGGATCACGCAGTGGACCGACCGCAACGGCTACTCCTACCGCTACTTCTACCGCGCGGACGGCCGGGCCGAGCGCGCTGAGGGCGACGGCGGATACCTCAACGTCACGCTCGACTACGACCTGGCGGCGCGCAGCACGACGGTCATCGACGCCCTCGGGCACGCGACGGTCTACCACTGGAACGAGCAGGGGCAGACGGTCAAGGTCACCGACCCGCTCGGCCGCGAGACGCACACCGAGCGGGACGAGTTCGGGCACGTGGTGAGGAACACCGACGCGCTCGGGCGCACCACGCGGATCACCCGCAACGCGTTCGGCGATGCGGTCGGGTTCGAACGCGCGGACGGCAGCACCCTGACGCTGACCTACACCGAGGACCGCAACCCGCTGACGGTGACAGGGCCGGATGCGGCCACGTGGAGCTACGCCTACGACGAGCGCGGGCTGCCGAGCGCGGTCACCGACCCGGCCGGGGCGGTGGTGCGCATGACGCGCGGCCAGCACGGAGAGCTTCGGGAACTGATCGACGCACTCGGCGCGGATACCCGGATCGAGTCCGACGCGGCCGGGTTGCCGGTCGAGGTCACCTACCCGAACGGCGCCGTGGCACGGCTGCGCCGCGACATGTTCGGCCGGATCACCGAGCTCGTCGACCCGCTCGGCGCTGTCATCAAACTGGCCTGGAGCACCGAAGGCGACCTGCTCTCACGCACCTACCCGGACGGCACGGCCGAGGCCTGGGAGTACGACGCGGAAGGCAACCTGCTCTCCCACACCTCGCCGACCGGCGCGCGCACCCGGTACGAATACGGGGCGTTCGACACCGCGGTGCGCCGCGCCGAACCGGACGGCACCAGCTACGAGTTCGGCTACGACGCGCAACTACGGCTGACCACGGTCACCAACCCCGCCGGATCACGATGGTGCTACGAGTACGACCCGGCCGGGCAGTTGACCGCCGAAACCGACTTCGACGGCGCGCGGCTCACTTACACCCACGACGCCGCCGGCCAACTGCTCACCCGCACCAACGCCGCCGGACAGACCATCAGCTATGAACGCGATTTGCTCGGGCGCGTGGTCCGACGCCAGTCCGGGCCCGCCGTCTACACCTACAGCTACGACGCGGCCGGACGGCTCACGGCCGCGCACGGGCCGGGCAGCGAACTGTCCTACAGCCGCGACGCGCTCGGGCGCATCCTGACCGAGACCGTCAACGGCCGCACCGTCACCAGCACGTACGATGCGGCGGGCAACCGGATCAGCCGCCGCACCCCGGGCGCGGTGCTCTCCGAGTGGGCCTTCGACGCCCTCGGCCAACCCACTACGCTCACCGGCCCCGCCGGGCAGCTCGCGTTCACCTACGATCAGGCCGGGCGCGAGACAACCCGGACACTGGGCCCCGCGGCCTCGCTCACCCAGAGCTTCGACGAGTTCGGGCGCCTTGCCGGGCAGGGCATCTGGGCTTACGAGCAGCCCGCCGCCTCGGACGCCGGCGCGGGCGGCTGGCGCGCCGTGCAGACCCGCACCTACAGCTACCGCGCCGACGGGATGCCGACCGATATCCACGACACCCTCTCCGGCCCGCGCACCCTCACGCTGGATGCCACCGGGCGAATATCGAGCGTCACCGCGAGCGGGTGGACCGAGTCCTACGCCTACGACACCCTCGGCAACCTCGCCCACACCGGGACCGGCCTCGCGCAGTCCGACGCGGACGGCGAGCGCGAGAACCACGGCACCCGCACCGCCCGCGCCGGACGGGTCAGCTACAGCTACGACGACGCCGGACGCGTGATCGGCCAGTCCCGCCGCACCCTGTCCGGGCAGAGCAGAACCTGGCGCTACGCCTGGAACGCCGATGACCAACTGGTCCAGGTCACCGACCCCGACGGGTCCACGTGGCGCTACGCCTACGATCCGCTGGGGCGCCGCATCGCCAAGGACAGCCTCGACTCCTCCGGCGCCTCGCGCGCGGCCAGCGTGTTCACGTGGGACGGCGCCCACCTGGCCGAGGAACAGCGCACCACCGCCGACGGGCAGCGCACCGACCTGAGCTGGGACTACCTGCCGCAAAGCTTCATCCCCGCCGCGCAGACCCGCAGGTGCTGGGTCGATACCGCCACCGACGGCGAAATCGACGCCGAGTTCCACGCCATCGTCACCGACCTGACTGGAGCCCCCAGCGAACTGGTCGCCCCCGACGGGACGATCGCCTGGCATACCACGCGGTCGGTCTGGGGCAAGACCGTCACCGCGCCGGATGCCACCACCGAATGCCCGCTCGGCTTCCCCGGCCAGTACCACGACACCGAAACCGGCCTGTGGTACAACCTCAACCGCTACTACGACCCCGAGACCGCGGCCTACCTGAGCACCGACCCCCTCGGCCTGGCCGCCGCCCCCAACCCCCGCACCTACGTCACCAACCCGTACGTCTACTCCGACCCCCTCGGCCTGCAAGACTGCGTCACCGAGGACCCCACCTGGGGCGGACGCGTCAAGTTCGGTAACTACGACAATCTCGGGCGACCCACCGGAATCAGCGCCACCATCGAAAAAGATATGATCGGAAAGGGCACCAAGGCCGATCCCGACATCCGCCCGCCCGGCTTCGCCGGCGGCATGCCTAACGGCGACCACGCTCGCGGTCACCTGCTCGGCAAGCAACTCGGCGGCTCGGGCGACGAAGGCAAGAACCTCGTCACCCTCTACCAGAACCCCGTCAACACCCCCATTATGAGCAAATTCGAAAGACAGGTGCGCCTGGCCGTCGAGAAGGGGGGCGAAACCGTCGAATACACCGCCACCCCTCACTACACTGGCACCCAGTTGATACCGCGCGCCGTCACCCTCGAAGCCCACGGCTCCGGCGGCTTCCACCTGCACGTCACGATCCTGAACAGGAAACCCTGATGGCCATCAGCGACCTGACCGCCGTCGTCCCCCCACCCGCGGCCGAGCAACAGAGCCAGGCCGTGGACTGGGACGCGGTAGAGCAAGCGATCGGGGTGCGGCTGCCGGACGACTACAAGGATGTCGTCGCCCTGTACGGAGACGGCTGCTTCGGCGACTTCATCCACCTCTACCAGCCCGACTCGCCCAACCCGGACCACGACCTCGCCCACCGCCAGCGCATCGACCTCGAGGCCCTGCGCAGCATCCAGGAAGACTTCCCCGAAGACGTCCCCTACCGGTTGAGCGAACCGGCGGAACTGTTGCCCGCGGGCCTGACCGACAACGGCGACGTCATCTACTGGCACCTGCACGACCCGAACAACCCAGACGGCTGGACCCTCGCCATCAGCGACTCACGCGACCCCGAATGGTCCACCTTCACCGGCGGCATCACCCAGTTCCTGGCAGAGGTATTGACCGGCCGCACGCGCATCAGCGTCTTCCCCAAGAAGTTCCCCCACCGCGGCGCCACCTTCGAACGCTACTGAACCGGACACCGCAGCCGGATAGGCAAGGCCGCGATGATGGTGCAGCGAGATTCCCGGGGCGATACGGCCAGCATTTCAATACCCTGGTTCACGCTGGCTGCTTGCGTCCGGCGGTCGAGGCCGTCGGCTCCACGTGCCGACAGGTGCCCATCCGCGATGAATCGTCGCGGGCCTGGCCCGACGCCGCCATGCGGGGCGCTCGCGGCTCGATCGAGCCCGCTGCTAGGGTTCCGAGCATGCCCGGCGACGCTGACCTGCTCCGGCGAATCCGCGGGAACACGGAACTCGCACTGTTCTTCGCGGAGTATCCCGAATTCGATATTGCGGGCAGCGACTACGGCGATGATCCCCGAGTCGCGTCAGGCACCGTACTCGAGGCCATCGCCGGGGACGGTACCGGCGGGGCGTTCTACCTGTGCGGGGCAGACGCATCCGAGCGGCCGGTCCTCTACGCGAGCTCAGAAGGGGAAGCCGGCATCATCGCCCGCGGTTTCGCGGAGGCGGTCGACCTCATGAGCGGCCTGCCCTACTGGCGCGACTGCCTGGGCTACTCCGACAATGGCGATCTCGAGACGATGCAGCAGGTTGCCACGCTGCTGCGAAGCGACCTGCTGGCGAACCATCCCGACGCGGACGCTGATCAGACCCGCGCCGCCGAACTTCTCGGCCGCGCGCGCACGCCCGTCCCGCTCCTGGTCACCCGGCTGCACGCCGCCGTGGCGAGTGCGGGTTCCGGGTTCGTCTTCTCCGATGCGACAGGTGAATACGGCGGACTGTTCGGCCCGTTCGCCCCGAGCCGGAACACCTCCTGGCAGGATCGGCTCGAACACATCTAGCACCGGGTCCGGGAGGCCTGCGCGCCCATCCGCCATGTCCTCACCGACATCGTCGCCACGGAGGAACCGGCAGGCAGTCTTCTGCCGGGCTTTCGGGGACGCGCGCTGCGAGGGCGCTAGTCCGCGTCGAGTATCTCGTCGAGCAGGTAGAGCGCGCGGGCCCGTGCGGGGGCGAGCGGACTTCCGCCGGCCAGCGGGCCCTGCCAGTGCCAGGCCTGGATCTCGGCGAGCTGCTCGAGGGTATCGGCGTCGTCCGCACGCGCCGCGGCCAGCGCCAGGCGCAGCGCCGCACCGCGGTAGGTTCCGGCCCACCGCTCGGCGAACTCGGTCAAGCCCAGAATGATCCCGGCCGCTTCCGCCTCGGCGGGGAACGTCGCGGCCAACCCGGCGAGCATCTTCCGGATCGCCCCCGGTTCGCGCCCCCAACGCCCGAACAACTCGCCGACGACGGCTTGGACCGCATCGCGGGTCAGGCGCGGCCCGTCCGGCACCTCGAAGCCCACGCCGTCGGCGACGAACTTGTCCGCGAAGTAAGCGATCAGCCGATCGGCGTTCGACCCTCCCGCCCACAGCATCCCGTAGAACTGCGCCCGGACCGAGACGGAGAACCGTTCCTCCGTGGCGAGCGCGGCGACCAATGGCACCGCCTCGGCGGTGTGCGGATAGCACGAATCCTGGTGCATCACGGCGTTAAACAGCTCGCTGACGTACTCCTGCGGCGATTCCGGCAGCCATCCGCCCCCGGGACCCTGCGGGGCGGCGAGATCGAAAGCGGCCTCCGGGTCGCCGTGAATGCGCGCGGAGACGTCTCTGAGTACGGCGAGGAAGTCATCGTCGCCGCGCAGGTCCGTGCTCTCCTCGAAAGGGTCCGCACCGGGCGGCTCCGGCTGCTGGACGGGGAAGGCCGCGATCGCCTCCTGCCGCCGTCGCAACGCGGTTTCGGCCTCGAGTTCGATCGTCGCAGCCCGGCCTTCGCGCAGGAAGTGGCGCTCGGGACTGCCGTCGCTGCCTTCGATGCCGCTGCCGAGATACCCGCCGTGCTCCCGCGCGATCGTCTCGACGGCCGCCGTCTCGCAGTCCTGCCACCGGCCGCCCACACCGCGTACGGACGAGGCCGGATTCACGCACAGCGACTCGACGCCGTCGTCCACGACGATCACCCACCGATGCCCCCGCGCAGCCAGCAGAGCGGCAACCGCATCAGCGTTCGCAGACGGAACCAGCAGATGGAACTGCGAGTACGACGCCCGCTCTACCGTGCTTTCAGCCGCTTCCCCGTGTGCCATTCGGCTGAGCCTAGCAGCCTGGTAGCGTGCCTTCGGCGACCAGATGATGTTCCTTCGCTGCGCGGATTCAGACTCCGTATTTCGAGAGGAGATGGAGTGCGCCGGTGCTCTGATCGGAGGCTTCGTCGTGACGCAACCTGCGACCGACCTGGAAATCTGGGAACGCGGACGGCAGGAGGCGCTCGCCAGTCTGATGGAGGCTCTCGAGGTCCCAGAGGCGGACGTCGACGCCGACCCGCTGGCGTTGCTGCCCCATCTCAACCGGCTCGTCGCGGATCAGGACTACGACGGATTCGACCAGGACGACTGGCTCTACCTGCACAGCATGCTGGCCGCGTTCATCGCCGACGTGCTCATCCGCAAGTATGGTGCGACCTGGCGGCTGCGTCACGACGCGCGCGGCCCGAACTACATGCTGGTGACCCGCGGCTACGACGCAGGCGAGTACGAGGTCTCGCCCATGGACGTCGTCTACCACGGTCTCCAAGACCTCCCCCCCGATCGTCACGCGCATGCTCGCCACCGCGGAACTCACCGCGCACGTCACACGCAGATACGACGAGTGAAACAATACGCGAAAACACCCGGCACACGGGCTGGCACACCGGGCGAAGGAGGACGGATGGGCCAGATCGGCGTCATCTCCATTCCGCACGAGCTTCCCGAATGGCAGCCTTTCGACGCCGATGCGCTCGCCCGCATCGCAGCCCCCGACGGTGCGGTCACGGCGCTGACCAGGCGCGGACTGCCGGATAACGCCTACCAGCACTTCACCCGGGTTCCAGCCCGCGAACTCGAGGTCGCCGATCTGCCCGGCTGCGGGCCGGCGGCATTCCTCGCGCAGGTATGGGACGGGTTCAACAACAGCTACTGGCTGAGTCTTGGCGACGGTTCGGTCTGGATGCGCTACGGCCGGCAGGACGGGCCGGCCGAATTCGCCAAACGCATCAACACCTGCGTCCCCGCGCTTCAAGCGGTGCTCGAGGCATGGTGCGCCTTCGACGGCCCGCGCCACGCCGTCGAGAACGACCCGCCCGCGTACGAGCGACTGCTCGACACCTTCATCCTTGACGCGGTGCGCGCCGATCCCGAGGTCTACACCGACCCCGAGGGCTGGTGGCCCAGAACCCTGGAAGAGGCCGGATACACCGGCCCCCGCTTCCCGAAGGGCGAAGCGCCGCTCTACGAGTACGTTTCCCGCGACGGGACCGGCGCCTGGATTATCGAGCACCCCGGCTACGAGGAGGACTAGCGCGGCTGCCGCTGCCGCGGGCCCTGCGCTCGCGCGCGGCGTGGCGCCGTCACCGAAGACAGCGCGCCGCCCCGGCACGAACAGCCGCGCGAAGGTGGCCGGCAACCCCGGTACGCGCCGACCTTGCATTGATTTAGAACATCAGTTCTAATGAGGTGTGTCGTACCGTCCGCTCGACCACGAGACCATGATCGGCATTGCTCTCTACTCCGCTGCGCGTAAGTTCCCCCCGGGGCAGACCGTGAGCGACGAGGAGGCGGTCGCCGAACTGCGGGCTGTAGCCGAAGGGCGTATCGACATCCTGGCCGAGACCGCCGGCATCATGCTCGGCGCTGCGCCCCACGGCCTGATGCCAGGGGAGCAGCGGGCGATCAGGCTCATGGTCGCGGCGGGCGCGCACGTCGAGGCCATCGCGCCATGGGCGCGCGAAGGACGCGATCGCGTCATCAGCAGCCAGCGCGGACCCAACCTCACCGAGCCCGAACCGATCCCCGACCTCGCCGAGATCCTCGGCCCTGGCTTCCCTATCCCAGAACCCTCTGGACCCCGCGGAGGCTGGCGCTATCTGTCCATCCATCCGCTGCGCAAGCTCACCGGCCCTGAGCATCGGCGCAGGAAGGAACTCGCCATAGGAGCGCTCTACCGCGCCCAGGACGGCCTTGAGGACCGCGACCGCTACCGCCACGAGGACAGGGACGGGTACCGCACAACGATCGGGATCCGCGGCGAACGCGGCGAGGCCCGGATCCGGGAGGCGATCGAGCGCATCGGCGAGACCGGGATCCTGCCCGAAGACGCTGCGCTCACGCCGTTCTGAGATCGCCATGCCCACCAGCCGGCCAGGTCTTGTGCTCGATGCCAGCCGCAGCACCTCAGTTCCCGCATGAGGCGTCGACGTGCGTCCGCGGCGACCAGGTCAGTGCGCTGGGCGCCGGTGAAGGCGAAGAGCGCCGTGCTAGCGAAACGAGGGCTGGTGGCGCAGGCGCCGTGAGCGGATGCCACCGGTCACCACGAGGGTGCCGCGTGGGACGGATTGCGTCGATGCGACACGTGCGTACGGTAGTGTATCGACGCACGTCGAGTGAGCGTACGGGTCGAGGGCCGGGGGATTGGCATGTCTGAGCAGTGGCGGCAGCCGCCGCAGCAGGGCGGGTACAGTCAGCAGCCTTACCAGCAGGGTCAACCGCCTGCCGCCGGGCAACCGGCGCCCCCCACGCAGCCGCCGGGGTACTTCGGCCAGCCGCAACTGCCCTCCGACCCGCATCCGCAGCAGCCGTACGCGCCCGCGACGGCGCCGGATGCCTCGAGCAAGCGCGTGGCGATCATCAGTAGCGTGGTCGCGGTCGCGGTGATCGGCGGCGGGCTGGGCATCTACCTCGCCACCCAGCACGGCGGACCCGGAACCACGGTCCAGGCCGCCAGCACCGTGCGTACCTCGCCTGGCGCCTCCGCGCAGCCGACCGCCACGGTGGCCGCGTCGGCCACCTCCGCTGGAGAGGACACCGCCGATCTTCTGACCACGAACGCGGTCTGTCCGGCCTTCCTCGCCATCGAGCAGCCATTGATCAGCGCGATGAACACGATCACGGACGAGGCGACCGGCGCCGCGGTCTTCGAGACCTACCAGCCGAAGTTCGACGCCCTCGCGGCATCCACCCCGGCCGGGCAGTACAAGACCGAGATCCAGGCCGTCGCACGCGACCTGAACGCCATCGTCGCCTACATCAAGGCGAACCCGCACATGAGCAAACCCGCTCCGGCCGCCTTCGACGCCGAACTGAACACCTTCCAGACCGACGCGGACACGGTCGACAACAACTGCGACCCGCTCGGCACCTCGACGTCCTAGAAGACGCCCGGTCCGCGGTCCTCCGGATGCGCGCCCTCACATCGGGGGCCGAACGCATTCGGCAACAGGCCGCACTCGCGCCGTGCCTGGGGGCTCGTCTAAGATCCCGTATACGTCATCCACCTGTCGAGGCGGCGCTTGTGGCGCTCTCGCCGCCGGCCGTGCGGCCTTCCGCTGGCTGGCCGGATCCGGCGGTCGAGGATGCCGGGTAGGAAAGGGTTTACGATGTTGCAGCGACCCGCGTGGGCGCCCGACGAGGTGGAGATCGAGCGCCCGTCCGCCGCGAGGATGTATGATTATTATCTCGGTGGTTCGCATAATTTTGCGGCTGATCGGGAGTTGGCCAAGCTGGCGGTGAGCCATTGGCCGGATCTGCCGATGGTGATGCGCGCGAACCGGGCGTTCCTGCAGCGCGCGGTGGCCTACCTGGTCGGGGCGGGTATCACGCAGTTCCTAGACCTTGGCTCGGGCATTCCGACCGTCGGGAACGTGCACGAGGTGGCAGCGGCCGCGGATCCGTCGTGTCGCGTGGTGTACGTGGACATGGACCCGGTGGCGGTGGCGCACAGCAGGATCCTGCTGCAAGGGGTCGGCGGTGCGGCGGTCGTGCACGCGGATGCGCGCGACGTTGACTCCGTGCTCGCCGCCCCGGAGACCGGGGCGCTGCTCGACCTGTCGAAGCCGGTGGCCGTGATGATGGTCGCGTTGCTGCACTTCGTCCCGGACGCCGACGACCCGGTCGGGCTGATCGGCCGGTACCGTGCGGCGATGGCCCCGGGCAGTCACCTCGCGCTCAGCCATGCGACAGCCGACGGCGTCGGGGAGGTGATGCGTGACCACGAGGAGATCTACCGGCGCTCGACCACCCCGATCCACGCCCGCACGCGTGCGCAGGTGCAGGCGCTGCTCGACGGGTTCGAGCTCGTTGAGCCGGGTGTGGTGTTCCTGCCGCTGTGGCGCCCAGACCCGGGCGAGGCGCCGGTCGAGCACCCCGAACGCTACAGCGGCTACGCCGGGATCGGTCGCCTACTGTAACGGCGGGCCGCGCCCTGCATGATTTGGAGGTGAGTCGCGCTGGGCCCGGGTCGCTCCGAGACCAGTGATGAGGCATGCCGCCTCATCCGGAGGTCGATACAGCGGTGGGCGTCCTCGCTGGGCGCGGCGCTCAGACCTGCTACCGGTGCGTCAGAAGCGGCGAGGTCTGCATCGACTCGGTCTCGACCTCCGCCCGACATGGGGCGCAGCGCATTCGACGTGCTACCGCGCGCTTGCCAAGACGCTGCTCAACTCAACGCGCGGCGCGTGCAGCGGACCGGCGGCCGTCGGCCCACCGCTGGCTGCTGGGCTACGGGATCCTGTCGTCCTCGTGGCCGGATGGTGTGCACACCAGCGGCGTGCCTCGTTTTCACCCGGCCCCCGCCTGTCAGCCCTCATATAGGCGCCCGAGCGGGGCTCCTTGCCCGCACTGGAGGATGTGCGCGGCCTCCAGCGGAATCCAGAAGCACTCGAAATGGGTCGGCTCGCCCGGCCGTCGTGGTTTTCCTGGCTGGTCCACCGCTCCGGTGCGACTTCGAGCAGTTCGAGGTGGAAGACGTGGCGGTGCTGGATCTCGAAACGGTGGGGCGAGATGACGTACTCGATCTCACCGAGCTTCGTCGCGATCTTGAACTGGTTCACGATCTTGAACTGGGTGAGGCCAGTCTCCTTTCGGGCCTCGCAGCGCCGCGTCCTCCGGCGACTTCCCGGCGCGGACGCTGCCGGCCGGAACCTGGGTCCCGACCTCGTAGGAGTAGCCGGTGTGCCGGAACACCAGCAGGCGCCAGTCGCGTACCACGTAGGCGAGGCCCTTGTACTTGGCGGGCTTCTCGGGCGCGCGATGATTTCCCTCTCGATCGATCAGGACGCTCCCGCCCCCTGGAGGGGGCCGACGCGGTGACGGCTCAAGTCGCACGGAATCCGGCGCCCATCGCTCGGTCGGCATACACTCTCCGGCCGCCGCGAGGGCGCGAGGATCGGGAACCGGGTGAACGCCGCGCCGCAGGCCCTGCGGCGGCACACTCGCCGACGTCTATGACTGATTCACGGCCGTCTGGTCATGGGAAGACCCAGTGCTCCTCAAGACCGCATTCCCCCGGCGCGGACGGCTCGGTGTTTACCTGCCTGACCAGGCGGTAGCCGAGGCGGCGCGGCACGGCGCTGCTGCGCGCATTGGCGGCATCGCACCGAATCTCCACGCGCCCGATGCCCGGCAACGCCAGCGCCAGTTCGGTTACGCGTGCCACGCACCGGGACATGACGCCCCGGCCGGTTGCCTGTGTGCTCAGCCAGTACCCGATCTCCAGTCCGCCTGCGCCTATGCCGTCCATTAGCGAGACGACACCGAGGAACCCAGCACCGGCATCGAAGACGAACCAGTGAAACGCCGTTTGCGCATCCCACTTGGCTGCGGCGCGTTCGATGAAACCCCGACGCTCCTCGAGCTTGAGCGGCTTGACACACCACGGCAGCCACGGGTGCAGGTCGGTGTAGCCGGCGATGACCGCATCGTGGAAGAGTTCAGCATCCGCCATGATCGGGCGGCGCAAACAGAGTTCTTCGACCTCGATGCACTCGGGAGGGAAAATCGACTGGGCGGCGTTCACAAGACGCGATCGTGGCAGCTGCGCCGCGCGCCGACAACCGCTTTTGAACCCACCAACAACGCGGCGTTCGGAAACCCATGGTCCGCCACGCTCGCCACCCCGTTGCACGCGAGAAGCGGCGGAGCACTGCGCCCCGGCGTCTCCATGACCGCTCCGCCCTCAACCCCGACAGGACGTGGTCGCCTAGCCAGGAGGTTTCCAACTGAGTTGTCCAGTAGGCCGAGTCCATAGGTGGGCGCGCGTAACCCATTTGGCGCGTGCAAGAGATGCTCTTGCACGCGGCACGCCGCGGTCGGCTAGAGCGGGTCGGGCTCCGATGCGGGGTCTTCCAAGTACGCGGTCGATCCGTCGACCAGGGCGCTGATCGTAGCCCGGTAACGGCGTGCGTGCCAAGGCACGAGGTCGGCGGGGAACCGGTCCGGCGGAAACCAAGCCACTTTGGCGATCTCGTCCGGGTCGAGCACGAGTTTGGTGAGGTCCCGGCCGATCACGCCCGCGTCGAGCGTGAAAGAGAACATCACCAGCCTCGGCCGGGCCTGGTGTTGGGCCACCTGCAGCCGTCCGACCTCCAGGTCGAAGCCGAGTTCCTCCCGGCCCCCGGCGCGCACGCCGCGGGCGGCTCGCCGTGCTCGGCGAGGCCGCTGATCACCCACCAGGTCGGGCGGTAGGTGGTACGGCGACAAACGTACCTGAGCAGCACATCAGGGCGTCTTTCTGCGGGTTCATCCGCAGCGGGCGGCCGTAGCCGACTGTTGGCTCGCCATGTCCTACGACCTCCGCCCTCTTTGCCTCATCGTTCATTTGCCTGCTCCGGGCGCAAGCTCGCACGTCGTCTAAACTGGGCGGCATGGAGCGCACGCGTATCTGGACGGTGGCGGCCGTCGTCTTCGCGGTTGGCGCATTCGTCGCCTGGGGCTTTGCTACGGCGCTGAGCTGGGCTGATTTGCTGTTACTCGGCTGCACCGCAGCCCGCGACGTGATGTTCGGCTGCTCTGGCCTGTCTGCATGCGTCGCGATCACTTCCTGGCTCTCAGATGCGTTGCGCCGTTAAACGGGAGGTCTGCTAGTCAGGGTTCGATGTATGATTTAGGTCCGTATGCGTGTTCGCGTGTAGGTATCTGCCCCGAGTCTGCGGCGCCGTGGACCGTCGGTGGCGTGCTCGTACCAGACGCCGGGTTCAGCCTGGGGTGGCTGCCGTACCGGTTGGGTGTAGAGCAGTTCCCGGAACTTGCGGGGCATCGTGACGTTCATGCGCGCTCCGTCATGTGCTCCGCCCACCAGATGCAGGGCGACGGGCACGCGTCAGGATCGAAGTCGTTCGAGATCCGACCAGCTTCAGCGGCGCCTCGCCGGTGACCCAGCCGGGAACTTCTGGACCCGTCCCGGGACGGCCCTGGCCCACGCCTCGCCGTAGCCGCGCACGTCCCGCCGACACGGCTCGCGGCTGTGGAAGACCGCCGTATTCTCGCCGAGCTGGGGTTCTCTGAACCGCACGTCCAGGCTGCCGGCTTTGCTGCCTGGCATTGGCCGGGGCTGTTTGCTCACGGTCCAGTCGCCCGAAGGGGCGGTTTAGCCGGGAGCCGCGAGGCGACGACGCGGATGCGTGGCATGGTGGTGCCGTGGTCGATGACATGGGCAAAGCTATGATCACTCGCGAGCAGGCCGTGGCCTGCCTCGAGATCCTCGGCCTGCAAGGCCCGGCCCCGAGTGCTGACGAGCTCTCACGGCCCGAGGCGATCGGCCACCTGCTATTCCTCGTCGAGGCGGCTGCGCTCGCGGACTCCGACCGGTTGGACCAAGAAGCGCTGCGCGTGGGCTACGACACGGCAGCGAACATGGTCGTCACGGGCAACATGGGTATCGAAGGCGACGCCGGCACGCTGATCACGCTCCAACTCCTCGTCCGGCTCGTGGAGGACCGGCTGCGCCGCACGCGCCTTGACCTGGCTGACCTCGACACGCCTGTCCAGGATGTCGGCGGATGGAGCCCGTTTCAGGCGATCGACTCTGCACTCGACGGTGTGCTCGCGCTGGTCGCCCGACCGGCCCCGCCGTTCGTATTCGAGGAGAGCGAGCAATTCGAGTTGCAGGCGATGCGCGACGCGATCGAGGCTGCCGAGAGGGGAGTTCGCACAGCGTTGTCGCGGCTCGGCGGCGGCATCGGCACCGTTCAGCGCCTGTCGCAGGACTGAGCCAGCGACGGTTGGGCCCAACCACTGGTATGGCCTGCGACCTGGGCGAACGAGGGCATCTCGAGGTGGACTGACGCCGTGCTTCGGTTTGCGGCTGGCAGCGTCGATCTGGTTCGTGCCGCCGGAACGGCACCTGCCGACTCAAGCTCGTGGTATGGGAGACCACCGACACATCGGCTCAACGCGCGACCCGCCGTCGGCAGAAGACGCTACCGACCCTGCACGGTTCGTAGATAAGGGGCGGGGTGGTTGTCGGAGCGGGCAGCTACGGTGGTGGTCGTGATGGACGAGGGCGGAATCAAGGTGACTGTGGGCGAGGTGCTGGGCGTGTTCGGCGGGAGCGTGGTGCTCGTCCCCGAGTCCACGCTCGAGGCGCTCAGTCGCACGGCACACGAGGCGTTCGTCGAAGCGGCCGAGGAGGCCACCGGGGCAGTCGTGTTCGTCGTGCCGGACGCCGCGTTCACAGCCGACGTTTAGGCTCAGGTGCGCCGCACACCGCGGCCCTGGAACTGTTCGACCGCCAGGGCCGGGCAGCGGGGCTGCTCTCCGGCCCGTTGGGCCGCCTTTGGCCGCAGTTGGACCTCAGTTGCCGCCCGTTGGGCCACACCCGTCTGGGGACTGCTTGCGCCGATAGGGGTCGGGCGCTCAACTGCGCTCAACGGGCACCGAACTGCAACCCCGTCTTCTCAGCGGAGATTGCATCACGAGGTGCGATGGAAACACTCTGACCTCGCTGATTCGCCGCCCGACGTGCCGACGCGCGAGCCCCAAACGCGTCACGGCGGCCAACGGGGAAGAGCTCACCCCATACCTTCCTGACGAATCATCAGCGAGTAAAGATTTTTCCAGCGCGGCGCAGAGGTCCCCGACGATCCACGCCTTCGCGTGTCGGGCGACAGCAGGGCGCCTCCGACGCGCCAATCACGCAGTCCCGTCAGTTGCGGAAGGTTGAACAGAATCCGACCGTCAAAGACGAACGCACGAAGCCGCAGGTGAGCACTTATCTGGCCTGCTCCCCGCCCTGCTCCCCGGGGAGCAGGGGGAGCACTGAAATTGGCACACGGAAACCATAAAGGCCATGACAGCTTTGATAGCTGCCACGGCCTCTGACCTGCGGTAATGCAAGTGGACGATACTGGGATTGAACCAGTGACCTCTTCCGTGTCAGGGAAGCGCTCTCCCGCTGAGCTAATCGTCCGTAGATCCCTCGCGTGAGCGAGAGCGGAGGTGGAGACGGGATTTGAACCCGTGTACACGGCTTTGCAGGCCGTTGCCTCGCCTCTCGGCCACTCCACCGCGCGGTTTGGGCTGCGGTGCACCCGGGACCGGGGTCCCACGCGAGCGGACGACGGGATTCGAACCCGCGACCCTCACCTTGGCAAGGTGATGCTCTACCACTGAGCCACGTCCGCGTGTCTTCCAGGTGGCCTTACGGTTCCTGGCGACGAGGAAAACTGTATCGGATTCCGTCTCAGGATCAAATTCCTTTGCCGCTCGCGGCGCCGGGTCCTTCGATCGGGTGAGCACGGGGGTCAAGCGCGCGCGGCGGCGGGCGGGGGCGGTCAGGATGGGGGCATGCGTCCTCATCACGCCCGCCACCGGCGCCGCGGTGCGTCCGGCGGCCGGGCCCGCGCCCTGTGCTCGCTGGCCGCCGCGCTCGTGGCCGGATCCTCGGCGGGCCTGGCCGGGGCGGGTCCCGCGGCGGCGGTGGTCGGCGGGTCGGCGGCCTACCAGGGCGAGTATCCGTTCATGGTCTCGCTGCGGGAGAGCGGCTACCCCTACTGCGGCGGCTCGCTGGTGGCCCCCTCGTGGGTGCTGACGGCCGCGCACTGCATCGCCGGGCGTACGGCGGGGGAGTTGACGGCCGTAGTGGACCAGGCGGCGCGCAACGGTACGGCCGGGCAGTCGCTGAGCGTGGACCGCACGGTGGTGGACGCGCGCTACGACCCGGACACCGAGGCCTACGACGCCGCGCTCGTGCACCTCACGACCCCCGTCGTGGGCGTCGCGCCGATCGCGATCGATCCGGCCGGAGTCGGCGACACGTCGTACGCGCAGCCGGGCAGGACGGCCACGGTGATCGGCTTCGGTTCGGTCGATCCCGAGGACGTCAACGGCAACGGCGCGATCGACTATCCGGCCACGCTGCAGCAGGCCCCGGTCGCGATCGACGCGGACAACACGTGTAACGGGGTCTTCAACGGCACCAACGAGCCCGCCGCGCAGACCGCCCTGATGCTCTGCGCGGGCGGCGACGGGACGCACGACGCCTGCGTGGGGGACAGCGGCGGCCCGCTGCTCGTGCCGGGCGGGGCCGCGGGCTGGACGCAGATCGGCGTGGTGAGCTGGGGGGCGGGCTGCGCGGTACGCGGCGTCCCCGGCGTCTACACGCGGCTGTCCGATGAGCAGATCAACGGCTTCGTGAAGTCGACCATCGGCGGCTGAGCGGGGCCGCCGAACGGGGCTGCTGAACGCGAGCGCTGAGCGGACCGGCGGCCCTCGCGTGTGCGGCGGGTCGGGGTGGTAGATCATGGGTCCGTGCGGGATTACGCCTACTTCGACGGTCGCCTGGCCACCGGGCTGGCCGAGCTGAGCCACGACCCGGCCGTGCTCGACGGGCCGGGCTGGTGGGCCGTGGTCGGCACCTTCGAGGGGCGCTGGACCTTCGCCCGGTTCACGGACGTGCGCCCGGCGCCGCTGCCGGAGGGCGGCTGGACCGGGCCGAGCGCGACGGCGTGGCGCACCTCGCTCGGCCGGCGCGCCTACGAGCAGGGCGTGCGGGAGATCCGGGAGCAGATCGCGCAGGGCTGGATCTACCAGGTCAACCTGTGCCGGGTGCTGACGGCCCCCGTATCCGGGCGGTCCGAGCCCGCGGGCCTGGCGCGGGTGCTGGCGGCCGGGAACCCCGCGCCGTACGCCGGGGTAGTGGATCTGCCCGACGCCGGGGTACGGGTCGTCACGGCGTCCCCGGAGCTGTTCCTGTCCCGCAGCGGCGACCTGCTCGCCTCCGGTCCGATCAAGGGCACCGGGAAGACGGCCGCCGACCTGCTGCCGAAGGACACGGCCGAGAACGTGATGATCGTCGACCTGGTGCGCAACGATCTGGCGCACGTCGCGGAGCCGGGCACGGTGGACGTGCCCGAGCTGTGCGTGGTCCGCGAGCATCCGGGGCTGGTGCACCTCGAGTCCCGGGTCACGGCGCGGATCCGGCCGGGGCAGGGCTGGACGGACATCCTGGACGCCGCGTTCCCGCCGGGTTCGGTGACCGGCGCGCCGAAGTACAGCGCGCTGAAGACGATCGCCGACCTGGAGCGGGAGCCGCGCGGGCCGTACTGCGGCGCGATCGGCTGGGTGGACGGGGACCGGCGCGAGGCCCGGATCGCGGTCGGGATCCGCACGTTCTGGCTGGAGCACGGGCTGCTGCGCTTCGGCACCGGCGCCGGGATCACCTGGGGTTCGGATCCGACCCGCGAATGGGCGGAGACGGAACTGAAGGCGGACCGGCTGATCGGTCTGGCGAACGCCTCCGTGGCCGCGGCCGCGAAAGACTGAACCCCGCCGCGTCGCGACGGGGTTCCGCGGACCGCGTGCGCGATCCGGAGGCTTACGGTCTTGCCCGGACGGATTCAGTTGTCCGCGAACAGGTGCGCGAGCTCGGTGTCGATGTCGTAGTGCCGGTGCTCGGCGCCCGGAGCCACGGCGGCGTTGGTGCGCTTCAGGAAGCTCTCCAACGCGCGGGCCGGCGCCTCGAGCAGGGCCTCGCCCTCGGGGGAGGACAGGGCGATGCAGACGATGCCCTGGCCGCGGTTGCGCGAGGGCCAGACGCGGACGTCGCCGCAGCCGGTCGGCCGTCGCAGGCCTTCGGCGAGCAGGTCGCGTGCGAAGACCCAGTCCACCGTCTCGTTGCCGCCGGTATGGAACGACGCGTGCACGGCGTAGGGGTCCGCCGAGTCGTACCGCAGGCCGGCCGGTACCGGCAGCGAGGACTCGCTGGACACGACCAGGCGCAACTGCAACTCACAGGTCACCGAGGTGCTCATGGCGGCCGGCCTTTCCCGTAGGAGTGCGTTGGGGTTACGCACGGAACGTGGCAAAGATGCCACCGCAGCGTGGTCGGTAAACCCCTGTGGCCGGGATACGCCGCAGGCTTGCGCCGTTGGGCTGATGGCCGCCGGGTCCGTCCCTGGACCGCGGCCAGACAGAAGGCGCCGTTCCGGACAGGACTTGATGCTCGCCCATGGACGTCCGCCGTGCACGTGGCCGCGCCGCCGCGCCGCGGAAGATCACCCGGTCGGCCGCGCCGGAAGTCCTGACCGGGCCGGATGATCGCCGTCACCCGGCCGTTCACCTGGCGGCTTCTCGTCCGCCCGGCCGACCCCGCCCGCGCCCCGGCGCGTGCCGCCACACGGTGGTGAATCGGCCGTCCGGGTGCCGTGTTCCGCGTCATCCCAGTGCCCTGATGCTCCCTTCGGGCGACACGGCATCCTCGAACCCTGACAGATCAGGCCGCTGACCTCGCGCGCCGAACCTCCTTTCACCGCAACGGACTACGCCGCGAGCGCCGCGTACGCCGCGGTCTCGAAGTCCGCCGCCACGTCGGGTGGTTGAGGGCTCTGCCATAGCCGCTGGGTCAGCAGGATGCCGATCAGCCGCTCCCGCGGATCGTTGAACCAGGTCGTGCCGAGTCCGCCGCTCCAGCCGTACCGGCCGACGGACGCGGGGCCGGTGCGCGCCGTGGTCACCTGCACGCCGAAGCCCCAGCCCGCCGCGTCCCAGACGCCCTCGGTCAGCCCGCCGTGCCGCCGGTTCTCGTCGGTGAGGTGGTCGGTGGCCATCAGTTCGACGCTGGGACGGGACAGGATCCGGGTCCCGCTGTAGACGCCGCCGCCGAGCAGCATCCGCGCGAAGACGAGGTAGTCGTCCACGGTCGAGACGAGGTCGCCGCCGCCGTCCGGGAACAGCGGAGGCTCGCTCCACACGCCGTTCTCGCCCGGATCCACCAAGGTCAGCGCGCCGGACTCCGGATCCGCCCGGTACGCGGAGACGAACCGCTCCTGCTTGTCCGGCGGCACGTGGAAGGCCGTGTCGTCCATGCCCAGCGGTTCGAACAGCCGCTCGCGCAGGTAATCCCCGAACGGCTTGCCCGCGGCGCGCGCGATCAGCACGCCGGTCACGGCCAGCGGCAGGTGGTAGAGCCACGCCTCACCCGGCTGGTGGATCAGCGGAAGCTCGCCGAGGCGGCGCATATAGAGGTCGGGTTCGGGGGCCGGCTCCGGCGACAGCCGCGGCGGACCGGCGGCGATCCCGGCCTCCTGCATGGCCGCCGTGATCGGCCAGTCCGGGTTCCATACGGCGCCGAAGCCCGCGCGGAAGGTCAGCAGGTCGCGCAGCGTGATCGACCGCCCGGCGGGGACGGTCTCGGTCAGCGGGCTGCCCGGGCTCCTGAGCACCCGGCGGTCGGCGAGCTCCGGCAGGAACTCCTCGACCGGATCGTCGAGCCGCAGCACGCAGTCCTCCACGAGCATCAGCGCGGCCACGGCCGTGATCGGCTTGCTCATCGAGGCGATGCGGAAGATCGAGTCCCGGCGCATCGCCTCGCCGTGGTCCGCGTCCCGCCGCCCGAGCACCTCGACGTGCGTCGAATCGTCCTTCGCCACCGCCGCCACGAGCCCGGGCACCGCGCCGCGCTGGACGTAGCCGGACAGGACGCGGTGCAGTCGGCTCAGGCCCCGGAGAGTGAAATCGTTCGCTGCCATGGTCCCAGTCAACACCGGACCGCCAACAGACGCGTACCCGTGAGGCGGGCGAGGTGTCCGAAATTCCTGAGAATCACCGAAGAAGCACGGTCAGGGCGGATTCGCGGGAACCGGCAAGATCGACGGCTCGTTCTCCAGATATCAGTGCTTGGTTATAGAGCAAGGAGGATGCGAATGCCGTTCCACTCAGGGTACGGCTACTACGGCACGGGCGACTGGCTCTGGTCGCTCTTCAGCACGGCCCTGTTCATCGTGCTGGTCGCGCTGGCGGTCACGCTGCTGGTGCGGATCCTCAACGGATCCCGCCGCCCGAACGGCCCCGGCCCCGGCCCGGCGAACCGCACCATGGGCGCCTCCTGGTTCGGCGGCGGACCCAACGGCGGTCCCGGCGGCGGCGGTGGCGGTGGTGGCGGAGGCGGCGGCGCTCCCGAGGCGACGACCCGTCCGGCGTGGCAGAACCCCGAGGCCGCAAGCGCCGAGCGGATCCTCGCGGAACGCTACGCCCGCGGCGAACTGACCGAGGAGGAGTACCGCGGCAGACTGGAAGTCCTGCGCCAGGCGGCGACCGGTTGGGCGCGACCAGGGCAAGGGCAGCAGCCACCGGCGGAGGCAGGACCGGTGTCGGAACTGCAACAGCCATCCGCGCAGGCAGGGCCAGTGGTGTCAGAACCACGGTCACCAGAGTAGGCGGGACCGGTGGTGTCGGAATCACTGTCGCCAGAGCAGGCGGGGCCGGTGTCGCGGCCGCAGTCGCCGACGTAGGCCAGGGCCGGTGTCGGGACCACGGTCAGCAGCGGAGGCGGGACCGGTGGTGTCGGAATCACTGTCGCCAGAGCAGGCGGGGCCGGTGTCGCGGCCGCAGTCGCCGACGTAGGCCAGGGCCGGTGTCGGGACCACGGTCACCAGCGGAGGCGTGACCGGTGGTGTCGGAATCACCGTCGCCAGAGTAGGCGGGGCCGGTGTCGCGGCCGCAGTCGCGGGCGTAGGCCAGGGCCGGTCGGGACTACGGTCACCAGCGGAGGCGGGACGGCCTCGTGGGCACAGCCGCTTGTTGAGCCTGAGCCATCGGTCGCGGCGTATCCGAGGGGCTCCGGCCTTGACCTCCGTCGCGTCCGCCACATTCGATACGTCCACCGCGTCTTCCGAGGCCATGGGGTCGGGGCGGGGGATGGCGGGGGGCAAGTAGGGCGGGGTGGTGTCGTGATGGGCCTGACCGCGAGTCTTCGGGTGCTCGCGGTCGCCGCGTGTCGGAGGGCTCGGGGGGCTCAGAGTCCTTAGAGGCCGGAGGCGCGGTCGATGGCGAAGCGAAGCAGGACTCTGCCGTCGCGCTCCATGGCGGCGCGGTACTCGGGCCAGTCGGGGTGGTCCTCGCCGCGCAGGGTGCGGTAGTAGTCGACGAGGGCGTCGATGCGGTCGGGGCCGTCGACGAACTCGGCGGTGCCCTCGACCTGGACCCAGCGGCCGTAGAAGGCGTCGTTGAACACGCAGAGCGAGACGCGGGGGTCGCGGCGGGCGTTGCGGGTCTTGGCGCGGTCCTCGGTGACGCTGATGATCACGCGGCCGTGCGTGTCCACGCCTGCGGAGACGGGGGACTGCTGGACCTTGCCGTCGCGGCGGTAGGTCGCCAGCACGGCGTGGTGGTTCTCGGCGATGAACCTGCGTGCTTCGTCGATATCGGTCATGTCTCAAGGGAACCCCGTGCGGGCGTCGTGGATTCCCCGGCGGTCCTTCGTTCGGCCGAATACTGCTACCGGGCGTTGGATCATCCGGGCGACGTGCTCGGTACGGTGGGGCCATGCCTTTCGCCACAGCGTTCGTCGCCATCGACCGCCCCGCGCGGTACGCCAAGCAGCTCGTCTCGCACCTCGGCCATCGCGGCGACACGACGCAGACCGCGGACGGCCGGGCGACGATCACGTTCAGCATGGGGACGTGCGTGCTGGCGCCGGGCGGGCGGCACCTGGAGCTGATCGCGTCGTCGCAGGACGCTGAGGGGCTCGCGGCGGTGCAGGACGTGGTCGCGCGGCATCTGGAGCGGTTCGCGGGCGCGGACTCGGCCGTGCGGGTCACCTGGTCTCCGGCGACGACGGGGGACGACGTGGAGCCGGTGAACCCGGCAGTGGCCGACTACGTGCTGGCGAACTCGACGCAGCCGGACGAGGTGCTGCGCGAACTCGTCGCCGAGACGCGGGAGGCGACCGGCGGTCGGGCCGGGATGCAGATCTCGCACGACGAGGGCGCGCTGCTCACGATGCTCGTGCGGCTGGTGGGCGCGAAGAACGCCGTGGAGGTGGGCACGTTCACCGGCTACTCGGCGATCTGCATCGCGCGCGGGCTGCAGCCGGGCGGACGGCTGCTGGCCTGCGACGTGAGCGAGGAGTGGACGTCGATCGCCCGCGGCTACTGGGAGAAGGCGGGCGTCGCGGACCGGATCGATCTGAAGATCGCACCGGCGCTGGAGACTTTGCGCGCGCTGCCCGAGACCGCCGAGATCGACTTCGCCTTCATCGATGCGGACAAGGAGAGCTATCCGGCGTACTACGAGGAGCTCGTCCGGCGGTTGCGGCCCGGCGGTCTCATCGCGCTGGACAACGTGCTGCGCGGCGGGCGCGTCGTGGACCCGGCGTTCCAGGAGCCGCAGCACGTCATCATGCGCGAGCTCAATGCCCGGGTGGCGGGAGATGACCAGGTGGACGCGGTGATGCTGCCGCTTCGGGACGGGGTCACGGTGATCCGGAAAAAGACGGCCGGGTAAAATCCGGACATGAGCCAGAACGCTGACTGGGCCAGCCGGTTCGAGAGCGCGCTCGACCGGCAGATCCGCGCCGCCGAGGAGCGGGGCGAGTTCGACGACCTGCCCGGCAAGGGCAGGCCGCTGGCCTCCGAATCCGCGCCGTACCGGCCCGACTGGTGGGTCAACCAGGTCGTGCAGCGGGAGAACGCCGGAGCCTACGCGATCCCGCCCGTCCTTGCGCTGCGCAAGATCGCCGACGAGCTGCGGGCCGGTGCGTCCGGCTTCACGTCCGAACGCGACCTGCGCGAGGCGGTCGAGGACTACAACGCCCGCGCCGACGCCGCCCGGAAGCTTCCTCAGGAGGGCCGCGCCGTCGTGCTCCCGCGGCTGGATGTGGACGAGGTCGTCGAGACCTGGCGTGCGCAGCGGCGTGGGCGGTCCTAGGTTGCTTGAGCCTGGGCCTCCGAGCCTAAGTGTCCCGAGACTAGGACATCCGAGCCTAGGACTTCTTCAGCGCAGGCCTACGCAGTCCAGGGCCCAGAAGGTGTCGGAGTAGACGAGGGTGCCGGTCATCCAGGGCTGATACGCGGACAGTCGGGCGACCTGGAAGGCGACTGGCGGGATGCGGAGCGAGGGGGAGCGGAAGCCGAGCTCGTCGGCGCGGTCGAAGCCTCGGGAGCCGTAGTAGGTCGGGGAGCCTTCGAGGAAGACGAGTGGCACGCCGCATTCCTCGGCCACGTCGAGTGCCGCGCGGACTAGGCGCGTGCCGATGCCCCGGCCTTGGAACTCCGGGAGTACGCCGAGCGGGGAGAGTACGAGTACGTCGACGAGTCGTTCGGCGGCGTCCAGGCGACTCGCGCTCAGTAGTACGTGGCCGATGATGAGGTCGCCGTTCCCCGCGTCCGAGGCTGCATCCGGACTCGACGTCGCGACGAGGCCGGACGGGGGTAGCGGGGCGGGGGCGGCGCGGAGGGCGTCGGCTAGGTCGGCGACACGCTCTTGGTCGAAGGCGCGACGGTGCACGTCGCGGATCGCGGCGTGGTCCTCGACGCGTTCGGGGCGGATCGTGAAGGCTGAGGTCATGGCCGTGAGGGTAGACCGACTCCGCGCCGACGCCACCTGAATTAATGGCCCGCTGGAGTTGGTGCCTACTGGGCCCAGGGCGGGGCGAAGTCGGAGCCGTCGGGAAGCTTGGCGGTCAGGCCTCGGCTGGTGGTGACCCACATGGACGACTCCTGATCCGTGGCGCCCTCGACCGTCAGCATGCTGTCGGCCGGGACCACTACGACGTCGCCGGGGGTGGCCGGTATGACGCTGTCGTCGACGATGAAGGTCGGCGCGCCGGAGGTGACGAGCAGCAGTTCCTCGCGGCTGACGCGGTGCGGGACGCCTTGCTGACCGGCGGGGATGCGCGTGCTCCAGGCGCAGAGCTCGTGCGCGCCGGTCAGCGAGTTGGCGTACGCGGTGAAGGTGCTGCCGTGCACGACGTGCGCGGTGCCTTCGGTGGAACGGATGACGGGCATGAGGCCCTCCCGAAATAGACAAGTGACTTGACTAGTACCCCTAGATGGTCAAGTAGATTGTCTATTCTGTCAAGGGCGTGCCACGATGGGGCTGTGTACGACATGAACAATGCGACTGATGGCGACGGCGACGGCAGTGGCAGCGGCGGCGACGGCAGCAGCGGGAGTGGCAGCGGGAGTGGCAGCGGGAGTGGCAGCGGCAGTGACAGCGAGCTGATCGCGTTGCCTGTGCTGCTGCTCTCGGCTGCTTCCACGCTGGTGGAGCGGATTCACGCGGGGGTGGAGGCGCGGGGGTTCTCGGGGTTGCGGCCGGCGCATGGGTTCGCGTTCGTGCGGATTGCGGGGGAGGGGGCGACGATCGTCGAGATCGGCGAGCATCTCGGGGTGACGAAGCAGGCGGCGAGTCAGTTGGTGGACGAGCTGCTGCGCAAGGGCTACGTGGCGAGCCGTCCGCATCCGCGCGACGCCCGGGCCAAGCTGATCACGCTGACCGAGCTGGGGGCGGCGGTCACGCGTGCGGCGGACGAGGCGTCGATGGAGGCGGCGCGGGAGTGGGTCGCGGTGCTCGGCGAGCAGCGGGTCAGGGAGTTGATCGCGGACCTGGGTCGGGTCGCGCGGACGGGGAGGCTTCGACCGTTCTGGTGAGTGACGCAGAGAGGCGGGGCGGGTTAGCGGGCCACGCTGGATCCGGCGCCGATCGGGGTGGAGCCGATGAGGTGGACGTCGTCGGGGCGGGCCAGTTCGCGGTGCATGAGGACGACGTCGTAGCGGTCCTGGTCGACGGCTACGGCGTTGGGGATGAGGCCGGTGCGGTGGAAGTCGCAGCGTTCGTAGAGGGCGATGGCTCCGTGGTTGTTGCCGCGTACCTCCAAGCCCAGGATTTCGATGTCGTGGCGGGCGGCGTCTGCTGCGAGGAGGTCCACGAGGGCTCGGCCTACGCCTCGGCCGCGGGCGGTGGGGGCCACGCAGACGCGGTCGAGTTCGGCCAGGACGCGGCGGGTTCGGTAGGGGCTGCGGGTCCACTGGGCCGTGCCGAGGACCGCACCGTCGCCGGACGGCTCGGAGTCGAGTACCACGCCTAGGCCCGCGTCGCCGGATGCCGCCTGCTTGAGGAGGGCGTCGAGGTGTGCACGATAGTCGGCGGCGGTCAGCGGGGCGGCTAGGCCCAGGGCCTCTTGGCGGGTCACGGCGTCGGCGATCAGGTGGGCGATCTGGTCGAGGACGCGCTCGTCGTCGGCTTGGTCGATCATCCGGGCTCTCGTCACGTTGACATGGTCTCATCGCGTACCACGGTGCGCGCGGGGACCTTGACCCTCATCAGTACTCGTAGTACGCATGAGGGTTGTTCGAGAGCTGCATCTCAATCCGAGAACAGTAGTGGAAGGGACCTACCCACATGCGCCTGCCCCACCTCTCCTCGCTGTCCCCGCGCGCCCGCCGCGGCGTCGTCGCGGTCACCTGCGTGGCCGCCGCGGCCGTCGCCGGGACCAGTTCGGCGGCGTCCGGACACCGGATCGCCGAGTCCGCGACGTACACCCCGGCCGCCGCCCGGCACGCCAACGCCGAGAACAGCGGCAGCACCAGCACCACGAGCGGCAGCACCCTGACGCCGTTCACGATCGTCAGCCCGAACTTCGCGGACGGCGGGCGGCTGCCGGCCTGGACCGAGTTCGGCGGCCCGTACGCGAGCGAGGCGGGGTGTGCCGGGAAGAACCTCAGTCCCGCTCTGGCCTGGCACAACGCGCCGTCCGGGACCGAGAGCTACGCCCTGTTCGTGCACGACGTGGACGCGCCGCAGTCCTGGGGGTGGACGCACTGGATCACGTACAACATCCCCGGCTCGGTCGACTACCTGCCCAAGGGCGACGACACCGCGTACACGCAGGGCACCACCGACTGGCAGACCAACGGCATCCCGCAGGTGGGCTGGGGCGGCCCCTGCCCGCCCGCGGACGGCGAGACGCACCACTACGTCTTCACGCTCTACGCGTTGTCGACCGCTGACATCTCCACGGCAGGGCTCGACTATACGGACCTGATGAACACCATCGCGCCGTACGTGCTCGGCGCCACCTCGATCGTGGGCACCTACAGTCTGTCCTAGCCGGCTTTCTCAACCAGCTTTCTTAGCCAGGGGTTCATGTCGCGTACAGGCAACTTGTCTGTACAGGTGCGAGGAGCGGAGCCATGATGCACGACGGCCCCCCGTCCCGTTCGCCGCGGTCGCGGCGAACCCATGGAAGGACTGTCGGTACCCATGGCTCCCCTCTCCCGCCGGGCTCTGCTCGGCTCCGCCGCCGCGGTCGGCGCCGGTGGCGCGCTCGGTCTGCTGCCGCTGAACGTGCAGCGCGCGATGGCCGCCTCCACGGCCGCCGGCTCGCTCTCCGCGGTCAAGCACGTGGTCATCCTGATGCAGGAGAACCGCGCGTTCGACCACTACTACGGCACCCTCTCCGGTGTGCGCGGCTTCGCGGACACCAGCCTGCTGCGCTTCCCGGGCGGCTCCACCGTCTGGAACCAGTCCACCAAGGGCAAGGCGTCCGGCGGCAAGATCCTGCAGCCCTGGCACCTGAACACGCAGACCACGGACGCGCAGCAGGTCAACGACCTCGACCACGGCTGGTCCGGCACGCACGGCGCGTGGAACGGCGGCCTGTGGAACAACTGGATCCCGGAGAAGACCGGGTTCACGATGGGCTACTACAACCGCGCCGACATCCCGTTCCACTACGCGCTGGCCGACGCCTTCACCATCTGCGACCAGTACTTCTGCTCGGTGCAGGGCCCGACCAACCCGAACCGGCTCTACCAGTGGACCGGCATGATCGACCCGAACGGCACCGCCGGCGGACCGGTCATCGACAACAGCGAGGCCGGGTACTCCTGGACCACGTACCCGGAGATGCTGCAGAACGCGGGCGTGTCCTGGCGGGTCTACCAGGAGCAGGACAACTTCGACGACAACCCGCTGGCCTGGTTCACGCAGTTCAAGAAGGCCGCGACCTCGTCTCCGCTGTATACGAAGGGGATGGCGCGGGTCGGCAGCATCGCGTCGGCCATCGAGGCGGACATCGCGGCGGGCACCTTCCCGACGGTCTCGTGGGTGGTCGCGCCGACCGCGCAGAGCGAGCACCCGGCGTCCCGTCCGGCCGACGGGGCGAACTTCGTCAGCGGCGTGCTGAACGCGGTCGCGAGCAGCCAGGCCGCCTGGGACTCGACCGTCGTGTTCTACAACTTCGACGAGAACGACGGCTTCTTCGACCACGTCGTCCCGCCGACCGCGCCCTCCGGCACGGCGGACGAGTGGGTGGACAGCGCGCCGATCGGCATGGGTCCGCGCGTGCCGATGACCGTGATCTCGCCCTGGTCGGCCGGCGGCGCGGTGTGCTCGCAGGTGTTCGACCACACGTCGCCGCTGCAGTTCGCCGAGCTCGTCACCGGCGTGGAGTGCACGAACATCTCGGCGTGGCGGCGCACTGTGGCCGGGAACCTGACCGCCGCGCTGAACCTGTCGGCCACCGAGGTCGCCTTCCCGACCACGCTGCCGAACACGGCGACGCTGGTCACGACCGCGAACAGCGAGGAGTCGCTGCCCGCCCCGACCGTGCCGTCCGCGGGCGCGCTGCCCGCGCAGGAGTCCGGCGACCGGGCCTCGGCGAGCAGCCTCGGCTACGTCTTCAACACGACTTCGTGGGTTGACACCTCGACGCAGAAGTTCTGGTTCAAGACCGTCTCGGCGGGCAGCCTCGGCGGCGGCTTCGCCTCGTACGTGCAGAACACCCGCACGTTCGCGAGCTGGCAGTACACGCTGCCCGCGGGCGGTTCGATCTCGGACTACTTCTCGGCGGTGACGTACGGCGGCGGGCCCTACGACGTGGACGTGCACGGTCCGGACGGCTACCTGCGCGGGTTCACGGGCAACGTCGAGACCATCCTGAGCAGCACGACCGCGCACCCGGAGGCGTACGTCGTGGACAACCAGGACGGCAAGACCCTGGCGCTGACGATGACGAACACCGGCTCGGTCTCGTGCACGTTCACCATCGGCGTCAACAAGGCGTACCTGGCCTCCGGCGGCAGCACGCAGACGGTGACCGTGGCCGCGGGAGGCACGGCCACCGCCACGCTGAACGCCACCTCGGCCGGGCGCTACGAGATCACGGTTACGGCGAGCACCGGCGACAACTTCGGCCGCCGGTTCGCCGGTCGTCTGTACCTTCAGTAACCCAGCAGGCTGAGACCGTGGCCGGTGTTCGCGCGGACACCGGGCCACGGTGGTGCCGCACGAGGTCGTGCTCTCCGTATCGGCGGGTCACGCGGTGCCAGTGCAGGACCCCGGCGAGCCAGTCGCGCAGCTGAGCGGCACGTGCGTCCAGTGCGGCACGGGTCCGCTGGTCCAGGTCGTAGTCGTCGTAGGCGAGGGGCAGTTCGACCTCGCCGGCGCGCTGGAATTGGGCCAGCCGCTGTGCCATCACGTCCTCGACGATCCGCAGCGCGTCCTTGTAGGAGCACTCGAAGAAGTTCTGGACGACGAGCAGCAGGTTGTGCACCTCGCCCTCGTACTGGATCTCCTTCTGGTACGAGTACACGTCATTGATCATGCAGCCATAGTCGGCAGCGCTGTTCTCCAGCGACGCGATCGCCTCGTGCTGCCGCAGTTCGGGCGGCACGACGTCGCCCTGCCGGATGCTCGCGAGGCACGACGTGAGCTCGGCGCCGAAGGTCTTGCGGCGCATCTCCAGGTAGTCGATCGGGTCAGGGATCTTGTTCAGTGCGGCGTTGTCGAGCTCCCAGAGCCAGCTTTCGATCATGTCGGTGACGGCATGGCGAAGATGGCCGCGCGCGTCCTCGGTCATGGTCGCGGTCGTGCGGAGCCAGAGGTCTGCGAGGCCGCGCTCGAGTGCGTTCTGCGGCTGTGGCTGGACGGCGCCGTCCTGGGTCGGCATGAGCATCTTGAGCCGGTCGGTCTGCACGGTCGCGCCGAGCCGGTCGCGGGTGCGGCCGAACGTGGCGGGATAGTAGTCGTCGGCGTACGTGCCCCAGGAGAGCCAGTCCGTGCTCAGACACAGATCCTCGGCGCTGCCGATCGGCTCGATTCCGGCGGCGCACGACGCGAAGTCGTAGTCTGCGACCTTCTCGGCGGTCCACAGGCTCCCGTCGAGGAGTCCCATACTCGCGCACCACTTGAGGGTGTGCGCGCGGGCCGTGGGCAGGTGCTCGTTGAGGCGGAGCGGGAACGGGAGGGTGAGGTCCGGGATCAGTGAGGGGCCGACGTGTTGGAACGGCACATGCGCGAAGGAGCGTGCCCGATCCGTCAGGTGCTTCACGTTGAACGCGGCGTTACCCAGACCCGGCACGCTGAACACGCTCGCCGGGGGCGCGATCCACGGGCTCTGCGACCGCGTCGTGCCGCCCTTGTTCATGTAGCGGCTCGACCGCATGTGCCACTCGTGGCCGCCGGACTGCCAGTCCTGCAGACCCTTGACGTACGCGGCGATCTGCCCGGCCGACAACGGATCGAGGCTCGACTCCAGGATCAGCGCGGGCACCTCGACGAGCGCCGTGTGCTCGAACTGCTGCAGCCGCGACGTCAGCAGATCATTGAGACGGTCGGCGGCCTCCTGCGGCGAGACGTCCAGGAACGTCTGGAACACCAGTACGCCGTTGTCGAGCTCGCCCTCCTGCTCGACCTCGCGCTGATAGGAGAAGATGTCGTTGCGGAAGTGGATCGAGTCCGAGAACGAGTCGCTGAGCACGCGCATCGGACGGCTGCGCGAGACGGCCGCCGGAACCTCAGCGCCGACGGCATGTTCCACCAGGCACGCGGACCACGGCGCGCCGCCGACCCGCCGCCGCATCTCCACGTACTCGACCGGGTTGGCGATCCGCCGCGCCCTGATGTTGTCCAGCTCCCACATCGACGCCATGATCAGGTGCCGCGTCGCCTCGGTGAACCGGCGCACCCAGTCCGCGCTGCGCAGCGGGGCCGTGCGCGCCCACAGGTCCACGAGCCCGGTCTCGCACGGATTGGTGGGCTCCAGACCGTGCTCCGGCACCATGAACGCGCACAGCCGGGAAAGGTATGCGTGTGCTGATGCGCGGTCGCCGCCGGCCTTGAATCGGGCGAGGAAGTGGTCGTCGAAGAAGAAGACCCACACGTACCATTCGGTGATCAGGGTCAGCATGTCGGGCGACGTATCAGGATGTGTGTAGCCGCACAAGAGCGCGTAGTCGTGTGCGGCGAGATCGTGCTCGGTCCACACGTCAGAACCCTCGAGCATGCCCAGGTCACGGGCCCAGCGCGTGGATTCCACGCGTGCGTGCTGGACGTAGGGGCTCAGGCGGGCGGGGTACGGGACGTAGAACTCGGGCAGTTCGAAGGGCTGCGCCATGCGGGGGCGCCTGCCCACATGCGAGCACTGATATACCACGTCTGCTCACGTATTCACTCGATCGTGTCAACCGCAGGTAAAAAGCCTTTATGTCACGGGCAATCGGCGCCTAGTGTCCGGCGGGTGACGATAGATCCCGCAGTGAGCGAAGACACCGCCGAGCAGGCCCGGCAGAGCCTGAGCACGGCTGCCGCCAGGAATCTCGCGACCACCACCAAGACGCCCCCGCAGATGCAGGGGATATCCTCCCGCTGGCTGCTCAAGGTACTGCCCTGGGTCCAGGTCAACGGCGGCTCCTACCGCGTCAACCGGCGGCTGTCCTTCGTGGTCGGCGACGGGAAGCTGACCTTCACGAACGTCGGCGACCGGGTGAGCGTGGTGCCCGAGGAACTCGGCGAACTCCCGGCGCTGCGCGACTTCGACGACCCCGAGGTGCTCGGCGAACTGTCCCGGCGCTGCGAGCAGCGCGAGTACGCGGCGGGCGAGGTGATCGCGCAGTCCGGCGCCGAGGCCGACTACGCCGTGCTGATCGCGCACGGCAAGGTCACCCGGCACACCAGCGGCAAGTACGGCAACGAGGTCCGGCTCAAGCTGCTCGGCGACGGCGACTACTTCGGCGACAACGTGCTGACCGACGAGGCGACCGGCGAGTGGCCGTTCACGGCGCGCGCCGAGACGCGGGTGATCGCGCTGCTGCTGCCGCGCGCGGCGTTCGCGACGGTCCGCGACTCCTCGCCCGCGCTCACCGACCAGGTCGCCGCCTACCTCGCGCAGGCCGAGGCGCCGCGCAACAAGTCCGGCGAGGCGGAGATCGACATCTCCTCCGGCCACGACGGCGAGCCGACCCTGCCGAACACCTTCGTCGACTACGAACTCAGCCCCCGCGAATACGAGCTCTCCGTCGCGCAGACCGTGCTGCGCGTGCACACCCGCGTCGCGGACCTCTACAACCAGCCGATGAACCAGATGGAGCAGCAGCTCAAGCTGACCATCGAGGCGCTGCGCGAGCGCCAGGAGCACGAACTCGTCAACAACTCCGACTTCGGCCTGCTGCGCAACGCCGACCTGCGGCAGCGCCTGCAGACGCACAGCGGCCCGCCGACCCCCGACGACCTCGACGAGCTCATCTCCCGCCGCCGCGACACCCGCGTGCTGCTCGCGCACCCGAAGGCGATCGCCGCGTTCGCGAAGCAGTGCACGAAGGCGGGCATCTACCCGGCCGGCGTCGAGTACCTCGGCCACCGGGTACCGGCGTGGCGCGACGTGCCGCTGCTGCCCTGCAACAAGATCCCGATCGGCAAGGACCACACGACCTCGATCATCGCCATGCGGACCGGCGAGGACAACCAGGGCGTCGTCGGGCTGCACCAGACCGGCATCCCGGACGAGTATCAGCCCTCGCTCTCGGTGCGCTTCATGGGCATCAACGACCAGGCGATCATGTCGTACCTGGTCAGCGCCTACTACTCGGCGGCCGTCCTGGTTCCGGACGCGCTCGGCGTGCTGGAGAACGTCGAGATCATCTCCAACGGCAACAGCTGAGCCGCGCTGTCGGTTCGGGCGGCGTCCCGCGGCGCCTCCCGAACCGGTCAGTGCTTGCGGCGGCCGAGCGCGTGCGCCAGGTTGACCAGCACGACGCCGCCCATCACGATCGCGGCCCCGGCGAGGCTGCCGTGCGTGGTGCCCTCCACGATGCCCATCAGCGGGATCGCCGTGATCAGCGACATGCCGCCGACGACGCGGCCGTCGGTGGACTTCTCCTTCTGCTTCACGACGTGCACCGTCGGCTGCGGGCCCCCGCTGCGCGCCGCGAGTTCGGCGTCCACGCGCGCGGCGACCTCGCGGTCCAGCCGGGCGGTCAGCGAGGCGGGCAGATCGTCCTCGACCGGGATGCGGGCGCGGCGTGCCGCGAGGACCGCGGAGATCTCCTCGGGCGTCAGATCGGGCACAGACATGCCTCGCAGACTACCGAAGCGGTGCGTTCTGGGCAGTAGGGCTGGCCCCACCCCGGGCGCGCTTCCCGGCGACGCGGAGATCGCGCAGATTCCAGCCCCGGCCCGCGGGATCGAGGTCGCGCGTCGAGGTGCGGAAGAGTTCTGTCGCGCGGCGCATGGAGAGCCGTGCGTGGCCGGAGTAGGGGCAGCGGTCGTCCTGCGCGACGTGCGCGGCCGCGCGGCGCTCGGTGCGGAAGACGGGCCCGGTCGTGCGGCCGATCGTGAGCAGCGGCAACAGTTCTGCGGACAGCTCGCGCCAGCCGATCCGGTCCGCCTGGCGCGGGTCGCTGCCCTTGCGCCGAACCCTGCGACGGGGGAGGTCGAGGTCTGAGACGTTGAGCGCGAGCAGATGCTCGGCGGGCGCGCCGCTCTCGTAGACCATGCGCCAGAGGGTCTGTTCACGCAGCGATACCCGGAGCGCGAAGACCGCCGCCGGGTCGATATCCGACTGCTGAGTCAGTTCGGAATCGGCGGGTCTACGCAGCGCCATGTGGCCCTTCAGTGCGCGCTCCGCCTGCGGGCCGATCCAGCCCTGCGCGGCCCACCAGTGCGCCGCGTTGCGCAGGATCGACACCTCGCGCTCGTACGTGCGGCGGTCCACGTCCATCAGTGCCCTGCGACCGAGGGCCTCGCGGACGACCGCCGTGGCCGCGTCGCCGTCGATGCGGGCCAGGGCGACGACGGGGGAGCGGGCGCCGCGCCGGGACGCGCCGGTCGGCAGGGTGTGGCCGACGAGCAGCCAGCCCCACGTCGCGAGCGTGACCCGGTAGACGCGCTGCGATGCGGGGGAGATGCGGGCGCTCGCGAGATACCGGTCCACGGCCACGGCGTACTCCACCGGAGCCGTCATCGTTCCTCCCGCAGTAAATAAAATGGCCCTGACGCCGTAAATACATATCTCTTTGCTTGCAACGTCACCCTAGCAGGGCGGTTCTCCTTGTCGAGGCCGCGCACTTCTCGGCACGCTCTTGAGTCATGACGACTCAATTCCGCCGCTATTTCCTCGGCTACACGGCCTCGCTGCTCGGCACGGCGATGGCCGGGCCGGCGACCGTCTTCGCGTTCCTGGACACCGGTCGCGGCGCGGACGGACTCGGACTCGTGCAGGCGGCCGGAATCGTGCCGATCCTGCTCTGCCTGCCGTTCGCCGGGGTCGTCGCGGACCGGATCGGCTGCCGCCGGGTGATCCTGTTCGCCGACGGGCTGCGGTGCCTGGACCGCGCCGCGTTCACGGCCGTGCTACTGCTCGTGCACCAGCCGCCGACCTGGCTGTTCGTCTTGCTCATCTGCATCGAGAACTCCGGCGACGGGCTGTTCTTCCCGGCCTACAGCGCCCTGATTCCGCGCCTCGTCGACGGCGATGAGCTCGTCACGGCGAATGCGCGGATGAGCGTGGCCCGGTCCACGATGTCGGTCATCGGGCCCTCGCTGTCCGGGGCGCTGGTCGCCGCGTTCGGGCCCGCGCTCGTGCTCGGTCTCGACTGCGTGAGCTACGCGGTGTCCTACGTCGCGCTGCTCGGCATCCCGGTCTCCTTGCCCGCCGTCACGTCCGTGCGCCGAGGCTTCCGCAGCGACCTGCGCGAGGGCTGGTCGGTCTTCAGCTCGCACCCCTGGTACTGGATGCAGACGCTGCAGTTCGCCCTGTTCAACTTCCTCGTCTGGGCGCCGTTCCTCGTGCTCGGCCCGACGCTCTCGGCGCAGCACTACGGCGGCGCGCGGGCGTGGGGCGTGACCATGGGCTGCTACGGCCTCGGCGCGGTCATCGGCGGCAGTGTTCTGATCCGCGGACGGAAGCCGAAGCAGCCGCTGCTCGTCAGCATCGTCGCCACGGCTGCGTACGCGCTGGCGCCGGGGGCCTTCGCGCTGAAACTGCCGATCGCCGCGATCGCCGTGCTGATGGTCGCGTGCGGCATCGGAACCTCGATCTCGGGGACGCTCGCCACGTCCGTCGCCCAGCGCATCCTGCCGAAGGACGCCCTCGCACGGGTGAGCTCGTACAACGTGCTCGGTGCCTTCGCGCTCGGCCCGGTCGGTCTCGCCATCGCGGCCCCGATCGGCGGCGTGGTCGGCTACCCGACGGTCCTCGGCTTCAGCGCGGTGTACCAGCTCGCGTCGGTCGCGGTACTGCTCACGATCCCGGCAGCCCGACGCGCGAAGACCACTACTCCGAGCGAGGAGCCGACTTCCGCGTCATCGAACGCACCTGAGCCGACACCAGCCACAGCAGAAGCGTCACCAGGAAGCTGATCGTCGAGTACTGATCGGTGATCTGGAACAGCTGGACGATCGTGCCGAGCGTGATGAACAGCACCGCGGACACGAGCAGCGCCAGGCACAGCAGCACGCGGCGGTCCGTGCGCAGGAACCGCCAGCCGTACGAGCCGACCGCGCGCCGCGCCGACCAGACCGTGTAGACCGGCCCGGCCACCAGGATCGCGACGAGCACCGAGCCCAGGATCCGCTGGCCGAACGAGCCGAGTACCGGAGCGAGCGCGTCCACCGAGTCGACCGCGAGCACGCTCAGCCACGTGAGCCGCCACACCCGGCTGAGCAGGATCGAGTCGATGTTGCGGCGCGCGAGCTCCTGGTGCGGATCCGAACTCAGAGCCCTGCGGAACCCGCGCAGCGCCCGGTCCCAGCGGTGCGCGGAACGGTCCAGCACGGCGAGGTTGTTCAGCGCCATCGCGTGCTGCGGATTGAGTTCCAGCACCTTGAGATACGCGGCGCGCGCGTCGTCCTTGCGGCCGAGCGCCTGGTACGCGAGCGCGCAGGCGAAGTGCGTGTCCGGGCTGTCCGGGCCGAGTTCGCGCGAGCGTTCGGCCGGGGCTGTCGCGTGCTGCGGGTCGAAATGGCAGATGCAGCGGGCCAGCAGCATGTGCCCGCGCCACTCGTTCGGCGCGAGCTTCGTCGCCTCCAGCGCGATGTTCGCCGCGAGCCGGAACTCGCCGCGCTTGTAGTGCATGTGCGACAGGACCCTGCGACCGTGCTCCGAGTCCGGTTCGGCGGCCACGGCGGCGCGCGCGGTCCGCACCGCCTCGTCCTGGCGTCCGACCGCCGACAGGCACAGCGCCGCGAGCCGCAGCCCCTCGGCGTTGTCCGGGCGCCCGGCCAGGATCTGCCCGACGACGTCCAGTGCTTCGGCGGCGCGCCCGAGGTCGTACAACTGCTGCGCGCGGTCGATCTCGACCCGCGCCCTCGTCGCGTCCGTCACAGCATCCTGCGCTTCTTCAGGTAGCCGGCCAGGTCGTCGTAGATCCCTGACTCGTTGGCGAACATGGCGACGTTGCGGGCGCTCTCCAGCCAGGCGCCGACCGACGGACGCACCTCGCCGACGGCCGCCTCCAGGTCGCCCATGCCGATCAGCCGGACCTGGCCGGTGCGCGCGGAGTCCATCAGCGCGAGCTCGGCGGCGGTCTCGCACACGTGCGCCAGGTCCGCGCCCGAATAGCCCTCGGTCTTCTTGGCGAGCGCGCCCAGCTTCACGCCGCTGACCGGCCGGTCCTTCAGGTGGTGGCGCAGGATCGCCTCGCGCGCGGGCTGGTCCGGCGGCAGCACCAGCAGCGTGCGGTCCAGGCGTCCGGGCCGGCGCAGCGCCACGTCCACGTCCCACGGCGCGTTCGTCGCGGCCAGCACGAACACGCCCTCGTTCGCCGCGTCCACGCCGTCGAGCTCGGTCAGGAACTGGTTGACCACGCCGCGCGCCGCGTTGTTGCGCAACTGGCTGCGCTTCTGGCCGATGGCGTCGATCTCGTCGAAGAACAGCACGCACGGGGCGTTGCGCCGCGCCGTCGCGAAGATCTCGCTGAGATTGCGCTCGCTGTTGCCGATGTACATGTCGAGGATGTCCGCGAGCGTCACCGAGATGAAGCTCGCGCCCAGCTCGCCCGCGACCGCCCGCGCGATGAAGGTCTTGCCGCAGCCGGGCGGGCCGTAGAGCAGCAGGCCGCCCTTGAGCGACTTGTGGTAGACGCGGCTGAGCTCCGGATTGCGCATCGGCGCCAGGAACGCCACCTCGAGCCGCTGCTTGACCTGCTCCATCCCGCCGACGTCGGCCAGGCTGATCGAGGCGGACTCCAGGTCGTACGCGGGCTCGGTCAGCCGTTCGCCGTCGTCCCCGACGAACAGCGGCTGCGCGATCTCGCCGAGGTCGCGGGCCGCGGCGTCCCAGTCGAAGGACTCGTCCATGTCGCCGGGGACGCGAGTCTGCCCGGGGATCGCGTCGGCGAGCGCGGCCCCCTCGTCCGCGTCGGGCGCCGGGGGAGCGGCGGGCGGCTGCGGCGCCGCCGGCTCCACCGGCTCGGCCGCGGCAGGCATCGTCGAGGGCTGCGATTCCGGGCCGGAGAGCGCGCGCCGCATCAGGTCCAGCGCCCGGGTCTCGGTCGGCGCCTGCCCGAGCACGACGCCGAGGTGCTGCACCGCCTCGTCCGGCCGCTGCCGCCCGATCAGCAGCTCCGCCAGGTGCAGCCGCAGCGGTACGTCCGCGGGCGTCGCCTCCACCGCTCGGCGCAGGCTCGCTATCAGCGGATCATCAGCCACCGGATACTCCTGTCGGTTCTCGCGCGGCCGCGGTCTGCGCGGCCGCCTCAGGCTATCCCCGCCGTGATCGCTTGCGGAAGAGCGCCCCAGGACGATGCGGACATAGTTACAGGATCAGGACGGGTAAGGAGGCTGCGGCGACTGCGGTGGGTAAGGCTGCTGGTACGGCGGGTAGCCCTGGTTCGTTCCGGCCCCGTTGACGGCCGCGACGAACGCGGTCGCCTCGTCGCGCCACATCTTGTGCACCTTCAGCCGCAGTTGGTAGACCCGGCCCTGGTTGTCCTGCAGCTGCGCCATGATCCAGAAGTGCGCGATGCCGTTGTCCGGCGGGGCGAAGCGGATCATGGTGCGCGGCACGGTGCCGAGGGTCTGCGTGGGCGTGTTGCTCATCCGCTTGGCGCCCACGAACAGCACGTGGTTTCCGGTCAGCAGGACGAACACCGGGTTCCCGGTCGGGTTCAGGAAGGGCGTGTCCCCGTATTCGGCCTCGAACAGCGCCTGAAGCTGCTCGCCGGGCGGGGCGAACTCGGCGGCGCGCTTGCCGAACTCCTTCTGGATGGCGGTTTTGCTCACGAGCATGGGTTCCACGGTACCCGGGGCGCGCGGGCTCCGGCGGGTGCGGCGCCGGCCGATCCGGGCACCCCCGCCGAAGTTCCCGGTTAACCGATTCGTGATGAACTCGTGGTCGCCGCGTTCTCGTTCTCGCAGCTCGCGCCCAGTTTCGCGTGAGCCTGCTCACAGCAACGCGTTATATCGTCTTTCTGTCAGCCGGATGTCAGCGTCGCGTCAGCCGAGGCTCATACGGTTCTCATGGCCGCAGCGCGGCGGCCGTCGACCGCCAACCCGTCGACCGTAGACCCTAGGGGGATCCATGGCTTCAATCGCACGATGGTGTTTCCGGAACAGAGGCAAAGTACTCGCGATCTGGGTGATCCTGCTGCTCGGCATCGGGATCGGCGCCAATCGCTGGGGCGACTCGTACAACACGTCGTTCTCCATGCCCGGCACCGACTCCACCAAGGCCCTCTCGCTGCTGCAGAGCATGGACGCCAAGGCCGCGGGGGACAGCGACCAGATCGTGCTGCACTCGCTCGGCGGCACGAAGCTGAGCGACCCGGACGTGCAGCAGTCCGTCGAGGCGATGCTCGGCAAGGTGGGCAAGATCCACGGCGTCGTCGGCGTCACCGACCCGTACGCCGAGGTCGGCGGCAAGCCCAGCGGCGCGATCAGCTCCGACGGCACCATCGGCTACTCGACGGTGCACTTCCAGGGCAACCAGAGCGACATCAACCTGGACGACGTCAAGAACCTGGTCAGCACGGCGCAGGCGGCGGCGGACTCCAAGCTCGAGGTCGAGCTCGGCGGCGTGGACATCTCCGGCACCGAGCAGTCCAGCACCGGCAGTTCCGAGCAGGTCGGCTACCTCGCCGCGCTGGTCGTGCTGCTGCTCGCGTTCGGCTCGCTGGTCGGCGCGCTGCTCCCGATCGTCATCGCCATCTTCGGCCTCGGCGTCGGCACGTCGCTGATCGTCATCGCCTCCCACGGCATGACGATCCCCGCGCTCGCGCCGATCCTCGCCGCGCTGATCGGCATCGGCGTCGGCATCGACTACGCGCTGTTCATCGTCACGCGCTTCCGCAACGGCGTGAGATCCGGTCTGACGCATGAGGACGCGGTCGTGCGCTCCCTCGACACCTCGGGCCGCGCGGTCGTCTTCGCCGGAACCACGGTCTGCATCGCGCTGCTCGGCATGCTCACCACCCGGATGAGCTTCCTGTCCGGCACCGGCATCGGCGCCGCGATCGCCGTGGCCACGGTCGTGCTCGCCGCGATCACGCTGCTGCCCGCGCTGCTCGGCTTCCGGTGGATCGGCAAGCGCATCCTGTCCCGCGGCGCCCGCAAGAAGCTGCGCGCGTCCGGCCCGATCACCGGCGAGCCGACCGGCGTGTGGGCGCGCTGGGCCAAGGTCGTCGAGAAGCGGCCGAAGATCCTCGCGCTGATCGCCGTGGTCATCATGGGCGTGCTGCTGATCCCGACGCTCTCGGTCCGCCTCGGCTCCTCCGACCAGGGCAACGACCCGAGCAGCACCACGACGCGCAAGGCCTACGACCTGCTGGCCGAGGGCTTCGGTCCCGGCTTCAACGGTCCGCTGCTGGTCGTCACGCAGATGGGCACGGACAGCGACCAGGCCGCGGTGACCGCGCTGGCGGACAAGATCCGCACCCGGCCGGACGTGGTCGCGGTCATCCCGGCGCCGTTCGTCTCCGGCTCCACGATCAGCACGATCACGGTCGTCCCGGGCAGCTCGCCGGAGGCCGTGGAGACCACGAACCTGGTCAACGACCTGCGCGACAACATCATCCCGCCGATCGAGCAGGGCACGACGATGCACGCCTACGTCGGCGGCACGACGGCGATCTACGAGGACTTCGCCAGCGTGATGAAGTCCAAGATCCCGCTGTTCGTCGGGGTCGTGGTGCTGCTCGGCTTCCTGCTGCTGATGGTCGCCTTCCGCTCGCTGCTGGTCCCCCTGGCCGCGGCGGTGATGAACCTGCTGGCGGCCGGCGCGTCCTTCGGCGTGATCGTCTGGATCTTCCAGTACGGCCACGGCTCGGACTCGCTCGGGCTCGGCGCGGCCGGTCCGGTCGAGGCCTGGCTACCGGTGATGATGCTCTCGATCCTGTTCGGCCTGTCCATGGACTACCAGGTGTTCCTGGTGTCCCGGATGCACGAGGAGTGGGTGCACACCGGGGACAACCGGTGCGCGGTGCGGGTCGGCCAGGCCGAGACCGGCCGGGTGATCACGGCCGCGGCCACGATCATGATGTGCGTGTTCCTGTCCTTCCTGCTGCTCGGCCAGCGCCCGGTCGCCGAGTTCGGCATCGGCCTGTCGGCGGCGGTCGCGCTGGACGCGTTCGTGCTGCGCATGCTGCTGGTCCCGTCGATCATGCAGCTGCTCGGCAAGGCGAACTGGTGGCTGCCGAAGTGGCTGGACCGGATCCTGCCGCACCTGTCCGTCGAGGGTGACGCCACCCCGCCGGTCGGCCGCGAGTTCGTGGACCCGGAGCTGTTCTCCACCCGGGCCGAGCGCAAGGCGGCGAAGGCGGCGGGGGCCGCCGTCTCGCTGCCGGGCCAGAAGTCCGGCGAGGCGGAGGACGCGGTCTCCAGCGGCCTGCGCTGACCGCGCACCGCACCTTCCGCGCAGTAGGTGAGTAACGCACGTGGCCCGGGCCGATCGCGAGGGGATCGGTCCGGGCCACGTGCGTGTAACAGCATTGCGGCAATCCTTCGATCGCAGCCCTATTTTCATGTGCCGCACAGGGTCGGCTCACCGCGCCCGGAAATCTTGGCTCTCGTTCCAGACAGGAATCGGACCGGATCGAGGGGAAAGACGCATGGCACGGACGGGTACAGGCTCCGGCAAACGGAAGATCGCGCTGCGCTTCGGCGCGGTCGCGCTGGCGGGCACGGCGGGCCTCGGCCTGCTGGCGGCGTGCTCGGGCTCGTCGTCGAGCAGCGGCGGATCGAGCAGCAGCACGCAGTGCGCGGCGGGCGGCGGCCAGGGCGGCGGCACGATGCCGACCGGCAACCGGCCGACCGGGAGCATGACCGGCACCCGCCCGACGGCGATGCCCAGCGGCATGAGCAGCGGCTCGATGCCGACCGGCGCGCGGCCCTCCGGCGGCGGCATGCCGAGCGGGGCGAGCGGCTGCGGCGGCGGCATGGGCGGCAACGGCGGCGGTGGCGGCCAGGCCGGCACCGCCCCGACGGCCACCGCGACCAGCAGCAGCTAGCGCCTAACGCGGCAGCGGCAGCAGGTAGATCGCGGCGGGTCCGGAGTCGCCGGGGTCGTCCGACTCGACGGGACGCACGTCCACGAGCCGGAACCCGTTCTTCGGGCTTCGCCGCGGCTCCGCCGCCCAGCACCCGCCGCGACGCCGGATTCGCGGCCTGCGGCGCCGAGGCGATCCCGCTGATCCGCGGATACAGCTCGCGGACCAGATCGCAGAAGGCGCCGATGACTGCCGTGCCGAGCCCGTAGCCGTACAGCTCGGGGTCGCCGATCAGGTAGTCGATCCCGGCGACGTCGGGCAGGCCGATCGTGCGGTCCCAGTCCGGGTGGTCGGCGTGCAGGTAGGTCTCGCAGAAGCCGACCGGCGCGCCGTCGGCCAGGATGAGGAACAGCCGCGCCGGATCGGTGCCGTCGATCGCCGGGCCGTAGTACGTGTCGAGCGCGCCGACGCTGTTGTCCTCGCGCGGCCACCAGCGGGCCACGTGCGGCGTGTCCAGCCACGTGGCCAGCAGCGGCAGATCCGCGCGCGCGAACGGTCGGAACGCGATCTCGGCCACGGCTCAGATCGCATCCCAGGGTGCCGCGTCGTACGCCAGTTGCAGCACCTTGACGAACTCGGTGACGATCGGCAGTTCGAGGTCGTCGATCCCGGTCACGGCCGCGATGCCGCGCGAGTTGGTCACGCACGCGCCCGCGTAGTCGCCGATGTCGTCGAGTGTGACGACGGCCGTGCGCGAGGGCAGGCCGTAGTCCGCGAGCCGCGGCGCCGTGAGCTGCATCGTGATCCCCGGCAGCACGTCCGCCTCCGGCCACACGACGCTCGACCCGGCCGCGTCGTAGAACGCGATGTTGGCGATGCCGGCCTCGGCCACGACACCGTCCGGCGAGACGAGCAGAGCATCATCGAAGCCTGCGTCGACGGCCCGGTCGATGTGGTAGCTCTGGCCGAAGTCGCCCGGCCGCTTGATGTGCGCGACCGTGCGCTCGTACCTGGCCGACTTCAGCCGCCGCGTGGCGTCGGCGGGCATCGTGTATGGCGGCCGCACCGTCACAAACACGCGCACGCCCCGCTTCTCGCCCGCGCTGCGCACGATCACCCGCACGGAACCGTCCGCGGCACCGGCCGTCGCCAGCGCGTGCCGGATCAGCTCCCTGACGCGCACGCCGCTCAGCGGCTCGCCGAACAGCGCCCGGTTCGCCTCGTCGAGCCGCGCGAGATGCAGCCCGAGCCCGCGCGTGCGGCCGCCGCGCACCTGCATGGCCGTGAAGTGGCCGTAGGTGTCCAGCGCCGCGTCCTGCAGCTCCTCGCGGCTCGGCTTGTGGCCGTCCACCTCGATCGTCGTCAACACGCCCCCTACGTTACCCGCGCGGACGGGGCCCGCCCTTCCCGAGGAGAGGCGGGCCCCGGTGTGGCCTAGCTCCAGGACCACTGCTGGTTCGACCCGCTGCCGCAGGTCCAGGTCTCGACCACGGTGCCGTTGGCCGTGGCCCCGCCCGTGACGTCCAGGCACAGCTCGGTGTTCGGTGCGCTGATGGTGCCGCTGGAGTTGATCTTCCACTGCTGGTTCGATCCGCCGTTGCAGCTGTAGAGGATCGTCGCGGCGCCCTTGCCGGTGGAGGCGCCCTTCACGGTCAGGCAGTACGCGCCGCCGTCGGTGTTGAGGGTGCCGCCGGAGTAGGTCCAGGTCTGGCCGGGGCCGTTGTGGCACGTCCAGATCTCTTCCTTGGTGTTGTCGGCGAAGGTGCCGCCGTAGGTGTCGAGGCACTTGCTCGACTGCGCGCTGATCAGCTCGCCCGGCCCGCTGCCGCCGCCGCTGCCTCCGCCACCGCCGCCGCCGGTGAAGCTGGACGGGTCGTAGCAGGAGTTGCTGGAGGAGTTGAACAGCGGCGTCGTGTCCACCGGCTCGCTGCTCGGCGGATTGATGATCACCGACTCCGAGTTCTGCGTAAGGTCGTCCTCGCAGTTGATGACGTCGTTGGAGTTGCCTCCCTGACCGCCGATCCAGAGGTCGATGTGGTAGAGGTTCGGTCCGCCGTCGGGGCCGGAGCCGGTCCAGTCCTCATCGCACTCGGTGCAGTCGTCCTCCATGATGAAGTACCGGTGCAGGTACGGGTAGTAGACGATGGTGCCGACGGGCAGTTCGGCCTGGTCGGTCGCGTAGGTGATCGGGTTCGAGTACGTGCCCGAGCCGCCCGCCGCGTTGTGGATGGTGTTGTAGCCCTCGTTCTCCGGGTAGGCGATCGCGTTCCCTGGGGGCGAGTTGTCCGGCCAGCCGTACAGCGTGACCAGGAAGTTGCGGGTGGTGCTGGCCTGGGCGGAGCCGGTGGCCGCCATCAGACCGAGCGTGGTCAGGGCGATCGTCAGCAGAGCGCCGACGAGCGCGGTCAGCCGTCGCTTGGTCAGCCGCATGCGTGGGTATCCTCTCTGTTCTCTCGCGCGTGGGTCCTTTCTCAGCCCTGGAGGATTCCGTAGACCTCTAGGTGTCCCTGGTCCCCGACGAACACCAGGCCGTCCGCGGTGGTCGGCACGGTGAAATGGTCGAACTCGCCCGGATCGAGGCCGTCCCGCCCCGGATCCGCGGCGCTGCTCCACAGTTGCTTCGCGACGTCGTCCGCGGCGAAGGCCCGCAACGTGGCCCCGTGCGTCTGGTCCACCGTCCACACCACGCCGCTGCCCGCCTTCCCGTCGTCCCCGGTCACCACCGGGATCGAGCCGGGGTACGAGAAGGCGAGCGGGGCCTCGGCGATGGGCGTGGCCGCGATCGTGCCGCCGGGCTGGAGCCGGTACTGCGTGAGCCGCGAGGTCGAGCCGCTGCCGTACACGTACGACGCGCCGCCCTGCGACCAGTACGCCCAGGTTCCCCACATGCCGCCCTGGACGGTGTCGAAGCTGAGCTCCTGCTTGATCGCGTCGATGTCGGTGCGCTTCTCCGTGGCCTGCTTGCACGGGGTCGGAACCGAGTGGTAGCGGCCGAGCGAGGCCTCGGAGAGCACGTACACCGCGCCGGTCTTGGAGGAGAGTACGAACTCGTGCTCACCCGGGATCACCAGCGGCGAGCCGGAGCCGAGATCCTGATCGTGCGCCGCGCGGCAGGTCTGGTCGAAGGGCGTGAAGTAGTCGAGGACGTGCAGCGTCCCCTGCTCCGGCACGACCTCGAGCACTGAGTCACCCGCGTCCCGGCCGCCGCGGTCCAGGTCGAACGGCCCGTTGCCGGTGACGAGGTAGAGGTGGCCGTGCGCGTCGACGGTGATGCCGCTCTCCGACTCCCACAGCCCGGCGCCCCACGCGTCCGGCGAGGTGTTGTAGACGACCTGCCGGGTCAGCGTCGCGGCCGAGTAGCCGAGCACCCAGCCGTGGTACGGCGCCCAGCCGCACCACGAGGCGAACCCGGCGTACACCACGCCGCCGACCTCGGTCAGCCCCATCCGCTGCTGCTCCTCGGTCGCCTTGAACGCGGCGCTGCCGTTCACGGCGTCAAGCCCTGATCCGCTCACCGACGCCGACACGACGGCGGGCGGATGGGTGTCGATCCCCGTGGCCAGGCCGAGCGCGTGCAGCCGGTACGTCAGCGCGCCCTGTTCGACGTCGAGCGCCATGACGTAGACGGTCTGCGCGGCCCAGTCGATGACCGGCGTGCCGGTGATGCCGACTTCCGGCGCGATCGAGTCGCACGTCCGGTTCTTCGCCACGCGGTCGGTCGCGGCCTGGAACGTGCGCGCGCCCGGCTGGAGCAGCGAGACGTGCCAGAACGGGGCCATGTGCGGGGACGTGGCGTCGGCGTCGAAGGCATAGACCGAGTCGTGCTCCGTCGCCACGATCACGACGTTGTGTTCGGCCCCGTCGATGAACAGTTTCGGCACGTACAGCGGCTGCGCGTAGATCTTGCCGTCGACCGGATAGCCGACCCGCTTGCCGAACCTGGCCGAGGACAGCGCGGTCTGACTGAGCGTCGGTTCCGCGTCGTCGAGCCCCAACCGGGAGAGGTCCCCGCGCGCCGTGAGCACCGCGTCCGCGGGTCCCGGCTTGAGCGCGATCCGGGTGGCCGCGGCGGGGTCGGGTCCCCCGATGCCCGCGGAGCCGGACGGGAGTGCGGCCCGACCCGGTCCCGCGAGCACCTGGGCGACGAGCAGTGCGATCACGCCGATGGCCGCGACGCCGGACAGGCCGTACGCGGCACGCCGCAGTGCGCGCCCTCGCCCGAGGAACACCGGACCTCCCAGGAATGGTGATTCCCGTAAGTTAGGTTTACTAACGTAGCCCGGAACGTACTCCGCCCCCGAAGGGTCGTCAAGGTCTGCGAAACGCGGGGGATCCCGGAACCGAGAGGCGCGCCGCTACTCGGCTTCGACGGCGACTTCCGGTTCGTCCGACTGCGCGGGCACCACGGCCGTGCGCACGTCTGCGTCGGCGTCGGCGGAATCCGCGTCGGCGTCGGCCGCGGGCTCGTCGGCACCCGGCCCCATACCCGTCTCGCCCTCGGCCCCCGCGGCGCGCAGCTCCCGGATCACCGCCCAGGCGATCGAGACCAGCGGCACCGCCACGACCGCGCCGAGCAGCCCCGCCGAGAGCGTCCCGGCGATCACCGAGACCGCCACCACCACCGGATGCAGCGCGACGGACCAGCCCATCACCAGCGGCTGCAGGATGTGCCCCTCGATCTGGCCGAAGACCACGATCAGCACCAGCACGATGACCGCCGTCGTCACGCCCTGGCTGGCCAGCGCCACGACCGTGGCCACCGCCATCGCGATGGGGGAGCCGACCAGCGGGATGAAGCTGGCGAAGAACTCGAGCAGGACCAGCGGCAGCACGAGCGGCACGTGCAGCAGTTTCAGCGCGATGCCGACCATGATCGCATTGGCCCCCGCGACCAGGATGATGCCGCGCGTGTAGCCCGCGAACGTGTGCCACGCGGCCGTGCCGCAGCGCTTCCAGGTCGGGCGCACCGTGCCGGGCAGCTGGTCCTGGAACCAGTGCCACATCTTGTCGCCGGAGTACGAGAAGAAGATCGAGCAGAACACCGCGAGCGCCAGCACCGTCAGCACGTCCACGATCCGGCCCGCGCCGTTCAGCGCCTGGTCCAGCAGCGTCGTGCGGTGCGCCGAGATGTACGAGGTGAGCTTGCCCTGCAGGTTGGACAGGGTGCTCGGGTTCACGTGGAAGGGCTTGGCCTCGAGCCAGTGCTCGATCCGGGTGACGCCGTTGTGGAACTCGCTGCTCAGGTTGCCCGACTCGTTCGCGACCGAGTTGCCCGCGAACCAGAACAGGCCGCCGAGCAGGCCGAGCCCGCCCAGCGCGGTGATCACCAGCGACAGCGACCGCGGCAGGAACCGGGCCAGCACGTTCACCGGCGGCCGCAGCAGCGAGGTGAAGATCAGTGCGATGAACAGCGCCACGAAGATCAGCTCGAAGCGCAGCGCCACCAGGAACAGCACGTACCCGGCCCCGCCGAGCAGCAGCAGCCGCCACGCGTAGTCCGAGACCTGACGCAGCCTGGGGCTGACCTCCCGTGGTCCGCCGCGCCCTTGCATCGTTGTCCAGCTCCTGACCGCTCTCGACTATCCGCCGTGGCCAAGGCTAGCGGTTAGGCTGCGGGTATGACCGACGACGCGAACCCCCTCGGCGCGTATCTGCGGGCCCGGCGCGAACTCGTGACCCCGGAGAGCGTCGGAATCCCGCAGCTCGGCGTGCGCCGGGTGCCCGGTCTGCGTCGCGAGGAGGTGGCGCTGCTCGCCGGGATCAGCGCCGACTACTACCTGCGGCTGGAGCAGGGCCGCGACCGCAATCCGTCGGTCCAGGTGCTCGAATCGCTGGCCCGCGTGCTGCGGCTGGACGAGGCGGGCACGGCGTACCTGCTCGGCCTCGGCGCCGACAAGCCGCGCCGGCCCCGCCGCCCGCGCGAGGAGGCCGTGCCGCCCGGGATCGCCAAGCTGCTCGGCACGCTCGCGCTGCCCGCCTTCGTGGAGGGCCGCTTCCTCGACGTGCTCGCCGCGAACCCGCTGGCCACCGCGCTCTCGCCGCGTCTGGTCGCCGGCCGCAACCGACTGCGCGACGTCTTCTTGGACCCCGCCGAGCAGGCGCTGTTTCCCGACTGGGAGCTGGCCACGGCGAGCCTGGTAGCCGGATTCCGCGACTCGGTCGGCCCGGACACCGACGACCCGCGCCACGTCGAACTCGTCGCGGAACTGTCGGCGGAAAGCGAGCGCTTCCGGACGCTCTGGGCCCGGCACGACGTCGAGGCACGCGAGGGAGCCCCGGTCCGGCTCCGGCATCCGCGGGTCGGCGAGCTCACGCTGAACCGGGAGAAGCTCGCGGTCGGCGGCGCCGAGGGCCAGATGCTCGCGATCTACCACGCCGACGCGGGCTCCGCGCACGCCGAGAAGCTCGAACTGCTCGCGTCCTATCAGGAGGGTCAGCTGGCGGCGCGCGTCGAGGAAGTCGTCTGAGCCGTCTGAAGGCTGCGGCGCATCGCGGTCAGCTGGGTCTGCAGCGCGCCGCGTCCCGCCGCGTAGCGCGAGGGGGTCAGCGGGCTGACGGGGGTGCCGAAGTCGGCGACCGCCTCGGCCGAGCGCTGCAGCCGCCGCACGCCGGTCCACAGCGGCGAGTGCCGCAGCCCGTCCGCGTTCAGCTTGATCGCGATCTCCTTGGCCAGCGCCGTGATCCGCCGCGCCGCCGCCGACGTCAGTGACCTGATCAGCGCCAGCACCGGCGTCGAGAGCGGCTCGGATGCGCACATCAGTTCGCCGTTGAGATCGCGCAGCACGTCCACCAGCGCGAGGATCCCCTGCCAGCGCGCCGATGCGACGATCGGCCCGCTCGCCTGCGCCGCCAGCTCGTACGCGTCGTCGAGCTCGGTGAGCAGCTCCGCGAGCGCGGCCGCCGCGACCTGCTGACCCTGCGCCGAGAGCACGGGCATCGACGGCAGCTCGAAGTCCGGGACCTGCCCGACCAGCTCGCGGCGCACGGCCGTGGCCGCCATCCCGAGCTGGATCTGACGGCCGAACACCCGCGGCCAGTCGGCGGCCTGCGGAACGTGCGTCGGGATCAGGGTCCGCTGCACCTCGCCGTCGCCCAGGCTGATCTGGTGCACCCCGGACGCCGCCGCGGACGCCCCGACGCCGACGAGCCGGCGCGGCCGGGCGATCCCGGCGGTCAGCCCGGAGCGCAGCGTCGAGGCGACCTCGCGCTCCTCCAGGCCCGCCGCCCGCGCCGCGCGGCCGAGTTCGGCCTCGACCTCGGCCCGGTCCAGCAGGCCGCTGCCGACGAGCGTGCCCAGGCTGTACGCCGCCCGGTTCAGCGTGTCGTTGCGGGTGCCGATCCGCGCCGACTCGACCCGCGCGATCTCCCGTTCGAGGGCCGTGCGCGCGTACGCCCCGCCCAGCTCCGCGCGCACCGGTCCGAGCGCCGACGCCAGCGAGAGCGGCTCGCCGGGCAGCGGCCGGTCCTCGATCGGGCGCAGCAGCGTACTGATCCAGTCCGGCAGCGGCGCGATCGGCGCGTCGTCGATCACCTCGTACCGCACGCCGTCCACCCGCGAGCCCGGCGCGACCACGTAGCCCCCGACGCCGCGCGTGTCGATCAGCGGCCCGAGCCGGCGCACGGTGTTGCGCGGCGGCGCCCCGTCCACCGGCGGCCGGAAGTACAGGTGGCGTCCGCCGCTGGCCGTGCGCACGCTGAAGGTGCGCGGCAGCTCCCCGCCGTGCTCCGCCGCCAGGTCCAGCAGCACCAGCCAGCCGTCCGACGCCCCGTCGGCCGCCTCCTCGTCCCCCTTGGCGACATCGAGGTCGACGACGACCAGGTTGCTCGGCCCGCAGGCGACGCCGTAGTTCGCGCCAGGGCTCTGCGTCAGCTGCCGAAGCCGCAGCGGCGAGGTGGTGGCCGCGTGCTCCCAGTCCCGCGGCACCGCGGGCACCTTCGTCCCCGGCCGCAGCGGGAACAGCGCGAAACCCCGCGCCATCAGCTCGGACGGTGTATCGGTCCGGCCGGTGGCCGACGCGTGCTGCTCGGTCATGGCAATCCCTCCTTCGAACAAGTGTGCTACTGATTCGCGGCGTAGGCAAGAGCACTGCGCTAGCCTGCTGAACGTGACGAATCCCGCAGACCTGGACCCCCGCGACCGCAATCGGTTCATGCTGGAGAAGATCCGCGCCGACGGCCCGGCGCCGTACCAGGAGAGCCGGTACGTGCTGCGCGTGCTGTCGGTTCCCGGCCGCAGCAGCGGACAGCCGCGCACGTTGCCGATCGCGGTCCCGATGGTGGAGGGGGAGCGCTACCTGTGCGCGCCGAACCGCCGCCGCGACTGGGTGCGCAACCTGCTCGCCGCGGGCGGGGCGTGCGAGATCGAGGGCGACCCCGAGCCGCGGCACCGCGCCGTGCTCGTGGAGGACGACTCGGCCGCCGTCGCGGTGAGCACCTACCTCACCAGCCTCGGCCGCCCGTCCGCCGAATGGCCGTTCCCGGTCGACGCGCCGGTGCCCGAGATCGCCGAGCACCTCGGCGAGATCGCGGTCTTCCGGCTGGAGCCCGTCCCGGCGTAGTCCGCCGCCCGATCTCCCGCTCACGGCGTGTTCCGCCCCTGTCATCGCCCCTGATCTGCGACGATGCGGAACATGAAGATCATCAGCACTTCAGCGACCCTGCTGACCACGATGCTCGCCATGTCCGCCGGTGCGGCGTCCGCCTCCGCCGCCGCACCGCGCGTCGCCGCGAACGACCTGAACATCGCCGTGACCCAGGGCTCCGCCTCCGTGGTCGGCGGCACGTCGGTCTCGTTCAAGGGCACCTACTCCTGCAACGACGCCCTCGGCGCGCACGACGTGACCATCACCGTCGCGCTCGGCCAGGGCAACGCGCACGGCGGCCACACCGCCACGCTCAACGTCCCGTGTCAGCAGACGGACAAGGCGTGGTCCGTCACCGTGCCGTTCAGCGGCGCCAAGGCGGGCACCGAGGTGGACGCCGAGGCCACCATCGTCGACGACTACCTGCGCGCCACGGCCGACACCCGGCTCATCGCGCACACCGCGTTCATCAAGGCCAACCCGACCGCGAGCGTCGCCTCCGACGGCACCGTCACGCTCACCGGCACCTACGGCTGCTCGGACACCGAGACCGGCGACGTGGTCGCCGAGGTCAACCAGATCCAGGCCGGGGGAGCGGCGGCGATCGGCGTCGCGGCCTTCACCGTCGCCTGCCCGGCCACCAACGCGCCGTGGAGCGCGAACGTCGCCATGGCCCGCATCCCGATCTCCTCCACCAACCCGACCGAGCAGAGCTTCACGCTCACCTGGGGCGACGGCCGCGCCCGGATCCTCAGCAGCGGCGAACTCGGCTAGCCGGCGCTGAGGCGGAAGCATTGGGCCCTGCGGCGCGTTGCCACCATCGATCGATCACCGTGATACGAAGACGGAGGCAACGTGCCGCAGAGTTCGCAGCCCCTGCGCAGACTCGGATTCCTCACCATCGGCCTGTTCGACGAGGCCGATCCGCGGTCGGGCCACGAGACCACGCTGAGCATCATCGAACTCGGCGAACAACTCGGCTTCGACAGCGCCTGGGTGCGGCACCGGCACCTGCAGTACGGCATCTCCTCCCCGGTCGCCGTGCTCGCCGCGGCCACGCAGCGCACGAGCCGGATCGAGCTCGGCACGGCGGTCATCCCGCTCGGCTGGGAGAACCCGCTGCGGCTCGCCGAGGACCTGGCCACCGTCGACATCCTCTCCGGCGGACGGCTCAACCCCGGCATCAGCGTCGGCCCCCCGATGCACTACGACACCGTCAAGGACGCCCTCTACCCGGACACCGCCGACGCCGAGGATTTCAGCTACGCACGCGTCGAACGCCTGCTCGCGTTCGTGCGCGGCGAGAAGGCCAGCGACTTCAGCGGCACCGTCGGGATCGAGAACTTCTCCGACCGCGTCCAGCCGCACGCCGCCGGGCTCGCGCAGCGCATGTGGTACGGCGGCGGCAGCCTGCGTTCCGCGCAGTGGGCCGGCGAGCACGGCATGAACCTGCTGACCAGCAGCGTCGTCAAGGCGGAGGAATCAGAGGACTTCGCCGAGATCCAGCAGGCCCAGATCCGCACGTACCGCGCCCACCACCCGGACGGCGAGCGGGCCCGCGTGTCGCAGGGCCTCGTCGTCATCCCGACCGACTCCGCGTCGGCCGAGCAGAAGGCCAAATACGAGGCCTACGTCGCCGGCCGCACCCCGCGCACCGCCACCCCGCAGGGCCCGGCCCGCATGATGTTCGCGCGCGACCTGGTCGGCAGCAGCGCCGAGATCGCCGAGCAGCTGTACGCGCACGCGGGCTTCCGCGAGGTGGACGAGGTCGCCTTCGCGCTCCCGTTCAGCTTCGAGCACGCCGACTACGTCCAGATCCTCACCGACATCGCCACGAAGCTCGGCCCGGCCCTCGGCTGGAACCCTGCGTCCTCCTGATGCCCCGCGCCGTCATCACGCCGTCGGCGGCCGCGGTGCCCCGGTCGGGTTGCTCAGCAGCCCGCCGGGCTCGGTCGGCCGGTCCACCGCGGTCAGCGGCGTCGCCACGTCCTCCAGCGACTTGCCCTCCGCGTCCACGCCCAGCGTGAACTCGACGATCGCGCCAGCCAGCATCACGGCCGCGCCGATCAGATAGCCGATCCACAGCTTCGAGTGGTGCTCCAGGTAGTCCGGCGTCCGCCCGGTCGTGTCGCCGATCAGCTTGCCGTAGAACCACGGGCCGAACGCGCCGAAGCACTGCGCGATCGCGAAGAACACCGCGATCGCCTTCGCCCGCACCTCCACCGGGAAGATCTCACTCACCGTCAGGTACGCGGCGCTCGCCCCGGCCGACGCGAAGAAGAAGATGAAGCACCAACAGATCGTCTGCGTCAGCGCGGTCAACTGCCCGGTGTGGAACAGCATGGCGCTGATGGCGAGCGCGACCCCCGAGATCAGGTACGTGCCGGAGATCATCATCCGGCGCCCGATCGTGTCGAACAGGTGCCCGAGCAGCAGCGGACCGAGCAGGTTGCCCAGCGCGAACGCCATGAAGTAGTACGCCGTATTACCTTCCGAAACGCCGTAGATCTTCGTCAACACGAGCGAATACGTGAAGAAGATGGCGTTGTAGAGGAACGACTGCGTGATCATCAGCGAGGCGCCCAGCACCGACCGGCTCGGATAGCGCCGGAACAGTGTCTTCGTCAGCGTCCAGTAGCCGACGCTGTCCGCGGGCAGGATCTCGATGGCCTTCTTCTCGTCGACCGGTTCGAGTGTGCCGCCCGACTGCAGCGTCATCTCCTCGATCCGCGACACCGCCGCCTCGGCCTCGTCCACCCGGCCGTGCATCACCAGCCAGCGCGGGCTCTCCGGCAGGTTCCGCCGCACGAACAGGATCACCAGGCCGAGCACCGGGCCGAACAGGAAGCCGATGCGCCACGAGTAGCTGACGTCCAGATGCTTGATCACGCCGATGGTCAGCACCGACGCCAGGAACGCGCCCGCCCAGTACGTGCCGTTCACCGCGATGTCCACCCGGCCCCGGTAGCGCGCCGGGATCAGCTCGTCGATCGCCGAGTTGATCGCCGCGTACTCGCCGCCGATACCCGCACCCGCGATGAACCGCGTCGCGTCCAGGTAGAACACCCACCCTTGGCCCCGCCCGAACGTCAGCGCGCTCAACCCGCCGCCGATCAGGTAGACCCCGAGCGTGATCATGAACAGGTTGCGCCGTCCCCAGCGGTCCGAGAGGTTGCCGAAGAACAGCGCGCCGAAGACCTCGCCGAGCAGGTAGACCGTGCCGACGGAGAACGCCACCGACCCGGCGCCCATGTTCAGCGCCCGCGGATCGGTCAGGTACGGGCTCACGTTGCTCGCGATGCTGACCTCGAGCCCGTCCAGGATCCAGGCGACGCCCAGCGCCACCACCATCATCGTGTGGAAGCGGGACCACCCGAGCCGGTCGATGCGCGCGGGCACCAGGCTCCTGATCCCGCCGCCGAACGTCGCCGGTTTGCTGAGCGTGGCCATCGTGGGCACCTCGTTTCGCGCCGATCGGGCAGATCAGGCAGGTCGAGCGGGTCGGACGGAGGAATTGCGATACTCCGGATTGCCCGCATCGCCCCGAGGGAAACGTCCGGCGGCCGCCCCGCGCGGCGACCGCACCGCCGAACGCGTGAACGGGACTCTGCTCTCCACCGGTCTCACCGAGCCGTGGTCAGCCGTCTCGCCGAGCCGTGGTCCCCTGTCTCGCCAAGCCGTCGCGCGCTGTCTCACAAACCCTTCAGTGATGTCTCAAAGACCAGGTCAGCGGCTTGCAACGGCTCACGCTGTCTCACGACCCCGCCGAACTGTTGTCCTGCCACGTCCGAGGCGGCAGAGTCTTAACCAGCCCACCCGCACACGCCACGGGGGCCGTGCTCGGGTCAGTCCCTACAGGGGAGTGCCGGTGTCGTCACGCCATCGACGACACCGGCACGGGACGCTTTCTTCTCGGGGCCGTCTCATTAGACTCATCCCGGTGACAGCCATCATCCCGGCCGACCTTCCGGCGCGACTCGACGAGCTGGTGCGAGCGGTCGGCGGCCGCGCCGCCACCGATCCCGACGAGATCCAGAACTTCTGCCACGACGAGCACTCCTACGTGACGCCGGGCCGCCCGTGCGCCGTCGTGCACGCCGAATCCGCCGCCGACGTGCAGGCCGCCGTGCGCTGGGCCGCCGAGCACCGCGTCCCGGTCATCCCGCGCGGCGGCGGCACCGGCATCGTCGGCGGCACCGCCACCACGGACGGCTGCCTCGTCATCTCCGTGGCCCGGATGACCCGGATCGTCGAACTGTCGCCGCAGGACGAGATCGCCGTCGTCGAACCCGGCGTGATCAACGCGCACCTCGACCGCGCCGCACGTGCCCACGGCCTGATGTACGCGCCGGACCCCAGCTCGTACGAGACCTGCACGATCGGCGGCAACCTCGCCACCAACGCGGGCGGCCTGCGCTGCGTCAAATACGGCGTCACCCGCGACTCCGTGCTCGGACTCGAGGCAGTCCTCGCGAACGGCGAACTGATCCGCACCGGCAGACGGACGGTCAAGGGCGTGACCGGCTACGACCTCACCGGCCTGCTCGTCGGCTCCGAGGGCACGCTCGGCGTCATCACCCAGGCCACCCTGCGCCTGCGCCCCGCCCCCAAACACCCGCCCGTCACCGTCGCCGCCGAGTTCGCCAGCGTGGTCGACGCCGCCGAGGCAGTGTGGGCCATCGTGCGCGCCAGCGTCGGCCCGAGCCTGCTCGAACTGATGGACCGCGCCACCCTCGAAGCCCTCGACGACTGGCGCCACATCGGCCTCGACCCCAAGACCAACGCGATGCTCCTGTGCCAAGCCGACGGCCCCGACGCCGCCGCGGCAGCCGAGACCATGGCCGACTGCTGCCGAGCACAGGCCGCGTCCGTAGTCGCCGTCTCCGACGACGAGGCCGAAGCAGCCCAGCTCCTCGACATCCGCCGCATGGCCTTCACCGCCATCGAACGCATGGGCGCCTGCCTCATCGAAGACGTCTGCGTCCCCAGGTCCAAACTCCCCGACATGTTCGCCGCCGTCGAACGCATCGCGAAAGCCCACGACCTGGCCGTCCCCACCGTCGCCCACGCCGGCGACGGCAACCTCCACCCCGTCTTCGTCTTCCCCCGCGGCCCCGTAATCCCCGCCCAAGTCTGGACCGCCGCCGAAGAGGTATTCCGCGCCGCCCTGGACCTAGGCGGCACCCTGACCGGCGAACACGGCGTAGGCACCCTCAAACGCCACTGGCTGAAGGAGGAACTAGGCGACGCCACCATGGCCGCACAATTGGCCGTGAAGCACGCGCTGGACCCGCTGGGCATCATGAATCCGGGGAAGGCCGTCTGAGGGTGCTGCGTGGGGCCAGCGTTCTGAAAATCGCCGCTCCGCGACTGTAGAAATAAGGCGCGCGGGGCTGACGCTCGGGTCGGGTTGCATCGGCGGCCTGCGGTTGCGTGTTCGGCCCTACCTACGCCGCCGACACTCCGCTTCGCTCCGTGTCGGCGGCTACGTCCGGGCCGATTACTTATTACTTACCCCGCCCACCCGCCCCAGCCTTCGGCCCGCTACCTTCGCTCCCTCGTCGCTGACGCTCCTCAGTCACTACGTCCGCGAGCCTGCGGCGTTGGCGCACGACGTCCGTACATCTGACGTCGGGAACGAGCGTAGTGGCGGCGACGTAGGTAGGGCTGGTCGTTGAGCGTGGGCCGGAGCATCTGCCGCTGCCGCTGTCGGAGGCTCGACTTACCATCGGGGTATGGGCTCCGAGGCGGTCCGGGTGGGGCGTCACCTGCTGCGGGCTAAGGATCTGGCGGACGCGCGGTATGCCGAGCCGTTGACGGTGGATGACTTGGCGCGGGCGGCGGGGTATTCGCGGGGGCACTTCAGTAAGGAGTTTCGGCGGGTGTTCGGGGAGTCGCCGCACGCCTATCTGCTCACGCGGCGGTTGGAGCGGGCGGCGGCGTTGTTGCGGACTACGGACTACGCGGTGGCGGACATCTGCTTCATGGTGGGACTGCAGAGCGTCGGGTCGTTCACGACGAGCTTCGTGCGGATGTACGGGCTCAAGCCGACGGACTATCGGGCGGCGTTCCCGCCTGCCTCGCAGTTCGCGCTGATCCCGTGGTGCGTGCAGCGGGCATACGGTCGGCCTAAGCACCGGACGTTTCGAGAAGACCGGGCGGAGACGGCGAACTAGCGTTGGAATCGTCAAACGGTTCGCCCAATCAGTTCGATCGCGGAGGCTGCCATGTCGTATCAGATCGCCAACTACCAGGTGCTCGTGCATGACCAGGACGAGGCGCTGGACTTCTACGTCAACAAGCTCGGCATGGAGGTCCGCGCGGATGTGACCGTGGCGGAGCTCGGGAACTTCCGGTGGCTCACGGTGGGGCCGGTCGGGCAGGACACGGCGATCGTGCTGATGGCGATCCCGGGCGAGCCGATCATCGACCAGGAGACGTCCGGGCAGATCAGGGAGCTGCTGGCCAAGGGTGTGGGGAGCACGGTGTTCCTGGCCACGGACGACTGCCGGGCGGCGTACGAGGAGCTGTCGGCGCGCGGGGTCGAGTTCCAGGAGAAGCCGGAGGAGCGGGTGTACGGGATCGACGCCGGGTTCCGGGATCCGTTCGGGAACCAGTTCCGGCTGACGCAGGTGCGGACCGGCTGGGAGGGCTAGCCGAAGGGGCACGGCCGCGGTGCGGACGGGGACGAGGGCGGGACACTCCTGACTCGCGGCGGCCGGTCTGTTCATGTGCTAACTTGCCCGGGTTGACGGCTGTCGGCCGTCGACTGGGGCGAGGGGCGAGGGACAGGGGCTCGGGGGAGATGACCACGTCGGGGGCGGCGAAGCGTAGGAGGCGGGCGCGGGTTCGGGCGGCGGCGCTGGCGGCGGGGTCCCGTCGCGGTGGGGACGAGGGGCGCGGCGGCCGCAGTGGAGGAAGGGCCCGTGGCGGCGGCGTGCTGCCACGGGCGGCGACGGTTGCGGACGGGTTTGATCGATGGCTGACGTCGTTGGGGACGTTGCGGCTGGCGGGAGTGTTGCTCGGGATCGCGGTGTGCGTCGCGGCGTTGTTCGGTGTGCTGCTGGACGGCCGGGAGCGGGCGCAGCATGCGTATGAGAGCGCTCAGGTCTGCACGGCGGGGTCGGCGGGATCGGTAGGGTCCGCGGGGGCGACGGGCGACTGCGTGGTTCTGCTCGACGCGACGATCTCGGGCAAGTCGGTGACCGGGGGGAAGGGGCCCCACGAGTACCTCCTCACGCTTGATGGACCGGATCCGGTGTCCGGGCAGTTCACCGTGCTGAAGGAACCTGCGTGGGACGGTATGGACGTCGGGGACGGGGTTGTCGCGACGGTGTGGAAGGGGCAGGTCGTGCGCATTGCCGACGGCTCGATCGCGGTGGATACGTCGTTGGCGCCGTCGGTTCAGTCTGCGATCTTCGTGGCGCTGTTGGCCTCGTCGGTCGCCTGGATCGTGGCCTTCGGGCTTTTCGCGGTACGGATCTTCGAGGCGGGTCGTGGGCGCGCGCTCGGGTGGAGTCGTGTTCTGGTTCCGGTCGACCTGGTGGCGGCGCTGAGCGTGTTCGTCTTCCCGTTCGGCTCGATCGCGGGCTCCACGGGCGGGTCGGCGCTCGCGGCGGTGCTCGGGGGAGTCGGGTGCAGCGCGCTGGCGGGGGGTTATTTCGTCGTGGACTGGATCCGCAAGAGGGACAAGCGGGATGCGGAGGCTACGCTTCTCGGCCGCCCGGTCTGACCAGGCCGGTTTCGTAGGCGTAGACGACGACTTGGGCTCGGCTGGCTAGGTTGAGCTTGGTCATCACGCGGTAGATGTGCGTCTTGACGGTGGCCTCGGCGAGCATCAGTTGCGCGGCTATCTCGGTGTTCGACAGGCCGGTGCCGACCATGCGCAGCACGTCGAGTTCGCGGCTGGTCAGTTCCTCGGAGGGACGGCGGGCGGTGGCGGCGGGGTCCACAGCCGAGGGAGGCAGCGATTGGTCGGGGGACGATGTGGCGGACTCGGCCTGTGCCGCCGCCGCGGCTGCTGCTGCCTCCGCTTCCGCTGCCGCCGCGGCCTCGTCGTGGCGCTGCTGGAAGGCCTCGACCAGGCGGCGGGTGATGTCGGGGGTGAAGGCCATGTCGCCGGAGGCCACGGCGTCGACCGCGGCGAACAGGCGTGCCGCCGGAGTGCTCTTGACGAGGAAGCCGCTGGCGCCCGCGCGGAGGGCGTTGTGGACGTGTTCGTCGAGGTCGAAGGTGGTCAGCACGAGGATCCTCGGCGGCTCGCGGTCGTCGCGTTCGGCGGCGGCGAGGATCTCTCTGATGGCGGTGATGCCGTCCATGCCGGGCATCCGGATGTCCATCAGGATCACGTCGGGGACCAGTTCGGCGGCCGTGCGCACCGCCTCGAAGCCGTCGCGCGCCTCGGTCACGGTGTAGCCGTTCGGCGCCGCCCGCAGCAGCGCCGCGAGGCCTGCTCGCACAAGATCCTGGTCGTCAACCACGAGCACGAGCGTCACGGTCCTGATGATATGCGAGCAGCCTTCGGCCAGTCTACCTCCGGGCTTAATGGCAACATGAGGATGACCGAGTAGCCGCCGCCGGGGCGTGGTCCGGCGGCGAGTTCGGCGCCGCAGATGGCCGCGCGTTCGCGCATTCCGATGAGGCCGAGGCCGGCGCCGCCGCGCCGCAGCTGGTCCGGGAGCAGCGCGGCCGCGGTGTCGGGCGACGGGGGGTCGCGGTGCGGGGGAGTGTCGTTGAGTACGGATATCCGCAGGCCGGAGCGTTCGTAGGCGAGGTGTACGCGGGTCGTGGCGCCGGGCGCGTGCTTGGCGACGTTCGTCAGCGCCTCCTGCACGATCCGGTACGCGCACGCGTCGGCGGCCGGGGTCAGCGATCGCCGCTCGCCGGAGATCTCGGTGGCCACCGGCACGCCCGTGGCCCTGGCGCGTTCGATCAACTCCAGCAGCCGGTCGAGGCTGAGCGCCGGTGTATATTCGAGCTCTGAATCTTGGGGCGCCAGCGTTTCCGGGCGCAGGACCGTCAAGAGGTTGCGCATCTCGCCGACGGCGTCCCGGCTCGCGGCGGCGATGAGGCCGAGCGATTCGCGCGCCTGGTCCGGGTCGGAGTCGAAGACGTAGTGCGCGAGTTCGGCCTGCACGCCGATCACCGAGATGTGGTGCGCCGCGGCGTCGTGCAGTTCGCGCGCGATCCGCACCCGCTCGTCGAGCGCGGCACGTTGCGCGATCAGCTCCTGCGCCCCCTCCAACTGCGTGGTCAGCTCGGCCAGCCGCCGGTTGCGCAGGGACAGGCCCCTGATGCTCGCGCCGAGGCCCCAGGCCAGGCCGGGGGCGATCACGGCCTCGAAGAGCGAGCCGAGCACGGGGGAGTTCGGCGTCGTCAGCCCGCCGGCGAACATCAGCCCCGCCACCAGCAGGCACGCGTACGCGCTGGTCCGGGTGCGCGCGACCATCGAGATCGTGGCGAAGGCGAGCAGCGGGCCGTAGAAGTCGAGCGTGGTCGCGTATCCGACGGCCAGGTACCACGCGTACGTGGCGCTGCTGAATCCGAAGACGGTCAGCGGATAGCGCCGCCGGAAGGTCAGCGGCAGCAGCACGGCGGCGCTCAGCAGGATGCCGCGCAGGTCGAACTCGTGCCGGTTCGGCACCGTCCAGTCGTGGCCGACGGAGGTCGTCGCGGCGAGCAGGGCCAGCGCGAGCAGCCCGTCCACCAGGAGTACGGGCAGTCGGGCGGCCGCCGTGCCGAGCCGTGCCAGCGATCTGAGCACGGCGTCAGCGTAGCGAAGGACGGGAGCGAGGAGAAAAGTGCTACACGGCGCCGAGCAGGTGGCTCGCGCGGCGCAGCGGGGCGGAGGCGAGGGTGCCGGTGTAGTTCACGATGAAGTCGCTGTTCGGGTCGGCGTCGGTCGTGGTGGCGATGACGTTGTCGAGCGCGTCGGTCATGTCGATGGACTGTGCGCCGGCCGCCTGGAGCGAGCCGCGGTTGATGCTCGCGTTCGTGAAGCCGATCGCACCGAAGTCCGGCAGCGTGGTGATGTCGGACCCGGCGGTCACGGCCTCGGCGACGATCTCGGCGCTGGCGTTCTTGCCGACCGGCAGCGTGGCCGGGTTGCGCACCGTCCAGCGCTGCGTCCAGTCCGTGAGCACCATGACGTACTTGCCGTGCGGCTGGGCCACGATCGAGGACGACATCTGGTCGCCCGCCGCGACCGGCGCGCCGTAGACCTGCACGCTGTTCGCGGGATACGTCTCCCACCAGGCGAATTGCTGCGGCGTGCCCTTGGAGCAGTCCACGCCGGTCCCGTCCTGCTCGACGCTCGTGCTGCCCCAGCCGTCCAGGCCGACCCAGAACCCGACGATGCCGTTCGAGGTGCAGGTCACGCTCGGTTCGATCCAGTTCGCCGATACGGAGGTGTACGTGCCGCCGGTCACCGCGTACCCGGCCCAGTTCGTGCTCTTCATCGTGCCGGACGACTTGCCCGAGGTCTTGCCGGGCGGCGTGTGGTGGTCGCGGACCGCGTGGGACAGCAGGCTGAGGCTGCTCGCCGGGATGCTCACGCCGCTCACGCCGCGGGCGTCCGGGGCTTGGCCCGCCGCGCTCGCCGCGCTCGCCGCGTGCGCCGTGTCGGTGCCGGCCGCGCAGGCCAGCGCGGCGAGCAGCGCCGCGGAGAGTGCTCGGTTCTTCAGCATGCGTCGTCCTCGACTGTGCGGGGGCCCCACGTACGTGACGCCTTGTCAGATATCCTGACAATCCGTACCCAGACGCGATCAACTCACGCATATCAAAGGTAAGCGTCACCCGCCCAGCCGCGCCGCTATCCTCGTGGCGTTTTCGCGGCTATCGAAATGAGAGCGGGAGAGTAGTGATGAGCTGGCATCGGCACCCGGGCATCCGCACCGGCGAGCAGTTGACCCTCGGCGAGCGGTCCGCCGACCGGATGCGCAACGGAATGGGCTCGTGGGCCTTCGTGTTCGGCGCCCTCGGGTTCCTGGCCGTGTGGATGCTGATCAACCGGAACTCGGGCTTCGACCCGTACCCCTTCATCCTGCTGAACCTCGTGCTGTCCTGCGTCGCCGCGCTGCAGGGGGCGATCCTGCTGATCGCGGCGAAGCGCTCGGACCAGATATCCAGCGAGCTCGCCCAGCACGACTACGAGACCGACTGCCAGTCCCGCGAGGTCCTCAAGACGCTCCAGGAGGAGTTCGGCGAGCTGCGGCGGCAGCACGCCGCGCAGAGCGAGCAGCTCACCGAGGCGCTCGCTCTGCTCAACGCGAATTTCAGCAGATGATCACTGGTTGACGACGATCGAGTTGAAGTCCGGCGCGTAGGCCGAGCCGTTCGAGATCTCGATCGTGTTGGAGCCTGCCTTCAGCGGGAAGTACGCGGTCACCGAGCCCGGCGTCGAGAAGTCGCCGGTCGGGGTGAACACGTTCGTCTGCACGACCGTGCCGTTGACCGTGAAGGTGGCGGAGCGGCCGGCCGTGCCGGAGGTCCCGTCGCAGTACACGATCTGCACCGGGTAGACGCCCGCCTTGGTCGCGGTCACGCCGGTGTACGTGAGCGTGCCGCTGGCGTTGCCGACGTAGCCGACCTTCTGGCCGCCGGTGCACGCGCTGCAGCTCTGCACGACCGCGCCGCCGGCCAGCGTGGCCGACGCGGCGAGGTACGTCGTCGAGGAGGTCGTCGGGTTCGTCGGCACGGTGATCGCGTCGAAGTCCGGTGCGTACGCGGCCGAGTTCGAGAACTCGATCGTGTTCGAGCCGGCCTTCAGCGGCAGCGAGACGGTCTCCGAGCCCGGGTTGGCGAAGCTGCCGGTCGGCACGTCGGCGAGCGTGCCCGCCGCGGCGCCGTTGACCGTCAGCGTGGTCGAGCGCCCGACCGTGCCCGCGGTGCCGTCGAGGTAGCCGACCTGCACCTCGTAGTTCCCGGCCGTGCTGACGTTCACGTTGTTGAAGGTCAGCGTGCCGCCGCTGCCCACGAAGCCGACCTTCTTGCCGCCGAGGCACGAGTTGCAGCTCGCGACCGCGGCGCCGCCCGCGAGGGTGTTGGCCGAGGAGGAGGCGAGGTACGTCGTCGAGCCCTGCGCGCCGGAGGGCACGAGCTTGAGGATCTGCGAGGCTCCGGCGGCGAGCGTCACGCTGTACGTGCCGCTGAGCGTGCCCGCCGAGGCTCCGGTCCACAGGTTCGTGGCCGTGGCGCTGCCGGTGATCCCGGCCGCCGCGAGCGAGACCGTGACCGTCTGGCTGGCGGACCCGCTGTAGTTGAACAGGCCGAGGATGACGTCCCCGTTCTGCTCGGTCTTCGCGTAGGCCTGCTGGTTCACGTTGCTGACGATGCGTCGGGCGTCGATGCCGTCCTGGTCGACCGCGATGATGTTCGCGTTCTTCAGGTCGGCCACCTCGGTCGAGTTCAACTGTGTCAGGTCCACGCCGAGCAGCAGCGGCGACGCGGCCATCGCCCACAGTCCGTACTGCGACTGGCCCTCGGTGGTGGTCAGGCCGTCGGTCGTCGCGCCGTCGCCGAACTCGATCGAGTCGTAGTCGTTGAACGCGCCCGGACCGCCGTACGGCTGCCAGTCGGCGATCTGCGCGAACCGTCCCTGCACGCTGCCCCACGTCGTGAGCGGCTGCGGGTTCCCGGCCGAGTTCGTGCCGCAGTAGCACTCGATGTCGCCGCCGGTCCGCCAGCCGTTCGAGTACTGCGCCCACGTCGCGGCGTTGGCGATGTCGAGGCTGTTCGACAGCTCCAGGTGGATCGCGCGCCCGGACTGCTGCAGGGCCGTCGCCCAGGCCTGCACGTCGCCGACGTCGGAGTCGCCGACGCCGTCGAGCTTCAGGTAGTCCACGCCCCAGGACGCGAACTCGTCCGCCCAGGAGTTGATGAACGCCTGCGCGCCGGCCGCGCTGTAGTTGATCCCCTGCATGCCGCCGCAGTTGTAGTTCGCCTCGCCCGAACCGTTCGCGATCTGCGAGGCCGTGTACGAGGTGCCCTGGATCGGCGTGTTCTTCGAGACGGCCTGGTCGGAGATGCCGGGGGTGACGTAGAGGCCGAACTTGAGGCCGAGGGAGTGCACGTAGTCGGCGACGACCGCGATGCCGTTCTCACCGCTGGAGCTCGGCGGGAAGGTGCTCGCGTTCGTCACCCACCTGCCGTAGGAGTCGACGTCCGGGCCCTGGCTGCCGGGGCAGTCGTACCAGAAGTCGTCCACGTTGACGTAGACGTACCCGGCGGACTTGAGCCCGCTGGAGACCATCGCGTTGGCCTGGGCCTCGATGTTCGCCGCTGTGGGATCGTGTCGGATATAGCTCCAGCTGCTCCAGCCCAGCGCGGGCGTCTGGCCCACCCCGTTGGACTCGGCCGCGGCCGGCGGGGCGGCGGCGACGCTCGCCGCGCCGATCCCGGTCAGCGTGGCGGCGGCCGTGATCACCGCGGTGAGCAGCCCGAGGCGGCGGCGCCGGACGGGCGTGCGGGGGGCGTGCGGGTGCGACGGCATTGGCGGACCCTTCGTGGGTGTGGATGGGGCCTGACTCCGTTCCGCTGTGCAGTGAACTACTGGTCCAGACAAGTGTCAATAAATGTTCGAAAACGTCTCTTCACGTGCTTTCGGTGCGCACCCGGCGGAGGCTGCGATGATGAAGGGGTGAGGCAGGCCGAACACGGCGGGGCGCCGGCGCCCGAGCTGCCGGAGCGGGCGAGCCAGTGGGCCGCGCGCGCCGAGCTGGCCGAGCACGCCGTGCGCGAGCGCCATCTGCGCCGGCTCTGGGCGCTGCCGGGGACGCTGCTCGGCGTGCCCGGATGGCCCGCGACCCCGGCGCAGCGCGTGCTGTTCACGCCGTGGAACTACTGGTGGCAGGCGCACGTGCTGGACTGCCTGGTGGACGCCTACGTGCGCAGCCCCGATCCCCGCCGCCGGGCCCGCGTCGCCCGCTTCGTCAACGGCGTGCGCACCCGCAACGGCAAGGACTGGCTCAACGACTACTACGACGACATGGCCTGGCTCGCGCTCGCCCTGCAACGCGCCGAGCAGTACGTGGGCGTACGGCGGCCGGGGGTGGTGGACCAGCTCGCGGGCGCGCTGCGGCACGGCTGGACCGAGGACTCCGGCGGCGGCGTCTGGTGGCGGCTGCGGGACAAGTACGACGAGGACTTCAAGAACGTGCCCGCCAACGGCCCGGCCGCGATCCTGTTCGCCCGGCTGCACGACGAACGCGGCTTCGAGACGGCGCGCTGGATCGAGGACAACCTCGTCGACCCGCAGACCGGCGTCGTCTGGGACGGGCTGCACGTCGGCGCGGACGGAGCGGTCCGCGAGGTCGAGAAGGTCACCTACACGTACTGCCAGGGCGTGTACCTCGGCGCCTGCCTGGAGCTCGCGAGCTGGGGAAATGACGGCCGGTCAGCGGTGTGGGCGGAACGCGCGGCCCGCACCGTCACGGCCGTCGCCGCGCACCTGACCCCGACCTCGCCGCCCAGCGCGCGCCTCGTGCTGCGCGGGCAGGGCGGTGCCGACGGGGGACTGTTCGCCGGGATCCTCGCGCGCTACCTCGCCCGCGCCGCCATCACGCTGCCGGAGTTCGGCCGCGACTACGAGCCCGAGGCGTTCCTCGCCAACGAGCTCGTGCTGCACTCCGCCCGCGCGGCCTGGCGCAACCGTGCCGCGGCGCCCGGCGGCCCGCTGTTCGGCCCGGAATGGTCGCGCCCGGCCGACGCCCCGCGCCCCAGGAGCCCGGAACGCGACCTGTCCGTGCAGACCGGCGCGTGGATGCTCCTCGAGGCGGCGGCCCTGCTGGCGCGTGCCCAGTACCGCTGACCGGAGATCGTCCCCCGCTCCGTCAGACGACGAGCGGCACGGCGTGGATCTCGTCGGCGCGATGCCCGGCGCGCTCGTGCACCCGCTGCACCGCGTCGGCCGACGGCGCCTCGGACAGGCAGTAGACCGTGCCCGACTCCGGGTCCGCCCAGGCCTGCTTGAAGTGCACGTGCTCGTCCGACTCGATCGCGAGGTCCGCCTTGTGGGCCTCGGCGAGCTGGTCGGCGGTGATGCCTTTCATGCCGTGGTGCACGTCCATGAAGGTCGCCATGGTCGTCCTCCTCCTCGAGGTGTGCGTATCAACCACGCTACGAGTACCCGGCGCGGTCCGCGACTCGGCCATCCGGGGGAACGTATGCCGAGATAACAGGCCCACAGGGAAGCGAGGCGGAATGCATGGAGGCGAGCGGAAGCGGCTGGAGTCGGCTGTCCGCAGTCTGACATTCGGGTGATCTGTCGACCCGTCAGCCGGACATTGTGGTTTCATCAGTTCATTTTGTTCGCATTGTGACCTATGGCCGAAGCGCCGCCAGCACCACCTCAGGATGCGATCGAAGTCAAGGAGCTGTTGCACCGTGAAGATCTCCCGTGCCGTGGGCGCCGCCGCCCTGTCCGTGGCCGTCGCCGCGTCGGTCGCGGCGCCCGCCGTGGCGTTGGCGGGCGCGGCTCCGACCCCGCCGTCGCCGAAGCCCGCGGTGCCCACCTCGACTCCGACCGTCGCGCCGAGCGCGCCGACCCCGACCACGCCGCCCAACTCGGCGTGCGCGGACCTGGCGAAACAGCTCGTGGCCCAACTGCCCGGCATCAGCGGGGATCTGACGGCGGTTCCGCCGAAGACGGACGACGCGACCACCCTGATCACGAACGCGATCAACGACGTCAGCGCGCTGCAGAAGGCGGGCTGCCTGCCGAACGTGCCGGGCAAGAACGTCGTGCCGCCGTCCACGGAGTGCGTCTCCGACGTGGCCAAGCTGCTCGCCGAGCTGTTCAGCCTGGTCAGCGACCTGTCCGGGATCCCGAACATCTCCGGCGCGGTGAGCGCGGCGGGCGGCCTGGTCACGGATGTGACCGGGCTGGTCTCGAACAAGTGCCTGCCCGCCGTGAAGGTGCCCACGTCGCCGGCGCCGAAGCCGAGCACGCTGCCGACGACTCCGCCCCCGGCTCCGAAGACACCGCCCGCGCCCACGCCGAAGCTCGCCGGCGGCCTGCCGGTCCCGTCGCCCTCGCTGCCGGTGCCCACCCCGGCCGTGCCGAAGGTCCCGGTGCCCACGCCGAGCGTCCCGGTCCCGACCCCGTCCGTGCCGAAGCTGCCCGTCCCGGTCCCGACCAAGCCGGGCCTGCCCTCGCTGCCGGACAACCCGAGCCTGCCCGGCCTGCCGACCCTGCCGCAGCTGCCCGGCGCCTCGAACTTCCCGACCGCCCCCATCACGACCGCGCCGACGACGCCCCCGGCCAAGCCGAGCTCCACGCCTCCGCCGAAGAAGTAGCACGCTGACGAAGCCGACAGGGCTGACGGGACGGCGGCTGGCTCCACGTGCGACGAGCGACGAGCGACGTGCGACGAGTCAGCCGCGTTCCGACGACCCCACGCGGTCGTCGAGCCAGTCCCGCAAGGGCTGCGCGTCGCGGAGGTGCTTCACGATGCGGGTCTTGGCCTTCGCCGTGTGCATCCACGGATCGACCGGCCATTCCTGCCAGGTGATCAGGCCCTTGTTGCGCAGCAGATCCGCGCGCGGATGGTCCTTCGAGTAGCCGCGCGGCGCCGTCTTGAGCGGGTCCTCGCCGACGACGTCGATGCCCCGGCCCTCGACCTCGGCGATGATCCGGCGCAGCTCCTCGCCGGTCACGTCCTCGGCCACGGCCTGCCGGTATCGGGCCAGCTGGTCCGGCGCCATCATGTGGTATCCGACGGCGACCGCGAGGCCGTCCGCGGACAGGTGGACGTAGCCGCCGTGCGAGAGCGTGGCGCCTATCGCCGTCTTGTACGGGGACTTGTCCGCGCTGAACCGCACGTCGCGGTACGGCCGGAACACCTTGCCGTCCCCGAACTCCGCCGCGAGCTCACCGAGCAGCGCCTCCATGGGCGCGAGCACGTCGGCGTCGTAGACGGCGCGGTGCGCGGTCCAGTACGCCTTCGAGTTGTCCGCCTCGAGGCCCTCGTAGAACGTGAACGCACGCTCCGGCCAGCCGGTGAATCCCATACCTTCGGACAGTAGCCGTCGCCACCGACAGCCGCGACCGCGAACGTGGATTCAGTCCTCGAGGCCGAGCCCGGTGAGCGTGCCGGGCAGATGCGCGAAGATCAGGCTCGTCTCCGTGTGCCGCACGGCCGGATGCCCGGTGAGATGGTCGAGCACGAACTCGCGCAGCGCATCCGAGTCGCGCACCGCGATGTGCAGCAGGTAGTCGTCGGTTCCGGCCACGTGGAAGACGCTGACCACGCCCGGCAGATGTGGCACATCGCGCATGAATGTGTTGATCTGCGCGCGGCTGTGCACGTTGAGCTGCACCGCGATCATCGCCTGCAATCCGAGCCCGAGCGCGGCCGGATCGATGTCGGCGTGAAAGCCCCGCACCACGCCCCGCTCCCGCAGCGCCCTGATGCGCCCATGGCACGTGGACGGCGCGATACCGACGAGTTCGGCGATCGCGTTGTTCGGCGTCCGCGCGTCCCGGGACAGGACCCGCAGGATCGCCCGGTCGATCTCGTCGAGGTCCTGAGGAATGTTCGGCGGCACAGTCATACACGACACCCTAGATGTAGATCCTGCGACCTTGAGCCACTAGCCAAGAATAATATTCACACATCTTCCCATCTTGCCGGATGTTCTTCATCCTGTTCCCCATGAGCATCGACACCCGCGCAGTGCACGCCGGACGCCAGGACCTCGCGAGCCTGGGCGTGCACGTGCCGCCGATCGACTTCTCGACCACGAACCCGCTGCCGGACATCGAGAGCGGCGGCGCGTGCTACGAGGCGCTGGCCACCGGCGGGCTGCCGGTGCCCGGCGGGACGCACGTCTACCAGCGGCTCTGGAACCCCACGACCGGCCGCTTCGAGCAGGCCCTCGCCGAACTGGAGAACTGCGAACAGGCGGTCGCCTTCGCATCCGGCATGGCCGCCATCACCGCCTGCCTCCTGTCGGCTGCCGCGGAGGGCAAGCGTCATGTCGTAGCCGTCCGCCCGCTCTACGGCGGCACCGACCACGTCCTGTCCACTGGTCTGCTCGGCACCGACGTGACCTGGGCCGACCCCGACGACGTGGCCGCAGCGCTCCGCCCCGACACCGGCCTGGTCATCGTCGAGACCCCGGGCAACCCGACCCTGGAACTCCTCGATCTCGCCGACATCGCACGCCAGTCCGGCGACGTGCCGCTGCTGGTCGACAACACCTTCGCGACGCCGATCCTCCAGCAGCCTGCCGACTTCGGTGCCACGTTGGTCGTGCACAGCGCGACGAAGTACCTAGGCGGCCACGGCGACGTGCTCGCGGGCGTGGTCGCGACGAATGCGGAGTGGGCAGAGAAGCTGCGCCGGGTGCGTGCCGTGACCGGCGGGATTCTGCATCCGCTGGCTGCGTACATGCTGCATCGGGGACTGCAGACGCTGCCGCTGCGCGTGCGCCACCAGTCCGAGTCGGCGCGAGAACTCGCCGAGTGGCTCGCCACGCACCCCAACGTGGAGCGCGTCTACTACCCGGGCCTGCCCGAATGCGACCCGAAGCGGCTGGTCGGGCGTCAGATGAGCGGCCCCGGCGCGGTTCTGGCGATTTCCGTCCGCGGCGGATACGAGGCGGCGGCGCGCATCGCAGGATCTTGCGAGCTGATCACGCACGCGGTCTCGCTCGGCGGCGTCGACACGTTGATTCAGCACCCTGCCTCGCTGACCCATCGTCCGGTTGCCGCCGAGGCCAAGCCGCACGCTTCTGTACTGCGGCTTTCGATCGGTCTCGAGGATGTCGAGGACTTGCGCGCGGACCTTGAACGGGCGCTCAAGCGGGGTTGACCTCGGCGGACGATGTCGGTGGGCGGTGGGCGGTGGGCGGTGGGCGGTTTCAGGACCTTCGGCCCTGCGTGTCCCAGGTGGGCGGGCTTACCTTGAGTTCATGACTGAGCCGACGCGCATCTTTCTGCTCGATGACCACGAGGTGGTCCGTCGTGGGATCAAGGACCTGCTCGAGGTCGAGGGCGAGTTCGAGGTGGTCGGCGAGGCGTCGACCGCCGCCGAGGCGCTGGCTCGGGTTCCCGCGCTCAAGCCGCGGGTCGCGGTGCTGGATGTGCGGCTGCCGGACGGCGACGGGGTGACCGTGTGCCGGGACCTGCGTTCGCGGATGCCGGAACTCTCCTGCCTGATGCTGACCTCGTTCGCCGACGACGAGGCGCTGTTCGACGCGATCATGGCCGGGGCGTCCGGGTATCTGCTCAAGCAGGTGTCGGGGATGGACCTGGTCGGCGCGGTGCGCACAGTGGCCTCCGGGGGATCGCTGCTGGATCCGAAGCTGACGGCGGCGGTGATGACCCGGCTGCGGACCGGCGATCGGAAGGACCCGTTGGAGGCGCTGACCGCGCAGGAGCGGCGGATCCTGGACCTGATCGGTGACGGGCTCACGAACCGGCAGATCGGCGAGCGATTGTTCCTGGCCGAGAAGACCGTGAAGAACTATGTCTCCTCGCTGATGGCCAAGCTGGGGGTGGAGCGCCGGGTGCAGGCGGCGGTGCTGGTCTCCGGCATGCGCGGCGAGTCGGGGCACGGATCGTCCTCGGGGTCGTTCGGCACGAGGCGCTGAGGACTAGAGACGGGTAGCGTGGGCGCGTACGGCGGATCGTCCCGCGCTCTCCGACGTCTGGACGCCGCTGCTCCGGCAGAGCGGAGAGTCTCGGTGGACGATCAGTTCGGTGACGAGGTTTCGCGGGTGCTGCCCCAACTGCGCATCGACGAGTTGTTGGACGAGTTGCAGGCCCGGCTTTCCGCGGTGCGCTCGTCCCGGGACCGGGTGCGGCAACTGCTTGAGGCCGTGGTCGGCATCGGCAGCGGTCTGGATCTGGAGACCGCGCTGACCAGGATCGTTCAGGCCGCGACGACGCTGGTGGATGCGCGGTACGGCGCTCTCGGTGTCCTCGGTGGCGACGATCGGCTGGCGCGGTTCATCACGGTCGGGGTCACGCCCGAGCAGATCGCCGAGATCGGACCGTATCCAGAGGGCTATGGGTTGCTCGGCGAGCTGATCCGGCACCCGGAGCCGCTGCGTACCGAGGACCTGGCCCAGCATCCACAGTCTTACGGTTTCCCGCCGAACCATCCGCCGATGCACACCTTCCTCGGCGTGCCGATCCGAGTGCGTGAGGAAGTCTTCGGCAACCTCTATATGACCGAGAAGCAGGGCGGCGCTCCGTTCGACGCGGATGACGAGGCGGTGCTGACCGCCCTTGCCGCCGCCGCGGGTGTGGCGATCGACAACGCCCGGCTGTACGACGAGGCGCGGCGTCGTCAGGAGTGGCTGGAGGCGACGAACGAGCTGACCCGCGGCCTGCTCTCCGGCAGCGACCTCGAAAGCGCGCTCACCGGATTCGCGCGGCGCGTGGGGGCGATGGCCCAGGCCGATCTGACCGTGGTCGCGCTGCCGGACCCGGAAGGCGCGGACCTGGTCGTCGCGGCGGCGGAGGGACTCGGCGAGGACTGGGCCCGCGATACGGCACTGCCGATCGAGGAGTCGCTGATCGGCGCGGTGTTCAAGTCCGGGCAGATCGAACGCCTCACCGACGCGGCGGCCGACCCCCGCACGCGCACCGACCTCGCGCAGGACAGGCCGTTCGGTCCGGCGATCCTGGTGCCGCTCGGCGCGGGCGGACAGGTGCGCGGCGTGCTCTCGGTGGCCCGCGCACAGGGCGGTGCCGTGTTCGACGACGCGGTCGCGCAGCTCGTCTCGGATCTCGCGGTCCAGGCCTCCGTCGTGATCGAGCTCGCGGACCGCCGCCGGGACAGCGAACTGCTCTCGCTCTACGCCGACCGCGACCGGATCGGCCGGGACCTGCACGACATGGCGATCCAGCGGCTCTTCGCCACCTCGATGTCGCTGCAGGGCGCGTACAAGATCACCCAGAAGCCGGCCGTCGCCAAGCGGATCGCGCAAGCGGTGTCCGACCTCGACGACACCATGAAGGTGATCCGCTCGACCATCTTCGCCCTGCACGCGCACGAGCTCGGCGGGGAGGACTCGCCGAGCCTGCGCGCCCGGGTCATCGAGTCCTGCGAACGCGTCGCCGAGCAGTTCGGCTTCAGTCCCTCGGTGCGCTTCTCCGGGCCGGTGGACACGCTGGTCTCCGAGGACGTGGCCGAGCATCTGGTGGCCGTGCTGCGCGAGGCGTTGTCGAACGCGGCCCGACACGCTCAGGCCTCGAAGGTGGACGTCGAGGTCGTCGCGGACGGCGCGCACGTGACGCTCACCGTGCTGGACGACGGCGTCGGCATTCCGGCGGGCGGACGGCGCAGCGGCTTGGCGAACCTCGCCGAGCGCGCCCAGCAGCTCGGCGGCCGGTTCAGCGCCGATCCGGGTACGGAGGGCGGGACGGTGCTGGTCTGGAGCGTTCCCGCCGAACCGCTGGACGAGGGCTGATCCGGCCGTCCGTCGAACTCGCCGCCGGGGTCAGGGTGCGTCGGCCCGGACCTTCTCCAGCTGCTCGAAGATCGACTGGGCCCATGCCTCGATCTCGGTCCAGTCCCGGTCGTCGCGGTCCTTGATCCGCAGCCTGGAGACCAGTTCCCTGGCCGGCCACGCGAGCTGGGCGCGCTCGATCCGGCCGCCGAACACGCGGTGGCCGATCGCACCGGTCCGCGCCATGACGTCGTCCACGTTCACCCTCGCCTGGTTCGGGTCCGCCGCGGCCGCTCCCACCGGACCGCTGGAGAACAGCCAGACGGGCCGCTCGCGCAGCTCCTTCTCGAAGCGCTCGGCCGCGCGCCGGGCCGCGGGCAGCCAGCGCCCGAAGTAGACCGCGCTGCCGAGCACCACGCCGGCGTAGCCGGAGACGCCGACGATCTCGTCGGGCGGGATCACCGCGACCTCGGCGCCCTCCCGCCGCAACGCGTCCGCGAGGTGCCGGGCGATCTCAGCCGTGCCCTGGTGCCGACTCGCGGCGCTGATCAGAATGCGCATGATCGTGCTCCCCTTTCGGGTGTCCTTATAACTGGACGGTGCGGCTGCGGACCGGTCGGCGCCAGGGCGCATGGTCTTGACTTAGCGCACGTGGGAGGCGGGACGTTGGGCTCTGACCGCGTGATCGCCACCGCGCGAGGCTGAAGGTGTCGAACAGGGACTGACGTCGTCCACAGGAGGTCGCCATGTCTGAGCTGCGCTATCCCGATGCCGGTCAGGAACGGCCGATCACGGTCGCCGTGGACGGATCCGAGTACGCGCGGGCCGCCGCCGACTGGGCCGCGGGCGAGGCGCTGCGGCGCGATGAGGCGCTGCGTGTGGTCACCGTGGCGTCGGACGCGGCCGACGAAAAGGCGTTCGCGCTGCTCACGGACACCGAGACGCGGTTGCTGAAGGCCAACCCCGGGCTCGTCGTGCAACGCGACGCGCTGTTCGGCGACCCCGTGCACGAGCTCGAGACCGCCTCGCGCGAGTCCGCCGTGCTGGTCGTCGGTTCGCGCGGCCACGGCGGATTCGCCGGGCTCGCCCTCGGCTCGGTGAGTATGTACCTGGCCGCTCACGCGCACTGCCCGCTCGTGGTCGTGCCGCGGGGCCACGCGGCGGCGGCGCACCACGGCCCGACCGTCGTCGGCGTCGACGCTCACGAGTGCGTCCAGGTGCTGCGCTACGCCCTCGACCACGCCGAATGCGCAGGTGGCGGGCTGCGCGTGGTGCACGCGTGGCTCCCGTATCCCGCGCACTCCGCGACCTACATCAGCGACACGGACATCACGGCGCGGCAGGCACAGGAGCACCTCAGCGCGTGGCTCAAGGCCGCGCACGCCGAGCAGTACGACGTGGGCTCGGAGATCAGGGTGCTGCGCGGCTCCCCGGGCGAGGTGCTGATCGAGCAGTCGCGGGACGCCGACCTGATCGTGGCCGGCGCGCATCGCAGCTGGCTGCCGCGGGCCGGACGGATCGGGCCGATCGTGCACGAGCTGCTGGTCCGTGCGCGCTGCCCGGTGGCCGTCGTCCCGTTGCATTGACGGACGGCATTGTGGGTGTGGAACCGTCTCGCGGCGGTTCCACACCCACGGAGTCGATCGGTCACTGCTCGCTCAGCTGCACCGGACGCCCTTCGACCGCCTCGATGTCCTGCGCGGTGATGCCCAGCAGCCGACGGCCCAGGTCGATGAACGCCCGGCCGACGGCCAGCTCCTCGCCGATGCCCTCGACCTCGAAGTCGGACGGATTGCGCGTCGCCCGCCCGACACCGTGGATCGTCGTGACGCCGGTCTCCACAACCGCGTTCGCGACGGTCTCACCCTCGTCCTCGAACAGAAATACGTTGGCACGCCAACGCTTCACGTGCTCGTCCATGGGACTGCTCCTCTCCTTGGTTCCTCGAAATCAGGGTTCCGGCGCGACGGCCGCCGCCTCAGTCGAACTCCCAGGAGCGGGGCATGAGCAGCCGGCCGTCGGCGCCGAAGACCACCGCGCCGGCCGTGCGCAGTTCGCGCAGCCGCAGGCGGAAGTGCTCGTCGCACAGCAGCAGCTTCTCCGTCCCGCCGGGCGCGCCGGGCCGCGGCACCGAGGCCTCGACGGTCGGCCGGGCCGGGCAGCAGGACGCGTGCTCCGCGCTGAGCTGGGGGGCGCAGGTGAGCCAAGGACCGGAGAGGGACGTTGAAGTAGCCATGCCTCCACCGTGCTCCCGCGGCAGGCGCACGTTCAGAGCAGAACGTCCCGACCCCGCGAGGACCACCGGGCAGCCTCGGCGCGCCACCCGCAAGGACCTTCGGCCCTGCCGTCCGCGGTGAACTCCGGACCATCCTGAGCTCATGTGCGAGTACTGCGGATGCCAGGACGTGACGGCGATCGGGGAGCTGACCCGGGAGCACGACGCCGTGGTCGACCTGATCGCCGAGGTGCGCGGCGCGCACCGGAACGGCGATCTGCCGACGCTGTCCGGGTGCGCGGGACGGATCGCCGAACTGCTGGAACCGCACACCCGGGTCGAGGAGGACGGACTGTTCCCCGCGCTGCGGGAGGACTTCCCCGAGCACATCGCGAAGCTCGAGGACGAGCACCGGCTGATCGAGGCCGTGCTCCGCGAGGCCGCCGGCAGCCCGCCCGCCTCGAACTGGCCGACCCGGCTGCTCGCCGCGCTCGACATGCTGCGCCGCCACATCCTCAAGGAGCAGGACGGCGTCTTCCCCGCCGCGCTGACCAGCCTGACGACCGAGCAGTGGGAAGCGGTCGAGGCGGTGCGCGCGAAAGCCGGCACGGCGCTGCCGCGATGAGAACGCAGCGTGCTCATGGTCCAGGTCGAAGGACCCTGGTTCACGAGACGGCGCGGCGGGATCGTGGGAGGCGGATCGCCATGAGCTCGGAAGGCGGGGAGGTCTTGTGACCGTCGCGGTTCCGCAGGTGCCTCGGGAATCCGGAGAGCACGGGTTCGTACACCGGCAGTGGATGTCGCTGCCCCAGCACGCGGTCGAGCTGCCCGGGGTGCTCGATCTGCCGCGCCGTCCGCGCGCCGTGCTCGTGATGACCCGGGGCACCTGCGGAACGACGACCGACGCGCGCACCCGCAGGTTCAGCGAACTGTTGTGCCGCGAGGGCATCGGCACGCTTCGGGTCGAGCTGGTCGATGAGGTCGAGGTGGTCGATCCGCGGGTCGTGTACGACGTCGAACTGCTCACCGAGCGGCTCTACGGCGCCGTGAGCTGGCTCGAGCACCGCAGCCTGACCGCGGGCGTTCCGGTGGTCATGCTGGGTGCGGGCACGGCCGCGGCCGCCGCGATGTGCTGTGCGGCCCGGCCGGACGCGCAGGTGGCCGCCGTCGTCTGCCACGGCGGCCGTCCGGACCTCGCCGACGAGAGCCTCGGTGCGCTGCGGGTGCCGGTGCTGCTGGTGGCCCGGACCTCGGACCGGCGGACCACGGCCATCCTGCGTGCGACCCGCGCCCGGCTGCGTACCGCGAACGACCTGATCCTCGTCCAGCACAGCGGCGATCCGCTCCAGGAGGAGCACGAGACCGCGCTGACCGCGCGGGCGATCGCCGGCTGGCTGATCCCCAAGGCGCGTGCCGCGCGCATCAGCCGAAGCTGCGATCGGAGCGTGCGGCACGGGACACAGGACTAAGGCCTCTGCCGTTTGTCCTCCGGCCGCCGCACCCTGGTACCAAGGTGCGAGGGCCGGAGGTGGTGCGCGTGCGCGAGTACAGCGTTCCCTCGTTGTACGACGTGCCTGGCGAGGCGAACTTGACCGACATCGTGCACCGCAACGCGGAACGGACACCGCAGCGCACGGTGGTGGTCCGCAAGCTCGACGGTGTGTGGCACGACGTGACCGCCGCGGAATTCCTCGCCGAGATCGAATCGGTGGCCGACGGGCTGATCGCGCTCGGCGTGCAGCCCGGTGACCGGGTGGCGATCATGTCGCGGACCCGATACGAGTGGTCCGTCCTCGACTTCGCGATCTGGGAGGCGGGCGCCGTCGGCGTGCCGGTGTACGAGACCTCCTCGGCCGAACAGGTCGCGTGGATCCTCGCGGACTCGGACGTGACCGCCGTGTTCACCGAAACCTCGGCGCACACCGCCGTGGTCGCCTCGGTCCGCGACCGGATCCCGGGCCTGCGCTACATATGGCAGATCGAGCGCGACGACGGCGGAAGCGGTGCGCTGGCGGTGCTGGCGGAGACCGGAACCGGCACGGATCCCCGGATCCGCAGCCAACGTCGCGCGGCGCTCACGGCCGGAACGATCGCGACCGTCATCTACACCTCGGGCACCACCGGCCGGCCCAAAGGCTGCCTGCTGACCCACGGCAACCTGCTGTTCGAGATCGGAAACGCCGTCGAACTGCTCCCGGCGCTCTTCCGCAGCGACGAAGGGCGCGCCCGCACGCTGCTGTTCCTGCCGCTGGCGCACATCTTCGCGCGCATCGTGCACCTCGGCGTGCTCCATGGCGGCGCCGTGCTCGGACACCTGCCCGATCCCTCGCACGTGGCCGAGGAGCTCGGCGCGTTCAGGCCCACCCTCGTGCTCGCCGTCCCGCGCGTGTTCGAGAAGATCTACAACGCCGCGGCCCTCGAAGCGAGGTCCCGGGGCAGGGTCGCGGCCCACGTCTTCGGTCGGGCCGCCGATACTGCCGTCGAGTGGTCGCGGGCCGCCGAGCAGGGCCGGATCGGCGTACGGCTGCGGCTGCGGCACGCGTTCTTCGACCGCCTCGTCTACGCGGGCATCCGCGCCCGCCTCGGCGGACGGCTGCGCTACGCGATCTCCGGCGGCGCGCCGCTGGGGGAGCACCTCACCCGGTTCTTCCACGGCGTCGGACTGTCCGTGTGCGAGGGCTACGGGCTCACCGAGAGCGGACCGGCCATCGCGATCAGCCCCTATCAGCGGCCGAAGGCGGGCACGGTCGGCCCGCCGCTGCCCGGCACCGCCGTGCGCATCGCGGACGACGGCGAGATCCAGGTCAAGGGGCCGCAGGTCTTCGCCGGATACCTGCACGACGAAGCGGCCACCCGGGCCGCGTTCACCGCGGACGGCTACCTGCGCACCGGCGACCTCGGCAGCCTGGACGACGACGGCTACCTGTCGATCCGCGGGCGGGTGAAGGAGATCCTGGTGACCGCCGCGGGCAAGAACGTCGCCCCGCTCCCGCTCGAGGAACGGCTCAACGCCCACCCCCTGATCGACCAGTCGCTGGTCGTCGGCGACCGCCGGCCCTACGTGGCGGCGCTGATCACCCTGGACGCGGAAGCGGTCTCGAGCTGGCTCGTCCGGCGTGGCCGCGACCGCGACCGGCCGCTGCCCGAACTGTGCCGGGACGTCGAACTCACCGGCGAACTCCAGCAGGCCGTCGACGACGCCAACCGCTCGGTGTCCCGGGCCGAGTCGATCCGGAGGTTCGCCGTCCTGCCGACGATCTGGACCGTCGAGGGCGGGCACCTCTCGGCCAAGCTGAGCCTCAAGCGGTACGTGATCAGCGCGGAACACGCCGCCGACATCGAGGACCTGTACCGCGAATCATGACCCCCGGGCGCTGCGGACGCCGTGCAGCGCCCGCGTTCACTCGCCCCCGATGGCCTTGAGGACGTCCGTGCGGGCCGCGTGCCGGCCGGGGAGGACGGCCGCGAACACGGCGGCGAGCGCGGCGAGGCCCACGAAGGAGAGCAGGGTGACGATCGGGAGGCTGAAGTCGGTGACGCCCTGGCCGTGCAGTGCGCGGACCAGGACCCAGCCGAAGAGGATCCCGATCACCAGGCCGAGGACGGCGCCGAGCAGCGCGATGATGACCGCCTCCCAGCGGATCATCGCGCGCAGTTGACGCCTGGTCATGCCGAGGGCGCGCAGCAGGCCGATCTCGCGGACGCGTTCGAGTACCGAGAGCGCGAGCGTGTTCACGATGCCGAGGAACGCGATCACGATCGCGAGCACCAGGAGCGCGTAGAAGAGGGTCAGCAGCTGGTCGACCTGGTCGGCCTGTTGCTGCCGGTATTCGGCCTGGTCGCGGATCTGCACGCTCGGGTAGCCGCTCGTCGCCCGGTCGACCGCCGCGAGCGATTGTGCCGGGGTGGCCGAGGGCTGTGCCTTGACCAGGGCCAGGACGTCGAACTGGTCCGGATAGCGCTGCTGGTATTCGGTGAGCGGCAGCAGGTACGGGCCGTCGAGGTGGTTGTCCAGGTAGACGGCCTCGATGCGTTCCGTGCGCACGCCGCCGACCGGGAACTCCATGGCGATGCTCTGGCCGAGCTTCCAGCCGTGCGCGTCGGCGACGTCCTGCCGCACCGCGACGCCGCCCTGAGTCAGTGCGCTGATCTGGCCGGAGACGAGGTCCGTGTGCACGACGCGGGTGAAGGTGACGGGGTCGATGCCGTAGAGCTGCTGGGTCGTGCCGTCCAGCTTGAACTGCCCGACGCGCACGCCGGTCGCCGCCGCTATCTCGGGCTGCCGGCCCAACCGGGTCACCACCTGCGGGCTGAAGCCGGGGCTGGTGGTTCCGGCGCCGGTCAGCACATAGTCGGCGGTGACGGACCGGTCGAGCACGCCGTTGACCGAGACCTTGACGGAGGAGGCGAAGATGGTCACGAAGCCGACCAGGCCGAGGCCGATCATCAGGGCGGCGGCGGTCGCGGCGGTGCGCCGCGGGTTGCGTTCGGCGTTGCCCCGGGCCAGGCGCCCGGGCTGGCCGGCCCAGTGCGCGAACGGCCAGCCGAGCACGCGGGCGAGCGGCCCGGCGATCAGCGGGCTGAGCGTGGCGGTACCGAGGAACACGAGCACGGTTCCGGCCGAGATGTCGAGGAGCCGGTTGCCGACGGCGGTGAACAGCCCGGTCACCAGCAGTCCGGCTCCAGCCGCCGCGAACAGCGAGCCGAGGACCGCGCGCCACACGGCCGAGTGCGCCCGCTCGGTGGTCGTGCCCTCGCGCAGTCCCTCGACCGGCGCCACGCGGGTGGCCTTGAGCGCGGGAAGCAGCGCAGCGCCGACGGTGACCAGCACGCCGACCGACAGAGCGACCAGCACCGTGCGGAACTGGATCTGCAGGCTGGTCGTGGGCATGGAGAAGCCGACCGCCGAGAAGACCGCCTTGAGGCCTGTCGCGAAGAGCACTCCGAGGCCGAAACCGGCGGCCGAGGCGAGCAGCGCGATGAGCAGAGCCTCACCCAGGACCGAGCGCAGGAGTTGGGCGCGCGACGCTCCGAGGCAGCGCAGCAACGCCAGTTCGCGGGTGCGCTGGGCCAGGATGATCCCGAAGGTGTTGACGATGATGAACGAGCCGACGAACAGGGCCACGGCGGCGAAGGCCAGCAGCGCGTAGTTGATGAACTTGGTGAACGCGCCGACTGTCTGCACATCGTCCTGAGCCAACTGCTGTCCCGTCATCACCTGATACGCGGGGCCGACCTGCGCCTGGATCCGGTCTCGGAGCACGGTCGCGGACACGCCGGGCGCGGCGACGACGTCGATCTCGTCGTACTTCGCGGTCCGGCCCAGCAACTGCTGGGCGGTCGGCAGGTCGAAGGCCGCGATCGTCGCGCCGGCCAGGTTGTCGGCCTGCCCGAACCCGATGATCCCGGTCACGGTGAACGTCCGGGGCGGCCCCTGGAACAGGATCGTCACCTTGTCGCCGACGTGGAAGCCCTGGTTCCGCGCGGTCGCCGCGTCCACGGCCACCTGGTTCGTGCCGGTCGGCAGCCGTCCCTCGCGCAGCGTCCCGGCGGCCCGCAGCTTCGCGTACGGGGAGTAGGACATGCCGATCGTCGGCGCGCCGCCGGTGGTCACCGGCCGGCCGTTCTCGCCGACGAACTGCGCGTACCCGGCCACCGAGCCGCCGGCGAGTTCGACGCCGTCGATCCGGGCGATCCGGTCGCGCAGCGCGGCGGGCATCGGGTCGCGGATCGTGCCGCCCTGCGGGGAGGGGTAGCTCGCCTGGGTGCGCACGGCCACGTCCACCCCCTTGGTGACCTGGTCGAACAGCGTGGAGAACGTCGCGTTCAACGTGTCGGTGAACACGTAGGTGCCCGACACGAACGCGACGCCGAGCACGATCGCCAGCGCCGTCAGCGCCAGCCGCAGCCGGTGCGACAACAGGCCTCTGACGGTGACCTTCCACATGGCGGATCAGCCCCCGAACCGCTTCATCCGGTCGAGCACGCGCTCCGCCGTCGGCTGATGCATCTCGTCGACGATGCGTCCGTCGGCCAGGAACAGCACCCGGTCGGAGCGGGCCGCGGCGTTCGGGTCGTGGGTGACCATCACGATCGTCTGGCCGAACTCGTCCACCGAGCGCCGCATGAAGCTCAGCATCTCGGCCCCCGACCGGGAGTCCAGGTTGCCGGTCGGCTCGTCCGCGAACACGATCGCGGGCTTGGCCACCAGCGCCCGCGCCCCGGCCACCCGCTGCTGCTCGCCGCCGGAGAGTTCGGCCGGCCGGTGGCCGAGCCGGGCGCGCAGGTTCACGGCGTCGACGACCCGGTCGTACCACTCGCGGTCCGGCCGCCGGCCGGCGATCGCGAGCGGCAGTTCGATGTTCTCCGCGGCCGTCAGCGTCGGCAGCAGGTTGAACGCCTGGAACACGAAGCCGACCCGGTCGCGCCGCAGCACCGTCAGCTCCCGCTCGGAGAGCCGGCCCAGCTCGACGTCCCCGATCCAGACCTCGCCCGAGGTCACCCGGTCCAGGCCGGCCATGCAGTGCAGCAGCGTCGACTTGCCGGACCCGCTCGGCCCCATCACCGCGGTGAACCGGCCCGCCCCGAACTCGACGCCGACCTCGTTCAGCGCGGCGACCCGCGTCTCATCGCGACCGTAGATCTTCGTGAGCCCCACGGCGTACGCCGCGACGCCCGGACGCGACCGCGTGTCCGTCCCGTTCCGCTCCACGACTTGATGTTCCATGCCTCAAGCGGACACCGGCCCGCGGCGCCGTGCCAGGGTCGAACGGCACCGGAAAGCCCGGGACCGGGATCCCCGGCGCGGTCGGGCCGGGTCCGTCCCCGCGGGCGTCAGAGTCCGGCGGCGATCAGCATGTCGTGCGCGAGCCGCGCGGCGTCGTCCACGTCGATCCGCGCCCGCCCCTGGGCGGGGTTGGGCGCGAGCCCCTCGGCGAGGGCGTGCACGGCGGCGGCCAGCGTCCTGACCTGCCGTTCGAGATCTTGTACGCGTTCCGCGGTCGCACGGTCGGTGCGCAGGGATTCCTCAGACATGCTCGGCTCCCTTCAAGCGAAGCGGCCACTCGCGGCAACCCCTTCACGACTCCAGCTCATCCGCCCGGCCCCGGCGGGACAAGAGCCGTTCGGCCCGCGATTTCCGGTTTCCGAGCCGCCGCGCGCGGACTAGGCTTCGAACCGGCGTTCATCTCGGGATTTGCCTGTGATGCGCACGCCGGAATCCGAGGCGGTCTCGATGGAGATCATCCGCGAACACTCCCCCATCGCCCCGGACGGGATCGGTCTCGTCGAGGTCGGAGCGGACGGGCGGCAGACCGAGATCCTGCCGGACTATCGGTACGCCGACGACGGGCTGGAGGACGTCCTTCGGCGCATCCTCGACGGCGCGCTCTATCTGACCGGCGCGGACCTGGGGAACGTACAGCTGTTCGATCCGGCCTCCGGGGGGCTGCGGATCGCGGCGCACGCGGGGTTCGGCCCCGACTTCCTCGACCACTTCGCGCTGGTGACCGACGACGACTCGGCATGCGGGCGCGCGGCGCATGTGCGGGCCCAGACCGTGATCGCCGACGTCGAACGCGACGACGACTTCATCCCGCACCGGGCCGTCGCCGCGGCCGCCGGGTTCCGCGCGGTGGCCTCCACCCCGCTGGTCGACGCCACCGGCGTGCTCATCGGCATGGTCTCCACGCACTTCCGAAACCCCACCCGCCCGGCGGAGCACGCCCTGCGCCCGCTGCGGGTCTTCGGCCGACTCGCCGGCGATCTCGTGGCGCGCACCCGGGTCCACGGTGCGCCGCGATCCGGCGACGCGCTCGGCCTGGCCGCCGAGGGCGCGGTGAACCGGATCTTCGCCGCCAGCCTGGTCCTGGCCGGCGCGCAGGCCGCGGTGCCGAACAGCCTCTGGCGCGACCGCCTGGAGGCCGCGATGGACGAACTCGACGAGGCGGTCCGGGAGATCCGGATCGCCGCGTTCCGCGCCGCGGACGGGTAGACCGCCGAGCGCGCCAGCCGCACCGCTCTCCGGACGTCCGGCCCGACGGCGTCAGGCCGCCCGGTCCTACTGCCCTCACCCGGCCGTGCCCACGCTGGGTCAGGGGGCTCCGCGGCATCCGTGCGCCGACCGGCCTCCTCGAATCAGAAGCCGTAGGAGGCGGATCATGAATCTCAGCAGCACGCGACGCGCCCGGAGCATGGCGGTACTCGGTCTCGCGATCACGGCGGCCCTCGCGGCCGGGTGCGCTTCCAGCGCTCCGAGCCCCCAGGCGTCCGGCAGTTCGTCGACGACGCCGCTCGGCACGGTCTCGGCCACCGGGGGTACGACGCCGAGCGCTGCTGGCACGACAGCCAGCGCCGGCCACACGCCCACGGTCCCGGCCGGTACGCCGCGCTGCCACACCCGCGACGTGTCGGGATCGTTCACCTACGTGGTGGGCAGCGGCGAGCCGGGAAGCGGCAGCTACAACATCGAACTCACCAACAAGTCCACGCACACCTGTACGGTCCGCGGCTACCCCGGCCTGCTGCTCCTCGACATCAACCGGCAGCCCCTGCCGACGAACGTCATCTGGGATCCGCAGAACGTCAAACCACTGATCACACTCAGGCCGGGAGCCTCGGCGTCGGCGAACGCGCACATCTGGCACGTGGCCACCACCGGCGACAACATGCCGACATCGACGATGGGCCCGCAGGACTGCCAGCCGACGTCCGAGTACATCGAGATCACTCCGCCGGACGAGACCACGCAGCTCGTCGTGCCCGTCCAACCGCCGACCCCGGTCTGCGGACGCGGCACCATGCACGTGTCCGCGTTCGTCCCCGGAACGCAGGCGCTCGGCCACTTCTGACGTTCTGACGCGCGAAGGGGCCGCATCCCCGCCCTGGATCACGCCGGGGATGCGGCCCCTGCCCGCCGTCACTTGCCCTGCTCGGCCTTCTCCGTCGACTTCACCTCGATGGTGCGCGCGGACTTCTTGGGGGGCTTGCTCAGCGGGACGTTGACGGTGAGGATCCCGGCGGCGTACGTCGCGGTGATCTCCTCCGCCTTCGCGTCCGGGGGCAGCCGCAGCGCGCGGCTGAACGAGCCGTAGCGGAACTCGCTGTGGTGCTTCTCCTTCTGGACCTCGGTCCGCTCGGCGCGCAGCGTGAGCACGTCCTCGGACACGCTCACCTCCACGTCGTGCGCGGGGTCGATGCCGGGCAGTTCGGCGCGCAGCACGAACGCGTCCGGCTCGAAGTGCGCCTCGATCCTGATCGCCTGCGCGGCCTGCGGGCTCTGCCCCGACGGGAAGATCGAGGGGAAGAGGTCGAACAGGTCGCCCAGGAACGGAATGGTCGGCGTGCTCCGGTGAGTGATCTCGGCCATGGTGGGGTTCTCCCTTCGTCAGCCAGACTCTCCGACACCTCAAGCCAAGCACCGCGGACGCCGCACACCAGGGTCCTTCGGCCCGTGCGCGGCCTCGGGACCGAGGTCCGGTGGCTCAGGGGTCCGGGGTCCCTGTCCGGCGCGGCGCCGCGGAGAGACATTCTCGGTGGACCGGTAGCCGGTCCTTCGGGAATCCGGCTCGAGGAACGGAGACGATCCCATGCCGATCGGCGCGCACATCTCAGTCATCGTCGCGGGGGCCGTCCTGGCGTTCGCGACCCATGTTCACGTCGCCGTGGTCAGCCTCGGGGCGATCGGGGCGGTGCTGATGACCGTCGGGGCCATCGGGCTGACCCTGCAGATCACGTCGCTGGCGCGGCAGCGCAGGCTGACGGCGGCGGAGAGCGCGCCGCCGAGCGGCGCGGTGCTCGTGCGGCCGTCCGAGTCCGCGGACCGCACGACGGACCTTCCCTCGCCGACGGACCGGATCTCGGGAAGCGGGTGGTGACGATGCGTCGGGCCAGTTTCATCGGGGCCCTGGTCTCGCTGACGATCGGGGCGGTGCTCGCGTTCGGGGTGAACGCGTCGTGGCGGTGCTTCGACGTGCGCACCGCGGGGTTCGTCGTGATGCTCGGCGCGCTGGCCGACCTGGTGATCAGGATCCTGATCGCGGACAGCCCGCTGCTGAGCCCGCAGAGCGCGGAGGTCGCGGCGGTGGTCGAGCCGCTCGGCGAGCCGCTGCTGGACGCGGACGGGAACCCGTTGATCGTGGCGAATCCCGCCGCGGCGACCGGCCCGGCCCACTTCGCCTCGCCGGGCGCGGCGCGGCCGGAGGATCCGGCGTCGGAGGCCGCCCAGGCCAGGCGGGTCAGGACCGTGCTCGGACGGATCGACCGTGACGCGTTCGCGCAGCCGCCCGGCGTTCCGCAGGCGCCGCCGGCCGTGATGACGATCCTCGGGCGGCCGGTACGTCCGCGTCGCCGCGCGGCCGACAGGCCGGTCAACCACCGTTGAGGACTGAGGCCGTGACCGAGGTCCCGCCCGCCTGGCGATAGCACGCGGCGGGACCTCCGGCCCTGGTCGGCTGGTACACCGGCTCGGCACGATGTTGGTGGAGGGCCTGCTCCGAAGCGGGAATGCGATGGCCGGACTGCGCGAGTTCTTCCTTCGGCTCCGCCTGGCGGGAGCGCCGGGCGCGCCGACCGGAACGGCGGTGCCTCGCGACGAGGCCGCCGAGCGGGACGCGGAACTCGACCCGGTGTTCGGAGCGCTGGCCGCGGCGCACGCCGAGGCGGCGCGCATCCGGGCGGAGGCCGAGGCGCAGGCGGCGACGATCCTGCAGGCGGCGTCGCGGGACGCCGCGGAGATCGTGCGTGCCGCGCGGGAGTCGGTTCCGGCGATCCGTGAGCAGAGCGCGGCCGAGGCGCGTGCGGAGACGCAGGCATCGGCCGCGGAGATCGGCAGGCAGGGGCGAGACCGCGCAGACGAGATTCGAGAGCACGCCGCGACGCGGGTGCCGCGTTACGTCGAGCAGGCCGTCCGCGTGGTGGCCGCCTCGCTGCGCCCCGGGTCGATACCGACGGGCCCGGGGCCATGAGCGGCGGCTGGGTGGCCGGGACGGTGCGTGCCAGATCGCTGGTACGGCGGGCGATCGGCGATGCCGGGAGCCACGACCTGGCCGCCGGCCCGGCTCTCTCCGACGCGCTGCTGCGCCTGTCCGCGACGTCGTACGGCCGAGGACTGTCCGCGGACGCCACCCTGGCCGAGGCGGAGCACACCGTGGGCGACGCGGCTCTGTGGAATCTGCGCGTCCTGGCGGGCTGGCTCCCGCGGGCCGGCCTCACGGTGTTGAGCGTGCTGGCGGCCGACTACGAGATCCGCAACGTCGCAGACCGGCTGCTCGCGCTCACCGGCCGACCGGTGCCCGCGCCCTACGAGCTCGGCGCGCTGGCCCGCGCGTGGGGGAGCGCCGCGGGGGCCGGATCCCCCGCCGAGGTCAGGGGGGCGTTGACCTCCTCGCCGTGGGGCGACCCGGGATCCGCCGAGCCCGCCGCGCTGCTCGCCGGGCTGCGGCTGTCCACGGCGAGCCGCCTGGCCGAGCTGCACGATGCGACCCGGCCGTGGGGCTGCGGTCTCGCCGCGATCGTCTACGCGCGCGAGCGGTTCCTGCGCGACGCTGCCCTGCCCGCCTCCGATGCGCGCGTCGCGGCGACGATCGGACCGGCGGCACGTGCCGCGGACTGGCCGGGGTTCGTCGCATCGCTCCCCGCGCGTTCCGCCGACTGGCCATTCGAGGGCCTCGCCGAGCCGAGCGAGCTGTGGCGCGCGGAGGAGCGGTGGTGGACCCGCGTCCGGCGGGACTCGGAGCGGTTGCTGCACGCTCCCGGTTTCGGTCCCGAGATCGTGATCGGCTGCGCCCAGACGCTCCTGGCCGACGCCCACGGCGTGTGCGCGGCGCTCGAAGCGGTCTCCCGCGACGGCCACGGGATCGGAGACGGTCATGTCCGCGACTGAGCAGCGCGCGACCGGGCTTGAAAAGCGCGGCGACGCGGATCGCGGCGCCCGGACCACTAAGACCCGACGCAGGACGTTGCGACCCGTGCGGATGCGCCGGATCGCGGTCGTCGCCCCGATCGATGAGTTCTCCGACGTCCTGCGGGCCGTCGGCCGCGACGGCTGCGTCGATTTCCACCGGGCCGCGAGCGATCCGGCCGCCGGGAGTGCGGAGGCGGAATCGCTGGAGCACCACGTCGCGTCCGCCGAACGCCGCGACGGAGTGGCAGCGCTCGCCGGTTGGTGCCCGGCGGAGCGGGTGCGGTCCCTGACGGCCGATGTCGGGGCGGCGGGAGGCTCGCTCGTGGCGTTGCCGATGCCGCCCTCGGCGGATCCGCCGACGCTGATGAGCGATTCGGGCCGCGCCTACCGGTCCTTCTCGCCGCTGGTGCGGATGTACGGGACGGTTCCCTACGCGGATCTCGATCCGACGTTCCTCGTCGGGATCACCTACATCCTCATGTTCGGTGTGATGTTCGGGGACGTCGGCCACGGTGCCCTCATCGTCGCCGGGGCGCTCCTGCTGAGGTCCGGGCGGATCAGGGCCCTGTCCCGGATACGCCACCTGTGGCCGTTCCTGCTGGGCGCTGGCGTCACCGGCATGGCGGCGGGGCTGCTGTACGGCGAGTTCTTCGGGCCGACCGGCATCGTGCCCGCGCTGTGGATCCGGCCGCTCGACCAGCCGCTGCGCCTGATCGGATGGGCCGTCGGATTCGGAGTGCTGCTGCTGGCGGCGGCGTACGCGCTCGGCAGCGTGAACCGGTGGCGCGAGGGCGGCCCGCGGATCGCCCTCTACGCGGTCTCCGGTATCGCGGGTGCCACGGTCTTCTGCGGCGCGGGGGTCGTGGCCGCGGGGTTCCTCGCGCACTCCCTCGCGCTGAAGATCGTCGGCGGTGCGTTGGCCGGGGTGGGCGTCTGGGCCGCCGGCCTGGGTCTGGCGGCACGGACGCCGGGCGGTGCGGCGGGCGGCGTCCAGGTCGGTGTCGGCCTGTTCGACCTGCTCACCCGGATCCTGTTCAACGTGATCTCCTTCGCGCGGCTCGCGGCCTTCGGACTGACCCACGCGGCACTCGGCTCGGTCGTGTGGCAGGGCACCCGCGGTCTCGCCGCGCACGGTCCGGCCGCGGCGGCGTGCGGGGTGCTCCTGTTCGTCGTGGGCAACGCGGCCGCCTTCGCGCTGGAGGCCCTGGTCGTGGGCGTCCAGGCGATGCGTCTGGAGTACTACGAGCTGTTCTCGCGGATCTTCGAGCCGGAGGGCAGGCCGTTCCGGCCCTTCCGGCTTCCCGACCGGCCACCGGAAGGATGAACGATGATGATCTGGCTGATCGCCGTGCCGGTGCTGATCGCGGCTACGGCACTGTGGATCCGCACCGCGCGGCGCCGACCGAGGCTGGCCCGGCGTGTGGTGCCGGTGGTCAACGGACTGCTGTTGACGGCGGGGCTCGCCGTGCTGCTCGTCGCGCTGGGCGGCGGCGCGGCGCACGCGCAGCAGGCGACCGCGGCCGCCGCGGCGACGGGCACCGGCACGAGCAGCGCCCTGATCGGCGCCGGAATCGCCATCGCGGGCTCGTCGATCGGCGCGGGCATCGCCGTCGCGTACACGGGCGCGGCCGCGCTCGCCGCGATCAGCGAGCGTCCCGAGATGTTCGGCCGGGCGATGGTGATCGTCGGCCTCGCCGAGGGGATCGCCATCTACGGCCTGGTCGTCGCGGTGATCCTGATCGGGAAGGGGTGACCGCGGTGAGCGGGGTCGGGCGGGTCGCGGCGCTCGGCGAGGCTGGGAGCGTCGAGGGTTTCGCGCTCGCGGGCGTCGTCGTCCTCCCGGCCGCGGGTCGCGAGGCGGTGCTCGCCGCGTGGCGCGAACTGCCCGCGGACGTCGAGGTGGTGATCCTCAGTGACGCCGCCGCCCGGATCCTCGAAGGCGTCGCGGACGGCGGCCGACCGCTGACGGTGGTGATGCCGAAATGACCAGTTCGCCGGTCGACGACGAGCGGGTGAGCGCGTTGGCGGCGGTGTCCGCCCGCCTGGTCGCCCGCGCCCGTCAGGACGCTGAGGAACACGTGGCGGCAGCCCGCGCGGAGGCCGAAACCCTCCTCGACGTGGCACGGGAGCGGGCCGGCGCGATCATCGACGAGGCTCGTTCGCAGGGCGAGGCACTGGTCGTGGCCGAGAAAGCACAGGCTCTCGCCGGAGCACGCAGGCAGGCGCGCTCGCTGGAACTCTCGGCGCAGCGGGCCGTCTACGACGAAGTCTGCGACGCGATCACGAGCGGCGTCAGAGGACTGCGTGACGCCGACGACTATCCGCTGATGCTGCGGGAGCTCGAACGCCGCGCGCGCCTGGTGCTCGGCGCCGACGCCGAGATCGTCGAGGCCCCCGGCGGCGGTCTGACGGCTCGTCGACCGGGGCGGGTGGTCGATCTGAGCCTCGCATCGATCGCGGCGGAGGCCGTGGACCGGCTGGACGGGGAGGTGGCGGAGCTGTGGACGCCGTGATGCCCGAGTCCGGCATCGTGCGCCGGGTCTCCGGACCGCTGGTCGAGGTCGAGGGGCGGGCCGCGATGTCGGAGCTCGTCCTGCTCGGCACGGCGGCGGTGCCGGGCGAGGTGGTCGCGATCCGCGGCGACCTGCTGACCGTGCAGGCCTACGAGTACACCGGGGGACTCACGCCCGGTGACACCGCGGTCCCGCAGGCCAGGCCGCTCTGCGCGGAATTGCGTCCCGGCCTGCTCGGCGGCGTCTTCGACGGACTGCTGCGTCCGCTCGACGGCGCCGGGATCTGGCTGGGCGGGACCGCTGCGAAGCGCAGTGCCGCTCGGTGGCGCTTCGAGGCGGCGGCCAAGACGGGCGACGCGGTCGGCGCGGGCGGTCTGCTCGGCACGGTCGCCGTGCCCGGGCCGGTCGTGCACCGCGTGCTCGTCCCGGTTTCCGCGGTCCCGCCGGGCGCGTCGTCCGAGCTCGAGTGGATCGCCGCGTCCGGCGACTACGCGGCCGACGAGGTGATCGCGAGGGTCGGCGGGGCCGAGGTGTCGCTGACGGAGCTCTGGCCGATCCGGAAGCAGCGTCCTGTCACGCGTCGCGTCGAGGCCGCGGCGATGCTGCACACCGGTCAGCGCGCGCTCGATCTGCTCTTCCCGATCGCGAAGGGCGGCACCGCGGCGGTTCCGGGCGGCTTCGGCACCGGCAAGACCGTGCTGCTGCAGCAGATCGCCAAATGGTGCGACGCCGACGTGATCGTGTACATCGGCTGCGGCGAGCGCGGCAACGAGATGGCGGACGTGGTCGAGGACTTCGCGCGGCTGGAGGATCCGCGGACCGGCGGACGGCTCGCCGAGCGCACCGTGATCATCGCGAACACCTCGAACATGCCGATGATGGCCCGGGAATCGAGCGTGTACGCCGGTGTCTGCGTCGCGGAGTACTACCGCGACATGGGATACGAGGTCGTGGTCATCGCCGACTCCACCTCGCGATGGGCCGAGGCGCTGCGCGAGTTCGCCTCGCGCTCCGGCGCGCTGCCCGCCGAGGAGGGCTTCCCCGCGAACCTGGCCTCCGCCCTCGCCGGATTCTACGAGCGGGCCGGCGCGGTCGAGGTGCTCGGCGGCGGGCGCGGCTCGGTCACGGTGGTCGGCGCGGTCTCGCCCCCGGGCGGCGACCTGGCCGAGCCGGTGACGGTGCACACCGAGCGCTTCGTGCGCACGCGCTGGACCCTCGACCGGGATCTGGCCTACGCACGGCACTACCCCGCGGTGTCCTGGGCCGACTCGTTCTCCCGCGACCAGGCCGTGCTCGCCGGAGACGAGTCCCGGCGGACGCGGGTGGCGCACGCGCTCGCCGAGGCGGACCGGCTGGCCGACCTGGTGGACCTCGTCGGTATCAACGCGCTGCCGCCGGACGAGCGGATGTCGGTGCTCGCCGGGCGGATCGTGCGCGAGGGCCTGCTCCAGCAGAACTCGATGTCCCCGGCCGACGGGTACAGCCCGGAGGCGAAGACGGCCGCTCTCGCCGACGCGATGCTGGCCGCGGCCGACAGTTGCCGCGAGGCGGCGCGTGCGGCCGGCCCGGCTGCGGTGGAGGCCGTCGACTTCGGTCCGCTGCTGCGGGCCCGCGACGAGGCGGGACCGGACGACCTGGAGATCGTCGCGCGCCGTCGTGACCAGGTGCTCGCCGAACTCGGCGCACTGATCGGGGGAGGTGCGGCCTCATGATGGGAGCGCCGCGCGTCGAATACACCTCGGTCCGCGAGGTGCGCGGGCCGCTGATCGTGGTCGGCGGCGTCGCGGGTGTCGGCTTCGACGAGTATGTGCGCATCGACACCGCCGACGGGGGACGGCGCTACGGGGTCGTCGTGGAGGCGGACCGCGATCTCGCCGTCGTCCAGGTGATCGAGGGCACCGAGGCGCTCAGCGCGGCGGGGGCGCGGGTCCGTTTCGCCGGGAAGCCGCTGCGCGTCCCGATCGGCGAGGGCTGGCTCGGCCGGGTGTGCGACGGACGCGGCACGCCGGCCGACGGCGGACCGCCGATCCTCGGCACGGCCACCGCCCCGGTCGGCGGCAGGCCGATCAACCCGATCCTGCGCGAACCGCCCGCCGAGCCCGTCATCACCGGCGTCCGCGCGATCGACGCCCTGACGACCCTGGTCCGCGGGCAGAAGCTGCCGATCTTCTCCATGCCCGGCCTGCCGCACCTCGAACTCGCGGCGCAGATCGCCGCGCAGGCCACGGCCGGCGGGGAGCCGTTCTGCGTGGTGTTCGCCGGAATGGACCTGACCCACGTCGACGCCGCCTACGTGCGCGACGCCCTCGAGGAGCGCGCCGCGGCCGGCGAACTCACGCTGCTGATCAACACCGCCGACGCCCCGGTGCTGGAGCGGATCCTGACGCCGCGCATCGCGTTGACGGTCGCCGAGAGCCTCGCCTTCGACCACGGCCGGCACGTCCTGGTCGTGCTCGCGGACATGACGAGCTACGCCGAGGCGCTGCGCGAGGTCTCCGCGGCGCGCGGGGAGATCCCGGCCCGCCGCGCGTATCCCGGTTACCTCTACAGCGACCTGGCCTCGCTCTACGAACGCTGCGGCCGGATCCGCGGCAGACCGGGCTCGGTCACCGTCGTGCCGGTGCTGACCATGCCCGGCGGCGACATCACGCACCCGGTGCCGGACCTGACCGGCTACATCACGGAGGGTCAGATCGTGCTGTCCGCGCAGACGGCGGCGCACGGCACCTACCCGCCGATCGACGCGCTCTCCTCGCTCTCCCGGCTCATGCACAAGGGCGCCGGACCGGGCCGCACCGATCCGCGCCACCTCCCGCTGGCCGCGCAACTGCTCGCGGCGCTGGCCCGGGCCCGGCAGGTGCGGGACCTGGCCGACCTGATCGGGGAGGCCGCGCTCGGCGACGCGGACCGGCACTACCTGGTCTTCGAGCAGCGGTTCCGCGACACGCTGCTGAACCAGGGCCGCACCGAGCGGTGCACGCTCGCCGAGACGATGGACCGGGCCCTGCGCGTCGCGCTCACACTGCCGCGCGGCGAACTGACGATGCTCTCCGACGACGTGCTCGCCGCCGCCCTGAGCGAAGCGGAGCCCTGATGGTCACGGTCCGGGTGCCTCCGGGACGGGCGGGACGGCTGCGGCTGCGCCGCCGGCTGGCCGTGGCCGAGCACGGCGCGAACCTGCTGGACCGCAAACTGCAGGCGCTGCTGGCTGAACAGAACGTCAGGTCGGCCGCCGCGCGCGAGAGCGAACGGGCTTGGCGCACCAGCGTGCCCGTCGCGCGGACGTGGCTGGCCAGGGGCCTGTCAGCCGGGGGGCGAGACGCGCTGCGCCAGGCCGTACCCGCCGCGGAGGCGACGGCCGCCGTGCACGACACCGTGTTCATGGGCGTGCGCTACCCCGATCACGCCGAATCGGGGACGCCCGGTGCCGAATCCGCAGGTCTCGGCGCGCCGAGTGCCGCTCTCATCAGCGCCCGCACAGCCTATGAGGAGGCGGTGCGGGCCGCGGTGCGAGCCGCGGTCGACCTGGCCGCCGAGCGTGCGGTGGACGGCGCGGTGCTCACCACCCGGCGCCAGCTCCGCGCGCTGCGCCGACACTGGATCCCGCGGCTCCGCGAAGCCTGCGCGCACCTCGACTTCGCCCTCGAGCAGAGCGACTTCGAGGACAGCGTGCGCCGCCGCCGAGCCGTACGCACGGGACCCTCGACCCTACTGGCCGGGCGGGATCGGCCGGACACTGGCGTCATCACCGCGGAGAACGAAGGGAGACAGGCACCGTGAGCAGCAGCGAAAGCCAACGAGCGAGCGGCGAGGCCCGTCGAGACATCCCCAGCCGCGCGGGACGCGAAGGCGACGACAAGCACTCCAACGCCCTCCTGCGCTACCTGCAGGCCCTGTACACGCGCGAGCGTCGCCCGCAGCCGCCGAAGCCCGACGAACCGCACCAGGACGACGAGCAGGCGCAGGACTGAGGTCCTCAGCCGTGGTGCGCCTCGGGGACGACCGCGACCGGCGTCGGCGACCGCGCCAGCAGCATCTCGATGACGTGGCCCGCGCCGACGGAGAGCGCCCCGTGCCGGTGGTGCGCGCCGACGACGAGCAGGCGGCTGTCCCAGGCCTCCTCGATCAGGACCGGCACCGGGCTGCCGCGCACGGCCGAGATCTTGACCTTGACGTCCGGAAACGAGCTGCGGAACGGCGCTAGGAGTCCCTCGACCGCCTCGCGCTCGTCCCCGCGGATCCGCGCGATCTCCGCGAGACGGGTGTTCATCGGCGTGGATGACGCCGTGTCAGGCGGCCAGGCGCGTACAGCGTGCAGCACGGCGCCGTAGCGCTGGGCTGCGGCGAAGGCGTAGCGGATGGCGGACTGCTCCTGGCCGGCCTCGACGCCGAGCACGACCTTGTTGAGCACGCGCTCGAATTCGAATCCGTAACCGGGCACCACGACGAGCGGGCTGTGCGTGTGCGCGGCCAGCTTGCGGCTGACCGAGCCGAGCAGCATCCCGGCAAACCCGCCGTGCCCGCGCGTGCCGGTGACGACCACCGCGGACTCCAGGCTGAGGGTGTGCAGGGCGCGGGCGGCGGGGAGGTCCGACAGTTCGACGTCCACCCGCAGCTTCGGGAAGTCGGTCCGCAGGTCCGCGGCGATCCGTTCGAGCAGCCTGCCGCCGTTCTCCCGGGTCCGGCGCGCCGAATCGGGCGTGGTCGCCGAGATCCGCGGCGGGTGCACGGCGTGCACGACGGTGAGCGGCGCGCCGCGGCTCAGCGCCTCCTGCGCGGCCCAGCGCGCGGCGCCCGCGGCGTTCTCCGACCGGTCCACGCCGACGACCACGCGGCGCGTGACCTCGTCGTTCCTGATCTCGGTCACGGCCTCACCTTCCGCTGTGGTCCAAGGCCGGGAACGGCCCGATGACACCGGGGTCGTAGTTGTCCAGCAGACCGGTGCGCAGCGCTTCGAGGCCGGCCCGGTCGATCTCCGGGTCCCGGCGCCGCGCGTCGCGTTCGGCGCGGCGCACGTCGAGTTCGACGGCGCTGCGGTTGAGCTCGTCCGGGCCGACGACCCGGGCGGTCCGGACCGTGCCGTCCGGCAGCAGGTCGTAGCGCTGGTAGACGATTCCGGCCGGGGACTCCGCGGCCGCGACGCCGCGGCCGGGCCGGGCCGTGGACACGAGGTGTTCCGGTCCGGTGGGCGGGAACCGGTCGATCAGGGCCGCGGCCTCTTCGAGGACGTGGACGAGTTCGACGGCGCGGACGAGTGCCGAGCGGTACGGGTTGCGCTCGTCGGGAGTCAGACCGGCCTGTGCCGCGGCTCGCAGCGCGGCCGGGCGCAGCGCTCGTCCGCACAGGGCGTAGCGGGCCAGCGGTCCGGTCAGCGCCGCCTTGGTGCCGCGCAGCACCGCGCGCCGCGGATGGTTCGGCGCAGACCTCGGCCGGCTGATGTAGGACTCGAAGTCGGCGAGCGTGAACCCGGTGCCGTTGCTGGCCAGTACGCCGACGCCCGAGTCGAGCGGATAGCGGGCGCCGCCGTGTGCCACGGGATGCGGCATCGGATCGTCCAGCGCGATCAGCGGGATGTCGAGAACGGAGGACGGCACGTCGAATCCGGCGACCCAGTTCGCGGTCTCCAGCGCCGCCGCCGTCGCATCGTCCAGCCGGCGGCGCAGCGCGGTCAGGGCCGCGTGATCGGGCCGTGGCCACGGTGCGGGCCGGTCCGGGCTCGCGGGCCGCAGCACGCCCTCGCCGACGACCGCGGCCAGCGCGGCGCCGGTGCGGTGCAGTTCGATCCCGCGCGCCACGGCCCGCCGGTGGTGCCGCGCCGTCTCGATCGCGCTCGTCTCGCCGAGCAGGTCCGGTGCCTGTACCAGATGGATGTGCGCGGCGTGTCCCTCGATCCAGGCGGCGCAGCACAGCAGGCGGCGCAGCGTCTCCACGGACTCGGGGACCTCGATGCGGAACGCGGCCTCCAGCGCCCGGCACGCGCCGACGCGGTAGGCGGTCCGGTCGTGGCCGTCGATCGCGGCGGTGAGCAGCGCGGGCACCATGTAGGGCCGGCCGCGCACGGCCGTCTCGATGCTTCGGGCGTACGCCCGAGCCAGGTCGTCTCGGCTGGTGGGGTCGGACATGGCGGGCGTCTCCTCTCGATGGGGTGTATGCCACCGGATTAAGACCAGCGTGTTGCGCGGACGGCGGGCCCGGCAGAGCGCTTCGGTCCGTGATCTTCGGGGCGAAGGTCTCGCCCGCGCGCCGCGGTGCGGCCGCCGAGGGATGCCCCAAGGTCCGTGGATTCGGGACCTTCGCCCGGCTGCGGGGGCGCGTGGTCGGCAGGACCCTGATCGCGGAGCCGGAAACCGACAGGCTCCTGACCCCCTTTCGAGGAGCGTGAGAGAACAATGGCGACGCAACACGGGTTGCACATCCATCTCGGTCATCGGGCCGGAGCCGCGGCGGCGCCCGAGACCGCATCCCTGACCAAGACCGGCCTGCGCGACGCGGTGATGGCCCTGATCCGGGTCGGTACCGGTTTCCTGTTCCTGTGGGCGTTTTTGGACAAGACGTTCGGGTTCGGCTACGCGACCCCGTCGAGCCGGGCGTGGATCCACGGTGGTTCGCCGACCAAGGGTTTCCTGGCGAGCGTGAACGCCGGTCCGTTCCAGTCGTGGTTCAACGCCTGGGCCGGGCACATGTGGGCGGATTACCTGTTCATGATCGGTTTGGCCGGGATCGGCGTGGCGCTGGTCTTGGGTATCGGCGTCCGGTTCGCGGCGCTGTGTGGCGTGTTGATGGTGACGTTCATGTGGTTCGCCGTCTTCCCGCCGGCGAAGTACGGTGCCGGTGGTGTGGCCACCGGTTCGAACAACCCGCTGGTCGATGAGCACGTGATGGACGCGTTCGCCCTGTTGGCGGTGGCGATGTTCGGCGCGGGTAGCCGGTTCGGTCTCGGCGCGTGGTGGTCGAAGCTCCCACTCGTCTCCCGGCACCGCGGCATGCTGTGAGGTTGCCGGGCCCCTGAACGTGGGGGACCAATGACTCTATTGGTGCCTACTGCGCGGGGACAGCATCGGCCTTATGGATACGCCCGAAGCCAAGCCGCTCGGCACGCTGACCGTGCCCGAGGCGATCGCCCTCCTCGGCACCCAGGTGGTCGGGCGGCTGGTCTACACGCTTCGGGCGCTTCCCGCCGTGACCCCGGTGAACTTCGTGCTGCGGGACGGCGCGATCTGGATCTGGACGGCCTCGCAGCCGTCGATGTGGCAGGCCGTGCGCGGCGCGGTGGTCGCCTTCGAGGTGGACGAGATCGACCGCGAGCACCACACCGGCTGGTCGGTGGTGGTGCTCGGCGTGGCGGAACTGATCCGCGATCCGGAAGCGATCAAGCGCGCCTTCGCGGACGGGCCCGAGCCGTGGGCGGCGGCGCGCGAGGAGCACCTGCTGCGCATCCCGCTCACCCGGGTGTCCGGCCGGCGGGTCGGATCCGCGGACCCGGCCGACGACGGAAGGCGCGCTTGACCGGAGAGCGGCGGGACGGGTCCTCAGCCCGAGACCTCCTCGAGCGCGCGGCGCGCGGCCGCCGGGTCGGGGGTATCCGGACGAGCCCGGGGGATCTCCCGATCGATGCCGAGCAGCCCGTACACCGCGTGCATCGCGGAGAGCACGGAGTACTCCATGCTGAAGGCGACGTGCCCCGGGATCTCGACGAACTGGCCGAGGAACGCGAAGTTGCGCGCGCCCGCCGGGACGGGTTCCGGCCGGTCGCCGGGTGCGCGCGGCGAGAGCGGGCTGCCCGCGTACGGCAGCAGGACACTGACGGCGCTGGTGGTCGCGCGCACGATCGCGGCGCCGCGCCCGAACCCCAGCTGTCCGACGAGTTCTTCGACCACCTGGCGGCCGTCCGCCTCGAGCATGGTGACGGGGGCGTGATCGCCGCGCGCGTCGAACCGCATGCCGTACCCGAGCACGGTGTGCGTTCCGGGCGGCTGGCCGGTGAAGTACGGCTGCCGCGGTACGGCGATGGTCAGCAGCCACGGCGAGTCGCGGAAGGTGACGAGGCCGCCCGTGCCCTCGCGGTTTCCGGTCAGGTGGCTGATATACCAGGTCAGATCCGGGGTGCGCGAGGTCAGCGTGAACGAGAGCCACGCGGTGTCCGCGACGTGCGCGGTGAACGCGTCGGGGCGGCCGAAGTCCGGCCGCTTGCGGGCGATGGACTCCCACAGGCTCCAGGCGTGGTCGCGGCGGCCGGGCCCGGGTTCCGGCGGATGCTCGTCGTCCCCGTGGGCGGCGTTCGCCGCGATCGAGCCGAGCGTGGCCAGGACGTGATCGTGCGCGCCGAGCTCCAGGACGTCCGGGACGCCGTGCACCGTCAGCCGCAGGCTCGTCGCGCGCCGCCCGCCCGCGCCGTCGTCGGCGAAGTCCAGGTCGGTCACCGTCGCGCCGTGGGTGAACGCCACGCCCCGGCCGAGCAGCCAGCTGTGCAGCGGCCGGATGATCGACTGGTGCTCGCTGCGGCGGGCCCGGCGCAGCCCGGAGAGCGTCGGCAGGCGCGGCAGGTCGTGCAGGTGGCGCATCAGCGAGGTCTTCAGGTCCAGCGCGTTGGATCCGGGCCCCAGCCGGTACGTCGTGCTCCAGAGGATCCAGAAGTCGGTGGCGAGCAGGTGCGCGGGCAGCACCTGGTCGACGCGGCGGGCGGCGAGTTCTCGCTCGGATCCGTTCGTCAACAGCGCCGCCAGGCATGCCCGGTCCGTCTCGTCGAGATGCGGGTCCGGCTCGGCGACCCGGTGGTCGGCCCCGATCAGCCGGGCCCTGGCGTGGACCGGGGCCTCGCGGTGGGCGGCCCGGATGTCGTCGAGGACGCTCATGCGCGCCCCGGAGAGCACCGGAACGGAGCCGAGCAGGTCCCACAGGCAGGCGCACGAATCCTCGTCCATGGCCCGCACGGCGTTGCCGAGGAACAGATCCGGCCGATCGGCGAGGGCGCCGGAGCGCAGCGCCCCGCCCGGTCTGGCAGCCGCCTCCAGGATCCTGATCCGGTCGCCGGGGACCCCGGCGTCACGGATCAGGAACGCCGCGGCCGCCAGCGACGCGATGCCCCCGCCGACGAGCAGGAACCGGTCGCGTGTGCCCGGTCCGGCCATGATCCGCCTCCAGCACTCGGCGCCGCCGCGACGGCGTATTGTCTGGTTTCTCCCATCCTGCGCGGAACGGACGCGGCGTCATAGGGCCGTTGGTCCCCTCAGGGCGCGTGGTGCGCTTCCATCACCGCGGCGATCGCTTCGGTGGCGTTCAGCGTGAAGGGGCCGGTGCTCTGCAGCCGTTCGTAGCCGCATTCGGCGCCGGCGAGTTCGGCCACGGAGCGGGCGAGGACGGCCTTGCGGACCGCGACCAGCGAGACCGCCTGGCTGACCGCGGCGAAGGCCCCGAGCATCGGCGCGTCGAGCCGCCTGCCGCCGCCGTGGGCCGACGCGATCTCCGAGGCCGGTACGGTGACGAGGCGCACGCCCGCCGGATCGTTGACCGGCCCGGGCGCGTTGACCAGCACCAGGCCGTCCGGTGGCAGGCCGCGGAGCGTCTCGCGCCGGGTCAGCAGCGCCGGGTCGAGCACGAGGATCGCGTCGGGCACGTCGACGGGACCGTGGGTGCGGATCGGCGCGTCGTCGATCCGGCAGCCCGTCTCGACCGGTGCGTCGATGCGCTCGGGGGCGGGGCCGGGCACCGCGACGGCGTGCCGGCCGTCGTGGATCGCCGCGGCGGCGATCAGGTCGGTGAGGGCGGTCACGCTCGCGCGATCGTGGCCGAGCACTCTGATCCGATACATCGTCCGTCTCCCGTCTGCTCAGGTCCTCGGGTGCTGAAGTCGTGGCACTAGCCAGTCGCCGACCACCCGCGCGGCCAGGGCGATCTCGTGCTCCTCGTCGAAGGCGCGGTCGGCGCGCGGCAGCAGGATCAGGTCGCTCCTGGCACCCAGCCGGGAACGCGTCTCGCGCAGCACCGGCACGACGCCGCGGTCCCGGATGCCCGCGATCATCAGGACGGGTGCGCGGACGGCGGCGAGGGCGGCGTCCGCGAGGTCCGGCCGTCCGCCTCGGCAGACGACCGCCGCGATGCGCTCGTCCGCCCGCGCGGCCAGCAGCATTGCCGCCGCCGAACCGGTGCCCGCGCCGTACAGCGCCACCGGCAGCCCTTCCGTCTCGGTCCGGTGCCGCGCGTGGTGGACGGCGGCGGCCAGCCGTTCGGTCAGAGTCCTGACGTCATAGACGCGCCGCGCGTCGAACGCCTCGTCCGCGTCGATGATCTCGACGCGCAGAACCGCCACGCCGGCGCGGACCAGGTGCGCGGCCGTCCACTCACTGCGCGGGCCGACCGTGGTGCCGCCGAAGCCCTCGGCGAACACGAGCAGGCCGACCGGGTGTTCGGGCATGTCGAGTACGGCGGGCAGCCGGGTGGTGCCGTGCTCGATGGACAGCCAGATATGCCGGGTGCTCAACGGAAAACCGGTGAGCGGCACCGAAGGCGTGCTCGTGATGACGGACATCGTGCGGCTCCTTCCAGGGGGCGCTCAGGTGGCGATCACCCGTATGTCCAGTCTCCGCGCGGCGTGCTCGACTCTGGAGGGCCGATCGTCCTGTCCGGTCGGCCGGTCGGTCCCGAAGCCGCGGCGTCGGGGAATTCGAGGCGCCCGCCCGGCGGCAGGACGGCCGACTCGCCGTGGCAGTGCACGTCGATCGGCGCGTGCCGGCCGGGGCTCGCGGACAGGATCAATCCGGTTCCGCTGATCTCCACGGAGAGCGCGTGGTCCCGGTAGGCCATCGCGAATTCCAGCTTGCCCAGTTCGGGGGGCCAGTACGGGTCCAGGTGCAGCGCGTCGTCGCGCATCTCGACGCCCGCGAAGCAGCGTTGCAGGACGTCGAGGGACCCGGCCAGCGCGGCGAGGTGCACGCCCTCGGCCGTGGTGCCGCCCTGGATGTCGGCGATGTCGCTGCGCAGGACCTCCAGGAAGTAGCGCAGCGCCTCGCCTCGGTGCGCACGGGCCAGGACCGAGGCGTGGACCACGGCGCTGAGCGTCGAGCCGTGCGACGTGCGCGCGAGGTAGTAGTCGGTCGTGCGCGGGATCGACGCCGGGTCCCAGGAGTAGCCGAGCCGGCTCATCAGGCCGTGGAGTTCGTCCGCGGACAGCAGGTAGAACAGCATCAGCACGTCGGCCTGTTTCGACGCCTGGTAGCGGTTGACGTCGTCGCCCTCGGCCTCCAGGATCCGGTCGAGGCGGCGGATGTCGGGGTGCCGGTCCCGCAAGCCGGCCCAGTCCAGTTCCTCGAGCTCCTCGTAGCCCTCGAACTGGCTGATCGTCCCGTCCGCGTGGAAGGGCACGAACATCCGGTGCGCGACGTGCTCCCAGCGGTCGGTCTCCTCGACCGTGATCCCGAAGGCCTCGGAGAGTTCGGCGCGGCGCGCGGTCGGCAGCAGCCGCAGCAGGGCGCGGGCGCGTTCGAGGACCCAGGCGGCCATCACGTTCGTGTAGGCGTTGTTGTCGATGCCCGGCTCGCCGGCGCCGGGGTACCGGGTGTGGAACTCGTCCGGACCGACCACGCCGCGGATGACGTACCGGTCGAGGGCGTGGTCGTAGTGCGCCAGCGACCCGAAGAACCGGGCGATCTCGAGGAACATCTCGGCCCCGCGCTCCACCAGGAACTCCAGGTCGCCGCTCGCCTGGTAGTACTGCCAGATGTTGTACGCCACGGCGAGCCCGACGTGGCGCTGGAGGTGGGTGGCGTCCGGCAGCCAGCGTCCGGAGGCCGGGTTCAGATGCGTCGTCTGGCTCGTCTCGCTTCCGTCCGCGCCGGACTGCCAGGGGTACATCGCGCCGCGCGCTCCCGCCTCCCGCGCCGCCCAGCGTGCCGCCTGCAGTCGGCGGTGACGGTAGCCGAGCAGCGATCGCGCGACGTGCGGCAGCCGCGTGGTGAGCGCGGGCAGCACGAACAGTTCGTCCCAGAACACGTGTCCGCGGTAGGCCTCGCCGTGCAGACCGCGCGCGGGCACCCCGGCGTCCAGGCCGAGAGTGTTCGGGGAGACGGTCTGCAGCAGGTGGAAGACGTGCAGCCGCAGCGCGGCGGCGGCCTCGTCGTCGCCGAGGTCGACGCGGCAGCGCTCCCACAGGAGCCGCCAGGCGCGCACGTGCCGGGTGAGGAGCGCGTCGAATCCGTCGAGCCGCCCCAGCCACCCCACCGCGGCGGCGGCCGGTTCGCTGATCGCCCGGTCGTGTCCCGTGAACAACGTGGCGGTCTTCTCGACGGTGACCGGACGGCCCGCTTCGACCGGCAGGATCAGCTCGTGTCCGACACAAGCCCCCTCGACGACCGGCCGGCGCTCGCAACGGGCCGGATCCGCGTGGCCGACGACCCGGCTGCGCACCGCCTGCGCGATGCGTACCCGTGACTGCACCGTCTCGGTCTCGACCAGCGCAGACTCGTCGCCGAGCAGTTCCGCGCGCTCGACACGCAGGTGCTTGCCGGACAGGTCGCGGTAGCGTTCGACCCCTGCGTTGGCCGTTTCGCCGTCGATGACGGAGCGCACCGTCAGCGTCCCGCTCCAGTCCTCCGGCTGGATCGTGGTCTGCAGGGCGCCGACGTGTGCGTACTCCATATGCGCGAAGCGGCGCTGCACCAGGCGCGTGGAGCGGCCCCGTTCGTCGCGGAAGGACAGGTCGCGCACGAGGATCCCGCGGCGCAGATCGAGCGTCTGCCGGTAGCGGGTGAGATCCACCGCCCCGACGTCGAACCAGGGGCCGTCCTCGATGCGCAGACCCGTGGACAGCCAGTCCGGCAGATTCACGATGCTCTCGTTGACCACGTCGCGTCCGGCCACCGTGTCGGTGAGCGCGTTGTAGCACCCTGCGACGTACGTGCCCGGGTAGTGTGCGGCGCCGGCCACAGCCTCGGGCGCCGAACCGCGCGTGGCGAAGTACCCGTTGCCGACCGTGCACAGCGTCTCGCGCAGCCGCTCCCGCTCCGGGTCGAACGAGTCGTATACCAGGGACCAGTCCATGGCAGATCTCCTCGGAGCGGCGTGAACCGGACTAATGCCACCATGCGTCCGTGCCGCGCGGATGCTCAGGGGCGAAGGTCCCGTCCGCCGTCGGCCCCTCGCCCGCCGGGACTTCCGACCCTGGCCGCCCCGGACGGCCGCTGGGCACGATGGCCGCGACGCACTCGGCGCGCCCGGTGAAAGCGAGGTCCCATGCCCCGGCCCAGCACCGCACGACATGTCCAGCCCCGGACCGCGGCCGCGGCGAGCGACGGGCCCGCCGCGGATCCCCGTGAACCGCTGGCCGATCTGTGGGCCGACCTGGGCAGCTCGCCGGCCGGGCTCTCCCAGCGCGAGGCGGCCCGCCGGCTGATCGTCTACGGCCCCAACACCCTCTCGCGGCGCGGCGGGCGGCGGTGGCCGGGCGAGCTGCTGCGGCAGTTCACCCATCCGCTCGCGCTGCTGCTGGCACTGGCCGCCGTGCTCGCCGGAGTCACCGGGACGCCGAATCTCGCCGCCGCGATCGCGGCGGTCATCGCGCTCAACGCGGGGTTCGCGTTCGTGCAGGAGATGCAGGCCGAGAAGGCGGTGGAGGCACTGGCCGCGTTCCTGCCGGACCGGGCGGTGGTGCTGCGCGACGGGGAGCGGGCGGAGGTGGCCGCCGCCGAACTGGTGCCCGGCGATCTGCTGCTGATCGAGGAGGGCGAGCGGGTCTGCGCGGACGGGCGGTTGTGCGACGGGAGCCTGGAGGTCGACCTGTCGGCGCTGACCGGGGAGTCGGTTCCGGTCTACCGGGCGGCCGACCTGTTGGATCGGGACGGGCCGGTGCTCTACAGCCGGGACCTGGTGTTCAGCGGGACGGTGTGCACCGGCGGCTCGGCGCGCGTCCTGGTGACCGCCACCGGGATGCACACGGAGCTGGGCCGGGTGGCCGCGCTGAGCCAGCGGGTGAAGCGGGAGGAGAGCCCGCTGGAGCACCAGGTCAAGCGGGTGGCCTGGCTGATCGCCGCCGTGGGCCTCGGCGCGGCGGTGGCGTTCATGCCGCTCGGGCTGCTCGCGGGCCTTTCGGCGGGCTCGGCCGTGGGCTTCGCCGTCGGGCTGTTGGTGGCGAACGTGCCGGAGGGACTGCTGCCCACGATCACCCTCGCGCTCGCGGTCGGGGTGCGCGACCTGGCCAGGCGCGGCGCGGTGGTCAAGCGGCTCTCGGCGGTGGAGACCCTCGGTTCGACCACCGTGATCTGCACGGACAAGACCGGGACGCTGACCGAGAACCGGATGCGGGTGACGCGTCTGTGGACCGTCGCCGCCGATGCCGACCTCGACGCGGCACCGGGCCGGGAGCTGCCGTCGGACGTCAGGACTCTTGTTCGGTCCGCCGCCGCGTGCACCACCGCCGCCCCGGCCTCGTCCGCGGGATCCGCCGCCGTGGGCGACCCGACCGAGCTCGCGCTGCTCGAGATCGCGGACCGGATCGGTGTGGGTGTCCCGGTGCGCGAGCGCGACGTTGCGCGCCGGACGGTGTTCCACTTCGACCCCCGGCTGAAGCTGATGAGTACGGTCGACTCCGAGGACGGCGACGACGCGTGGACGGCGCACGTGAAAGGCGCCCCCGAGGTGGTGCTGGAAAGGTCCCGGTTCGTCAGGGACGACGGACGGGACGGGGAACTCACCGCCGCGGACCGGTCCGCGGTCCTGCGCGCGGTCGAGGACCTCACCGGTCAGGGACTGCGCGTGCTCGCGATCGCGCGCCGCTCCGCGTCCCCGGGCGAGGCCGTACCGACGGACCGGGAGAGCGTCGAGCGGGAGTTGTGCCTGCTGGGCCTGGTGGCGATGCTCGACCCGCCGCGCGCCCACGTGCCGGCGGCGATCGAGCAGGCTCATCGCGCGGGCATCCGGGTCCACGTCGTCACCGGGGACAACGGCCGGACGGCGGCGGAGATCGCGCGGCGGGTGGGAATCGGGCGCGGCGGCACCCGGGTGATCAGCGACGGCGAGCTCGCGGCGATGAGCGAGCCCGAGCTCGACGCCCTGCTGGACTGCGGGCAGGAGCTGGTCTTCGCGCGCAGTGCGCCCGAGGTCAAGCTGCGGGTGGCCGACGCGTTGCGCGACATGGGCCAGGTCGTCGCGATGACCGGGGACGGGGTCAACGACGCGCCCGCGCTGCGCCGCGCGGACATCGGGATCGCGATGGGCCGGTCCGGCACGGACGTGGCGCGCGAGGCGTCGACCATGGTGCTGACCGACGACGACTTCGCCAGCATCGTCGCGGCGATCGAGGCCGGGCGCAGAGTCTACGACAATGTCAGGAAGTTCATTCTCTACATCTTCGCGCACCTGCTGCCGGAACTGGTGCCCTTCATGGTGTTCGCGCTGTGCGGCGGGCTGGTCCCGCTGCCGCTGACGGTCATGCAGATCCTGGCGATCGACCTCGGCACCGACACGCTGCCCGCCCTCGCCCTCTCCCGTGAACCCGCCGAGCCGGGACTGATGGACCGTCCGCCGCGCAAACGCTCGGACGGTGTGATCAACCGGGCGCTGCTGGCGCGCGCCTGGGGATTCCTCGGCGTGATCTCCGCCTCGCTCGTGATGGGGGTCTTCTTCCTCACCCTGCTGCGCGGCGGCTGGCACCCCGGCGCGGCGGTCGAGGCCGGCACGCCGTTGCACCACGTGTATCAGCAAGCCTCCACCGCCGCGTGGCTCGGGATCGTCGCCTGCCAGATCGGCGCCGCCTTCGCCGCCCGCACCGACCACGCCTCACTGCGCTCCGTCGGCGTCCTGACCAATCGTCCGCTGCTCGGCGGCATCGCGGTCGCGCTGCTCTTCGCGGCGATCGTGGTCTACCTGCCCGCCGCGCATCCGGTGTTCGGCACGGCCGCCCTCACCCCGAGCCAACTCGCCGCCGTCGCGCCGTTCCCCGTCCTGGTGTGGGGCGCGGACGAGATCCGCAGAGCGCTCCGCCGCCGGTGAGCGGGGCAGTCAGTCGGGGATGTCGTCCGCCTTGCCGACCACGAGCGCGAACAGGTCGGCCAGGCCGGCGAGGCTCGCCGCCTGCAACGACGCTGCGGAGACGAGTTCGCCGTCCGGTCCGCGCAGCGCGCGCGTCGCCGTCGCCGCCGCGACCACGGTGGGCCGGTATCCGCGGTTGAACGCGTCGCGCGCCGTGGAGTTCACGCACATGTGCGTCATGAACCCCGCGAGCACCAGGTCCTCGACGCCCAGGGCGCGCAGCCGCGCGTCCAGATCCGTGCCGACGAACGAGCTGGGAAGGTGCTTGACCAGCACGGGCTCACCGGGCAGCGGAGCGACCTCCGCGCTGATCCGGCCGATCTCCGCGGTCGTGTCGTACGGCGATCCCGGTCCGGCGTCGTGCATCACATGGAAGACCGGGACGTCGGCCGCGCGGGCACGGGCCAGCAGCCGGGCGGCCTCCGCCACGGCGGGCTCGACGTCCTCGAGGCGCATCACGCCGTGCCGGTAGGTGTTCTGCAGGTCGATCATCACCAGGGCCGAGTGGCCGAGCGGCGCCGGGTGCTCCGGGAGCGCCAGCAGGCGACGCAGTGTCAGGGATTCGGACATCGTCCTCCACCGCCTTCGTGTCGATACCGCAAGTCTCAGTAAGCCGATCGCTGCCTGGTAGGGGCAAACGGCCCGGATCGCCGTGTCAGCAGGCGTGGATCTGGATCTGCCAGCCGTGCCCGGGGTGGTAGTCGGCGCGGAAGAGGATGCCGCCGATCGTTCCGTCGGTGCGCTGGCCGCTGTAGTCAGTGCCCTGCTTCCAGACGAGCGGGACCGGGCTCGTCTCCAGCCAGCCGCCGGTGGAGGCGCAGCCGCCGTTCATCCCCATGATGTACTCGGTCTGGACGGCGATCGCCGCGACGGCGCGGGAGGCCGGCGAGACCGGCGCGATCGGGGGCAGCGAGGCGGCCAGCCTCCGCGTGGCGCTCACGTCGGCGGGGTAGCGGGCGGCGGCGGGAGCCCCGTGGCCCAGGTCGCCGATCAGGAACCGCGCCTCGGCGCTGTCCCGGGGAAGCCGGTCGTGCCGGAAGTCCAGGATCGCGGTGAGGGCGTCGGCGCGCGAGACCAGCTCGCTGAAGACCAGCAGCACCTTGCGTTGCAGCGCGGCCGGCATGGCTCCGGGGATGGCGTCGACCAGGGCGTGCTGGTTGATCGACGTGACCGCGGTGACGGTCGCCGGGGTGAAGGTGATGAAGTCGGCGCCGATGCCGCTGTTGACCAGCGCGGCCGCGGCGCGGATCTGCCGGTCGGTGCGGTCGGCGACGGCGAAGAACCCGGCGAGGGCGTCGGCCGCGCTCGGGCTGTGCGTCGTACCGCCGTGCGGGGTGCTCGCGCTCGTACTCGGCGTGGCACGCGGGCTGCTCGGCGCGGTGCTGGGAGCGGCGGGCACGGACACCTTGACCGGTGCGGACGTCGGCGTCGCGCCGGGACTGGTGCTGCTCGCACACGCGGCGGTCAGCAGACTCGCGGTGAGCGAGAGTGCGAACAACGACGTGATCCGGGCCGGGCCGCGGCCACGTCGGCGCTGGGAATCGAAGTGCGCTGCCGTCCTCATGACGACCTCCATATGCGCGGCGGCCCGGAAGGAGAGGAACACGGGTGCTCGCTACTTGTCACGCTAGCCGTCGTCGCGGTAGCGGTACTCGGCCGTTGGTCCCCCTCTCGACCAGGATGAAGACCGTCGTCAGCGCGTGATAGCACCGGTGATCGCGAAGCGTTCGACCGTGGCGGTGTGCCCGCCGGTCGCCGCGACGATGGTCACCACGAGTCCGCGCGGCGCACTGAACGGCAGGCTGACCGACCAGGGTGCCCGCTGTCCGCCCGCAGGCGTGCGCGCCTGACCGAGGGGGTTCTCGTAGGAGTAGCCGTGCATCTGGACCGACACGCTCTCATCCACGCCGGTGATCAGACCACTGACCCGAACGGGGGACGCGATCGTGCTGCCGTAGTGCGGTGAGCTGAGCGTGAGAGTCGTGTCCTCGGATCCGACCACTTCCCACGGGGCATACAGGTCCGGTCCCATCCGCCGCAGGTGCAGCACGGCGGCGGTTGCTTTCTCGCCGTTCGGATCGAGGTATCCGACGGTGACATTCGCGTCCCTGCCGTGCACGACGGTGCTCAGCACGAGGTCGATCCCGCTGTATCCGAGGTAGCCCTGGGTGAAGGACTGCGCCGTCGCGCCCGCGTTGTTGTGCCAGGGCTGGTGGCCGCCGGATTCGTAGGACCGCTCCCACACCCGGGCCTGCGCCAGCGTGGTGAACGGGTACAGCGGAAGGAGCCCGGCGAGCCCGGTCTGATCGGAGCCGGTGCCGGAACCGGTCGGCGCCGCGGTCGCTGAGGGAGTAGGTCGCGGCGTGACGGAATGGGTCACCGTCGGAGATGGAGATGCAGAAGCAGAGCTCGCAGGCGGCGGGGCGGTGGACGGACTGCTGCCGGGGCCAGTGGAACTAGAACACGCAGCCGCCGACACGGCGAACACCGCCACGGCGAGCCCGGCAAACCGTTGTCGAATTCGAAGGTGCGACATGGCACTCACCTTGTCTCCCGAGTCGCTGATCCTCATGGTTGGCGAGGCCCCTTGGTCCCGGCCACGAGTTCGGAGACCCCGATCTGTCCGCGTTCACAGACGGGCGTCGGCGGCGAGACCGGCACGATGAGATGGCTGGTCTCATCGGGCGGCGTTATCTCGATGTACGTCGCCACGGGCTCGCAGGTCCACACCGTTCCAGGGCTCGGTGACGTGTTATCGCCCTCGCCTGGGACGTCCGGGGAGAAGTAGGCGGTCGACGACGCAGCTGAACCCGGGCGGAGCGAGATGGTCCGCTTCACCGTCAGCACGCCCCAATGCACGTCTGTCGGCAGCGGTGCGTGCCGGGCGTCGAGCAGCAGCAGTCCGGGGAATCCGTAGACCGTGCACGTATGCGAACTACGGTTGACCAGCTGGATGTTGTACTCGGTATGCCCGGCGCTCTGACCGTTCTCCACGACCTTGAAAGACCCGGACACATCACGCGTATGGCAGCGCGGAACGCTGCCCTGGCCAGGCGTGGTGGGCGCAGCGGAGGTCACAGGCGCGGAAGTCGCGGGCGCGGAACTAGATCGCGACGGCCCCGACGTGGTGGGAACCCCTTGCGTCGCAGCACTCGTACTGCTGCCGGCTTGAGACGTTCCGCCCCCGCTCGAAGCGCAGCCGGCGACCAGCGCGCACACCATCGCCAACCCCACCGAGAGCCCGCCGACACGGACACGCACACGTGAACGCCCAGCGGCGAAGCGGCCCCGAGACTCAGCCATCACGCAACCTCCCCGGTACGCGGCTGCGCCGGTCCACGCCTCCGCAGACCTTCACGCTAACCAGCGCACCAGGGGTCCGATACGTCCGAAAGTCCCGTACTATCCCGGCGGTCGGACCTCAGCGGCGGCGCGGTGCTCCTCGCATCTCTAGCGCGGACGCCGTGCGATTTCGAGGGCCTTGCCGGCGGTGATCGCCGCAAGTCCGGCTGCGAACAGCGAGAAGACGTACAGGTGCTGCACGAGGAGGAAGGGGAGCAAGACACAGCAGCACACGCAGCCGAGTATGAGAAGGCTCCGCACAACGCGCGTGGAGGTCGTCCGTGCCTTGGCCTCTTCGTCCGTGATCATGGCGAGCACTCTACCGTCTGCGTGGAGCATCGTGATTGGAGCAAGACCACAGTTGTCCTGCCTGCACGGCGAGTAGGCGTTGGAGGGTTAGGCCGTCGGGGGCCAGGGCGCTGATGACGACGGCTGGTGCGTCGAGGGGGAGTACGGCGATGGCGTGGTCGGCGGTGTCGTGGGGGGTGAGGGTGAGGCGCTTGTCGGGGGGCACGTCGGTCCAGGTCGGGTCGACGATGAGGGTGGTGGCGCTGGCTCGGTCGGTTCCGGCTACGGCTGGGCCCAGCGAACCGGGGAAGTGCGGGCCGACGGCTAGCGTGTGGTCGAGGAGGGTCCTTTCGGCGCGGCGTACGCGTAGGCGGGTTGTGGCGGAGCCGGGTGGTTCGTTGTGGCGGCCTAGGAGGGTTTGTTCGTGCCAGGTCAGGCGGGCGTCTTCGGCCATTTCGATGTGGACGGTGGTGCGGTGGAGGGCGCCGTACGCGGCGATCAGTGGTTGGGGGTTCCAGGTGAGGGCGGCGCCCGCTTCGATGCGCACGTTGATGTCGAGTGTTGATTCGCGCGGTTGGGGGGCGGGCAGGGCCAGGGAGGCGGCGACGCTCTCGACGTGCACTTCGGCGCCGTGGCCGAGGTGCACGTCGAGGTGGAGTTCGTCGCCGCCGACGGGTCCTGCTGCGCCGCCGACCAGGTGGACGCGCGCGGCTGACGTCTCAGTGCCCGTATGTGTTTGGCGCAGCAGGAGTGGCGCCTGGCCGACTAGTTCGGTCAGGCGGGTGCTGCCGTCCGGGCGGGCTTCGGCGACGAGGCGGGCGGCGGCTTTCACGCAGGGCTCGGGACCTGGTGCGATGCGGTGTCGGTGTCGGTGTGGGATTCGGCGCGGCGTTGGGCGATCAGTTGCGTGATCCAGGTGGCTACGTCGGTGGCCAGGGGGTCGGCGGTCAGCGAGGTGAAGACGGTCGGGCGGTGGCCGCGCTGTTTCGCGGCGTCGCGGCGCATCACGGCCAGGTCGGAGTGGACGAGTTCGGCGAGGTCGGTCTTGTTGACGACCAGCAGGTCGGAGGCGATGATGCCGGGTCCGCCCTTGCGCGGGACCTTGTCGCCGCCGGCGACGTCGATGACGAAGATCTGCCGGTCGATCAGGCCCTTGCTGAAGGTGGCGGTGAGGTTGTCGCCGCCGCTCTCGATCAGCACGAGGTCGAGCGGGTCGAAGCGGCGTTCGTGGGCCTCGACGGCTTCGAGGTTGGCGGAGATGTCGTCGCGTATCGCGGTGTGCGGGCAGCAGCCGGTCTCCACGGCGCTGATCCGTTCGGGTTCGAGCACGGATTGGCGCAGCAGGATCTCGGCGTCCTCGCGGGTGTAGATGTCGTTGGTGACGACGGCGAGCGAGTAGTCCTCCCGCAGTGCGCGGCAGAGGGCTGCGACGAGGGCGGTCTTGCCGGAGCCGACCGGTCCGCCGATGCCGACGCGCAGCGGTCCTCCGGTGCGCGCGGGCCGCAGCCGCAGTCCGCCGCCGCCCGCGTTCTCGTCTTCCGGATGCCTACGATGCAAAGAGACGCACCTCCCATGTGCTGTGGTGTTCTGCCGAGATGTCCAGGCGCGGCGCGCTGAACGAGGGCAGTTCGCTGTACGGGCCGAGCGCGGCTTTCGTCGCGGCGCCGGCGGTGGCTTGGACGTGGGGTTCGAGCGCGGCGAGTACCGCGGTGACGGAGTCGGGGTCGATGCCCGTGAGCCGGGTGGCGGAGCTCGCCGGGCCGGTCACGGAGCCGAGCGCGGACGCGGTGGCGACGTCGCTCGGGCTCAGGCCCGCTGCTGAACCGGCTGCACCGAAGGCGATCGGCTGGTGCGGGCCGGCGGGGTGCACGGTGGCGGCCGCGCTCAGCATCGGACCGGACCAGCCCGCACTCGCCGCGCGCAGCAACTGCCGCCCGAGCGAGCGGGATACGCGGCGTTGCGCGGGAGACGGGGTGCGCGCGTCGTATTCGGAGTCGAGTTCGGTGAGTTGAGCGAGGTCCACGGCGTCGAGGGCGGCGGCGGAGAATGCCGCTCCCACTAGGCCGGTCGTGGTCAGTCGGCCGAGCAGGAACTCGTACAGCTCATGGGCGTCGTTCACCCGTTCGGCGGCGACTGCGGCTTCGAGACCACCCGAGTGGGCGTGTGTGCCTGCCGGCAGGCGGCTGTCGGCGAGGATGAGGAGCGCGGTCAGGTTCATGGCAGAGGGCTCAGAACAGGAAGTAGCGCTGGGTCAGCGGCAGGGACTGCGCCGGGGTCGGTTCCACCACGTCCCCGTCGATGCGCACGGTGAAGGTGTCCGGGTCGACCTCGATCCTCGGCAGCGCGGTGTTCTCCGGCAGGTCGGCCTTCGTCAGCCCGCGGACGTCCTTCTGGGCGACGAGTTCCCTGCGCAGGTCGAGCCGCTCGGCCAGTCCGTCCGCCAGTGCGGCCGGTGCGACGTAGGCGAGGCTGGTCGCGGGTGCCGCGCCGCCGTACGCGCCGAACATCGGCCGGGGCAGCACCGGCTGCGGGGTCGGGATGGAGGCGTTGGCGTCGCCCATCGCCGCCCACGCGATCGCCCCGCCCTTGATCACCAGGCTCGGCCGCACGCCGAAGAAGCGCGGATCCCACAGGACGAGGTCGGCGAGCTTCCCGGGTTCGACGGAGCCGATCTCGCCGTCCATGCCGTGCGTGATCGCGGGGCCGATCGTGTACTTGGCCACGTAGCGGCGCGCGCGGTGGTTGTCCGCACGGTCGTCGCCGGGCAACGCGCCGCGCCTGGCCTTCATTGTGTGCGCGGTCTGCCAGGTGCGGATGACGATCTCGCCGATCCGGCCCATCGCCTGCGAATCCGAGCCGATCATCGAGATGGCGCCGAGGTCGTGCAGCACGTCCTCGGCGGCGATCGTGGTCGGGCGGATGCGCGACTCGGCGAAGGCGAGGTCCTCCGGGATCGAGGGCGAGAGGTGGTGGCAGACCATCAGCATGTCGAGATGCTCGTCGATGGTGTTGACGGTGTGCGGCCTGGTCGGATTCGTGGAGGCGGGCAGGAAGTTCGGCAGCCCGGCGACGGTGATGATGTCGGGTGCGTGCCCGCCGCCCGCGCCTTCGACGTGGTAGGCCTCGATGGCGCGGCCGGCGATCGCGGCGATCGTGTCCTCGACGAATCCGGCCTCGTTCAGCGTGTCCGTGTGGATCGAGACCTGTGCCCCGGAGGCCTCGGCGACGCGCAGGCACACGTCGATCGCGGCGGGGGTGGCGCCCCAGTCTTCGTGGATCTTGAAGCCCGCGGCGCCCGCCTTCAGCTGCTCCCACAGCGCGTCTTCGTTGGTCGTGTTCCCCTTGCCCAGCAACGCGAAGTTGATCGGCCAGACGTCTAAGGCCTCGAACATCCGGGCCAGGTGCCAGGCGCCCGGGGTGACGGTGGTGGCCTTGCTGCCCTCGGCCGGGCCGGTGCCGCCGCCGATCAGCGTCGTGATACCGGAGGCGAGCGCCTCCGTGATCGACTGCGGGCAGATGAGGTGCACGTGGCCGTCGATCCCGCCCGCGGTCAGGATCCTGCCGTTGCCGGCGACGATCTCGGTGGACGGCCCGATCACGAGCGCCGGGTGCACGCCGTTCATCGTGTCGGGGTTCCCGGCCTTGCCGAGCGCGACGATCCGCCCGTCGCGGATGCCGAGGTCGGCCTTCACGATTCCCCAGTGGTCCAGCACGATGACACCGGTGATCACGGTGTCCGGGCTGCCGGGCGTGTCCCGGTGCACGCGGGTGACGTGGCCCATGCCCATCGACTCGCGGATCACCTTGCCGCCGCCGAACACCGCCTCCTCGCCGTAGCCCGATTCGGTGCACAGGTCCCGCTCGACCTCGATGAGCAGGTTCGTGTCGGCCAGGCGTACCCGGTCGCCGACGGTCGGGCCGTAGAGCGCGGCGTAGCGGTCGCGGGATATCTCAGCCATCGAGCGGACCTCCGGCGGTGCCGCGCAGCCCGGTCACGACGCGTCGCCCGGCGATGGGGACGAGATCGACCTCGCGGGCCAGGCCGGGCTCGAACCGGACCGCCGTGCCCGCCGGGATGTCCAGGCGCTGGCCCCATGCGGCGTCGCGGTCGAACCGAAGCGCCGGGTTGGCCTCGGCGAAGTGGTAGTGCGAGCCGACCTGCACCGGCCGGTCGCCCGCGTTGAGCACCGGCAGCGTCGTGCGCGGCGCGCCGGCGTTGAGGGTGACCGGTTCCCCGGCGAGCAGGTACTCGCCGGGGACCGACGGCTGTGCGTTTTCCATCAGTGCCCTTATCCGATCGGCCGGTGGACGGTGACGAGCTTGGTGCCGTCCGGGAAGGTCGCCTCGATCTGCACCTCGTCGACCAGCTCCGGCACCCCGTCGAGCACGTCCTCGACGGTGAGCACGCGCCGTCCGGCGTCCATCAGTTCACTGACGCTGCGCCCGTCGCGGGCCCCCTCCATCAGGAACGAGCTGATCACGGCGACCGACTCCGGGTAGTTCAGGCGCAACCCCCGGGCCCGCCGCTCCTTGGCGAGTCCGGCGGCGACGTGGATGAGCAGGCGTTCCTGCTCGTGCGGCGACAGGAGCATCAGACTGCTGCCTTCTTGCACGCGTCGTGGCACGCGGCTTCCAGGCTGCAGCACAGCGAGCAGATCGCGCCCTTGTGGAAGGGGCAGGCGGCCATGTCGGGTCGCTCGAAGGTGTCCGTGCAGACGGTGCAGCCGATTTCGACCATGGACAGCAGTCCGTCGACGATCAGCGGCTGCTCCATCTCGTCGACGCGGGCGATGTAGTACTTGCCCTTCGTCGCGTAGGCGAGGATCGGCGAGAGGACCATGGCGATGGCGAGCGCGATCAGCGGCGAGAAGGCCTTGGCGTAGGCGCCGAACGCGTTGAAGTACGCGGCGATCGAGACTGCCGAGGCGATCAGCATCGAGCCGAAGCCGACCGGGTTGAAGTTGTACAGGTGCGCGCGCTTGAACTCGATGTAGGACGGGCTGAGCTTCAGCGGCTTGTTGATGACGAGGTCGGCGGTCACGGCGCCGATCCAGGCGATCGCGACGTTCGAGTAGAAGCCGAGGACGTTGTTGAGGAACCCGAAGACGCCGCCCTCCATCAGGGCGAGCGAGATGCCGACGTTCAGGAAGATCCACACGACGCGGCCGGGGTGCTTGTGCAGGACGCGGGAGAAGAAGTTGGACCAGGACAGCGAGCCCGAGTAGGCGTTCGTCGAGTTGATCTTGATCTGGGAGAGCACGACGAAGAACGTGGCCAGGCCCAGCGCGACGGGCGCGGCGAAGGTCTTCAGGCCGAGCAGGTACTGCTGGATCGGCTCGTCCGCGACCGACTTCCCGATCTTCTCGGTGACGTAGAACGCGAGGAACGCGCCGCCGAGCTGCTTGAGCGCGCCGAGCACGACCCAGCCGGGGCCGGCCGTCAGCACGGAGGCCCACCACTTCTTCGCGTTCTGCGGGGTCTTGTCCGGCATGAAGCGCAGGTAGTCGACCTGCTCGCCGATCTGCGCGATCAGCGAGAGCGCGACGCCCGCCCCGGCCCCGGCACCGAGGATCGTGAATCCGGCGCCGCTCGCCGAGTCGCCGCCGAAGTGGGTGAACCTGGCGAACTCGCCCGGATCCTTGATCGCGATGGCGATGAACGGCGCGACCATCAGGATCAGCCAGATCGGCTGCGTCCACACCTGCATCTTCGACAGCGCCGTCATGCCGTAGATGACGAGCGGGATCACGAGCAGCGACGCGATCAGGTAGCTGACCGCGAGGGGTATGTGCAGGCCGAGCTGGAAGGCCTGCGCCATGATCGAGCCTTCGAGGGCGAAGAAGATGAAGGTGAAGCTGGCGTAGATGATCGAGGTCAGCGTGGAGCCGAGGTAGCCGAACCCGGCGCCGCGGGTGAGCAGGTCCATGTCCACGGAGTACTTCGCCGAGTAGTACGCGATCGGGATTCCGGTGGCGAAGATGATGACCGCGGCGATCAGGATCGCGACGGCCGCGCTGGTGAAGCCGTAGGAGATGGCGATCGAGCCGCCGATCGCGAAGTCCGCGAGGTACGCGATGCCGCCGAGCGCGGTGGTCGCGACGACGTACGGACTCCAGCGGCGGAAGGACTTCGGCGCGTAGCGCAGCGAGTAGTCCTCCAGCGTGTCGTTCTTCGCCCAGCGGTGGTAGGTCCGCCGCTCCGGGGCACGGGTCTCGGTCTCTGTCATGTCCGGCAGCGTGGCGCGCACGTGTTGAGCCCGTGTTACGCGGCGTTACTTCACAGAGAAACTATTTCTTCGAAGGGGTATCTCGGGATCGGGGGCCCTACCATGAGTGGCGTCGCTAGAGTTGCGCGACGATGTCGAAGTCGAAGGCGTCGGCTCGCGCGAGATAGATGGGTTGCTCCACGTGATTGCCGTGCAGCGAGACCGCCCCGCGCGGACCCTGATACGCCGCCGACCGGCCCGTGCGAATCATGGTGCGGACATCGAGGCTGCGCGCCTGGTCCGCCAGCGCCGCCAGCAGCCGCACCCCCTCGTAGCAGGACTCGCCGAGGCTGCTGAGCACCGGCGCCTGCGTCCCGAACCGCGCCGCGTAACGGCCGTTGAAATCCAGGCTCTCGGCGGTCGCCAGCGTCTCGAAGTAGGCGGCCGCAGCCCACAGGCCCTCGGTCGCCTCCGGTCCGGCGGCCATCAGCATGTTCTCGTCCATGTGCGTGCTCAGTCGCAGGGCGCGCTGATGCAGCCCGGCCGCCGCGTAGCCGCGATTGAAGTGCACGGCGTCCGCGCCGATCAGCAGCATCAGCACCACGTCCGCCTCGCTGCGCTCGATCGACCGCAGAGTCGCGGCGTAGTCCTCCGTGCCCAGCGGCACGAACGCCTCGCCGCACACGCGACCGCCACACGAACGCGCGTACCGGACAGCCGCACGCGCCGTGACCCGCGGCCACACGTAGTCGTTGCCGACCACGAACCAGCGACGCACCCGGTGCGACTCGGCCAGCAGCCGCATCGCCGGAAGAAGCTGCCGCACGGGAGTCTCACCGGTCACGAACACCCCCGGCGTTCGCTCGCCGCCCTCGTACTGCGCGGTGTAGATGTACGGCACCCGACCGGCGATCCGCGGCACCAGTGCGCGCCGCACCGCCGAGATATGCCAGCCCACCACCGCGTCGACCGCGCCGATCGACACCAGCGCCTCGACCTCGGCGGCCACCAGTTCCGGCGCACGGCCCCCGTCCACCGGCAACACCCGCAGTTGACGCCCGAGCACCCCGCCCGCGTCGTTCAGCTCCGCGACCGCCAGCCGGGCCGAGAGCTCGCACGACGGCCCGAAGACCCCGGCCGGACCGCTCAGCGGTATGACCAAGGCCGCCGTCAACTCGGTCTCCGGGGACATGCCAGCCATCCTGAACTGCCGGTAGCCTGCACGTCCAGACCCGCGCACGCGGTGAGCCAAAAGGAAGGGGCGGCACTGTGAGCACCGCGAAACCCCAGCGTGATCTGGTGCATCTGCTCAGCCGGGCCGAGCACTTCGCCACCCGCCGCCTCGCCGCCGTCCTGGACGCCGAAGCCGCGGGCTGCTCGATCGAGCAGTGGCGCGCGCTCGCCCTGCTCGCCGACGGCCGAGGCCACACGATGACCGAACTCGCCGACTTCGCCCTGCTCCCCGCGCCCACCGCGACCAAGCTCATCGACCGCCTCGTCGCCGACAATCTCGTCTACCGCCACCCCGACCCCGCCGACCGTCGCAGAGTCCTGGTCCACGCCGCCGACCGCGGGCTCCGACTCCACGCGCGACTCGCCCCGGCGATCGACCGCGTGCAGGCGGAAATGCTCGACGCGATCGGCACGGACACCGGGATCGAAACAGTCCTCGACCACTTGGCCGAAGCACTCGACCGACCCGCGGTGCGCGCCAAGCCTTAGCGGCGTCGTTGATGTGTATGGCCGAACCCTGTGCGGGCGATGCAGACTGTGAGAGTGCCGTCACCCGAGGTTCCTTTAGTCCCGCGCCCGGAGTACGACCTCGCCTACGACTATCTGCATGAGCCCGACGTCGTAGGCGTACTCGTCTCCGGCCCGCGCGCCGCGGGCACTTCGACGATGCTGCGGATGCTGCGAGACCGTTTGGAAGACGCCGGCGAGATCGTCCTGTACCGCGGCGCCGCGGACGGCCCGATGCTGGCGGCGGACCTCGTCGACCAGTTCGAACGCGCGGCACGCACCACGTCGTTGGGAGACGGCCTCATACGTCGAAGGCGCGGGCGGGCCGGCTGGCTGCCGGACCTCGGCGAAATGGCCGACCAGCTGCGCGGGGCCGACGGGCCGACGCCGGTTCTCATCTTCGACTCGCTTGGTGACCAGCCGGATCCCGCCGAGTTGCCCGCGGTGCTGTCGGCGTTGGAGTACCTCACCCACACCCTGGCGGGTTGGCGATTCGTCTTCGGGTTGACCGAGCTTCCCCCCAACATGTTCCTGCGCCTGCCCGGCTTCCAACTCGTCGAACTTCTGCCGCTCGGACGCCTGCGGACGGATCCCCTGCTCCGTCGATTGGCGACTGAACTGGACACGACGGCGCGGACCGAGCGCCAGCCGCGCGACGACGCCGCACTCGGTACGTGGCTCCACTGGCTGATCACTCCCGCGATCGCTCGCGCAGAGTGGCCGAAGGACGTGGACCGTGCCCTCGAGGATCTGGCGCTGGCGGGCGGTCGGGAGACGGTGCGTGTGCTGGCCGACCGATCGGGCTGCACGCCCGGCCGACTTCGCGAACTGCTGGAGACGGATCCGGCGCGCATGCTGGTCCGGATGGACGACTCGGGTGGCCTGCCCGGAACCGCGCAGTTCCTCGACGAACCCGTCGCCGAGTACTTCCGCACCCGGCTCGTGCTCAAGCATCCGTTCCGAGTCGCGGACCTCGCCTTCGGCGCCGAAGCCGCCGAATTCGACCGCCTGCTGGATTCCAGCTTCGTCCGGCGCCCGTTCCTCGAGGACATCGCAGGCGGGAGCCGGTCCCGGATCGTCGGAGGCCGCGGATCGGGGAAGAGCGCCGTATTCCGTGAGCTCGCCGCACTCCCGCCGGGAAAGCTGGTCATGCGCTCGGCCACCGACAGCGGAGACCTCCTGCAACGCATCATCGACCCCTCCTCGGCGAACACCGAGACACTCAGGGCCGCCTGGCTGGTGGTCATCGCCGCACTCGCCACCGATGCACTGCCGAACCCCGTACCGAAGCAGCTGCGCCACGCGGCACGCGAACTGCGGCAGACCTTCGGACTTCCCATCCGCCGCGCCGCACTCCGGCGCGGCGTGGCGAGACTCGGCCGCATGATCGGCGGAACCACGCTCACCTTCAGCATCGGCCCGGCAACGCTGTCCGCCCAACTACCGTCGCAGGCCGGTGTCGGCGCGAGTCCGACGACACGTACCGCGCGATCCGCCACGGACGTCAAAGCGTTCCTGGAGAAGCTGGACTCGTTCCTCAAGGGTTCCGACCGGCGGTTCTTCATCCTGTTCGATCGCATCGACGAGAACTTCATGTATGACCGCCAAGTCCAACAGAAGCTGATCCAAGCTCTGCTGCAGGCGGAATCGGCGATAGCACTGATGCCGCGCCTCGGAGTGATGCTGTTCCTGCGCACCGACCTCCTTGAGCTCAGCCAGCCCCAGGAAATCAGCAAGGCGGTGTCGCGGACATTCGAGATCACCTGGTCGCCAACCGAATGGCTGCAGGTCCTGGCACGCCGCGCCCTGGCCAATCCGGCATTGCAGCATCTGGCCGAACGGCTCCGCACCGACAGAGGCACGGTGGACGCCCGCGCCGTACTCGAACTGCTCTTCCCCCGAGAGATCGAAGGCGAGGCGGTCGAGCACTGGCTGCTCGACTCACTGAGCAACGGCAACGGCCACATCCAACCCCGCCTCGCCGTGCTGTTCCTCTACTACGCCCGCGAATACTCCCCGGCACCGCACGAGCCCGTCTCCGCGCTCCCAGTGTTCAGTGCCGCCGCCGCCACCCAGGCGATGGATCGCATCGCCGAACTCTGCTTCAACGAGATCATCGACGATTTCAAGGTGGCACCCACCTTCGTGAACAACTGCCGCACGGCCATGCTCTCCGAGTTCACCCAGTCGAAGGTCGAGCACCTCTTCGCCGCCGCGGAAGGAGAAGCCAGCGAACAGACACGACTCCTCGCACGCCTCGGCTTCCTCCGCAGAGTAGTCGGCGCGGACGCGAACGGTCCCACGGCCTCCTTCGAAATCCCCCGCCTCTACTCCCGGCACTGGCTGCGCTGAGCCGGTGGGGGCGGGGTCCCGCTCAAGGCGCGATACATGTTCAGATCGTCATGGGCGGTAGGGGGAAGTACGGTTGAAGATCGGGTGCCGCCCAGTCCGTCGGCGTCTGGCTGCTTTCGGCGATGCGTATGTAGAGGTCGTGCAGCGATGAGGCGGTGTGCCAGTCGTTGCGGCTCAGACGGGGGTCTTCCTCGCTGTATGCGCCCTCGATGACCGCGGTGAATTTCGAGGGGCCGTCCTGCCTGACGAGGATGGTGTTCGTGTAGCCGTCGGCCCTCTTGATCTCCGCGACCTTGCGGATCTCGTCCGGTCGCAGCGGCGTGAGCGTGTCCGGCGGCGGATCGCGCCAGACGAGCCACGGTTCTCCTCGGGTGTTCACCCGCTGCCACAGGGTGTGGTCGTTCGGGCTGAGCCGGATGGGCGGAGCACCGTTCTTGCGGAGGAACTGGTAGCCCGCGAGCACGATGGCGTTGAAGTCCTCCGTGTCGGTCTCGATGGGCAGGATGTCCGTCACGAGGTACTTCCCGCCGAGCGCGGCCCAGCCTCCGGCCCGCTCGACGACGGCCCGCAGTTCTCGCAGGAAGCCGTCGCGGTCTTCCTGGGCCAGGAAGTACATCTGGTCGATCCGCAGCGTCGATCGCACTCCGCCGCGCAGATCCCACAGGGAACGCGCGTGAACCTCGAGCTGCCGGGCCATGTCGGCGGGAAGCCGTGACGAGGCGCGGGCCGGTGACTGACCGCGCTCACGGCGGTTGAACAGTGGCATGCTTCTCCGGCCTCCTTGCCGCTAGGGCCTGCGCCGCCGGACCAGGAGCGCTCCGTCGCGCGGAGCCTCGATGAGCTCCCAGGGCGTCTCCCTCCTGCCTTGCGCCAACCAGGCGATGAGGGCGATCGGCCAGAACAGAATGGACACCGTGCAGACGAGGAACCACGGGAGACTTCCGAACACCGTCCGGGCGCTGAGCGTGCCCATGAGGGTCATTCCGATGCGCGCCCGTTGCACGCCGGTCGTGATGATCATGCCGAGGAAATAGCAGAGTCCGATGACGAGGTCCATCAGCTTCGAGCCTCCCGTGCCGAGCAGTGATGCAGCATGACGTTCATGCTCGCTAAGTGTTCTGACGGACGGCCCGGCAGGTCGTGGCCGCCCGTCGCCCGACTGCGTTCTTCGCCACGGACGCGGAGGATGTACGACGGAAAACGGCCGCTCCAGCGGACTGGAGCGGCCGTTGTGGTGCGGTTGGGGTCAGGCAGCGATGGCGAACACGTGCAGCGCGCCTTGGTTGGTGCTGGAGGGGAGGGTCACGCTGGCGACGGTCTTGCCGGAGGTGAGGGAGATGGGGCTGGTGGCGAAGATGTTAGTGCCCACGGTCTGCCGGGTGCCGGAGCTGTTGTTGCGGTAGGAGGTGGTGATGGCCTTCGTGTTGCCGGACTGGACTGAGGCGCTGCCGCCGTTGAGGGTCCAGTCGGAGAAGGACAGGGTCACGCTCTGGGTGGTGCCGTCGGTGAAGTGCACGGTCGCGGTGCCGGTGGAGGGGCCGTTGGTGGAGGCGCCGAGGAAGGCGATGGTGCCGGAACTGCCGGAGACGGCCACGGTCTGGCCGCCGGCCTGGTAGTTGTCGGCTGTGCCGGCGGAGACGTTGGGCCAGGTGAAGGTCTTGCCGGACGCGGTGATCTTCGAGCCCGGGGTGATGCCGGCCGCGGAGAGGGCTTGGGCCGAGTAGGCGTAGCCGCCGCCGTCGAAGTTGGCGCCGGAGGAGTTGTCGTTGCCGATGCCGGTGTTGTTGTAGGTCACCGCGCTGGAGCCGGACGAGTAGAGGGCGGCGCTGCCGTACAGCTGCTGGGTGAAGGACGAGATGTACGCGCTCGCGTCGGTGTCGGGGAGGTTGTAGGTGTTGAAGACGCCGTAGCCGCCGGACACGGTCTGTTGGGCCAGGCTGCTCGCGGTCGACGAGTCGGTGTTCTGGATGTCGATCGCCGCGGGGGCGAGTTGCGCGTTCGTCAGGCCGGGGACGTCGGGTACGCCCCAGGTGCCGTAGTACGGGTTCCAGCTGTAGTCGATCAGGTCTCCGACGTTGATCCCGTTGTACGACAACGTTGTCGAAGAGGGCCCGATGAAGTAGAGGGTGATGAGCTTGTCCGGCAGGTCGTTGCGCAGCGCCTGCACGAGGTACGGGAACGACCAGTCGTTCGGCTGCCCGGTGCCGTTCGTGCCGTAGTCGGCGTATTCGTCGTCGAAGTCGATGCCGTCGAGGCCGTACGTGGCCACGGCGTTGGACAGCAGCGACGCGAACGCCGCCGCGCTCGCCTGGTCGGGGAAGTTGGCGAACCCGGCGCCCTCGTGGTTGCCGAGGATCGAGAGCAGGACCTTGATGCCCTTGGCCTGCAGCGGCGCGATCTCGGTCGCCGCGTTGTCGAGCACGGCCTGCACCTGCGGGTTGAAGTACAGGGTGGCCTTGCTGCCGTCGTAGTTGATGTTCGCGGCGAAGATGATGCCGATGTCGAACACGTTGGCCCCGTTCGAGGCCAGCGTGTACTTGCCGACGTTGGCGAAGCTGTTGTTGTTGACCTCGACGTACGCGGTCGTGATCGGGCCCGACTTCGTGGCGGCGCGGGCCGTCCCGGCGCGGGCGACGAGCGAGGACGCGCCGACGACGGCGACGGTCGCGAGCCCCGCGCCGCGCAGCAGGGTGCGGCGGGTGAGGGACGGGTTGGTGGCGGAGTGGTGGTGGTCCATCGGAAATCTCCTTGTGGGTTGGGAGATACGCCCTTCAAAAACTGGACTAGACCATGGTGGGCGTCAAGGGTGTCGTTCGTTCGGCTGTCGTCACTCCCCGGACTCGGCGCCGGACTCGGCTTCGAGTTCGCCGAGGAGGGAGGCGAGCAGGCCGTCCTCGGGGGGCTGGCCCTCGGCGGCGATCCGCTTGGCCAGCGCGCGCAGCGGGATCGGTTCGAGGAGCAGTGTGATGGGGACCTCGAGCCCGAAGTCGTCGCGCAGGCGGCCGCCGAGGTGCACGGCGGTGAGTGACTCGCCGCCTGCCGCGAGGTACGAGACTTCCTGGTCTTCGGGCTCGCTCACGCCGAGCGTGGTGCGGAGCAGTTCGGCGATGCGCTCCTCCACGCTGTCGAGGTCGGGTGACTCTTCGATGACGGGTTCGGGTTCGGGAGACGAGTCGGAGTTGGAGTCGGAGCCGGGGACGTGCGCAGGCTGCGGGCGTAGCGAGAGGGCGCCGTAGGACGTGCCTGCGAAGTGGTAGCCGGGGAGGTGGCCGCGGCGCGGCGTCGGGTCGTTGAGGGTCACCGGTACGTCGTGGAGCCAGAGGGCGCCGAACGTCGTCAGGGCGCTGGTCTCCTCCGTTCCGCCACGGCCGAGCAGGGGGTAAGCGGGGCGTCCGTCGAGGATTCGCCTGGCCTGTCCGTCGAGTCCGGCGCCCGGGCCCGCCTCGACGATCGGGCCGGGCACCGCCGCACCGGCCGTCCGTACGGCGTCGGCGAAGCGTACGGGGCGGCGGATCTGGTCGGTCCAGAAGTTCGGATCGGTCGCCTGGTCCGGGGTGATCCAGGTGCCGGAGACGGTCGAGACATAGCCGTTGCCGGTAGGTGCGTTGAGGGAGACCTCCTTCGCGACGATCGCGCGGAACTCGTCGAGGACGTCGTCCATCAGGCGGGAGTGGAAGGCGTAGTTGACGCCGAGGTCGCGGTGGATGATGCGGTTGGCGGTCAGGGATTCGGCGAGTCGTGCCACGGCTTCGGGAGTGCCCGCGACGACGCAGGATTCCGGGCCGTTCACGGCGGCCAGGTCCACGGAGGTGGAGAGGAGTCGGGCCACGTCGTTCTCGGCGGCGCGGACAGCGAGCATGGCGCCCGGGGGAGCGTCGGCCATCAGGCGGCCGCGCTCGGCGACCAGGCGCAGGGCGTCGTCCAGGGAGAGGACTCCGGCGAGGTGTGCCGCCACGTACTCGCCGATGCTGTGGCCGACCATCGCGGCGGGCTCGACGCCTCGGCTGCGCAGCAGTTCGGCGGCCGCGTACTCGACGCTGACGATCGTCGGCTGCCAGTACTCCGTCGCGCCACGCGTTCCGGCCTCGGGAGCGGTCAGCCAGCTGCGGGGGTCGATTCCGTGGCTGGTGCGGAGGATGTTCGCGCAGCGGTCGAGCGCGTCGCGGAAGGCGGGGAAGCGTTCGTAGAGTTCACGGCCCATGCCGACGTACTGGCTGGCCTGGCCGGGGAAGACGAACAGGGCGCCGTCGCCGGCCGTCGTCGTGCTCTCGTGGGTGGTGAGCGAGCGCAGACCGGTGACGGCTTCGGCGCGGTTCTTGGCAGCGACGTAGCCTCGGTGGGTGAGGCGGGCTCGGCCGTGCTGGAGCGTGGCCGCGGCGGTGGCTAGGTCGATGTTCGTGTTCTGTTCGAGGGCGTCGGCGAGGGCGTGGGCGGTCGCTGTTGCCTGCTCGGGGGTGCGGGCCGAGACGGGGAGTACGACGCTGTCGGTGGCCGGGGCCGATGCGATGTCAGGGGCCTGTTCCAGGATGACGTGGACGTTGCTGCCGCCGAGTCCGACTGAGCTGACTCCTGCGCGGCGGGGGGAGCCGTCGAGCGTCGTCCACGCTCCGGCGGTGTCGACGATCCGGAGCGGGGTGGCGTCGAGGGCCAGGTCCGGGTTTGGCTCCTGCACGTTCACCGTGGGCACGAATTCGCCGTGCCGGACCATCAGCGCGGCCTTGATCAGCCCGGCGACGCCTGCCGCCGCGTCGAGGTGGCCGAGGTTGGACTTGACCGAGCCGATGCCGACGCGCGTGGCTCCGGCGTACGCGGCGGACGTGGCGGCCACCTCGATGCGGTCGCCGAGCGAGGTGGCCGTGCCGTGCATCTCGATGTAGCCGATCGCGGCCGGTTCGAGGTCGGCGGCGGCCAGGGCCTCGGTCATCGCGGTGAACTGGCCTCGCTCGCCGGGCGCGGTGAAGCCGATCTTGTCGCTGCCGTCGTTGACAGCGGCCGTGCCCCGGATGACCGCGTGGATCGGATCGCCGTCGGCCACCGCGTCCTCCAAACGGCGCAGCGCGACCAGGCCGACGCCGTTGCCGCGCACGGTCCCGTCGGCCTCGGCGGAGAACGGGCGGCAGCGGCCGTCACGCGACATGATGCCGCCGCTCTGATGCACGTAGCCCTCGCGGCGCACGGAGTCGATCGCGACGCCGCCCGCCAGCGCGAGGTCGCACTCGCCGAGCAACAGCGCCTGCACCGCCACGTGCACGGCGGTCAGCGAGGTCGAGCACGCGGTCTGCACGGCCATGGCGGGTCCGTCGAGGCCGAGCCGGTAGGAGATCCACGAGGCGAGGAAGTCCTTGTCCGTCAGCAGCCTGACGTTGAGGGCGCCCAGGTCAGCGCCGGTGGTCGGGTCGGCGAGCGCCGCGATCATGTGCTCGCTGGTTCCGCCGCCGACGTACACGCCGGTCCGCACGCCAACGTCGAGCGGATCGCGTCCGGCGTCCTCCAGTGCGCCCCAGGCCGTCTCCAGCAGCAGTCGGTGCTGCGGGTCGAGCAGTGCGGCCTCGCGGCGGGTGAAGCCGAACAGTTCGGCCTCGAAGCGGTCGGCGTCCTCGAGGTAGCCCTTCGCCGCGACGTAGTCGGGCCGGTCGAGCAGCGCGGGATCGATGCCGTCGGCGAGCAGTTCCTCCCGGCTGAACTCCCGCAGCGAGCACACCCCGGCGCGCAGGTTCGCCCAGTAGTGGTCGACGGTCGGCGCGCCGGGGAAGCGGCCGCTCATCCCGACGACCGCGATCGCCCGTTCGGGCAGGGAGTCCAGGAGTTCGCCGTTCACTGATTCGCCTTTCGGTCGTTCTTGTTCGGGGTGCGGCGCAGGTTGTCGAGGCGGCGGCGCCGGTCCGCGCCCCGCTCGGCGCCGGCCTGTTGCCGAGTCGGCGCCGGGCCGCTCAGGTGCTCGGCGAGGGCGGCCACGGTCGGGTGCCGGAACAGCGCCACGAGGTCGAGGGCCGCCAGGTCGCCCTTCTCGGTCAGCAGGTTGTGCACGGCGAGCAGCCGGACCGAAGTGCCGCCGAGGTCGAAGAAGCTGTCGTGCACGCCGACCCGGTCGAGGCGCAGCACCTGCGCCCAGACCGCTGCGATCCGCCGCTCCAGTTCGGTGCGCGGCGCGGTGTATCCGCGTGCCAGTTCGGGTCGGGCGTTGGACGGGGCGGGCAGCGCGGCCTTGTTGACCTTGCCGGACGCGGTCGTCGGCAGCGTGTCCAGCGTGACGAAGACTGCGGGGACGAGGTGCGCGGGCAGTCGTTCGGCCAGCCACGTGCGCAGCTCTGTGTCGGCGGCCGGGGCTTCCGTGCGCTCGGGCACGATGTATGCGACGAGGCGCCGATCGTCGCCGCCGTCGTCGTGCGCGATGACGACCGCGCGGCGTACGGCGTCGTGCCCGGCGAGTACGCCCTCGATCTCGCCCGGCTCGATGCGGTAGCCGCGTATCTTCAGCTGGTCGTCGGCGCGGCCGAGGATCTCCAGTACGTCGCCGTCTGGCAGGTATCGTCCCAGGTCGCCGCTGCGGTACATGCGGGCTCCGGGCGGGCCCAACGGGTCGGCCACGAAGCGTTCGGCGGTCAGCGCCGCTCGGCCCACATAGCCGCGTGCCAGGCCCGGACCGGCGATGTAGATCTCGCCGACGACGCCGAGGGGCGCCGGTTGCAGCCGATCGTCGAGTACGTAGACGCGCGCGTTCGGCAGCGGCCGTCCGATGACCGGCGCGTCGCCTGCGCTGAGCTCGGCGGCCGTGGCGGCCACGGTCGCCTCGGTCGGCCCGAAGGCGTTGCGGAACGAGCGTCCCGGCGCCCAACTTTCGATCAGCGCGGCCGGGAGCGGCTCCGCGCCGACGAACAGCGTCCGCAGGTCGGGGAAGTCGCGCGGATCGAGGGAGGCGAGCATGGACGGCAGCATCATCACCCAGCTGATCCGGGCCGCCCGCAGCCGGTCCGCGAGCGGCGCGCCGAGCCGTTCGTCCGCGCCGAAGATGTGCAGTTCGGCGCCCGCTGTCAGCGCGAGGAACATGTCCGAGATGGAGAGGTCGAAGGTGAACGCGCCGAGGCTCGCCACGCGGTCCGTGTCGGAAACGTCGAAGGCCGCGCGCCGGGTGCTCACGTAGTCGGCGAGGCTGCGGTGCTCGATCGCCACGCCCTTGGGACGGCCGGTGGACCCGGAGGTGTAGACGATGTACGCGAGGTCGCGCGGCCCGGCGGCGCGGCGGACATCTTCTCCGGACGGCGGTTGTGCGGCCTCGGCATCCTTCATGGCGTGCGCGTCGAGCAGCAGGTCAGCGCCCGCGTCCTCGGCGAGCAGGCTCAAGCGGTCGGCCGGGTGGTCGGGGTCGAGCGGGAGGTACGCGGCTCCGGTCTTGAGGACGCCGAGCACGGCCACCGGCATCGCCGCCGTGCTGCGCGGCAAGGACAAGCCGACCACGGAGCCCGGGCCGACGCCGCGTGCCGCGAGATGCCCGGCGACGCGGCTCGAACGCTCGTCGAGTTCCCAGTACGTGACGGACTCGTCGCGGGTCACGACGGCGACTGCCTCGGGCAGGGCGCGGACCTGGCGTTGGAAGAGGTCGACGACGGTGAGGGACGCGTCGTCGGTCGGCTGCCAGGGTCCGGTCGCGAGCTTGATCAGGCGGTCGCGGTCCTCGACGGTGAGCCAGGAGACTGATGCGAGGCTGCGTCGGCCGTCGTCCGCGACGAGTTCGGCGAGCAGCGTGCGCAGCAGCCCGGCCCAGCGTTCGATCGTCGAGGGCGAATACAGTTCGGTGCGGTAGACGAAGCGCACGCGCAGGCCGGTGGCAGTGGCGGTGGCGCGTTCGGCTTGGGCCATGAAGTCGAACTTCGCGACGTCCAGGAACAGTTCGAGCCGCCGCACGTCGGCGCCGTCGAGGGCCAGCGGCAGTCCGTCGGCGTCCTCGAGCGAGCAGACGACCTGGTAGACAGGGTCCTGATCGAGCCCGCGTTCCGGTGCGAGGGCTTCGACCACGAGATCGAACGGGACGTCCTGGTTGTCCTGCGCGCCGAGGAAGGCATCGCGGGTACGGGAGAGCAGATCGCGGAACGAGACCGAGGCCTGGCCCTCGCCGAGATCGACTCGTAGAGCCAGGGTATTGACGAACATTCCGACGACGTCCTGCAGGTCGGCGCGATCTCGGCCCGCGACAGGCGTGCCGACGACGACTTCCGACTGTCCGGCGAGGCGGCCGAGGAATACGGCGGACGCGGCGAACCACGCCATAGTCGGAGTGACGCCGACCTCGCGGGCGAGCCGGTCGAGCGCGGCCGTGGTGGTATCGGGGATCTCGAACAGGTGGTGCGCGCCTGCCGCGCTGCGCACCTGAGGTCGAGGTAGGTCGGCGGGCAGGGTGAGGACCGGCGGCGCGTCCTTCAGTGCCTCGCGCCAGTAGGCGACCTGGCCGGCGTAGGCGCCAGCGGCGGTCTGCTCGCGCTGCCAGACTGCGTAGTCGGCGTATTGGAGAGCAGGTTCTGAGAGGAGGTCGGCGGGTTCGCGGTCGGCGAGCAGCGCGGCGTAGCAGGCGGACAGCTCGCGGACGATCAGGTTCAGCGACCAGCCGTCGGCGACGAGGTGGTGCGTGGCCAGCAGGATCCGGTGCGTACCGTCTTCGACCTCGATGATCAGGACACGAAGCAGCGGACCGTGTTCGAGGTCGAATGGTCGGGACGCTTCGGTGGTCAGCAGGTCGTCCACGTCCGCGATCGGAACGCCGCGCTCGACGCGTAGGCCGGATGGCGCACTGCCTCGGATGACCTGCACGAACTCGCCATCGACGACGCGGAACGTGGTACGCAGCGCCTCGTGCCGCTCGGTCAGGATCCTGACGCAGCGCTCGAAGATTGCGGCGTCGAACGGGCCGTCGACCGCGTACGCCGCGTAGATCGCGTACTGCGCTGTCCCCGGCGTCAGGCGCTCGAGGACGAGGAGCCGCTCCTGCGCTGCCGACACGGGGAATTCGTACTCTTCGACTTCGGTGTCCACCGTCATCGCGGAAGTCCTCCTTCGCTGAGGCAGGCGATATCAGGGTTCTCGGCAACGACGGCCAGCAGCCGAAGCAGGTCGTCGGCGAGTAGCTGGACGGTCGGCGCGTCGAAGAGGTCCGACGCGTACTGCAGGGCTCCCGCGATGCCCGCCGGTTTGCCGTCCTGGTCGTAGCTGTCGACGAAGAGGAACGCCAGGTCGCGCTTGGCCCCGGTCGGCGTGATCGGCTCGGGGATGACGACGAGCCCGTCGAGTTCCAGCTCCTCCAGGCCGCCGGTATCGAAGGCGATCATCGTCTGCGGCGCGCGCGGCAGCAGCTCGCATACGCGGCCGAAGGGCAGGTCGGCGTGGTCGTACGCGGCGAGGTCGGCGGCGCGGACGCGGTCGAGCACTTCGCGGAACGTGGGGTCGCCGCTCAGGTCCGTGCGCAGAACCAGAACGTTGACGAAGTTGCCGACGAGCGGTTCCAACACCGCCTCGACGCGCCCGGCGAGCACCGAGGACAGCGGGATGTCGGTCCCCGCGCCGTGCCGCGCCAGCACCACGCAGACCGCCGCCTGCGCGATCATGAACAGCGTCACGTCCATGGCGCGGGCGAGTTCCAGCAGGCGGGCGTGCAGGCCGGCGTCCAGGTTCGCGTCGAGCTGCACGCCGTGGTAGCTCGGAACCTCGGGGCGCGGCCGGTCGAACGGCAGGGCGAGCTCGTCGGGAACGCCGCGCAGCGTTTCGCGCCAGTACGCGAGCTGCCGGTACGCGAGGCTCGCCGGGTCGTTCTCGTCGCCGAGCAGGTCGCGCTGCCAGTACGCGTAGTCGCTGTAGCGGATCTCGAGCGGCGGCCACGCGGGTTCTGCGCCGCTGCCGCCCTGCTTCCGTGCCGAGTACGCGGTGCCGAGGTCGTCGCAGAGCACGCGCAGGGACCAGCCGTCGCCCGCGATGTGGTGCAGCACGATGCACAGGACGTGCTCGTCTTCGCTGATCCGCAGCAGCCTGACCCGGATCGGCACCTCGACGGTCGGATCGAAGGCGCGGCCGTACTCGGCGTTGAGGATGTCGAGCGTGTCCGACGCGGGATTGTCGGTCTGCCGCATCCTGGCCGTGGGCGGCAGGCCAGGGAAGATGGCCTGGTACCGGGGTCCGTCGCCGTCCGTGGCGGGGAACGACGTGCGTAGCGGTTCGTGCCGCAGCAGGACGTCGTCCACGGCACGTGACAGGGCATTGGCATCGAGCGGGCCAAGCAGTCGCAGAGTCAGGACCATGTTGTGCATCGGGTTCGGACCCTGCCGGAGGAAGTCGTCCAGCGCCTCACGTTGCGCGGACGACAGTGGGATCAGCGTGGTGTCGGGCGCCATCAGTCGTTTCCCGGCGATCGGCGGACGAGGGCGGGCCTGACGGTGGTCGCGGCGTTGCTTTCCGAGATGCGCGCGGCGATTCCGGCGACTGTGCGCGCCTCGAACACGGCACGGATCCCGACGTCGACGCCGAGCGTGGAGCGGATGCGCGCGACGAGGCGGGTCGCGAGCAGCGAGTGGCCGCCGTGCGCGAAGAAGTCGTCGTCCGGCCCGATGTTCGCGCGGCCGAGCACCTCCTCGAACAGCGCGGCGACGGCCTGGGTCCGCTCGTCCATCTCCAGTGGCTGCCGGTCGTTCCCGGCGGCCTCGGGGGCGGGCAGCGCGGCGCGGTCGAGCTTGCCCGCCGGGGTCAGCGGCAGCGCGGCGAGCGGGACGAACGCCGAGGGGATCATGTGCCGGGGAAGCTTCGCGGCCAGCGCATCCCGCACCACGTCCGGGGAAACGGTCTCGGGGACGTAGTAGGCGACGAGAACCGCGTCACCACTATGAGCCTCCGCCCGCGCGAGAACGGTCGCCGTCTCGACGCCGGGGCACGTGGCGAGCGCGGCCTCGATCTCGGCGGGCTCGATCCGGAAGCCGCGAATCTTGATCTGGTCGTCCGCGCGGCCCACGAAGTGGACGGTCCCCTCGGCATCGAGCCAGCAGCGGTCGCCGGTGCGGTACATGCGGGCACCGGGGCGCGCGGCGAAGGGGTCGGCGATGAAGCGTTCGGCGGTCAGTACGCTGCGACCGGCGTATCCGCGTGCCACGGACGCGCCGCCGACGTACAGCTCACCGACCACGCCGGGCGGCACGGGCTGCAGGTGCGCGTCGAGGAGGTAGGCGTGCGAACCGGCGATTGGGCGGCCGATCGCGGAGGCGGCGTCCGGTCCCGCACCGGGTACGACGTGGCTCAGGCTGGTCACGGTCGTCTCGGTCGGGCCGTACGCGTTGATCAGTCGAGCGCGCGGAGACGATTCGAACCAGGCCTCGACCATGGCCGGGTCCGCAGCCTCGCCGCCGATGACGACCAGCCGCACCGACGCCGGAAGCTCCACCTTGGCGCGCACGATCTCGTGCCAGTAGGCCGTTGGGAGGTTCAGCACGGTGATTTCGTGTTCGTCGATCGCGGTGAGCAGATCGGCGGCCGACGTGTGTGCGGGTCCGCCGCCGATAACGAGGTGCGCGCCCGCGACGAGCGTGCTGAAGACCTCCTCAAGAGCCACGTCGAAGCTGTGCGAGGCGAACTGGAGCGCCACGTCGTCAGGTGTGAGGCCGAACGCAGCCGCCTGTGCGTTGGCGAGGTTCGCGAGGGACGCGTGCTCGACGGCCACGCCCTTGGGATGGCCGGTCGAGCCGGAGGTGTAGATGACGTACGCGAGGTCATGCGGGTCCGACGTGATCGGCTTATATGACTCGGAAGTCGCCTCGGCCGAAGTTAGCGTCAGCACGGCGCCTGAGTCGTTGACCAGGTAGTTCAGGCGGTCGGCCGGGTACTCGGGGTCGAGCGGGACGAAGGCCGCGCCCGACTTGAGGATGCTGAGGAGCGCGACCGGGAAGTCCACCGTCCGAGAGAGCGAGACGGCGACCGTGGTCTCTCGTCCCACGCCGCGCGACTGCAGCGTCGCGGCCAGGGCTTCGGCGCGCTGGTCGAGTTCGGCGTACGTCAGCGTCGTGGCGGCGTCGCTCACGGCCGGGGCGTTCGGCGTGTTCTGTGCGTACGCCGCGATCGCCTCGTGCACCACGGGCATCGATGATGATTCGGCCAACGGAGCGATAGCGGCCCCGTCCGTCACCGCGGGGACGCTGCCGATCGGGCGGGTGCCGTCGGCGAGCAGGCCCGAGACCAGCACCTGATAGGCCGCCAGCCACTGCCGGACCAAGGCCTCGTCGAACAGGTCGGCGCGGAACTCGCAGGTCAGGAACGTCTCGCCGCGCATGTTGCGCAGGATCAGCGCGAAGTCGTTCTCCTCGGCGCCGGTCGAGAGCCGTTCGTGCCGGGCCGCCTCCGGCAGGTGGAAGATGCTCTCCTGCCCGGGCAGGTACATGAACACCCAGCGGATCAGCGGGCTGCGACCCATCAGGCGTTCCGGGTTGACGTCGGCGATGACCCGGCCGATCGGCACGTCGGCGTTGGCCAGGATCTCGCCGAACTCGGTCGCGAAGCCGGAGACGAGCTCGGCGAACGTGCGGTCGGCGGTCGGCTTCCAGCGCGTGGCGACCATGTTCATGACGTAGCCGATGACCTCGTCCAGGCCCTGCGCCGCGCGGTTCGCGACCGGCGTGCCGACGATCAGGTCGTCCGTAGCCGACAGGCGCGAGGCGAACACCGCGAAGGCCGCCATGAGCACGTGGAACAGCGTCGCGTCGTGCTCCTTGGCGAATGCGCGCGCCCGCGTCATCAGCTCGGGTTCGAGGAAGAACTCGACCTGGCCCGCCGCGAAGTCCGACTCGGCGGCCTCACGCTGGACGCCGAGCGCGGGGGACGGCGGCAGGTCGGCGAGGTAGTTGCGCCAGAACTTCAGCTGGTGCTCGTGGACGCCGGCCGATTCGAGCTCGCGCTGCCAGGCCGCATAGTCGGCGTATTGGACGCGCGGCCGCGGAGTCGGGTACGGCACACCGTCCAGATAGGCGCGGTACGCCTTGGAGAACTCGGTGTGCAGCACGTCGAAGGACCACCAGTCGGTCACGATGTGATGCAGGCCGAGCAGCAGGGTGCGACGATCGTCGTCGACCGTGATGAACGTGCCGCGAATCAGCGGGTCGGTCCCGCCGAGGTCGAAGGTGCGGCGACGCAGCTCCCACACGGCCGCCTCGTACGCCTCGGGACCCGGCTTCTCGGCATCGCGTCGCAGGTCCACGTGCTCGAACTCGATCCGCGCCGGACGGGTGAACTCCATCCGCAGGTTTCCCGGCGCGCCGGTGATCGAGCCGCGCAGGATGTCGTGGTTCGCGATGACCCACGACAACGCTGTCTCAAGACCCGTGGGATCGACCGGCTTGTCGAAGTGGTAGGCCGAGCAGAGGTTGATCGCCGCCGAGTCCGGATACATGGACTCGAACATCCACAGGTCCTCCTGCGCCGGGCTGAGCGGCGCCAGGGTGTCGTCACCGCTGCCCGGGTCGGTCCGCCGCTGCGGGACGGCACCGAGCACCGGCGCGAGCGGCTCGCCCGCCTCGATCATCCGGCGCAGCAGGCGGACGCGCTGCTCGGAGGTCAGCGCGGCGACGCGTTCGGCGATTGAACCGGCCATCAGAGCGACTCCCCATCCGCGGGTTCCAGGCCGGCGTGCGCGTCGCGCAGCCGGTGCAGCGACGTGAGCACGTCGTCGAGCCCCAGGCCGAAGTCGACGAGGCAGGCGACCTCGTCGCAGCCCAGGTCACGCAGCTCACCGAGCGCGGCGCGGCAGCGCTCCGGCGTGCCGAGCAGCGAACCGAACGTCAGATAGCGTTCGAAGGCGAACTCGGCCATCATGTCCTGCTGCGCGTCGGTCATCTGCGGCGCGGCCGTCTCGCCCGCGCCGACCTTGCTGCTCGCGATCTGCTGGAAGTACGACTTGAAGTACGACTTCAGCGGCTCGCGGACCTTGCCGCGCACGCCCGCCTCATCGTCCCCGACGTACGCGTGCACCATGAGCGTGACCGTGCCCCGCGACGGCGCGCCGAGCTGCGGCGGCGCCTCGTCGAACGCCTTCCGGTAGAGCTCGATCTTGGCCGCGAGCTCCTCGCGCGACTGGCCGGGCGCGGCGGCGAGCACGTTCGTCCGCAGCCGCCCGGCCGCCTCCCACGTGCGCGGACTGCCGGAGGAGGTGAGCCACAGCGGCAGCGTCCTGCTGTACGGGCGCGGGCCCGGGCGCACCTCCACCGGCTCGCCGAGCCCGTCGAGGAACTCGGCGCCGTCGCCCGCCCACAGCCGGCGGATCAGCTCGACCTGCTCCAGCGCGTTCTCCCGGCGGTCCGCGAAGTTGTGCGGGGCCAGCACGAAGTCGGTGGAGTGCCAGCCGGTCGCGACCGAGAGCCCGACCCGTCCGCCCGAGAGGTTGTCCAGCACGGACCACTCCTCGACGGTGCGCAGCGGGTGCTTGAGCGGCAGCACGGCGCTCCCGGCACGCACCTCGATCCGCTCGGTCAGCGCGGCCAGTGCCGCCCCGAGCACGGCGGGCGCCGGGAACGCGCCGCCGAAGCGCTGGAAGTGCCGCTCCGGCGTCCACACCGCGCGGAAGCCGAGCCGGTCCGCCTCCTGCGCGATCGTGACGATGTCGCGGTACTTCGCCGCCGCCGACTCCGCGGGGTCGGTCTCCGCCCCGAAGAACATCACGCTGAGATCCATCGTGCTCCTGTGCTCCTTACCTGCGGGGCCGCCGCGGGATCGCCGCGATCGGCTCCTTCCGTGCCCCAGTGGTCGCCGTCGAGTCGAGGTCTTCGGCCAGCGCGCGCACGGTGCGGGCCCGCAGAATCCGCACGGCGCCGACCGGACGGCCGGTCTCCCGCTCGACCCTGGCCGCGAGCCGTACGGCGGCCAGGGAGTCGCCGCCGAGCTGGAAGAAGTCCTCGGTCGGGCCGACCGCGCCGCGCGGCACGCCGAGCTCCTCGGCCCAGACCGCGCACAGCCTCGCCTCGGCCGCGGTGCGCGGCGGATCCGTCTGCGCAGCGGCGCTCGGCTGGTCGGTCGGTGCCGGTTCGGGCAGCGCGGCCCGGTCGAGCTTGCCGGACGTCGTGGTCGGCAGCGTGTCGAGGCGGACGAAGGCGGACGGGACCATGTACGAGGGCAGACGTTCCGCGAGCCACCGGCGCAGTTCGTCGTCTGACACGACAACGTCCTGACCGGTGGCTACGTATGCCGCCACCAGCCTCGCCGCGCGCACGGTCGCCGCAGCGGCCCCGACGGCCGGATGCGTGGCCAGCGTCGCCTCGATCTCGCCGAGTTCGATCCGGAAGCCGCGCAGCTTGACCTGGCCGTCCACGCGGCCGACGACCTCCAGCCGGCCGTCGCCGCGTCGCCGTCCCAGGTCGCCGGTGCGGTACATCCGGCTGCCGGGTATGGCACTGTGCGGGTCGGCGACGAAGCGTTCGGCGGTCAGCCCCGCGCGACCGGCGTAGCCACGGCCGAGCGCGGCACCGGCCGCGTAGATCTCGCCGACCACGCCCGGCGGCACCGGTTCGAGCCGTTCGTCGAGCACGTAGACGCCGATGCCGCGCAGCACCGTGCCGACCACGACCGGATCACCGGAGGCGAGATCGGCCGTGGTCAGCGCGACGGCGGCCTCACTCGGGCCGTACGCGTTCACGAGCCGACGGCCGCCCTCCGCCCAGCGCTCGACGAGATTCGCGCCGAAGCCCTCACCGCCGAGCAGCAGCGTGCGCATGGTCGGCAGCGCGTCGGCCCGCTCCGGCAGCGACGCGGCGGCCGCCGGAGCGATCATGCCGATGGTGATCTTCGAACGGTCGATCATCGCCTCGAGTTCGCCGCCGAGCCGCTCCTCGGCCGTGGCGACGTGCAGCGCCGCACCCGAGGTCAGCGCCATCGTCAGGTCCCAGACGGACATGTCGAAGGTGAAGGCCGACCATTGAAGGACCCTGTCGTCAGGCCCCGCCTGGAAGCGATCGGCCTGCGCGGCGGCGAGATTCGCGAGGGCGCGATGCTCGATGACCACGCCTTTCGGCTGGCCGGTCGAGCCCGAGGTGTAGATGAGGTACGCGGCGTCCGTGCCACGGATCGTAGGCGCGGTCCACGGCCCGGACGCGGTCGGTTCGTCGTCGTCGAGCAGCAGCACCGGAACACCGAGCGCACGCGCCTGATCCGCAGTCTCGCGCACGGCGATGACCATCCGGACTCCCGCGTCCGCGACGGCGAATCGGTTGCGGGCAACCGGGTTCTCGGGATCGAGCGGCAGATACGCGCCGCCCGACCTCAGCACGCCGACGGACGCTTCGGCGATCCCGGCGCAGCGCGGCAGGTAGACGGCGACGACGCTCTCAGCCCGTACCCCGTTCGCCCGCAGCCGCCCGGCCAGCGTGCTCGATCGTTCGTCGAGCTCCGCGTAGGTCAGCCGCGTCGAGCCGCAGACCACGGCGTCGTGCTCGGGGAACGCGTCCACGTTGCGCCGGAACAGATCCAGCACGGTCGCGTCGCCGACGTCATCCGGCGACCGCGTGTCGTTCCAGTCGGTCAGCACGCGGCGGCGATCGGATTCGGAGAGCAGCGGCAGTGCGCTGGCACGGTCGTCCGGGCGGTCCGCTGCGGATATCAGCAGTCGGATATAGGCGTCGGCGATCCACTGCGCGGTCGAGCGGTCGAACAGTCCCATCGCGTATTCGAGTTCGAGGGTGAGGCCGTCGCCGTGCGGGTTCTCGGTGAACTCGAACACGAGGTCGGCCTTCGCTGCGCCCGTCTTCGGCACCGAGACCTCGGAGGCGCCGTCGAAGTACCCCTGAAGGCTGTTCTGCAGCACGACGAGCGTCTGGAACAGCGGATGCCGACCGGACACGCGCTCGGGGTTGAGCGCGGAGACGACTGCGTCGAAGGGCACGTCCTGGTGCGCGAACGCGTCGAGCTCGACCTCTCGGCACCTGCGGACGAGCTCCACGAAACTCGGATCGCCGGTCGTGTCCGTGCGCAGCACCAGCGTGTTGACGAAGAAGCCGATGAGATCGTCGAGTGCCGGATCGGAGCGTCCGGCCGTGACCGTGCCGAGCGGGAGGTCCGTCCCGGCGCCGAGCCTGGTGTAGAGCGCGGCGAGGGCTGCGTGCAGCGCGGAGAAGAGCGTGCCGCCAGCCGCGCGGGCGACGTCGGTCAGGCGCGCCTGGTCGGTGGGGGATACGTGCGCGAGTACGACTTCTGCGGCGTCTCCGGTGGACGCAGTGCGACGTCGGTCCGTGGGCAGCGGCAGTTCCGGCGGACAGTCCCGCAGCAGCTCAGACCAGTAAGACAGCTGCGACGTGGATGAGATTTCCTGCTGCCAGAGCGCGTAGTCGGCGTACTGGATGGGGAGCGGCGGGCGTGCAGTGAGGGTGCCGCTGTACGCCTCGCTGAGGTCGCGGAGCAGCGGACGGAGCGACCAGCCGTCGCCTGCGATGTGATGCAGCACGAGAACGATGGTGTGATCGTCCACGGCTACGCGCAGGGGCGGCTCGTCGCGGAGGACGAACGGCTTGCGGACGTATTCGTCTATGGAGCAATCGAGGATCTCGACGTCAGGAGTCTGGCTTTCGATTCGCTGATACGGCTCGCCGTCCACCGCCGGGAACGTCGTGCGCAGGATCTCGTGACGTGCCACGACGTCGCGCACGGCAGCCCGGAGTGCGTCGATGTCTGGCCGTTCAGCGACACGAATCAGCACCGGAAGGTTGTAGGCGGATCCGGGGTCGGCCTCGTTGAGGAACCACAGGCGGCGTTGCGCGGCACCGAGGGGGATACGTTCCGGACGTTGCGGCCGAGGGACGGGACGAGTGGTCGTAGCTTCAATGAGTTCCAGCGCCAGCGACTCGGGTGTCGGCGACTCGAACACCTGCCGGAGGCTGACATCCCGGCCGAGCTCGGCGCGGATCACGGCGACCAGGCGCATCGCCGTCAGCGAGTTGCCGCCGAGCTCGAAGAAGCCGTCTTCCGCACCCACTTCGTCCGTTCGGCCGAGGACCTTCGCGAACGCCGCGCACAGCCGACGTTCCGCGTCCGTCTCGGGTGCGCGCGAGGGCCGGTGCGTCACCGCGGGATTCGGCAATGCCGCGCGGTCGAGCTTGCCGGTCGGTGTACGCGGCAGGTCCGGGAGCGTCACGAAGATCTGCGGGACGAGGTGCTCCGGCAGTCGGGCCCGGCAGTGGTCGCGCAGGTGCGCCGGATCGCCGTGCGGTTCCAGGACGACGTACGCGACCAGGGACTTCGAACCCGTGCCCGGCACGATCTCGCGGGCGGCGACCGCGCATCGGCTTACGGCCGGGTGCTCGGCGACGGCGGCCTCGACCTCGCCCGGTTCGATGCGCATGCCGCGTAGCTTGAGCTGGTCGTCGGCGCGGCCGAGGAATTCGAGTGCGCCATCGTCCGCCCGCCGCCGGGCCAGATCGCCTGTCCGGTACATCCGGCTGCCGGGGTGCGTGGCGTACGGATCGGCGACGAAGCGTTCGCTGGTGAGGGCGGGTTTGCCGAGGTAGCCGTGCGCCAGGCCCGTGCCGCCGATGTAGATCTCGCCGGTCACGCCGTCGGGCACCGGTCGCAGCGCCTCGTCCAGCAGGTGCACCTCGTCGCCGGGGAACGCGGTGCCGATCGCGATCGACTCGCGCGCCGCCTCGTCGGGCGTCACCGGCTGGAACGTCGAGAGGATCATGGTCTCGACCGGCCCGTATCCGTTGACCAGGCGCAGGTTCGGGTGAGCGGCGAGGGCGCGGCGCACGTGCTCGGGGGAGAGCGGTTCGCCGCCGGTCATCACCTGGCGCACGCCGGTGAGCGCGGCCGGGTACTCGTCCAGCAGGTGGTTGAAGAGGCTGGCCGCCGCGTACAGCACCGTGACACCGTGCTCGGCCACCGCGTCTGCGATGAGCTGCGGATCCGGGCGCTGGCCACGCTGCAGTACGCAGGTCGCGCCGTTGACGAGCGCTCCCCACAGCTCCTGCGCGAGCAGGTCCCAGGAGATCTGCGAGGCCTGCAACACGACGTCATCCGGACGGATCGCGCAGTACTGCGTCGCCGTCACGGTACCCACGATCGCGCGGTGCGGTGCCAGGACGCCCTTCGGCAGGCCGGTCGAGCCCGAGGTGTACATGACGCACGCGGCGTCCTGCGGACCGACCTCGGCGCGCGGACCGTCCGGCGGAGACGCCTCGTGCCGCGCGATGAGCTCGGCGTCCGTGTCGATCAGCACCTTGAGCGGCGCCGGGTGGGTGCTGCTCAGCGCCGACGTCGTCACCAGGGCGGATGCGTGCGTGTCGGCGAGGATCAGCCGGATCCGCGCCTCGGGCAGTTCGGGGTCTACCAGCGCGTACGCGGCTCCGGTCTTGAGCACCGCGAGCGCTGCCACGGCGAAGGAGATGGAGCGCTCCAGCAGGACGCACACGATGTCCCCGCGCCCGATCCCGTGGGACGCGAGGTGCCGGGCGAGCCGGTTCGCACGGGCGTCCAGCTCCCGGTAGTCGAGGCTCCGCCCCTCGCTGCTCAGGGCCGTCGCGGCGGGGGAGCTCCGGGCCCGCTCGGCGACGAGGCCGTGCACCGTGCCCGGGCCGTGCGTCATCAACGTGCTGCTGCCTGACCGGCCGGCCGGATGTCCGTCCAGTGCGTCTCGACGTACTCGAGGCACGCGGCCCGCGGCGCCGGTCCGCTCGCGGTCGTCCACCCTGCGGGCACGGCGAGGCCGGCGGGCCACAGCGAGTGCTGCCGCTCCTCGTTGACCAGCACCAGGAAGGCGCCGGACTCGTCGTCGAAGGGGTTGGTCGCGGTCATTCGTGCCCTCCCAGGGGGACCATCGGTTCGGCCGCCGGCTCCTGCGCCCTCTCCTCGGGCAGGTCCGGCATCAGGGTGTCTATATCGCGCAGCGAGGGCACCGCGAGCCCGGCCAGGCCGACGACGAAGGTCATCAGGCCCGCGAGGAACAGCATCGCGGCCATTCCGGTGCCGCGGCCGTGGCCGATCAGCGGGGCGAGCAGGCCGACGATCCCGGTTCCGGAGGCGGCCTGCGGCTCGAACACGTGGTCGGCGAGGGGGCCGGAGACCAGGAACACCAGCGGGGCCACGCACTGCGAGAGGAAGATCGAGGCGCCGAAGACCCGGCCCTGCAGCGCGGCGGGCACCTTGGCCTGCATCTGGATCGTCTCCATCGCGTTGACGATCGGCAGCAGCGCGGCACAGACCAGCTCGGCGGCGCACCAGGCGGGCAGGTCGCGCCCGGCGCCCATCGCCACCTGCCCGATCAGCCCGACGCCCGCCGTGCCCAGCAGCAGCACTCTCATCCGGCTGCGCGGCGCCTTGAGCAGCGACATCAGCAGCCCGCCGACGACCCCGCCGATACCGGTGCACACGCTCACGATCGCCCAGGCCGCCTCGTCGTTGTCGCTGCGGGCCAGGATCATCGGCGCGAGCACGGCGAAACCGAAGACCGCGGATATGTTGGCGACCAGGATCACGCCGGTCAGGCTGCGCAGGCTCGGCGTGGTCAGGATGTAGCGCAGCCCGGCGCCGGTCTCGCCCCACAGCGACGACTTCTCGGTCTTCTCGGCCTTCTCCGCGGTGACCGCGTCCCGGATCGGGATGGCCACGATGGTGAGCACGGCGATCGCGTAGCTGACCACGTCCAGCACCAGGATCGAGCCGAGGCCGCCGGTCGCGATCAGCACGCCCGCGAACACCGGGCCGCCGATCGAGGTGATGCTCTGCGCCGTCGCCATCAGGCCGTTCGCCCGCTGCAGGCCGTCGCGCGGCACCAGCAGCGGGACGGCCGCCGAGAACGCCGGGTACTGGAAGGCCTCGGCGACGCCCGCGAGCGCGAGCGCGACGTAGATCTGCCAGATCGCCAGGTGGCCGAGGAAGTAGACGGCGGCGAGCGCGCCCAGCGCCAGCATCCCGCCCAGGTCGGAGAGCTGGAGCACGGTCTTCTTGGGCCAGCGGTCCACGAGGGTCCCGGCCAGCGGGCTCAGCAGCATCCGGGGCAGGAAGCCGGCCAGCAGCAGGCCGACGACCGTGGTCGCGTGGCCGCCGGAGGCCCAGCTGTGGATGACGAAGGCGAACTGCGCCATCGTCGTGCCGAGCAGCGAGGCCAGCTGCCCCACCCAGATGAGGTAGAAGCCGCCCATCCGGGAGTACTCGTCGTTCCATCGTTGCAAGGCGCCGCGGGACGGCGCCGTGCGGTCGCCTTCGGTCATGGTGGGTCTACTCCGGCGATTGATATAAAGATATGAGGATAGGTAAGCGGTGAGATGGTGGTGGATCACCCCGTCCGCGCTCCCTACCCTGGCATATCAGGGCTCGCTGGACAAGACGGTGCCGTATGGTGTGGCCCCGACGCCCGTACCCGGAGCCCCGTTGGCAGGCAGACATGTCATTCAGCACACGGTCGGTGTACATCATCGGATTCGCCCCCGAATGGCCGGACTGGACCCTTCGCCCCTCCGGAGCCTACCCGGACTCCGGCTGCCGGGTCGTGTTCGTGGAGGAGCCGGACGTGGCCCGCAAACGACGGGTGCGCGAGGCGGTCGCCGAATACGAGCACTGCGAGCTCGTCGAGATCGAATACCAGCTGCCCGGCGCCCTCGAACGCTTCCTCGCGCGCCACCCGGACGCGCATCCGGCGGCGGTCGTGCCCGGTATCGAGTACGCGGTGCCCTTCGCCGCCCGGCTCGCGGCGCACTACGGACTGCCCGGCGCCGGAGCGGCCGCCGCCGACGCGCTGCGCGACAAGGCCCTGCTGCGCGAGATCACCGCGGCGCACGGCGTGCCGAACCCGGTCTCCCGCCGGGCCGAGAGCGCGGCGGACCTGGCCGCGTTCGCCGACCGGCACGGATTCCCGCTGATCGTGAAGCCCGCCGACCGTCAGGGCTCGGTCGGCACGCGCATCGTGACCGACGCCGCCGACCTGGAGCGGGCCTGGGCCGACGTCCGGGAGCAGGACGAGCCGGGCATCACCCCGGACCGCCCGATCCCGCCGCGGATGCTCGTCGAGGAGTTCGTCCCGGGCCCGGGATTCTGCGTCATCATGCTGGTCGCGGGTGGGGAGCCGGTGTTCGCGACGGTCGCGGCCAAGGGCCTGTTCCCCGGCGACCGCCCCGTCGAGTGCTGGCACCAGATCCCCGCCGACATCCCGGATGAGGCCGCGCGCCGGATGATCGAGCAGACGCGGCAGGTCGTGGCCGCGGTCGGCATGGCTGACGGCGTCGTCGGCTGCGAGTGGATCCTGCCCTCCGACGGCACGCCCCGCCTCGTCGAATGCGCCGGACGCCTCGTCGGCGACCTGCTGATCCCGATGACCGAACTCGCCCACGGCATCGACGTCCCAGGCGCCCTCATCGAGATCCTGACCACCGGCCACGCGCCGAAGGTGGATCTGACGTGGACCGCGCAGCGCCACTGCTCAGTTCAGTTCCTCGCTGCAGATCCCGGCAGCACGTTGCGCGCCGCCGACCCCCTCGCGGTCTACGAACTCCCGGGCGTGCTGCTCGCAGATGTCTTCCTCACTCCCGGCGAGCGCGTTCCCGTCCTCCGCAGTTCGCACGACCGGATCGCCGCCGTCCTCGTAGAAGGCCCCGACGGCCCCACCACCCGAGCCCGTGCCGAGGCCGCCGCCTCCGCCCTTTCAGCGAGCCTTGAGTTCGAGGGTCACCAGGCGACCGGGAGCGCGTGAGTGCCGTAGATGGCCATGTCGTGGCGGAAGGGGATCTCGGCCAGGGGGACGGCGAGGCGCGGGGTGGGGAGGCGCCGCGCCAGGGTCGCGAAGACGGTCTGGAGTTGGACGCGGGCGAGCGGGGCGCCGAGGCAGTAGTGGACGCCGTAGCCGAAGGCCAGGTGGTGGCGGGATCGGCGGGTGACGTCGAGGGTGTGCGGGTCCGGGAACGCGTCCTCGTCGTGGTCGGCGGAGTCGCCTGCCAGGATCACGCCGTCGCCCTCGCGCATCAGCCGCCCGCCGTACTCCACGTCCTCGGTCAGCACCCTGCGAATGCCGCTCTGGCCGATGTGCAGGTAGCGCAGCAGTTCCTCGACGGCGTCGGCCGCTGACTTCGCGTCCGGCGACTCCACGAGCGCGGCGTACTGCTCGGGATACGTGAGCAGAGCCGCGGTGCCGAGGCCGATCATGCACATCGTCGGCTCCTGACCGGCCAGCATGAGCAGCAGGGCGTTGATGACGAGTTCCCCGCGCTTCAGCCTGCCGGGGCGCACCTGCTCCTCCAGCACGCGGCTGATCAGGTCGTCGCCGGGCTCGCGCTCCTTCACGCCGACGAGTTCGTCGAGGTAGAGGTAGAGCTCGTGGTGCGCCTTCTGTGCGGCTTCCGGCGCGCAGTCGCGGGAGTTGAGGATCGCGTTGCGCTGCCGGAAGAAGTCGCGCCGCTCGTACGGCACGCCGAGCAGCTCGCAGATCACCATCGTCGGCACGGGCAGGCCGACGTGCTTGACGAGGTCGGCCCCGGGACCGGCGGCCAACAGGTCGTCCACGGCGCCGTCCACGATCTGCTGGATCCGCGGCCGCATCGCCTCGATCCGCTTGATCGTGAACTCGGGCGTCACCGCGCGGCGCAGCCGGTCGTGCTCGGGATCGTCCTTGAAGACGAAGCTGCTCGCGCCGCTGAGCACCGCCCTCTGAGCCGGGCTGACCAGCGGGTAGCCGCCGCGCGAGGGCTCGGCGCTGAACCGCGGGTCGTTGATCATGGCGCGCTGGTCCTCGTACCGGGTGACCAGCCAGACCTCGTTACCGTCCCACTGCCGCGCACGGGAGATGGGCTCGGTCTCGCGCAGCTCCCGGAAGTTCTCCGGCTCGGCGAACGGGCAGCCGGCCGGACGCGGCATCGGGAAGGAGCGGACGGTACTCATGATCAATCAGGCCTCTCGCATCAGGGCACTACTGATGGCCTGCCGCGGGCAGACGCGGACGGCCTCGGCCACGGCGTTCCACTCTGTCTCGGCCGGTTCCGCGTCCAGCAGGATCACGCTGCCGGTGTCCTGGTCCTGGTCGAAGACCGCGGGCGCGATCATCGAGCACTGGCCCGAGCCGATGCAGCGGTCGAGGTGCACGGTCAGCTTCACTTCTCCTCCAGGGGGCCGCGGCGCGACCAGGTGTCGAAGGCGGCGGCGCGGACGGCGTCCACGTGCGGGCGCAGCAGCATGCTGACGTGGCCGCCGGAGACGGGGACGAGCGCCAGGGATCGCGCGCCGACCTTCTCCCAGCCGTTGGCCTGCGCTTCGAGGTGGAGCAGTCTGCGCGGCTGGAGCGTGGCCTCGGTGCCGAAGCCGTCGGCGGGCTTGACCAGGACCAGGTCGAGGTCCGAGGGCGGCGGCCGGTAGCCGGTGACGGCCCGCAGCCCGGCCTGGTAGACCTCGAGCGCGCGCAGTAGGAACTCCTCGGCACGCTCGGGGTCCGGCGCGCCGAGCGTGGCGGCGATCTCAGGGCCCTGTTCCTCCAGCGGCCGCTCCCGGTCCACCGCGCAGTCGCAGCCGCGTTCCGGCGTGCACCACAGATGCCGCAGCAGCAGCATCTCCTCCAGCGCGACCAGGTCGTCCTCAGCGGGCGGCGGCACGTCGTCGAGCGGGGTGTACGCGTCGAAGAGGAGCAGCGGATCGACGTGTTCTCCCGCGTCCCGCAGCCGTCGCGCGGTCTCGTAGGCGAGCAGGCCGCCGGACGAGTGGCCGCCGAGCCGGTACGGGCCGTGCGGCTGGACGCGGCGGATCTCCTCGGCGAAGAGCTTCGCGATCACCTCGGCGTCGTCGAGGACTGCGGTACGGACGTCGCCGCCGCCGAGGCCGGGAAGCTCGAGGGCGTAGAACGGCGTGTGCGGCCCGAGTGCATGTGCCAGATGCCTGAGATACCTGGCAGAGGAGCCGAGTCCCCCGACGCAGAAGAACGGACGCGGGGGAGTGAGGGCCAGCAGGTACGGCGCGGCGGCACGTGGCATATCAGGGGTCGGGCTCGCCACGTCACCGGCCGCGTCGGCGAGTTCGCGGGCCGCCGCGGCGAGGCTCGGCTGTTCCAGGAAGAGCGTGTGCGGGATCCGGAAGCCTAGGCGGGCCGAGAGCTGCGCTTGGAGCGTCGCGACGGTCAGCGAGTCGAGGCCGAGGTCGGCCAGGGGTGTGTGCTCGTCGATCCGCCTGGCGTCGAGGCCCAGTTCGGTGGCGATGCGATCCGTCATCCAGCGCAGGATCGCCGCCGCAGTCCGGTCCTCTTCGAAGTGCCGGGCGACGAGCGCACGCGCCTGCGCGACCACGCATTCGACGAGCTCGAACCCGACCAGCCCGCCGACGTAATACGTGTGCCCGACTCCCTGCATCGCTTCGAGCCGTTCGAGGACGCCCGCTTGCACGTCCTGCGCGTCGAAGTGCGGCATGAATCGCCAGGAGCGGCGCAGGTGGACCTGGCCTGGAGTTCCGCCTAGCCGCGTGACGTCGTGCCGCAGCATCTCGTCGAGCGTGTCGTTGTCGTGCTCTGCGTCGCGGTATGTATATGCCGTGTAGACGTCGCTGGGCTCGTGGCGGTGGTGCAGCGCTACGGAGTGCCCGCGCTGCGCCGGATCGTCCGCGTGGTCCTTGGCGAAGTAGAAGCCGAAGCGCGGCAGGCCGATCGCGGAGACGACGACCGTATCGTAAGCCTGATACGCGACACGTGCCGCGAGGTCGCGCTCGTCGTCAGTGGCGTCGAGGAAGGGGAGCGCGTCGTCCAGCGGGATCGCCAGGACGAGATCGTCCACCTCGATCTCCGCGCCCTCCGTGCTGACGACCACCGAGTCGCCGCGCCGCTCGACGCTGCGCACGGTCACGCCGAGTCGGACGTCCGCGAGCCGCTCCGCCAGCGTGCGCCAGAGTCGTGCGAATCCGCCGGAGACGGTGAACGCCCCGGCGTGCCCGAGCAGGTGCTCGTCCCCGGTCAGCAGGCCGGTCATCTCGACGTATTTGACGAAGTAGAGCGCGGCCGGGTCGTCGGCGAGGTAGCCGTACCCGGCGGCGGTGTATCCGAGCCCGAATGTCTCGGCCAGCGACCACAGATCGTGCCGGTCGAGCCAGACGGAGAGCGGTTCGGCGAGGGCGGCCGCCGAATGCGCGAGGCCGGGTTCCGCGATACGGGGGAACTCGCGGTCGCGCAGCCGGGTGTAGCGCTGGTAGACGTCGCGCCGGAAGAACGCCGTATCCTGGCCGCTGACCTCGCCGGATGCGCCGTCGAGCACGTTGATGGGCGTGATCGGCTCGGTGGCCAGGCCGAGTTCGGTGATCAGCGCGGCAGTGTGCGTGTAACGGCTGGTGCAGATGTGGCCACCGAGGTCGAACGGCAGCCCATCCGCCTCGATCGACGCGCACTTTCCCGCGACCGAAGACGCCGACTCCAGCACCGTGACGCGGTGACCTGCGCGTTCGAGCTCGTAGGCCGCGGTCAGTCCGGCCGGACCGGCGCCGATCACGCACACGCTGCGTCCGCGCCTGGTCCGCGTCGGCCGGGTCAGGGCGGTGAGCTCGGCGGGGGCACGCTCCTCGCGTCGGGCGTGTGCCGCGGCGCGATAGATCAGGGCTCGAAGGTGGTTCACGGACGCGGTCGAACGTGGCGAACGGGAGAGCGCGATGCCGAGGCCGTCCGGTGCGAGTGCGGGGTCGAAGCGCAGGCGGCCGACAGCTTCCTGATCGACGGCGCGATCGAGGCTGATCTCGCCGAGGTCCAGCCACGGGTATTTGTCCTGCGGCCAGGGCCGGGAGGCGTCGAAGGCTGCTGAGTCCTGCTCGGGGTCTCGTAGTTGCACTTGGAGACTGAGCCGGATGCCGACTCCCGCGGCCTGTACCTGCGCCTCCTCGCGCAGGACGGCGTCGGGGCGCGTGTCCTTGGCGGGTCGGCCGATCTCCTGCGGCGCGTCCGGCGGCCAGAGTTCGTCGCCGTATTCGTAGCGCGGTGCCTCGACGGGGCGCAGGGCCGGACGTACCCGGTAGCGGGCCAGCCGGGTCACGCCGTCCTCGGTGCGGAAAGCCTGCGGGACCTGCGTGTGGAAGTCGTAGGTCTCGTACGGTGCGGCGCGCCGGATGTTGTCCCAGATCACGTCGCGGGTGCGCGGCTGCCGCTCGACGAGGGCGCGGCGCTCCTCCGGCGAGGCGAAGGCGCGCTGGAAGATCTCGGCAGTCGGTGCGAAGAAGCACTCGCCTGTGTTGAACGTCAGGTCCATCAGCCCGGACGTGCCCGCGGGATCGTCGAGCAGGCGCAACGTCAGGCCGCGGACAGTCGGGCTGACGTCGTCGGTGCCGACCGAGTTGCTGAACCGTGCGAGAACCGGGAACTCCCGGCCGGGACGGAAGAATTCCTGCACGGGCAGTTCGGCGGACGGCGCGATCCGGAGCGTGCCGCCGAGGCTGGTGCCGGTGGCGTGGAAGAACCGGTCGCGGCGCGTAGCGGAGGCGACGGTCAGCGCGGACAGTTCGATCAGGATATTGCGGAAGTCGTCATCGACGTCGAAGATCCTCGGGTCGTCCGGACCCTCGGCGAACAGCACGCTCATCGGCCGCCTCGCAGCACGGCGATCCGGTGCGGGTCACGGTCGATCGAGCCGTCGGCCGCCGCCGTCGCGCAGGCCGAACGCCGAACCTTGCCGCTGGTCGTCTTCCGTACCAGGCCGGGGGAGCCGATCACCAGCACGTCGAGCTCAAGCTGATGGTCGCGGCGGATCGCCTCGCGCACGGCTTCGGCGAGTTCGGCCACGGCCGCGGCGTGCGGCGAGCGTTCCCGCGTCTCGACGAACAGGCCGAGCGCCTCGCCGCCGAGCACGTCTTGCGCATCCATCGGCGCGACCGCGAACGCCGCGACACCGCCGGGGCGCACTGCGACATGGCAGCCGCGCACGCTGTCCTCGATGTCCGCCGGATGCAGGTTGCGGCCGCGCACGATGATCAGATCCTTGCGACGCCCCGACACGTACACGTCGCCGTCGAGCAGGAAGCCGAGGTCCCCGGTACGCAGGTAGCCGGTCTCATCCTCGCCCTCGATCCGTGCGGCGAAGACCTCGGCCGACAGCTCCGGCCTGCCGCAGTACCCGGCCGCCGTCGTCGAGGAGCGCACCCAGATCTCGCCGACCTCGTCCGGTGCGCACGCCCGACGCGTGTCCGGATCGACGATGCGGATCAGGTCGCCGTCCTTGCTGCTGCGGCCGCAGTTGGCGCGCAACGCGACCGGACCGGCGAAGTCCTCGAGCACGGGCACGACGTGGCCGAGCTCCAACTGCTGCTGATCGAGCCGTGCCATACCCTGCCCGCGGTTGGTCACGCTCGCGGTGTTCTCGGCCAGGCCGTACGCGGCGAACATGACGTCCGGTCGCAGGCCACTGACGGCGAATGCCTCGGTGAACGCCCGCAGCGTCGGTGCGCGCACCGGCTCGGCCGCGACGATCGCCATCTCGAGCGCGCTCAGATCCCACCGCGCACGCTGCTCCGGCGTACTGCGGCGCACGGCGAGCTCATAGCCGAAGTTCGGCGCCGAGGTGATCGTGGCCCGGGTGCGGGACATCACGTCCAGCCAGAGCGCCGGTTCGCGCAGGAACGTGAGCGGCGACATCAGGTGCGTGCGCGAGTTGCCGAGCGACGTGCTCAGGATGACGTTGATCAGACCCATGTCATGGTACTGAGGCAGCCAGAACACGCCGACGGTGTCCGGGCCGAGCCGCAGGTCCACGACGTTCGCCGCGATCTCGTGCGCCAGGTTCCCGTGCGTCACGACGACGCCCTTGGGTGAGCCGGTCGAGCCCGAGGTGTACTGCAGGAACGCCGGTTCGTCGGGGCCCGCGGGCACGTGCCAGGACGCGGGATCCGGCCGGTGCCGCGCGCCCGGCTCGATGGCTGCCGTGCGGTACCAGGTGAGCGCGGGCCAGCGCGGCCCGCTCCGCCCGAACAGCCCGGCGACCGAACCGGCCCGGCGCGCCCGGTCGTACGCGCCGTTCGTCAGGGCGACCGTGGCGCCGCAGTCCTCGACGATCCGCGCGAACCCCTCCAGTCCGCCGCGCCTGCGCAGCGGGTCCGGCGGATACACGGGCACCGGCAGCACGCCCGCGGCGAGGCAGCCGAGATACGCGGCGATGAACTCCAGCGAGGGCGGGTAGACCAGCACGGCCCGGTCGCCGGGTCGCAGGCCCCAGCCGCGCAGCGAGCGGGCGACGAGGTCGGCGGCCGCGGCGAGGTCGCGGGCGTCGAGGACCCGTTCGTCGGCTCCGTCATCGCCGACGAAGGTGAACAGGCGGCGGTCCGGGTCGGTTTCGCAGAGCGTCCGGAAGCGGTCGAGGACGAGGTTCGAGGTCGCGGGGAGGGCGGCCGGAGAAGGACGCATGGGGGTGAGCTCCTGTCAGGAACGCGCGTGGGCCTCGAGGATGTCCGCGGTGCGGCCGACGGGATCGGGCTCCCGGCGCACCAGGCGGCCGAGCGCCGCGGCCGTCTCGGCCACGTCCGGATGCAGCAGGTGCTTGACCCCGCCAGTCAGGGCGTCGGCGTCGAGCTCGCGCAGCGGCCGGTGCACCCCGGCGCCGAGCCGCTCGATCGCCGAGCCCCACATCGCCTGATCGAGCATCACGGACGCGACGAGCGCCGGGACGCCGGCCTGCGCGGCCTGCCCGGTGGTGCCCGCGCCGCCGTGGTGCACGACGAAGGCGCAGCGCGGGAACAGCGCGGAGAAGTCGGCCTCCGGGACGAGGTGGATCCGGTCCGGGTCGCGCACGTCGGCGCCGGGCAGCCCCGCCCAGCCCGCCGCGACCACGGCCCGCACGTCCAGCTGCTCGGCGGTCCGCTGGATCATCTCCAGCGTGGCCGCCGGATCCGCGACGGGCATGCTGCCGAAGCCGAAGAAGCCGGGCGGCGGACCCTCGGCCAGCCACCTCTCCGTGTCGTCGTCGAGGCCTTGCTCGCCGAGCAGCCGCCGGGTCTCCACGTCCGGCTGGAGCCAGCCGACGAGCGGACGCGCGGCGGTCCAGTCCAGGCCGGGGACCACGTTCGGGCTGTAGGCCTGGATCTCGACCGCGCCGAGCGACTCGGCCCGGGCGAAGGTCGGCAGGTCGGTCTCCGGAAGCCCCAGCGCCGCGCGCAGCCGGTTCACCCCCGGCCGGGACGCCGCCCACCCCGCCTGCTCGAACGCGAGGTGCGTGGCGATGTTCGCGGCCGGGTCCGTCGAGGAGGACGACGTGACGAACGGATTGGCCCAGACTCCGTTACGCCGCACCGGGAACAGGTGCATCAGCGCGAGCGGGATGCCGCGCGCCTCGGCCACGACGGTCGCGACGTCCTCGGTGAGCGCCCCGGAGACGAGCAGGTCCGCGTCGGCGCTCGCGGCGAGCAGCGTCCGGGCGATCTCCTCGCCGTGCGCGGCCATCACCCCGCGCAGCCCGGCCAGCAGTTCGGCGCGGTCGCCGGAGTGCAGCCAGGACCGGTCGGCGGCGGGATCGGTGAGGAAGGCGCGCCAGTCGGCGGGCAGCGCGAGCGCCTCGATCCCGGCCGCGCGCACCAGGTCGGCGTATCCGGAGGGCACGGCGGCGACGACGGAGTTCCCGCGCTCCGTCAGCTCCCGGCCCAGGGCTGTCAGGGGTTGGATGTCCCCCCGGGTGCCGTGGTTCATCAGCGCTATCCGCAGTCCGGCCACGCGGCGGTCCCCTCAATGTGCTGTAACAGTTCGCGACTGCGTCCATGGCACGTCAGGGCCGCCGCGCCGCGCAAGACCGCGGCCGCGGAGGTGGCCGATCGGACCGGCTACGGTTCGCCGGGTCCGAGCCGATCGGCCTGTGCGGCGTCGGCGGCGGCGCTCGCGATCTGGCTGCGCGATCCGGCGCCGAGTTTGGCGAGGATGTGCGACACGTGCGTCTGCACGGTCCGCGGGGACAGCGCGAGCGCGCGCGCTATGTCAGGGTTCGACCCGCCCTTGGCGACGAGTTCCGCGACCTTGAGTTCGGTCGGGGTGAGGGCGAGCCAGCCGCTCTCGGCCCGGTTCGAGCCGGGCTTTCGGCCGCGGCGTACGCCCAGCTTCCGCAGCCGCGCGTCGGCGCACAGGATCTCGGCCTGCGCGCCGAGCACCTCGTACGCCTCGACGGCCCTGGTCAGGTGGCTGCGCGCGGCCACCGGATCGCCGCGGACGGCGAGCAGTGCCGCGCGGTCCGTCTCGACGCGGCCCAGGGGCAGCAGCCGCTCGGACCGCTGGAAGTAGTCGGCGGCCGAGGCGAGGAGCGCGGAGTCGCCGCCGAGCAGCCCGCGGCAGTGCTCGGCGGCCGCCAGCCGGGCCGGCGATCCCGGCGCGGCGGCTTCCGCGGCGAGGACGGCGGCCTCGGCGTGGTCCGGGCGGTCGGCGTCCAGCGCCAGCCTGACCAGGTGCGGCAGCCACAGGTCCTGCTGGCCGAAGTCCGCCGCGTATACGGATTCGAGCACTGACACGAGGAGCTTGAGCGCGTCCTCGTTCCGCCCCTCCTGCTCGGCCCGCAACGCCCTGGCCATCAGCGCGAATCCGGCCCGGGACCGGACCGCGGGATCCGCCGGGAGCGGCCGCGACGGCAGCCGGTCGAGGAACGCGTCGGCCTCCTCGTGCTCGCCCCGCTGCGCCGCGATCAGCGCCCCGAGGCCGAGTGCCTGCCACGGGAGCCACGCGGCCGGGCAGACGCCGTTCGGCGGCAGGCGGCCGTCGAGGGCCGCGATCTCCGCGCGGGCGGCGTCCCAGTGCCCTGCCGAGTACTCCAGCACGGCCGCGGCGGCGCCGACGAGGGCGAGCCTGGCCTGCGCGCGGGTTCCGACGCCGAGGTCGAGCGCGTGGCCCAGCGCCTCGCGAGCCTCGGGGCGGCGGTCGAGTTCGTCGAGCAGGATGATCCTCGTCGCGGCGGTCTGCAACACCGGGTCCGAGGAGAGCCACGTGTTCGCCTGAAGGATTTCGAGGGCTGAATCGGCCGCCGCGAGCGCACCGGCGAGGTCCCCGCGCACGTAGAGCATGCGGCAGCGCGCGTGGTGTCCGCTGTACGCCGTCATGGCGTCGGTGGCTCCGGCCAGGCCCTCGATCGCGCGTTCGGCCTCGACGTAACGGCCCTGATAACACAGCACCCGCGCACGCAGGCCCAGGAACCGTCCGTGCCAGTCCGGATCGGGTTCCGTCGTCAGGGCGCTGTCGGCGACTTCGAGGGCTGCGTTGGGATCGCCCTGCCGGAGATGGGTGACGGCGAGCATGTAGGTGGCCATCGCGTGGTTGGCCGGGGCGACGGCCCGTGCGCGCAGGCTTTGCAGGACGCCGACGGCCTCGGAGCCGCCGAGCCGGTACACGGTGCCCGCGAGCTTCTCCCGCAGCACGATCATCGCGGGGTGCTCGTTCGGCACCCGGTCGACCGCCCGTTCGAGCAGCGTGGCGCCCAGGTCCGGCACGTTGACCGCGAGGCTCTCCGCGTTCTCGACGAGCCAGTCCAGCGGCCAGCCGCCGACGATCTCGGGCGCGTGCAGCAGCTGCCCGGCCACGACGCGCAGCCCGGCGCCCGCCTCGGCCAGCAGTTTCGCGGCGCGCAGGTGCATGATCGCGTGCAGCGCCTTCGGCACGGTCTCGTCGAGCTGCCGGACTCCCGGTTCCACCTCGACGAACAGGTCGTTGTCGTACTCCTCGGCCGGCGGTTCCGGAGTCGGCAGGCGGCGCCGCGCGACGATCCACGCGATCTCGCTCCGGGAGCGGGCGCCGAGCTTGTGCAGGACGTGCGAGACCTGCGTCTGCACGGTCCGGGCCGAGACGACCAGTTGGACGGCGATCTCAGGGTTGCTCAAACCGTCGGCGACCAGCGTCGCGACCCGCGCTTCGGCCGGGGTCAGCGCCTCCCAACCCTGATTGCCCGCACGCCGTCGCAGCACGAGTCCGAGGGCGCGCGACTGGGCCACGGCGCGGTGCATCTCGGCGGTCGCGCCGAGTTCGCGGTAGCCGTCCAGGGCCGACCAGAAATACTCGCGCGCCGTCCGATCGTCTCCGTATCGGGCGGACGCGACGGCCAGCCCCTCCAGCGCCCGCGCGCGCAGCAGGGGACGCCCGGTTCGCTCGAAGTACTCCGCGGCCTCGGTGAGCACGTCGGCGTCGGAGTCGAGCAGGCCTCGGCAGAGCAGCGCGGCGGCACGGCAGCGCGCGCTGGACTCCGGACGTGCGGCGTCCGCCTCCGCAGCCGCGACGGCCGCGCGCGCCGTCTCATCATCGACCCCAAGCGCGGTCCGGGTGAGTTCGGTCAGCGCGAAATACCGGTCGTCCGCGCGCCAGCCGAGCGCCGGGGCCAGGTGCGCGACGGCCTCCGTCGCACGTCCAGCAGCCTCCGCCCGACGAGCCGCGAGCAGGTGCGGATAGGTGGGATCGCAGCCGTCGTACGTCTGCTCGTCGTCGTCCTCCGCGCTGCCGCGCTGCACCCTGATCAGGGCTCTGACCGCGTTCCGGCCCGGGCCTTCGAGCGCCTCGTCCCAGTTCCCCGCCTGGTAGAGCAGCGCCGCTGACTGACCGGCCAACTGCGCGGTCCGGCGCCGCGAGCCGGAGCAGCGGACGAGCCGGGCGGCCTGGGCCAGGACCTGCCGAGCCTCCTCGCGCCGATCGAGCCGTTCCAGCAGCGCCGCCCGCTGGAGCAGCAGCGCGGTCTGCCAGTCGGCCAGCCGCCACTGGCCGTCCAGCGCCTCGAGACCGCGTTCGATCCACCGCAGCGCGCGCGCCGGATCGCCGTCCTCGACGTCCGTCAGGGCCATGACGCGGGCCGCGAAGTAGAGGGTCGGCGGATCGGCCAGCCGCTCGCCCTCGGCCACGGCTGCGCGGGCCAGCATCCGGCACTCCTCGGCCCGGTCGAGACGCCACGCCGCCTCGGCCCGGAGCCCGGTGAAGCGCGCCGACCAGACCGCGCCGATGTCCGGCAGGCGCTCCTGCTCGTCCGTCAGCAGCTCCGCGGCCTCGGCGTCCCGCCCCGCGCGCAGCAGCGCGTTCGCCGCGAGGAAAACCCGGCGGAGTCGTAGTTCTGACATCCCGGAGGGTGCATTCTCCAACAGCGCGAGGGCCGTCGGAACACTTCGTTGATCACCCGCGGCCCATACGGCCTCTGCGAACTTCTCATGAAAGCGCGGGTGTGCGCGGTGGAACACGGCCGCAGCTAATTCCGGCGCCCGGAATATCAATTCGTCGGCGTTGCGGGCCAACCAGCCGGCGCTCCAGCCGTGATCGATCCCTGACGTCGACTCCAGTTGCCGGGCGATCCGCTCCACCGGGACGTCGGCCGCGGCGAGCGCCTGCGCGGCCTCGCGGTGCAGCTCAGCACGCCGCTCCGGGGGGATCGGCGCCAAGACGGCGTGCCGCAGCTGCTCGTCGCGGAAGCCCAGCCGGGCGTCCCGGGCGACGAGCAGGCTCCGGGCCAGGGCGGCGTTGAGCCGGGTGGCGAGCGTGAGCATTCCGAATCCGCTCACGGCGGCGAGTTCGTCTCCGGTGAAGTCCTCACCGAGAATCGCGGCGACCCGAAGCAGATCGAGAATCTCCGTGGGCAGTCCGTCGATGTCCACGCTGACAGAGTGCACTCCTGAGCACGCGGAGAAAAGAAGAAGCTGATTCTCCATCAGTTGTCACCTGTTGTTCGGCCGGCCGACATACGCCGATCGGCGGATACCCCGCGCGCGCCCGGTTCCGGGAAACTGGTCTAGACCTTAAGACCCCTTAAGAGGGCGGGCACCCATGAGAACTCAGCAGGTCATGCAGTTCGCACCCACCATCCCGCGTCCGGCGGCACCGGCCGGAAGCGCGGTTCCGGTCGCGGTGTTCGGCCGCGAGGCCATGTTCCGCGCGGGCGTCGGCACGCTGCTCGGCGCGGTCCCCGGACTCGACGTCGTCGGCGAGACCGAGGACGCCGCGGGCACGGCGGCGCTGCTGCTGCGGCAGCCGGTCACCGTGCTCGTCGTGGTCTGCGACACCGAGCACGACGTGGAGGTGCCCGGCTTCCTCGCGTGGGTCAGGGACCACGTACCCCGCTGCCGGGTCGTCGCGCTCACCGGCGCCGCCGCGCGGGAGGACGCGGTCTTCCGGCTGTTGCGCGCGGGCGTCCGGGCCGTGGTCGACCGCGCCGCCAGCCCCGGCGAGCTGGCCGCCGCCGTGCACGCCGTGGCCGCGGGCGAGGCCGTGCTCACCCCGCGGATCACCAGCAGGCTGCTCGACCGCTTCGCCGGCATCGACCTGGAGCGCTGCGCCCAGGCCGACACCCTCGTGCGCAAGCTCTCGCCGCGCGAGCGCGAGGTGCTCGACCTGGTCGCCCGCGGCTACGGCAACGCCAAGATCGCCCGCGCGCTGTACCTGAGCCAGGGCGCCGTGAAGGCCATCATCAGCAGGCTGCTGACCAAGCTCAAGTGCCAGAACCGGGTGCAGATGGCCTGCCTCGCCCAGGCCGCCGAACTGCTCGGCTGATCAGGTCACTTCGCGAGATAGCCGCCGTCGACGAGATGGTCGCCGCCGGTCAGGTAGCCCGCCTCGTCGCTCGCCAGGAAGGCGACGAGCGCGGCGACCTCGCTCGCCGCCGCCAGCCGGCGCAGCGGGATGCCGGCCGCCATGCCGTCGATCGCACCCGGCGGCAGCGCGTCCACCATCGGCGTGTCCACGGCGCCGGGCGACACGGAGAGCACCCTGATTCCCGCGTCGGCGTACTCGCGGGCCGCGGTCCGGGTGAGCGCGAGGACGCCCTGCTTGGCCGCCGCGTACGCACCGTGGCCGCGGAAGCCCGAGTAGGCGGCGATCGACGCGACGCTCACGATCACGCCGCCGCCGGCCGCCGCCATCGCGGGCAGTTCGTGGCGCATGCAGTGGAACACGCCGTGCAGATTCACCCTGACGACGGCGTCGAACTCCTCGTGGTCGAACTCGCCGAGATGGATCAGCGGACCGCAGACGCCCGCCGCGTTCACCGCGACACGGAGCCCGCCCGGCAGTGCGGCCGCCTCCTCGACCACCGCGGCGACCGACTTCGGATCCGCCACGTCCATCCCTCGGGCCACGGCGCTTCCCCCGGCCTCGACGATCTCCGCCGCGGTACGCCGCGCACCCTCCTCGTCGAGGTCCGCGATGACGACGCGGGCGCGGTCCGCGGCGAAGCGGCGCGCGCAGGCGGCGCCGATCCCGGAGGCGCCGCCGGTGACCAGCGCGACGCGGTCAGGAGTTGACGACATGCTCGTCCTGCCTCTCTGTACGGTTCTGCACGGAATGCTGTTCGAGGGTCATGGGAAGGCGCTCCGGCCGCAGCACCGTTCCGGCGAGCGCGCGGATCGGCTCGCCCGGCGCGAGCGTGAACCGCCAGCGGGACGCGAACGCGGCGAGCGCCACGACGAGCAGGGTCCACGCGTAGTCCTCGCCGAGGCACAGGCGGTTTCCCGCGCCGAAGGGCAGGTACGCCTCGCGCGGGCCGCGCACGGGCCGGTCGGCGGGCCAGCGCTCGGGGCGGAAGTCGAGCGGGTCCGGGTAGTGCAGCGGGTCCCGGTGCAGGCCGTAGGGGCTGACGAAGAACTCGGCGTGCCCGGGCACGTCGTACGGGCCGAGCCGCTGCCTGGTCGTGGTGCGGCGCATGTCGATCCACGCCACCGGATGCAGGCGCAGGGCCTCGGTGGCGACACGGCGGCAGTACGTGAGCGCGGGCAGGTCCGCGACGGTCGGCGCGCGGCCGCCGAGCACGTCGGCGACCTCCTGCTGCACGAGGCGCTGGGCCTCCGGATTCCGGGCGACCTCGTACATGGTCCACTCGAGCGCGGCGCTGACGGTTCCGGTGCCCGCGAGGAACAGCGTGATCAGCTCGTCGCCGACCTGCCGATCGCTCATCGCCCCGTCGGGACCCTCGGCGTGCACGAGCATGGAGAGCAGGTCGCCGCGATCCTCGCCGGCCGCCCGGTACTCCGCCACGAACTCCTGCTGCACGGCCCGGAGCCGGTTGAGCGGCCCCGGATCCGGCGGCTGCCAGCCCGGCAGCACCGGAATCCGCTCCGACCACGCCACCATCGGCGAGAACGCGGTGCGGATGGACCGGTACTTGACCGCGAGCCACTCGGTGACCGCCGTGCGCAGCCGCGGTCCCGGCTCCCCGGCGAACAGCGTCTGCAGCAGGATGTCCAGCGTCAGCTTGTTGATCTCGTCGACGAGGTCGAGCGGGCCGCCCGCGGACCAGGACCGCGCGCGGGCGGCCGAGCGCTCCGCCATCAGCGCGACGTAGCCCGCGACCCGCTCGGCGTGGAAGCCGGGCTGCACCAGCCTGCGCTGCCGGCGGTGCAGCTCCCCGCCCGAGGTGACCAGCCCGTCGCCGAGCGGACCGCTCAGCGTGTCGTTCATGATCCCCTTGTCGAAGCCGGGCCGGGTCAGCACGGCCCGGATCAGCTCGGGGCTGTTGGCCACGTACACGGTCCGCGGGCCGACCAGGATCCGGACGACCGGCCCGTACGCGCGCACGCGTTCCACGAAGGCGAGCGGATCCCGGTTGAGGTCGCGCGCGTGGCCGGTCAGCGGCAGCCGGCCGGGGACGAGCGGCACGCGGGCCGGCTCGGGCGGGTTGCAGCGGGCGATCAGTGACATGTCAGCCTCCTTGGACGCGCAGGCCGGCGCACAGTCCGAGTGCGGCGAAGGCCTGCGTGTGGCTCTGGTAGTGCGTCAGCAGCGGGCGCGGGCCGAACATCTGCGGAATGCCGGGCCACGCGCCGTCCGGATCCTGAGTCGCCACGAGGTAGTCGAGGCCGCGCCGCCATCGTCCGGGATCGCGCACCCCGCCGGCCTCCAGCGCGGCCAGGGCGAGGCCCGTGCAGGCCGGGTTGCTCGCCAGGCCGGACTCGGCGGGCCAGCCGCCGTCGGGGTTCTGGATCGCGGCGAGTCCCTCGGCGGCGGCTCGTGCGACCCCGTGGCCGGCCATGGCGGGGGCCACCTCGGCCACGACGTAGGGCAGGCCGCGGTACCAGCTTCCGTGCCAGCGGCCGCCCTGTTCGAAGCCGTCGCGCAGCCAGTCCCGGGCCGGTTTCGTCGCGATCCCGTGCCCGTCGCGGTGGGCGTCGAGCGCGGCGAGCACGTGCGCGTTCACGTCCTGCACGGCCGGGTCGCCCGCCGACTGCCAGGTCCGCCACAGGCCGTCGGGCTGCTGCTGCTCCGCGAGGTGCCGCAGTCCCGCGCCGACCGACGCGTCCCCGGCGTCGAGCCCGCGCAGCGCGAGGAGCGCGGCGCCGGTGGTGTCGTTGTCTGATTCGACCCCGGAGCGGAACGGCCAGCCGCCGTCCTCGTTCTGCGCGCGGCGGATGAACGCGACGGCGGCGGGCAGGGCGTCTCGCGCGAAGGCCGGTTCGTCGCGCAGCGCCCGCACCATCAGGGTCGTGTCCCACACGTCGCTGGAGCAGAATCTCCAGGTGCCGTCCGGGAACTGGCTCTCGACCAGATACCCGACGACGCGCCGCGCGGCCCGCGAGCCCGGATCGACGGTGAGCAGTGCGAGGCAGGCGATGGCGGCGGTCACCGGGTTGCCGTGGAATCCGCCGTCCGCGGACTGCAGCGCCGCGACGTGCTTCACGGCCCACCGGGCGCGCTCCGGCTCGCCGAACGCCTCCTCGACCAGCGCGTACGCGGACCACACCTCGACCCGGCTCCAGCTCTTGAGCCGCTCCAAGCGACTGGATGCCGCACCGAGCGCGGCGCGCAGGGCGGCCGGGTCGTAGCCGGTGGCACTGGGCGCGCAGGTGAGCGCCACTGTCTGGAGCAGGCGTGCCCGCGAGGCCATCGCGGGATCGTTCAGCGCGGGAACGTCGAGATTGACCGGGGTTTCGGCGGCGTCGAGCCCGAGCGCGATCGCCCGCAGCACCTCCTCGACCGTACGCGCGGCCGGATGATGGTCCTGCGGCACGGCGCTGCGCAACCAGACCCGTGCGCGCCGGGCCGCGTCGCGCGACCGCTGCGCGGGGGAGCGGTCGAGGGCCAGAGCCGTGAGCGCCGTCTCGGTGATGCGCGGGTCGGGGTCGGCGACCCACGCACCGTCGGCGCGCTGCCGGGCGAGGGCATGCCGCGTCGTCAGCGCCAGCGCCTGGTCGAGCAGGCCGGTGCGCGGTGCGGCGATCTGGAACGACGTCATGGTCGGCGCCTCCGGTCAGCGGAAACGGCTGTTGCACCGGAAGGATGAGGTCCGTCGGTGTCGGCGTCATCACCCTGAGTCGCTCGGCCGCGCGATCGTGGCCGTTCGATGTACCGGGGGCGGCGCGGGAACGGGCCGTTCGGCCACCTCCGGTCTGCGCGCATTGCCGACCCGACGCCCGGTTCGTACCGTTCGACACCGATGGAGACCGAGGGAGGCGAAGTGGATCGGAACAGCCACGAGATCGTCCCCGTCGCGGACCTGTGCGGATCCGCGCTGCGCAACATGGTTCGCCTGACCGAATGGCTCGACCGCGTCGACATGCCGATGGACCGCGAGCTCGTGCCCCTGATGTGCCTGCAGAGTTCGTTCTTCGCTCCCTGGCTTCCCGCCGACTCGTGCCTCCGGATCGCCCAACTGACGTCGTGGCTGATGGCCTTGGACGACGCCCTCGACGATCCGGGCGCCTCCTCCGCGACGCTCGCCGCCCTGCTCGACGTGCTCCGCCGCATCGTCGAGGGCGGAGCGTCGGAACCCGCCGAACCGCTGGCCCGCGCGCTGGCCGAGATCCGCGACGCCCTCTGGACCGAGGGCGACGACCGCGCGGAGACCGCGGCCTTCTGGCGCGACAGCATGCACGAGACGCTCACCGGAATGTGGTACGAGCACGAGGCCGCGGGCAACGCCGAACAGCCCAGCCTCCAGCGCTACCTCACCTACGGCGCCTGGACGATCGGCGTCGAACAGCAGCTGGCCACGCTCTGGGCCCTGATGGACGACCCCGACCTGCCGCGCCGGCTGCCCGTCCTGCGCGACGCGCTGCGCCATGCCGCGACCGCGATCCGGCTCGCCAACGACGTGCGCGGCCACCAGCGCGAGCAGCGGCACGGCCAGATCGACGCGCTCGTGATCGGCCTGAGCGCGCAGCAGGCCAGGGCGCGGCTCGACGAGAGCGTCGAGCAGTGCCGGCTGCTGCTGGCCCCGATGACCTCGATCGGCTACGGCCCGGCCGTGGCCCTGGAGCGGACGCTGCTCTGGCACGCCCGCATGTACGCCCGCTTCGACCCGGTCCGACCGCAGGACCACGAAGCCGCCATGTCAATACACTGGGAAAGGGGACAGGAGATGGGCATCGAGCAGGAGCTCCTCGCGATCATCGTCGAGGGCCGCGAATGCGACAACGAGACCCTGGAGCGCTACTTCGAGAAGCTGGAGCCGGTGGACGCCGACTACCTGATCGGCGCGTGGAAGGGCGGAGTGTTCGAGACCAGCAGCGAGGACTACAAGCTGCTGGAGCAGATGAGCTGGTACGGCAAGCGGTTCCTCAGCCGGGAGCACGTGGAGCCGCTGCTGTGCCGCCGCCCGGACGGCTCGGTCTACTCCTTCGAGGACATGGGCCTCGCCGCGATCCACGACGTCGTCTTCCGCGGCCGCTCCTCGGCGGCCATGGTGTACGACCAGCTGCCGATCATCGACCAGTTCCGGCGCGTCTCGGACGACGTGATGCTCGGCTACATGAACAAGAAGGGCGCCACCAGCGACCTCTACTTCAGCCTCACCCGCGTCCCGGACCCGACCGCCGCCCCGGCCGGAGTCGAGGCGACCGCCGCCGTGCTGCGCTCCGGGGGCGGGGCGTACTCGGTCGAGCAGGTCGAGCTCGCCGAGCCGGGGGAGGGCGAGGTGCTGGTCAAGATCACCGGCGCGGGCCTGTGCCACACGGACCTGGTGGCCAGGTCGGAACTGTTCGCCGCGGCGCTGCCCATCGTGGTCGGGCACGAGGGCGCGGGCGTGGTCGAGCAGGTCGGGCCGGGCGTGCACGACGTCTCCGTCGGCGACCACGTGGTGCTCTCCTTCGACTCCTGCCGACGCTGCGTCAACTGCCGGGACGGGCACCCCGCGTACTGCGAGACCTTCACCGCGCGCAACATGACCGGTCGGCGGCTCGACGGTTCGACGCCGATGCGCGCCGCGGACGGCGGCCCGGTCGCGGCCCACTGGTTCGCGCAGTCCTCGCTGGCCAGCCGGGTGGTCGCGAGTGCGGCCGCCGCGGTGGTCGTCGATGCGTCGCTGCCGCTGGAGAAGCTCGGCCCGCTCGGTTGCGGCGTGCAGACGGGCGCCGGAGCCGTACTGCGTGCGCTGAAGGTGCCCGCCGGAGCGACGATCGCGATCTTCGGCGTCGGCACGGTGGGCCTGTCCGCGGTGATGGCCGCCAAGGTCGCCGGCGCCGCGCGGATCATCGCCGTGGACCTGCTGCCCGAGCGCCTGCAACTCGCCCGCGAATTCGGCGCCACCGACACCCTGCCCGGCGACGCCGCGGACCTCGCCGACCGGATCAGGGAACTGTCCGACGGGGGCGTCCGCTACGCGCTGGACACGACCGGCGTGCCCGCGGTCATCAGCGCGGGCATCGCCGCTCTGCGCACCACAGGCACGATGGGCCTGGTCGGCTTGCAGAGCGGCGTGCTCGAACTCGACGGTCTCGCGCTCGGCATCGGCAAGACCCTCGTCGGCATCGTCGAGGGCGATTCGGCGCCGCGCGAGTTCATCCCGCAGCTGATCAGCCTCTGGCAGCAGGGCCGGTTCCCCTTCGACCGCCTCGTCTCCACCTACCCGCTCGGCTCCGTCAACGACGCGGAGCGCGACATGCTCGCGGGCAAGGCCGTGAAGCCGGTCCTGCTGCCTGCCTGAGCCGGGCTCAGCTGGCGAGGGTGATGGTGATGGTCGTCGTGCCGGGGGTGACGGTGACGCTGTGTGCGGTGGAGTCGTAGGTTCCGCCGCTGACGGAGCTGACGGCGACCGAGTTGAAGATCGGCAGCTGGATCGCGATGGCGCCGCCGGGCAGGGTGCCGGAGAGCGTCACGGTGATCACGCGGCCGGTGCCGGGCTTCGTGACCGCCAGGGAGACGCCGTAGGTGCTGCGTGATCCGCTGGTCGCGTCGTACGAAGTGGTCAGGTTGCCGACGGAGATGGTCTGGCCGGAGGCGATCCAGGTGTTGGGCACGCCGCGGCCGATGTAGAGGGGTCGGGTGAAGGTGTACGGACCGGTGCCGGTGGCGGAAAGGCCCTCGGCGACCAGGGATTCGAGCAGGCTCTGCTGCTGCGCGGAGGTCGGCCAGGCGTAGGGGCAGGCGCCGAACTCGGGTCCGGCGTGGTTGCCGATCCACGGGTTGCCGCTGTCCGGTCCGCTGCCGTTCGCCTCCCACCACGCGTTCGGGCCGCCGGTGGTGGTGGAGAGCTGCCAGGCGTAGCTGGTGATCGGCAGGTCACGGTACTGCGTTCCGTACAGTCCGTTGATCGAGTAGGCGGTGTTGTACGCGGTGGAGTAGCCGTTGAAGGCGCCGAACGTCGGGTACGGCAGCCCGTTCGCGTTGAGCCTGCCGAAGCCCCACGCGTAGAGCGCGTCGCCCTGGCTGGCGCTGCCCGCGATGCCGGTGAGCGTGCCGCCTTCGAGCATCGTGGACCACTGGTCCTGGCCGATCCATTCCGGCGAGGCCCAGTTGGCGTCGTTGTAGGTGTTGCAGCGGTTGGCCGAGTTCGGCTGGTCGACCGTGCACGGCAGGTAGCTGAAGCCGTTGGCCGACTCGTTGGTGCCGAGCAGGGTGTTGAGGTGCGTGAGCAGCGAGGTGTACGCGGTGTCGGCGTACTGGGCCTCGGTGGTGTTGCCCAGGCGCGTCGCGATGTACTTGTACGCGGCGAGCCCCTGCAGTGCCGAGTAGTCGTCGAAGAGCCAGCGGCCGGACGAGTCGTTGTCGAAGCTGGTGGCCAGCACGCCGTCCGAGGCGAGCTGCCCCTGGTAGATGCTGTGCATGATCGTGTACAGGCTCGGACCCCACGGGCTCGAACCGCTGGCGTCGTCGTGGAAGTACTGGCTGACGAACGCCGTGTCGTTGGTCTTGGCCAGGTACAGCGCCCAGGCGGCCGGGGTCTTCCAGTCGCCGTCGTAGTACCAGTTCGCGCCCTGTTCGTTGAAGCTCGGGCTCTCCGAGATGCGCGCGGTCAGCAGCAGGTTCTGCGCGTCGTGGAAGTCCCCTGTCTCGAAGCGGGCCATCAACTCGCCGGGCACGTCGTGGTTGAGCAGCCAGGCGTAATTGTTCGCGGCCGAGAACTGCGCCTCACCGACCTGCATGATCAGGTTGTAGATCGTGCCGGCCTTGTACGCGTTGACCATGGCGGTGCCCGGGTTCGCGAGGCTGTTGGTGTTGGGCAGCGTCAGGTTCGGCAGCGAGATGGTCGCGGTCTCGCCGACCCGGCCGTTCCAGTACGAGGTCATGTTGCTGTACGCGGAGTCGAGCGTCGGCGCGCCGGCCGCGAGGGTCGAGGTGCTCGGCAGCGCGACGCCGGAGCCGAAGTTGTCGACGGCGGCCACGTAGTCGTGCTGGCTGGTCGCTCCGGGCTGGACGGTGTTGAGCGAACTGCTCGTCAGGCGCACGAGGTTGGTGCCGGAGCCGCCGGGGTCGAGCGTGATCGCCGAGCTGCCGTTGTTCGTCACGGAGACCCGCGTGTAGACGAGCATGAACGTGTTACCGGCGATGGTGGCCTTGTCGGCGAAGTCCTTGATCGAGACTGCCGTGCTGCCGCTGGTGAAGGATGTGGTCAGCGCGGGCAGGTAGCCGCTGTCCTCGCTCCACTGCACGGACTGCGCGGGGCGGGCGCCGCCGGTCTGGTAGATGCTGAACGAGTACATCGCGCCGCAGATCGTCGTACCGCTCGCGTTGTACGTCGTGGGCACGCCGCGGGCGAAGTACGAGCCGGACAGGTACGAGAACACCGGCCAGTAGTTGCCGTCCCAGCCGAGCGCGGACTCGTTGTAGTAGCCCTGGCCGTACGGGTCGTTGGGCGTCGGGAAGTTGGTTCCGTAGGCGTTGGGCAGGCTCGAGTTGTGGCACGCGTTGGGCGCCACCGAGGGAATGCCCTGATACGTCGTCGTGCCGCCCGACGACGAGTACGCGGGCAGTTGCCACACGCGCGTGGTCGCCGACGTGCACGGCAGTTGGACCAGCAGCGTGTTGCTGGCCGTCGAGTCCGCGGTGGGCACGATGCACTTGCTCGAGTTGACGGACTCCAGGTTGAACGTGTTGGTCGCCCCTGAGACGGCGACCGGCACGAGCGTCCACTGCTGGTTCGTCTGGCCGTTGCAGGTCCACTGGATGATCTTCGCGTTGTCCGCGGTGGACTTCCCGGAGACGTCGACGCAGAGGCTCGCGACGCTGGTGATCGTGTACGTCGCGGTGGTCCCGGAGACCGGGGTGAAGGTCCAGTTCTGATTGCCGCCCGAGTTGCACGACCACTGGATCAGCTGGGTTCCGGTGGTCGTGGAGCTGTTCGGGTCGTCCATGCAGTTGGCGGTCGCCGCCTGGTTGAGCACGGTGCCGGTGAACGCGGAAGCGGCCTGTGCGGGGGCCGCGCTGCCGAGCACGGGCAGCAGCACGGCGAGGAGCACGCCGATCAGGGCACCGGCGATCGAGCGCCGCGGCCTGCGCGGGTGATATCCAGGGGACATCGGGTTTCCTTCCTCGTGGGTAGGTGTCAGGGTGCTTCGGTGGTGCGTTCAGCCCGCCACGAGCCAGACCCGCATCGTGGAGGGGCCGCGGTTCGCCCAGGCGTGGTACGGCACCAGCGGGACGTCGTGCGCCTCGGCCGGTTCGCCGTCGGGCCCGGGCTCGTCCTCGGGTGCCGCGTAGGGCCAGGGGCGGTCGTTCGGCGTCGCGTGATGGCAGCGCACGACGACCCGGCCGTCGACCAGGCGCGGCGGCGTGCCGACATCGACACGCAGTTCGTTGACGGACGGCTCTCCGGGCACGTCCACGGACTCCAGCGCCATCACGAGCGGTCCGCACTCGACCGCGACGCAGCCGCGCACGGCGTCGATCCGAGGGTCGGGATACGTGAACCGCGGAGTCATCGGCAGGCTCAGGACCACCTCGTCGCCGGGCTGCCAGCGTCGGCGTTCGCTGACCACACCGGGACCGACCGGCCGCGTGCGCCCGCCGACGGTGATCGTCGCGCCCTGCGTCGCCCAGCCCGGCACCCGCAGCGAGAGCGTCCAAGCCTGGTCGACGCGGCTGTCGATGTGCACGCTGATCAGCCCGTCGTGCGGATAGTCGGTCGTGACGGTGACTTGCAGTTCCCGACCGTCGGGCTGGCGGTGGCCGATGGTGCCGGACACGTATTGGTGCAACTGGAGGCCCTCGGCGTCCACGGTGGCGACGTACGCGCTCAGGCTGGCCAGCGTGCGCGCGATGTTCGTCGGGCAGCATGAGACCTCGAACCACGGCGCACGCAGCGAGGAGGCGCCGCGCATGCTGGGCCGGTCGGGGTCCGGCGGGTTGCCGAGCTCCCGGCGATGCAGCGTGTTGGAGTAGAAGAACGCGCGTCCATCTGCGGACGGCGAGGCCGAGATGACGTTGAACAGCGTGCGCTCGATCAGGTCGGCGTATGCGGGATCGCCCTCGGACAGCAGCAGCCGCCAGGCGAGCATCACCGAAGCGACGCTCGCGCAGGTCTCCGAGTAGGCGCGATCGGGAGGCAGCACGAAGTCGTCCGCGAACGCCTCGTCCTGGTGGCGCGAGCCCATGCCGCCGGTGATGTACGTGCGCCGGGCCACAGTGTGCTGCCACTGCCCGATGACGGCCTGGAGCAGGTCGTCGTCGGCCGTCTCTTCCGCGAGGTCCACGACCCCGGCCGCGAGGTAGAGCGCGCGGACCGCGTGGCCGCGGAAGACGCCTGCCTCGCGGACGGGGATGTCGTCCTGAAAGTATTCGTGGCCGAACTCGACCTCCGTGAGCACGCGGTGCCCACGACGCTCGACGAACAGCCGCGCCTGGTTGAGATACCGCCGCTCGCCGGTCACACGGTAGAGCTCGACGAGTGCGGGCTCGATCTCCGGGTGGCCGTCGATCGACTCGATCCCGTTCTCGCCGAACACCTCGCAGACGAGGTCGGCGGCGCGGCGGGCGACCTTCACGAGCAGGTCGTGCGGATGGCCGGTGCGAGCGCGTGCCACGGCCGCCTGGATCAGGTGCCCGGTGCAGTAGAGCTCGTGCCCCCATTCGAGGTCTGACCAGCGCGGCTGCTGACCGGGCCGGCCGAAGCGGGTGTTCAGGTAGCCGTCCGGCTCCTGCGCGGCGGCGACCCGTGCGACGACGCCGTCGAACCGCAGTTGCAGCGCCGGATCGGGCCGCCGGTCCAGTTCCCAGGACATCGCCTCCAGCAGCTTGTAGACCTCGCTGTCGGAGAACTCGCGGCCGTGCCGGTCGGCGGGCAGCCGCTGTTCGCGGGCGGCGTCGAAGTTGCCGAGCCAGCCGGTGCGTTCGAGCCAGTGCAGGACGTGCGGCAGGATCGCGTCCTGGTTGCGGTGCTGCAGTTCGGCCCAGTACCCGCCGGTGATCTGGACGTCGGTGAGGTCGAGCGGGAGCAGCCGGGCCCGCCGGGGGGCGACCGGGCGGCCGGCGTCCGGCGCGCGGTCCGCACGGGACGCGTGCAGGCGTACGGTGTCGGTTCTCATAGATCAGCCCTCAGCCCTTGAGTGCGCCGGACATGAACCCGCGGACGTACTGCCGCTGGAGCAGGATGAACAGGACGATGCAGGGCAGCGCGAGCACCACCACCCCGGCCTCGGTGGCTCCGTAGTCGATGACCCCCATCACCTGCGCGCGCAGGTTCGCGATGGCCACCGGGAGCGGGAGCTTGCTGGAGTCGCTGATCAGCACGAGCGGCGTGATGAAGTCGTTCCAGGCGGCGAGGAAGGCGAACAGGCCGACCGTCACCAGCCCCGGCTGCACCGCGCGCACGAGCACGAGCAGCAGGGCCCTGAGCGTGCCGCAGCCGTCGACGAGCGCGGCCTCCTCGAGTTCGCGCGGGACGGCCTCGAACGAGATCCGCATCATGAACGTCGCGAACGGCAGCTGGAACATCGTCAGGACCAGCGAGAGGCCGACCAGCGAGTTCTGCAGCCCGAGCCGGTCGAGCAGCACGTAGAGCGGGATCAGCAGCGTGGCGTAGGGGACCATCAGGATCGCCAGCGTCAGCATGAACAGCAGGTTCTTGCCGGGGAAGGCGAAGCGCGCGAAGGCGTACCCGCCCAGCAGCGAGACCGCGAGCGTGAACACGACGGTCAGCCCCGAGACGATGCAGCTGTTCAGGACGTACTGCCAGATGCCGGACTGGTAGTGCGCGAGGGTCTGGTAGTTCCCCAGGCCCCAGCCGTGCACCTGGGCCGTGCCCGCCTGCGGGGAGACGGAGCGCAGCCCGGCCCAGAACAGCGGGAACAGGAAGATGACCGCCAGGCCGCCGGTCAGGACGTAGTACGGGGTGCGAAGAGCCAGCTTGGGCACCGGTCAGTTCTCCTTGCCGCGCAGCCAGCGGAACTGGCCGATGTTGAGGACGAGCAGGGCGGCGAGCACGATGATCGACAGCGCGGCGGCGAGGCCGAGGTCGTCGCGTCCGGCGAACGCGGCGTTGTAGATCAGCTGCACGATCGTCAGGGTGCTGTTGTCCGGGCCGCCCTTGGTGAGGATGTAGAACTGGTCGAACGCGAGCAGCGAGCCGGTGACGCAGAGGATCGTGCACAGGGCCAGGCTGGGCCGGATGAGCGGAACCGTGATGTGGACGAAGCGCTGCCAGCGGCCCGCGCCGTCCACCTCGGCGGCCTCGTAGACCTCCGCCGGGATGCCCTGCAACGCGACCAGGAGCAGCAGCATGTAGAAGCCCGCGTACCGCCACACGATCAGCGCCACGGTGGACCACAGCGCGTGGCCGGGGGTGCCGAGGAACTCCACCGGCCCGCTGCTGATGCCGAGGTGCTGCATGATCTGCCCGAACGGCCCGCTGCCCGGCGAGTAGAGCGCGTAGAACAGCAGCGACGCGGAGGCCAGGCCGAGCGCGCTGGGCACCAGGACGGCCGTGCGCAGGAAGCCCGTCCAGCGCGTCGACTCCTGGACCAGCATCGCCAGCCCCAGCGCGCAGCCGACCAGGATCGCCGTGGTGACCACCGTGTACTCGACGGTGAAGCGGACGGCGGGCCAGAACAGGTCCTGGTCGACGGCGGCGGTGAAGTTGTGCGGGGCGTTGAGTCCCTGGTCGCCGTTGAACAGCCCCCAGTCGGACACGGACATCTGCGTGACCAGCAGCAGCGGGACGACGAAGAACAGGAGGACGAACGCGGCGGTCGGCGTGGCGTACACCCAGCCGGCCAGGCGTCGGCGGCGGCCGAGGCCGCCCGGGTGCCGCCGCTGCCGCCCCATCACTGACTCAGCACGCTGTTGACGGCGCTGTTGTCCTGCTCCAGGTTGGCCCCGCCGTTGAAGACCTGGTCGCGGAACAACGTGACCCACGGACTGCCCGCCGCGTTGAACGCCTGCTGGAAGTCGACCGCGATCGGGGTCTTGCTGTCCGGCGACGCGGCGACCTTGTTGATGGTCACGACGCGCGGGTCGGCCGCGGCGTACTTGTTGTCGGCCAGGTCGCTGCGCGAGACGATGCTCTGATTCGCGGCCAGCACGTTGACCTGCGCGTCCGAGGACAGCAGCCAGGCCAGGAAGTTCCACGCCTCGGCCTCGTGCTTGGAGTCCTTCGAGACGCCGATCCCGTCGCCGCCCATGAACGTGGACTCGCCGCCGGTCACGCCCGGAATCGGCGCCACCCCGGCGTCCACGGTCTTCTCGACGGTCGGCAGCAGGGAGGCCGGGTAGGGCATGACGCCGATATCGCCCTGCTGGAACGGGCCGACCCACGTCGCGCCGGTCTCGTCCTTGCTCGCCGGATCGACGGCGCCCGAGGTCCACAGGTCGCGCCACGCGGCGTACACCTGCTTCGCGGTGCCGCTGTCGAGCAGGGACTTGGTGCCGTCAGCGTTCAGCACGTTCTGACCGGAGGCCCAGATCATCGGGAACCAGGTGAAGACCGCGCAGCCGCCGCAGTTGCCGCCGAAGTACGTGCCGTACACGCCCGGCTTGTGCAGCGCCGCGATCGCCTTGGCCTGCGTCACGAAGTCGGCGAGCGTCGTCGGCCCCTGGTTCGGGTCGAGCCCGGCCTCCTTGTAGAGCGTCTTGTTCCACATCATGACCGAAAGGTCCATCACGAACGGCAGCACGTACTCCTTGCCGTTGTACGTCCCGGCCTCGATCGGGCCCTTGTCGATCGACGCGGCGTACGGCAGCTTGCTGATCTGGCCGGTGATGTCCTGCCAGAGTCCGGCCTTGCTCCAGTTGGCCGCGTAGACCACGTCGGAGGCGAACAGGTCGGGCAGCCCGCCGCTGCCGGCCGCCGCGCCGACCTTCGTGACGTAGTCGTCGTTCGGCACGATCGTCAGCTTGACCTGGTTCTTGTGCGACGCGTTGTACGCCTTGACGAGCAGGTTGGCCTGCAGTTCCAGCGGCGCGCGCGTCCACAGGGTCAGCGTCGTGCCGTCGTCGAGGCCGTTGATCCCGCCCTGGGCCACCGACTGGTTGCTCTTGCCGCCTCCGCTGCTGCACGCCGCCGCGGTGAGCGCGACGACAGCGGCCAGAACGGTGAGCGGACGCCGCCGGTGCCGACGTGTCGGACGAATGCCGATCATGGGCAGCACTCCTTGTCTCGAGCCCGCGCCGTTGCGGGCTAAGCATTTTCGGTTTGGGTTTCGCATGATCGATTGAGTACCCGCTTTACCTGGGCAATCATGGTCCGAAAAGGTTTTCCTCAACGTAGCCCTGGGGGTACCGCTGGTCAAGGGCTCGAAGCGGTATGGTTTCCTGTACGGCACTTCGATCAATGAGGGAGACGCGGTGGCGAGGCGACCTGCGCAGCGGGCGAACGGCCGCGCGGCCACCCTGGAGGACGTCGCCCGGCTGGCCGGGGTGTCGATCGCGACCGCGTCGAAGGCGCTCAACGGCCGCACGCACGTCTCGGAGGCGACCCGGACCGTCGTGCACGAGGCGGCCGAACGCCTGTCGTACTCGCCGAACGCGCTGGCCCAGGGGCTGCGCGCGGTGCGCACCGGCATCGTCGGGCTGCTCACCTCCGACCTCGAGGGCCGGTTCTCGATCCCGATCCTGATGGGCGCGGAGGACGCGTTCGGCGTCGGGCGGACCAGCGTGCTGCTGTGCGACGCGCGCGGCGACGCGATCCGCGAGGCCCGGCATCTGGAGACGCTGCTCTCGCGCCGGGTGGACGGCCTGATCGTGGTGGGCGCCCGGCCGGACCCGCGTCCCTCGATAGGGCGCGAACTGCCGGTGCCGGTGGTCTACGCCTACGCGCCGTCGCAGGACCCTGAGGATCTGTCCCTGGTCAGCGACAACGTCTCCGGCGGCAAGCTGGCCGTGCGGCACCTGGTCGAGGTCGGCCGCCGCCGGATCGCGCACATCAGCGGCGATCCGGGCTACGGCGCGGCGCAGGACCGGGCGGCCGGGGCGCTGGCCGAACTGGCCGAGCACGGACTCGAACTCGCCGGCGGCCGGGTGTACTTCGGCTCCTGGTCCGAGTCCTGGGGCCGCAGCGCCACCCGGATGCTGCTGGCCCAGACCCGGGAGATCGACGCCGTCTTCGCCGGTTCCGACCAGATCGCCCGCGGCGTCATCGACACGCTGCACGAGGCAGGGCTCGAGGTGCCGCGCGACGTGGCCGTCATCGGCTTCGACAACTGGGAGATCTTCAGCAACGGCTCCCGGCCGCCGCTGTCCAGCGTGGACATGAACCTCGAGACCCTCGGCCGGGTCGCGGCGCAGCGGCTCTCCGCCGCGCTCGGCGGCGAACTCGCCAGCGGCGTCGAGTCGCTGCCCTGCCGCCTGGTGCCGCGCGAGTCGACCGCCGCGTAGCGCGGCGACCTTGAAGTGACTCTTAAGGGCGGCTGATCGCCGGTCGCAGACTATTGACCGGCCGGGCGGGGCGCGAGTACGGTGCGGGGCAATGGTTAGGGAAGTTTACTAACTATGCTGCAACCCACCCCACCGATTTTGCGAGGTCACCCCGAGTATGAATCCGATACGCTCCGGCCGCGCGCGCCTGGTCGTCGGCGCGGCGGCCGCGACCGCCCTGGCCGGGGGCGGCGTGCTGCTGGCGTCCGGCAGCAGCGAGGCCGCGGGCAGCACGCCGCCCGCGCACTTCTCCGCCCCGTACCTGCAGATCTCGTCCTCCACCGCCGGCGACCTGGCCAAGGACAAGTCGGCCAGCGGCGACAAGTACTACACCCTCGCCTTCATCACCCCGAAGAGCGGCTGCACCGGCGAGTGGGAGGACAACGGCGACTCGATCGGCGCCTTCAAGAGCCAGATCTCCTCGCTGCAGTCCGCGGGCGGCAACGTGCTGATCTCCTTCGGCGGCGCGTCCGGCGGCGAGCTGGCCGAGACCTGCACCTCGGTCTCCAAGCTGGAGGCCGCGTACGCCAACGTGGTCAACACCTACGGCGTCAAGCGGCTCGACTTCGACATCGAGGGCGACGTGCTGGACAACGGCTCGGCCAACTCGCGCCGCGACCAGGCGCTGGCCAAGCTGCAGGCGGCCGACCCCTCGGTGCAGATCGACTTCACCATCCCGGTCGACCCGACCGGCCTGGAGTCCGACGCCACCAGTATGCTCAAGGGCGCCAAGAGCGCCGGCGTGAAGGTGACGATCGTCAACATCATGACGATGGACTTCGGCGACGGGCAGAACGCCCTCAAGGACGCCGAGTCCGCCGCCAACGCCACCGAGAAGCAGATCCACAGCATCTACGGCGGCAGCTCCGCGACCGACTGGGGCATGCTCGGCCTGACCCCGATCGCGGGCCGCAACGACGACAACGAGAACTTCACCCAGTCCAACGCCAAGACGCTCGAGTCCTTCGCGGCCTCGAACGGCGTCGGCGAGCTGGCCTTCTGGGAGGTCGACCAGTACGACAAGCCGCTCGGCTACGCGTACTCGAAGATCTTCCAGAAGATCACCGGCTGACGGGTGACACGGCGGGCTGACCGGCGTTCCACCACGCGCCGGTCAGCCGCACCGCGCAGGCGGCCACCGCCGAGCCGCTGAGCAGCGCGGTGGCGGCGAATCCGTACGTGCAGTCCGTGCGATCGGTCAGCTCCGCCACCACGAGCATCGCCCCGATCGTCGCGGCCAGCCCGCCGCCGTTGGCCGTGCCGAACACCCGGCCCGTGCGGCTCGGATCGACCGAGGACATCAGCAGATTGCGTGACGCGATGCGCGCGTGGCCGAACAGGAACGCGCCGAGCAGCACGAGCGGCAGCAGCCCCGCGACGCCGAAGTTCGGTTGCGCCACGAACAGCACGTCGCAGACCAGATACCCCGCGAGCGCGATCCGCAGGTCGCCGAGCTTTGGCGCGAGAGCCCGGTAGGACCACGTCGCCGCCAGGAACCCGAGGCTGCCGAGCGCGTCCGCCGCTCCGTACGTCCCGGCGCCGCGATGGAACTCGCCGATGACGAGTTTCGGCAGCAGCGCGTTGAAGATCGTGACTACGACGCTGCTCTGCGCGAACAGCACGATCAGCCAGCCGATCTGCGGACGACGCGGCGCCACGGCGGCAGCTTCCTCGATCGCGGCAAGCGTGTACGCGCTCTTACGCTTCCCGACGGCGAGCACGCAGACCGCCGAGACGAGGAACGTGCCCGCGTTGCCGATCAGCAGCGGGATCGCGCCGAACGTCTGCACGCACAGGCCGCCGACCGTGGCCGACAGGAACATCCCCGCCTGCGTGGCCATCTCGTAGTTCGCGTTGAACCTGCGCAGCCGCTCGCCCGGGACGCGTTCCTTGATCAGCGCCGCGCTCGCCGGGAAGAACAGGGCACTGAGAACCGCGAGCGCCAGGTTCGCGACGTAGATCCCGGGCCCCGCCGCGCCGTGTCGCCAGAGCCAGACCGGCAGCGCGAGGGCGACGAGCGCGCTGGTCAGGTCGCTGCTCACCCACAGCCGCCGCCGGTCGAGCCGGTCCGCGAGGCGGCCGAAGACGGGGGAGAGCAGCACCTGCGGCGCCGCGACCGCGATGAAGAGCCAGCCGACGGACAGCATCGTGCGGTCGGCGCGCAGCACGAGCAGGGCGCCCGCGATCAGCTGGACGTTGTTGCCGAGGGCGGTGACGAACGCGGCCGGGACCAGCAGTCGTTCGGCGCGGGACCGTGAAGTGTGGGACATGGGTCCAGTGGAACGCGCATCCCCTGACAACTTCTGTCAGCGGACCCTGGCAGACTCGATCCATGCGCGCCAGCCGACTGCTCTCGATCGTCCTGCTGCTGCAGAACCGCGGCCGGATGACGGCGCAGGACCTGGCGTCCGAGCTGGAGGTCTCGATCCGCACGATCTACCGGGACGTCGAATCACTCAGCTCGGCGGGCGTCCCGGTGTACGGCGAGCCGGGCCACGAGGGCGGATACGCGCTGGTCGAGGGCTATCGGACCCGGCTGACCGGCCTGCACGAGGACGAGGCGGACGCGCTGTCCCTCGCCGGGCTGCCGTCGGCCGCCGAGGACCTCGGGCTCGGCTCCGTGCTCACCGTCGCGCAGCTCAAGCTCGACGCCGCGATGCCGCAGGCCCTGCGCGAACGGTCCGGCCGGATCCGCGAACGCTTCCACCTCGACGCGTCCGCCTGGTACCGCGACGCCGACCCGGTGCCGTTCCTCACCGCCATCGCCGCCGCGGTGTGGGAGGCGCGGACGCTGCGGCTGCGCTACCGCCGCTGGGCCGAACCGCGCGAGGTCGAACGCGTGCTGCGGCCGATCGGGCTCGTGCTCAAATCAGGGATCTGGTATCTGATCGCGTCCGCCGGCGAGGGTCCGATCCGCACCTACCGCGTCTCGCAGATCCTCGAACTGGCCGAAGACGGCGGCACGTTCGAGCGCCCGACCGGTTTCGACCTCGCCGAGTACTGGAAGGCCTCGCTCGCGGAGTTCGACGAACGCCGCTTCACCGGCACCGCGACGATCCGGATCTCGCCGGAGGCCCGGCACCGCATGGAGGACCTCTACAGCACGGCCGTGCTGGACTCCGTCGCCGAGACCGCCTCCGAGCCGGACGAGTCGGGCTGGGTGCGCGCGGTCATGCCGATCGAGGGCGTCCGGCACGCGCTCGGCGAGGTCTTCAAGCTCGGCTGGGGAATCGAGGTGCTCGACCCGCCCGAGCTGCGCGCCCTGGTCGCCGAGACAGCTGCCGAGACAGCCCGCTTGCACGGGTTTGGGCGGGAATATTCACCCGCCGCTGCGGGCTGAACAACGATGTGACACAAGCACGTTCCCTCCCCGTGATCGACCTCTCCGCAGCCGAGGACCCGGCCCGCGTCGAGGCCTTCCGCGAATCCCTGCACTCCGCCGCGCACCAGGTCGGCTTCTTCCAGCTCGTGGGCCACGGCATCGAGCCCGCCGAGTCCGACGAACTGCTCGACCTCGTCCGCCGCTTCTTCGCGCTGCCCGAGGAGGACCGGCTCGCGCTGAGCAACCTCAGCTCGCCGCATTTCCGCGGCTACACCCGCATCGGCCACGAGTTGACCGCCGGCCGCTCGGACTGGCGCGACCAGCTCGACGTCGGCCCGGAACTGCCGCCGCTCGTCCTCACCTCGCACGACCCGGCGTACCTGTGGCTGCAAGGCCCGAACCAGTGGCCCGAATCGCTGCCTGAGCTGCGCGAACGCATCCTCGACTGGCAGGACAGGCTCGCCGCCATCGCGCACCAACTGCTGCAAGAACTGCTCGTCTCGCTCGGCGCGCCGCGCACCTTCTTTGACGCCGCGTTTGCCGAGAAGCCGCACCTGCACACGAAGCTCGTGCGCTACCCGGGCCGCGCGCCGGACGGCTCGGAGCAGGGCGTGGGCTGGCACAAGGACTACGGGTTCCTGACCCTGCTGCTCCAGGACGAGCACGGCGGGCTCCAGGTGCAGCGCGAGGACGGCGGCGTCATCCACGTCGACCCGCTGCGCGGCGCATTCGTCGTGAACCTGGGCGAACTGCTGGAGATAGCCACGGACGGCTACCTCGTCGCGACCAACCACCGCGTGGTCAGCCCGACCTCCGGCGCCGAACGCTTCTCAGTGCCGTTCTTCTACAACCCGCGGCTGGACGCGCGGATCGAGCCCGTGCCCGGCGACTACCTGGCCGACGCCCCCGGCGTGGTGCGCGACCCGGAGAACGCGCTGCACGAGGTCTTCGGCTGGAACGAGCTCAAGGGCTACCTGCGCTCGCACCCGGAGGTCGCGCGCAAGCAGCACCCTGACGCGGCGGAGCGCTTCCCGGTCAGGTGACGACCGTGAGCACGATCTTGCCGCGGCCGTGCCCTGCCTCGCTCTGCCGCTGCGCCTCCGCCGCCTCGGCCAGCGGGAAGGTCGCGGCGATCGCGGTCTTCAGCTCGCCGCTCACCACCCGGTCCGCGAGTTCCGCGAGCAGTTCGCTGGACGCGATCGAGGCGCTCGGGCCGCCGGAGAACGCGACGCCGAGCTTCTCCGAGCCCTGATAGTCAGCGATCGTCACGATCCGGTCCGTGGTGCCGCCGCGCAGCTCGATCGAGTCCGGCAGCGCGCCGCGTCCGGCGATGTCGAACACGGCGTCCACGCCTTCCGGAGCCAGCGCGCGCACCCGCTCGACCAGGCCGTCGCCGTACAGGGTCGGGATGCCGCCGAGCGAGGCGACGTACTCCTGGTTCGACGCCCCGGCCGTGCCGATCACCCGGGCCCCGCGCGCCACGGCCAACTGCACGGCGAACGTGCCGACCGCCCCGGCCGCGCCGTGCACGAGCAGTGTCTCGCCGGCCTTCACGTCGAGCATCCGCAGCACCCGCTCGGCCGTCTCACCGGCGACCGGCAGCGCCACCGCGTCCACGAAGGACAGCTCACGCGGCTTGATCGCGCAGATCGTCAGCAGCGCCTGCTCGCAGTAGCCGCCGCCGCGCGTCGAACCGAACACCTCGTCACCCGGACGCACGTGCGTGACCTCGGAACCGACCTCCTCGACCACGCCCGCGGCCTCGCTCCCCGGGATCGCGGGCAGCCGCGGCGGCAGGCTCGGGCGCATCATCCCGCGCCGGATCTTGTAGTCGATCGGGTTGACCCCGGCCGCGTGCACCCGGATGCGCACCTGCTTGGGGCCGGGAGTGGGGGCGTCGACCTCGGCCACGCGCAGGACCTCGGGACCGCCGAAGTCCTCGAAGATGACGGCCTTCATCAAGGTGCTCCTTTCGTCCGTCGCCATCCTAGTTGCGCCACCTGATCGCCGCAGGTTCAAACCGTCGTGCACCTACGCCCGCAACCCGTCCCCGATCAACCGCGTAAGCCGACCGCCATCACCGCTCCCGCCCCCACCCGCATACTTCTCCGCCGCCATGGCCCCCACCACCAGCGCGTGCAGATCCGCCACCGTCACGTCCGGCCGCACCGCCCCGGCCCGCTGAGCCCGCTCCAGCAGCGCGCCGAGCGCCTCCGCCAGCCGCTCCGCCCCCTGCTTGACCTGCGGCTGGAACTCCACCCCGGACGCCGTCAGCGCCTCCGCGAGGTCGGCCTTCCGCTCGGCGTCCTCGGTGAGCTCGAAGAAGAACGCGAAGAACTCCGTCCCCGGATCCCCGTCCCCGGCCAGCCGCGCCTCCGCGTCCCCCGCCAGCGCGAGCAGCCGGTCCACGATCACGGCCTCGAACAGCGCCTCCTTGGTCGGGAAGTGCCGGTACACGGTGCCCGCCCCCACCCCGGCCAGCCGCGCGATCTCGTCCAGCGGCACGCCCGGCCCCTCCGCCGCGAACGCCGCCCGCGCCGCCTCGAGCACCCTCGCCCGATTCCGCACCGCATCCGCCCGCATCGGCCGGTCTCCCTTCTCCCTCGACAAACGGGGCGCACGCCCCGTATAGTCGCCGAGGACGAAACGGGGCGCTCGTTCCGTTTATTTCTCGCTTCGCCTCACCGTATCCCAGGAGGATCGCGTGTCCGACCGAATCCGCACCCCGCGCGAGACCGTGGACGAGCTGCTGCGCGTCGTCGTGCAGGGCCCGCGCACCGCCATCGCCGACCTCTACACCGCCGACGTGCGCATCGAGAATCCCTGGTCCCCGTCCGGCGTGCCCAGCGTGTCCGAGGGCCGCGAGGCGATGCGGGCCCGGATGGCCCAGACCGAGAAGCTGTGGACCTTCGACTCCGTGCAGGACGTGGTGCTGCACGAGACCGCCGACCCCGAGACCGTCGTGCTCGAATACCGCGTCAACGCCACCGTGCACGTCGCCGAAGGCCCCGACCCGAAGGTCAGCCTCGGCTTCGTGTCGATCATGCGCATCGTGGACGGCCTGATCGTCTCCGCCCGCGACTACAGCAACCCCCTCGAAACCGCCGAACTCTCCAAGCGCATCGACTTCGGCGCCGCCTGACCCGCGGCGGTTCGTGGCAGGATTCCGGGATGGAACCGATCCTGCGCGCCGCGAGTGACCTCATCGGCACCGAGCTGTCCGACCCGATCGAGCTGAGCGGAAGCGGCCGAAGCAGAGTCCTGCGATGCCGGACAGAGGCGGGCGGCACGGTGATCGTGAAGGCGTACGCCGACAAGCCCGGCGCCCGCCGCGGCTTCGCCTCCGAGGCATCAGGCCTCTCACTCGGCCTCGCCGGCCCGCGTCTCCTCGGCACCGACGACGACGTCCCCCTTCTCGTGTTCGAAGATCTGGGCGACGCCCCCTCACTAGCGGACGTACTCTTGGCCGATGACCCCGAAGCAGCCGTCGAAGGCCTCCTGACCTGGGCACGAAGCCTCGGTCAGGTGGCCGCCGAATCCGTCCACCGACGCGGCGAGCTCGACCGACTCTGGACGCACTACAGCCACGGCTTGCAGCAGCGGACTACCGAAAACTGGATGGCCGCAGCCTTCGCCGCGCTACTGAAGTCGTTCGCCGATCACGGACTAGCCATGCCTCCCGGCCTAGCCGAGGAACTCGACGGCATAGGCCACGCGCTCGCCGACGACTACGAGGCCTTCACCCCCGGCGACACGTGCCTCGACAACAACCTGCTCACCCCCGACGGCCTGCGCCTGATCGACTTCGAAAGCGCGTCCTACTCCAGCGTCTTCCTCACCGCCGCCTACGCCCGCATGCCCTTCCCCAGCTGCTGGTGCGCCTACCGCCTCCCCGCAGACGTCGCCGCCCAGACCGAGGCCGCCTACCGCGAGCAGCTCACCGCCACCTACCCAGCACTCGCCGACGACGCCGTCTGGGAAGCCGGAATCCGCCGCGCCGTAGCCGCCTGGACCATAGACGTCACCGTCTGGCTCCACCCGCGCACCATCCAGAACGACCAGTTCACCCCCACCCGCGCCCCCGGCCTGACCCCCCAACAGGTCCTCCGCCACCGCTGGCAGACCGCCGCCGAACTCACCGAATACCCGGCCCTCGCCGAGACGATGCGCACCCTGCTCCACGAGGCCGCGGCCGACTGGACCGTCCCGCCGCTCCCCGAGTACCCGGCCTTCCGCTAGTCCGTCAGCCCAGCCGGACCAGTTGATCAGGCTATTTCGCGGAGCGCGGCGAGGGTCGCGCTCCAGGGGTAGCTAGGCCGGTCGCCCTGTCCCGGCTCGTGCGGAACGAATCCGCCGTTTCGGAGTAGCACCCTGACACCTGCGGACCGGAGTACGGCGATGCTGCCGTCGAACGCGGGGTGCATCGCCTGACGCGCGTTCAAATAGGGGAGCGCGACCAGCGGAAGTCCTTTGCCGATCGCTTCGGTGATCAGTCCGAGGTGCAGCTCGTCGGAGATCCCGAGCGCCCACTTGTTGATCGTGTTCGATGTCGCGGGACATACGATCATCGCGTCCGCCGCAGGGAGGACGTCGTCCTCCCACGGCATCTTGTAGTCGAAGCGGACCGGGTGGCCCGTGAGCTCCTTGAGCTTGGGGAGGTCGGCCTCGCGCCATCGAGCCGCGCGCGGGGAGAGGATCAGGCAGGTGTCCCAGCCGTCGGCCTTCGCCAGTTCGATGAGGGTCTCGATCTCCAGGGTCGGAGGCGCCGCGCAGCTCACGATGTAGAGGACGCGGCGATCACTAGTCGTCACATCGACAGCCCACACTGCAACGCGAGCGTGCGCAAGGCCTGATCGAACAATTCCCGTGCTAGCCCAGCCGGACCACGTCCATGGCCGCGAGGGCAGCCGGGTCGGCGACGGCGTCGAACTCGGCGATGCGGTTGTCGCGGAAGGTGAGGCGGAGCACGATGAGGACCTCGCCGCGGGGGACGACGACGATGGCGGGTTCGCCGTCGACGAGGGCGGGGCGGGCGGCTTGGGCGCGGCCGCAGAACTGTTCGGCGACGAGGCGGGCGCCGCGGACTCCCAACTCGCCGCGGCCGATGCGGGCGGCCTCCTCGTCGCCGCGGACCACGACGTCGGGGTCGAGGACGGTGAGTAAGGCCTCGAAGTCGCCGCCGCGGGAGGCGGCCAGGAAGGCGCCGACCACCTCGCGCTGCCTGGCCTGGTCGGCGGCGACCTCGGTGGAGTGGCCCTGCACGCGGCGGCGGGCGCGGCTGGCGAGCTGGCGGGCGGCGGCGGGGGAGCGGTCGACGACCGGGGCGATCTCGTCGAAGGAGACGCCGAACAGGTCGTGCAGCACGAACGCGAGCCGTTCGGCGGGCGCGAGGGTGTCGAGGACGACGAGCAGCGCCACGCCGACGGTGTCCGCGAGCAGCGCCTCCTCCTCGGGGTCCGGGCTCGCGGCGGCCGCCATCGCCGCCGCCTCGACGCGCTGCTCCTCGGGCAGCCGCATCCCGGCCGGGTCCTCGCGGCGCGACGTGCGGCTGCGCAGCTGGTCCAGGCAGACCCGCGCGACGACCGTGGTCAGCCAGCCGCTGAGGTTCCCGACCTCGTCGGCGTCGGTGCGGGCCAGCCGCAGCCACGTCTCCTGGACCGCGTCCTCGGCCTCGGCCATCGAGCCGAGCATCCGGTACGCCACCCCGCGCAGCCGCGGCCGGTCGGTCTCGAACCGCTCGGCCAGCGTGTCCACGTTCATGATCCCCAGTCTCCCATCGCGCGCGTTCCCGAGGGATGACGTACGCGGGGCGGAGAATGTGACAGGGGGACGGCGGCGGTGACGGCGGTGGCCGGGCTACTCGCCGAGCTCCTTGGCGGGGAGCGTGAAGAGGTGCAGGCGGTCGAGGACGCCGGCCGGGTCGCCGGTCCAGTCCAGCGCGGCCATCTCGCTCAGGGTCCTGCGGCCGGAGAGCATCCGGACCAGCTCGAAGTCGTCGGTACGCAGCGCCGCGACGGGCTCGCCGACGCCGATGACCGTGTCCACGCTCGGGGCCACCAGGTGCACGGCGGGGCTCAGTTCGGCCTTGCGCCAGCCGCGTGCGAAGCGGTCCGTGAGCAGCTCGGCGACCACCTGCGTCGTCGCGTCCTCGCGCACCTGCGGCAGGCCCAGTCCGCCGAAGATGTCCTGCTCGTGGTTCCACGCGTCGAACGACATGAGGTTGTACCGGTAGCCGTACTGCCCGGCGAGCAACTCCTCCATCTCGGGCGAGCGCTCGGCCCACTCCTCGCACAGGTCCGCGAGGCTGCGGTCCGCGCGGTCGGCGACCTGCCGCGCCGTGTCGTCGTCGGTGGCGAAGCCGGTCAGCGCGCCGTCGAGCACCTCCGCGCACACGCCCGCGAGGTGCGCGTACGTGTCCTTGACCGTCCAGAGGGGCAGCGCCGGGACCGGCTTCGAGGCCTGCTCCGGGCTCAGCTCGCCGGCGAAGTCGATCATGCGGGTGCGTACGGCGCGGTAACACTCACTGAGGTCCATGGCGCGAGCGTACGCTACTGGGCAGTAACCAGGGAGTGCTCTGCGACACCGACCGTGCCGACAGCGCCGCCCGCGCCGACCGTCCCGACCGGCTTCATGTCGAGCAGCGTGATCGCGTCGTGGTCCGGCGTGCCGGGCTCGGCCGAGTAGACGACCAGCCGCAGGTCCTGGGTGCGCACCACCTCGAGCACCTCGTGGCTGAGCGTGATGGTGCCGACCTCGGGGTGGATGAACGTCTTCTCGCCGTAGCCGACCTTCCGCACGTCGTAGCGCTCCCACATGCGGCTGAAGTCAGGGCTCTTCACCACCAGTTCGCCGACCAGCGCGACGAGGTCGGGGGTGTCCGGCGCGGAGCCGACGACGGCGCGCAGATGGGCCACGCAGGCGCGCGCCTTGGTCTCCCAGTCCGGCCACAGGTCACGCGCGTACGGGTGCAGGAACGTGTAGCGGATCGTGTTGCGCTGCTTGGCGGGCCACTCGGCCATGCCCGGCATCAGGTACAGGCCGCTCGGGTTCGACGCCAGCATGTCGTTCGTCCGGCCGATCACGTACGCGGGGCACGGCCGGACCGACTCCAGCATGCGCAGCAGTGTCGGGCGCACGGTGCGCGAGGCAGCAGGGCGCGGATCGGCCGTCGCGCCGCGTGCCGCCTGCTGCGCGAGGTTGCGCAGGTACGCGGTCTCCTCGGCGTCCAGGCGCAGGGCGCGGGAGAGCGAGTCGAGCACGGCCGGGCTCGGCCGCGTCTCCTTCCCGCGCTCCAGACGGATGTAGTAGTCGATGCTCACGCCCGCGAGCGCGGCCAGTTCCTCGCGGCGCAGGCCCGGCGTGCGTCGCGTTCCCGAGCCCGTCGGAAGCCCCAGCTCACCAGGCTTGACGGCGGCACGTCGCGCACGCAGGTATCGGCCCAACTCGGCGGCGGTCTGCTCGGTCATGATCCGAGTCTCGCAAACGACGCCGCAAGGGGAAAGCCGCGAGGGGGGCCCTGCCGCACCCCCGAACAGCGCGGTCTGTTTGCGGCTGGACGGAATCGGCACGCTGGAGCCATGACCGCGACCGTAGAACGCTGTGAAGCCGACGCCCACGAGGCGAACAGCGGCAGCAGCAGCCAGGACCCGACAGCCCCGGCCCGCCGCGCCCGCCGACCCCGGCAACGCGGCATCGGCTCTCCGGGACTGACCCTCTTCGCCGCGCTGCTCGGCTTCGTCATGATCGCCGTCGACGCCTCCGCCGTGAACGTCGCGCTGCCGAGCGTCGGGCGCGGGCTCGGCGGCTCGACCTCCGGACTGCAGTGGATCGTCGACGCGTACACGCTGATGTTCGCCGCGCTGCTGCTCTCGGCGGGCGCCTTCTCCGACCGGCTCGGCGCGAACCGCGTCTACGCCGCGGGCGCGGCCGTGTTCACGCTGTCCTCGGCCGCCTGCGGGCTCGCTCCCTCGCTCAGCTTCCTGATCGGTGCACGGCTGGTTCAGGGCACCGCGGCCGCCGTGATGCTCCCGGCCTCGCTCGCCATGGTGCGCCAGGCCTTCCCGGACGCCGTCGCGCGCGGCCGGGCGATCGCGCAGTGGACGATGAGCGGGGCCGCCGCGACCGCGCTCGGGCCCGTGCTCGGCGGGGCGCTGACCAGCTCCGTCAGTTGGCGCTCGATCTTCTTCCTGAACCTGCCGGTCGGCCTGGTCATCCTGGTCGCCACCGCCCGTACCGAGGCCTCGCCGCGTCGTCCGGCGCCGCTCGACCTGCCCGGCCAGCTCACGGCCGTCCTCGGGCTCGGCGCGCTCACCTTCGGCGTGATCGAGAAGAACGTGATCAGTCTGCTGATCTCCGTGCTCTCCTTCGCCGCCTTCGCGGTGGTCGAGAGCCGCACGTCCGAGCCGATGCTGCCGCTGGGCCTGCTGCGCGAGCGCGTCGTGGCCGTCTGCCTGGCGGTCGGCTTCGTGGTCAACGCCGCGTACTACGGTCTGATCTTCATCCTCGGCCTGTTCGCGCAGGACATCCTCGGCCGCTCCGCCGTCGGGTCCGGCCTGATCTTCCTGCCGACCGCCGTGCTGTGCTCGATGACCAACCTCGCCTCGGCACGCGTCGCCGCACGCCGTGGCGCCCGCGTTCCGGTGCTCGCCGGGCAGGTCACGTGCGCACTCGGACTGCTGCTCCTGCTGCTGGTCGACACGCACACCAGCGCCCTGATGCTGGCGATCCTGCTGCTGCCGCTCGCCGGCGGCCTCGGCTTCGCGGTGCCCTCGCTGACCGCGCTGATGCTCGGCGGCCTCGCCCCGGAGCGCGCGGGCCTGGCCGGGGGAGTGCTCAACTCCTTCCGGCAGACCGGCGGCGCGCTGGCCGTCGCGGGCTTCGGCGCGCTGGTGAGCAACCACGCGAGCTTCGTGACCGGCCTGCACACCAGCCTCGTCATCTGTGTCGCGTTGTTGGCGGCGACGGCCGTGGCCACGCTGGCCCTGCCAAAGGTACGGTGAGCGAATGCCGCAAGCCTATGGTGACTACCAGAACCAGATTTACTTCAATGCTCTGCAGGGCGTGCTCCCCGAGCTGCCCATGGCGTACGCGGAGCTGGAGGAACGCGCGCGGGCCACGCTCGCGCCCTCGGTCTGGTCGTATGTCGCCGGCGGTGCGGGCGACGAGGCGACGCAGCGGGCGAACGTCGAGGCGTTCGCCCGCTGGGGTCTGATGCCGCGGATGCTCGTCGGGGCGAAGGACCGCGACTTCTCGATCGAACTGTTCGGCCACCGCTACCCGACCCCGCTGATGCTCGCGCCGATCGGTGTACTGGGGATCTGCGCCCAGGACGGACACGGCGACCTGGCCACGGCGCGGGCCTCGGCCGAGCTGAACGTGCCGATGATCGCTTCGACACTGTCCGTGGACCCGCTGGAGGACCTGGCGAAGGAGCTCGGCGACACGCCCGGTTTCTTCCAGCTCTACACGCCGACCGACCGCGAACTCGCCGAGAGCCTCGTGCACCGCGCCGAGACCGCCGGATACCGCGGCATCGTCGTCACGCTGGACACCTGGATCCCCGGTTGGCGACCCCGCGACCTGGCCACCGGCAACTTCCCGCAGCTGCGCGGCCACTGCCTCGCCAACTACTTCACCGACCCGGTCTTCCGCTCCCGGCTCGCGCAGCCGCCGGAGGAGAATCAGGGCGGCGCGATCCTGCACTGGGCCGGCACCTTCGGCAACCCGCTGACCTGGGACGACCTGCCCTGGCTGCGGTCGCTGACCAAGCTGCCGCTGATCCTCAAGGGCCTGTGCCACCCGGACGACGTGCGCCGGGCCAAGGACGCGGGCGTGGACGGCGTCTACTGCTCGAACCACGGCGGCCGCCAGGCGAACGGCGGCCTGCCCGCCCTCGACGCGCTGCCCGGCGTGGTCGAGGCGGCGGACGGCCTGCCGGTGCTGTTCGACTCGGGCGTGCGCTCCGGAGCCGACGTGATCAAGGCCCTGGCGCTCGGCGCGACGGCCGTGGCGATCGGCCGCCCCTACGCCTACGGTCTCGCGCTCGGCGGCGCCGCCGGGGTCGCGCACGTGCTGCGCAGCCTGCTCGCCGAGGCCGACCTGATCATGGCCGTGGACGGCTACCCGACCCGGAAGACGTTGACCCCGGACACCCTGCGCAGGGTTTAGGAGCGACCGAGGAGTGTGGGCCGGGCTCGCGTGCCGATGACCGTCGTCTGGCGGCGTTGTCGTCGCTCTGCGCACAACCCCGGTGCGCAGAACTCCTCCGCCTTGCCAGACTCGGCCCTCGACCCGCTCCCTGATCCGGCCCACACTCCTCGGTCGCTCCGGGGTCAACGGGTGAGTCAGGACGTGGCGGTGGCCGGGTCGCTCGTGCTCGGGCGGCCGGTCTCCACGTGGCCCGCGAACCGGCGCAGGTAGCCGGCGTCGGTCGAGGCCTTCACCGACACGTCGTACCAGCCGTTGGCGCGGTTGGTCAGCACGGTGTGCTCGATCGCCGCGCCCGGACGCAGCCGGAAGGTGGTGTGCCCGCCAGCGTTGCCGTAGGCGTCGGTGAGGGTGACCTCCACCGAGGACTCGCCGTGGTTGGCGAAGCAGAGCAGCACCTCGCCGACGCCGCTGCCGAGGTGGCGCGCCGTCACGTCCAGGCCCTTCGCCGCCGCCGAGCCCTTGACCTCGCGCAGGAAGCCGTTCGGGCCGTGCACCTCGAAGGCGTACGCGGCGGCCGGCGACCAGGTGCCGGTCAGCTTCTTGCCGGAGGAGACGGTGTAGTCCCACGGGCCGGTCGCGTCGGTGGAGGACACGACGTGGAACGAGGCGCCGACCGTGCCGAAGCTGGCGAGGTCGAGCTCGACCTTGCCGGCCGTCACCTTGGCGTCCACGGCCAGGTTGTAGGGCAGCGGGCGGGCGTGCCGCAGACCCGGCTCCTGCACCGGCATGACCTGGGAGGTCGGCACGTCCGGCACGTAGTCGGAGTGCCGGGCCCGGTCGGCCGGGACGTAGGCGGAGGTGCTCGGCAGGCCGCGCGGCTCGCCGCCCTCCTTGGAGAAGTCGAAGGCCGAGGTCAGGTCGCCGCAGACGGTGCGCCGCCAGTCCGAGACGTTCGGCTCGTGCACCCCGAAGCGGCGCTCGATGAAGCGGATGATCGAGGTGTGGTCGAAGACCTCGGAGTTCACGAAGCCGCCGGTGCTCCACGGGGAGACCACCAGCATCGGCACGCGCGGGCCGAGGCCGTAGGGGCCGGCGACGAACTCGGAGTTGCCCACGAACACGTCCGTGCTCACGTCCACGGTCGAGGCGCCCTTGGCCGCGGAGACCGGCGGGGTCGGCGGGACGTCGTGGTCGAAGAAGCCGTCGTTCTCGTCGAACGTGATGAACAGCGCGGTCTTGCTCCACACCTCGGGGTCGGCGGTCAGCGCCTCGAGGACCTGCGCGATGTACCAGGCGCCGTAGTTGGCCGGCCAGTTCGGGTGCTCGCAGAACGCCTCGGGCGCGACGATGTAGGACACCTGCGGCAGCTTGCCGTTCTGCACGTCCGACTTGAGCACGTCGAAGTAGTCCAGGGTGCCGCTCGCGTTCGTGTTCGTGCCCGTCTTGGCCTTCTCGGCGAGCGGGGTGCCCGCGGCCGCGTTCTGGTACTGGTGGAAGTAGAGCAGCGAGTTGTCGCCGTAGTTGCCGATGTACGCGTCGCTGGTCCAGCCCCAGTAGTCGGCGGCGTCCAGGCCGGTGCCGATGTCCTGGTAGACCTTCCAGGAGACGCCCGCCTCCTCGAGCTTCTCCGGGTAGGTGCTCCAGTCGTAGCCCGCCTCGGCGTTGTCCAGCACCGGGCCGCCACCCTTGCCGTCGTTGCCCACGTAGCCGGTCCACATGTAGTACCGGTTCGGGTCGGTCGGGCCGAGCAGCGAGCAGTGGTACGCGTCGCAGATGGTGAACGCGTCGGCCAGCGCGTAGTGGAACGGGATGTCGTTCCGGTCCAGGTAGGCCATCGTCGTGGTGCCCTTGGCCGGGATCCACTGGTCGTACTGGCCGCCGTTGAGCGCCTGGTGCGTGCTGTTCCAGTCGTGCGCGAGGTCCTCGAGGAACTGCAGGCCGAGGTCCTTGGCGGTCGGGTGGAAGGGCAGCAGGGTGCCGGTGCCGTTCGGCTGGTGGAAGACCGACTGGCCGGAGGAGAGCGTGACCGGACGCGGGTCGCCGTAGCCGCGCACGCCGCGCAGGGTGCCGAAGTAGTGGTCGAAGGACCGGTTCTCCTGCATCAGGACCACGATGTGCTCGACGTCCTTGATGGTGCCGGTGGTCCGGGACGCCGGGATCGAGGCGGCCTTCGCGATGGAGGTGGACAGGATGGACGCGGCCGCGGCTCCTCCGGACAGCTGGATGAAGCGGCGGCGGTTGGTGTTGACGGCCATGGAGGGGCGGGCCTTTCGTGCAGCGGATGGGGCAGGGGTGACGCGGCTCCAGTGTGCTGGCCCGGTGTCCTCGCGGGGCGGCGGCCCGGGGAAGCCGACCTGAAGAATCTTCGAAACGTGTATGAACAAGTCACATGTCGGTAAACGAGTTCGGCCCCGGACCGGCCCCGGAGGTACACCCTGGGAGCGTGCACATGCTGATGCAGCGTGCACGCCGGGCGCGGCGGCCGCCCGGACCACAGGGCCCGGGCCTGCCGTGATGCCGCTCGCGGGTGCACCGCACCAGTGTGCCGCAGAACTCGTATACATGTTCGCATCACCTTGATCAACTCGGCGTGCCACCAGGCGGAATGCGGTCACTGATATCGCGAGGGGGCTGGAAAATCCGCGAAGACGCGGCATAATCCGAAGCAGTTCCGCGACGACGTATGGGTCTTGATCACCCAGGGTCATGGAGGGCGCGGGCAGTGGGATGGAAACCTGGTGGGGTTTCCTTCTCTGGTGCGGGCAGCGAAGGGGACACTGATGTCGATATCTACGGCTGTCGCGAGAGCCGAGAAAGAGCTCGCGATCCAGCTGCCGGGCGGCCGAGACGGCCGTGACCCGGAGCGGGCCATCAAACGCGGCCCGAGCCGGCTCCCCCGGGAGTTCATCCTGGCCACGCAGCGGGACCGGCTCTACGACGGCCTGGTGCGCACCGTCGCGGAGCACGGCTACGCGAACGCCACGGTGACGGAGATCTGCCGGGCCGCGGGCGTGACGCGGCCGGCGTTCTATGAGCATTTCGACGGAAAGGAGGCGGCCTTCCTGGCGGCGTACACGCGCGGCACCGATCTGCTGATCGGCGTGCTCGAACGCGAATACCGGGAGGGTTCGAACGACTGGAACTCGGCGGTCTGGCGCCATCTCGAACGGCTGCTGCAGATCCTCGCGGGCACCCCGGCGTTCGCGGAGGCCGCGATCGTCGAGATCGAGATGGTCGGCCCGGACGCGCGGCGCAAGCGGGCGCAGCTGCTGCACCGGTTCCGCGGCTTCTTCTCGGCCGCGCCCGAGCTGCCGAGGGAGGTCGACCGGCACACCGTGATCGACACCGTCATCGGCGGCGTGTACGCGGCGATCTACCAGCGCGTCGCGATCGGCCGGGCGGCCGACCTGCCGGAGCTGCTGCCGTCGCTCGCGTACTACGTGCTCACGCCGTTCGGTCTGGCCGAGCCGCCGCGCACGTCGTCCAAGGCGGGTACGGCCAGATACCCGCAGGCGCCGCAGTCCTCGATGCCGCTGTTCCTGACGGCCGACCAGGGCTGACCGGGTGCTAGCATCAAGGACGTGCGCAACGTGACTCGGCTCAGCAGCTGGTGGCGCCCCTAACCGGGCGGCCCCGCACTTCCGCGCATCCCCAGCAACCGCGGCCGCCCCCTCCCGGGCGGCCGTTGCGCGTTCCCCGCGTCCCGGCGGTCCGGTTCCCCGAATCAGACCCTGCGACGAAGGAGAACCCCCGTGTCCCGCCGACTCACCGGCTTCACCCCCTCCGGCGACCTGCACCTCGGCAACCTGATCGGCGCCGTCCGCCCGATCGTCGAGGCCCAGCGGCACGCCGCCGAACCGGCCGACACCGTCATCTTCGTGTCCGACCTGCACGCCCTCACCCTCGAACACGACCCTGCCACCGTGCGACGACGCACCCTCGAGTTCGCGAAACTGCTGCTCGCGGCGGGTACGGATCCGGACCGCTGCGTCTTCCTGGTGCAGTCGCACGTGCCGCAGCACGCTGAGATCCACTATCTCCTGGAATGCGTCACCGGATACGGCGAGGCGCAGCGGATGATCCAGTTCAAGGAGAAGTCCGCGAAACAGCAGCAGGTCCGCATGTCGCTGCTCACCTATCCGATCCTGATGGCCGGGGACATCCTCCTCTACGACACCGACGAGGTTCCGGTGGGGGAGGACCAGAAGCAGCACGTCGAGCTCGCCCGCGACGTCGCAGGGCGCTTCAACTCCCGCTACGGCGAGACCTTCACCCCGCCGCGCGTCGTCAACCCGCCGGTCGCCGCGCGGCTGAAGGACCTCGCGTCGCCCGAGGACAAGATGAGCAAGTCCAGCGCGACGGCGGCCGGAGTGCTGCTCCTGCTCGACGACGAGAACACGTTGCGGCGCAAGGTGATGCGCGCCGTCACCGACACCGGCGACGAAGTGCTCTACGACCCCGCGGCCAAGCCCGGCGTCTCGAACCTGCTCGATATCCTCGCGGCGTGCACCGGCGGCGACCCGCGCGAACTGTCCGGGCGCTTCGACCGCTACGGCGAGCTCAAGACGGCCGTCGCCGACGCCGTCGTCGCCACGATCGCCCCGATCCGCAAGCAGTACGACGAACTCGGCGCGCACGACGACCACGTGCGCACCGTGCTGCGCCGCGGATCCGCGCGGGCCCGGGAGATCGCGGGCGCCAAGGTCAACGCCGTCAAGGGAGCGCTCGGCCTGCTCGAACCTTGATTCAGTCCGTGGAAAGTTCATGTTTCCGACGCGTGTCGGCAAACTGGACGCCGCCCGTCCTGAGGAGTATCCCTGAGGTAAGGACTCTGCCGTCTCCACTACCCACGGAGCTACTAATGCGCTTGAGCCTGCGTAGTGCCCTGCCCGCCGCCGTCCTCGGCGTCACCGGCCTGGTCACCGCCTTCGTGCTGGTCCCCGGCCACGACGCCGCGCCCGCGACGAAGCTCGCCGCCTCCTCGATCCCGCAGTACTCGCACGTCGTCGTCGTGATGGAGGAGAACCACTCCTACAGCGACATCATCGGCAACAGCAGCGCGCCGTACTTCAACCAGCTCGCCGACGGGGGCGCGCTGATGACCTCGTCCTACGCGGTCACCCACCCGAGCGAGCCGAACTACATGGCCCTGTTCGCCGGCAGCACCTTCGGCCTGAGCTCGGACAAGTGCCCGGTCAGCGAGGGCACCACGGCGAACCTCGGCTCCGAGCTGCTCGCCGCCGGCTACACCTTCAAGGGCTACTCCGAGGGCCTGCCGAAGACCGGCTCCACCACCTGCACCTCCGGCGAGTACGCCCGCAAGCACTCGCCGTGGATCAACTTCAGCAACGTGCCCACCGCGGACTCGCTGCCGTTCAGCTCCTTCCCGAGCTCGTCCGGCTACGCGAGCCTGCCGACCCTGTCCTTCGTCATCCCGAACCTGGACGACGACATGCACGACGGCACCATCTCCGGCGCCGACACCTGGCTCAAGACCAACCTGTCGGCGTACGCGACGTGGGCCAAGAGCAACAACAGCCTGCTGATCGTCACCTGGGACGAGGACGACTACACCGAGAACAACCAGGTCCCGACGATCCTCTACGGCGCGGACGTGACCACCGGCACGTACGACGAGGACATCGACCACTACAACCTGCTCGCCACGCTGGAGACCATGTACGGCCTGGCCGAGACGGGCAACGCGTCCGGTGCCACCACCATCACGGACGTCTGGGGCTAGTACCTCAGTGATCGAACCCACCACGCGCCGTTCGGGTCCCGTGCTGCGGATCGGCGTGCTGGCTGGCGCGATCGCGCTCGCGGCGACGGCCGGATACGCCGCCGCCGCGAGCACACCCGGCGCCCCGCACGTCCTCGACCTCGCCCAGACGCCCGGCGCCTGCGGCGCGCCCCCGGCCAGCCTCGACGCCGGTCCCGTCACCTTCCAGGTCACCGACGACTCCCGCGACTTCGTGAACGTCTACGTCGTCGCGAGCCGGGACGTCGGCACCGTCTACGCGGAGATCCAGGACCTCGCGCCGCACTCCACCCTCCCGCTCGCCACCGACCTCGGCGCCGGGGACTACGCCGTCCGCTGCGTCTTCGGCAACGGCAAGCTCGGCACCTCGTCCACCATCGAGGTCACCGGCAGCACCGACGAGGCGGTCCCGGGATACCGCGCCCTGCCCGACCTGGACCTGCAAACCCCCGTGCACGCGTACACCAAGTGGGTCGAGGCCCGACTCCCGCAACTCCTCGCCGACACCCGCACCCTCGACGCGGACGTAGCAGCAGGCAACCTCCCGCAAGCCAAACAGGACTGGCTCACCGCCCACCTAGACTACGAACGTCTGGGCGCCGCCTACAACGCCTTCGGCGACTTCGACGGCGAGCTAGACGGCCTGGCCAGCGGCCTCCCCAACGGCGTCCAAGACAGCAGCTGGACCGGCTTCTTCGCCACCGAATACGCCCTCTGGCACGGCGAGCAGGCGGCACAAATCCGTCCCCTGACCCGAGCGCTAGTAGCCAACGTCGCCGCCCTGCAACAGGACTTCCCCAGCGAGGAAGTAGACCCCGGCGACCTGCCACTACGTGCCCACGAGATCCTGGAGAACGCGCTCCAGTTCCAGCTCACCGGCATCGCCGACTACGGCAGCGGCACCACGCTCGCCACCATCTACGCGAACACCCAGGGCACCGAGGAACTCCTCAGCATCCTGACCCCCCTGATCACCCGCGCCGACCCGCAGTTGCTCACGGCCGCGCAACAGGGCCTCACCACCCTCCAACATGACCTGACAGCAGACCACGTCGGCAGCACCTGGCAACCCGCAGCCGCCCTCCCCGCCCCCACCCGCCAACGCGTAGACGCCGACCTGGGCCAACTCCTCGAGACCCTCTCCGGCATCCCCGCGCTGCTCTACCCCAGAACCAACGCGTAGGAGCCGACGCATCTCTACCATCGCTGCATGGACCTCGAAACCGCGCAGCGCATCGAACGCCTCGAGTACCAGGTCGCCATGCTCTACCGGCACCTGGGCCTGAACGGCGGAGAGGAATTCCTACCCCCTCCGCCGTTCCTCCCGCCCCCCACTGTCCCCGGCCTCCCCGGCGAGCCCCAAGACTCCGTCCCCGGCGGCATCCCCGACTTCGGAGCCCCCCGAGACCCCCGCCTCCCCCGCGCCTTCTTCGAGGCCATCACCGAGGGCAAGAAGATCCACGCCATCAAGCTCTACCGCGAGGCCACCGGCGTAGGCCTCAAGGAAGCCAAGGACTACGTCGACTCCCTGGACCCCAACCACAAGCGACGCTGACCGGCTGAAGTTCCGCGGTCGGCCCTGCCTGCGCCGGGCCGATTACCTATTAATGCGGCGTTGTTGGGCTCGGGTCGCGTCGTCGGGCTGCGGCCTCGTGTTCGCCCCTACCTTCGGCGTGGTGCTGCGCTCGTTCCTCGCTTCGCACCCCACCTACGTCCGGGGCGATTACTTACCCCGCCCACCCGCCCTACTCAACCAGCCTGCGGCCCGCTACCTTCACTCCCTCATCGCTGGCGCTCCTCGGTCGCTACGTCCGCGGGCCTCCGGCCCTGCGCACAGCACTTGCGCATCTGACGCAGCGTTGGCGGCGACGGCTTCAATTGCGATATAATCTATATATCGCTTCGCGCGCCTGGATCGGCGGCGAGGCTTTTTTCATGCCTTCTAAGCCTTCCGTGCCTTCCACGCCGTCATCGACTGCTGCGGTTCAAGGGACCCTGTACCTGCTGCCTCGGACGGCGGTGCGCGGGGATGCGATCGTGCCGCTGAGTCGGATGCGGACGCTGCTTCCGGACCTTTACGAGCTCAACGTGCGCAAGTATGCGGGTCGGCCGCACGACACCATGGCGCAGCGGGTTGAGCCGTTGGGGTGCACGTGGAGTGATGTCGTTTTCCTCTCGCCGGTGCATCCTGCTGAACTGTTCGGGGCACTTCGCGGGGGAGGTGGTCGGGCGGTGCGGCCTTGGGTGCTGGATGCGGGGCGGTTGGATCCGGCGCGGACGGTGATTCGGCTGATGCGGCATGGGCGTGACGGGCACTATTCCGACCCGGCCGACGAGCACGACTACCTGCCGTTCACGACAGCGGGTCTGCGGGCCGTGAGCCGGGTGACGGTGGCGGCGGTCTCGCGGTTGGAGTCGCTGCGGCCGGGGGATCCGCTGCTGCCTTGGGTGGACGTGCCGCACGTGCTCCATCGGGGTGTCATTCCGGTGGAGTGGTTCGAGCGGTCGTCGGAGTCCGCGTCGGAGTCTGAGTCGACGTCGGCTACGCGCGCTTGAGGACCAGGACGGGGATGGTGCGGATGCCGGCGGTCTTGCGGGCGTAGTCGGCGAAGCCGGGGTAGCGGCGGGCCTGCTCGGCGTAGACGCGGTCGCGGTCCTCGCCGGTGATCTCGTGGACGGTGACGTCGTAGGTCTCGGTGCCCACCTCGACGGTGCCGGTGCCGGCGGCGGTGAGGTTGGTGTACCACTCGGGGTTGGTGGGCGCGCCGGCCTTGCTCGCGAAGACGTAGATGCTGCCGGGGTCGGTCTCGTGGGCGAGGTACATGGTCGGGGCGACGTACTCGCGGCCGGACTTGCGGCCGCGGTGGTGCAGCAGCACCAGCGGCGCGCCCTCGAACATGCCGCCCACCTTGCCGCCGTTCGCGCGGAACTCGGCGATGGTGTTCGCGTTCCAGTCGTTCGTGTCCGCGTTCGTGTCGTCGCTCATGTCGAACCCTTCCGTGGCCGCGCCGGTGAGCCGTGATGAGATGCCCGGAAATCAGCTTAATGTTCTAGAGTCGGAGGCGCCCGTGGACAGGCCGGAGAAGGGGAACCTCGGATGACGACGCTCACTTCCGACGTACGCCGCGCGCTCGACGGCACGGCGCTCGCGCACCTGGCCACGGTGCTGCCGGACGGGGCGCCGCACACGGTGCCGGTGTGGGTCGGGACGCGCGGGGACCGGATCGTGTTCATCACCGGGCCGGAATCGCGGAAGGCGCGGAACCTGCGGCGGGATCCGCGGGTGGCGCTGTCGCTGACGGAGGCGGACAACCCGTTCGTGCCGGTCGTGGTGCGCGGCCGCGTGGTCGAGTGGATCGAGGGCGACGAAGCCTGGTCGATCGTGGACGAGTTGGCGATGAAGTACATCGGGCAGGCGTACGCGCGGGATCAGCAGCGGGTCGTCGGGGTGATCGAGGTCGAGCGGCAGACGGTCGGTGTCGGCTAGAGCTGTCGGCTAAGCCCGCTCGCGCGACTGCATGTCGGCCAGCAGGAGCTTGATGACCGCCTGAAGGACGTGGCGCGCTGCCGAGGTCTCGGCGTCGCGGTCGGCTTTCGAGAGGCCCTTGAGCTCGGGTTGGACGGCGGTCTCCCACTGCGTGGCCACGACGGTGATGCGGGTGCGCAGCTGTTCAGGGTCACCGCCTAACGCCGCGTCGATCAAGCTTGCCACCAGGGCCGACCGTACCGAGTCGGCGGTGGGTGCCGCGCCGGTCCAGGCCGACCGTCGGCTGAATATGGATGGCTTGCTGACGCGACCGGCTGGCAGGTGGCTCTCAATGATGTCGAGGCTGGCGGCGAGCGTTGCCAGGCGTGCCTCGCGGTCGGCCGTCAGCGCCTCAGTCAGTAGGCGGCCTGCCTCGGCCGCTCCGATCCTGTCCAGCATCGCCGGGAGGTCCAGTGCGGACGACGCGGTGAGCGCGTCGATTGCGCCGGACGGGTCCGGTGCTCCGTCGAGAGCTGCTTGGAAGGCCGTCCACGTCAGTGTCATGCGGTTGGGATTATCAGGATCGCTACGGACTACGCAAGGGGGCTGCGGGTCGCGACGGCGGGCTCGTGGTGGAGGACGACGATGGAGCCGTCCTGCCTGATGAGGCGCCAGTTGCTGTGCAGCAGCTCGGCCACGTACGGGACCGTACGTGCGTCGGCGTCGGCGTCTGCATCGGACGACGACCCGCCGCCCATTGCGGTGAGGTCTAGGACGGCCCAGGTGCCTGTGGGGCGGTCCGAGGTGATGGTGACGGTGTCGCGGGTCAGGAGCAGGACGGCTAGGCGGTTGGTGGTCTCCACGGTCACGTCGCTGGGGACGGCGGCGATGGCGGTGCGGGCGTCGTGGTTCCATTGGGCGCTGGCTTCGTAGGTGGAGGGCTTTCGGAGCCAGATGCCGAGGGGGAGCCGGTGCGCGAGGTTCAGGGTCATGGCCAGGGTGATGGCGACGAAGCCGGTGCTGGCCCAGCGCAGGATCTGTGCGGTGCGCGGCTCGTCGACGTAGAGGGCTACGAGCTTGCCTAGGCGGGGGAGGGCGTCCACGGCGCCGAGGAAGATGATCGGCATCAGCGGGGCGTCGTAGTGGTAGTTCGAGCTCCACAGCGCGGTGTCCGAGGACAGCAGTCGGGAGAGCAGTTCGGGGACGGCGAGCAGTGTGATCGGGGAGGCTAGGGCGAGACAGGCGACGGGCGCGAAGAGTATGTACCACAACTCGCGCTTTGTGTGATTGCCGATAAGTAGATGAATCGTCGTGTGCGGATGCTCGATGATGTGCAGGAAGAGTTGGAATGAATTCGATGCGTGGAGGGTGGATGAGTACTGGCTCAGATATGTGTAACCCTGTGGGCTGAATTCCGGTATGAGAAACTTAACCGTTATCAGATACAGTGCCACGCCCCATATCGCGAGGAACGCCGCGTGCCGCCATTTCCGGCTCAGCAGCGCGAGGATCGCGAACGCGGCGGTCATCAGGTTCAGGTCTTCCTTGACCAGGCAGAGGCTGCACATCAGCGCGGTCGCCGCCGTCCAGCGCCCGGCGAGCATGCGCTCCAGGGCCCAGGCGATGATCGGGGTGGCGAACATGACCTCGTGCACGGGGAAGGCGATCGCGTGCTGGATTCCGCTGCTGGCCAGGTAGGAGGCCGTGACGCCGGCCGCGCGCCACGGTCCGGGGCCCCACATCCGGCGCACGGCGCGGTAGACGGGGATGCCGGAGAGCGCGAGCAGCACCACCTGCGCGAGTACCAGCGTGTATGGCGAGTCGTGGATCCACAGCAGCGGCGCGAGCAGTGCCCAGGCGGGGCTGAAATGGTCGCCGAGTTGCGAGAATCCCTTGATCGCCACGTACGGATCGGCGTGGAAAGCCCAGCCCTGCACGGCCTGATAGAAGATGCCGAGGTCCACGGCGCCGACCTGCGTGCCGTGCCGCTCGTATTCGAGTGTTGCGAAGATTCCGTAGCCGAGAACGGCGGCGGCCACCAGGTACGCGCAGGGGGAGCGGAGCGCCGCGGACGGGGCCCGGCGCAGTCTCGTCGAGATCGTGGTCGTCGGCACGGGCGCCGACGCTATGGGCGGCGCACTGCGCGGCGTTGAGCGTGGAATAAGGGCTCGATGAGGATCCGGGGGCCCGCGCGTCCCCCGGATTGGCGATTATCATGATCAGTGCGTCGTGGCGCCCGAGAGGTTCAGGCCGATCACGCCGACCACGATCAGGATGACCGAGGTGATCTTCAGCATGGAGGTCGCCTCGTCCAGGTAGAGCATCCCGTAGACGACGGTGCCGGCCGCGCCGATGCCGGTCCACACCGCGTACGCCGGGCCGACCTCCAGCCGCCGCAGCGCCAGCGTGAGCAGGGCGAACGAGCCGAGCGCGAAGAGGCAGAAGCCGACGGTCGGCCACAGTTGGGTGAAGCCGTGGGACTTCTTCAGGCACACGGCGAAGCCGGTCTCCAGCAGACCCGCGATCACGACCAGCAACCACGCCATACTTCGAGGTTACGAGCGGCCGCGTTTCTACGCTAGCGCTCGCGGCCGAGCGATCTAGTGCGGTCCCCGGCGTATCAGCCGCCGCAGGCCTCGATGACCCGCTCCAGTTCCTCGTCCACGGCGCCGGCATCGCGCAACTCCAGCAGCGTGGGCAGCAGCGCCGGGTCCGCGAGTGCGGCGGCCGCCTCGAAGTACAGCTTGCCGACGGACGGCTGCTTCAGCGCGCGCTCCAGCACCGGCAGCACGCGCGGGTCCTTGCGGCGGGCCAGCGCGTACGCCGCCTCGGCCGCGGTGTCCTCGTCGGCGTCGAACAGCAACCGGGCGAGCGCGTCCCGCAGTTCCGGGGTGTCGTTCTCCCGCACGGCCAGCGCGAACGTGGCCCAGTCGCGCACGTCCGAGTCCTCGTCGCGGAGCATCGCCGTGAGCACGTCCACCGCCTCCTCGGGCAGCGGGTCCACGCCGACGGGTATGCCGCGCGCGACCTGCCAGCGCACCACCGGGTCCTCGTCGCGGGCGAAGCGCAGCAGCGGGCCGAGCACCCGCTCGTCGTCCACGATGCAGGCCAGCGCGTTCGCCGCCGCGCGCCGCAGCCGCACGCCCACCCGCGCCGCGCCGTCCAGCGGCACCGCGTCCGCCGCCTCGATCAGAGGTTGGACATGCCAGTTGAACCGGTGCGCCTGCACGGCCAGCAGGTCGAAGCCCAGCGCGCGCACCGCCTCGTCCGGCTCGGCCCAGAACGCCCGGGCCAGGCCGACCCGGTTCTCGGTGGAGTCGAGCGCCGCGAAGACCTCCTCCATCCGGTCGAAGTGCGCGTCGCTGGACTGCTCGTCGTCCTCGTCGTAGTCGAGCAGCCGGGCGAGCAGGTCGGGCGGCAGGGGCAGCGTTGACATGGCCCCAGTGTGGCACCACGCCGGCGATACCCGCGCGCATTATGGGTCTATCGGGTATTGCGGGGATACACACACTCCTGTGCGCTGAGTTACGGTCTGCGCGGATCGGGGCCCGGTGAGGCAAAGTTCACCGAAAGTTTTTGGATTTCGGCGCGCTGGCGGGGCCCATTGCGCGGGATCGTCCTTCACGATGTGCCAATGACCGGTTCAATGCGGGTGCTCTCCATCTACGAGGGCTTCTTCAGCGGCGGCGCGCGCATCCTGCACACGGATGTGCTCTCCGGCCTGCACGGGCGCCGCGGTCAGCAGCACAGCCTGCTGAGCATTCACAGCGAGGTACGCCGCGAGGCCACCTTCCAGCCGATGCACGAGGACGCGTGCTATCGGCGGCTGGTGTCCCAGGGCCTGGCCGTGGACACGCTGGGGCGCGGCGCCGACGAGCGCACGCCCTTCACCGCCTGCGAGATCGCGCGGTTCTCCGAACTCGCCGCGAACACTGACGTGATCCTCACCCTCAAGGAGCAGCCGCTGGGGCTGGTGAACCGGGCCGACCTGCACGGCCGCCCGGTGATCGCCTGCCTGCACCGCTCCGATCCGGAGAACCAGGGGCGGGCGTTCCAGGACCTGCGCGAGGCGGCGTTCGGCGGGCAGTTGGCCGCCGCCGTGTGCTGCGCGGAGTCCACCCGGGACGCGTACGCCGCGGCGGGCGTCCCGGAGGAGCTGCTGCACGTCGTCCCGAACGGCGTGGACCTGCGCCGCTTCAAGCCGAGCCGGCGCAGCCGGTCCGCGGTGCGCGCCGCGCTCGGCATCCCGTCCGACGCGCCGGTGGTCGTGTTCGCCGCGCGCTACGACACCATGAAGAACGTCCCGCTCTTCCTGGCCGCCGCGCGCGAGTTCCTCGACCTGCGCCCGGACGCGCACGTGATGCTCTGCGGCGCCGGGATGACCTGCGCCAATCCGGGGCTGCTGGCCGACCTGGCCGCGCTCGGGCTCGGCGCGGTCGACCTGGACGCGGAGCAGACCTGCGGGCTGCGCACGGAGCCGCCGGGGCGGGTGCACCTGCTCGGGGTCCGCAACGACCCGGAGGCGATCTTCGCCGCGGCCGACGTGGTCGCGCTCACCTCGGCGTTCGGCGAGGCCGCCCCGCTGTGCCTGATCGAGGGCATGCTCTGCGGCGCGGTCCCGGTGGCCACCGACGTCGGCGACTGCGCCTCGATCGTCGCCGGGCACGGCCTGATCGCCGACCCGGAGCCCGGCGCGCTGGCGCACGCCTGGATCGAGGCGCTCGGCCAGCACGCGCACTTCTTCCAGGCGATGACCCGCAACCGGTACAAGTTCAGCCGGACCCGGATGATCATGTCCTACGGCTCGCTGATCCGGAAGACGCACCGCAAGGCCGTCCGGATCGCCGTGCCGGGCGCGGCGCCGAGTAAGGGTTCGGTGACGCTCACCCCGGCTTCACTGGCCGTACCGCCGCCGGTGGTGCTGGAGCCGATCGGCGTGGCGTAGGCTGCCCGGAACTGTTCGGGCCCGGGGGCTGCGAAGACGGCGCGGGCACAGCGGATTCGGAAGGGCGTACGCGGTGGGCCAGGACGTGAACCTGCTCGACGGGCTGCTGCCGGACCGGGTCCGCTGGGCGCAGGCGGTGATCCCCGACCTGCCCCCGGGGGCCGGTCCGGCGGCGGCCGGGTACCCGGAGACGATCGAGGTCGGGCTGTTCCCGGAGGAGCGCGAGCACATCGCGCAGTCCGTGGCCAAGCGCCGGGTCGAGTTCGCCGCCGTCCGCCGCTGCGCCCGCCGCGCCCTCGGCGAGCTCGGCTACCCGCCGGTGCCCATCCTGCCGGGCGAGCAGCGCGAGCCGCAGTGGCCGGAGGGCGTGGTCGGCAGCATGACGCACTGCGCGGGCTACTGCGCGGCCGCGGTGGCCCGCAGCGGCGAGGTCTCGGCGCTCGGCATCGACGCCGAGGTGCACGCCCCGCTGCCGGAGGGCGTGCTCGACCTGATCTCGCTGGAGTCGGAGCGGAAGCGGATCGCCGCCCTCACGGCGAGCGTGCCGAACTCCCTGCACTGGGACCGGGTGCTGTTCAGCGCCAAGGAGTCCGTGTACAAGGCCTGGTTCCCGCTCACCCGGCGCTGGCTCGGCTTCGAGCAGGCCGACATCGAGCTCCGGCTCGACGGCACCTTCGAGGCGAAGCTGCTGACCACGGACTCGGGCGTGCCGCAGGGCTTCGCGGGGCGGTGGTCGGTGGCGGGCGGCTTGATCGCCACGGCGATCGGCGAGGTGGTCTGATGACGCTGGAGATCCGTTCTAGACTCGTCGCGGCCAGAACCGTGCGACGAGCCAGTTAAGGAGTCCTCGCATCAGTACCCGGACCGCCTCTCCCCGTCCCAACCGTCGGTCCCGCCGTGCCGCGGCAGCCACCGGGCTGCTGCTCAGCTGCGCCCTCGCGACCGCGTCCTGCGCGAGCGCGAAGACCACGCCGAACTCCGCGACCTCGCAGCCCGGCACGAGCGCCGGGTCCAGCTCCGCGGCCGCGACGTCGTCGAGCGCCGTTCCGCAGTCCTCGTCGGCGTCCGCGTCGACCGCGGGCCTGACGCCGGTGCAGCTCGCCGGCCAGCGGGTGATCTACTCCTTCACCGGCACGAGCGTGCCCTCCAGCCTGCTCAAGCTGATCCGGGAGGGCGAGGTCGGCGGCGTCATCTTCTTCGCCTCGAACATCCCGAGCGTGGCGACGCTGGCCGCGGAGACGAAGGCGCTGGACGAGGCGCAGCAGGAGAGCCCCGTGCACCTGCCGCTGCTGCTGATGACGGATCAGGAGGGCGGCCAGGTCCGGCGGATCGCGAACGGCAACCCGACGCAGTCCCAGCTGGCGATCGGCCAGTCCTCGAACCCGGCGTCGGAGGCCGCCTCGGCCGGTTCCGGGGCCGCGCAGACGCTCTCGGGCGCGGGACTGAACGTGAACCTGGCCCCGGTGCTCGACGTCTACGCCGTGCCGGGCAACTTCATCGACCAGTTCCAGCGCTCGTACAGCAACGACCCGCAGATCGTCTCCAGCGCGTCCGCCGCGTTCATCACGGCGCAGCAGAAGGGCGGCGTGGCGGCGACCGCGAAGCACTTCCCCGGCCTCGGCACGGCGGCGGCGGGCGAGGACACCGACAACGTGCCGGTGACCCTGAGCGAGCCGCTGAGCCAGATCCGTTCGGTGGACGAGCTGCCGTACCGCTCCGCGATCTCCGTCGGGGTGGACCTGATCATGGTGTCCTGGGCGGTCTACCCGGCCCTGGACGCGAACCGGCCGGCCGGGCTGTCCTCCACGATCGTCCAGGGCGAGCTGCGCCAGCGGCTCGGCTACACCGGCGTGACGATCACCGACGCGCTGGAGGCGGGCGCCCTGAAGGCCTACGGCGGCCCCGGCCAGCGCGCCGTGGACGCGGCCTCGGCGGGCATGGACATCCTGCTGTGCTCCTCGGGCAGCGTCTCGCAGGGCGAGGAGGCCACCCAGGCGCTCGCCTCAGCGCTGCAGGGCGGTCAGCTCTCCAGCTCCTCGTTCAACGCGGCCGTGAACCGGGTCGACGAGCTGCGGTCGAAGCTCGGCTGAGGCGTCTCTGACCCCGGCGCGGCCTCGGTGCGCGTCGGGGTCTTCTGCACGTCCGACCTGGTGACCGCGAGGTAGGCGACCAGGAGCACGATCAGCGCGGCGATGACGCCCGCGACCGGGCCGTCGCCGAGGTCCATGCCGCTGACGTTCTTCGGCTTGCCCAGGCCGTCCGCGATCGAGGCGCCGAGCGGGCGGGTCACCACGTACGCGGCCCAGAAGCAGAACACGGTGTTCCAGCGCAGCACCCGCCAGCCGATCAGCGGGATCAGGATGATGCCGGCGAACAGCGCGGCGGACGGCCAGTAGCCGAGCTTGAGCGTGTTGGCGGTGAGGTCGCCGAGCGCGGTGCCCATCGCGAACGTGGCGACGACCGCGGCCCAGTAGAAGCCCTCGCGGCGCGGGGTGTCGATGCTGTGGATCGACAGCGTGTTCTCGACCCGGCTCCAGCTGGCGAAGACCGCCGCGAGCAGCGCGGCGTAGAAGATCGAGGACGCGGTGTAGGGCACGTGCAGCGCCACGTGCATCACGTCCGCCGCCATGGTGCCGAACACGCCCACGCCGCACACCGCGAGCCAGTAGCTCCAGGCCCGGTAGCGCGCCTGCCTGAACTGGATGGACAGCGCCGCGAGGAACGCCGCGAAGCCGAGCACGACCGCGACCGGCGCGCCGAGCGAGGAGTTCACCAGCGCGTCCGAGGTGGACTCGCCCATCGCCGTGGACAGGAGCTTCACGACCCAGAAGACCACCGCCACCTCGGGCACGCGCAGCGCGCCGGGGGAGGTGAGCAGGGACGTGCCCCGGGATCGGGCGGGGGAGTCGGAGGAGTGCACCGCTGCGTTCACGCCTCGGAAGTATGCCAGCGTTCGGCGGGCCGCAGCGCTCCGGGAGGGGGCGCGCGGAGATCTTAGTAGCTTCTTTCATTTGTTGACTGCAAGTCTTGCACAGTGCAAGACTTGTCCTGTGAATCGGACGGATGTGGCCGCGTTCGAGCGGCTGACGCAGGCGCTGGTGGGGATCACCGTGCAGAGCCTCGACGCGCTGGACAGCGCGGTGACCGTGTCGCAGTTCCGGCTGCTGCGCACGCTGGAGGGGCTCGGCCGGGTCTCCAGCACGACGCTGGCCACGGCGCTCGGCATCGCGGCGTCCTCGGTGACGCGGATGGTGGACAAGCTCGAAGGCCCCGGCTACGTCACGCGCGGAACGGACCCGCACAGCCGCAGCATCGTCACGGTCGAGGTGACGGCGGCCGGGCGCGAGGTCGTCGCGGCGGTCCTGGAGCGCAGGCACAGGCTGATCGAGGCGGTGCTCGACGGCATGACTCCCGCGGACCGCGAGCACGCGACCGGAATCGCGGAGCGGTTCACCTCCCTCGCGGGCGACGCGCTGGCGGTCGGGGCGAAGGCGCCGGTGGCCCTGTGAGCGAGCAGACGGGGCAGCAGTACACGCACCTGCCGCGACATCTGGGCGACTTCTCGCTGGACGCGCGCGTACTGCCGATCACCGGGCTCGCGCTCGCGGTCGGCGCGGCCGGGGCGGGCGCCGCGTACTGCCTGCTGCGGCTCATCGGCCTGATCACGAACATCGTGTTCTACCAGCGGATATCCACCGCGCTCGTGGCTCCGGGGGCGATCCGGCACTCGCCGTTCCTGGTGCTGCTGGCCCCGATCGTCGGCGGGCTCGTCGTCGGCGTCATGGCGCGCTACGGGTCGGAGAAGATCCGCGGGCACGGCATGCCCGAGGCGATCGAGGCGATCCTGATCGGCGGCAGCCGGGTGCAGCCGCGCGTCGCGGTGCTCAAGCCGATCTCGGCGGCGATCAGCATCGGCAGCGGCGGCCCGTTCGGCGCCGAGGGCCCGATCATCATGACCGGCGGCGCGGTCGGCTCGATCCTCGCGCAGGCGCTCAAGCTGACCGCGGACGAACGCAAGACCCTGCTCGTCGCGGGCGCGGCCTCCGGCATGGCGGCCACGTTCAACGCGCCGCTCGCGTCCGTGCTGCTCGCCGTCGAACTGCTGCTGTTCGAGTGGCGTCCACGAAGCCTGATCCCGGTCGGCGCGGCGGTCACGGTCGCCGTCGTGTGCCGCGGCTGGCTGCTCGGCACCGGGCCGATCTTCCCCGTGGCAGACCTCGTGCACCCGGGACCCGCCGCGATCGGCCTCTCGCTGATCCCGGGCCTGACCGGCGGACTGCTCGCGATCGGCGCGACCGGGCTCGTCTACCTGGCCGAGGACGGGTTCAAGAAGCTGCCGTTCCACTGGATGTGGTGGCCCGCGATCGGCGGCGCGGTCATCGGGCTCGGCGGCCTGATCGAGCCGCGCGCGCTCGGCGTCGGGTACGACGTGATCGACCAGTTGCTCACCGGCCGCGCCGCGCTCTCGTTGATCCTCGGCATCCTCGTCGTCAAGACACTGATCTGGTCGCTCTCGCTCGGCTCCGGCACGTCCGGCGGCGTGCTCGCGCCCGTCTTCATGATCGGCGGCGCGCTCGGGGCACTCGAGGGCGACCTGCTGCCGCACGTCTTCCCCGGCTTCTGGGCGATGGCCGGGCTCGCGGCCGTGGTCGGCGGCGTGATGCGCTCCCCGCTCACCGGCATCGTGTTCACGCTCGAACTCACCCACGCGTGGAACGACCTCGTTCCGCTGCTCGTCGCCTCGGTCAGCGCGTATCTGCTGTCGGTGCTGCTGCTCAAGCGCTCCGTGCTCACCGAGAAGATCGCCCGGCGCGGCCTGCACCTGACCCGCGAGTACTCCACCGACCCGCTGGAGATCTTCTTCGCGCACGAGGTGATGACCCCGGAGCCGGTCGAGTGGCCGATCGAGTCCCCGCGAACCCTGATATACGCCGACCAGACCCTGCGCGAGGTCGCCAACGCCTTCGCCGTGCACGAGACGACCCGCGCCCCCGTCGTGGACCGCGCCGACCCGACCCGCGTGGTCGGCACCATCGACCTCAGGCAACTGCTGCACGCGCGCCGCAAGGACCATCACGAGGAGCATCACCGGGAACGTCACCTCGGCGTGCGCGAGTACGCCGCGTCACTGGCAAGCGAGGAATGATGAGCACGATCACCGAACCCGAACCGCGCCTGCTCGCCGACCTCGACTGGGTGCTCGCCCAGTCCGCCGCCGCGGCCTCCGGGGCGCTCTGGCGGCTGGAGGAGGACGACCGCCAGTTGGACGCGAACCTGATCCGGCTGCGGCCCGGGCAGACCGTCGACGTGCACCGGGAACCCGACGTGGACGTGCTGCTGCTGCCGCTCGCCGGGAACGGCACCCTGCGCACCGACGGCGAGCCGATCGGCCTCGTGCCGCACGCGCTGGTCTGGCTGCCGCACGGTTCCCGCCGCGCGCTGGAGGCCGGACCCGACGGCCTGGCCTACGTCACCGTGCACCGCAAGCGCGCCGGAATGTCGATCAAGCTGCCGAGCGACCCCGAGCAGCTGCGCCGGCTGGAGGCGCGCGAGGAGGCCGAGGAAGGCGGCGAAGCGGCGTGCCTGCTGCCGCGGGTCTGCCCGGAATGCGGAAGGGTGCTGCCGTGAGCAAGCTGGTCATCGCGGACGAGCGGGAGTCGGAGCACCGGTACGCGGCCTACCTGGACGGCCGCCCGGTCGGTCGGGCCAGCGCGATCCTGGTGCGCGAGACCATCCTCGCGCCGCACGTCGAGGTCGATCCGGAGTGCCGCGACCTCGGCGTCGGCTCGCTGCTGGTGCGCCGGGTCGTCGAGGACGCCAGGAGCGAGGGGCACACCGTGCTCGCGCTCTGCCCCTTCACCCGCCGGTGGGCCGATCTGCACCCCGACTGCCGCGACGTGGTCCGCCGGCCCCGGGCCGGGGAGCTGTCCTCGGTGGCCGCGCTGCTCGCCGCCGACCGCACCATGCGGCTGCTGCACCACGCCCCCTAGCAGGGCTTTCTCAGCTGCACGTCCGGCGGGGCCGGGCCGCGCAGCGGTGCCGCGGGCCGATCGCAGAGCTGCTGCGCAGCGGACGGCGGCAGCGGCCGGAACGGAAACCGGACCTGAGCCTGCGTGCGGCTATGCCTCCCGGGCCGCTGGTGCTAGGACAACGCATGAAGCCAACCTACCGCCTCGGCCCGGCCCGTTCACAGACCGCCGTCGCCCGGATGATGATCCAGGCAGCGGAAATCACGGCTCACGACGTGGTTGCGGTCCGCCGTCGTGCCGAGCGTGTAGGCCGGGTAGAGGCCCAGGTACTCGCCGCTCGACGTCTGGCTCCACTGCCGGGCCAGCGCGCTGTCGCTCTTGTGGAAGTTGAGCATGTAGCCGCCCTCGTACACCTTGAGCAGCGCGAAGCCGCCCGGGTACTCCTTCGTTGCCGCGACCTCCAGGAACTCGACGTCCGTGGCGACCGGCGAGCTCGTGCGCTGGTTGCGGTGGGTGTGGCCGCTGTGGTGAAAGAACACGCCGGGGGTTGCGGCATACAGGGCCTCGAGGCGGGCGGCGTCCGCGCGGTCGAGGTCGAAGCCGGGGCCGGAGATCGTCGTCAGCGCCGCCTCGTCGGTCACCGGGTGGTGGCCGAACAGCAGCGTCGGCTGGTCCGGGTTCTCGGCGAGGATCTCGGTCAGCTGCTCGAACTGCGCGTCGTCGATGGCGCCGCTCGGGGTGTTGAGCGTGGTCGTGTCCAGCCCGATCAGCCGCATGCCCGCGAACGAAGTCTGCGTCAGCGTGCCCTGCGGCAGGTCGTAGACGGCGGGCAGGCAGTCGAAGTAGCCGGATGCCCCGTCCACTGCGGAACACGTCGCGTACGCGGCCCCGGTCTTCGGCTGGTCGTGGTTGCCGCGCGCGACGACGTAGCTGCGCGGCCCGAGCTCGCCGTCCAGGTGCAACGTGCCGAACTTGTCCAGCAGTTGCTTGGAGTCCACCAGTTCCTCGGACAATGCGGCCGAGCTGATGTCACCGGCCACGAGCAGCGCGTGCGCTCCACGGCGCGCCGCCTCCTGCGTCATCGCCTCCGTCATCACGACCGGGTACGGCGGCAGCCCGGGCGCCTGCTCGAAGCCGGGCGGGAAGTTCGAGATGACCAGACCGCTGACGGTCTCGCCGATGTGCAGATCGTTCGCCAGCGCGAGCGTGAACAGATGCCTGCCGCGCGGCGGAACCAGCGTCGTGATCGAGCCCGGCGCGGCCGAGTCGACCACGCCCGAGGACAGCAGCTCGCCGAGCAGCTGCAGCAGCTGAGCGTCCGTCGGATTCGTCGGCACCACGACGCCGCCCGCCGGATACGTCAGCTCCGGCACCAGCCGCGCCGGCACCCGCACACCCGCCGAGAAAGCCTGATAGTAGTACGTCGTCCCCGGCCGAAGCCCCGTCACCTCGACCGAGTGGTACGCCGTCTCCCCGCCCCGCTGCACCGCCATCCGGTCCAGCCGATTCGGATCGGTCCCGTAGCGCACGTAGCCGTCCGTCGCCACGGCGGTCGGCTCCTGGCTCGGCTGATACGGTATCGCCGGCGCGGCCGACGAAGCCGTGTACCAGGTGAGAATGAACCCCGTGTCGGTCACCGTCACCAACTCGAGGTCCTGCGGAAACACCCCCGCGGCCCGCGCCGCGGCCGCCTGTGCCGGATCTATGACCGCCCCCGGGATGACGATCCCCGCGGCGGCCCCGACCGTCGCCATGCGCAGGATCTGACGGCGGCTCAGCGCGCAGCAGTCACCACTCATGCCCTCCACCTTGGCACGGCGGCGTGAACCCCCGCTGGAACCCAGACGAACGTGTCGGAAAGACGGCGCCCCCGGACACGACGGACCGGGCCGGTCGCTCCGCTCCACCGGCCCGGTCCTGCTTGGGTGCCCCGTCTGCGCTAGGCCGCTCGGTACTCCGCGTGCACGAGTTCGAGCAGTTCGGCGACGGAGGTCTCGGCCGTGGGGCGGTCGAAGGTGATCTCGCCGTGCTGCAGGAGATTCACCCGGTCGCACACGTCCATGACCTGGCTGTAGTTGTGCGCGATCAGGATGATGGCGAGGTCGCCGCGTTGGCGGAGGCGGTCGATCAGGCGGAGGATCTGGCCGCCTTCCCGTGCGCCCATCGCGGCGAGGGGCTCGTCCAGCAGCAGCACCTTGGCGGCGGTGTTCACCGCGCGGGCCACGGCGATGGCCTGGCGTTGGCCGCCGGACAGGGCCCTGACCTCGGCGCCTACGGACGGGATGTTGATGCCGACCTCGGCGAGCGCCTCGACGGCCTGGCGTTTCATGGCGCCGTGCCGCAGGAACGGACCGGCCGTCAGTTCCTTGCTGAGGAAGAAGTTGAGGTAGACGGGGAGTTCGTCGACGAGCGCGAGGTCCTGGTACACGGTCTCGATGCCCAGGGATCTGGCGTGCGCGACCGAGCGCAGGGACACCTCCTCGCCGCCGACCAGGACCCTGCCGGAGTCCGGACGGTGGAAACCCGTGATGATCTTGATCAGCGTGGACTTCCCGGCGCCGTTGTCGCCGAGGAGGCCCAGGACCTCGCCGGCGCGGACGTGCAGGTTGATGTCGCGCAGCGCGGTCACCGGGCCGAAGCGCTTGGAGATGCCCTCGACGCGCAGGGCCTCGGCGCCTGGCTCGGGGCGGGGGGCGGTCTGCTCCTCGCTCATCGCAGGTACCTCCTTCGCAGGCTCGATATGTACACGTTGAGCAGCATCGCCGCGACCACGGCCACGCCGATCACGACGTCGAACGCGTAGGCGTTGACGCCGGTCAGGGTGAAGCCCTCCTTGATGATCGCCAGGAGCACGGCGCCGAACAGCGCGCCCACCACCGTGCCGGAACCGCCCAGCAGCGCGGTGCCGCCGATGACCGCCGAGGCGACCGCCATGAACATCATGTCGTTGCCGCCGCTGGTGGGGTCGAAGGAGCCGACCCGCACCTGGTCCACGATCCCGGCCAGCCCGGCGAAGAGGCTGGTCAGCATGAACGTGGCGAGCTTGACGCGGTTGACCTTGATGCCGGACTCCGCCGCGCTCAGCGGGTTGCCGCCGGCGGCCTGCGCGTACACGCCGTACTTGGTGTACGACAGCGCCACCTGCATCAGGGCCACGATGATCAGGGCCCAGACGAGCTCCGACCAGCGCCAGCCGCCGAGCAGGTTGCCGAGCGTGCCGGTGATCGGCGGTTGGGCCGGCTCCGCGTTGGACTGGATGTAGGTCATGCCCTCGAGGAAGAAGCCCATGCCGAGCGTCGTGATGAACGAGGACAGGTTGAACACCGTGCGGATCAGGCCATTGACGAGGCCGATGCCGATCGACACCAGGATCGCCAGCACCAGCGAGAGCGGGACGTCTAGGCCCTGGTTGTAGAAGGACATGAAGACGAAGGGCACGAAGGTGTAGGTGAAGCCGGCCGAGAGGTCGATCTCGCCGCAGATCAGCAGCATCGTCTCGCCCGCGGCGATGATCGCCCAGGGCGCGAAGTACTGCATGATGATGTGGTAGTTCTGCGTGGTGTTGAAGTCCGCGGCGTGGCTTCCCAGCGAGAAGTACGCGAACGCGGCGATCGCCACCAGGACGATGCTCAGCTCGCGGCGCCGGAGCAGGGCCTTGGCCAACCCGACCCGGGTCGCGGGCGCCTCGGCGTTTGGGCGCGTGAGCTGTGGGGTTTGCTGTGCCATGGTTCTCCCAGGCTGTGCCTTGATGGTCTAGCTCTGGACGGTCGACGGGTTCGGCAGGCCGATCGAGCTCGGCATCGGCACGACCGCCTTGGTGGCGCCGCCCTCGATCCAGCTCTTCGAACTCGCGTAGGGGGAGACGTTGTCGGAGGTGACGAACGTCAGGCCGGTGTCGGTGGCGGGCGGGAAGACCAGCGTGCCGGTCATCCGGTACATGAACAGGTAGAGCACCGGCAGGAAGCCCTGCAGGTACGCCGACTGGTCGATGGTGAAGTCCATCGCGCCCGAGCTGACGCCGGTGATGGTGTCCGCGAGCAGGTCGTAGCCGCCCGCGTGCACCTGGCCCTTGATGTTGTACTTCGTGATCATCTGCGCGATCGAGGCGGTCGAGCCCGCGTCCACCGCGTAGATGCCCTTGGCCGACTTCAGGCCCTGGTACGCCGACTCCATCGCGGACAGCTCGTCCGCCTGCGCCGCGCCGGTGTCCACGGTGTGCACGGTGACGCCCGGCGCCTTGGTGGCGAGCGCCGCCTTGAGGCCGTCCAGCCGCGGCTGCACGTTGAGCGAACCGGGCTGCGAGATGCCGACCAGGATGTCGCCCGAGGTGACCTCCGTGGCGATCTTCTCGCCCATCTGCACGCCGGACTGGTACAGGTCCTGCCCGACGTAGGCCAGCGCGTAGTTGCCGGAGGCGTTGGCGTTGTACGCGATCACCGGGATGCCCGCCGCGAGCGCCGCCTTGGTCGGGGCGACGAAGGCGTTGGAGTCGGTCAGCGGGATCGCGATGCCGTCCGCCTTGCTGGAGATCGCGGTCTCGAAGGCGTTGACCATCTCCGAGACGACGCCGTTCTCCGAACCCGTCCAGGTGGGCGTCGCCAGGCCGAGCAGGGCCGCGGCGTCCTTCATCCCGGACTGCGTGGGGGCGAAGAAGGAGTTGGTGGTGACGTGGTTGATGAAGGCGAACTTCCACGCGGTGGTCTTGGGGAAGTCGCCGACGGTGCCGGTCGAGTTCGAGTTGCGCGAGCTGCTGCACGCGGCCAGCGCCGAGGCGGCCAGAGCCGCCCCGCCGCCGATGCCGAGCGCCCGCAGCACGGACCGCCGCTCGAACTGGCCGCCCCGCTCCTCGCCCGTGGTGGCGGGCGAGGCGGGGAATTCCTGTCCTGCTATCGATCCAGCCATGAGCAGACCTCTTCGTCTCTCTGTGTCGGTGATCAGAAGTGACAGTATTCGGTTGTTATGTGGGTGTTTCTCGGTTTCGGCGTCAGCGTCTGCTGCGGCCGAAGTAGGTGGCCCTGATCTGGACGGCGAGCACCGAGATGCCGAGCACGGCGCCCAGCGCGACGGTCTGGTAGTACTCGCTCACGTTCACGGCGTTGAGGCCGTTGGTGATGAGTTCGAGCAGGATCGCGCCGGCCGCGATGCCGACGATCCGGCCCTCGCCGCCGAACAGGGACACGCCGCCGACCACGGCCGCGGCGATCGCCGTCAGCTCGAAGCCCGACGCGGCGACGGACGGGTCGGCCACGCCGAGCCGGCCGATGATCAGCATTCCGGCGACGCCGGCGAGGACCGAGCTGGTCACGTAGGTGCTGGTGATCCGGCGCTTGACCGGGATGCCGGCGAGCCGGGCGGCCTCCGCGTTGCCGCCGACCGCGTAGATCTGCCGCCCCACGTAGGTGCGCTCCAGCACGAACCAGGCCGCGACGGCCACGCCCAGGAAGATCAGCGCGGGGATCGGCACCGGACCGACGTAGTACAGCGACAGGTCGCCGAAGATGTTCGACAGTCCGGTGATCGGGGTGCCCGAGGTGACCGACAGGGCCAGGCCCTTGCAGATCGTGAAGGTGACCAGGGTGATGACGAAGGGCGGCACGTTCAGCTTGTTGATCATTGTGCCGTGCCAGACGCCGATCGCGGCGCAGACCAGCAGCGTCGCGAGGATGGCCACCGGCCCGGGCAGGCCCTCGTTCACGTTGAGCCAGCCGGCCAGGATCCCGGCGAAGCCCGCCAGGCCGCCGACGGACAGGTCGATGCCGCCGGTCAGGATGACGAAGGCCTCGCCGATCGCCAGGGTGCCGAACTCGCCCAGGTCACGGCCCATCACCTGCAGGTTGTCGGTGGAGTAGTAGCTCTGCGAGAAGATGGAGAAGCCGATGAAGGCCAGCACGCAGGCCACCACGACGTTGCTCTCCGGGACGCTCGCGAGCCTGCCGAGCGGGTTCTGGCGACGCGCGGCCGGGGCCTCCGGTGTGTCGGCGGGGGTCAGGGTCGGGGCGCTCACGTCGGGTTTCCGTTCGTCTCGGGACGGGCTTGCGCGACTCCGGTCGCCGCGGCGGTCATGATGTTCTCCTTGGTGGCGTCGGCGCGTTCGATGACGGCGGCCACCCGGCCGCGGTGCATCACCGCGATGCGGTGGCAGATCCACAGCAGCTCCTCGAGTTCCGAGGAGGCCGCGACGACGGCCACGCCGGACTCGGCGGCCCGGTCGATGAGCTCGTAGATCTGCGCCTTCGAGCCGACGTCCACGCCGCGGGTGGGCTCGTCCAGCAGCAGCAGTCTCGGTTTGGCCGCGAAGGCCCGGCCGAAGATCGCGCGCTGCTGGTTGCCGCCGGAGAGCGAACCGATCGGCTGGTCCACGGACTGCATGCGGACCTTGACGTTGTCGGTGATGGCCACCGCCTCGCCGCGCAGCCGGCGCGGACCGAGGATGCCGCGCCGGCTGATCCGGCGCAGCACGCTGACCGTCACGTTGTCCCGGATCGGCGCGAACAGCACGAGCGACTGCTGCTTGCGGTCCTCCGGGATCATCGCGATCCCGGCCGCCACGCCCTGCTCGGCGTTCTTCGGCGCGTACGTGCTGCCGGCGAGCGTCATCGATCCGCCGGTCGCCGGCTGCGCGCCCGCGATCGTGTGGATCAGCCGGCTGCGGCCGGAGCCCATCAGACCGGCGATGCCGAGGATCTCGCCCTCGCGCACGGTCAGGTCCACCGGGCCGAGGCCGTCCGCGGTGAGCTCGGAGATCTCCAGCAGGGTCGGGGTGTGCGCGGGCGCGTTCTTCGGCTCGCTGTGCGCGACCTCGTTGCCGACCATCTCGCGGATCAGCCGGTCCTCGGTCGCCTCGTCCGGCGTCAGATCCGCGACGAGCCGGCCGTTGCGCAGCACGATCACCCGGTCGGCGACCTCGCGCACCTCGTCGAGCCGGTGCCCGATGAACAGCACCGCGCGGCCGTCGTCGGCGGCCCGCCGGGCCAGGTCCAGCACCAGTTGGGCCTCGACCGGGCCGAGCGAGGAGGTCGGCTCGTCCAGGATCAGCAGCTTGGGGTCGCGGCCCCAGCCCTTGGCGATCTCGATCAGCTGACGGGCCGGCACCGGCAGTTCGCGCACCGCGCGGCGCACCGGGATGGACGCCGGGTCGAGGCCGATCGCGGCGAGCATCGCCTCGGCGGCGCGCCGCTGGGCCCCGTAGTTGACCAGGATCCCCCGGCGCGGGCCGGCGGGGCGCTGGCCGAGCAGCATGTTCTCCGCCACCGAAAGCTGGCCGACGAGCGGGAACTCCTGGGAGACCAGGGCCACCCCGAGCCGGGCCGACTCGGCCGTGGAGCCGGGCACCAGTTCGTGCCCGTCGATCTCAATCTCGCCTCCGTCGCGGCGTACAGACCCGGCGAGCGTGCCCATGAGCGTCGACTTGCCCGCGCCGTTCTCGCCCACCACGCCGACCACCTGGCCGGCGTAGAGGTCGAGCTCGGGCAGGTCCAGCACGCGCACCGGGCCGTAGGTCTTGTGAACCCCCCTCAGCCGCGCGATCACCGCGCGGCCGAGGGCGGTCGCCGACTTCTCGAGAGTCGGTTCCACAGTCATCGTTATCCGATTCCCAGCTGGCTCTCGAGAGCGGTGTACTGCGTGTAGTCGTCCTTGGTGATGACGCCGACGCCGGAGCTCAGCGTGGTGCCGTCGGACTCGAGGAACGGCTTGATCAGCGACATGGTCGCGGAGCTGCCGAGGACCTTCTCGGCGGCCAGGATGTAGGCGCCGGTGTAGCCCTGGTAGTACGGCATCTGCGCGATGGTCGCCGAGATGACGCCGGACTGCACCGCGGCCAGCGTCGCCGGGTCGGTGTCGTCCGAGACGATCTTGATCGAGCCGGTCTTGCCCGCCGTGGTCACGGCCTTGGCCAGCGCCGGGCCGTCGTAGGAGTACACGCCGTACAGGCCCTTGACGTCGGAGTGCGTCGCCAGGATCGTCTCGGCGTCCGACTGGGCGGTCGAGGCGGACAGGTTGTCGTTCTCGGTGACCGTCACCTTGATGTTGGTGCCGGACAGCGCCTCCTTGAAGCCGGCGATGCGCTCGGTGGCGTTGGACGCGGTGAGCGAACCGACCAGGATCGCCACGTCGCCCGAGTTGCCCAGCGAGGCCTTCATCGCCAGGCCGGCCTGGTAGCCCGCCTGCTCGTTCAGGGTGCCGAGGTACAGGCTCTGCGCGGCGGTGCCGGGCAGCGGCGAGTCGATGGCGAGCACGAAGATGCCGTTGGAGACGTCGGTGGCGATGGCGCTCTTGGCCGAGGCCGGGTCGATCGCCGAGATCGAGTAGCCGGTGATCCCCTTGCCGCGCAGCGACTCGAGCTCGGAGTCCTGCTCGGTCAGCGTGCCGTTCGGCGGCGCGTAGAAGATGCAGTTCGAGGTGCTGATGCCGAGTTCCTTGCAGCCCGCCTGGAAGCCGGTCTTGCCCGCGTTCCAGTAGTCGGCCGCGACGTTGACCACCATGGCGATGTTGGCCTTGGACAGGTCCTTGCCCTTGAGCGCGCAGCTGATCGCGTTGTCCAGGGCGGTGAGGTTCGCGTTGTTGAACGCCACGCTGCCCTGCACGCCGGTGGATCCGGAGCTGCTGGCCGATGCCGCGGCCGACGGGGAGGCGAAGCAGTTGGCCGGAATCGTCGCAGCCGCGTCCGCGGAGCCGGTGTTCGAGCTTCCGCCGGACTTGGAGCAGCCCGCCGCGGTCAGCGCGAATATCAGTGCCGTGGCAGCAACGGCGGCGCGGTGTCGCTTGATCCTCATTGATCAGTGCCCTTCGAGTGTTGAGGGTGGGTGGTGCAGGTAAACGGGTGGTTCCTCGGTTCTCGTGGTGCGGGGTGGAGCGGATGGTACTGGTGGTGCGTCCCGCCGCGGAATACGGCGGAATCTTTTGGGTAGCGCGGGCGACGGGGGTGTGCGGCCCGCCCGTCGCCCGCGCTGGCTTTCTAGAGGCCGCGCGCCAGGCGGTGGTACGCGGCGTTCCAGCGCAGCTCCTTCTCGACGCCGCGCACGGTGCTGTCGGAGCCGATCGTGACCAGCTCGACGCCGAGCTGGTTGGCGAGATCGGTGAGCACTTCGCGGTCGATCTGGGAGCTGAGCACGGTGTGGTGGGGCGCGCCCGCGGTCAGCCAGGACTCGACCGAGGTGCGCCAGTCCGGGCGCGGGGCCCACACGGCGCGGGCGACCGGGAGCGCGGGCAGCGGCTCCGGCGGGGCGACCACGTCGATCTCGTTGGCGATGATCCGCAGCCGGTCGCCGAGGTCGGCCAGGCCCGCGACGATCGCCGGGCCGGGCGCCGCGTCGAACACCAGCCGGACCGGGTCCTCGCGGCCGCCGATGCCGAGCGGGTGGATCTCGCAGGACGGGGTGGCCGACGCGATCGTGGGGCAGACCTCGAGCATGTGCGCGCCGAGGATCAGCTCCTTGCCGGGCTCCAGGTGGTAGGTGTAGTCCTCCATGAACGAGGTGCCGCCGTCGCGCCCCCTGCCCGCGGTCTTCAGCGCCCGCAGCAGCAGCGAGGTCTTCCAGTCGCCCTCGCCGCCGAAGCCGTAGCCGTCGGCCATCAGCCGCTGCACGGCCAGGCCGGGCAGCTGGCGCAGTCCGCCGAGGTCCTCGAAGTTCGTGGTGAAGGCGCCGTAGCCGCCCTCGGTCAGGAACTGCCGCAGTCCGGCCTCGATCCGCGCCGCGTAGCGCAGCGAGTCGTGCCGCTCGCCGCCCTTGCGCAGCGACGCGTCGACCGTGTAGACGTCCTCGTACTCGGCGACGAGGGTGTCCACGGCGGACTCGTCGGCGCCGTCCACCACCTCGACCAGGTCGTTGACCCCGTAGGTGTTGATCGACGCGCCGAGCCGGATCTGCGCCTCGACCTTGTCGCCCTCGGTCACCGCGACGTCCCGCATGTTGTCGCCGAACCGGACCAGCTTCAGGGTCCTGAGGTCGGCGCGGGCCAGCGCGGCGCGGGCCCAGTCCTCGACCCGGGAGACCACGCTCGGGTCCGAGACGTGCCCGGCGACCGTCTTGCGAGCCACCCCGACGCGCACGTTGATGTGCGCGTACTCCCGGTCGCCGTGCGCGGCCTGGTTGAGGTTCATGAAGTCCATGTCGATGGTGGACCACGGCAGCGGCGCGTCGGCCTGCGTGTGCAGGTGCAGCAGCGGCTTGTCCAGTGCGCTGAGGCCGCCGATCCACATCTTCGCCGGGGAGAACGTGTGCATCCAGGTGATCACGCCGACCACAGAGTCGTCCGCGCTCGCGTCCACCAGCGCGCGGCGGATGGACTCGGCGTCCAGCAGCACCGGCCGCCACTCGATCCGCACCGGCAGGCCGGCCCCGGCCAGCTGCTCGGCGATCCGCCGCGACTGCTCGGCGACCTGACGCAGGGTCTCCTCGCCGTACATGGCCTGGCTCCCGGTGAGGAACCAGACTGTCCCCTCGTTCATGACTTCGCGCCCTTCTGGCCGTAGACGTTCGTGTAGCGGTCGTGCAAGGACTTGATGTCGGCGTCGTCGAGCCGGGTGACGGGCCCGAGCAGCCGGGCCAGGTGGACGGTGCGGGCCGCGTCCTCGACCATCACCGCCGCCTTGACCGCGGCCCGCGCGGACTTGCCGATGGTGAAGACCCCGTGGTTGCGCATCAGCACGGCGGGGGAGTTGCTGTCCGCCAGCGTCTCGACGATGCCCTCGCCGATCGCCTCGTCGCCGATCAGCGCGAAGGGCCCGACCGGGATGTCGCCGCCGAACTCGTCCGCGATCGCGGTCAGGCAGCAGGGGATCGGCTCGGCGCGCGCGGCCCAGGAGGTCGCGTAGGCGGAGTGGGTGTGCACGACGCCGTGCACGTCGGGGCGGTGCCGGTAGACGTAGGCGTGCGAGCCGGTGTCGCTGGACGGCGCGTAGTCGCCCTCGATCTTGTTGCCGTGCAGGTCGCACACGACCATCGACTCGGGGGTCAGGTCCGCGTACTCGACGCCGCTGGGCTTGATCACCATCAGCTCGGTGCCCGCTACGCGGGCCGAGACGTTGCCGGAGGTCCAGGCGACCAGTTCGGCCGCGGGCAGGTAGGCGTGCAGGGCGCAGACGTCGGCCTTGGCGGCCTCGACCGCCGCCCGGACGTCCTCGGATATCACAGTGGTCACTTCTTCGTTCCAGCCTTGATCTCGCGCAGCCGGTGCAGCACGTCGTTGCCGCCGCGGCCGAAGTGGTCGTGCAGGGTCAGGTACTCGGCGAACAGCAGGTCGTAGGCGGCGGCGCGGTCCTCGTCCGGGGTGTAGGCGCTCGGGACCAGGCTGCCCATGGCGTGCGCGGCGCTCGGCACGTCCGGGTACGCCCCGGCCGCCACCGCCGCGTGGATGGCCGCGCCGAGCGCGGGGGCCTGCGCGGAGCCGGCCAGCGAGACCGGGCAGCGCAGCACGTCGGAGTACATCTGCATCAGGAAGCTGTTCTTGGTCAGCCCGCCCGCCGCGATGAACTCGGTCACCTCGACGCCGCCGGCGGCCAGCGCCTCGACGATCACCCGGGTGCCGAAGGCGGTGGCCTCCAGCAGCGCGCGGTAGACCTCGTGCGGCTCGGTGGCCAGCGTCAGGCCGAGGATCACGCCGGAGAGCGCGTGGTCGACGAGCACCGAGCGGTTGCCGGACTGCCAGTCGAGCGCGACCAGGCCGTGCTCGCCCGGCTGCTGCGCCTCGGCCCGCTCGGTCAGCAGCTCGTGGATGGACAGGCCGCGCTCGATCGCCTCGGCGTGCACCTCCGGGCCGACGAATCCGTTGACGAACCAGGCGAAGATGTCGCCGACGCCGGACTGCCCGGCCTCGTAGCCCCAGAGCCCGGCGATGATGCCGCCGTCGACCACGCCGCACATCCCGGCGACGTCCGCGGGGGCGCCGCCACCCGGGCCGCTGACGACGTGGCAGGTCGAGGTGCCCATGATCGCGACCATCCGGCCCGGCTCGACCGCCTTGACCGCCGGGGCCGTCACGTGCGCGTCCACGTTGCCGACGCTGACCGCGATCCCCTCGGGCAGCCCGGTCCACCCGGCGGCCTCCTTGGTGAGCCCTCCCGCGCGCTCGCCGAGCTGCGCGACCGGGTGCTCCAGCTTCGCGGTGAAGCCGACGAAGTCCGGGTTGAGCGCGGCCAGGTACGCGTCGTTCGGCCGCTCGCCGTCCTGCAGGATCCCCTTGTACCCGGCGGTGCACGCGTTGCGCGACTCGACGCCGGTCAGCTGCCAGGTGATCCAGTCCGTCGCCTCGATCCAGCGGTCGGCGCGGTGGTAGAGCTCCGGGTCCTCCTCGAGGAGCTGCAGACCCTTGGCGTACTCCCATTCGGAGGAGATCTTGCCGCCGTACCGGCCGATCCACGGCTCGTTCCGCTCGTGGGCCAGGGCGTTGATGCGGTCGGCGTGCGACTGGGCGGCGTGGTGCTTCCACAGCTTCACGTAGGCGTGCGGCCGGTCGCGGAACTCGGCGAGCTCGCACAGCGGCGTGCCGTCGGCCAGCGTGGGCAGCACGGTGCACGCGGTGAAGTCCACGCCGACGCCGACGACGTCCTGCGCGTCGATCCCCGCGGCCGCGATCGCCTCCGGCACCGCGCGGCGCAGCACCTCGCGGTAGTCGTCCGGGTCCTGCAGCGCCCAGTCCGGCGGCAGTTTGGCGCCGCTGGCGGGCAGCGCGCGCTCGATCACCGCGTTGGCGTACTCGTGCACGGCGCTGCCGAGCTCGGCGCCGTCGGAGACCCGCACGACGAGGGCGCGCCCGGAGAGGGTGCCGTAGTCCACACCGATCACGTATTTATCAACGGCTGTACTGTTAGCGTTAACAACCTGCTGATTGTGATCGTTAACAAGTTCGGCGTCGGTGCTCATCGTCGAGTTCCCATCGGCGTGTTTCACGGAGGTGGATCGCGGTGCTGGCTGCGCGGTTTCTGAGTAGGTGTCTTGATCTACGGAGGTTGCGGATCAGGCCTTCGGCGGGGCCGTGGAGGCGCGCACCACCAGGCTCGGGCCGACGGTGACCCGGGGCGCCTGGCGCGGGGCCGGGGCGCCCGCGGCCGCGTTGTCCACCAGGTCGATCACGGTGGCCAGGGCGCGCCGCCCGACCTCGTCGAAGTCCTGCCGGATGGTGGTCAGCGGCGGACCGAAGTACTCCGCCTCCGGGATGTCGTCGAAGCCTATGATGCTCAGCTCCTCCGGCACCTTCAGGCCGGTCTGCTGCACGGCCCGCAGCAGCCCGAGCGCGGTGTGGTCGTTGGCGCAGAACACGGCCGTGACCGGGTCCTGCTCGTCGCGCACCCGGTCGGCGATCTCCCGGCCGAGCTCGAAGCCGCTGCGCGCGCTCCAGTCGCCGCCGTAGATCGGCTCCGGCACCGGGGCTCCGCGCGCGATCAGGGTGCGCCGCCAGCCCGCCTCGCGCTCCTGCGCGTCCAGCCAGGAGCGGGGGCCGGCCACGTGGTGCACAGTGCGGTGGCCGAGGTCCAGCAGGTAGGAGGTGGCCCGCTCGGCGCCCGCCTCGTTGTCCACGGCGACCGAGGAGAGCGCGGCGTGCGTGCCGCAGCCCACGGCCACCAGCGGGATGTCCGAGCGGACCTGCGACAGCGCGTTGACGGCGCTGTTCTGCGGGGCTATCACGATCATCCCCTCGACCGCCTGGTCGCGCAGCCGCTCCACGGCGTCGAGCACCGAGCGCCGGTCCAGCGCGGAGAGCGCGGCGACCGCGACGAAGTAGTCGAGGTCCTTCGCGGCCTGCTCGATGCCGTACAGCATCGACGCGGGGCCGTAGAGTGTCGTGTTGAAACTGATGACGCCGAGGGTACGAGTACGTCGGGTCACCAGGGCGCGGGCGGCCACGTTGGGCCGGTAACCCAGCTCCCTGATCGCCGCCAGCACCCGCTCCCGGGTGGCCGGCTTGACGTTGGGATGGTCGTTGAGCACGCGAGAGACCGTCTGGTGCGAGACGCCGGCTGCCTGCGCGACGTCGGCCATGACGGGTGCCCGACCATTCCCGGTGGATTGCATGGGGAAATTGATAGCGCAAACATTTTGGTGGGTCAAGGCTTGAAGGCCCGGTCGGCGCGAAGCTCCGGTCACGCTTTGGAAACGCTGCCGACACTGTGCGCGGCGGGACGGGGACCGCCCGAGTGGGTACCATTTAGGACACTATGAGCAAGTCCGCGCAACCGAAGGCGCCCGCCCTGGTCTCCGTGCTGACCTGGACGCTCACGCTGACGGCGATCGTGCTCGGCACGGGCGTGGTGCTGGGCACCAATACCCGGCTCATCGGACTTTTCGTCTTCCTGCCCGCGATCATGGCGGGCTTCGCGACCGTGCGCCAGACGCTGTTCGTCGCGGCCTGGAGCCTCGGCGTCACGGTGGCCGCGGTGCTCTACTACCCGGACCCGCAGCGCCGCGACGCGGTCCTCTCGGTGCTGCTCGTGCTGCTGCTCGGCAGCGCCGCCGTGCTGATGTGCCACCGGCGGGTCCGGCGCAACGAGCAGATGGCCCGGCTGCGCTTCACCGCCACCGCGATGCAGCGCCAGATCCTCGCCCCGCTGCCGCAGCGCACGCCCGAGGCCGTGGTCGGCGGCGTGTACGAACCCGTGGACGAGGACAAGCTCGTCGGCGGCGACGTGTACGACGTCGTGGCCAGCCCGTACGGCACCCGCGTGCTGATCGGCGACGTCCAGGGAAAAGGTTTGCCGGCGATCGGCGCGGCCTTCAGCATCATCGGCGCGTTCCGTGAGGCGGCGTACCGCGAGGCCGAGTTGACCGACGTTGTCGAGGCGCTGGAATCGGCCCTGCTGCGGCACAACGCGTACGCCGCGCAGTCCGGCCGCTCTGAACGTTTCGCCACCGCCCTGGTGCTGCACATCGGACCTCTCGGCGAACCCAAGGTGCTCGCCGTCAACTGCGGCCACCTCCCGCCGATCCTGCTCGGCCGGCGCGGCGGCCCGGTCCCGATCGAGCTCGCCGCCATCGGACTGCCGCTCGGCCTCGGCGACCTGCTCGACACCCCGCGCGAGCCCAACGCCTTCGAACTGCTGCCCGGCGAATGCCTGGTGCTCTACACCGACGGCCTGAGCGAGGCGCGCTCGCGCAAGGGCGAGTTCTACCCGCCGGAGCGGGCGCTGTGGGCCGCGCGCGGCGTGCCGCCGGACAAGGTGGCCGAGGCGCTGCGCAAGGACGCCCGGGCCTTCTCCCGAGGGCGGCAGCAGGACGACATCGCGATCCTCACGGTCCAGCGCCCCGCCTGACGTTCGCTCGATCGGCCCATAGCGGCGGCGTGCGCACAGTACTCCTACGTACGGTCGAGCCGTGTCCATCTCCTCGTTCGGGCAGGACCCGTTCTCCGATCTGTTCAGCCGCTTCCTCGGCATGTCGCCGGCGAGCTCGCCGCCCGCCGTGCAGCGGGTGCCGATCGGACGGCTGCTCACCGAGTCGGCGCGCGAACTGCTCACGCAGGCCTCGGTGCGCGCGCAGGCGGACGGCAGCCCCGACCTGGACACCGAGCACCTGCTCTGGGCGGCCACGCAGACCGAGCCGACCCGTTCCGCGCTCAGCGCCGCCGGGGCCGACCCGGACCGGATGGCCAAGGCGATCGAGGCGGCGCTGCCGGGGGAGAGCGGCACCCCGTCCGCCGAACCCGGCCTGACCCCCGCGGCCAAGCGCGTGCTGCTCGGCGCGCACGCCCGCTCGCAGGCCGCCGGAACCTCGTACATCGGCGCCGAGCACATCCTCGCGGCACTGCTCGACGACCCGGACTCCGGCGCCGGACGCTTCCTGAACGGCCGGCGGATCGAGGTGCCGGACAGCACCCGCCGGCAGCCCGGCGCGCGCAAGGAGGCCTCCGGCACGCCGACGCTCGACCAGTACGGCCGCGACCTCACCGAGCAGGCCCGCGCGGGCAAGCTGGACCCGGTGGTCGGCCGCGCGGAGGAGATCGAGCAGACCATTGAGATCCTCTCCCGGCGCGGCAAGAACAACCCGGTGCTGATCGGCGAACCCGGCGTCGGCAAGACCGCGATCGTCGAGGGCCTCGCGCAGCGCATCGTGGCCGGGGAGGTGCCGAAGACCTTGGAGGACAAGCGCGTCGTCTCCCTCGACCTCGCCGGGCTCGTCGCGGGCGCCAAATACCGCGGCGAGTTCGAGGAGCGGCTCAAGAGCGTGATCGAGGAGGTGCAGAACGCCTCCGACTCCACGATCCTGTTCATCGACGAGCTGCACACGGTCGTCGGCGCGGGATCCGGCGGCGACGGCGCCATGGACGCGGGCAACATCCTCAAGCCCGCCCTCGCGCGCGGCGAACTGCACGTCGTCGGCGCCACGACCATCGACGAGTACCGCCGCAACATCGAGAAGGACGCCGCGCTCGAACGGCGCTTCCAGCCGGTCCTGATCCCCGAGCCGAGCGTGGACGAGACGATCCAGATCCTCGAGGGCCTGCGCGACTCCTACGAGGCGCACCACCAGGTCCGCTTCACCGACGAGGCACTGGTCGCGGCGGCCGAACTGTCGGACCGTTACGTCTCCGACCGCTTCCTGCCGGACAAGGCGATCGACCTGATCGACCAGGCCGGCGCCCGGGTGCGGCTGCGCTCGCTCGGCAAGTCCACCGACGTCGTCTCCCGTGAGGACGAGCTCGCCAAGCTGCGCCGCGAGAAGGACCAGGCCGTCGGCGCCGAGGACTACGAGAAGGCCAACGCGCTCAAGGCGGACATCGACCGGATCGAGGCCGAGCTCGCCGGCGTCGAGGAGCGGCGCGAGGGCGTGATGGAGGTGACCGCGAACGACATCGCCGAGATCCTCTCCCGCCGCACGGGCATCCCCGTGGCCCAGCTGACGGAGAGTGAGAAGCAGCGGCTGCTCGCCCTCGAGGACGCCCTGCACGAGCGCGTGGTGGGGCAGGACGAGGCCGTGGTGGCGGTCGCCGAGGCCGTGCGCCGCAACCGCGCCGGGATGGGCGACCCGAACCGCCCGGTCGGCTCGTTCCTCTTCCTCGGCCCGACCGGCGTCGGCAAGACCGAGCTCGCCAAGGCGCTCGCGCAACTGCTGTTCGGCGACGAGGACCGGATGATCCGCTTCGACATGAGCGAGTTCCAGGAGAAGCACACCGTCTCCCGGCTCGTCGGCTCCCCGCCCGGATACGTCGGCTACGAGGACGCCGCGCAGCTGACCGACAAGGTGCGCCGCCGCCCGTACAGCGTGCTGCTGTTCGACGAGATCGAGAAGGCGCACCCGGACGTCTTCAACACCCTGCTGCAGGTCCTCGACGACGGGCGGCTGACCGACGCCAAGGGCCGCACGGTCGACTTCCGGCACACGGTCGTCATCCTGACCAGCAACATCGGCTCGCAGCTGATCCTCGGCAAGCAGGGCAAGGTCGAGGAGATCAGGGACGAGCTGATGGACCAGCTGCGGGCCCGCTTCCTGCCCGAGTTCCTGAACCGGATCGACGAGATCGTGGTCTTCGACGCCCTCACGGAGAACGATCTCGGCCGGATCATCGAGCTGCTGCTGGACCGCAGCAGGCGGCGGGTGCGCGCGCAGGGGCTCGAACTCGAGGTGACGGAGGCCGCCAAGAGCCGACTCGTGCAACTCGGCCACCAGCCGGAGTTCGGCGCCCGGCCCTTGCGACGTACGCTGCAGACAGAGCTCGACAACCGGCTCGCGGTGCTGCTGCTGGACGGGACGGTCGAGCCGGGCGACACCATCGTCGCGGACGTGACCGAGGACGGAAGGCTTGAGGTGAGGATCGATGACCGAGACGAGTGACTACCAGTACGACGAATACGCGTACGACGACCCGGAGGACGACGGCGTGCTCGAGCCCGCCGACGACCTGACCACGGACGACTACGAGGACGACCCGCTGGACACCGGCATCGAACCGCCGGACCACTACGGCGCCTCGAACTGGTTCGGCGTCACGGCCGAGGAGGCGCGGCGCGGCGAGAGCCTGGACCAGCACCTCGCCGAGGAGGAGCCGGAGATCGAGGTCTCCGCCGAGGACGAGGATGATGACGACGACGAGGTGGACGACCGCTGGGCGGACGGCCCGGGCCCGCGTTCGGGGCGCCTCGTGGCGGACGGCCGGCTGATGGCCGAGGACGTCGGCCCCGACGGGTACGCCGCCGGGGCCGAGGAAGCCGCGGTGCACCTGGTGCAGAACGAGGAGATCCGTCTGCACCCGGCGCACCGCGAGGACTGACCGGGGATCCCGAGCCCGCGACCGCTCAGGAGCCCGCGGGGGTCAGGAACCGAAGGACGGCGGCGGCGGGGTCTGCTGCTGCGGGTCCTCCGGCTGCTGCTGGAACTGCGGCTGCTGCTGCGGCACGCCGCCGTAGGGCGCCGCGCCCGGCTGCTGCTGACCGGCCTGCGCGGCCTGGGTGCGCGCCTTGACGCTCGCGCTCACCGCGGCCAGCGAGCCGCCCTGCTGGGTGAAGCCGAGGTAGCTCTGCACGCCCGCCGCGAGCGCGAGGACGAGGGAGACGTAGTACGCCCACGCCGGGCCGCCGAGGCCGTCGGCGGACGGGTACGTCAGGCCCTGGATCGCGAAGAACAGGACGGCGACCGCGGAGAGCGCCAGGCCGATGAAGGCGCGGTTCTTCGCGTCCGCGAGGAGCGGTGCGTTCAGCACGACGCCGAACGCCGGGAGCGCAAGCACGACCCCGTACACGGTCAGCAGCAGGACCGGGAACCAGTCGAGGAAGCCGCTCGGGTCCGACCAGGCACTGGCGTGCCAGGACATGCCCAGGTAGCTGATCGAGTACCACGGCAGGAAGCTGAAGATGAACAGCAGGATGCCGGCGGCCGCCAGTACCTGTTCCGTACGGCCGAGCTTGCTGAGATCCATGAGACGTTGCCCTCCCAAGAGAATTTCCGGTGTTCCGCGAGACAGCGGCCAGATTCCCCTCTCCACTGTTTCGCGGACGATTCCCGGGGATTGTAGAGCCCAGCGCATCGTCTGCGTAGCCGAACGGAGCAGCATCTTGATAAAGATCATGGAGGTCACGGCGGTGTAACGCCCGCCGTGCGGGTGATTCGCCGGGTGCGTCCGCTTGCGCGGGGGTGGCGCGACCGCCCAGGGTTGGAGGAACCCGATCAAAGGAGGCATCCGATGCCGTCCCCCCTCGCGGTCGCCGTCGCGGGACTCGTACTCGCCTGCGCCGCCCCGGTTTCCGCCTCCGCGTCCGCCGCGCCGCTGGACGCCACGGCCGTGCTGCGGCAGGCCGGGCTCACCTATCAGGACTCGGCGGGCTATCTCGGCGCCGAGGGCCCGGCCGCCGACGTCCGGGCGGCGGCCGCGCGACTGGCCGCGGGCCGCGTCGGCAACACCGCGTTCTACACCGGCCCCGACGAGACCGGGATCGGGTTCCTCGTCGTCTCGGGCGACGGCCTGCCGCCGACCACCGACTTCCAGGTGGCCGACATGACCGCCGTCAACGTCGAGAACAACTCCGACCAGCTCGACGCCGTCTACGCGGACGACGGCGGCGAACTCGACGCGACCGTGCCGCCGGGCACCGACGCGGACGTCTACCCGGTCGACATCGACTACGCCGCCTACCCGCCCGGCTACCAGCCCCCGCCGGACAACCGCGGCCTGAACCCGACGGCGCGCTTTGAGTTCTGACTAGTACGGCCGCGCGGACTGCAGCAGTCCGTACACGTACTCCGTCGCGACCGTGGTCTGGTCGATGTCGACCAGGGCCAGGTCACGCGTCGGCGCCGAGCCCTCCAGCTGCCGCAGCGGCCCGAACGCCACGGCGACGTCCCCGAGGACGCAGGACCAGGGCGTCAGATCACTGAGACTCTTCGGTTCCGGCCGCGGCACGCCCGGCGCCCGCACCAGATGTTCCTTCAGCAGCATGTCGCCGGGACCGACGAACGCCTCGAAGCGCAGGCCCGGCCACACGTCCTGCGCGATCTCCCACTGCTCGCAGCGGCACGGCGCGTCCCCGACCGTGCGCGCGATGATCTCGACCGGTTTGCCGAGCACGCGGTGCAGCTGACCCAGCGTCCCCCGCGAGCTTCGGCTGTGCAGCATGCGCTGCCAGGTCGCGTTCACCGCGCGCATCTCGGACACGTCGTACCCGAGCCGGGTGCGCGCGTCCTCGACCAGCCGCGGCTGGTAGTCGGCCATGCGGCGGAGCAGCACGAGTGGGAACTCCGCCGCCGTGACCGGCACCGAGGAGATCGTCATGCCTTCGACAGTAGCGTCAGCGCGTCTTCCGTCGTGCCGGTCTCGCCGATGCGCGGAAAGATGTGCTGCACGGCGTGCTCGTGCGAGGCCAGGTCCATGGTGGTCATCGCGTCGGTCACGAACACGACGTGGTACCCGTGCTCGTGCGCCGAACGCGCCGTCGACTCGACGCCGAACTGCGTGGCGATGCCGGTCACCAGGATCTGCGTGACGCCGAAGCCCTGCAGCGTCTCGTGCAGCGAGGTTCCGGTGAAGGCGCCCCAGGTCTGCTTCTGCACGAGCACGTCGCCCGGCTGGGTGTCGAGCTCGGGCAGCAGGTCGGCGAAGTCGTCCGGGAGGTCGGTCAGGCCGCGGGCGGGGCCCTCGGTGCGGCCGGGCGCGCCGCCGGTCGCGGTGACCAGCACGACCGGGAACTCACGTTCGCGGAACGCCGCGGCCAGCTTGGCCGAGTTCGCGACGACGTCCTCCATCGGGTGCACCGTGGGCCGTCCCAGGAGCCCCTTCTGGAGGTCTACGACGACGAGCGCGGGCTTCGAGTCGATGGTGGAGATCGGCATGATCAGTTCCTTCCCTTTCTGAGGAGCGAGGCGACGGCGGCCGACAGGCCGAGGACCGCCGCGACCGCGAAGACGACGATGAGGCCTTGGTGGAACGGCCCGGACAGCAGGTCCGGGAAGAACTCACGCCCCGTCAGCGCGTGCTGGTTCGCGGGGGAGAGCGAGCTGAGCGCGCCACTCGAGGCGAGCAGGTGCTGCACCGGGTTCACGCCGAGTACGGCCGCGAACAGCGACGAGACCGGCGGCAGCGCGGCGATCTGGGACGCGGTGTGCGCCGGGACACCGTGCTGCTGGAGCCCGGTGGACAGCGCCGCGGGCAGGCTCGACGACAGGCCCATGACCATCAGCGAGAAGAAGACGCCGATGGAGATCGCCGTGCCCGAGTTCTGGAACGTGGCGCGCATGCCGGAGGCCACGCCGCGCTGCGCCGCCGGGACGCTGCCCATGATCGAGGCCGAGTTCGGCGCGGCGAACATCCCGCCGCCGATCCCGTTCAGGGTGATGAAGAGCGCGAAGGCCCAGTACGGGAACTGCACCGGAAGGAGCATTAATCCGATGAAGCTGCCCGCGAACACCAGCATGCCGCTCGTGGCCAGCGCCCGTACCCCTATTCGGTCCGAGATCAGCCCGGAGATCGGCCCGGCGACGAGCATCCCGACCGTCATCGGCAGCAGGAAGATCCCGGCCCACAGCGGCGTGTCGGCGTAGTCGTATCCGTGCAGCGGCAGCCAGATCCCCTGCAACCAGATGATCAGCACGAACTGCAGTCCGCCGCGTGCCACGGACACCGCTAGCCCGGCCGCGTTGCCCGCCGTGAACGCGCGGATGCGGAACAGCCCGAGGTTGAACATGGGCTCGTCGATGCGCAGTTCGATGACGACGAACGCGGCGAGCAGCACGATTCCGGTGGTCAGCAGTGCGATCACGGACGGGTTCGTCCAGGCCATCGTGTGCCCGCGGTATGGCTGGATCCCGTTCGTGATGCCGATCAGCAGCGCGGACAGCCCGACGGCGAAGGTCACGTTGCCCCACCAGTCGATCCGTCCGCCGCCGCGCACGCCGTTGTCCTTGAGCTTCGTGTACGCCCAGTACGTGCCGAAGATGCCGACCGGGACGTTCACCCAGAACACCGCGCGCCAGTCCCACGCGGAGAGCACGCCGCCCGCGACCAGCCCGATGAACATGCCCGCGAGCCCCGCGACCTGGTTGATGCCCAGCGCGAATCCGCGGCGCGAGGCCGGGAACGCGTCGGTCAGGATCGCCGCCGAGTTCGCGGTCAGCATCGACCCGCCGACAGCTTGCAGCACCCGCCAGCCGATCAGCCAGATCGCCGCGTGCGTGCCGATGAACGGATCGAACGACAGGAGTACGGACGCGACGGTGAAGACGGCGAATCCGAGGTTGTAGATGCGGACCCGGCCGAACATGTCGCCCAGTCGGCCCAATGTGACGACGAGTACGGCCTGCACGAGCCGGTACCCCATGATCATCCACAGCAGATAGCTGATGTTGCCGCCGTCGAGCGGGTCGAGGTGGATCCCGTTGAAGATCGGCGGCAGCGCGATCAGCACGATCGAGCCGTCCAGCGCCGACATGAAGATCGCGGCGGTCGTGTTCGCCAGGGCGGTCCAGCGGTAGCGCGCCGCGGCTTTCTCCGCCGCGGCATCCGGGGGCTGCGGTGTCTCGGATATCTCGCCGGTTGTCTCGACGTCCACGGAGGGCCCCTCCTACAGGCGTTCGGCCAGCCGGGCCAGCAGCGGCGCTGCCTCCCCGAGCACGGCGAGTTCGGCCGGGGTGAAGTGCTCCGACAGCGCGCTCGCGAGCAGCTTCGTGCGGCCCGAACGGCGCTGGTGCAGCACCTCGGACCCCTCCGCCGTCAGCGAGAGCACGTAGCGCCGGCCGTCCGTCGGGTCCGGGTGCTTCTCGATGTAGCCGCGCTCCAGCAGCCCGAAGAGCGTCGCGCCCATCGACTGCGGGCTGATCTGCTCCTGCCGGGCCAGCTCGGCGGCCGTCGTCGGCCCGCCGCGGTCCAGCCGGGACAGCGCCGAGCTCTCCGGCAGCGTCAGGTCGCCCTCGGCGGGTGCCTGCTTCATCCGGCGCAGCAGCAGCCCGATGCCCGTGCGCAGCGAGGCCGCGACGTCGTCCGCGCTCATCTCGTTCACGATCGTAAGGCTAGGCTTAGCAACTCAAACTTGCAAGCCCAGGCTTACGACTTCTGCGCCTCCGCGTAGAGCAGCGCCTCCAGCCGCGCCGTGTCCGCCGCCGTCCAGCCCGGCGGCCGCGCCACCGCCGCCCAGGCCGCGACCGGCATCTGCCCGAAGTTGTGCCCGTAGCCGTCCGGCACCCCGGTCGACCCGGCCAGATCGCACGTGACCTGCCAGAACGTGATGAACGGATACCAGGCGAAGGCGGGGGAGACGTCGGGTGCGCGCGGTTCGTTCAGCCACTGCGGGTGGTCGTAGATCAGCTCGGGCTGCCACCACGTGACCGGGTCCGAACCGTGCTGCAGGTACACGACGCGCGGCGACGCCCACGCGGACGGCGGCGAGTCGAGATCCGTGACGCGGTGCGCGAACCGGACGTTGCCGCCGTCCTGGTAGATCGGCTGCCAGATCGGGCTGCCCGCGTCCCGGCCGTACGTCACGTCCTGCCAGATCGGGTTCGTCGGCGTCGGACCGAGCAGCACGGCGCCCTGGCTGCGCGCGAGCATCCGCGAGACCCGGCCGTCGAACGCCTCCTCCGTCGCGTACGAACCCAGACTCTCACCGGAGACCAGCAGCATCGGCCGCGAGGACGCCGGGAGCGTGGACCAGTGCGCGTACACGGCGTCGAACAGCGCCGCCCCCGCGTCGGCCGCCTCGTCCTCGGTCAGGAACGAGACCCAGCTCGGCAGATACGAGTACTGAATCGCGACCAGCGCGCTGTCGCCGTCGTACATGTACTCCAGCGGCTTGGCCAGGTTCTCGTTCACCCAACCGCTGCCGGTCGTCGCGAACACGGCCAGCACCTTGCGCTTGAAGGCGCCGGTACGTTCGAGCTCGGCGACGGCCAGGTTCGCGCGCGCCGTCAACGTGGACGCCGACTTGAGCCCGACGTACACGCGCACCGGGCTCATCGCGGTCTCGTGGTTGAACGCGGCGATCTGCGCGCTGCTCGGCGCCTTCCCGATGAAGTCGCGGCCCTTCGCGCCCAGACTCTCCCACGTCTCCAACGACTCCGGGCCGCCGGAGAGCGTCGTGAGCTCCGGTCGCACGATCCCCGCCGAGGTCGAACCGTTCGCCAGCGACGCGGCGTTCTCGGCGACGTGCAGCACGCCGCGCACCAGGAAGCCCTGCACGATCCCGACGATGATCACCACGGCCACCACGCCCGCCGCCGCCATCGCCAACCGCAGCGGGATCAGCCGCGACAGCCAGCGCGCCAGCGTGCGCGTGCCGAGCCGGACCGAGCGGGCCACCAGCACGAACAGCGCGCACAACAGGGCGGAGGCGACCGGCACCAGCAGCCACTGCCACCACACGACGTGCGGATACATCCCCATCAGCCGCCGCAGCCCGTCCTCCCAGGTGACGCTGTGCACCGTCACCCAGACCACCGCGACCAGCCCGGCCGCGCCGAGCCCGACCCAGCTCCACAGCCGCACCGAGCTCGACGGCCGCACCCCGAAGAACCGGCAGGCCCACCCGATCACCGCCCCGACCGCGTACCCCACCGCCGCCGTCACCCCGGCCGCGATCGCCTGCAGCCACCAAGCGCGCGGCAGCAGCGAGGGCGTGAGCGAGAGGCAGTAGCAGGTCACGGCCCCGACCGTGCCGCCCCACCCCGGCAGGCGCCGCACCACCGGCGTGCGCTGAAGTCTGATCTGCATATCAACTGGCTTTCTGGACTATCAGCGTCTTGTGCCCAGCGTCTTGTGTCCTGCGGCCCAGGCTACGGTGCCGTCACCCCGCCCCCGCGCCACCCCCGCCCGACACGCCGCACCGTGTTGCGCCGCCCCTCGGCCCGTGCCCAGCATGGATCATGGCCCCGCGCCGGACGACGGTCTGCCCTCCCCAGCCCCGCCTCGCCGTCGCACTCGCGCTCACCGTCGCCCTGCTCATCGTCGCGAACCTGACGAACAACCGCTGGGCCCCCGCCTGGAACCTCGTCACCGGCCCGGTCACCGCGGCCGCGCTCATCGGACTACTGCTCTGGTCAGGTGGCACCTGGACCGACGCAGGCCTAGGCCGCGACACCCTCGCACGCGGCACCCGCTGGGCCCTGGCCCTCATCGGCATCGTCGCCGCCGTCTACCTCGTGGGCGCGCTGCTTCCCTTCACCCGCGAACTCTTCTCCGACCAGCGCGACAACAGCCTCACAGGCCTTCAGATCGCCGACCGCGTACTCATCCGAGTCCCCATCGGCACCGTCCTCCTAGAGGAAGTAGCCTTCCGCGGCGTACTCCTAGCGCTGCTGCTCCGTGCAACCAGAAGCCGAGCCTGGGCGACAGCGATCTCGTCCATCCTCTTCGGCCTCTGGCACATCCTGCCGTCGCTGCACCTCAACACACAGAAGCCGGCCCTCACCGCAGTCTTCGGCCACTCGATGCTCGGCGCCTACCTGGCCGACGTCGGAGCCGTCCTCTTCACCGCAGCCGCCGGAGTAGTCCTCTGCGAACTCCGTCGCCGCAGCGGCAGCCTGCTGGCACCCATGGCCCTGCACTGGTCCACGAACGCGCTCGGCTACCTGGCCGCCTACCTCATCCGCGTAGCAACGGCTTAGCGGCCAATCACCGCCGCCCCACGCCGCCGATCAAGCTGTACCGAGCCACGTCCCCGCCCAGCGGATCCGTCCCCAGCGCCGCGGCGTCCGGCCGCCAGTGAATCAGGTCCACCAGCCCCGGCTCCAGCAACTCGTAGCCCGCGAATATCGACTCGACCTCGGCCGCGCTGCGAAAAACCCCCGGCTGCGACGTCTTCGCGTACACGTCCTCGATCTCGCCGACGACCTTCGGCTTGTAGTCGTTCGTGCCATGGCTGATCGCGAGATAGGACCCCGGCGCCGTCCCACGCCGATACGCCGCCACGATCCCCGCCGGATCGTCGCTGTCCGGCACGAACGGCAGCACCGACACCAGCAGCACCCCCACCGGCCGCGACAGATCCAACCCGCCCGCCCGAACCGCGTCCCGCAGCACCGCCTCCGGATCCCGCAGATCCGCGTGCAGCACACTCACCGACGGCGTCCCCGACAGCAGCGCCCCGGCGTGCGCCACCGCGACCGGATCAGAGTCCACATACACCGTCCGCGCCCCCGGCCGCACCAGCGACGCGACCTCGTGCACGTTGCCCACTGTCGGAATCCCCGACCCGAGATCAAGGAACTGATCCACCCCGACCTCGCACAACGCCCGCACCGCCCGATACAGGAACGCCCGATTAGCCCGCACCACATGCGGCGCGTCCGGAAACACCCGCATCGCCTGCTTGGCCAACTCCCGATCGCACGCGAAGTTGTGCGACCCACCCAGAAACCAGTCATACATGCGCGCCACCGACGGCCGCTCGATATCGACCTCATCCGGCGCCCACGCGGGCCGATGCTGCATCCGGGACCTCCTTCGTACCGCCATTGATACCAGAGCCGAGTCACCCCGCACAGCACGCTCCCGAACGAACCCAGAGTGAAGTGTGCCGGGCTGCGGCGGAGGAGTGAGGGTCGGTGCCTCGTCCGTCTGTGTCGGGTGTCCGTGCGGGGGCGAACTGTGCGTTACCCACCCACCCGCCCCACGCGTGGCTGCCGCTGTAGTCCGGTCTCGCTGGCGGCCTGCGGGACCTGGACCACGGCCGTGTCGGAACGAAGGCCAGGTGCCCCGTTGGCCGCTGCTGCGTAGGCTTCTGCGATCGGGAACATGGCGGCGCAGCGGGGGCATTCGGCGTGGCCGAACAGGTGGGTGATTCCCTCGGCGAGCCGATGTTGTCCGTCACGCTGCGCGATCTGGTGCATCTCTTTTCCTGCGCCGACGAGGCTGGCGGGCAGACTCGGCGTTAGGTCGTGGCGATCGATGTCGCCGGCATGCCAGTCTCGAATTGCCGAATAGCGGCCGTGCCCACCGATCGCGATTGTCACCTCGATTCCGCACTGCGGGCAGGGGAGGTGGTAGAAGTCGTCTTCGAAATCCCCGATCGCCGCGCTCCAGAGATGCTGGCCCTGCGTCGCGAGCAGGTCGCGGAATGCTCGGTGGTAGTCGTCGGGGCGTGATCTGAGGTACGCGTCGATGAGCGTTTGGAGTTGAGCGACGGAGTTGGTGTAGTCCGCGGGGAGTGCGTCGCCGGTGCCTTGCTGTTGGGCGGCGCGCACGATGGCGCCGGCTAGTTCGAGGGCTCTCGTGTTGCTCGTCGCGAGAGCCACGAGGTGGGGCAGGGCTGCGAGGCTTGCGGGGAAGACGGTCTCGCCTAGGAGGCAGAGCCGGTCCCAGAGTTCATCCCATGATTCCGGATCCTGCTCGCGTTCTACTCGTGCGAGCAGGATCGGCACTTGCTCGGCGGTCCCGCGTGAGTCGGTTACCTTGCTCCAGTCGATCACTCAGGCATTCAAGCGTATGGGGGGTCTTGCCAGTACCTGTAATGAGGGAAACCCCCTGGTGGGGGGAATTCCGCGGGGGATCGTGGCAGGGTTGGTGGCAGTTCCGGCGGTACCCACTAGGGAGAAGGACTGATCAGCATGCGTACGACCACTCTTGGCGAGCAGGGGCCTGAGGTCGGGGTCATCGGGCTGGGCTGCATGGGCATGTCCTTTGCGTATGACATGACGGCGGCGCGGGATGATGGGACGTCGATCTCGGTTATTCATCAGGCGCTTGATCTGGGGGCCACGCTGATCGATACCGCGGACGTCTACGGGCCGTTCGTGAATGAGGAGCTTGTCGGGCGGGCGTTGGCTGGGGGGTGGCGGGAGCGGGCGGTGTTGGCTACGAAGGTCGGGCTGTACGTGTCCGATCCGACTGGGGGGCCGCTTCGGTCTCCGGTGATCTCGAATGACGGGCGGCCGGAGCATGTGCGGGAGGGGATTGACGCCAGTCTGCGGCGGCTGGGGGTGGAGTACGTCGATCTCTACCAGTTGCACCGCGTGGATCCGTCCGTGCCGGTGGAGGAGACGTGGGGGGCTATGGCGGAGCAGGTGGACGCGGGGAAGGTGCGGTTCCTGGGGATGTCCGAGGTGAACGTGGAGCAGATCCGGCGGGCGCAGGCGGTGCATCCGGTCACGTCGGCCCAGTCGGAGTTCTCGTTGTGGACGCGCGACATCCAGGCCGAGGTGCTGCCGTACTGCGTGTCGCAGGGGATCGGGGTGCTGCCGTTCTCGCCGCTCGGGCGCGGGTTCCTGGCCGGCCGGTTCGCCTCGTACGACGAGCTGCCCGAGGACGACTTCCGGCGGCGCAATCCGCGGTTCCAGGACGAGGCGCTGCGGCAGAACCTGGCGATCGCGGACCGGGTGCGCGAGATCGCCGAGCGGGTCGGGGCCACGCCCGCGCAGGTGGCGCTCGCGTGGATCGTCGCGCAGGGTCCGCACGTCGTGCCGATCCCGGGAACGAAGACCCCGAAGTATCTCGCGGACAACGTTGCCGCCGGGGAGCTCGTGCTCGGCGAGGCTGATCTCGCGGATCTCGACGCGCTGCCCGCCCCGGTAGGCGGACGCTACTAGAGGCGGGTTCCGCGGCGGGATTTCCGAGGCCTGATTCCGGAACCTGGTCATCGGGCTCTTTCATGCCCTCCGAGTCTTGACTCGGGGGGCTGCGCGGGCATACACATCCAGTGTTCGGAGAGCGCTCTCCCGACGGATCCAGGCCCACAACTGAAAGGGATGCAATGAGGCCTCTCCCGCTTTCGAGACCACCCTCGATCCGCGTGTTGCTCGCGGTACTCGGGCTGTTCGCGCTCTCACTCGTCGCGGTGCCCACGGCGGCGCACGCGGCTACCGGCACTCCGTACGGCGGGACCGCGGCCGCGGTGCCGGGGACCGTGCAGGCGGCCGACTACGACACCGGAGGTCAGGGCACTGGCTACAGCGTGACCTCGGCCAACGGGTCCGCCAACGGCTACCGGTCCGACGGGGTCGATCTCGAGACCACCGCGGACACGCAGGACACGACGGCGACCGGCGGTGCGTACGACATCGGCTGGACGACGTCGGGGCAGTGGTTCGATTACACGGTCAACGTGGCTACGGCTGGCACGTACAGCGTCGCGTTCCGGGTCTCGTCGCCGTACGGGATCACCGACGCGCTGCACGTCGCGAACTCGGCCGGCAGCAATCTGTCGGGTTCCGTCGCCGTGCCGAACACCGGCGGGTATCAGACCTGGACTACGGTGACGGCGAACGTCACGCTTCCGGCGGGGCAGCAGACGCTCCGGGTGGATCAGGACTCGAACGGGTTCAATCTGCACTTCATGACGTTCACGCTGGGGTCGAGCAGTGGCGGGGGCGGGGGTGGCGGGACCGGCGGTGGTAGCGGGCCCACCGAGTACTGCGGGTTCCAGGATCTCGCGCTCGACCAGCCGACTACGGCCTCTTCGACGCAGGACGCTACCGACTACCCGGCATCCGCGGCCACGGACGGCAATCCGGGCAGCCGCTGGTCGAGTGCGGCGGCCGATCCGCAGTGGCTCGAGGTCGATCTCGGTGCGCAGCAGCAGATTTGCAGCGTGGGGATCATCTGGGAGACGGCGTACGCGTCGGCGTTCCAGATCCAGGTCTCGAATGACAATGCGACCTGGACGAACGTCTACTCCACGACCACGGGTACGGGCGGGAGCCAGACGTTCAGCGTGTCCGCGACCGATCGGTACATCCGCGTGTACGCGACGGCTAGGGCGACGCAGTGGGGTGACTCGATATTCGAGTTCGATGTCTATGGGCTGACGACGACGCAGCCGCTCTCGGGTGGGAACGGCAACGGGGGCAACGGTTCGTGTCCTTGGGTCGGCTCGACGGCGCCGGTTGCTCAGCGCGTGCAGCAGGTGCTGAACACGATGGACCAGTCGGAGGAGTTCACGCTGCTGTCCGGTGACGGCGGGTCGTCGTACATCGGGCAGGTCGCGGCGATTCCGAACCTGTGCATCAAGGCGACGAACTTGCAGGACGGTCCGAACGGTGTCGGCGACGGGACCGGCGGGGTCACGGCGTTCCCCGACGGCGAGAACGCGGCCGCTACCTGGGATCCGGCGCTGATCCAGCAGGAGGGTGCCGCGATGGGCGCCGAGTTCGCCGGTAAGGGCGTGAACGTGGCGCTCGGTCCGACGACGAACCTCGTGCGCGATCCGCGTTGGGGCCGGACCTATGAGACGTACGGCGAGGACCCGTATCTCTCCGGTCTGATCACGTCGGCCGAGGTGGACGGGCTGCAGAGCCAGGACGTCATGGCGATGATCAAGCACGTCGCCGCGTACGACCAGGAGCAGTACCCCAACGGCAACAACAACGAGACCGTCAGCCAGCAGGCCTTGGAAGAGCTCTACCTCGCTCCGTTCCAGGCGGCGGCCGAGCAGTCGGCGCCGGCCTCGATGATGTGCTCCTACGCGGTCGTGAACAGCGCGGCGTCGTGTCAGAACGGTGACATGCAGCTGAACGGTCTCGACGCGCAGGCCAACTACGGGGGCTTCATCACCTCCGACTGGGGCGCCGACTACAACAACGTCGCGTCCGTCGAGGGCGGCATGGACGTCGGGATGCCGTTCCCCGGTTCGATCGCGACCGACCTGGCCAACGCGATCTCGTCCGGCGCGCTCAGCCAGTACGTCGTGAACGAGGCGGTGGGCCGGATCCTCACCCAGATGTTCGCGTTCGGCATGTTCGACAACGCGGCGAGCGGTTCGCTGTCCGCCACGGTGACCAGCGCGGCGCACCAGCAGACGGCGCTTCAGCTGAGCGAGGAGGGCTCGGTCCTGCTGAAGAACAACGGGATCCTGCCGCTCAACCCGAACGGCAACGAGTCGATCGCGGTGATCGGTACGGACGGCGGCGCCGGCGTGGAACTCGCGGGCGGCGGCAGCGGTACGGTCACGAGTTCGAACACGGTCTGGCCGATCACCGGCATCCAGAACGCGGCCGGGGCGAACGTGAAGGTCACCTACACGCAGGGCAACGACAACGGCACCACCGACATCCCGCAGGCGGTCGCGGCGGCCAAGGCGGCCACCGACGCGATCATCTACGTGAACCTGCCGGAGGGCGAGGAGACCGACCTGACCTCGATTGATCTGTCCGCGACGGACGAGTCGATGATTCAGCAGGTGGCGGCGGCGAATCCGAACACGATCGTCGTGATCAACAGTGGCGGTCCGGTCGTCATGCCGTGGCTGAACAGCGTGGCCGGCGTGTTCGAGAACTGGTACGGCGGGCAGGAGACCGGCGCCGCGATGGCCGCGCTGATCTTCGGCACGGCCGACCCGTCCGGCAAGCTGCCGGTCACGTTCCCGAGCAGCCTCAGCCAGGTCCCGGCGCAGACACAGGCCCAGTGGCCGGGCACGTCGGCGGGCGTGAGCTTCAGCGAGGGCGTGAACATCGGCTACCGCTGGTACCAGTCGCAGAACATCACTCCGGCGTTCGCGTTCGGGTACGGCCTGTCGTACACCAAGTTCTCGTACTCGAACCTCAACGTCGGGGCCTTCAACGCCGACGGGGACGCTACGGTGACCGCGACCGTGACCAACACCGGCTCGGTGGCGGGCGCGGACGTGGCGCAGATGTACGTCGGCGACCCGGCGGCGAGTCAGGATTCGCCGGAGCAACTGCGTGGCTTCGACCGCGTCACGCTCACTCCGGGGCAGTCCACGACGGTCAGCTTCCCGCTGAACATCCACGACCTGGCCGCGTGGTCGGGGACCGACAACCAGTGGGAGGCGCAGGCGGGCACGTACTCGATCAAGGTCGGGGACGCGTCGAACAGCCTGCCGCTGACCGGTTCGACGAGCCTGGCGCACACTCTGACCGGCCAGGTCGCGGCCGGTGCATCGGCGGCCGGGGTCGCGCCCGCGAACACGGCGGTCAGTGCGAACGTCGCCGCGAACTCGGGCGTGCCGGGCGCGGAGACGGTCGGGGTGGTCAACCCGTTCGGCTACAGCAGCCCGAAGGGGACGGCCATGTCGTTCGCGATGCAGGCCGTGGACTCCAACGCGTCCCAGTCCCTCACCTACACCGCGACCGGCCTGCCTCCGGGCATCTCGATCGCGGCCGACGGCACCGTCTCCGGCACCGGCACGACGCTCGGCACCTACACGGTGACCGTGACGGCGAAGGACACGGCCGGGGTCAGCGGTTCGGCCACCTTCGTGTGGTCCGTCGTGCAGTAAGCGTGTAGCTTATGAGAGTCCACTCGCGCGAGTGGACTCTCATAAGCGATGGGCGGGCTCAGATGGCTGACATAGTGATCACCGGACCCGAGGACGGCGAGTCGATCCGGATCGGCACGACCGTGATGCGGATCCTGGAGGACGGCTCGACCACGGAGCACCGGCTCGGCGTCGGGGAGATCACCCTCGCGCCGCACACCGAGGGCCCGCCGCAGCACCGCCACGCGCGACACGACAAAGGGTTCTACGTCGTGTCCGGACTCGCCCGCTTCACCGTCGGCGAGCAGCACTACGACGCTCCCGCCGGCACGCTCGTCATGGTGCCGCCGGGAGCGCCGCACACGTTCGCGAATCCCACCGACGAGCCGACGGTCCTGCTCAACACCTTCACGCCGGACCTCTACGTCGGCTACTTCCGCGACCTCCGCGACATGATCGCCGCCGGGCAGCCACTCGACGCCGACGCTATAGTCCTCGCGATGCGTCCCTACGCGACCGAACCTGCGTAGCGGACGAACCTCGGGAGGGTACTGAAAATGTGGACTGAAGTACGGGGCGTCACCATCGCGGGCGGGATGGCGGCGCTGCTGGTCGGACTCGCCGGATGCTCGAGTTCGACGCACGGAAGCACGGCGGCGGCGGGCACGAGCGCGAGTCCGAGTGCGAGCACGAATACGGCGCGGGCGGGCAGCGCGCCGGAGCATCCGGGGACCGCGCACGGGGTGCTCGCCGACTTCGTGGCCGCGATCGTCGACAAGGACTACTCGCGGGCCTGCCTGGACATGGCCGCGCCCACCTCGTCGGCCACGAACAGCCCCCTCAAGCCCGCGACGGCGACGCAGTGCTCGGCCGGTGCGACCGCCTCGGCCGACGGGGTCTCGCCGCTGGACTCGCTGCGTGCCCTGCATGAATCCTTCACGCCGAAGAACGCCACCGGACAGGCCATGGTGAGCGTGTCCGGTGGCGATGCCTCCGGGTCGAACTCTCCGATCACCATCCACGCGAATCAGATCGCCGTGGACGGCCAGTCGCTGCTGAAGGTCGTGGTGTCGCATTCGACCGGCGTGACGACTTCGAACGCCGACCTCAGTTTCGTGATGACGATGGTCGACGGCGCCTGGTACGTCAGCGACATGAACATCGACATCTGAGTCGCGACCCGCCGCGTATCAGCCTCCGATCCGGAACTGCTGCGCGGCGGTTCCGTTGCAGTCGTAGATCTGCAGGAGATCGCCGACGGCCTCGTTGTTGTTCGGATCGTCAAGACAGCGTCCTGATTGCGGGTTGCGCAGCGAGCCGTTCGACTGGACGACCCATGTCTGCGACGCGGTTCCGTTGCAGTCGAACAGCTGGACCTGCGTCCCGTTGGCGGTACCGGCGTTGTCCACGTCCAGGCACTTGCCGAACGTGCGGACGGTGCCGTCACCGGGCGTGGACCAGCGCTGGGCGTCGGTCTGGTTGCAGGTGTAGAGCTGAACCGGGGTCGCGGACGCGGGGTCGGCGTTCTGAACGTCGGCGCACAGACCGCCGGGGCCGTTGACCGGGCCCGGCGGCAGCTTCCAGGTCTGAGACGCCGAGACGCCGCAGTCCTGGAGTTGCAACTGGACCGCGCCCGGCGTCGTGTTTCCGCCCGGCACGTTGAGGCAGCGTCCTGATTGCGGATTGAGCAGTTCCCCGTTGGCCTGCGCGACCCAGGTCTGCGAGCCCGAGTTGTTGCAGGTGTAGAGCTGGACGGGAGTTCCGTTGGCGGTGCCCGCGTTCGCGGCGTCCACGCACTTGCCGAGGATCTGCACCTGGTTGGTGGACGTGTACGTGATCTGCTGCGCGGCGGTGTGGTTGCAGGTGTAGAGCTGCATCGCGGTCCCGTCCGTGCTGGCCCCGCCCTTCACGTCGAGGCACAGGCCGCCGTTGCCGATCGTCTCTCCGCTGGTCGGATTGGCGGTGGCGCTGCCGCTGAGCGTGATCGTGTGCGCGGAGGAGACCGGCAGTTGACCGGTGACCACGGTCGTCACGTGCTGGTTCGGGTTGTAGGACCACGCGGTCTCCGGGACCTGCACGCCGTCCACCGACACGGCCGTCGGGGCGTTCGCGTTCGAGAGCCGGAGCGTGTACGAACGCTGTGTCACGGCGCCGGGGTACGTGCCGGTGGTGGCGCCGATCGTCAGCGTGCGCGCGGAGTTGCTCCAGGAGATCGGCGTGGTGGTCGACTGGCCGGACTGGTAGCCGTTGCCCTCGCCCGCGTCCTGGTAGAGCGGGAACGAGCCGTCGGCCCCGGCCGCCACGGACAGCGTGAGCTGCGTGAGCGGGGTAGCGGCGGCGTCCTGCGTGTAGTCGGTGCGGGTCGGCATGATGCCGCCGCTCTTGATCAGCACCGGCATCTCGGAGAGCGGGTCCGTGATGGTCACGGTGCTCGGTCCGGTGTACGTGGTGCCGGTGAAGTAGTCGGTCCAGGTGCCCGGCGGGATCCAGGTGCTGACCGAGCCGTTGCCGTTCGCGTCGTCCGGGGAGACGATCGGCGCGACGAGCACGTTGTCGCCGTACAGGTACTCCTCGTTGTACGTGTACGCCTCGCTGTTGGCCGGATAGTCGAGGTACAGGGGCCCGATGATCGGCACGCCGGTCGCGTTGGCCTGCGCGGCGAGCGTGTAGGTGTAGGGGACCAGCGCCTCGCGCAGCCGGAGGAACCGCTCGGCGCTCGCGTCGGCCGCCGCGCCGTAGTTCCACGGCAGCCGGTCGCCGTGGTCGGAGTGCAGGCGATCGACCGGCTGGAACGTGCCGAGCTGAACCCAGCGCGCGTACATGTCGTCGGCCAGGTGGTCGCCGTGGAAGCTGCCGATGTCGTTGCTGACGTTGCTCAGCCCGGCCGACGCCTCGTCACCCGCGAAGTGCGCCTCCAACGCCATCATGGCCCACGTGGCCTCGGTGTCGCCGGTGAACTGCATGGTGTTGCGACGCTCTGACCAGGGCCCCAGCGCGTAACTGCCGAGGTCGCCCGCCTGCTCGGACGAGCCGATGCGGCCGAAGGAGAAGCCGCGCAGCCCGCGAGCGGTGCCGTCTTGGGCGTACGCCTGATTGATGAAGTTGTCCGGCGCCACGTGCGGATCGCTGGCGGTCGAGTTGCCGCAGCCGCCGCAGTAGTCCAGCCACCACTCGCGCACGCCCTGCTGCTCGAAGGGCTGGTGCAGCTGGAAGTAGGCGGCCAGTTGGCTCGGGTTGGACCAGTCGAACTCGTAGTCGCCGCTCCGCGTGGGGTCGGGAGTCAGCCCGCCGGCAGTGGAGTTGGCCGACGCGAACTGCGGGTCGGAGCCGTTGATGCCGGTGTGGATGTTGAGCGCCGTCTCAAGGCCCTGCTGTTTCGTCCAGGCCAGGAACGAGCTCGGATCCGGGAACAGGGAGGAGTTCCAGTTCCAGCCGTTCCACTGGTTCGGCGACTTCCAGTCGGTGTCGATCACCAGCCAGTCGATCGGCGTGAAGGTGCTGCGGAACGTCGGGATCAGCGTGTTTTCGTAGTCCGACGTGGAGTAGGCGTAGTAGCGCGAATACCAGACCCCGTAGGCGGACTCGGGCAGCAGGTTCGTGCCGCCGGTCAGTGCGTTGAGATCGGAGAGGCCCTGTTTGTAGTTGGTGCCGTAGCCGAAGAAATAGCCGTCCTGGTATGGCTGCGAGCCGTGGCCGGGGCGGTCGGTTACTGTCCCATTCGTGTTCAGGAGGGCCGAGCGCGTGTCGTCCAGCAGGTACCAGCCGTCCTTGTCGAGGATGCCGGGCCGTTCGGTGGCGGTCGCGGGGTCCTGGTTGTCCAGCGAGCTCGACCAGCCGCCGAGCGTGTCGGTCGGTCCGGCGCCGTACGCCGTGGTCAGCAGCGAGCTCGACGCGCCGGGCGCGGGGTACGCGGCGCCGGTGGCCGTGACGGCGAGGCTGTCGAGGTTCACGTTGCCGCTGTCCGACGCCTTCATCACGACGCCGAGCGAGTCGACCCCGGCCTTCAGCGTGACGGGGACGGACACCGTGGACCAGGTGTCCCAGGACGCTGTTACCGGCAGGGACAGCGTCGGGCCCGCCGCTCCGTTGACGGTGGTCGAGAGCGTGCGGGTGACGTCCTTGCCGTCGCCGCCGGTCGCGTTCGCGTACCGCACGGTGAGCTGGTAGGTCCCGGCCGAGGGCACCGCCGAGACGTCCTGCTGGATCCCGCTGCCGGTCTGGTTCAGGCCCGCGGCGAACCCTGATCCGGTGTAACCCGTATGGTCGTACGCGGTGGACGCGCCCCAGGTCATCAGGCTGTCCTCGGCCTCGCACGCGGTGCCGAACGCGCAGTACGAGGGGAAGGACGGCGCGGCGGTCACGTTCGTGCCACCGACCACGATCGAGGTGTTGGCGGCTGTGAAGGGTCCGCCGCCTTGCTTGTAGCGGAGCGTCAGAGACCCTGTGGTGATCTCGCGATAGCCGTTGCTCACGTCGGTGGTGTAGGAGACGGCCGGGAACGACCGGTCGACCACGTTGAACGTCGGCGAGTCCTGGAACGCGCCGTCGCCCGCGTACTCGAGGCGGATCAGGGTGGGTGTGAGGACCTCGAAGCGAGCGTTTCCGTCGGTGACGACCGAAGAGGTGACGGTCTTCTTCGGGCTGGCGTACGCGGCCGACGCCGGGTAGAGCGCGGCGCCGACGAGAGCGAGTATGGCTACTGCTACTGCTGTCGTTCTTTTCCTTGCTGCCGTGTGGGTGCGTGGGTACATTCCTGCTCCACGGGAATCGACAACGTTGTCATGGTTGGTGTATCAGCCGCGCGTGCGACCCACAACAGCGCACGCGCGGCGAATGCGGATTGGTCAGGTGCACGCGATGTCGAAGAGTTCTGCCGCGTTCGTGGACAGGATGCGGGTGAGATCGGACTCTGACAGACAGGCGGCCGCGGCCCTGGCCGGGGCATCCGTGACGCCCATGTCGAACGGGTAGTCGCTGCCGAGCATGACCCGGTCCACGCCGACGGCCTCGACCAGGTGGCGCAGCGCGGACGGGGTGTAGACGAGCGCGTCGAACCACATCCTGCGCAGATAGGAACTCGGCAGTTCCTTACACGCCTGCGCGTCGGGGCGGTTCTGCCAGGCGTGGTCGGAGCGGCCGATGTACGTGGGTAGATAACCGCCGCCGTGCGCGGCGAGCAGGCGTAGCGCGGGGTGGCGGTCGAGAGTGCCCGAGAAGATGAGGTGGGAGAGGGCGAGCGTGGTCTCGGTGGGCTGGCCGACCGTGTTGCCGAGGAAGTTCTTGCCGAGCCGCGCGCCGAGTGAGCAGCCCCAAGGATGGATGAAGACGACGGCGCCCAACTCGGCGGCGGCCTCCCAGACCACGTCGAAGTCCGGGTCGGCGAGCTCGCGGCCGTCCACGTTCGTCGAGATGCTCACGCCGCGCAACCCGAGATCCCGCATCGCGTATTCGAGTTCGGAGACGGCGAGATCAGGGTGCTGAATCGGCAGCGTGCCCAGGCCGCGTAGCTGGTCGGGTGCGGCTGCGCAGTGCAGAGCCACGGCCTCGTTCACCGTGCGGCTCAACGCGAAAGCCAGCTCGGGATCGGCCCAGTAGCGGTGCATCGGCATGGGACCGACGATTTGGTGAGTGACCTGGGAGGACGCCATGTCACTCAGTCGCCGGTCCACGTCCGTGAGCTGCTGCAAGACGCGCTTGATCTGCGCCTGGTTGATCTCGATGCTGTGCGCGCTGAACGCCGCGCGCTCGGCGGCCGCGTCCGCCGCCTCGCGGGGATTCTTAGCAGCCAGCGCGTTGACCTCGGGGACGAGGAGATGGCCGTGGACGTCGATGGCAGGTGGGAAAGACACGGTTCGGATCACGCCTGCCCGGCGGCGAGGAAGCTGAGCGCCTCGCCCATCGTGTCGGCGACGTCCTGGTCCGTGTGCGGCTCGAGGTCCATCTCGTACCGCACGAGCTTGAGCGAGTTGCGCACGACGATCTCCACGCGCGGCAGGCGACGTGCCATGAACGCGGGCAGCACCTGTTCCAGCGAACGGCTACTGGTGACCATCTCGGCGAGCACGACGGCGTCCTCCGCGCACATGGCCGCGCCCTGGGCGATCAGCGGCGGGCAGGCGTGCGCCGCGTCGCCGATGATGATGGCGCGACCGCGGAACCAGGGGCCTTCGACGAGCAGCCACTCGATCCGGGTGTGCACGACGTTCGAGTCCGGGCCGATCGTCTCGCGCAGGTCGCCCCACTTGCCGCCGTAGCCCTCGGCGCGCTCGTACATCAGTTGCCACGCGGGCTTACCGCCCTGGGACGCATCGCCGCCGCCGAAGTCGGCCAGCGTCCCGTCCTCGTCGAGCACGTACGCGTAGCACTTGTCCTTCGAGATGGGGGAGTAGCCCGCCTTGTAGCGCGGCCCGCCGTAGTAGAGCTCGTGGCAGTCCACGTCGGCGGGCCGGTCCGCGACGACCCGCCAGATGCTCATGCCGGACGGCTGGGGAGCTGTCTCGATGCCGAGCATCGCCCGCATCGTGGAGCGGATGCCGTCCGCGCCGACGACGAGGTCGTACGTACCCGTGGTCCCGTCGCTGAACTCGACGTACGCGCGGTGAGCGTCCTGAGCGAGCGAGGTCACGGTCAGCCCGAGGCGTACATCGACCCCTGCCGCGTAGATCCGGTCGCAGAGAATCGTCTGGAGGTCCGAACGCAGCGCGCCGAGGGTGGACGGTATGTCCTCGCCGCCGGTGTGCGGGGTCGGCGCCTCGACGATCAGGCTGCCGTCCGCGCGCAGCATCCGCAGCCGGTTGTACGGCACGCCGCGCGCGAGTACGTCGTCCAGAATCCCTATGGATTCGAACGCCTTCAACGCGTTGCCCTGCACGGTGATCCCGTGTCCCACGCCGTGCCACACGGGGCTGATCTCGACCAGGTCAACCTGCACGCCGCGCTGGGCCAGAGCAAGCGATAACACGCTGCCGGTGATGCCGCCGCCGACGACGAGAACCTTGGACACGCCCACGGACGCGCTCCTTTCCGAAATGCTGCGATGAGAGGGGACTAAGCGGGGGCGATCATGCCCGCGGACAGGTCGATGTCGGCGCCGCACAGGCCCGGCATGCGCAGCATCGCGAGCACGGCCGCGGCGACCTCGTCCTCCTCGACGAGCCGTCGCAGCGCGGCGCGGCTGACGAAGGCCTCCTCCGCCTCGGCGTACGTGGTGCCGGTGGCCGCCGCCTCGAGCGTGAAGTTGCGCTGCATCCGCGGTCCGCGGCACGGGCCGGGGGAGAGGCTGTTCACCGACACGCCCTGCGGCCCGACCTCGAACGCGAGCGTCCGGGTCAGCCCGAGGACGGCCATCTTCGAGGCCGTGTACGGCGTGCGCCGGGTCAGCGGACGCTTGCCGCTGACCGAGGCCACATTGATCACGTCGCCGGAACCGCGCTCGGCCATCGGCGGCAGGAACGCGCGGCACATCAGATAGATGCTGCGCACGTTCGCCGCGAAGACGTCGTCCCACTCGTCGGGCTCGATGTCGGTCAGCGCCTTGACCGGACCGCCGACGCCCGCGTTGTTGATCAGAATGTGAACGGGCTCGTCGGAGAGCGCCGCACGCAGTGCCTCGACCGACGAAGCCGACGACACATCACACACCTCGACCCGCGCCGCCTTGGGCTCCGCCATCAACTCCGCGGTCTCGACGAGCGTGGCCTCAGTCCGTCCAACCAGGATCACCCTGGCCCCGGCGCGGGCTAGGCCGAGGGCGATCGCTCGGCCTAGCCCGTTCCCGGCTCCGGTGACGAGGGCCGAGCGACCGGCGAGCTCGTTCCGGATACCGGCGGTGTACTGGGCCGAGTGATCGCTCGGCGCAGTAACACCATTCCCGGCTCCGGTGACGAGGGCCGAGCGACCAGCCAGTTCGCCACCGGGGTCCATGGCACCGCCGCGGCCCGCGGGCTCAGCCATCGAGGGCCTCGCTGAGCCAGTCGGGCCTGGTGCCGTGAACCTTCGCGGCCCGCACGTCCCCGGACCGGGCGTGTCCCTCGAACAGCTCGACGCGGGCGGCGCGGCCGCAGACCTCGCCGAGTTGCGCGCTGGACTCGGGCTCGCGCACCTCCTGGTACGTCACGGTCTTGAGGTACTTGCCCACCCAGAGGCCGCCGGTGTAGCGGGCCGCACCCCGCGTCGGCAGCACGTGGTTGGTACCGATGACCTTGTCGCCGTAGGAGACGCACGTGCCCTCGCCGAGGAACAGCGCACCGTAGTTGTTCATCGCGTCCAGGGCCTGGCGCGGGTTCCGGGTGAGCACCTCGACGTGCTCGGCGGCGAATTCGTCCGCCACCGCGAACGCCTCGTCGAGGTCGTCGACCACGATGATCTGGCCGTGGTCGCGCCATGCCGGCTCCGCGAAGTCGCGGGTGCTCATGCCGGGCAGGATCTTCTCGATGTACTCCAGCGCCTTCGCCCCGACCTCGTGCGAGGTCGTCACCAGGATCGCGGGGGAGTCGGGGCCGTGCTCGGCCTGGGAGAGCAGGTCCACGGCGACGACCTCGGGGTCGGCGTGCTCGTCGGCGATGACCAGGATCTCGGTCGGTCCGGCGAACAGGTCGATGCCCACCTCACCGAACAGCTGCCGCTTGGCCTCGGCGACGTACGCGTTGCCGGGACCCGCGAGCAGGTCCACTCGCCCGATTGTCTCCGTTCCCAGCGACAGCGCGGTCACCGCCTGGACGCCGCCGAGCAGGTAGATCTCGTCGGCCCCGGCGAGGTGCATGGCCGCGATGGTCGCCTTGGGGATCTCGCCGCGGATCGGCGGGGTGCACGCGGCGACCCGCTGCACGCCCGCCACCTTCGCCGTCACGATCGTCATGTGCGCGGACGCGGTGAGCGGGTAGCGGCCGCCGGGGACGTACGCTCCGGCCGCCGCGACCGGCACGTGCTTGTGGCCGAGGAAGACGCCGGGCAGCGTCTCGATCTCGATCTCCCGCATCGACGCGAGCTGCGCCTCGGCGAAGCGGCGCACCTGCGCCTGGACGAACACGATGTCGTCGATCACCTGCTTGGGCACGTCCGCGACGATGGCCGCGACCTGCTCCGGGCTGAGCCGGAAGGACTCCGGCGACCAGTTGTCGAACTTGGCCGAGTACGTGCGCACGGCCGCGTCGCCGTTCTCCCGGATGTCGGCGATCACCGACTCGACCACCGTGCGGACCCCGGCGAGGTCCTTGGCCACCTGGGCTGCGGGGACGGCTTCCTTCAGGTACTGCTTCGTCATGGCGAGGGGCCTTTAGTTCTCGTTCGGATATCCGGCGAGCACGCCGGCGGGGTCGTGCAGGGCGCGCAGCCGTCGCATCTCGGCGAGCTGGTCCTGCTGCAGAGGGGCGTCGAAGCGGCCCTCGAGGTTCGAGTCGGCGAACTGCGTGCCCGCCGAGAGGTGCGCGACGGCCGCGACGGACCGCTGCACCCACGCGTCGTGCGCGGCGTCGAGCGCGGGATCGGCGCCGATGCCGTAGACCGCGTAGTACCAGGGGGCCTGTGCGGACCAGGCCGCGTGCGGGGGCGTACGGTCGGCGCCCCACCAGTACCAGAAGATCTGGCACTCGGGATTGGGCATCTCGTCGGCCGCCCGCTGGAGCAGCGGCGTGATCTCCGCGGCGGACGCGCGGGTCCAGATGTTGTCGCAGACGTAGCGCCGGCCCTTGGGCGTCTCGCGCTCGACCTCCTTGCCGAGCCGGCCCATGTCGGTCTGGTCGTGCGAGACGCGGAACAGCTCGCGTCCGGCGAAGGGCGAGTCCTCGAAGGGCTTGAGCAGCTCGACCGCCTCGTCGAAGGAATCCGCGAACGCCGTCGCCGAGGTGATCGTGGCGGCGCCCTCGAAGCCGGGGATCGGCGGCGGGGTGACCATCGCGATGAACTCGACGCGGCTGTCGAGCCGCGGGCCGACCGTGGTCATCCAGCTGGTGACCTCGCCCGCCATCTCCTTCGGGTAGACCTGCACGCTGCGCACGATCGCGCCGGGGTGGTCGTACAGGCGCAGGTGGAACCTCGTGATGACCGCGAACTGGCCGTGCCCGCCGCCGCGCGCGGCCCACAGGAAGTCCGTGTTCTGCGTCTCGTCGCAGTGCAGCACCTCGCCGGCCGCGGTCACCACGTCCACGGCCAGGATCGAGAAGCAGGCCGGGCCGAGGTGGCCGGAGTTCCAGCCGTAGCCGCCGCCGAGCATGAAACCGGCGAGGCCGACGTCCGGTCCGTGGCCGACCGGGAAGAAGAGGTTGTGCTCGGCCAGCGCCTCGTACACCTCCATGACGATCACGCCGGACTGCACGGTCGCCGTCTTCGCCTGTGCGTCCACGGAGACCTCGCGCAGCCTCGACAGGTCCAGCACCAGGCAGTCGTCGCGCAGGTGGATGCCGTACCAGCTGTGCCCGCCGGAGCGCATTGTGACCTTCAGCCCGGACTCGCGCGCGTAGTTCACGGCGTCCACGACCTCGGACTCCGACTCGGCCACCACGACCGCCGCCGGATACCGGTCCGGCTTGCGCGCGTTCCACACAGTGTCCAGGCGGGCCGCCTCGTAACCGGGCTCGCCCCGCAGATGCATCGGCATGGTCGATCACGCCTCCTGTCGGTGGATCAGCTCGATGAGGTTGCCGTCCAGGTCGGTCACGTACGCCATCCGCACGCCCGGCTCCGGCGACTCGCGCGGGTCCCAGACCGCGACCGCGCCGTGCCGCAGCGCCCGCTCGTAGGTCGCCTCCAGGTCCGCGACCTCGAAGCACACGTGGTTGTAGCCGTGCACGGAGTTGGCGGACGGCGGGTCGGCCCGGTTCACGCCGGGCAGCGCGCCGGCCATCTCCAGCAGTTCCACCCCGGCGCCGTCCCGGGTGAGCGCGAACACGCCGCGCAACCCGATCGGCGGGACCTCGAAGCGGTAGCCCTCCGTCAGGTCCAGGGCCCGGCAGTACCAGTCGAGGGAGCGTTCGAGGTCGGGGACGCTGATCCCGGCGTGATGCAGTCGCATTGCGGTTTCTCTCTTGTGTGCGGGGGTTAGACGCGATCGCGAAGCCGCCGCTCGCGCCCGTAGAGCGCGACGACCAGCAGGATCAGTACGCCGAAGACGATGCTCGCGGCGGACGCGTTGAGGTTGTTGACCGAGATGACGAAGTTGAGCGTGGTCACGATCAGCGCCCCGAGGCAGGTGCGCAGGTAATCGCCGCGGCCGCCCATCATGGTGCCGCCGACGATCACCGCCGCGAGGCCCGGGAACAGGTAGCTGTTGCCGACGTTCGTGTCGCCGCCGGTGCTGAACCCGGCCAGCAGCACCCCGGCCAGGCCCGCGAGCAGCGCGCTCGCCGCGTACGCCGCGACCCAGACGCGCCGGGTGCGGATGCCCGCGAGGTCCGCCGACTTCGGCCCGGCGCCGGCCAGGTAGAGCTTGCGGCCGACCGGCGTGCGCAGCAGCACCACGGTCACCGCGATGGCCAGCACGATCCAGAACGCGATGATCGGCGCGATCGGCAGGCCGAAGGTGTCCGAGGTCTGACTGGTGAAGGACTGCAGCCAGCCCGGTCCCGAGCCGTTGAGCAGGCTGGTGTTGGTGCCGACCAGCGCGCCGACCACGATCGAGCTCATCGCGAGCGTGATGACGAGGGGCTCGAGCTTGAAGCGGTGGCAGATCCAGCCGGAGAAGCCGCCGCCGACGACGCAGATCGCGAACACCAGCAGGGCCGCCGCGCCGAAGTTCCAGTGCTCGTTCCCGACCAGGTGCGTGACGAGGAGGTTCCCGGCGACCAGGTACGCGGCGATCGAGAAGTCGAGGCCGCCGACCAGGATGACGAGGGTCTGCCCGGCCGCCGCGATGCCGAGGAACGAGGCCTGCAGCAGGATCGGAGCGAACAGGTCGTTCCAGGTGAAGTCGCCGTCCTGCTGGCCCACGTAGAGCACGAGCAGCACCAGTACGACGATCTGCAGCAGGGGGTAGCGCTTCTGCAGGCCGGAGAGCTTGCGCAGCTGGTTCATCGGGCTGCCTTCCTGCCGAAGTCGGCGGCGGTGCGCGCCGCGAACAGCACCGCGACGATCAGGGTGGTGCCGTACACGGCCTGCGACCAGAACGAGGAGATGTGCAGGGCGCCGAGCAGGTTCTCGATCAGGAAGATCACCGCCGCGCCGAGCAGCGAACCGAGCAGTCCGCCGCGTCCTCCGGCCAGCGAGGTGCCGCCGAGTGCGACGGCCGCGATCGCCAGCAGGATGAACGGGGTGACGAAGCCGGTGTCGGCCTCGGCCTGGTGCAGCTGGGCGGTGATCGCGATCCCGGCGAGTCCCGCGATGCCGCCGCCGATCGTGTAGCCGAGGGTGCGCACCAGCGGCACGTTCACGCCCGCCGTGTACGCGGTGACCTCGCTGCCGCCGACCGCGCACAGGGTCCTGACGAACGGCGTGCGCCCGAGCAGAGCCCAGACCAGCAGCGGCACGGCCAGCAGGATCAGTCCGCCGGGCACGCCGCCGACCGTCGAGCCGAGCGAGGTCAGCCAGCCGGTCGTGCCGCTCACCGGGGACGGCGCGTAGCCGAGCGCGAAGCCGGAGAGGATGAAGTTCATGCAGAGCGTCGCGACGACCGCCTGATATCGGCCGTAGTTGATCAGCACTCCGTTGACCGCGCCGACGGCGGCCCCGAAGAGGATCGCCGCGGGGATCACGACGGCCGCGCTGCTGATTCCGTTGCCGAGTAGCATCACCTCGACCACGACCGAGACCATGACGAAGAGCGGAGCGACCGAGATGTCGATGCCGCCACCGCCGCCGAGGATCGCAGGGGTCGAAGCCATCGCCGCCAGACCGGGCGTGGCCAGCTCGGCGAAGGTCAGGATCCAGGAGTGCCACTCCAGGAAGCTGTGCTGCTCGACCACGTTCGCGATCAGCAGCGCCACGGCCAGCAGCGCCGGGAAGATCCACGTGCGTTCGGCGAGCAGCCTGGCGAAGCGGTTCGGCGGCTTCACGGCCTGCCGCGCGACCGGCGCCGCGTCCGTCTCGGTCTGCTCCGCGTCCGCCGGGCCGAAGAACTCGGTGACCAGCGCCGACCGCGAGAGGTTCGCCCGGTCCAGCTCGGCCGCCGGGGCTCCCTCGCGGAAGACCAGGACCCGGTCCATCAGTTCCAGGTGCTCGTCGACCTCGGTGGAGAGCATCACGATCGCCATGCCGGACGCGGCCAGGTCCCGCAGCAGCGCGTACACGTCGTGCTTGGCGCCGATGTCGATGCCGCGCGTCGGGTCGTTGAGCAGCAGCACCCTGGGATCACCCGCGAGAGCCCGCGCGATCACGACCTTCTGCTGGTTGCCGCCGGACAGCGTGGTGATCGCGTCGCCGTCCTTGCCGAGCCGGATCTTGAGCTTGTCCCGGTACGCGTCGAACCGGGCCCGGGCGCGCGCCGTGGAGATCAGGCCGCCGCGCGCGTCCTGGTTCAGCGTCGAGGCGGTGAAGTTCTCCCGGATGCTCAGCGGCGGGAAGATCGACTCCTCGCGCCGGTCCCGGGCCACGTACGCGACCCGGGTGCCCGGGTCGGCGAGTGCTCCCAGCGCCCTGAGATAGTCGTCCTGGCCCTGGCCCTCCAGACCGGCCAGGCCGATGATCTCGCCGGCCCGCAGGTTCAGGCCGTCGCCCGCGAGCACGACCTCGCCCGGCTCCGGCCGCTCCGCCGCCTCGGACTGCACCAGCGCCTCGCCGCCGGTCATCAGGTGCACCAGCGTGGCGATGTCGGCCTGGTCCTGGGTCAGCGTGCCGACGGACTCGCCGGAACGCAGCACCGTGACCCGGTCCGCGATCTGCTCCACCTCGTCCATCCGGTGCGAGATGAACAGCACCGCCCCGCCGCGCGCGGTCAGCGCCCGGCAGACCGCGAACAGCCGGTCCCGGGTGGCCACGTCCAGCGCGGAGGTGGCCTCGTCCAGGATCAGCACCCTGGGGTCGCGCAGCAGCGAGCGTGCGATCGCCAGCGCCTGCCGCTCGCTCAGCGACAGCGTGCCCGCCGGGGCGTCGAGGTCGGGGCAGGTGCCGAGCAGTTCGGTCAGCACCTGCCCCGCGCGGGCCCGGCGCTCCTCGGGATCCAGGCCCGCACCCCTGGCCCGGCGCACCACGCCGTCCGTCCCGAGCCAGAGGTTGTCCAGCACGGACTGCTGGGCGACGCACTGCACCTCCTGGAAGACGGTGGCCACCCCGGAGCCGATCGCCTCGCGCGGTCCGCGCGGGGCCACCGCCCGCCCGGCCAGCTCGATCCGCCCGGTGTCCGGCCGGTGCACCCCGGCCAGGATCTTCACCAGGGTGGACTTGCCCGAGCCGTTCTCGCCCATCAGGGCGTGCACCTCGCCGCCGCGCAGCTCCAGCGAGCAGGCGCGCAGGGCCTTGGTGGGGCCGAAGGACTTCGCGAGTCCGTCGACCGTCAGCAGCAGCGTCGTGGCCGAGGCGCGCGGGGCGGCCGGTTCGGTGGGGGTCATCGTATCCATGTGCTCATTCGTTCCCGAGGTCCGTGGTCTGGGTCAGGGACTTGCCGTACCTCAGCTGCTGGGGTTGGTCAGCAGCTCGTTCAGCTCCGAGGTCGGCAGCACGTTCAGGCTGCTCGGTCCGCCCGCGTTGCCGGTGGACGACGTCGTCATGCTGGACGTGTACCAGTCGGCGACGTTCGCGTTGGTCACCAGCGGCGTGTTCAGCACGACGGCGGAGAGCTTGACGCCCTCGCCCTTGAACAGCGCCTGCACCAGGGCGAGCGTGGAGGAGGCGAGCTGCGGCGGGGTCGCGGTGATGCCGACGCCGTTGTACGAGCTCTTGTTCTGGTACCAGTAGGCGAGCTCGCCGTCCTCCATCGAGTCGTTCGCGATGATCGGCACGGTCTTGCCCGCGGCCTGGAAGCCCTCCATCACGCCGGTCGCGCCCGCGCCGGAGGTCATCGCCGCCGCGATCTTCTGCGGGTGCGTCTCCAGGTAGGTCTGCACCGCGCTCTTCGCGGTGGAGTCGGCGAACTGGTCGTAGATGGTGTCGTCGGTCGTGATGCCGGAGCACTCGGCGAACACGGCCTTCACGCCCTGGTACGTCGCGGTGTCGATGCCGACGCCGGAGATGCCGTGCACGTCCAGCACCTTGCCGGAGCCGCCGATCTCCTTCGCCACGTACTGCGCCATCTGCGCGCCCTGCAGCCAGTCGTTCGCGCCCAGGCTGATCGTGTCCGCGCTGTCCACGGAGTTGAGCAGCGAGATCGACGGGATGCCCGCGGACGCCGCGTTCGAGACGGCGGTGGTGAAGGCCGAGGAGGACAGCGGCTCGTAGACGATCATCGCCACCTTCTGCTCGACCATCTGGTTGAAGTCGGCGACCTGGTCGGTGACCTGGTCCGAGGAGGTGACCTCGTCCACGGTGTAGCCCGCGGACTTCAGCATCCCGGTCAGGATCGACTGCAGCGCCAGCTGGTAGCCGTTGTTGGTCTCGGAGATCAGGAAGCCGACGGTCTTGTTCGTGCTCGACTTCGGCTTCCAGTTCGCGAACGCGCTCTTGTGCACGGTGACCGGGTAGCCGTTGTACAGGGCCTTCGTCGAGGCGGAGAGCGAGGAGAGCACGCTGTCCGGATCCGACGGGTTGTTCGTCGGGATGGTGCCGCAACTGCTCGACGACGACGTGCCGCCGGCGCTGGTCGAGTTCTTCTTAGAGGAGCAGGCGGACAGGCCGAGGCTCGCCGTCAGGGCGAGCGCCGTCAGGCCGACGACCGGCCGGGAGGGCATTCTCATAGGTAGTCTCCGTTGACTCGAGAAGGGATTTCGGGAGGGTGGATCAGACGGGCGGGGCGACGAACACGCCCGGGTCCACGTCGTTGAAGGACTCCTTGGCGATGGCCTCGCTGAACGGGTTGGCCGTGCCCCACTGGTCCTGGACCTCGTGGTCCGTGGCGCTGTAGATGTGCGGGTGCCAGGTGTCCTCGTCGAGCTTCGCCAGTTCGGTCGTGTACTCGATCGTGTTGTTCTGCGGATCGAGGAAGTAGGAGTAGGTGTTGTCCCCGGCCAGGTGCCGCCCCTGGCCCCAGACGAGCTTCGTGCCCGCGCGCATCACCCGGCCGCAGCCGCGCATGAACTCGTCGATGCCGCGCATCTCGAAGGAGATGTGGTGCACCGACACGTGCGGGCCGCGCGCGAAGGCGATCGAGTGGTGCAGTTCGTTGCAGCGCACGAAGTTCATCACCGTGCCCATGTCGGGGTGCGCGAGCGTGTCGCTGAGCCGGAAGCCGAGCACGTCCGCGTACCACTGCGTGGTGCGGTCCGGGTCGGTGCCGTTCAGCACGACGTGCGAGAGGCGGACCGGGATCGCCTCCTTCTCCTCGATCTTGCGGTGCGCGCGTACCTCGACCCCGGCCGAGACCTCGATCGTGCGGCCGTCGAGGTCGAAGAAGCGCAGGCCGTAGCCGCCGCCCTCGGTGCCCAGATCACCGGGCTCGGCGACCATCCGCACGCCCTTCGCGATCAGCCGCTCGGCCAGCGCGTCCACGTCCGCGTTGTTCGCCGCGCCGAAGGAGACCAGGTCGAGCCGCTTGTTCTCGTCCTTGCGCAGCCGGACGACGTAGCGCTCCGGCGAACCCTCGGCGGCCAGGAAGCTGATCCCGGTGTCGTCGGCGACCTTCGTCAGGCCCCAGACGTCCGTGTAGAACGCCAGCTGCCGGTCGTAGTCCGGAATGGCCAGGTCCACGTGGCGCAGATGGGTGATCAGGCTGTCGGTCATTTGCCTTCCCTTACGTGGTTGCGCTGCGTGCCGAGGCCGGTGATCTCGCTCTCCAGCACGTCGCCTGCTTCGAGGAACACGCCCCAGTGCATGCCGTTTCCGGCGGGGGAGCCGGTCAGCACCAGGTCGCCGGGCCGCAGCTCGGTGACCGAGGTGATGTAGGCGAGCAGCGCCGGGATGTCGAAGAGCATGTCGGCGACGGACTCGTCCTGCCGGGTGATCCCGTTGTGCTTGAGCGTGATCCGCAGCGCGCTCGGGTCGGCGACGAAGGCCGCGGGCACGATGTAGGGCCCGGTCGGCAGGAAGGTCGGCGCGTTCTTCGCCGCGAACCAGTCCGTGCCGATCGCCTTCAGGTCATTGCGGTACACCAGCGAACGCGTCGTCAGGTCGTTGCAGATCGTGTATCCGGCGACGTGCTCGAGCGCGTTCTCCGGCGTCAGGTCCCGCGCAGTCTTCCCGATCACGAGGGCGAGCTCGAGCTCCCAGTCGTGCTTCGTGCCCTGCTGCGGCAGCACGACGTCGTCGAACGCGCCGGCCAGTGCGCCCGCGAGCCCGATGAAGACATACGGCTTACCGCTGCGTACCCGCTCGTCCATCATGTTCTCGGCCCAGGCGCGCACCTCGTCCTCGGGCTGGTCCGCGTTGTGCCCGGTCATCGAGAGGTTCGCACGCCGCTCGGCCATCACGATGTCGACCACGTGCTTGCGGTAGTTCGCCCCGGCCTGCAGGATCTGCCGCGGCTCGACCGGGCAGCGCACGTCCAGCGCGGCCAGCTCGTGCCAGAGCCCCGGCTCCGCGTCCGCGTCCGGCGCCGCCGCCAACCGGGCCAGCCGCGCGAACGAGGCGTCCCAGTCGGCCAGCAGCCCGTTCACCGAGCCGAGCGCCGACACGTCGCGCACCCGCTCGCCGAGCACCAGCCCGGCGAACTCCGGTCCGTCCCCGGCGGCGAAGACGCCGAGCGCGAACGGCGCGGCGTCCACCGCTTCGTGGTCTGTGGTCATGCGATGAGGCTAAGTTCGCCCGCGATCAAGCGGAAATACCTATCCGCGATGGCAGCCATATGCCTGGCCATGCCTGCTCCGACCTGCGGCGACGGCAGGCCGAGTCAGAGTTCGGCGGCCGTCTCCTGGAGCGTGCGCAGCAGCCAGCGCACCGCCGGGTCGCTGCCGCGGCTCGGATGCCAGTGCGCCATCTCGATCAGATCGACCTGTCCGAAGGGCGGCTCGACGAGGCTCAGCCGCACCGTCTCGGCCACCCGCCGGGCCAGCCGCTCCGGCACGATCGCGACCAGCCCGGTCCCCGCGACGACGAACGGCACCGTCAGCCAGCCCACCACCGTGACCTGCACGTGCCGATCCACGCCGAGCGCGTCCAGCAGCCGGTCCGCGGGCGTCGGCTGCTCGTGCCCGAAGGTCGGGCGCACGTGCGGGAGCGCGGACAGGTCCTCCAGCGTCAGCTTCCCGTCCCGCAGCCGCGGGTTCGCCGGATCGACCAGGCACACGAAGCGGTCCCGGAACAGCTCGAGCCGGCGGCCCGGGAACTCGTAGCCCACCGGCCCGACCACGACGTCGTGCTTGACGATGCCGTGCGCCGAGAAGGACATGTCGTTCGGGATCGGGTGCAGCTCCAGCCGGATGCCCGGCGCGATCCGCTTGACCCGGCGCAGCAGCGGATCGGCCAGGATCGAGATGGTGTAGTCGCTGGCCGCGATGGAGAACTCCCGGTCCGAGGACTCCGGCTCGAACTCCGGCGACCGGTCCATCGTCGCCTCCATCTGGCGCAGCGCCTCCTGCACCGTCGGAAGCAGCTGCTCCCCGAGCTCGGTCAGCTTGTAGCCGCGGCCGTCCCGGGCCAGCAGGTCGTCGCCGAAGTGCTTGCGCAGCCGGGCCAGCGCCGCGCTCATCGCCGGCTGGCTCAGGCCGATCCGCGCCCCCGCCCGGGTCAGGTTGCGGTCCTCCAGCAGCGCGCCGAGGGCGACCAGCAGGTTGAGGTCGATCCCGCCGACATCAGCCATGGCCTCGCCCCTTCATGAGATTCTTCTCAGATTACCGCAGGTCAGCCCCGCTATGAGGCAAAACCATAGCCTGCGGCCGCCCACGGTAACAATCGGGAAACACGGGCGTGACGGACGGGGGGTCCATAGTGGACTATGCGAACAGGTGCGCCAGTTCGCACAGTCGCGATGACGGGACGGTGAAACGCGTATGCCCCTCGGCGGAACTGATCTCAACCTCTTGGTGGCGTTGAAGGCTCTGCTGGAGGAGGGCAACGTCACGAAGGCCGGTGCCAAGATCGGCAAGAGCCAGCCCGCGATGAGCACCGCCCTCGCCCGGCTGCGCCGCCACTACAAGGACGAGCTGCTGGTCCGTGTCGGCCGCGACTACGAGCTCACGCCCTTCGCCAAGACCCTCGTCCCCTCCGTGCGCCGCACCCTCAGCGCCGTCGAACTCGCCCTCGGCACCGGCCGCGCCTTCAACCCGGCCCTGAGCGACCACGTCTTCCGCATCACCGCCACCGACTACGCGATCACCGTCCTCGGCGAGCCACTGCTGCGCCGCGTCTCCGAACTGGCCCCCGGTGTGAGACTCGACCTCGACGCGATCCCGCTCGACATCCACGAATCCGAACGCGGCCTCATGCACTGCGACGCCCTGATCGGTCCCCTGGGCTTCGGCTTCGACGGCGTCCACGAGCCCCTCTTCCGCGACCGCTTCGTCTGCATCGTCGACCCCGCCAACCCAAGACTCCGCGACGGCAGACTCTCCCTGGCAGACCTGGAAGTCCTCCCGCACGCCGTCCGCAGCACCGGCCGCACCCACGTGGCCCCGGCCGACCGCGTCCTCGACGAACTGGGCGTCCGCCGCCGCGTCCAGGTCAGCACCGTAGGCTGGCTCCCCCTCCCGTTCCTCGTCTCCGGCACCGACCTCGTAGCGATCATGCCCGAACGCCTAGCCCGCAGAGTCGCCCTCCCCGCCGGCCTCGCGATCGTCGATCCCCCCTTCGGCCGCGTAGAACTCGTAGACGCCCTCTGGTGGCACCCCGACCGCGCCGTCGCCCCCGAACACGCCTGGCTCCGCCGCACCCTCATGGAAGTGGCCGCCGGCCTCCCCGCCTCCGAAGGCGCCCAAGCCGCCCTGATGGCCGAGATGACGAATACCACCCATAGCGATTCAAGATCGGCCGGGGCCGTGACGCACACGGGTTGACGTGCTGGGATGGGGTGCATGCCAACTGTGCCCCGCCGCGTGGTGACCGGCCACGATGACCAAGGTAATTCGGTGTTCCTGCTGGACGGGCCGCCGCCGGTTGCGCGTACGGCGCCGGATGGTGCGTATTTCTTCGAGCTCTGGAATACGGACGCGGTCCCTGCGTCGATCGCGGCGGCCGAGGCTGAGCCGACGGAGCGTGATCTGACGGTGCCTCCGGCGCCAGGTGGGACGAAGATCCGGATCAACGAGTTTCCGCCCGGCGTGATCTCGCCGACGCATCGCACGGAGACCGTGGACTACGGGATCGTGCTCGAAGGCGAGGTCGTGCTGATCCTCGACCATGAGGAGGCGCGGGTGCTCGGGCCGGGGGACGTGGTGGTGCAGCGCGGGACCGATCATCGGTGGGAGAACCGCTCCGATCGCGTCGCGCGGATGGCGTTCATTCTGGTGGACGGCGCGTTCACTCCGGAGCTCGTCTCGTCGATCGGCGCCGAGGCGGCCGCCAGCCTGCTGCACGATCCGATCGGGGATGAGTCGTCATGACGCTGCGCGATTCCGGGTTGGCGGGCAAGACGTTCGTGATCACGGGGGCTGCTCGTGGTCAGGGTGCTGCCGAGGCCGAACTCCTTGTCCAGGAGGGCGCGGACGTCATCGCGACCGACGTGCTGGACGCCGATGGGCTTGCGCTTGCGGAGCGGCTGAGCGCGGATGCGGCTGGACCGGGCACCTGCGAGTACCGGCACCTTGACGTCAGCAGCGAGGAGGCGTGGGTCGAGTTCGGGGCGTGGCTCGCCATGTCGGGGCGTCAGGTGCAGGGGCTGGTCAACAACGCGGGTGTGCCGTACCGGCCGCGGCTGCTCGACGTGGATGTGGCCGGGTGGGATCGGACGTTCGCCATTAATCTGACCGGCGCCATGCTCGGTATCCGCACGCTGGTGCCGCTGATGCCGGTCGGTGAGGGTGCGTCGATCGTGAACATCGGGTCGATCGCTGGGCTTACTGCGCATCATGCCGCCGCATACACGGTGTCGAAGTGGGGGCTACGTGGGCTGACGAAGGTGGCTGCGATCGAGCTGGCGCCGCGTGGGATCCGCGTGAACATCGTGCATCCGGGCCCGATCGACACGCCGATCAGCGCGGGCGCCAACCCGGTCTTTCTCAAGGCGACCGTCGAGCAGACGCTGCTGGGTCGCGAGGGGCAGCCGGACGAGGTCGCCGACATGGTCGTGTTCCTGCTCTCGGCGCGCGCCTCCTACGTGACCGGCACCGAGATCCCGGTGGACGGCGGGCACACGGCGCACGGCGGCACGAAGTCGATCATCGACGCGCTGGAGCGGGCGAAGGCGACAAACCCGGGCTGATCGTCGTCAATGGTTGTACGCTCTGCCTCATGGAGATCGCGACCCCGCGGAAGATCACCACGTTCCTGATGTTCGAGGGCGCCGCCGAGGAGGCGATGACCTTCTACATCTCGCTCTTCGACGACGCCGAGATCCTCAGCATCAGCCGGTACGGAGCCGACGGTCCCGGCCCGGCGGGCAGCGTCCAGCACGCCACGTTCACGCTCGCGGGCGTGCCGCTGATGTGCATCGACAGCCCGGCGAAGCACGAATTCGGCTTCACGCCCTCCGTCTCGCTCTACGTGGACTGCGCGGACGAGGCGGAGATCGACCGGCTCTACGCGGCGCTGCGGGAACAAGGCGGCGAGCTCATGCCGTTGGGCAATTACGGGTTCAGTGCGAAGTTCGGCTGGGTCAACGACCGTTTCGGCGTGTCCTGGCAGCTGAACCTGCCCGCCTGAGCTCGGAGGCCGCAGTTGCAGGGTGACGAGGTTCCCGTAGAGGAGTTCGAGGAGCTGGTCGAGGCCGCGCTCGACACCATCCCGAAGGAGTTCGCGCGCGCCATCGACAACCTCGCGTTCTTCGTCGAGGACGAGTCTCCGGCCGGACTGCCCACGCTCTTCGGATTGTATGAGGGCGTGCCGCTGACCCAGCGCGGCCACTGGTACGCCGGGGTGCAGCCGGACCGGATCACGATCTACCGCCTGCCGATCCTGCGCGCCAGCTGGTCGCGATGGGAAGTGGTGGACCGGGTGGCCAAGACCGTGGTCCACGAGGTCGGGCACTACTTCGGCATCAGTGACCAGCGCCTGCACGAGCTCGGTTACTAGACGAGACGGGGCGGGACTAGGCGGCGGCCGCAGCTAGAATCCGGGCCAGTTCAGGGGCCTTCGTCAGCATCGGCCAGTGCGCCGAGTCGATGTCCACGAACTCGACGTTCTTCGCCTGGCTGAGCTGCGGCACCAAGCCCTCGTCGATCCAGCCCTTCGCCTGCGCGATGCTGAACTCGGGGCAGACCACCACGACCGGCACGTCGTAGCGCCGCTCGTCGGTCAGCCGGACCACGCCGTGCGCCACCGCCTCCGGCACCGGGATCGCGGCTGCTTCGAACGCACTGCGCGCGGCGGCGTCGAGGTCGGCGGCGGAACCGTCCTCCTCGAACGGCTCCCAGCCCGGGAACGGCATCGCCCCGTCCTTGATGTCGAAGAAGTCCGCGAACAGCTTCCCGTCGCTGCTCGGGAACCCGCCGATGAGGGCGATCTTCGCGACCTTCTCGGGTCGCCGGTCCGCCGCCAGCCACGCCAGCGTGCATGCGGCCGAGTGGCCCACGACCAGCGGATGTCCCTCGGCGGCATCGACGGCCGCGACCACCGTGTCCACCTGGTCGTCGAGCGTCGATGCCCGTTCGATCACCACGGCTCGATGGCCGAGATCCTCCAGTTCGCGCACGACGTCCTTCCATGCGGATTCGTCGAGCCACAAGCCACCGATCAGCAGAATGTCCATGCCGTAGACCCTAGGACCGGTTCCGGACGATCTACTTCCGGATTATCCTCGCGGTGTGTCGAGTGAACTGAGTCCCACCGCGCGGGCGCTGCGTGCCCTGGAGTTTCTGCAGGCCAGGCCCGGTGGCGCACGTGCCGAGGAGCTCGCCGAGCGTCTCGACGTCACCGAACGCGCCGTGCGCCGCTACATCGGGATCCTGCGCGAGGCGGGCATCCCGGTCGAGTCGATCCGCGGCCCGCACGGCGGCTACCGGCTCGGGCGCGGCATGCGGCTGCCCCCGGTCGTGTTCACCGAACTCGAGGCGCTCGGGCTGACCATGGCAGTGCTCGATGCCCGACCCGAACTGACCGACACCGACGACCTCGTCGGCACGGCGCTCGAAAAGGTCATCAGGGCGCTGCCGGAACGTGTCGGCCGCCAAGCCGCAGCCCTGCGTGAGCACGCCTCCGCCGCCCCCGACGCGTACTCGGCCCGCCCGGATCCGCTCGTCACCAGCGCGCTCGTCGCCGCGTCGGCCGTCCATCGCCGGGTGCTGATCACGTATCGCAGCGAGGCGGACAACGAGTGGGACGCCGAGGTCGATCCCTGGGCCGTCGTCGTGCGCTACGGACGCTGGTACCTGCTCTGCCACTCCCACCGGTCCGACGCGATCCGCACGTACCGCGTCGACCGGGTCCGATCCGTGCACCAGACCGAGCAATCCTTCACGCCGCCCGCCGACCTCGACCCCGTTGCGTGCGTGGAGGAGAACCTCGGCATGGGCTGGCGTTACGTCACACGTGTTGTCTTCCAGGCGCCATACGACGAGGTGGCACGTTGGATCCGCCCCCCGATGGGACGGCTCACACCATCGGAGGACGGATGTGTGCTCGTCGGAAGTACCCGCAATCCCACGATGTACGCGCAGGAGTGGCTCGCGAACATCCCGCTCGACTTCCGCGTCGAGGGCGGACCGGAACTGCGTGAGGCGGTCACGCGCGTCGCGGCCCGCCTCACCGCCGCCGTCGCTACTCCTTGACCGCGCCCTCCGTGCCGCGCACCAGATGCCGCTGGAAGACGAAGAAGACCACCGCCACCGGGATCGTCATCAGCAGCGCCGCCGCGAGTTTGAGCGGATACTGATTGCCCTGCCCCAGCTCGCCGCTGACCAGGGACGCGACGCCGCTGGTCAGAGTGTTGAGGTTCGGGCTCTGCCGGGACACGATGAAGTTCGACAGCTCGTTCCAGGAGCCCTGGAAGGACAGCACGGTCAACGTGATCAGCGCCGGCCGGGCCATCGGCAGGACCACCGACCAGAACGTGCGCAGGATGCCCGCGCCGTCGATCCGCGCCGCCTCCTCGATGCTCGGCGGGATCGACTCGAAGAACTGCTTCATGATGAACACGCCGGCCGCGTCCGCGAGCAGCGGCATGATCATGCCCGCGTACGTGTTGTAGAGGTGCAGTTCGTTCAGCACCAGGAACTTCGGGATCATCAGCACGACGCCCGGCACAGCCATCACCGCGATGATCGCGCTGAAGATCCCGCGGCGGCCCCGGAAGCGCAGCCGGGCCAGCGCGTAGCCCGCGAGCGAGTCGAACAGGATCCGGGCGAGCGTCACGGTCACGGACACGAACGTGGAGTTGAAGAACCACAGCGGGAAGTCCTGCTGGCCGAGCTCGTGGAACGCGGCGAGGGTCCAGTGCTGCGGGATCGGGTTGAGCGGGTTCGCGGTCGCGTCGGCGTCGGTCTTGAACGAGGAACCGAGCTCGAGGACGAACGGGAAGATGTAGATCAGCGCGAAGACCACGAGCGCCGTGTACGTGAGGATGCGCGCGGTGGGACGGAGCTGTCCCGGGCGGTACGCGTGACGCTTGCTCATGCCTTGCCGCCTCCGTCCCGCTCGCGCAGCAGGAACCGTTGCAGCAGCGTGAGCACGACGATGATCGCGAAGAGTAGGAACGCGATCGCCGCGCCCTCGCCCCACTGCTGATTGCCGAAGGACGTGAGGTACGAGAGGTAGGCGGGCGTCAGCGTCGTGCCGCTCGGATTGCCCTGACTCATGATGTACACCTGGTCGAACACCTGCCACGTGCCGATCAGACCGAGCGTGAGCACCAGGAACAGCGTCGGCCGCAGCTGTGGCAGGGTGATCTGGCGCATCCGCTGCCAGGCGTTCGTGCCGTCCATGATCGCGGCTTCCTCGACCTCGGCGGGGATGTTCTGCAGCGCGGCCAGGAAGATCAGCATGAACGTGCCCGACGTCGTCCACACGGCCAGGATGATGATCACCGTCATGGCGATGCTCGGGCCGGACAGCCAGTCCCACCAGGACTGGCCGAGCAGACCGTGGTTCGCCAGCACACCCGGGGGATTGTGCACGCCGAACGCCCCGAGCAGCAGGTGGATCAGCCCGTTGGGGTCGGCGAACCAGGTCGGCCCGTTCACGCCGAGGTCGCTCAGCAGCGCGTTGATGACGCCCGAGCCGCTGAACAGGAACAGGAACACCACCGAGATGGCGACGGTGCTGGTCACGGACGGGAAGTAGTACGCGGTCCGGAAGAAGCCGCGGCCGGCCAGCCGTCGCCGGTTGAGCACGACCGCGAGGAACAGCGCCAGGATCGTCTGCAGCGGAACGACGAGCAGCACGAAGTAGAAGTTGTTCGTGATGCTCTGGATGAACTGCTCGCGCGGCAGACCGGCCTGGGTCAGCAGCGCCGAGTAGTTCTGCGCGCCGACGTAGTGCGCGCCGCCGCCGAACGGGTTGCCGATCCCGCTCCAGTCGCTCAGGCTCACCCACGCGGCCATCACGATCGGCACGACCAGGAAGACGACGATCATCAGTACCGCGGGGGCGGTGAACAGCCAGCCCGCCGCGGCCTCACGGCCGCGGATACCGCCGCGGGCTCGGGTGGAAGGGGTATGCGCGGCCATGAGGTCGGTCCGTCAGCCGTTCTGCTTGATGAGGGCCTCGAAGTTCGTCTGCACCGTCGAGAGCACCGTAGCCGGGTTGCTCGACGCGAGCTGCGCGACCAGCGAGTCGTAGTTGCTGATCGTCTGCGTGCCGCTGGCGATCGCGAGGTCGGCGTGCGCGTACGAGGCGCCCTGCAGGAACGCGGCCTGCGTCGGGAACGCCTGCGTCCAGGCCGTGGCGTCCGATTCGCGCGAGGGCATGACGCCGAACTCCTTCGCGAACGTCATCTGCTGCTCGGCCGACGACAGGTACTCGACGAGCTTGACCGCCTCGCCGCTCTTCGAGTCCGCCGCCGGGATTCCCCAGCAGTTCGTGAACGAGAGCGTCGCCTTCGTGCCGGACGGACCGGCGGGCAGCGGCACCACCCTGTACTTCACGTTCGGGTAGTCCGAGGTCATCGTGCCGACGAGCCAGTTCCCGACGATCGTCATCGCGGCCTTGTTCTCGCCGAACGCCTCGCCGTTCCAACCGGCGCTGAGCGCGGACGGGAACTTCGCGACGCCGGACGTCAGCAGGCTTTTGACGAAGGTGAGCGCCTGCGTGTTCTGCGAACTGTCGAACGCAGCGCTCTTCTTGTCGTCGCTCAGCAGTGTGCCGCCGTTCTGGTACATGAAGTCGTCGACGCCGGTGTGGTCGGGCGCGAGCACGAGGCCGGTCCGTCCGCTCGTCGTCAGCTTCTTCGAGACCGTCTGCAGCTGCGCCCACGTGGTCGGGATGTCGGCGTCCGTGAGACCTGCGGCCGTCCAGTCGGACTCGTTGATGGCGAGGCCGAGCGTGGACCAGTCCTTCGGCACACACGTGAACTTGCCGTTGGACGTGAACGCGGCCTTGAGTGCCGGGTAGAAGTCGCTCGGGTTCGACACCTGGTCGGCGTACGCGTAGAGCGCGCCCTTCTTCGCGTAGCTCTGGAAGCTGACCGGGTCGAGGTAGAACACGTCAGGGGCCTGGTTCGCCGCGAAACCCTGCGCGAGCTGCTGCGTGAGGTTCTGCGCCGCGATCACCGAGACCTTGATCCCGGTCTGCTTGGTGAACGCCGCGGCCGCCGAGGTCACGGCCTTCGTCTCGGCCGGGCCGGACGAGCCGATGAGCACGGTCAGCGGGCCGGTCGCCGTGCCCGCGGCGCTCGGGGTGGAGCCGCTTCCACCTCCGCTGAAGCCGCCGCCGCTGCTGCACGCAGACACCATCATGAGCAGCGCGGCGCCTATCGCGGTCGCCTTCGCGGGGCCGAGTCTCGTCTTCATTGATGCTCCTCGGATTCTTGGGGTTGTTCGGGTGGGTCAGGAGGAAGCGCGGACCACGAGCGAGGGCGGCAGCAGCAGTTGCTTCGCCGCGGCACTCGCGCCGGGCGCGCCGTCCAGAGCTTGGGTGAGCAGGTCGAGGCTGGCCTCCGCGATGTCGCCGACCGGCTGCGCGACGCTGCTCAGGCCGATCACGGAGGCGGTCGGGGTGTCGTCGAACCCGATGACGGCCACGTCGCTGCCGGGGGTCAGGCCGCGCGCGGTGATCTCGGTCCAGACGCCGAGCGCGAGCGAGTCGCTGACGCAGACGATCGCGGTGGGCGGCGAGCTGAGGTTCAGCAGTTCGGCGCCCGCGGCCCGTCCGGTGGCCAGGCTGTCCACGACCGACCTGGTCAGGCCGCTGACGTCCAGATTCTCCTCGGCGCAGGCGCTCAGATAGCCGCTGCGCCGGTCGTCGCCGACGCCGGATCCGGGCGGCCAGCCGATGAATCCGATGCGCCGATGGCCGCGCCGGATCAGGTGACGGGTCGCGTCGTAGACCCCTGCCGCGCCGTCCACGTCCACCCAGCCGTGGTTCGCCTCGGCGCCCCAGGGCCGGCCGAAGGTGACGAAGGGCGCGCCGTGCTCGGCCAGCCAGGTTGTGCGCGCGTCGTTCTGGTGCGTGTTGGCCAGCACGAACGCGTCGAGGTTGAAGTCGCTGAGCAGCTCGTCGTACGCGGCGATCTCCTGCGCGTCGTCCTCGGCCGTGTAGAGCAGCACCCGGTAGTCGCGCTGCGCGGCCCGGCTGGTGAGCGCGTGCAGGAACGAATCCAGCACGGCGCCGTTGATCCCGTCCACCGGAGCCTGCATCCGCGCGGCGATCAGGTACGAGCGCCGGGTACGCAGCGTGCGCGCGGAGCGGTTCGGCCGGTAGCCGGTCTCCTCGATGGCCGCGCGCACCCGGGCGATCGTCTCGGGCCGGACCAGCTCCGGGGAGTTGATCACGTTGGACACCGTCTGCCGGGACACGCCCGCGCGCTCCGCCACCGTCTCCAGCGAGGGACGCGCCGCGTCCCCGCCGCCTCGGCCGCTCATTCGGGATCCTTCCCTTTTAACGATCAAACCGATGCCTTGAACGATCCAATTTCCGCCAAGCGTTGGATCCAGCCGTTTTGGATCGTTCAAACCACGGCTATAGTGGGCGACCGTCGAACCGTTGTCAAGGAGGGACCCCATGCCGAACCAACAACCGTGGCTGCACGACTTGACGGTGCTCCTCGCCGCCCCGACCGCGGTGCTGAGCGGCGCGAACGGTCAGATCCTGCGCGGCGGCGACGGCACCGGCGGCGTGCAGGGCGTGCTGCACTCCGATGTGCGCGTGCTCAACCGCGCCGAGCTGAGCGTGGCTACCGGCGAGTTGGTCGGCGTCGCGGGCGGCCTGGACGGCGCGAGCGCGGCCCGCTTCACCGCGATCGCCCGCTCCCTGGGCGACGAAGGCCCCGACCCCACAGTCCGCGTTGAGCAGCACCGACGCGTCGTGGCTGGCGTCGTCGATGAGGAGATCCGGGTCATCTCCTTCGCCTCGGTCCCGGTCAACACGCACCTGCACCTCACCCTCTCCGCCGACGCGTCCCCGGTCGAACAGGTCAAGAGCGGCAGACCCTCCGCCCCAGTCCATATCGACTTCAGCGACAGCGGACCACGCTGGGGATCTGACGGCGTGTCAGTCACCGTGCATGCCGAGGGCGACGGCCTCACCATCGCTCCCGCAGGTCACGGCCTCGCCGAACTAACCTGGCCGGTCAACCTCCCGCCACGCGGCACGCTCACATTCCGCTGGTCCCTCCACGTAGACGTCGAAGGCGCCCCAGTCACAGGATCCACGGCCACCCTCTGGCCCGACGTGGAAATCACCTGCGACGACCGCCGCCTCCCCGCGCTGGCCCGCAGGTCGATCGCCGATCTGCGCGCCCTGCTGATGACCCCCACCGACGAGCCCGACGCCGTATTCGCCGCCGCCGGAGCCCCCTGGTACTTCACGCTCTTCGGCCGCGACAGCCTCTGGACCGCGCGCCTCATGCTCCCGTTCGGCTGGGAACTCGCCGCGGGCACGCTGCGTGCGCTGGCCGCACGTCAGGGCACGAAGGACGACCCGGACACGATGGAAGCGCCCGGCAAAATTCCCCACGAGCTACGCCGCTCCGACGACGCGAGCTGGCTGCCCCCGCTCTACTACGGCACCATCGACGCCACGCCGCTGTGGATCTGCCTCCTGCACGACGCGTGGCGCGCCGGAATGCCCCAAGACCAGGTCAGAGCGCTGATCCCGAACCTCCAGGCTGCTCTGGCATGGGTAGTCGAACTCGGCGACGAGGACGGCGACGGCTTCCTCGAATACCTCGACCGCAGCGGACGCGGCCTCGCGAACCAGGGCTGGAAGGACTCCGGCGACTCAATCCGCTTCCGCGACGGCACCATCGCCGAAGGCCCGGTGGCACTCTGCGAAGCCCAGGCCTACGCATACGAAGCAGCAGTCCACGGCGCCGACCTCCTAGACGCCTTCGCCCTAGACGGCGCCGAAGAACTCCGCACATGGGCAGCCCAACTGGCCGACCGCTTCCGGAGCCGCTTCTGGGTCGAGGACGAGACCGGCCCGTACCCCGCACTAGCGCTCGACGGCCACAAAACCCCCGTCGACTCGCTGACCAGCAACATCGGCCACCTGCTGGGCACTGGAATCCTAGACGCCGAACAGAGCGTCCGAATCGTGGACCGGCTGACGTCCCCCGGCATGGACAGCGGCTACGGCCTGCGCACGATGGACAGCCGCGAGGGCGGATACTCCCCGCTCAGCTACCACTGCGGCTCCGTCTGGCCCCACGACACCGCCATCGCGATCTGGTCCATGACCCGCGCAGGCTTCGCCCACCGCGCAACCGGCCTGGTAGCCGGCCTGCTAGCCGCCGCCGAACGCTTCGACGCCCGCCTCCCCGAGCTCTACAGCGGCGACAGCCCCGACCAGGGCCCAGGCGTAGCACCGTACCCCGCCTCCTGCCGCCCCCAAGCGTGGGCAGCGGCGTCGGTCGGCGCCATAGTCCAATGCCTCCTGGGCCTGCACACCGACATCCCGTCCAACGAAGTTCTCATCGCCCCCACGCCCGACCCCCGCTTCGGCGCCCTCCAAGTCCAAGGAATCGCAGCAGCCGAAGAGACATTCGCCGTCCACGTCACCGCAGACGGCACCGCCACCCTCCACAACGCCCCCGCCTCCGTACGCCTAACTCCTTACTCCCACAGCTGACCCTCGGGGCCGGCGGCGCCGGACGCCGGCCCCGAAGCTTTTCACCGGAGCACTCTCACTTCGCCGTCAGCACGATCGCCCCGGTGTACGTCGTCCCAGCCACGATCGCCGTCGCCGTGCCGTCCACCGTCATCGAGCCCGTGTGCACCGCACCGCCGTCCTCGACCGTCAGACTCGTGAGATACGACGTGCCGGTCACATTCCACACCGACCCGCCGCCGACCGTCACGATGACGCCGTTGTTGATCGCCGCCTGCGCCGTGTTCGAAACCCGACCCAGTTGGTAGTACTCGTCCGCACTGATCGAACTGATCGCGTGCGCCGTAGCACTCGCCGAGACGATGCCGTCCAGCCGCGACTTCGTGAGCGTGAGCACGAGGTTCTGATCGTTGCGACGTCCGTTGAAAAAATCGCCCCGCAGACGAATGTCGGAGAAGCTCGCAACAACATCCTCCGACTGCTCCGTCGTCACGTCGAAGCTGGAGTCCTTCGTCGGCGTCCCGGTCGGCTCCGTGTACGTGCCGGTCGCGCTGCCCGGGTCGTCGGTCTCCATCATCTGCAGCAGCACGCCGTTGCCCGGCAGGATCTGCGCGCCCTGCGAACCGTCCACGGTCACGGTCGTCTTCACTGCCTTGACCAGGAACGACGTCTCGGCCGTGCGCAGCTTCGTGCCGCCGTCGATGGTCACCGAACCGCCGTTGCCCTGCGCCCACATGACGCCAAAGCGGGTCGAGTCGATCACGGTGTTGGCGACCGGGATCGAGGCCAGCTCGGCCGCCGTGAGCTGGATGTCCTGGCTCGTGTTCAGCGCAGCCACCGCCGCCCGCGTACTGTCGCCGAAGTAGACAGATCCGCCCGTGCTGATCGCCGCGTACGCGACATGGTTGAACCGACAGCCCAGGAACCTGTCGATCGCCGAGCCGTCGGCGTACGTGCCGTAACCCTCCTTGTCGGTGATCGTCAGGTCGCAGTTGATCGCCGTCAGCTCGGCCTCGTTGTCGGAGTCCGTGGACAGTACGCCCCAGTTCGTCGACGAGATCTGCGAGTTCACGTACGTGGCCTTGGTGTCCACGCCCAGAGCGATCGTCGCGCGCACGTTGCCGGACAGGCCCAGCATCCACGGCACGGTCATCATGTTCGGACCGATGCTCGCCGTGTAGTCCGACGGCAGCACCCCGTCGTGCGTGGCGATCACCGAGTTCTTCACGATGACGTTCGCACCGTTCGTCGCGATCACGCCAGGCCGCACCGCGCCAGTGTTGTTGATCCGCGCACTCTCAATGACGAACCGCGTCGAGGTGCCATCGCCGACCAACGCCGCGCCGTACCCCACGAAGTCGCAGCGCCCGTTCCCGTTGAACGAGATATCGGGCCTGAGGAGCGAGTACGTCCCGTCCGCAACGTAGAACCCGTCGAACGCCTCACCCGTGGACCGCAGCACCAGATCGTGCGCACTCGACGCCCCCAGCTTCCCGGCCGTCACCGCCGAAAGCGCCGAGTACGACGAGTTGATCCCGGACGCATCCACGTACACGGCCTGCCGCAACTGGTACGTGAACGCCCCGAAGAACGTCTGCGGATTCTCCAACGCCACGTTGATCACGACGTCGCCCCGATACGTCCCCGCCGCGATCACCGTCGTGGTCCCATACGTAGAGACCAGCTGCGACCCCGTCTCCACCCCGTTCACCGTCAACGTCAGGATGTATCCGCTAGGCGCCGCCAACGTCCCACCCGACGCGATGCGCAGCAGACTAGTCCGCGTAGTCGAGCCGATCGTCACGGTCGCCCCGGCCGCGACCAAGATCGGCCCGCTCTCCGTCACACCAGCCGCAGTAGCCGCCGCCGCAGCAGCAGGCCCGACCTCGAGCGTCGTAGGTATCAAAACCGCCCCGGCCCCGAGCCCGGCGGCCCGAAGCAGAGTACGCCGATTCAGTGATTGCTTCATGCCCGTCAGTCAAACTGACGAGCATTCACAGGGGAAATGCGCGTGCAACATACCTGATATACGCGAAGACGAAGCCGCCGACGCCGCAAAGGGAAGCTCCATTTCTCATGAGAGAGTACCCCTCAGAGGCTGCGGTATCTCGGTGCTGCGCACCGTGGTTTACGCTTGCCCACCCTCCCACCCGTTGCGTAGCAGCCCTGCCTGCGGTTTCACCCGAAAGTCAAGGTCAACGGCGCCTCCGGCAGGCCCTCCCTCGGAGAGTGACCTACAAGCCGGCGGTTGTGTGGGTGTGGTGGTGGGGTTGGGGGTGGGTCTCTCCCCTCGCCCGGGCACCGGAGGCGTATCAGGAACCTGGCGGGGCCGCAAACGGCGACGGCTCGGGTTGATGTAAATTTCTGCTTCGCCGTGTGCAGCCCCGCCAGAACCACTGATAAGGGCTGCGCCTGCCCGACCGAGGAGAGAGACCCACCCCCAGGCCGAACCTATGCGGAGAAACCATGGCCCGGCCACGCTCGATGTAAAATCCTGCATCCCCGGTGGTGGGCGAACTTGCAAGGCTGCGGTGTGCGTCGCTTCGCGCCGCTCCGGGGGTTTCGCTTGCCCACCCTCCCACCCGTTGCGTAGGTGGTCCGCCTGCGGTTCAAAGATCAACATCAAGGCCGTCCGCGTGCGCCGCAGAAATTTACATCGGTACCGCCCGATGGATCCCGTCCCGCTAGCACTCTGCCCGTATCGGCGCCAGATGTGAAATTCCGCATCTCTTGCATAGGCGACCGTGTCACGCTCGGAGACAGATTTCGCTCTATCCCGGCCAGATCCGATGCAGAAATCTACATCAATGACCCGGCGGGCACCTCCACCGGGTTCCTTCGAATCTGCGCATCTTCTGTCGGACGCGCCAGCTAGAATTAGAGTAGTGGGCGGAGGATGAGATTCTTACGTCATCTGCTCATTCCGGCGATGTGGTTTTTCGCATTGGGCGCGGCCGGGCCACGGGATCTTCCGCAAGGCTTCCGCCTGGGGGTGGGTCTCTCTCCTCGGTCGGGCAGGTGCAGCCCTTATCAGCGGTTCTGGTGGGGCTGCACACGGCGAAGCAGATATTTACATCAACCCGAGCCGTCGCCGTTTGCGGCCCCGCCAGGTTCCTGATACGCCTCCGGTGCCCGGGCGAGGAGAGAGACCCACCCCCAAACCCACCACGCCGCCCTCACAACCGCCGGCTTGCAGGTCACTCTCCGAGGGAGGGCCTGCCGGAGGCGCCGTTGACGTTGACCTTGACTGAAACTCCAGCCGACAGACTGACGCAACGGGTGGGAGGGTGGGCATGCGCAAACCACGGTGCGCAGCACTGACGTGCCGCGGGCCGCGCCGACGAGTCAGTGTCTTGGGCCTCGGGGTTGGTTTTTGCGGGCGCGGGGGATTTTGGGGACGTTGGGGGACTCGGTGATGCGGTTGCGGATGGTGCCGATGGCTTCTACTTCTAGGGTGACTACATCGCCGGGGACTAGGGGCGGGGGAGTGCGGGTGGCGTTGCGGCCCCAGATTTCGGTTAGGCAACCTCGGCTGCAGGTGCCGGACGCTAGGAGGTCGCCGGGGCCTACTACGGAACCTCGGGAGGCGAAGGAGATTAGTTCTTCGAAGGTCCAGGCCATGTTGGCTAGGGAGTCTTCGCCTAGGAGTACGTCGTTGATGTAGGCGCGCATCGTGAGGTCTAGGAAGCCGTCTTCGGTGCGGTGGGGTTCTAGTTCGTCGGCCGTCACGAGGTAGGGGCCTAGGGTGTGGGCGCCGTCTTTGCCTTTGAAGAAGCCGAAGGGGAGTTGGCCTTCGATGCGTTGGATGTCGCGGGCGGACCAGTCGTTGAAGATGGTGTAGCCGACGATCCCGTTGCGTGCTTCCTCGGGGGTGAGGTTGCTGGCGTATTCGCCGTAGACGACGCCTACTTCGCATTCGAGGTCGAACTGTTCCGAGTCGGGGAAGCGGGCTACGTCGTCGTGGGCGCCGTGGCAGACGTGGGGGTTGGTGAAGTAGAAGCAGGGGGCCTCGTACCAGCGGGCGGGGACGGCGTCCTTGGCTCCTTCCTGCGACTTTCTCGCGCCTTCGATGTGGGCTTCGAAGGAGACGGAGTCGCGGATGGAGGCGGGGCGTAGGGGGGAGAGTAGGCGGACGTCGTTTACGTGGGGGCCGGGTTGGTGGGCTAGGGCTTCGGTGCCTGCGGCGAGGAGGGTTTGTAGGCCGCCTTGTTCGATCAGGGTGCGGACTTCGGCGGGGAGGGTGTGGAGGTGTCCGTCGGTGTCTAGGACGGCGGGGCGGGCGTTGCCCTCGTATTCGTACGTGGCAATCTTCATCAGGCGGCCACCGCTCCGTCGCCGCCGTCGATGGAGATTTCCGCACCGGTGATGAAGGCGGCGTCGTCGCTGGCCAGGAATGCGGCCAGCTTGGCTACTTCCTCGGCCTTGCCGTAGCGGCCTAGGGGGATTTTCTTCAGGATGCCGGGGAGGGGGCCTTCGGGGTCGTCGATGAAGCGGGCGGTCTCCGGTGTGTAGATCAGACCGGGGAGGATGGCGTTGGCACGGATGTTGTGTTCGCCGCCAGCTGCGCAGAGGTGCTTGGTCATGGCTAGGACGCCGCCCTTGGCCGAGCCGTGGGGGACTTGGCCTACAAAGCGGGCGCCTAGTTTGGCGGCGATGGAGGCTACGTTGATGATTGAACCGGCGCCGCGTTCTACCAGGTGGGGCCAGGCTGCTCGCACCGAGTACCAGACGATGTCCAGCTCGTTCTTGATGGTGAAGTGCCACTCGTCGTCGGTGAGTTCCATCAGCGGGCCGTTGCGGAGCGCGGAGGCGTTGTTGTAGAGGATGTCGACGGCGCCGAAGCGGTCTACGGCGGCTGCCACCCAGGCTTCTGCGCCCTCGCGGTTGTTGAGGTTCACGGGGGATAGGGCGTCCATTTCGCCGCCGGCCTTCGTGACCTGGTCCACCGTCTCGGCGTTGTCGGCCTCGTTCAGGTCGCAGCCGAACACGCGGGCTCCCTGGGCGGCGAACTCGAGTGCCGCCGCCCGTCCCATGCCGCGTCCGGTGCCGCTGATCAGGGCGACCTTGCCCGCGAGCTTGCCGTCCATCGCCGGTCTCCGTTCTTTCCTTTTCCTTCCGGCAGGCTAACGATCAGCTCGCGCGCCCCGGAAATCGACGCCCGGGATACCTGGCATCAGGATCTGCCGTCTTCCCGCCAAATCGGGCCGCTTGTAGCGTCCCACCCCGACCACGCGAACCACGTTGCATCACCCTGCACCACCTTGCTCGACCCTGCTCGACCCCGCGGCCGTCACTCGGGCCGGTCTGCCGGGAGCACCGCTGCACGAACCCATCAGTTCGCCCGCCGAGACGCACAGAGAACGAAGCCTGCGCAACGGCGCGCCAGTTTCACGACGAGGTGCACATTTCCATGACTGCTGCTCTGACCCGCCGCTCCGCGCTGACCGCGAGCGGTGCCGTGGGTGCCGCTCTGCTCGCACCAGGCGTGGCCCGCGCGGCCACCGCCGGCAAGACCTCCGCCGCCGGATCGGCCCCGTCCGGCTCGATCACGGTGGCCGCCGGGGAGACCGTGACCATCTCCTCGACCACCCGCGTGGCCGCGGTGACCATCGCCTCCGGCGGCACGCTGACCGCGCCGTCCGGCTACAGCCTCACCATGACCGTCAACGGCGTAGAGACCGGCCAGGCGCTCACCGAGACCAGCGGCGCGGACACGGCGTTCGTCGCGGGCAGTTGGCGCGGCGACATCGTGCTGACCGTGACCAAGGCCGTCGACATCACCTGGCAATCGCTCACCTACCCTTTCCGCCAGGCGATCTACGTCGCGGGCGGGGCAGTTGTCGCGGACGAGTCGGTGTACGCGGCGGTGGTCGGCGGACGGCTGTCCAGCACCTCGGCCGAGAACATCCGGATCAACTCGACCGGCGAGTGCTTCGACGGCGTGTACGTCTCGGACTCCGCCTACACGCTGACCCGCCCGGCGATCAGCCTGACCGGCAACGGCCGCTGCGATTTCGTGGGCTACGGCGCCGCGCTGGTCGTGGACGGCACCTCGGCGAACGTGGTCGTGGACGGCGCGAACATCGACAACCACGGTGCCGTGCGCACCGGCGTGATCGTCGAGAACGGCGCCACCGCGCTGATCAAGAACTCCTCGATCCGGGTCCGCAACGGCGTGCTGCCCTCGGACTACATCGCCACCGTGGACCTGAACAAGATGGAGTCCGCGCCCTGGATGCTCGCGATCGACGGCAACGTCCGCGCGACCAACCTGCTCGGCAACAACTCCATCGCCGCCTACGTGAACTCCGCGATCACGTCGGAGACCTGGGGCGTGCTGTCCACCGACTCCGGCTCGAACTGCACGCTCGTGTCCGTGAACAGCATCGTTACTAATACTGGCGCCGACGGTTACGGCACCTACGCGATCGGCAGCGCGACCGAGTACCTGCTCGGCTCGGAGTTCAACGTCGGCACGTACGCCACGATCTTCACCGGCGGCACCGCGACGTACGGCGACAGCGACGCGACCACCGTGGCCGCGCTGAACAAGTCGCTCAGCCTGGGCCTGACCGCCGCCGACCTGAAGTGCCTCAAGTCGCGCAGCACGGTGATCAACTCGCGCCGCTTCGGGTTCATGTGGCACGGCTGGGGCACGCTGACGATCAACGGCGGCACGCAGATCAACTCGCCGCACGCCACGTTCCTCAACAAGGGCCAGCAGACCGACGTCACCTTCGACGGCAGCAAGGGCGCCCAGATCAACGCGGGTGACGGCATCATCGTGCAGGTCATCGACAACGACGACCCGGGCCCCGTGATGGTCTCCGGCGTGCTGGAGAACGCGGGCGTCTACACGCAGCCGACCGGTGAGCCGACGAAGGACTCCAGCTTCGACGTCACCGCGGCGCACTCGACCGACTCGGTGTTCACCTTCACCGACGCGAACCTGCGCGGCGATTTCTACAACGGCATCCGCGGCGACCTGAACATGGTGCTGAACTTCAGCTCCACGCGGGTCGCCGGCGTGATCTCGGCCACGCTCGCGGAGCACGCGGTCGACACCATCGACTCGAGCAACTGGTGGGAGCTCGGCAACGTCAGCAACACGCCGCAGGCCGCGATCAACAACGGCGCGATCGTGTCGCTGGCCGACGGCTCGAAGTGGACCGTCACCGGCACCTCGTACATCACGAGCCTGACTCTCGACGCGACCTCCTCGGTCGTCGCCGAGGGCCCCGGCAAGTCGGTCGCCATGACGGTGGACGGCACCGCCACCGCCATCAAGGCGGGCAACACGTACACCGGTGCCATCGTGCTGACCGTCGGCTGATATACCGTTTTAGCGGCAGCGGGCGACGTCGTGTCCTGAGTCCACGGCGTCGGCCCGCTGCCGCCTCGCGTACGCCACCGCGATTTAACAGAAGCCTTCTTCCGCAAACATCGGACGGGCCGGTATAGTCCACCTTCCACCACCTTTCCAGAGCACCCTGCTGGAGTCGCCGTGAAGCCGAGACTGCTGCCGGACATCCGGTTCCTGCCCTCGGAGACCGGGCTGTCGGTGCGTGGCCCAGGACACGAGGCCGCGCTGCACGCGCCCGGGCTCTACCCGTGGTTCGAGCGGGTCTGCCCCTTCCTGGACGGCGAGCACTCGGTCGTCGACCTGGTCGAGAAGCTCTCGCCGATGGCCGCCCAGCGGGTGCTGAGCCTCGTCGAGTTCCTGCTGCGCGAGGGGTTCGCCCGGGACGCGCAGTACGACGTGCCGCACACGCTCAGCCCGGCCACCCGCAGCCTGCACGGCGCGGTGATCGAGTTCCTGGCGCGCGAGGCGGACTCGCCGGAGCGCCGCTTCCAGAGCTACCGCGAGTGCGCGCCGATCGCGGTCGGCTCCGGCCGGATGCTGACGGCGACCGCGCTGGCGCTGCTGGCCACGGGGGTCGCGCACGTCCGGGTGCACGTGGTGGCCGAGGACGAGTGGGGCGAGTCGGCGACGGACCGCGGCAGCCTCACCGAGTGCGCGAAGCCGCTGCTGCACCGGGACACGGCCGCCCGGCTGGAGTTCGTCGAGGGCGAGCCGCGCGACCTGCCGCAGGACGTCGGCGTGCTGCTGTACGCCGCGGACCGCCCGGACCGCGAGCGGGCGACGCGGCTGCGGAACCTCGCCGCGCGGATGGGCGTGCGGCACGGGGAGGCGACCGTGAGCGCGGACGAGGTGCTGATCAGCCAGGTCACCGTGCCGACGCCGGCCCCGGTGCGCACCGCCGCGCGCCGCCCCAAGTCGGACGCCGCGTCCGCCGCCACCAGCCGCTACTTCGGCGGCCCGACCGCCGCGCTGGCCGCCAACCAGCTCTGCCTCAGCCTGCTGCAGCACGCCGCGGGCCTGAACAACCTGGACCCGGAGCGCGAGCCCGGCGCGCTGCGGCTGGACCTGCGCACCGTGCAGCTCGCCGCCCGTTAGCCGCCGTCAGATAACGAATTCGCCAAGGTCTCCGCGATGGTCAACCTCATGCAGGTCTCAGGCGTCTGGGATATGACGTCTGTTGACCCAACGGACCCGTCTAGTCGAGACGACGCGAGAACGAGGAGGGCGGTTCCCATGGCGGCGAGCGCGCCCGCATATCCCTACGCGCCCGAGTCCGGCGGTGAGGCCGCGCGGCTCTACCACACCGAGCACGGCAGCCGGGTGCCCTATATCGACCTGTCCGCGCCGCGCCCGGAGGCGAAGTCGTATCCGCAGGCTGAGGCGATCGCGCTGCCCTACCCGCCGCGGGCCCGCACCGGCTTCCGGGCCGACACGCCGGACGGGCTCGGCGACCTGCTCGCGCTGACCTACGGCGTGACCCGGATCGACTGGAGCGGCGGCGCTGCCCGGGCCGGCCGGCCGCTGCCGTCGGGGGGCGCGGCGTACCCGGGGGAGTTGTATCTCGCGGCCGAGTTCGGACTCTGCCACTACCTGCCCTCGGCGCACGCGCTGGAGCGGCTCGGCGACGGCGACGTGCGCCGGCAGATCGTGGACACGCTGGAGGCGCACCCGGCCGAGCGCCCGGAACTGGTGCTGCTGCTCACGTCGCGGCACGAGGCGAACCTGCCCGCGTTCGGCGGCTTCGGGCACAAGATGCAGGCGCTGGACACCGGCGTGCTGGCCGGGCAGGCCCTCGCGCTGCTCGACGCGGCGGGCGCGGAGGTCAGCGTGCACACGCGCTTCGACGAGGCGCGGCTGCACAAGATCCTGGACCTCGACCCGCAGGCCGAGTCGGTGCGCGCCGTGATCACCGCAGGCCGCGGGAGCGACGAGCCGCTGCCGGTGCCCGCCTTCTCCACCGATCCGGGCGCGAAGAAGGCCGGGCTGCCGCGCCGGATCATGTCGCGGCACACGGCGGCCGACGGTTTCGAGGCCGTGTCGATCCCGCTGCCGCGCATCATGGAGATCCTGGAGGCGGCGGCCGAGGAGATCCCGAGCGACATCCGCGGCGGCTACGGATCCGAGTTCGCGACCCTGGACCTGTACTGCGTGGCCAACCGGGTGGACGGCCTGGAACCGGCCTGCTACAAGCGTTCCGCGGTCACCGGCGTGCTCGGCAAGGTGCGCGAGACCGTGGACACGCGCACGCTCTTCCCGAGCGGCGGGGACGGCGAGCTCGCGCACTTCCAGGCGGCGTGCGCGCTGCTGATCGTCGGCGACTACGAGCACGGATACCGGATGCACGGCGACCGCTGGTACCGGATGCTCAACCTGCGGGCCGGGATCCTCGCCCAGCGCATCGGGCTCGAGGCGACCGGCGCGGGCCTCGGCTCCATGCTGCGCTGCGACTACCAGGTCAAGGTGGCGGACCGGCTGATCCACGCCTCGCCCGGCCGCACGGTGCTGGTCGCCGTGCTCGTCGGCCTGGAGCACGGCGCCGGGCGGCCGGGGCACCGGCTGCTGCTCGGCGGCTACGGCTCCTGACGCGCGGTCTTACAGGGACTTCCAGGCGGCGCGCAGGGCGTCCCGGAAGGCCGCGGCCGTCGCGAAGCCGATCTCGTGCTGGTCCATCAGCGCCGTGTCGATCACCTCGGCGAGCGCGCGCGGCACGTTCGGATCGCGCTGCCGGATCGGGACCGGCGGGCTGTACAGGATCACGTGCCACTGGTCCACGTCGCCGGGGAAATCGCGCACGTACGCACCGGTCAGGCACTTGTACAGGCACGCGGCGAGCGCCCAGACGTCCACCGACTTCGGCACGTTCTTGAAGTTGACCACCTGCTGCCGCGCCACGTACCACGGCTTGCCCGCCTTCGCGCCGGTCCGCGTCAGACCGCTGAGACCGGCCTGGTCGAAGGCCTTGGCGAGCCCGAAGTCGCCGACCTTCGCGACGTACCGGGCGCCGTAGCTGCGGGACTCGGCGAGCAGGATGTTCGACGGGCTCAGGTCGCGGTGCACGATGTTCTCGCGGTGCGCGTACTCCAGGCCCTCCAGTACGTCCAGCGCGTACCGCACGGCCTCGTCGACCGGCAGCGTGCCGCCGCGCACCTGCAGCAGCTTGTCCAGGCTGCCGCCCTCGCAGTACTCGCTGGTGAAGAAGAACGCGCCGTCCGCGAATCCGTCCTCGTACAGCGCGGCCACGTTCGGGTGCCGCAGCCGCCGGGTCAGCTCGACCTCGCGGCGGAACCGGGCGCGCGCCACCTCGTTCGCCGCGACCTTCGGCAGCATCAGCTTCAGCGCGACCTGGCGGCCGGAACCGCGGTGCCGGGCCAGGTAGACCGCGCCCATGCCGCCCCGGCCGAGCTCGCCGAGCAGGTCGTACTCGGCGATCGCCCGCAGGTCGCTGCGGGTGCCCGCCTGCGCCAGCTTCACCAGCAGCGTCATCACGTCCTGCGGGTTCGCCTGGCAGGCCGCGCACACGTACTGGCCCGCCGCGACCGCGCGCCGGCCGAGCTCCTCGGTGATCTCCCTGCCGCACTTCACGCAGCCCGGCGGCGGCAGCGTGTCGGCCTCGTCCGGCGAGACGACGAGCGTGGTCGGCTCCCGCGTCGGCAGCGAGACGTTCACCCGGAACGCCACCGAGCGGCCGAGCCGCACCTCGTCGCCGTCCCGCAGATCCCGCTCCTGCGCGCCGAGGCCCCGGCCCTGCGCCGCGCTCTGGCCCGGATCGCGCTGGCCGATCTTCACGCCGTTGACGAAGGTCCCGTTGCGGCTGCCGAAGTCGCGGATGCGCACGTCCGGCGGGTTGATGTCCAGCATGCAGTGGTGCCGGGAGACGGAGCGGTGCTGGTCGTCGTTGGGCAGCCGCGGCGAGCAGTCCTCGCCCCGGCCGATCAGGCAGGTCGAGCGCTCGTCGAACACGAACTCGCTGCGCTCGCCGCGTCCGTTCACCAGCGCCAGTGACACGGTCGCGCGGCCCATCGGCACCGTCCTGTTCAGTTCTCGCCGCCTTCCGGCGCGAACACGAGCTCGTCGTTCGACGCGGACACCCGCACGTGCGAGCCGTCCGGGAACGACGAGCCTAGCAGCGCCCGTCCGAGCGGCCGCACGAGAACGCGCTCCACGGCCTGCTCCAGGGCCCGCGCCCCGGACCGCGGATCAGTGCCCTGAGCCAGCAGCAGCGCGCGGGCCGCCGGGTCCAGCTCCAGGGTCAGCGCACGGTCGGCTAGCCGGTCGTGCACCCGCGCGAGCAGCTTGTCCAACACGGCGTCGAGCGCCTCGCGGGTCAGCGGATCGAACACGACCACGTTGCCCACCCGGCCGAGCAGTTCGGGTCGCAGGGTCCTGCGGAGCTCGGCCATGATCCTGCTCGGGCCCGGCGTCGCGGCAGTGGCCGCCGCCCCGCCCCCGGCCCGGAACCCCAATTCCCCCGACGTCCCGCGCTCGTACCCGAGATTCGTCGTCAGCATCACGACCGTCTCCGTGAACGAGATCCGCCGCCCGCGCGCGTCCGTCAGCCGCCCCTCGTCGAATATCTGCAGGAACAGGTCCAGCACCTCGGGATGCGCCTTCTCGACCTCGTCGAACAGCACGACGCTGTGCGGATGGGCCCGCAGCGGACCGCTGAGCTGCCCTTCCCGATCGTGCCCCAGATAGCCCGGCGGCGCTCCCAGCAACCGGGACACCGTATACCTGTCCTGATACTCCGACATGTCGATCCGGATCAGCCGCGTCTCGTCGTCGAACAGGAACTCGGCCAGCGCCTTCGCCAGCTCCGTCTTGCCCGAACCCGTCGGCCCGGCCAGCAGGAACACGCCGATCGGCCGCCGCGGATCCCCGAGCCCGGCCCGGGACGCGCGCACCGCCTCCGAGACCGCCGAGATCGCAGCACCCTGACCGATGACGCGCCGGGACAGATGCTCCTCCAGCCCGAGCAGCCGCTGCGCCTCGCTCACCGCCACCCGCTCGACCGGAATCCGCGCCCGCTCCGCCACGACGGACACCAGCTCCGCCCGGCCGACCTGCGCGGGCTCGTCGAACGTGACCGGCGCCAGCTGCGGGATCCGCGCCGCCGCGCACGCCTCGTCCAGCAGGTCGATCGCCTTGTCCGGCAGGTGCAACTCCGGCAGGTAGCGGATCGCCAGCTCCACGGCCGCCGCGGGCGCGTCCTCGGCGATCTCGATCCGGTGGTGCCGCTCCAGATGCCCGGCCACGCCCTCCAGGATCTCCACGGCCTCCGCGCGGGTCGGCTCCTCCACCCAGATCACCGCGAACCTGCGCTGCAGCGCCGGATCCTCCTCGATGGAGCGCTGGTACTCGGCCGCGGTCGTCGCCCCGATCACCCGGATCTCGCCGCGCGCCAGCATCGGCTTGAGGATGCTCGCCGCGTCCGCCGAACCCGAGGTGCCGCCCGCGCCGAGGACCGTGTGCAGCTCGTCCAGGAACAGGATCAGGCCCGGCGTGTCCCGCGCCTCCTTGAGCACGGCCTCCATCCGCTCCTCGAACTCGCCGCGGTACTTCGTGCCCGCGACCAGCGCCGACATCGTCAACTCCACGATCTCGATCCCGGCGAGCTCCTTCGGCGCGGCGCCCTGGGCCAGCCGCGCGGCCAGGCCCTCGACGATCCCCGTCTTGCCCACGCCCGCCTCGCCGACCAGCACCGCGTTCGCCTTGCGCTGGCGCACCAGCACCCGCGCGAGGCTCAGCATCTCCCGCTCGCGGCCGATCAGCGGCGGCAGCGAGCCCTCGCGCGCCAGCAGTGTCAGCTTTCTGCCATACCGGTCCAGCAGCGGCGTGCGCGCCTCCGCCATCGCGTGCCGGGCCCGCCGCGGTATCCGCTTCGTCTGCTCCGGACCGGCCACGTCCAGGTCGTCCAGCGCCGCGTCCCGCTCGGCCTCCGGATCGCGCTCGAGGTCCAGATCCAGGTCGTCGGACGGCTCCGGATCGCCCGCCGGCCGCGGTATCTCCGGGAAGAACGCGTATAGGGGCTCATCGACGCCGAGCAGCTCGAAGACCTCCCGGCAGCGCGGCAGCGGCTGCTCCAGGATCGCCCGCAGCAGCTCGATCACCCCGACGTGGTTGTCGTCGCCGAGCTCGCCCGCGCGCCGGATCGTGCGCATCAGGGCCGTGTTCACCGGCACGCCGTCGTCCGCGACCGGCTCGTCCGCCGACGTGGCCAGCGCCGTGCGCAGCTCCCGGCGCAGCTCGTCCGGATCGATCCCCGCCTCGGCGAAGCGCTCGCGCAGCCGCTCGCCCTCGTCCGCCAGCTCCCGCCGCTTGTCCGCGTCCTCGAAGCGGTCCGGCATCGAACGATCGCTGATCCAGCTGAGCGCGAGCAGCAGGTGGTCCGGCCCCATCGCGCCCGGCCCGCTGCGCGCCTCGAAACCGGCCAGGCGCAACGCGACCGTCACGCCGGAAGACAAGGAAGGCACGGTCCCTGGTCCACCCCACTCCCGCCGATCCGATCCCTGAACCCCACCGTATCCGAATCCCGCCCGATTCCGGTGCGGACACACGCGGGATCACGCCGCATACCGGAGGACGGGACCGGTCCCGCCGTCCGCTTGCTACGGTGTCCGCGCGCGTACGGTTGCGGAGCGGGCCGAACGGAGCCCGATGGAGGGGTGCGAGATGGTGTTCAACGGCTTCACCCGGAGCACGTTGCCGGGCACGATCCTGGTCGTCTCGGACGAGCGGCAGTACCAGAAGAAGCCCAGCGCGGACCACGAGGTGCTGTTCGGCCGCGGCCAGGACGACGTGCACGTGGCCGTGGGCATCGACGACCCCTACGTCAGCCGCAAGCAGGGCATGCTGATGTGCGACGGGCTCGGCTGGCGGCTGCGCAACATCGGCAAGCTGCCGATCCGGCTCGTCGACGAGAGCATGGTCCTGGCAGGGCACGAACTCGCCCTGCGCACCGGCTGCACCCCGCTGCTCGTCGGCGCGCCCTCGCACCGCGTCCACCTGGTCGAGGTGCACGTGGCCGGATTCCCCAAGCCCGGCGCCGACATCGGCCCCGACTCGCCGACCCGCTCCCCGGACGAGTACGAGCTGAACGAGGTCGAGCGGATGGCCATCGTCGCCATCGCCCAGCGCTACCTGCGCCAGGACCCGTCCCCGCAGCCGGTCTCCTGGGCCCAGGCCGCCGACGACCTCAGCCGGGCGCCCGGCGTGGGCCGCCGCTGGACCGCCCGCTCCGTCGAGCACGTCGTGGCCGCCGCCCGCCAGCGCCTGGCCACCGGACGCTCGCCCATCCCCGGCATCCTGCGCGGCGAGATGCCCGAGCCGGTCGGCAACACGCTGAACCACAACCTGATCACCGCCCTGCTGCGCAGCGCCACCCTCACCCCGAGCGACCTCGACCTGCTCGGCGACGACAGCGAGTTCTGACGCCGCCGCCGGACGGGGGAGGGGTCCCCGTCCGCCCCGACTAGCCTGCCGAAAACGGGGGCTGGTCGAGAAGGAGCCGCAGCGTGCAGATCGAGGACTTCGCGCCACAGGTGCTACCCGCGTCCACACGCCGCCTCGCCGACGGCGTCCCCTCCGCCCCGCCCGGAACCCTCTTCGCCCTGGCCGTGGAGGGCGGCTTCGCGGTCCCGCCCCGCCCCTTCCAACTCCACTTCGGCCGCGGCAAGGGCGACGTCCACGTGGCCATCGGCACCCACGACCCCTACGTCAGCAGACTGCACGGCATCCTCACCTGCGACGGCCGCGAATGGTGGCTCCGCAACGAGGGCCGTCTGCCCATCTACCTCCCCGACGACCTCATGGTCCTGTCCGGCCACGAACTCGCCATGGAGCCCGGCTACACCCCCCTGTTCATCAACACCCCCGCCCACCGCTCCTATCTCCTCGAGATCCACATAGTCGGCCCCCGCGCCACCGCCCCCGACGAAGTCCCGCAGTTGCCGACACGCGAGCCCGACATCTACGAACTCACCGAAGACGAACGCCTGGTGCTCGTCGTCCTCGCCCAGCGCTACCTCCGCCAGGAGCGCTACCCCCAACCCGTCTCCTGGAAACAGGTGGCCGAAGACCTCAACCGCGTAGCCGACGACCGCGAATGGACCCCCAAGATCGCCGCCCACCTCGTAGCCACCGTCCGCGAACGCCTAGCCGCCGCCCGCACCCCCGTCCCCGGCATCCTCCGCAACGACGGCGTGGGCGAGCCCGTCGGCAACGTCCTCAACCACAACCTCATCAGAGCCCTGCTGAAGAACACGACCCTCATGCCCACCGACCTGGACCTGCTGAAGTCAGACCCGCCGGAGTAGCCCGAAGAAGTCGATGGCGCGTGTGGCCGCCTCGTCCGGCGGCAGGTTTGAATTCTCGATCAGCAGGTGGTCGGCGCGGCCGTCGAATTCTCCAGCGGAGTTCATGCGGTGCTTGCTGTCGAGTTCGAGGACGTGGTCGCGGGACCATGCGAGGTCTTTTTTGGAGGGTTTCTCGGCAAGTCGGCTGTCTTGGATGTTGCGCTGGAGGCGGACCGACTGCGTGGCGGCGAGTTCCAGGTAGCGGATTCGGGAGCCGCGGGTGCGGAACGGCTGCGCGTAGGCTTCGATGGCTTTGGCGTCTTCGGGGAGGTCGAAGGCCCATACGACGGAGAAGACGAGCCCGGGGATGTCGGAGTTCGCGGCCTCCTCGAGGATGCGGGCTCGGAACTCGTTGTTGAGGCGGGTGAACTGCGGCGAGTCATAGGGGAACAGGCGCAGAAGCGGCTCGATCGTCATGTGGTTGTGCAGGAGCTTGTAGCCGGTGGGTGCGTCCGACATCGCTCCAGGATAGGGAGCGGGCCGTCAGCGCAGAAACGGATTGATTGTTCATCGAGATCTGATCGGGGCCGGATGCGGGTGATCCTGTGACGATGCGTACGTAGTTTGATGTGCATGGGGACGGGATCTGATGAGGTTCGCTCGGTGTTTCGGGCTATCGGGTGGATGGCGGCGGTGGTGCTGGCCTTGTTGCTCGCGCTGGTCGCGTGGGTGGCGGTCGATGCGCACTTCAAGGCGGAGGCGCCGGATATCGGGGGGATTGCGCGGTCGCAGGCTGTGGTGACGGCGGACCATGAGGCTGCCACGGCGATGGATGCGGGGTTGAAGGCTGTGGCCACGGGTGGCGGGGGAGCGGTGGTGCAGGGGCCGACGGCGGTTGCCGACTACTGCGAGACGAGTCGTGCTAGTGGGTTCATGGCGGGATGGCTGCCGGCGGACTGCAGTCGTCAGGAATTCGAATACTTTTTCTCGGACGCGCCGATCACGCAGACTACGACGGCCTGGATTGCCGCGCTGCGTACTGCTGGATGGTCGGCTTATCAGGTGAGTGAAGGTCAGTCGCCGCTGTATTTTCCCGGCGGGGTGGGTGGCTATACGCCTGGTTCGGCTGTCACGATCCGCGTGTCCTGGCTGGATGGGGCACGGGGCACGTCGGTCTTGGCCGGCAACATGCCGTACGTGGCGCCTGGTTCCGTCGTCGCGTGGATTCAGCATTCGAGTGTGCCGCGCGGGACGGCGACTTCCGGTGCGTACGCTCGCTACAAGTACGCGGCCGTGGTGATGCTGAACGCGAATTATTACAACGGGGACACTGGGGACGTCTTCGATACGCCGTCACCCGTTCGGGCTACGAACGTGTGCATCAGCGGCAGCGGCACCTGCAACTGACTGCAGGCGCCGCGGGCCACCTCTGTGCTTAGAGCGTCGCGGCGATCGGGTGGCTGGGCTCGTAGAGGCCGACCTCGCCGCCGCCGGGGAGGCGGAAGGCGGTGGCGCGGCCCCACCGGTGCTGGGTGACGGGGCGGGTGAAGACGATCCGCTTGCCGGTGAGCTCGGCCATCGTCGTCACCAGGTCCTCGCACACGAACATGAACTCGTGCGATTCCTTGCCCTCGGTCGGGTGCACGCCCAACTCGGCCGGCGGCAGCTTGAAGATGAGCCATCCGCCGCCCGCGTCCACGTGCGGGTATTTGAGGACCTTCTGGAAGAACTCGCGATCCGCCTCGGGGTCGCGGCTGTAGAGGACGACGTGTCCGGCTGTGATCATAGACGCAGAATACTCACATCCGTGCGGCCCGTGATCGTCGAATCGCTTCGACGAAATTGTCGAAATTCAGTGAACTCGATTTTTCATCCCGTTCATATTGACACTTCAGTGCCGTGGTCGCAGACTTCGAAGCGCTTCGACGATTACCTCTCGTCGAGGTGCGCAACCGTCCTACCCACGGCACGAAGGGAAGTAGCGCAATGACGCGCACCCACACGAACGGCCAGAAGAAGCTGCTCCGCCTCGCCGTCGCCGGACTGCTCGCGGGCGCCGCCACGGCGGTCGCCGTCGGCCCGGCCCAGGCCGCCACCTGCACCACCTCGGCGCAGTACGGCTCATGCACCAGCGGCTCGTACACGATCTACAACGACGAGTGGGGCAGCGGGCACGGCTCGCAGACCCTGTGGGCCAACAGCTACAGCAACTGGGGCGTCTACTCGACCCAGCCGAGCACGTCCGGCGTGAAGGCGTACCCGAACGCGTCGATCCCGGTCGGCACGGCGCTGAACTCGCTGTCGAAGGTGTCGAGCTCGTTCAACGAGACGGTGCCGGGCTCCGGCAACTTCGAGTCGGCGTACGACATCTGGCTCAACTCCAGCTCGTACGAGATCATGGTCTGGACCGACACCGTGGGCAACGTGAGCCCGGCGGGCTCCTCGATCGGCGACCTGACGCTCGACGGGAACACCTGGAACGTGTACGTGGGCAGCAACGGCTCGAACCCGGTCTACTCGTTCTGGCGCACCTCGAACGAGACCAGCGGCACGGTGAACATCCTCGACCTGCTGAAGTGGCTGGAGAACACCAAGGGCTACTTCTCCAACCCGACGCTCTCCACCGTGCAGTACGGCTTCGAGATCAGCGGCACGGGCAACGTGCAGGAGGACTTCACCATGAACTCCTACTCCACCTCGATCAGCTGACGAAGTGACAAGGTCGGGCCGCCGTGCGCATTTCTGCTCGCGGCGGCCCGGGCGTTTTAGCTCATGTCGTGGAGAGGTCCAGCCTGCCGAACGCGTCGTCGGGGACCGCGGGGGTTACGGGTGCGACGGGCTTCACGCGGCGGTATGCCTCGCCCTGTTCCGGCCGCGGGTCCTGCTCGCCCTTGTTGGGCCACAGCGACATCGCGCGCTCGGCCTGCGCGGTGATCGTCAGCGAGGGGTTGACGCCGAGGTTGGCCGAGACCGAGGAGCCGTCCACGATCGAGATGCCGGGGTGTCCGTGCAGCCGGTGGTAGGGGTCGATGACGCCGTGCTCCGGGTCCGCGGAGATCGGGCAGCCGCCGAGGAAGTGCGCCGTGAGCGGCATGCCCATCAGTTCGCCGAGGTTCGTGCCGGGCAGGCCGCCGATCTGGTCGGCCAGCAGCCGCGCCGCCTCGGCCGCCTCGGGGATGTGCACCGGGTTCGGCGCGCCGTGGCCCTGACGCGCGGTCAGCAGGCCGCGTCCGGGCCATTTCTTCCGCAGGTAGGTGCTCAGCGAGTTGTCGTGCGTCTGCATCACGAGGCCGATGATCGAGCGCTCGGACCAGTGCCGCGTCGCGAGCGTGCGCGCCACGAGGACGGGATGCGAGAGGTAGCCCCACGCGGCGGCCAGCGGCTTCGGCAGGCGGCCGCCGACCTTGTACTGCGGCACGCACATCAGGGCCATCGTGTTCGAGCCCTTGCCGTAGCGCACGTTCTCGATGTGCGTGGTCGCGTTCGGATGGATCGAGGACGTGATCGCGACGCCGCGTGTGAAGTCGGGCGTGTCCTTCGTGTTCAGGCGCTTGCGGTACGGGCGGGGGGCGGTGATCGCGCCGACCAGGGCCTCCGAGTTGGTGCGCGTGAGGTCGCCGAGTCGCACGGAGATCCGGGGCAGGCCGCCGCCCGCACGCACCCGGTGCAGCAGCGTCTGGGTGCCGTAGGTCCCGGCGGCGAGCACGACGTGCCCGCAGCGGATCGCGGTCGGGCGGGCCTTGCGGCGCTTGTCGGTGGGCGCCACGTACACCTCGTACTCGCCGCCGTCGAGCGCCCTCACGTCCACGACCGTCGTCATCGGCCGGATCTCGGCGCCCGCGCGTTCGGCGAGGTAGAGGTAGTTCTCGTTCAGGGTGTTCTTCGCACCGTGCCGGCAGCCGGTCATGCATTCACCGCATTCGGTGCACGCCCGCCGCGTTGGGCCCGCGCCGCCGAAGTACGGGTCCGGGGCCTCCTCGCCGGCCTTCGCGCGGCAGCCGTTGCCGTCGTTGCCGTCGCCGAAGAACACGCCGACCGGGGTGAGCGTGAAGGTGTGGCCGACGCCCATCGACTCGCCGGTGGCCTTCAGGTACTCGTCGGCCTCCGTCGTCGTCGGGTTCTGCCGCACGCCGAGCATCCGCTGCGCCTGGCCGTAGTACGGCCGCAGCTCGTCCTCCCAGTCGGTGATCTCGCCCCACTGCGGGTCCTCGAAGAACGCGCGCGGCGGCACGTACAGCGTGTTGGCGTAGTTGAGGGAGCCGCCGCCGACGCCAGCGCCGGCGAGCACCATCACGTTGCCGAGCACATGAATGCGCTGAATGCCGTACAACCCGAGCCGGGGCGCCCACAGATAGTCCTTGGTCGCCCACGAATTGCGCGGCAGCGTCTCCCGGGTGAACCGGCGGCCCGCCTCGACGACGAGCACCCGGTACCCCTTCTCGCTCAGCCGCAGCGCCGCGACCGAGCCGCCGAAACCCGAGCCGACGACGACCACGTCGTACTCGGGCCCGGCGCTTGCCTCACCTTCCGGCATACAACTCCTCGATATCCCGGGCGTACGCGGAGATCACCGCGTGCCGCTTCACCTTGAGCGACGGGGTCAGCAGTCCGTTCTCCTCGCTGAACTCGCCCTCGACGAGCTTGAAAGCGCGGATCGACTCGGCCCGGGAGACCGCCTGGTTCGCGTACGCGACGGCGGCCTGCACCTGCGCGACCAGTTCGGGATCGCGGGCGAGCTCGATGAACGGGGTGTCGTAGGGGCGCCGGCGCACCGTCAGCCAGTGCTCCTTCTCCTCCGGCTCCAGCGTGATCAGCGCGACCACGTACGGCTTGCCGTCGCCGACGACCATGCACTGGCCGACGGGCGCGCGGCTGCGCAGCCGGTCCTCCAGCATGCTCGGCGAGACGTTCTTGCCGCCGCTGGTGATCAGGATGTCCTTCTTGCGGCCGGTGATCGTCAGGTAGCCGTGCTCGTCCAGGCTGCCGAGGTCGCCGGTGGAGAACCAGTCCCCGTGCATCGACCCGGCCGTCGCCTCGAGGTTGCGCCAGTAGCCGGAGAACAGCATCGGGCCCTTGAGCATGACCTCGCCGTCGTCGTCGATGCGCACGCCGCCGCCCGGCAGCGGCACGCCGACGGTGCCCGGACGCGGCTCCAGCGGCGGGTTCACGGTCGTGGCCGCGCTCGTCTCGGTCAGCCCGTAGCCCTCGTAGACCAGCACGCCGCAGCCGAAGAAGAACTGCGCCAGGCTGGAGTCCAGCCGCGAGCCGCCGCTGATCACGTAGCGCACCTTGCCGCCCATCGCGGCGCGCACCCGGCGGTAGACGAGCAGGTCGTAGAACCGGTGCGCGAACCGCAGCCCGAGGCCGGGAGGCCTGCCCTCGCCGAAGATCGCGCGCATCTGGGCGTTGCCGTAGTTCACGGCGACCCGGTCGGCGCGGTCGAAGGACGAGGCGCGGCCCATCATCTCCGCCATGCCGCGCGCGATGTCGTGGATGCGCTCGAAGAAGTACGGCACCGCGGCGAGAAACGTGGGCTTGAAGGCCTCGAGTTCGGGGCGCACCTCGTCCGGCTTGATCGTGGGCCACATGCCGATGGTGATGCCGCCCTCGATGCAGGCGATCGCGATCGCGCGGCCGAGCACGTGCGCCATCGGCAGGAACAGCAGTGTCGACGGCTCCTGATGCGCCCAGACCGCGCGGAAGGTGGGGACCATGAGCTCGACGATGTTGGTGGCCTCGGCGTACAGCGCGGCGTGGGTGAGCACGCAGCCCTTGGGCCGGCCCGTCGTGCCCGAGGTGTAGATCAGCGTCGCGATGGTCTCCGGCGTCAGGGTCGCGCGACGCTCCTGGATCTCGTTGTCCGGCACGCCGAGGCTGAGCTCGGCCAGCTGCTCCAGGCCGCCCTCCTCGATCACCCAGATCGGCAGCGCCAGGTCCAGCACGGCCATCGCCTGCTTCGCGACGGCGGCGGTCTCCTGGTCCTCGACGATGATCATCCGGACGCCGGAGTCCTCGAGGATCCACTCCAGCTGCACGGTGGACGAGGTCGGGTACACCGGCACGGTCTGCCCGCCCGCGGCCCAGATGGCGAAGTCCACCACGGACCACTCGTAGCGGGTGCGGGACATCAGCGCGACCCGGCCGCCGACCGGGAGCCCGGCGTGCACCAGGCCCTTGGCGGTCTCGGTGACGTGCTGCGCGAACTCGACGGAGTTCACCGGCAGCCAGCCCTGCTCGGTGCGCCGGCGCAGGGCTATCCGTTTCGGGTGCTGCCGGGCGTTGTCGAAGGGTATGTCCGCCAGTGAGCCGCGGGTCAGCGGAGGCGCCAGTGGCTCCGTGTGCACCTCGCGTACGCGGTCGTTCTCGATGGTGAGGTGGACGCGGGTTCGGTCCGCGAGGTCCTTGCGCCTGCGGGCGGCGCGCAGACCGCGGTAGAACGTCCGTGCCATGCGCGGCTCCTTTGCCTGCGTGGGGTGGTGTCGGCCGTCCTGTCCTGAACAGCTGCTCCTCCTTACCTTTGAGTCAACTTACTCACCGGTAAACGGAAAATCCATGGGCGACGGCCGTCCAATCGGGACCAAGGGCCCGAATGCCCCGGAATGCCCGGGGGAGGCGGAGTCGACGCGGGGGAGCCGTGGGACTGCTGAGGATGGAGTGGTGGTCCGAGCTGATGACCTCGCGAGGCTAACCCGCGCGGCGTCGCGCGGCGCCGACGCGACACGCCGGGCTGCCAGGCTCTACCGCGTCTTTACCTTATTTCTCACGGAGTTTGCCGCCCGCTGATCAGGGCTGCGGATCAGGGCCGCGCGATCTGCTCCGGCGGCACCCACACCTCGCCGCCGAGCACCTGGCGCATGCCGACCCACATCATCCCCATCAGCCGCAGCGTGACCCGCTCCGGCGACTCGCCCGGGTGCCGCTCCATCCAGTCGGTCAGCGAGTCCGCCGCGCCGACCAGCGCGTGCGCCACGAAGTCCGCGTCCGTGTCGCCGAGGTGCACCTGCGCGGGGCCGAGCGCTATCCCCTCGAGCACCAGCTTGCGCACCTCCTCGAGGATCGTGTGCCGGGCCTTGCCGATCTCCTCGGCGATGGTCGGGCCGAGGTCGGGCGCCTGCCGGTGCAGCACGGCCCAGCTGTCCCGGTGGTCGGCGACGAAGCCGAAGAAGGCCTGCAGTCCGGCCCACAGCCGCAGCTCCGAGGTGCCGCCGGTCTCGGCCGCCGCCTGGAACGCCGCGACCAGCCGCTGCTCCTCGCGGCGCAGGCAGGCGAGGAACAGCCCCTCCTTGGACTCCAGGTACAGGTAGACCAGCGGCTTCGACACGCCCGCCTGCTCGGCGATGTCGTCCACCGACGCCGCGCTGTAGCCGCGCCGGGCGAAGACCTGGATCGCGCAGTCGATGATCTGCTGCTCCCGCTCCCCGCGGGGCAGCCGGCGGCGGGTCCGTTCCTCGTTCGTCGGTTGCACCTTGTCACCTTAGTGCCGGGCCGGGTACGTTACTGACCCGTCAACTTACTCTAAAGTCAGGAACTGGGCATCGCCATGACCGGATTCTCGCTGGATTTGACCGAGGAGCAGCGGGAGCTGCGCGATTGGGTGCACGGCTTCGCCCAGGACGTCGTGCGCCCGGCCGCCGCCGAGTGGGACGAGCGCGAGGAGACCCCGTGGCCGGTCATCCAGGAGGCCGCGAAGATCGGACTCTACGGCTGGGAGTCCCTCGCCGAGCTGTACGGCGACCCGACCGGCCTGTCGCTGCAGATCGCCAACGAGGAGCTGTTCTGGGGCGACGCGGGCATCGGCATGGCGCTGTTCGGCACGTCCCTCGCCGTCGCCGGGATCTTCGCCGCGGGCACGCAGGAGCAGCTGCTGGAGTGGGTCCCGCAGTGCTTCGGCGACAAGGACGACCCGAAGGTCGGCGCGTTCTGCGTCTCCGAGCCCCAGGCCGGATCCGACGTCAGCGGCCTGCGGACCCGGGCCCGGTACGACGAGGCCAAGGACGAGTGGGTCATCTCCGGTCAGAAGGCCTGGATCACCAACGGCGGCATCGCGAACATCCACGTCGTCGTCGCCAGCGTCGAGCCCGAGCTCGGCTCCCGCGGCCAGGCGGCGTTCGTCGTCCCGCCGGGCACCAAGGGCCTGGAGGCGAGCCGCAAGATCAAGAAGCTCGGCCTGCGCGCCTCGCACACCGCGGACGTGTTCCTCGACGACGTCCGGGTCCCCGGCGCCTGCCTGCTCGGCGGCAAGGAGAAGCTCGACGCCCGCATCGCCCGCGCCCGCGAGAAGCAGGCCGCCGCCGTCGCGGCGGCCAGCGGCACCCAGGAGCAGCGCACCGCGCAGGCCCAGGGCCAGGCCCAGCAGGCCGCCATGGCCACGTTCGAGGTCAGCCGCCCCACCGTCGGCGCCCAGGCCCTCGGCATCGCCCGCGCCGCCTACGAGTACGCCCTCGAATACGCCAACCAGCGCGAGGCCTTCGGCAGGGCGATCATCGAGAACCAGGCCATCGCCTTCTCCCTCGCCGACATCCGCACCGAGATCGAGATGGTCAGGCTGCTGATCTGGCAGGCCTCCTGGATGGCCCGCACCGGCAAGCCCTTCGACGCCGCCCAGGGCTCCATGTCCAAGCTCCGCGCCGGCGAACTGGCCGTGGCCGCCTCCGAGAAGGCCATCCAGATCCTCGGCGGCGCAGGCTACAGCCGCGAACACCCCGTAGAGCGCATGTACCGCGATGCCAAGATCTACACCATCTTCGAAGGCACCAGCGAGATCCAGCGCCTCGTCATCGCGCGGGCGATCTCAGGGCGTTACATCCGCTGATCGGAGGGACGCGCCAGCACTCCGTTGAGGAACAGTTTGACGGCGTGCTGGAGGTGCGCTTCCTCGACGTCCGGGGTCCGGTGGATTCCGTATGCGGCGAGCCACGCGGGCATCGCGCCGACCATGGCGAAGAACTGTTCGGCGGCGAGTTCTACGTCTTCGAGGACGACGGTGCCCGCGTTCTCGTGCCGACGCAGCAGGTCCATGATCACGCGGATCCGGGGGGTCCAGGTCACGGCTTGGGAGCCTGCGGCGAACTCGGGGAAGCGTGCGGATTCGGCGACTGCCATGCGGTTCAGCCGGACGAGGTTGGGGTCCAGGGAGCGGGCCAGGATCGCGCGCGCGATGGCGAGCAGGGCGTCGGGGAGGGGGTCGGGCAGCGGCTCGTCGACGTGCTCGTCGCGCTCCAGGCGGGTCAGGGCCCAGGCGCTCACGGCGTTGAACAGCGCGCGTTTGTCGGGGTAGCGCGCGTAGAGGGTGCTCTTGGTGATCCCGGCGGCCTGCGCGACCGTCTCCATGCTGGTGCCGTCGTAGCCGTGCTCCAGGAACGTCTCGACCGCGGCCCTGCGCAGGCGTTCGGTGAGCTCCGCCGCCTCGGCCGGGGTGGGCCGCCCGACCCGGGAGCGCGCCTCGGGCGCCGCGGAATCCATGCCGCAACTCTACGGCGCGGCGGACCGTTGACGTTAATTAGACGGCTCCGTATGGTTTCTCTTGACGGCACGTCAGGAGGTTCGTTGATGGCGCACTTTCCCAAGCCCGCCGAAGGCAGTTGGACCGAGCACTTCCCGCGGCTCGGCACCGGGCCCGTCACGTTCGAGGACTCGATCTCCCCGGAGCACCACGCGGCGGAGTGCGCGGCGGTCTTCGAGCGGACGTGGCTGAACGTCGGCCGGGTGGAACTGATCCCGGGTCCGGGCGACTCGTTCGCCAAGGAGATCCACGCCGTCCGCGCGACGGTGGCCGTCTCCCGCGACGCCGACGGACGGATCCGCGCGTCGAGCGGCGGTTCCGCAGTGCGCTGCGAAGTGTGGGAGGGGTTCGTCTTCGTCAATTTCGATGCGGAGGCCGCCCCGCTGCGCGAATACCTCGGACGGTTCGCGCACGGTCTTGAGGGCTATCCGTTCGACCAGATGACGCAGGTCTTCCAGTATCGGGCGGAGATCCGCAGTAACTGGAAGCTCTACCTCGATGCCTTCGCCGAGTTCTACCACGCGCCGATCCTGCACGCGAAGCAGTACGTGAATGACGAGTCGAACAAGCTCGCCGGATACGGCTACGAGTCGCTGCACTACGACATCGACGGCCCGCACTCGATGCAGTCGTCGTGGGGCGGGATGTCGCCGCCGAAGGATCCGGCCATGGTCAAGCCGATCGAGCGGGTACTGCGCAGCGGGAACTTCGGACCGTGGGACCGGCCGGATATCGAGGGCCTGAATCCCCTGCCGTCCGGGCTCAATCCCGCGCGGCACCGCTCCTGGGGACTCGACTCTTACGTCTTCTTCCCGAACTTCATGATCGTAGTGTGGGCGCCGGGCTGGTACCTCACGTACCACTACTGGCCGACCGCGTACAACGCACATGTCTTCGAGGGAACCTGCTATTTCGTGCCGCCCAAGACCGCTCGCGACCGGCTCAGGCAGGAGTTGGCGGCGGTGACGTTCAAGGAGTTCGGCCTCCAGGACTGCAACACCCTCGAAGCCACCCAGACCATGCTCGAATCCCGGGCGGTCACGCACTTTCCCCTGGGCGACCAGGAGATCCTCATCAGGCATCTGCACAAGACCGCGGGCGAATACGTGGCTGCGTACCAGGACCGGGAGGTGGCGCGATGACCGGGCGGGTCGCGGTCGTCACCGGGGGAGCGTCCGGCATCGGCCTAGCCGTCGCACGACGGCTGGCGGCGGATGGAGCAAGCGTGGCCATCGCCGATCTGAATGGCGAGGCCGCGCACGCCGCCGCGGAGAAGATCGCTGCGGAAACGGGCGTACCGGCCATTGGTGTGGCGCTCGACGTGGCGGACCGTGCGGCCGTGGAACGCGGCTTCGACGAGGTGCGCGACCGGCTTGGTGCGGTGGCGATCCTGGTGAACTCCGCGGGCAAGGAGGGCTACCGGCGCTTCGTCAACATCAGTGTCGAGTCGTGGGAGGAACTGCTCAGGATCAATCTGACCGGCACGTTCCACTGCTGCCAGGTCGCCGTCCCGGATATGATCGCGGCCGGGTGGGGCCGGATCGTGAACATCTCCTCCTCGTCCGCGCAGAGCGGGCAGCCGCTGATGACCCACTACGTGGCCGCTAAGGCGGGGGTGATCGGCTTCACCAAGGCCCTCGCGCTCGAACTCGGGCCGCAGGGCATCACCGTGAACACCATCCCGCCGGGCTTCGTCGACACCCCGATGCTTCGCCGCAGCGAGGAGCGCGGACTGCTCGGCGAGAGCGTCGACTTCCACGCCGCGCAGACGCCGGTCCGCCGCGCAGGCCGCCCCGAGGACATCGCCGCCGCCACCGCGTACCTCGTGAGCGACGATGCGGGGTACGTCACCGGCCAGATCCTCGGCGTCAACGGCGGCCGCAACACCTGAACCGCGGTCGTGGGTCTGGCTACTGCGTGCGCGTGGCCACGGCCGATCGGGGCGCAGCGACCCACTCCGGGCAGGACCTTGGTCTCTGCCCACCTTCGACGGGGCGTGATCGACTGATGGGCGACGGCCGACCGACACGATCAGGAGGCACCCATGGACCTCACGACCCGTTATCTGGGCTTGGAACTGCGCAATCCGATCGTCGCCTCGGCGGGTCCGTACGGCCGCACGGTCGCGGGCGTGAACCGCCTGGCCGAGGCCGGGGTCGGCGCGGTGGTCCTCGCCTCGCTGTTCGAGGAGCAGCTCGAACGGGAGATCAACGTGCACGGGGGACTGCTGCACGCCAGTGAGCCGCAGGAGCGGTCCGGATACGTGCCCCCGGGCGGATCGCGGCAGAGCCCGCGCGGCTACCTCGCGCTGATCGAGAAGACCGCCGCCACGACGGGCATCCCGGTGATCGCGAGCCTCAACGGCTACACCACCGGCTGGTGGACCGACTACGCCGTCGCGATGGAGCAGGCCGGCGCGTCCGCGATCGAGCTGAACCTCTACTTCCCGCAGGTCGATCCGCTCATCCCGGCGGCCGAGTACGAACAGCGGCACATCGAGGTGCTCGGCACGGTCAAGGCGGTGGTCTCCGTCCCCGTCGCGGTCAAGATCTCGCCCTACCTGAGCTCGCCGGGCGATCTGGCGCTGCGCCTGGTGCACGCCGGGGCCGACGGACTGGTGCTGTTCAACCGGTTCATGCAGACCGGGATCGACCCGGAGACGCTGAACGTGGACGCCACCTTCGAACTCTCCCGCCCGGCCGACGCCGCGTTCGGCCGCAGCTGGATCGCCCGGCTGCGCCGCCTGACCGCCGCGTCCCTGGCCGCGAGCACCGGGGTCGACGAGGCCGCCGACGTCGCCGCCTACCTGCTGGCCGGGGCCGACGTGGTGATGACGACCTCCGCCCTGCTGCGGCACGGCCCCGAGCACGTCGACAAGCTGATCTACGGGCTGACCGGCTGGATGCGCCGCAAGGGCTTCGAGTCCCTGGACCAGGTCCGCGGAATGCTCGCCGAGCCCGTCGTGCGCGAAGAAGCCGGCAAGTCCGACAAGGGCGACGAGGGGCAGGCCCGGACCGGTTATCTCACGGCCCTGCAGAAGGCGACGCAGCGCTACAGCGCGGGCGGCTGAGCAGCGGCAGCAGCCAATCCCCGACCACGCGCGCGGCGAGGGCGATCTCGTGCTCCTCGTCGAACGCGCGGTCGGCGCGCGGCAGCAAGATCAGGTCGGTCGCGGTACGCAGCCATGTGCGCGTCTCGCGGAGCAGCGGAACGATCCCGCGCTCCCGGGCGCCCGCGATCAGTAGGACGGGCGAGCGGACGGCCGCGATGGACGCCTCCGCCAGATCCGGCCGCCCGCCCCGGCAGATCACGGCCGCGATGTCCTCCTCCGGCCGTGCCGCCAAAAGCAGCGCCGCCGCCGATCCGATACCCGCGCCGAACAGCGCCACCGGAAGCCCTTCGGTCTGGGGCTGGCGGCGCGCACGGTGCACGGCCGCGGCCAAGCGCTCGGTGAGGGCGTCGATGTCGTACACGTGCCCCGCGTCGAATGCCGCGAGCGCGTCGATGATCTCGACTCTCAACACCGCGATCCCGGCGCGGACCAGGTGCGCCGACATCCACTCGCTACGCGGGTTGACCGTGGTGCCGCCGAAGCCCTCGGCGAACACGAGCAGGCCGACCGGGTGCTCAGGGAGGTCGAGCACGGCGGGTAGCTGGGTGGTCCGGGTCGGAACCGGCGCCGTCACGGTACTCATCGTTCCTCCTTCGCCTTCGGCTTCGTGCACTGCTTCCCGCCCGCCTTCCCGACGACCGCGCTGATGGCGGGGGCGAGCGTGAGCCACAGGCCGATGGTCACGACCATCGCGGTGAGGTACCCGAAGGGCCGCAATCCCGTGTCCGGCGCCGTGGCCCCGGCGAACAGCATCAGCAGCCAGGAACTCACGAAGAACAACGGTCCCGCCGCCATGAGCCGGAAGTAACTGTCCATCACTGCCTCCCAGGGTCGGTCTCCAGCATCGCCGGGGCGGGCCGCGCCGACCAGAGTCGACCGTCCCGTGCCGACCGGACGACGACGGGACCTTCGGCACTCCACAGCCGGCGCGGACGGCGAGTCAATGGCAGGACAGGGCTCAGATCGGAGGACGGCCATGACCGAGAGCGATTTCGCCGAGTCACCCGAGGACGCGAGGATCTTCCTGGTCGGCGGTGGCATCGCCGCGCTCGCCGCGGCGGTGTTCCTGGTCCGCGACGCCGGCTTCGACGGATCACGGATCAGGATCCTGGAGGAGCTGCCGGTGGCCGGCGGATCCCTGGACGGCGCGGGCCGCCCCGACGCCGGGTACGTCACCCGCGGCGGCCGGATGTTCGAGGAGGAGGCCTACACCTGCCTGTGGGACCTGCTCGGCTCGATCCCGACGCTCGGCGACCCGAACCGCTCGGTCAAGGACGAGGTCTGGGAGTTCAACGCGAAGTGGCACTCGGACGCCGGTGCGCGGCTGATCGGCGGCGGCCACGAGGTGCTCGACGCGCACGAACTCGGCCTGGACGTCCACGACCTGGGTGCGCTCGCCCACCTGCTCTCGCTTCCGGAGAAGGCGATCGGCTCGCGGCGGATCGACGAGTTCTTCTCCGAGCACTTCTTCGCCACGAACTTCTGGGCGATGTGGCGCACCACGTTCGCGTTCCAGAACTGGCACAGCGCGATCGAGCTCAAGCGCTACCTGCTGCGCTTCGCACAGGAGCTGCCGCGGATCCACACGCTCGCCGGGGTCCGTCGCACGAAGCTGAACCAGTACGAGTCGATCGTGCGCCCGATCTGCGCCTGGCTGACCGAACGCGGAGTGCAGTTCGAGTACGGCGCGCGGGTGACCGACGTGCTGTTCGAGACGACCAAGGCGGGACGAACCGCCCGCCGCATCGCGTTCGAGCGCGGCGAGTTCACCGGCGCCTACGATCTCGGGCCGCGCGACCTCGTGCTGATCACCATCGGCTCGATGACGTCGGACGCCGCGTATGGCGGCGACGAGCACGCCCCCGAGCTGATCCGGGGCCACCGGGACGGCGGATTCGCGCTCTGGGAGCACCTGGCCGCCGAGAACCCCGGCGCCGGTTTCGGAAACCCGGGCGTGTTCGACCGGGACGTGGACGCCTCGAAGTGGGAGTCGTTCACACTCACCATGCGCGACCCGCTGCTGATCCACCGGATCGAGGAGCTGTCCGGGAACCTGCCCGGCACCGGCGGGCTGATGACCTTCAAGGACTCGCCGTGGCTGCTGTCCCTGGTCGTGCCGCACGCCCCGCACTTCGAGGGCCAGCCCGAGGGCGTGCACACCGCCTGGGGCTTCGGGCTGCTGCTCGACGAACCCGGCGGGTACGTGCCCAAGCCGATGCAGGAGGCGACCGGCCAGGAGATCCTCACGGAGCTCGTCGGACAGCTCGGCTTCGGCGCCGATCTGGAGCAGATCCTCGCCACCACGACCGTGATCCCGGTCATGATGCCGTACATCACCAGCCAGTTCGCGCCGCGCTCCGTCACGGATCGGCCGCACGTGATCCCGCCGGGCGCGCGGAACTTCGCCTTCCTCGGCCAGTACGTCGAGATCCCCGAGGACGTGGTGTTCACCGTCGAGTACTCCGTCCGCAGCGCGATGCACGCCGTCTACGGGCTGACCGGCACCGCCCGGACGATCCCCGCGATCTACCACACCGCGGTCCACCCGCTCGTGGCGCTGCGCACCCTCAAGACCGCGTTCACGTCGGCGGGCGGCTGAGTGAGGGGACGTTCGGCCCGCGCGCTGCGGGCGGTAGTGCTCTGCCCGGGCGTCCGCCGCGGCCGGACGATGGGGTCATGGAGACGATGAAGGCGTATGACGAGCTCGACACGTCGACCGCGCGGGATCTGATGAGCCCGGTCGACGCGACCATCAGCGAGACCGCGACGCTGCGCGAGGTCGTGCGGCGCTTCCTGGACGGCCACGCCCGGCATCTGATCGTGGTCGACGCCGACGGGCGCTGCGTCGGCGTGATCGGTCCGCGGCTCGTCGCCCAGGCCCACCGCGTGGACCTGCGCAGCGACGACCAGATCCCGCTCAGGGACCTCGGCCACGCCGACTGGGTCGCCCTCGCCCCGCAGGACAGCATCCGGACGTGCGCGCGGCTCCTGGTCGAGTACGACCTCGACGCGATCCCCGTCGTCGACGAGGAGCACCGTGTGCTGGGGATCGTCACCGTGCACGACATCGCGCGGGTCGCCGCGCACCTCACCGACCGCGCTGGCTGAGGGCCGCTGCTGTCGAAGGCCTCTGCCACGAGGCGTGATCCGCGTGGTCAACCCACGTAGCCGGTGCCGAGCAGGACGATCCAGGTGCGTCCCGGCTTCAACTGGAACGGGGTGCCGCCGACGGTGTACGAGGTGGGCGAGGTGTCGGAGGGCTTGGACCACTGGCCGTGCCAGACGTACCCGTCCCGGTAGAAGTCGGCGGTTCCGTGGCCGGTGGTCTGCGAGAAGACCTCGTTGGCGGGCTCGGCGGCGTTGTGGTCGGTGAACAGTCCGTGGCCGACGTCGACGTGCTGGATGACGACGTTGTCAGTGTACGCACGGCCCGCGTCGAGGGTCGTGACCGGGGAACCGTCGCAGGAGACCAGCCAGTGGTTCGCCGAAGCCGTGAACGTGAACGAGGCCGTCGGCATGGAAACGGACACCGATCCGGTCGCCTTGCCGCCGCCGGGGATGGCTCCGAAGCGGAATCCGACGTCATTCGCCTGCGTCAGTTGCGGATAGGTGCGGAGGATCGCGGCGGGGTCGACGTAGGTGGGGGAGCTGCCTCCGTTGCTGAAGAGCTGTTCGGCGGTGCGCTGGGATATGTTCTGCACGTCGGCCTTGTCAAGGTACTTGTACAGTCCGGTGATGGCGCCGCTGTAGACGAATCCGACGTGGCCGTACGGGGCCAGCAGCGGGATGTCGGTCTGCCGGGCGCTGCGCACGGGGCCGACGCGCGACGGGACGCCGCCGCTGTCGAAGACCGCCAGATACCGGCTCAGCCCGCCCTCGACCTGGATCACGTACACCAGGTCGGCGGAGTTCAGCCCGGCCTGCTGGTGCTGCGCGGCGCCGACGTTGTCGATCTTCACGGCCAGGACGCGGCCCGCGGTGCCGATGCCGGTGAACGGATTTCCCGGCCGGGTCCTCGGCTGCGGCTTCGGTTTCGGCTTCGGCGTCGGGCGCGCGGCCGGCGGACTGCCGCCGCCCGAGCAGCTCGAAACGCCGAAGTACGTGCCGACGCCGATCCCGCCGAGCGCCGCCAGGGCCGCGAGGAAGCGCCTGCGGTGCGGATGCGAGCCCGTTTCGTCGGTCATGCACCTCTCATATCAGAATGACGCCCCCGATCCCAGGGCTCAGCGGCCCGCGTCCGGCGGATGCCGGGACGGGCCGCGGCGTCCCGAGGTCGGGACCATCGGCACTGATGCCCCGGCCGCCGCGGTGGTTTCCTGAAGTTGACGGCAAGAGCCTGAGACGGAATCGACGCGGAGAAGCGGCAGCCCCTCCGTCGCGCACCGCGCGATCGTCAGCCGCGAGCGATGGCGGGGCTCTTGCCGCCCTTCTGTGCGCGCCCCGGGACCTTGGGCCCGTGCGGGGGTCGGGCCGCCGGAATATCGTGGAGCCATGGTGCAGACGCCGAGCCCGACGCAGCCGATACGCATCTTCCTGCTCGACGACCACGAGGTCGTCCGCCGGGGCGTGAAGGACCTGCTCGAGGTCGAGGGCGAGTTCGAGGTGGTCGGCGAGGCGTCAAGCGCCGCCGAGGCCCTCGCCCGGGTCCCGGCGCTCAGGCCGCAGGTCGCGCTGCTGGACGTGCGGCTGCCGGACGGCGACGGCATCTCGGTGTGCCGGGACCTGCGCTCACGGATGCCCGAACTGGCCTGCCTGATGCTCACGTCGTTCCCGGACGACGAGGCGCTGTTCGACGCGATCATGGCCGGGGCGTCCGGGTATCTGCTCAAGCAGGTCTCGGGGACGGATCTGGTCGGTGCCGTGCGCACGGTCGCCGCCGGGGGATCGCTGCTGGACCCGAAGCTGACGGCGGCGGTGATGGCGCGGCTGCGCTCCGGCGACCACAAGGACCCGCTCGGCGCGCTGACCGCTCAGGAGCGCAGGATCCTCGACCTCATCGGGGACGGCCTGACGAACCGGCAGATCGGCGAGCGGATGTACCTGGCCGAGAAGACCGTGAAGAACTACGTCTCCTCGCTGATGGCCAAGCTGGGCGTCGAGCGCCGGGTCCAGGCCGCGGTCATGGTCTCCGAGCTGCGCAACTCGCAGGGGCGCGGCGGCGACCGCTGAGAAAGCCGATCCGCACGCGCTCTGTCCGCATACCGGTCAGAGTCCGAGCCGGGACGCCTCCGCACGCAGTTGTTCACGCGCTTCGGGGCGGGCGGCGTGCTCGATGAGGTTCGCCGCCTGCTCCTGCCGGGTGAGCCCGAACAGGTCGGCGCGGCCGATCTCGGTGACGATCGCGGTGTGCTGGAACGAGGTGACCGGCTCGGTCAGCCGTCCGACGACCGTGGAGGTGTCCGACTTCGCGTGCCAGGAGGGCAGGGCGATGATCGCCTGGCCGCCGGGGGAGTGCAGCGCGCCGACGACGAAGTCGGTCTGGCCGCCGAAGCCGGAGTACACGCCGCCGCGCACGTACGAGGCGTTGGCCTCGGCGAACAGGTCCACCTGGAGCGCGGTGTTGATCGAGGTCATCGCGGGCTGCGCGCAGATCCGGGCCGGGTCGTTGACGGTCTCGGTCCGCAGCATCCGCAGCCGCGGGTTGCGGTCGACCCAGGCGTAGAGCTCGGCCGAGCCGAACAGGAAGGACGCGGTCAGGTCCGTGTCCTGATCCAGCGCGCCGGACCGTTCGAGGCCGAGCACGCCGTCGCTGATCATCTCCGACCAGATCCGCAGGCCCCGGCGGCGGCCCAGCTCGGCGAGCACCGAGTCGGGCACGGCTCCGATCCCGGCCTGCAGCGTGGCCCCGTCGCCGATCATCCCGGCGACACTGTGGCCGATCCGCCGCATCTGGCCGTCGAGGGCGGCCGCGCGCGGCGCCGGCAGGGCGAGCGGTTCCTCCGCCTCGATCGCGAGATCCACGGCGTCCAGCGGGATCTGCGCGTCGCCGTACGTGTAGGGCATCAGCGGGTTGATCTGGGCGAGGACGAGGCCGCCGTTCGCCCGGCACTGCTCGATCGCGGCGGGCAGCACGTTCACCTCGACGCCGAGCGAGAGCATTCCGTCGCGCGGCGGGGCGACGTTCAGCAGGACCATGTCCGGGCGGCGGGTGCTGGCCAGGATGCGCGGCACCAGCGAGAGCCGGGTGGGCAGGTAGTCGAGGGTGGGCAGGCCGCGCATGCCGGGGCCGACGAAGGGGCTCTCGTGCCGCACGCCGTCGCGGACCGGGACGCCGTGCTGCGCGGCCAGCATGAACAGCCGGTACGCGGGCACGGCCTTGTCCACCGCCTCCAGCAGCCGCCACGGCGTGGCGTGGTTGCCGGACGCGACGATCCGCGGTGTGCCGGCTTCGGCCAGCGGCAGGTGGGCGGCGATCTGCGCGCCGTCGATGATCCTCATGCCTGAGAACTTAGGGCCTGGCCGCGCCGCCCGGCAGGGACCAACGGCCCTGTCCGGTCGGGCGCAGCGGCATGAGCCTGGGGGCATGGACACCATCGACCGCGCGGACGCCTACGCCCTGCTGACCGACGGACGCTGCGTCCACGTCCGGTCGGTGACGCCGGAGGACTGGCAGGCGGTCTACGACTTCGCCGCCACGCTCGGCCAGGAGAGCCTCTACCACCGCTTCTTCAGCGTCCCGGCGCACCCGGGCGAGCGGCTCGCCGACGCCCTGTGCTCGCCGCTCTCCGACCAGTACCCGCCGTCCCAGGGCGCCCTGATCGCGCTGCTCGACGGGACGGCCGTGGGCCTGGCCGAGTGGTACCGGACCCGCCGGGACGACGAGGCGGAGATCGCGTTCGAGGTCTCCGACGCGCTGCAGGGCCACGGCGTGGCGACGCTGCTCGCGGAGCACCTGATGCTCGCGGCGCAGCGGGTCGGTGTCCGCCGGCTGACGGCCGTGACCCAGGGCGAGAACCAGCGGATGCTCGGCGTGTTCCTCGCCCTCGGCATCCCGGTCGAGCGCGACTGGGAGTACGGCGAGTGCACCCTGACGATCTCGCTCGACCCGGCCGTCACCGGCGGCGCCGCGCTGCTCGACGCGGAGGCGCGACGCGAGGCGGTTGCGGACGAGGCGAGCCTGCGCGCACTCTTCGCGCCGGACGAGATCGCCGTCTTCGGCGCGGCGGGGGAGGCGACCACCGAGGCGGTGCTGCGCAATCTCGCCGGCTTCGCGGGGCCCGTGCACGTCGGCGGCGTCCGCGGCGAAGCGCTCCCGCGGGACGCGCGGCCCGGACTCGTCGTGATCACCGCGCCGCCGGACGACGTCGTCGCGGCCGCGCGCCGGTGCGCCGAGTCGAAGGTCAAGGCCGTCGTGGTGACCGCGGTGGGAGTTCCGCCGGAGCAGGGGCGCGGGTTGCTGCGCGTCTGCCACGAGGCGGGGATGCGGCTGGTGGGCCCGGGCAGTCTGGGCGTCGCGGCCCCCGGCGGGGCGAATGGCTTCAGCGCGCTGCTGTCGAACCTGCCGCCGGCGCCGGGAGACGCCGGCGTGGCGGTGCAGTCCGGCGGAGTCGGTCTCGCGCTGCTCGGCCACCTGGGCCGGCTCGGCGTCGGGGTCAGCACCTTCGCCGCGGTGGGCGAGAAGTACGACGTGAGCGCGAACGACGTGCTCGTGCACTGGGAGCGGGACCCGGCCACCCGGTTCGGGCTGCTGCACGTGGAGTCCTTCGGCAATCCGCGCAAGTTCGCCCGCACGGCCCGGCGGCTGTCCCGGCGCATTCCGCTGCTGGCGGTCGATCCCGAGGAGTCGCCGAGCCAGGCGCGCACCGCGCTCTACGAACAGGCCGGGATCATCGCGCTGCCCTCGCTCGGCGCGCTCGTCGACGCCGCCGCGCTGACGGCGCATCAGCCGGTGCCGCGGGGCCGCCGCGTCGCGGTGGTCGGCACTACACACGGAATGGTCAGTCTGACCGTCCAGGCGTGCACCGCTGCGGGGCTCGAGGTGACGGAGGCGGTGAACCTCACGCCCGCTGCGGACGAGCCGACCCTCGCGGCAGCCGTCACGCGCGTGCTCGGCACGGCGGATTCGCCTGCTCCCGCGGACGCCGTGGTGATCGCCGTCGCGCCCACCGTGCCGCATGCGCTCGATCCGCTGGTTGCGGCCGAGACGGCACGTGCGGACGCGGTGGTGCTCGCGGTCGTGGTCGATCAGGCGGAGTCCGTCACGGTACTGCGATCCGCGCGGTCCGCAGGCCGCGCGCTGCCGTCGTACGCAGACGCGGCGGACGCGGCTCGGGCGCTGTCCGCACTGGTGCGCGCCGCCGAGGTCACCCGCAGGCCGCCGGGCGACGAGGAGCCGGAGCCGGACTTCGACACGCTGGCCGCTCGGAAACTGGTCGAGGACTGGCTGCGGGCCGACCCCGCGGGCCGGGAGTTGACGGAGCCGGAGTGCGCGGATCTGCTCGAGGCGATCGGCCTCCCGGGCGGCGCGGCGGCGGACGCCCGTGCGACGGTGCTGACGGCATGGCAGGACCCGGTGTTCGGGCCGCTGCTGTCCGGCTCCGGGGACGGCGAAGCCGCGCGGACCCTGCTCGTCCCGTTCGGCGCGCGCGAGGCGGCTGAGCTGGTCGGCACTCCGGTGGATGCGGCCGTCCGGCTGTCGGCGCTGTTCGCCGCGTGCCCCGAGCTCGCCACGCTGCGCGTGACCATCGGGTTCGATCAGGACGGCGCGTGGACCGCCGCCGCGACCGGCGCGTTCGGGCCCGCGCGGCTGGAGAACCCCTATCTGCGCAGACTACGACGCGCGCCGGTGGAATGACCTCGGGCGTGGCGGCTCAGCGGGCTGAGACGAGCGCCACCGGGGTGCCGGGCATCGAGAGCAGCCCGTGCGCGATCCGGCCCGGCCCGGCGTCGGTTCCGCCGCGCCGCCGCGTGCCGAGCACGATCAGCCGCGCGTCGCGGGCGGCTCGGCGCAGCACGGTCACCGGATCACCCTGGACGGCCTCGATCGTGATCGGGATCTCCGGGTGCATGATGCGTTCCTGCCGCAGCAGGCTGTTCATCCCGAGCAGCGCCTTCCGCGGCGGGGTGTCCGCGTCGCAGGCCCGCACGGCCAGCACGCTGAGCCCGAGGGCCGCGGCCGTGCGGAACGCGAAGCCGATGGGTGCCGGATCCTCGTCGGGTTCGAGGCCGAGCACCAGCTGCGTCTTGGCCACGGTCGGCTGCGCGCCGCGCACGATCACGACGGGGCAGTGCGCGTGCCCGGAGAGCCTTCCGCTGACCGAACCGAGCAGCCGTCCGGTGTAGCCGCCGTGCCCGCGGGTGCCGGTGACGACGAGTTCCGCGTCCAGGCTGAGCTCGGTCAGTATGCGCGCCGGGCTCTGCGTGGAAAGGAAGGTCTTGACATCGAGGCGGGGGTGCGGGGACGCGGCGCGTTCGGCCGTCGTGTCGAGCAGCGCGGACGCCACCCGTTCCCCCGCGCCGCCGCGGGCGTGGGCGAGGGTCAGCGGGACGCCGCGCTCGGCCGCCTCGCGCGCCGCCCACGCGGTGGCGTGCTCGGACGTCTCGGAGGCGTCCACCCCGACTACGACGCCGAACGGCGAGCGCGCGGCCTCGACCACGGCGCCCATCTCAGACCTCCTCCGGCACGACCGCGACCGGGCACGTGCCGAGTTCCAGCAGATCCCGCAGCCGCGAGCTCGCCTCCGACGCCCCCACCACCAGCAGGTGCGTCGTGCGCGCCATCGTGCGCAGCGTCGCCCACGGCCTGGTGCGCAGGGTCAGCGAGGCGCCGGGCACGGCCGGGAAGCGGGCGCGCAGCCGGGCCAGTTCGGCCTGCAGGCGGGACTCGGTGAGGTGGGTCGAACTCTGCGGGGCGATCCAGTAGTCGCCGCCGAATGCCCCGTCCTGCGGGGCGATGCGCACCACGTCGAGCACGGTGGCCAGGTCCGCCGCCGTGGCGAAGGCGAACGAGGCGACGGCCGGGGCGAGCCGCGGTCCGGTCAGCAGCATCACGCGGCGCTCGCCGGCCGCGGCCGCCATGTCGTTCGGCACCACGATGACCGGGACCGGCGCGTCGCCGTCGGTGCGCGCGGCCAGGGCCGCGAATCCCCGCGGCGCGGTCACCAGCACGTCGCCGGGATGCAGCAGCGCGCGGCCCGAGAACGTCCCTTCCGCGACGACCTGGACGGTGATCCGCAGACCCCGGTGCTTGGACCGGATCCGCCGCACGTCCTGGGCCAGCCGGACCGCGTCCACCGCCGCCTCGTCACGGTCGGCGAAGCGCGTGCGGTCCGCGGCGCGGGCGCCGGCGGCGACCGCGAGGGTGGCCGCCGTCGGCACGTGCAGGACGTGCATCGGCCAGGTCCGGGCCGTCGCGTGGCGCGCGGCCCAGCCGACTGCGCCCTCGGATTCGGCCGACCCGTCGGTCCATACGACGACGCGCCGTGCGGATGGGGGCTGTTCGGTGGTCATGATCCCGCCTTTCGCTCCGCGCCCGCCGACGGATTCACGGAGCTCGGCACGGCGCCCTTGCCAACACAGTCGGCCCGGCGCGCCGCGCCCGGTACGGCCGAAGGTCCCGGACTCCGGTCACACGGCCGGAGTGCCCGAAGCGGTAAGGCGCGCGCCGACGTACTCGGCGAGGTCGGCCAGCCGGGCGGTGTAGCCCCATTCGTTGTCGTACCAGCCGTAGACCTTGACCAGGTCCGCGTCGGCCTGGGTCAGGGTGCTGTCGATGACGCAGGAGGCCGGGTCGGCGAGCACGTCGGTGGAGACCGCGGGCTCCTCGGTCACCCGCAGCACGCCGCGCAGCCGGCCCTCGGCCTCCTCGGCGAACGCGGCGCGGACCTGCTCGGCGGTGGCCGGGCGGTCGAGCACGGCGGTCAGGTCGACCAGCGATCCGGTCGGCACCGGCACGCGCAGGGCGATGCCGTCGAGCCGTCCGGCGAGCTCGGGGATGACCAGCCCGACGGCCTTGGCGGCGCCGGTCGAGGTCGGGATGATGTTCAGCGCGGCCGAGCGGGCGCGGCGCAGGTCCTTGTGCGGGGAGTCGAGCAGCACCTGGTCGTTGGTGTAGCCGTGCACGGTGGTCATGAAGCCGCGGCGCAGGTGGAAGTGCCGGTGCAGCACGTCGGCCATCGGGGCCACGCAGTTGGTGGTGCACGAGGCGTTCGAGATCACGTCGTGCCGGGCCGGGTCGTACGTGCCCTGGTTCACGCCCATCACGACGGTGGCGTCCACCGGCCCCTTGGCGGGCGCGGAGATCAGCACCTTGCGTGCCCCGGCGGCCAGGTGCGCGGCGGCCGCGTCCCGGGTGCGGAACCGGCCGGTGGACTCGATCACCACGTCCACGCCGAGGTCGGCCCAGGGCAGCTTCGCGGGCTCGCGCTCGGCGAACACGGCGATCTTCCGGCCGTCCAGGATCAGCGCGTCGCCGCGCGCGTCGACCGGCACGCCGAGCCGGCCGTAGGTCGAGTCGAACGCGAGCAGGTGGGCGAGGGTGGCGGTGTCGGTCACGTCGTTGACGGCCACGACGTCGAGACCGCGCTCGCGCGCGATGCGCAGGAAGACGCGGCCGACCCGGCCGAAGCCGTTGATCGCGATCCTCATGGTTTCCTCCAACAGGTCTCGAGAGGCGGGGTTCGCCTCTCAGCGTGGCCGCGGTCGGGCGGCCCGGTCAGGGCCGTTCGGCCCGGCACGGCACGGGACGCACGCCCCTGACCGGTCCGCCCGCGCGGAGTCACGCTGAGGACAGGGAGGTGCGGCCGCCCTCCCCGTTCACCGCGCCGCCGCAGGGAGTTGATCCTCGTGTCCACCGTCACCGAGTCCCGGATCGTCGTCGGCGTCGACGGCAGCCCGGCCTCCGCCGCCGCCCTCGAGTGGGCCGCGGCCGAGGCCCGCGCCCATGGCGCGCCGCTGCTGGTCGTGCACGTCCTCGACGCCCGGCGCTACGCCGCGGTCTACTCGCCCGCCCACGCGGCCGAGCGTGCCGAGTCCGACGACGTCCTGGCCGAGATCAAGGGACTGATCGACCGGGTCGGAGCCGAGCGGATCGAGCAGGTGTACGAGATCGGCGTGCCCGCGCTCGCGCTGGTGCAGCGTTCGCGCGGCGCCCGCCTGCTGGTGCTGGGCCACGCCCTCGAACACCGGCGGCCGGACGGCGACGAGTACCTGCCCGGTCCCGTGCTCGGGCCGGTCGCGCGCGCCTGCCTGGCCCGCGCCGAGTGCCCGGTGGTCGTCGTGCCCGAGCCGGTCGCGGGCCGCACGGCCGCCGCGACGGAGCGGCCGCGGCACCACGACCCGGTCGCCGGCGCCCGGGCGATCTATCCGTTCCAGGGCCGCATCCCGGTGGCCCACCACTGAAGGAGGATCCTGATGAAGACCCGCCTGGTCCGCGAGGTCATGACGAAGGACGTCGTGACCGTGCGCACCTACACCTCGTTCCGGATGGTCGCCTCGGCCATGCTGAGCCACGACGTCGGCGCGCTGCCGGTGGTCGACGCGCTCGGGCACCCGGTCGGCATGGTCTCCCGGACCGACCTGCTGGCCAAGCGCGCCCACCTGGGCCACGGCCCGCTCGGCTCGGTGTGGGAGCGGATCTCCGCGCGCGGCCGGCGCACGGCCGAGGCCTCGCACGGCGCCACCGCCGTGCGGTTGATGTCGCACCGCGCGGTGACCGTCACGCCGGACGACACCGTGTTCCGGGCCGCGTACCTGATGCGGCGGCACGACGTCTCGCACCTGCCGGTCGTCGACCGGCGCGGCGTCGTCATGGGCATCGTCTCGCGCGGCGACCTGATCGACGAGTTCGTCCGCGAGGACAAGCTGATCCGCGACGACGTGCTCTCCGAGGTGCTGGTGAACCGGCTCGACGACCCGGCCGCGGTCGAGGCCGCCGTCGAGCGCGGCGTGGTCACCCTCGACGGCCAGGTCCGGTTCGCCTCGGACGCGTCGTACTGCGTCGAGGCGACCCGGCGGATCGCCGGCGTGGTCGACGTCGTCGATCTGCTGCGCTGGACCACCGACGACCGCAAGCCGCAGGTGGGACCGCTGTTCTGAAGGAGAACGGCGAGAGGGGCGGATCCCGCGGGATCCGCCCCTCGGCGTGCCGGCCTCCGGTGCGGTCAGCGGTGCAGGACCGGGAACGGCCCCGGAACGCAGGGTTCGTAGTTGTCGAGCAGTCCGGTGCGCAGCGCGTCGAGGGCGCTCCGGTCGATCTGCGGGTCGCGGCGGCGCGCCTCGCGCTCGGCGCGGCGGACGTCGAGTTCGATCGCGCTGCGGTTGAGCTCGTCCGGGCCGATGACCCGGGCGGCCCCGATCGTGCCGTTCGGGAGCAGGTCGTAGCGCTGGTAGACGAGCCCCGCGGGGGACTCGGCGGCCGCGGCGCCGCGCCCCGGCCGCGCCGTGGCGAGCAGCCGTTCCGGTCCGGTGGGCGGGAACCGGTCGATGAGGTCCGCGGCCTCCTCGAGCGCGTGCACCAGCTCCACGGCGCGGATCAGCGCGGAGCGGTACGGGTTGCGCTCGCCCGGGGTCAGCCCGGCCAGGGACGCCGCCCGCAGCGCCGCCGGGCGCAGCGATCGTCCGCACAGGGCGTAGCGGGCCAGGGGTCCGGTCAGCGCCGCCTTGGTGCCGCGCAGCAATGCGCGCCGCTGCTGGGTCGGCGTGGTGCGCGGCCGGCTGATGTAGGACTCGAAGTCGGTGAGCGTGAAGCCGGTGCCGTTGCTGGCCAGCACGCCGATGCCCGAGTCGAGCGGGTATCGGGCGCCGCCGTGCGCCACCGGCCCGCGGATCGGGTCGTCGAGCGCGATCAGCGGGATGTCGAGCACCGAGGCCGGCACGTCGAACTCCGCGACCCACCGCACGGTCTCCACCGCCGCCCCGATCGCGTCGTCCAGCCGGGGGCGCAGCGCGGTGAGGGCCGAGCGGCGCGGCCGCGGCCAGGGTGCGGGCCGCTCCGGGGTCGCCGGGCGCAGCACGCCCTCGCCGACCGTCGAGGCCAGCGCGGCGCCGACCCGGTGCAGTTCGATCCCGCGGGCCACGGCCTGCCGGTGGTGCCGCGCCGTCTCGACGGCGTTCGCCTCGCCGAGCAGTTCGGGTGCCTGGACGAGGTGGATGTGCGTGGCGTGCCCCTCGATCCAGGCGGCGCAGGACAGCATCCGGCGCAGCGACTCGATCGGCTCGGGTACCTCGACGCGGAGCGCCGCCTCGACCGCGCGGCAGGCGCCGACCTGGTAGGCGGCCCGTTCGTGCCCGTCGATCGCGGCGGTGAGCAGCACCGCCGTGCCGTACGGCCGGCCGCGCACCGCGGTCTCCAGTGCGCGGGCCGGCGCGGTGTTCATCGGGTGCCGTCCTCATGAGGGTCCTGATGGGTCAGGACGGCGGCGCGGCCGGCCTCGAGCCGGGCGACCGGGACGCGGTAGGGCGAGCAGGAGACGTAGTCGATGCCGAGCCCGTGGAACAGCCGGATCGAGGCCGGGTCGCCGCCGTGCTCTCCGCAGACGCCGATCTCCAGGTGCGGCCGGGTGGCCCGGCCGAGCCGCACGGCGGTCTCGATCAGCGCGCCGACCCCCTCCGGATCCACGGACTCGAAAGGCGAGACGGTGAACACGCGGCGGGACAGGTACGCGGGGAAGAACGCGCCCTCGGCGTCGTCCCGGCTCATGCCCCAGGTGGTCTGCGTCAGGTCGTTGGTGCCGAAGGAGAAGAACTCGGCCTGCTCGGCGATCTTGTCGGCGGTCAGCGCGGCGCGCGGAAGCTCGATCATGACGCCCACCTCGACGGCGAGCGCCGGATCGACCTGGCGCAGCACGCTGACGGCCTCCTCGCGGGCGAGTTCGAGTTCGCGGGCGTCGGCGACGAGCGGGATCATCAGGTGCGCGATCGGGCTGCCGCCGTCGCGCCTGCGCAGCACCATCGCCTCGGCCAGCGCGCGGACCTGCATCGCGTACAGGCCGGGCACGACCAGGCCGAGCCGCACGCCGCGCAGGCCGAGCATCGGGTTCTGCTCGTGCCAGCGGCGCACGGCCGCGAGCAGCCGCGTCTTCTCGGGGCTCGGCGCGTGCACCGCGACGTCGACGGCCAGTTCGGTCAGGTCGGGCAGGAACTCGTGCAGCGGCGGGTCGAGCAGCCGGATGGTGACCGGCAGCCCGTCCATCGCGGCCAGCAGCCCGGCGAAGTCGGCGCGCTGGAGCTCCAGCAGCCGGTCGAGCTGGAAGGCGCGCTCCTGCGGCGTCTCGGCCAGGATCAGCCGCTCGACGATCGGGCGCCGCTCGCCGAGGAACATGTGCTCGGTGCGCGCCAGCCCGATGCCGCGCGCCCCGAACCGCCGGGCCCGGGCCGCGTCCTGCGGCGTGTCCGCGTTCGCCCGGACGCCGAGCCGGGCACGCCGGTCGGCGATCGCCAGCAGCCGGGCCACGGCGCCGACCACCGGATCCGTCAGGGCGCTGTCGTGGTCGCCCTCGAAGTAGCGCACCAGCGGCGAGCCGATCACCGGGACCTCGGCCGGGTAGACCGCGCCGCTCGCCCCGTCGATCGAGACGATCTGGCCGGAGTGGATCACCGAGCCCTTGTGCGGTCCGGCGACGACCACGGCCCGGCCGGCCTGCTCGTCGATCTCCAGCTCCTCGGCGCCGCACACGCAGACCCGGCCCATGCCGCGCGCCACCACGGCCGCGTGCGAGGTCTTGCCGCCGCGCGCGGTCAGGATCCCGGCGGCGGCGATCATCCCGGGCAGGTCGTCCGGGTTGGTCTCGCGCCGGATCAGCACGCACGGGTGCCCCTGCGCGGCGAGCGTCACCGCGTCGTCCGAGTCGAACACGGCCCGGCCCACGGCCGCTCCGGGCGACGCGGGCACGCCGGTGACCAGCGGGAGGAAGGCGGTGCCGGGGTCGAGGCAGGGGAACATCAGCTGGGCCAGCTGCTCGCCGGAGACCCGGCGCAGCGCCTCGTCCTCGTCGATCACGCCGTCGCCCAGCAGCGTCGCGGCGATGCGGAACGCGGCGGCCGGGGTGCGCTTGCCCACCCGGGTCTGCAGCATCCACAGCCTGCCGCGCTCGACGGTGAATTCGAGGTCGCACATGTCGCGGTAGTGGTCCTCGAGGCGGTCGGCGATCCGCAGCAGCTCGGTGTGCGACTCGGGGTCGATCTCGCCGAAGCGGTCCAGGGTCAGGGTGTTGCGGACGCCGGAGACGACGTCCTCGCCCTCCGCGTCGGTGAGGTAGTCGCCGTACACGCCGGGGGCGCCGGTGGCCGGGTCGCGGGTGAACGCGACGCCGGTTCCGCTGTCGTTGCCGAGGTTGCCGAAGACCATCTGCATCACGGTCACCGCGGTGCCGAGGTCCTCCGGGATCCGCTCGCGCCTGCGGTAGACCCGGGCGCGCTCGGTGTTCCAGGACTCGAAGACCGCGCGGACCGCGCCGATCAGCTGCTCGCGCGGGTTCTGCGGCACCTCCCGGCCGCCGTGCTGCTTGGTCAGGAACTGGAAGCGGCGGGTGAGCGTCCGCAGCCGGTCGACGCCGAGCACGCTGTCCGGCGCGCCGGGCCCGGCCTCGACGTTCCGCTTGGCCTCCGCGAGCGCGTGTTCGTAGACCTCGCCCGGCACGCCGTAGACCGTGCGCCCGTACATCTGCACCAGGCGCCGGTAGCAGTCCCAGGCGAAGCGCTCGTCGCCGTACAGCTTGGCCAGCCCGTCCACGGTGGCGTCGCAGACCCCGATGTTCAGGATCGTCTCCATCATCCCGGGCATGGAGAACTTCGCGCCGGAGCGGACCGAGAGCAGCAGCGGCTCGTCCGGGTCGCCGAGCCGCCGCCCGGCCCGCTCCCCGAGCCGGGCCAGGTGCGCGTCGATCTGCTCGGGCAGCCCCATCGGCAGCCGCCCGGTGCGCAGATAGGCACGGCAGGCCTCGGTGCTGATCGTGTATCCGGGCGGCACCGGCAGGCCGAGGTAGGTCATCTCGGCGAGGTTCGCCCCCTTGCCGCCGAGCAGGTCGGCCATGTCGGCGCGGCCCTGCGCGAAGTCGTAGACGTGGACGCGGGACGGCAGGCTGTTCCGAACCGGGGACTCGGACATGGCGGGCGCTCCTCTCGATGGGGCGGATGGTGACGGCTACCACCACCGTGTTGCGCGGACGGCGGGCCCGGCAGAGCGCATCGACCCGCCGATGCCGGGACGAAGGTCTCGTTCCGCGCGCCGTGCCGAGCCCGCCGACGGATGACTCAGGGCCCGAGGACTCGGGACCTTCGCCCCGCTGCGGCGGCGCGTTCCCGCGACGACGCTGGAGGTGGAGCCCGAAGGCAGGGGCTCTCCGAACGACTTTCTCGAGGAGCGTGAGAGAACAATGGCGACGCAACACGGGCTGCACGTGCACCTCGGTCGCCCGCGGCACCGCACCGAGGCCGAGGCGAAGACCGGGACCACGGCCGCGAGCCTGAGCAAGGACACCGTGCGCGACGCGGTGATGGCCCTGATCCGGGTCGGTACCGGTTTCCTGTTCCTGTGGGCGTTCTTGGACAAGACGTTCGGGTTCGGCTACGCGACCCCGTCGAGCCGGGCGTGGATCCACGGTGGTTCGCCGACCAAGGGTTTCCTGGCGAGCGTGAACGCCGGTCCGTTCCAGTCGTGGTTCAACGCGTGGGCCGGGCACATGTGGGCGGATTACCTGTTCATGATCGGTCTGGCCGGGATCGGCGTCGCGCTGATCCTCGGCATTGGCGTCCGGTTCGCGGCGTTGTGCGGGGTGTTGATGGTGACGTTCATGTGGTTCGCCGTCTTCCCGCCGGCGAAGTACGGTGCGGGCGGTGTGGCGACCGGTTCGAACAACCCGTTGGTGGACGAGCACGTGATGGACGCGTTCGCACTGTTGGCGGTGGCGATGTTCGGCGCGGGTAGCCGGTTCGGTCTCGGCGCGTGGTGGTCGAAGCTCCCACTCGTCTCCCGGCACCGCGGCATGCTGTGAGATTGCCGAGAGCGGCGGCGGGGCCCGGACCACTGGGAAGGTCCGGGCCCCGCCGCATGCGCCGTGAACGCCCGGGACCTAAGCCTCTGGGCGCTCCGACCGGCGCACGGGAGTGTGTTGACATGACTACCGAGACCGGTCCCGCGGCGGTCCGCGGGACGTATCCCGTGCAGGTGGAGGGCGACCCGGACCAGGACCTCTCCCGCTGGCTGTGGCTCGTCAAGTGGCTGCTGGCGATCCCGCACTACATCGTGCTGTGGTTCCTCTGGATCGCCTACCTGCTGCTCAGCCTCGTCGCGCTGGTGTCGATCGTGGCGACGCGCCGCTACCCGCGCGGAATCTTCGCGTTCAACGTCGGCGTGCTGCGCTGGACCTGGCGGGTCGCGTTCTACTCCTACGGCATGCTCGGCACCGACCGGTACCCGCCGTTCACGCTCGACGAGGTCCCCGACTATCCGGCCCGCCTGCACGTCGACGAGCCCGGCGAGCTCTCCCCGGGGCTCGCGCTGGTCAAGTGGTGGCTGCTGGCGATCCCGCACTATCTGATCGTCGGCGCGTTCCTCGGCGGCTTCCACTTCGGCACGACCGGACCGAATCTGGGCCTGGTCGGCGCGCTGATGCTGATCGCGGGCTTCGCGCTGCTGTTCACCGAGCGCTACCCGCGCGGCGTCTTCGACCTGGCGATGGGCGCGAACCGCTGGGCGCTGCGCGTGGGCGTCTACGCGAGCCTGATGACCGACGAGTACCCGCCCTTCCGGCTCGACCAGGGCGCCCGCGAGCCGGCGGCGGTCGCGGGCGCGCGGCACGCCGGGGAGTGAGGGTACTTATCGGACGGGCACCACGGCGACCGGGGTGTCGGAGTGCGAGAGCAGTCCGTGCACGATGTGGCCGGGGCCGAAGGAGAGCGGGCCGCGGCGGCGGCGCGAACCGACGACGAGCAGCCGGGCGCCGCGGGCGGCCTGGACGAGCGAGGGCACCGGAACCCCCTGCCAGGGTTCGACGGTCACCGGGATGTCCGGGTGGCGCTCGCGCGCGGTCTTGAGCGCGGCCTCGATGTCGTCGGCGATGAGCGGGCGGGCCTGCTGGTAGTAGCCGCCGTACGCGATGACCGGCTCGAACGCGCGTACCGCGACGATCGACAGGCCCAGCAGTCCCGCGATCCGGAACGCGAAGTCGATCGGTGCCGGATCCTCGTCCTTCCCGATGCCGAGGACGACCTCGCGGCGCGTCTCGTACGGCACGTCCACGCCGATGACGACGACCGGGCAGGGCGAGTGCGCGGCGAGCTTGTTGCTCACCGAGCCCAGGAGCATGCCGGTGAAGCCGCCGTGGCCGCGGGTGCCGGTGACCGCCAGGTCGGCGTCCTGCGCGAGGACGGCGAGGGCCTCGGCCGGGTCGCGTTCGGACAGTTCGGCGGCGAGCTGCAGCGCCGGGTGCCGTTCGCGGATCCGCTTGGTCATCCGGGCGAGGATCCGCTCGCCCTCGCCGTGCCGCCGCCGGTCGTGGTTCGTCGGCTCGGCCGACCTGGCGCTCGGGTTGACGTCGGGCAGGCCGAGCGCGTGCGCCACGGTCAGCCGCGCGCCGAGCGATGCGGCGAGCGAGGCGGCCCAGTCGGCGGCGCGCACGGAGTTCTCCGAGGCGTCCACGCCCACCAGGACGCGGGCGATGGTGTTCATCGGGTACCTCGATTCAGGTGATGGGGACGACGGCGACGGGCGTCTCGGCGTGCGAGAGCAGCCCCTGCACGACGTAGCCGGCGCCGACGGACAGCGGTGCGCGGCGGCGGTGCGCGCCGATGACGATCGTCCGGGCGCCGCGGGCCGCCTCGATGAGCGTGGGCACGGCGTTGGCGCGCACGGTCCGCGGCACCACCTCCACGCCGGGGTGCTCCGCGCGCATCGGGGCGATCAGCCGCTCCAGGTCGGCCGACTGCTCCGCGTCGGTCGCGGGCTCGTGGGTGAGGTACTGCCCGCCGTACGAGGGCGCCGACAGCCAGGCGCGGACCACGGTCAGCCGGGCGCCGAGGCGTTCGCAGGATTCGAAGGCGAAGCGGATCGGCGCCTCGTCCTCGCCGCGCTCGACGCCGAGCACGATCTCGTTGCGCGGCGCGTCGTTCACCGTGCCGCGCACGACGATCGTCGGGCAGTGCGCGTGGGCGGCGGTCTTGAGGCTGACCGAGCCGAGCAGCAGCCCGGCGAAGCCGCCGTGGCCGCGGGTGCCGGTGACGATCAGGTCGCGCCGCCCGCCGAGGTGCACGAGTGTCTCGGCGGCGCCGAGTTCGGAGGTCTGCGCCGTCACGCGCAGCGTCGGCTCCTCGCGGCGCGCCTGCTCGGCGAAGTGGTCCAGCAGCAGTTTCGCGGTGGCCCGCCCGGCGGCGACGTACTCCTCCGGGATCAGGACGCGGGAACCGCGCGGCGGCAGGTCGAGCGCGTGCACCAGGTGCAGCGCCATTCCGCGGTCCACCGCCTCGTGCGCGGCCCAGGCCGCGGCTCGGGCGGCGTGCGCACTCGGGTCCACGCCCACGACGATCCGGCCGTGCGCGGCGCTCTCAGTCATTCCAGGCTCCTTCGGCCTCGACGGCGTAGGTCTGCTCGCCCCTGACCGAGACCACTCCGTCTATCCGGCGGACGGCGGCGTTGACCGCGTCCTTGTCGCCGCGGCTGCGCAGCTCGCCCCGGAGGGTCACCACGCCCTCGTCCACGCCCACGGTCCAGCATTCGGGCACGTAACCGAACTGGTCGGCCAGCAGCGCGTGCACCTCGGCGCGGATCTCCTCGTCCCGGCGCAGGTAGGGGCGCAGCAGGTCGCGGCGGCTGACGATGCCGAGCAGGTGCCCGCCCTCGTCGACGACCGGCATCCGGCGGATCCCGCGCTGTTCCATCCGGGCGGCGGCGGTCGCGGCCCCCTCGCGCGGCGCGGCGGTGATGGCGGGCGCGGTCATCAGGTCGATCGCGGTCAGCGCCCCGGCCTTGTACGCGTCGACGGCGGCCTCGCGGTGCAGGTTGATCCGGCCGGGGACCGGGCCGTTCGCGCGGATCTCCTTGGCCAGCAGGTCGGACTCGGTGACCACGCCGATGACCCGGCCGGTCGGTCCGAGCACCGGCAGGCCGCTGACCCGGTTGGCGGCCAGCAGTTCCGCCACGACCTTGTACGGGGTGTCCGGGCGGGCCGCGACGACCAGGTCGGCCGGGGTCATCAGTTGTTCGACGGTGCGGTGCTTCATGATTCTGCCTCCATGGCGATGGCTCCGGCGGGGCACTCCGCGGCGCACAGGCCGCAGCCCTTGCAGTGGTCGAGGTCGATCTCGTAGAGCGGCAGCCCGTCGCCGTCGAAGCCGCGCTTGGTGATCGCGTTGTCCGGGCAGACGCCGTAGCAGTTGTCGCAGCCGAAGCAGCTGCCGCAGGACAGGCAGCGGCGGGCCTCGAACAGCGCGTCCTGCTCGCTCAGGCCGTGTACGACCTCGGCGAAGGTGTCGGCGCGGCGGGCCGCCTCGAGCTGCGGGCGGACGGTCGCCGGCGCGTCGCTGTAGTACCAGGTGTTGAGCCGGTCCAGCGGCACGGGCGTGTCGACGGACGGCGCGGGCGGAGTCAGGCCTCGGAGGTACGCGTCGATCGCGCGCGCGGCCCGGGCGCCGTGGCCGACGGCGTGCGTGGCGGTGCGCTCTCCACCGATCGCGTCGCCGCCCGCGAAGACGCCGGCCCGGCCGGTGGCCATCGTGTCCGGGTCCACTTGGAGGGTGCCGCGGTGCAGGCCGACGCCCGCGGTGCCGGCCAGCCACTCGACCTCGGCGTCCTGGCCGAGCGCGAGGATCACGGTGTCGGCCCGGAGCGTGTCGTACTCGCCGGTCGGTTGCGGGAAGCCGGACTCGTCCAGCTCCATCCGCTCCACGACGATCTCGCCCGCGGCGGCCTGGCTGATGGTGCTCAGCCAGCGCACTCGGACGCCCTCGGCGAGCGCGTCCTCGAGCTCCTCCTCGTGCGCGGGCATCCGGTCGCGGGTGCGCCGGTAGACGATGATCGGGTCGGTGGCGCCCATCCGGCGGACGGTGCGCGCGACGTCCATCGCGGTGTTGCCGCCGCCGTAGACGGCCACGTTCCGGCCGAGCGTGACCGGCCAGCGGTCCTCGGCCTCGGCCAGCACCGAGAGCGCGTCGAGGATGCGGGCGCCGTCGCCGGCCGGGATCTCGGCGTGCCTGCCGTTGGGGGCGCCGACGGCGAGGAAGACGGCGTCGAACTCCGTGAGCGCGGCGTCGAGGTCGTCCACCGGCGCGCCGGTCTCGAAGCGGACGCCGAGCTCCGCGATCCGGGCGATCTCCGCGTCGAGGACCTCGCGCGGCAGCCGGTAGCGCGGGATGCCGTAGCGCAGCATGCCGCCGAGCTTGTCCTCGGCCTCGCGCACGGTCACGTCGTGGCCGAGCAGCACCAGCTGGTACGCCGCGGAGAGCCCGGCCGGCCCGGAGCCGACGATCAGGACCCTGCCGCCCATCGGGACCGGCCGCGGGTCGAGCCGCCAGCCGTGCTCGATGGCCTGGTCGCCGAGGAAGCGCTCGACCGAGTTGATGCCCACGGCCTCGTCGAGCTGCCCGCGGTTGCAGGCGGTCTCGCACGGGTGGTAGCAGATCCGGCCCATGATCGCCGGCAGCGGGTTGTCCCGCATCAGCCGGCGCCACGCGGCCTCGTACGAACCGTCCTCGGCGGCGTACAGCCAGTCCCGCACGGCCTCCCCGGCCGGGCACGCGCCCTGGCACGGCGGCAGCGTGCGCGTGTACACCGGCCGCTCCATCCGCCAGGCGCCGGTCTCGTTCGGACCGCTGCTGCCGGGATCCAGCGTGATGGCGAACGGGTGCGATGCGGTCATGGCCTGGCCTCCAGCCCGTAGACGCGGATGTTGCGGTCGGCGATCTCCTGGATGCGCGCGAGGATCTCGGGGTGTCCGGGCTCGCCGAACAGGTGCGCGTAGCGGGTCTGCGGGCGCAGGTACTCCTCGACCGGCACCCACCGCCGGATCGGGGTGACGGCGGTCAGTTCGCCGTCCTCGGCCTCGATCAGCGGGAAGAGCCCCGACTCGGTCGCCAGCCGGGCCAGCTCGATGGTCCGCGAGGGCGCGGTTCCCCAGCCGAGCGGGCAGGGGACGAGCACGTGCAGGTAGCGCGGGCCGCGCAGGCTCATCGCCTTCTCGACCTTGGCCTCCAGGTCGCGCAGGTCGGCGACGGTGGCGGTGGCGACGTACGGGATGCGGTGCGCCATCGCGATCGCCGGGACGTCCTTGCCGTGCCCGAACTCGTTGCCCGGATGGCCGGGGGCGACCGGCGTCGTGGCGGTGCGCGCGGCACCCGGCGTGGCCCCGGACCGCTGGACTCCGGTGTTCATGTACGCCTGGTTGTCGTAGCAGACGAAGAAGACGTCGTCGCCGCGTTCGAACATGCCGGACAGCGCACCGAGGCCGATGTCCACGGTCCCGCCGTCCCCGGCCTGTCCCAGCACCCTGATGTCGGTCCGGCCCTGCGCCTTGAGCGCGGCGGCGACTCCGGAGGCGACGGCCGGGGCGTTACCGAACAGCGAGTGCAGCCACGGCACCCGCCAGGCGCTCTCCGGGAACGGGGTGGTGGTCACCTCCAGGCATCCGGTCGCGTTGACCGCGATGAGCTTGCCCTCGCTGGCCCGCAGCGCGGTGTCCAGGACGTAGCGCGCGCCGAGCAGTTCGCCGCAGCCCTGGCAGGCGCGGTGCCCGGAGACGACGCTGTTCGCGCGGTCCGGGTCGGACTGGTTCGAGCGCGCGGAGGACGGCAGCAGCCGGTTGCCCACGGCGAACGAGCCGACCTGGTAGAACTTCACCTTCGGCGGGGCGCTCATCGTCCGTTCTCCTTCGTGTGGGCCCGGCGCAGCAGGGTGTGGTCGAGGTCGAGGAAGGACAGCGGCGGCAGCCGGCGCGCCATGGCGTCGGCGATCAGCGTGCGCAGCGCCTTGCGGGTGACGGGGCGCCCGCCGAGCCCGGCGACCACGGTCGTGCGCTGCCTGCCCTCGCCGGCGCGCGCGGCCGCGAGCTCGGCCGTGAGGATGCCGCCCAGACCGGTGGACAGCGCGCGTTCGAGCACGACGATGTGTTCCGCGTCGGCCAGCAGATCGCGCAGCCGCGCCGCCGGGAACGGCCGGAAGCAGGTCAGCTCGACCGCGCCGACGGACAGCCCCTGCTCGCGCGCCTCGTCGATCGCGTCCTCGAGCGTGCCGACGACCGAGCCCATGGCCACGAACACCGTCCGCGCGCCCTCGAGCCGGTAGCCGCGGGCCAGGTCCTCGGCGCGGCGGCCGACCAGCTTCGCGTACCGCCCGGCGAGCTCCGGGAAGCGCTGGATCGCCGCCTCCATCCGGTGATGGGCCAGGTAGCGCACCTCGGTGAACGCCTCGGGGCCGACCATCGCGCCGATCGAGAGCGGTGCGTCCGGATCGAGGACCTGGCAGGGCGCGTAAGGGGGCAGATACTCGTCGACCACGCCCGGTTCGGGCACGTCGAGCCGCTCGACGGCGTGGGTGAGGATGAACCCGTCCATGCACACCATCACCGGCACGGACAGCTCCTCGGCCAGCCGGAAGGCGATCGGGTGCAGGTCGCAGGCGGCCTGGTTGTCCCGCGCGTACAGCTGGATCCAGCCGCTGTCGCGCTGGGAGAGCGAGTCGCTCTGGTCGTTCCAGATGTTGATCGGCGCGCCGAGCGCCCGATTGGCCACCGTCATCACGATCGGCAGCCCGAGGCCCGCGGCGTTGTACAGCGCCTCGGCCATGAACAGCAGGCCCTGGCTGGAGGTCGCGGTGTACGTCCGGGAACCGGTGGCGCTCGCCCCGATGCACAGCGACATCGCGCCGAACTCGGACTCGACGGTGACGAACTCGCAGTGTTCCAACTCGCCGCTGCGGATCAGTGAGCTGATTCCCTCGACGATGTGCGTCTGCGGGGAGATCGGGTACGCGGGCACGACCTGGGGCCGGCAGCGTGCGACGGTCTCGGCCACGGCGCGGGAGCCCTCGAGCGGCCGGCCGAGCGGGATGAAGGTCCGGTCAGGCCGCATGGCGCGCCTCCCGCTCGGCGGCGAATGCGGCCGGCACGTCGAATTCGACGGCCTCCGTCTCGCTCTCGGCTTCGGTCATGTACCCGTACGCGTCGTCGGCGCCGTCCCGGTTGACCCGGGCCAGCGGACCCGCGAAGCGCAGCTCTACCGCGGTGTGCACCGCTTCGAGGCTGACCGCCCCGGACGCGGCGGCGAACGCGCCCAGCATCGGTACGTTCGGCAGCGCGCGTCCCGTGCGGGCCAGCGCGATCCGGGTGGCCGGCACGGCGAGCAGTTGCGGCGCCTCGGGTACCGCCACCGAGGCGGCGCTGTTGACCAGCGCCAGGCCGCCCGCCTTCAGGCCCTTGAAGGTGCCCGGCCGGTGGAGCAGCGTCGCGTCCAGCACGAGCACCGCGTCGGGCGCGTCCACCGGTTCGCGCGAGCGGATCGGCGTGTCGGCGATCCGGCAGTAGGCCTCGACCGGAGCGCCGGTGCGCTCGGAGCCGAAGCTGGGGAACGCGAGGGCGTAGTGCCCGTCGTAGATCGCCGCCCAGGCGATCAGCTCGGCGGCGGTGACGACGCCCTGGCCGCCCCGGCCGTGCACTCTGATCTGGTACATCGTCATCTCCGGCTGTCTCGGGACCCATCACCGGAATCGTCCGTCCGATCCGGTCGGGCGATCAGGGCCATAGGTCCCGCCGCGCCCGGCCCGGCGGTCCCTGCCACGGCTACGCGCCCTGGAACGGCCGGCCGCGCAGCTGCGGCACCTCGGACTCGAAGCGGTCCCACACGTCGGCGCGGTGCCTGCGCAGCTTGCGCAGCGACCGCCGCGTGGACCGCTGCATCTCCGGCGCGGGCACGACCAGCACCTGGCAGTGCGCGTGCTTGAGCAGGTAGCGGGCCACGGATCCGGTCAGCACGGCGCGGACCATGCCCTTGCCGTCGTTGCCGACCACGATCAGGTCGCGCGGGTCGCTGGCGTGCCGGGTGAGCGCGCCGCTCGTGGAGTCGAAGACAGCTGTCTTGGTCACCTCGACGTCGCGGGGGAAGCCGCCGAGGGCCTCCTGGAACGCGGCGTCGATGTACTCCATCGTGGCCGTGCCGATCCCCGGCATCGCGTTGATCGCCTGCAGGGGCACCCGCCGCCGCTGCGCGATGCCCGCGGCGACCCGCAGGGCCGCGTAGCCCGACATCGAGCGCTCCACGTTGACGACGACTCTTGGATGCTCGAGATTCACCATGTCCGCCGCGCTCCTTCCGAAAGCCGGTGGGTGTCCTGGTCGGTACACCTTCGAGGCTGCCCGACCGCGCGCCCCGTGCTCAGGGCCGTTGGTCCGCGTCCGACGGTGCCTTCGGGCCCGGTGCGGTGAACGGCTCAGGGCACCCGCGCGTCGTGGAACGCGGCGCCGGCCTGCTGCTGCTCCTCGGTCAGTTCGTCGGTGCGGGCCGGCGTGACCAGGCTCCAGTGCCGGGTGACCGGGCAGCGCTCGAAGCGCATCGGGCCGTAGCGGCCGACGGTGAAGCCGCTGTCGGCGGCCCAGCTCGTGGTGAACAGGTGGTGGGCGCAGCAGCGGACCACGGTGTCGTCGCCGTCGGCTTGCCCGGTGCGGCGGCCGTGCCGCCGGACGGCCAGCGACCCCGCGGCGATCAGCGTCGCCGCCAGTCCGGCCGTGCGCAGGGTGGAGGTGTGTCGGGACATGGTCGGTCTCCCTCTGGTCGGATCGATCTTCGTTCCCTCAGGCAAGCACCGGCCCGATCGCGACGGCAGGGTCCACAGTCCCGACCCTCGTCCCGGCCCGTACGGGACTCTCGGCCCTGATGCGGGCCGCGGGCCGGGGCGAGACTCGGTGGTAGAAGGCCGTCCGAACAGCTCGGACGGCGGACCGACGGCCGAGGAGCCCACGATGTCCGACTACGCAGACCCCGCGGACGCGCCGCGGCCCACCGACCACGAGGCGCCCGTGCACACGAACCGCGCCAAGCCGGTCCGTGCGCCGAAGCGGTCCGGCAGGCACGCCGCGCGCGACCTGAACCTGTCCTTCGACAGCGCCGCCGCCAGCGTCCCGCTCGCCCTCGTCGCGGACTCGCCGACGCTGCTCGTGGCGGCCGTCGAGGACCTGGTCTGGCGGCTGGACGTGCTGGACTGGACCAAGCGGCGGCCGTCCCGGTCGGATCGCGAGGCGCACGCCGCGTGGCTGGCCGAGGCGCGGCGGTTCAACGAGAAGGGTGCCCGGATCCAGGAGATGGTGACCGAGGCGCTGATGGCCTCGTGATCCCGTGCGGCACGTGAGGGGCGGATCCCGTCGGATCCGCCCCTCACGCATGCTCACCGCGTGTGCGTCGGCACCACGGCCACCGGAGTGGGGGAGTGCGCCAGCAGGCCGTCGACGACGTAGCCGGCGCCGACGGACAGCGGTCCGCGGTGCCGGTGCGCGCCGACGACGAGCAGCCTGGTGTCGCGCGCGGTCTCGATCAGCACCGGGACGGGGTTGCCGCGCTGGGCGGTGACCTCGACCTTCACCGAGGGGTACGCGGTGGAGAAGGGCGCGAGCAGGTTCTCGACCGACCGGCGCTCCTGGTCCCGGACCTCGGCGAGGTTGGTGAAGTTCGTGCCCATCGGCCCCTCGTAGGTCGCGTGCGGGTGCCAGGCGCGGACCGCGTGCAGGACGGCTCCGTAGCGCTGGGCGGCTTCGAAGGCGTACCGGATCGGCTCGTCGTGCTGGCCCGGTTCGACGCCGAGCACGACCTCGTCGAGCGCGATCCCGGACTCCTGGCCGCGCACCACGACGAGCGGGCAGTGCGTGTGCGCGGCCAGCCTGCGGCTGACCGAGCCGAGCAGCATCCCGGCGAAGCCGCCGTGCCCGCGCGTCCCGGTGACCACGAGGGCTGATTCGAGGCCCAGCGCGCTCAGGGTGTGCGCGGCCGTCAGGTCGGAGACCTCGGTGCCGATCTCGAGGCCGGGGAAGTCGGCGGCCAGGTTGCGGGCGACGAGGCGGACGAGCTTGCCGCCCTCCTCGCGCTGCTTCTCGGCGTACCGCGGCGGCTCGAGCGGGAGCGCGGCGTCGGTCGGCAGGTGCAGGGCGTGCACGACGGTCAGCGGCACGCCGCGGGCCGCGGCCTCGCGCGCGGCCCACTGCGCGGCGTGCGCGGAGCTCTCCGAGCGGTCCACGCCGACGACCACGCGGCCCGGATTCTCCTCGTCGTAGTTCTCGGTCATCTCGGACTCCAGAAACCTAGTGGCGGAAGAGCGCGACCTTGAGCGCGCCGGTCTCGGCGGCCCGCTCGAACACGTCGTACGCGTCCTGCATCTCGCCGAGGCCGAAGCGGTGCGTGATGAAGGCGCCCGAGTCGAAGCGGCCGGCCGCGGTCATCTTCAGCAGCGTCGCGGTGGAGTTGGTGTCCACCAGGCCGGTGGTGATCGTCACGTCCTTGATCCACAGGTCCTCGAGGTGCAGGGTGGCGGGCTTGCCGTGCACGCCGACGTTCGCGACGTGGCCGCCGGGCCGCACCAGCCGGGTGCAGAGCTCGAAGCTGTCCGGAACGCCGACCGCCTCGATCGCCACGTCCACCCCGAGGCCGTCGGTGGCGGACATGATCTGCTCGACGCAGCGCTCGTCCGGCTGCAGCGCGATGTCGGCGCCGAAGGTCTTCGCGGCGTCGCAGCGGGCCTGCGCCTTGTCGATCGCGACGATCAGGCTGGGGCTGAGCAGCTTCGCGGTGGTGATCGCGGCGAGCCCGATCGGTCCGGCGCCGACCACGGCCACGCTCTGGCCGGGACCGACCCGGCCGGCGAGCACGCCGACCTCGTAGGAGGTGGGCAGGATGTCGGCCAGCAGCAGCGCCGCCTCGTCCGTCACCGACTCGGGCAGCTTGTACGTCGAGGTGTCCGCGAACGGCACGCGCACGTACTCGGCCTGGACGCCGTCGATCAGGTGGCCGAGGATCCAGCCCCCGCCGCCGCGGCACTGGCCGTAGCGCCCGACGCGGCAGTAGTCGCAGCGTCCGCACGAGCTGATGCAGGAGATCAGCACCCGGTCGCCGACGCGCACGCCGCCGACCGCCGTGCCGGTCTCCACGACGGTGCCGACCGCCTCGTGCCCGAGCACCCGGCCGTCGGCGACCTCCGGGACGTCGCCCTTGAGGATGTGCAGGTCGGTGCCGCAGATGGTGACCGCGTCCACCCGCACGATCGCGTCGGTCGGGTCGACGATGTCCGGGTCCGGGTAGTCCTGCCAGGACCGCTTGCCGGGACCGTGGTAAACCAGGGCCTTCATGGCGTGCTCCTTATCTGACGATCACGACGGGGCAGTGCGCGTGCGAGGCGACCTTCAGGCCGACCGAGCCGAGCAGCAGGCCGGCGAAACCGCCGTGGCCCCGCGAGCCGGTGACCACGAGGCGCGCGCCCTTGCTGAGCTCGATCAGCGCCTCGGCCCCGCTGACCTCGGCCACCTCGGCGGTGATGGTCAGACCGGGGTGCGCGGCGGCCAGCGGGTCGCGCACGTGCGCGAGCAGCTCGTCGCCGGCCTTGGACGCGCGGGCACGCAGTTCCTCGGGGGCCGCGCTGAAGATCGGGGCCTGCGCCGGGAAGTTCAGGCCGTGGACGAGGTGCAGCTCGAAGCCGCCCGCGGCGGCCTCGTCGGCCGCCCAGCGCGCCGCGGCCGCGGCGGCCTCGGACTCGTCGACCCCGACCACGATGCGGCGGGGCGCGTCGGTGGTGCTCATGGACTCTCTCCTCCTCATGCTGGAGGCGGCGGACCCGGTGCGGATCGCCGTCCACTCTCACCGTGCGGCCGGTCCGCCGGGTCGCGTAGGGCCGTTCGACCCGTCCGTCCCACGGCCTTTCGGCGCCCGGTTGGGCAGGGCGAGCAGGACGAGCAGCAGTCCCGCCGCCACGACCGCGGCCGCGATGCCCATGGCCACGGTCATGCCGTCCAGGAAGGCCGAGCGCGCGGCGGCGGCGAGGGCCGGGCCGAGCGGTCCGGCCCGATCGGCCACCTGGAGCGCGCCGCCGAGCGAGCCGGTGATCGCGTGCAGCGCGGAGGCGGGCACGCCGTGTCCGGCCACGGCGGCGCCGATGCGGTCCTGGTAGTGCGCGGCCAGCACCGAACCCATCACGGCGACGCCGGTCGCGCCGCCGACCTGGAGCGCGGTGCCGTTGGTCGCCGAGCCGACGCCGGCGCGCTCGACCGGCAGCGAGCCGATCACCGACGCCGTGGACGCCGCGACGGCCAGGCCCGCGCCCGCGCCGAGCAGCAGCATCCCGGGCAGCAGTTGCTGGTAACGGTCCGCGGCGCCGGTCTGGGCGATCCAGAACAGGCCGCCCGCGATCAGCGCCATCGCGGCCCCGACCGTCGCCTTGGTGCCGACCAGCCGGTCCAGCAGCGACGAGGCGGCGGCGGTGACCGCGAGCAGCCCGGCGACCGGCAGGACTCTGATACCGGCCGCGAACGGCGCGTATCCGAGGTCGAACTGCAGGTACTGGGTGAGCACGAACAGCGTGCCCATCAGCGCGAACACGGCCATCGCCACGCCGGACATCGCTACGGTGAAGCGGCGGTCGCGCAGGGCGTCGAACAGCAGCAGCGGATGCTTCGCGTGCCGCTCCCAGACCACGAACACAGTCAGCACGAACAGCCCGCCCGCGCCGACGCCGAGCACCGTGGAGTCGTGCCAGCCGCGAGTCGGGGTCTCGATGACCGCCCACAGCAGCAGGGTCAGGCCGGAGGTGGCCAGGGCCGCGCCGAGCACGTCCACGGGCCGCCGCTCCGGGTCGCGGGACTCGGGGACCAGCCACAGTGCCGCGGCCGCGCCGAGCAGCGCGATCGGCACGTTGACCAGGAACACCGAACCCCACCAGTAGTGCTGCAGCAGCCAGCCGCCGACCACCGGGCCGAGCGCGATGCCCAGGCCGCTGGTCGCGGACCACAGCCCGATCGCCCGGGTGCGCTCGCGGGGTTCGCGGAAGACGTCTGAGATGATCGAGAGCGTCGAGGGCATGATGCAGGCGCCGCCCACGGCCATCACCGCGCGCGCCCCGACGAGCGCGCCGACGGAGGTGGAGAACGCGGAGGCGGCGGATCCGGCCGCGAAGATCAGGACCCCGGCCAGGAAGACGCGCCGCCGTCCGACCCGGTCGGCGAGCGCCCCCGCCGCGAGCAGCAGCCCGCCGAAGACCACCGCGTAGGCGTCGACGATCCACTGCAGCTGCGCGTCGGACGCCGACAGCGCCCGCACCACCGCGGGCAGCGCGATGTTCAGGATCGTGTTGTCCAGGGTGACCAGCAGCAGGGAGACGCAGAGCACGGCCAGGACGACGCCGCGGCGGGTACCGCGGTCGGGGACGGCGGACGGAGGCCGCCGGGACGATGTCAGAGTGCTCATGGGTCTCGCTACCTCTCGGAGGTGATCAGCTCGAGGCGGTTCGAGATCTGGAAGGCCCAGCCCTCGATCTCGGTCCAGTCCCGCTCGTCCTGCTCCCGGCCGACGCGGTGCCCGACGATGAGCTTCTCGGCCGGGCTCAGCCGGTAGCGCACGATCCGGCCGCCGAAGACGCGGTGCTCGACGGCGCCGGTCCGCTCGACCAGGGCGTCCACGTGCACCGGCGGCCGGTCGGCCTCGAGGGCGGCGTACGGCACCGGTCCGCTGGAGAAGAGCCAGACCGGCCGTTCGCGCAGTTGCGCCTCGAACCGCCGCGCCAGGTGCCGCGCCGCGGGCAGCCAGCGGCCCAGATACACGGCGCTGCCCAGGACCACCGCGTCGAAGTCCGCCAGGTCGTCCACCTGGTCGGGCGGGATCACCACCGGCGACTCGCCGCAGCGTCGCAGTGCGTCCGCGACCCGGCGGGCGATCTCCACGGTGCTGCCGTGCCGGCTCGCGGCGCTCACCAGAATCCGCATGGCCCTCCTCCTTCGCCAGAGGTCCGGCGGCGCCCGCCGGACAGGGGTCGCCCCGATCGTCCGGCGCGGCGCCGCCCGAGCCCAGGGCGCCAGGTCCCCGGAGCCGGTGACGCCCGGCCGTTCCGAACCGGGACCTTGGCCCCTGCCCGCCGCCGTGCCCGGGAGCGAGGCTGATGCCGTCAGAACGACCGCAGGCCACCGAGGAGGCCGCCATGTCGCAGCCGCGGGCAGACGAGAAGCACCGACCGGAACCCGGCGCGCCGGTGACGGTCGCGCTCGACGGATCCGACTACGCGAACACCGCCGCCGACTGGGCGGCCCGGGAGGCGGTGCGGCGCGGAGCCCCGCTGCGCCTGCTCACCGTCGTCGCCTCGGACGTCGAGGCGGCGGTCCTGCTCGGCGACCTGACCGTCGACGCGCGGTGGGACGAAGAACTCGAAGACGTGCTCAACCTGCTCGCCGACACCGAGGCCCGGCTGCGCGCCCAGCACCCGGATCTCAAGGTCCGGCGCGACGCGGTCGCCGGGGACGTCGTGCACGAGCTGCGGGCGGCCGCGCATCAGGCCGGCCTCCTGGTGGTCGGCTCGCGCGGCCGCGGCGGGATCGCGGGCACGACGCTCGGTTCGGTCAGCCTGCGGCTGGCCTCCGCCGCCGCCTGCCCCCTCGTCGTCGTGCCGAAGAGCCACGCCGCCGGCGCGCATCCGGGACCGGCCGTCGTCGGCGTGGACGGCCACGAGATCGTCGAGGTCCTGAGCTACGGGCTCGAACACGCCGAGCGCACCGGCGGCGGGCTGCGGGTCGTGCACGCGTGGAACCCCTACCCGGCGCACTCCGCGGGCCTGTACGTCAGCGACAGCGACATCACCGCGCGGCAGGCCGCCGAGCACGTGGCCGACTGGCTCGACGCTGCGCACTCCGACGAGTTCGGCGTCAAGGTCGACATCAGCGTGCAGCGGGGGCGCCCCGGCGAAGTGCTGGTCGAGCAGTCGCACACCGCGGACCTGGTCGTCATCGGTTCGCACCGCCGGGTGCTGCCCTGGGTGGGCGGCGTCGGCGCGGTGCTGCACCACGTGCTCATGCACGCGCACTGTCCCGTCGCCGTCGTCCCGGTGCACTGAGATGGCCGACGCCGGGCGGGGCCGCCCGCTGGTCGCGAACTCCTGGAGGCGCAGCGCCGAGGCGAACGCTCCGCGCGACGCGTCGCGGCTGCCGCCGGTCCTGCTGGACCGCGCCGACCTCCTCGACTATCGCGAGGGCCACGTGCTCGCCCGGCTGCTGCCGCTGATCGACGACCTGCTGGGCGCCGAATGCGGCGACGTCTCGGCCGTCTACACGCTGGCCGACGCGCGCGGCACGCTGCTGTGGGTGCGCGGCGACCCGGCGACGCGGCGGCGCGCGGAACGGATCAACTTCGTCGAGGGCGCGGGCTGGTCCGAGACCCAGGCGGGGACGAACGCGCTCGGCACGGTGCTGGCCGTGCGCGAACCGCTCTGGATCGCCGGATCCGAGCACTTCCATCCGCTGGTGCGGGCGTGGACCTGCGTGGCCGCGCCGATCCGCGACCCGGGGACCGGGCGGATCCTCGGGGTCGTCGACGTCACCGGCGGTCCCGCGGTGGCCGGGCCGCACGCCCTGGCGCTGCTGCGGGCGACGGCGCGGGCCGCGGAGATCACCCTGTCCGACGGTCCGGGCGCCGCCCCGGCCGGCCCGCCCCCGGCGCGGCTGCGCGTGCTCGGCACCCACCACGCCACCCTCGAGTTCGACGGCCGCGAGTCGGTTCTGCGGCCGCGGCACGGCGAGATCCTGCTGCAGCTGGCCCTCGCGCCCGACGGCCTGACCGGTCCTCAGCTCGCGGTGGGCCTGTCCGAGGACGAAGTCACCCCGGTCACGCTGCGCGCCGAGATCTCGCGGCTGCGCTCGATGCTCGGGACGGACATGATCGGCTCCAACCCCTACCGCCTGCGCGTCCCCGTGCGCACCGACGTGGGGGACGTCCTCGACCTGCTCGCGCGCGGCCGGGTCGCCGAGGCGGTGGCCGCCTACCCCGGGCCGCCGCTGCCCTGCTCGGACGCCCCCGCCGTCGTGGACCTGAGGCAGAGCCTCGCCCGGCGGATCCGGACCGAGGTGCTGCGCAGCGCGGACGCGGAGGTCCTGCACCGCTGGGTCTCCGGCGCGTCAGGCATCGACGACGCCGCCGCGTGGCGCGCGCTGGCCGACCTGCTTCCCGGCGGCAGCGCACGGCGTTCCCGTGCGGCGGCGCAGGCCCGCGCACTCCGGGAGGGCAACGGTACGGCAACCCTCCCGTCCCTAGCTTCGAAGGTGAAGGGCACCGGCGCCCGTGCGGGCCTGGTGCGGATCAAGGCCTAGGAAGGGCAGAGAACCATGAAGTACGAGAAGCCGGGAGCGCCCGGCAGCGTCGTGGACGTCGCTCCGCGCTACGAGAACTTCATCGAGGGCAAGTGGCTCGCCCCGCACGCCGGCAAGTACCGGGTGAACCTGGCCCCGGCCACCGGCAAGCCGATCTGCGAGGTGCCCGAATCAGGGCCCGAGGACATCGAGGACGCCCTGGAGGCGGCGACCGCCGCGTCCGAGAAGTGGGGGCACACCAGCTCCGCGCGGCGCGCCGAGGTGCTCAACGCGATCGCGGACGCGATCGACGCGCACCGCGAGCAGCTGGCGGTCGCCGAGAGCTGGGACAACGGCAAGCCGGTGCGCGAGACCCTCGCCGCCGACATTCCGCTGGCCGCCGACCACTTCCGGTACTTCGCCGCGGCCGCGCGCTCGATGGAGAGCTCGACCACGGAGATCAGCGAGGACCTGATCTCGTACCACTTCCACGAGCCGCTCGGCGTGGTCGGCCAGATCATCCCGTTCAACTTCCCGCTGCTGATGGCCGCGTGGAAGCTGGCCCCGGCGCTGGCCGCGGGCAACTGCTCGGTGATCAAGCCCGCCTCCCCGACCCCGTGGTCGATCCTGAAGCTGGCCGAGGTGATCGGCGACGTGCTGCCGCCCGGCCTGATCAACATCGTCAACGGCCCCGGCGCGCGGATCGGCGAGCACCTGGCGACCAGTCCGAAGATCGCCAAGGTCGCCTTCACCGGTGAGACCAACACCGGCCGGCTGATCATGAAGTACGCCGCGGAGAACATCATCCCGGTGACGCTGGAGCTCGGCGGCAAGAGCCCGAACATCTTCTTCTCCGACGTGATGGCGGCGGACGACTCGTTCCTGGACAAGGCGGTCGAGGGCCTGGTGCTCTACGCCTTCAACAAGGGCGAGGTGTGCACCTGCCCGTCCCGCGCGCTGATCCAGGAGAGCGTCTACGAGCGCTTCATGGAGCGGTGCCTGGAGCGGATCGGCAAGATCGTGCAGGGCGACCCGCTGGACACCGCGACCATGCTCGGCCCGCAGGTCTCCGCGCAGCAGCTCGGCAAGATCGCCTCCTACGTCCAGATCGGGCGCGAGGAGGGCGCCGAGGTGCTGATCGGCGGCAACCGCAGGCACTTCGAGGGCGAGCTGGCCGGCGGCTACTTCCACGAGCCGACGGTGCTCAAGGGCAGCAACGACATGCGCGTGTTCCAGGAGGAGATCTTCGGCCCGGTGCTGGCCGTGACCACCTTCAAGGACGAGGCCGAGGCCGTGCGCATCGCCAACGACACCGCCTACGGGCTCGGTGCCGGGGTGTGGACCCGCGACGGCTCGCTGGCCTACCGGATGGGCCGCGCGATCAAGGCCGGACGGGTCTGGACCAACTGCTACCACCAGTACCCGGCGGGTGCCGCGTTCGGCGGCTACAAGGTCTCCGGCATCGGCCGCGAGACGCACAAGATGATGCTCGAACACTACAGCCAGACCAAGAACCTGCTGGTCAGCTACAGCGAACAGCCGATGGGGCTGTTCTGATCCGGACGCCCGGCGGCGCCGGCGACCCCGGCGCCGCCCGGTCCGCAGTCAACCACCGAAGAGGAGCTCATGATGACCACGACCATGAACGCGGCCGTCGTCCCGGCGCTCGGCGCGAAGCTGGAGATCCGCCGGGTGCCGGTGCCGGTCCCCGGACCGAACCAGGTGCTGGTGCGGATGGAGGCCTCCGGGCTGTGCCACACCGACATCCACGCCGCGCACGGCGACTGGCCGGTCAAGCCGACCGCGCCGTTCATCCCCGGCCACGAGGGCGTCGGGATCGTCGAGGCGCTCGGACCCGGCGCGAACGTGCACCGGATCGGCGAGCGGGTCGCGATCGCGTGGCTCGGCTCGGCCTGCGGGACCTGCTCGTACTGCCTGTCCGGCTGGGAGACGCTCTGCCCGAAGCAGCAGAACAGCGGCTACTCGGTCGACGGCGCGTACGCCGAGTACGCGGTGGCCGACGACCGCTACGTCGTCTCCGTGCCGAACGGGATCACCCCCTTCGACGCGGCGCCGCTCACCTGCGCCGGCGTGACCACGTACAAGGCGCTGAAGGTCTCCCGGCTGCGCCCGTCCGAGACCGCGGTGGTCTTCGGCATCGGCGGCCTCGGGCACCTCGCGCTGCAGTACGCGAAGATCTTCGGCGGCCGGGTGATCGCCGTGGACATCGAGGACTCGAAGTTCGAGGTCGCCGCCCGGCTCGGCGCCGACGAGATCATCGACGCGCGCGCCGAGGACCCGGTCGAGGTGATCCGCAAGCTCGGCGGCGCGGACGTCGCGGTCGCCCTCGCGGTCTCCCCGCGCGCCTTCGAGCAGGCCTACGGCTCGCTCAACCGCGGCGGACGCCTGGTGTGCGTCGCGCTGCCCGCCGACGACAAGATGACCGTCCCGATCTTCGACACCGTCCTGTCCGGCAAGTCGATCATCGGCTCGATCGTCGGCACCCGCCAGGACCTCGCCGAGGTCTTCGCGCTGCACGCGGCCGGCCGCACCGAGGTGATCGCCGAGGCGCGGCGGCTCGACCAGGTCAACGAGTGCTTCGAGGAAGTGCTCGCCGGAAAGGTCCCGGCCCGCCTGGTCTTCGAGTTCTAGAAGCCGCGCCCGCCCACGCCAAGCGTGCCCGTGCCCTGGGCTCCTCGGGCACGGGCACCCACATGAAAGCAGGTGGATGTCCATGTCGCTCACAGTCGCGGCCGTGCGCGAGTCGGCGCCCGGCGAGACGCGGGTGGCGCTGGTTCCCGAGACCATCGCGCCGCTGCGGTCCCTCGGCCTCGATGTGCTGGTGCAGACCGGCGCCGGGCTCCGCGCCCATTTCTCGGATGACGCGTACGCGGCGGCGGGCGCGGCGACCGTCTCCGCGGACGAACTGTTCGCGCGGGCCGACATCGTGCTCTGCGTCAGTGCGCCCGAGGACGGCAGGCTGCGCCGCGGCCAGACCGTGATCGGCCTGCTCGAACCCGCGCAGCACCCCGAGCGGGTGGCGGGCTGGACGGCCGAAGGGATCACCGCGATCAGCCTCGACCGCATCCCGCGCACCCTGTCCCGTGCGCAGAGCATGGACGTGCTCAGCTCGCAGGCCAGCATCGTCGGCTACAAGGCGGCGCTGGTGGCGGCCGACGCGTACGGCGGCTACCTGCCGATGCTGACCACCGCGGCCGGGACCGTGAAGCCGGCCGCCGTGCTCGTGCTCGGCGCCGGGGTCGCCGGGCTCCAGGCCATCGCGACGGCCCGCCGCCTGGGCGCGGTCGTCACCGGCTACGACGTGCGCCCGGAGACCCGTTCCGAGATCACCTCGCTCGGCGCCCGCTTCCTCGAACTCGGCACGGCCATCGAGGCGTCCGGATCCGGCGGCTACGCCCGCGAACTCACCGACGCCGAACGCGAGGCCCAGCAGGCCGCGCTCGACGCGAAGATCGCCGGCTTCGACATCGTGATCACCGCGGCCGCCGTCCCGGGCCGCCGCCCGCCGCAGCTGGTGAGCGAACGCGCCCTGAACGCGATGCGCCCCGGCTCCGTCGTCGTCGACACGGCGTCAGGTCCGCTCGGCGGCAACGTCGCGCTCTCGAAGCCGGACGAGACGGTGACCGTGGCCGACGACGTGACCGTGATCGGCGCGGGCAACCTCGCCGCGCGGGTCCCGATGGCCGCGTCCACCGCGTACGCCCGCAATCTCAAGGCCGTGCTCGCCTCCTTCGTCCGCGACGGCGCGTTCGCCGTGGATCCCGAGGACGAGGTGCACGCGGCGATCGTGCTCAGGGGAGTTGAAACACGATGACGCAAGGACTGCTCACCGACCTCACGATCTTCGCGCTCGCCGTGATGGTCGGATTCGAGGTCATCAGCAAGGTGCCCGCGATCCTGCACACGCCGCTGATGTCCGGCGCCAACTCGATCCACGGCATCGTCCTGGTCGGCGCCATGGTCATCACCGCCGACGTCGGCACCGGGTACGGGTACGTGCTCGGCGGGATCGCGATGGTCTTCGCCGCGATGAACGTCGTCGGCGGCTACGTGGTCACCGACCGGATGCTGCACATGTTCAAGCGCCGCCCCGACGCGGCGCCCAAGGAGGTGTCGGGGCGATGAGCGGGATCACCTTCACCATCAGCCTGATCTACGTCGCGGCCGCGATGTGCTTCGTCTTCGGCCTGCACCTGATGAACTCGCCCGCCACCGCGCGCCGGGGCAACCTGCTCTCGGCCGGGGCCATGGGCGTCGCGATCGTCGCGACCGTGGTCCTGATCGCGCACGAGCACCACGTCCCGGCGAAGAACTGGATCGTGATGGGTGTGTGCGGCGCGATCGGCTCCGTCATCGGGCTCTACGGCGCGCGCACGGTCAAGATGACCGCGATGCCGCAGCTGGTCAGCATCTTCAACGCGGTCGGCGGCGGCGCGGCGGCGCTGCTCGCGATGGACGACATCTTCGAGCACCGGGGGAGCGGCCTGTCGAACCTCTCCTCGATCACCGGCGCCCTCGACATCGCCATCGGCCTGGTCACCTTCACCGGCTCGCTGATCGCCGCGGGCAAGCTGCAGGGCTGGATCCCCGGCAGGCCGCTGCTCGTCTACCGGGGCAGCAGACTGACGAACCTCGCCCTCGTCGCCGCGTTCGTGGCGGGCGGGGCCTGGCTGGTCGCCGCCCCGCACTCGAACATCGCCATCGCGCTGCTGCTCGGCGCCTCCGCGGTCTTCGGCCTGACGATGGTGCTGCCGATCGGCGGCGCCGACATGCCGGTCGTCATCTCGCTGCTGAACGCCTTCACCGGCACCGCCGTGGCCATGGCCGGCTTCGTCATCGACAAGCCGATCCTGATCATCGCGGGCGCGCTGGTCGGCGCCTCCGGCAGCATTCTGACGAAGCTGATGGCCGAGGCGATGAACCGGTCGCTGGCGAACATCATGCTCGGCGGCTACGGCACCGGCGACGCCGCGGCCCCGGTCGGAGCGGTCGCCGGGTCGGCGAGCGTGCGCACGGTCTCCGCCGAGGACGCCGCGATCCAGCTCGGCTACGCGAGCAAGGTCATCCTCGTGCCCGGATACGGCCTCGCCGCCGCCCAGGCCCAGCACGAGCTGAGCAACCTCGCCGCCTACCTGGAGAACCACGGCGTCGACGTCAGCTTCGCCATCCACCCGGTCGCCGGACGGATGCCGGGCCACATGAACGTGCTGCTCGCCGAGGCCAACGTCCCGTATCCGCAGCTGCGCGACATGGATGAGATCAACCCCGAGTTCCCGGTCGCCGACGTCGCCCTCGTGGTCGGCGCCAACGACGTGACCAACCCGGCCGCCCGCCGCCCCGGCAACGCCATCTCCGGGATGCCGATCCTCGACGTGGACCGGGCCAAGAGCGTCATCGTCATCAAGCGCTCCCTCGGCCACGGCTACGCGGGCCTGGACAACGAGCTCTACGCCGATCCCAAGACCGCCATGTTCTTCTCCGACGCCAAGACCGGCCTCGCCGCGCTCCTCGCGTCGCTCAAGACGCTCGTGGCGTGACCGCACGAATCCGCGGGTGTGGGGCCGCCCCGCGACGGCCGCACACCCGCGGATTCGTGCGGTCACTGCTCCGGCACGACGACGACCGGGACGGGGCAGTGGTTCAGCACGCCCTCGACGACGTAGCCGGGGCCGACCGAGAGCGGGCCGCGGCGGTGGTGGGAGCCGAGCACCATGAGGCGCGCGGAGCGGGCGGCGTCGATCAGCACGGGAACGGCGTTGCCCTCGCCGGTCGTCACGCGCACGGTCACGTCCGGGTAGTCGGCCCGCAGCGGCTTGATCGCCGCCTCGATCTCCGCGATCGCCTCGCGGTGCGCGGTCTCCGGGTCGCCGACGAGCATCGCGCCGAGCCCGGCGACGCCGCTGTACATCGCGTTCGGCCACCAGGCGCGCAAGGCGATCAGGTCCACGCCCTCGCGGTGCGCGGTCTCGAACGCGAAGCGGGCCGCGTCCGGGACCGGTTCGCGGCCGACGCCGAGCACGATCAGGTCGGTGCTCTCGGGGCGCGGGGCCTCCTGGCGCACCACGACGAGCGGGCTGTGCGCGTGCGCGGCGAGCTTGCGGCTGACCGAGCCGAGCAGCATCCCGGCGAAGCCGCCGTGCCCCCGGCTGCCGGTGACCACCACGGCGGCGGTGCGGCTGAAGTCGACGAGGGCGTGCGCGGGGTCGAGGTCGGTCAGTTCGACGTCGAGCGTCAGATCGGGGAACCGGGCGCGGATCGCGGTCACGGCCTGGTCGAGCAGCGCGGTGCCCTCGGCGCGGCGGCGTTGCGCGTAGCCGGTGGGGGCGATCGGCACGACGGCCGAGTCGGGCAGGTGCAGGGCGTGCACCAGCGTCAGCGTCGTGCCGCGCCGCCCGGCCTCCCTGGCCGCCCAGATCGCCGCGTGCGCGGAACTCTCCGAACCGTCGATACCGGCGACGACCGGCTTCGAGGCGTGTCCATCGGTGGTCATCGTGGTCTCCCTCAGGGATGTCGGAACAGCTATGCCTCCACCGTGCTCCGGCGGCGGCCCGGCGCTCAGAGTCGAACGTCCCGACCCGGCGAGGACCACCGGACCGGGGCGGCCCGGGATGATCGAGGAAGGGACGAACGGCTCCGGCCGCGCGGCCCGTTCGCCTCTGCGCGGCGGCGGCCGCCGCGGGCACCGTGGAGGCATGAAGAAGCGCATCGTCATCCTCGGCGGCGGCACCGGCGGAACGCTGGTCGCCAATCGGCTGCGCCGGTCGCTCGGCCCGCAGGACGCGGAGATCGTGGTCGTCGACCTGGACGACCAACACGTCTACCAGCCCGGCCTGCTCTTCGCGCCGTTCTCCCCGGTCACCGCGCACACGCGCCACCAGCTGGTCCACTCCCGGCAGCACCAGCTGCACGCGGGCATCGAGTTCCGCAGGGCCCTGATCGACCACGTCGAGATCGCCCGCGACCGCGTGCTGCTCGACAACTGCACGTGGCTCGACTACGACGTGCTCATCGTGGCCACCGGGGCGCGGCTGGTGCCGGAGGAGACCGAGGGGCTGACCGGCGCGGGCTGGGGCGAGAGCGTGCACACCTTCTACACGCTGCACGGCGCCGAGCTGCTCGGCCGCGCGCTGGAGCGCTTCGAGGGCGGGCGCGTCGTGGTCGGCGTCGTCGACATGCCGATCAAGTGCCCGGTCGCGCCGCTCGAGTTCTGCTTCCTCGCCGACGAGTACTTCCGGCAGCGCGGCATGCGCGACCGGGTGGAGCTGACCTACGTCACCCCGCTCGACGGCGCGTTCACCAAGCCGGTCGCCGCCCGCGCCCTCGGCCATCTGCTGCGCGACAAGGGGATCGGACTGGTCACCGAGTTCAACACCGGCGAGGTGGACGGCGGGACCGGCCGCCTGGTCTCCTACGACGACCGCGAGGTGCCGTTCGACCTGGCCGTGGTCGTCCCGCTGCACGCGGGCGCCGAGTACGTCGGCCGGTCTCCGGGGCTCGGCGACGAGCTCGGCTTCGTCCGGGTCGATCCGGGCACCCTGCAGTCGCTGGCCAAGCCGAACGTCTTCGCGCTCGGCGACGCCGCCGACGTGCCCACCTCGAAGGCCGGCTCCGTGGCCCACTTCGAGGGCGAGACCGTCGAACGCAACGTCCTCGCCCACCTCGCCGGACAGCCGCTTCCCGCGCGCTTCGACGGGCACGCGAACTGCTTCGTGGAGACCGGCGACGGCAAGGCGCTGCTGATCGACTTCAACTACGACACCGAGCCGGTGCCCGGCCACTATCCGGCCTCGCTCGGCCTGCCGCTGCTCAACCCGTCCCGGCTCAACCACCTGGGCAAGCTCGCCTTCCGCCACCTGTACTGGCACGAGCTGCTGCCCGGCCGCCGGATGCCCGGGGTCGGCTCGGCGATGCCGGTGCGCGGCAAGCGGATCGGCGCCCCGATCAAGTAAGGAGACTGAGACATGTCGACCATGACCTACGCCGGCCGCGACGTGGCCGTGAACGAGGAGGGATTCCTGCTCGACCCCGGCACGTGGACCGAGGAGATGGCCGCGGACATCGCGCGCGAGGCCGGGATCGGCGAGCTGACCGACCGGCACTGGCAGGTCATCCGCTACATGCGCGCCGAGTACGCCGCGAAGGGCACCGGCCCCACGGTGCGCGTGCTCGGCCGGAGCTCGGGCGTCGGCGTCAAGGAGCTCTACCAGCTCTTCCCCAAGGGCCCGGCGAAGACCGCCGCGCGGATCGCCGGCATCCCCAAGCCCCGCGGCTGCATCTGATCAGAAGGGTACTGTCATGGACGCGACGGCCATCGAAAAGGTCTCCATCATCGTCTCCAAGGGTTCGCTCGAGGGCGTCTACCCGGCGCTGATCATGGCGAACGGCGCGCGGGCCGAGGGCATCGAGGCGAACCTGTTCTTCACCTTCTTCGGCCTCGACGCGATCACCCGGGCCCGCCAGGGACGGATCGGCATCGCCACCGTCGGCAACCCGGCGCTGCGCCTGCCGACCCTGCTCGGCGCGCTGCCCGGCGTCTCCCGGCTGATGACCCGGGTGCTGGGCCGCCGGATGGCCGCCCTGGACATCCCGCCGATCCCGGAGTTCGTCGAGATGATCGCGGACACCGGAGCCGGGCTCTACGCGTGCAAGGCCTCCGCCGACCTGTTCAGGCTCGCCGAGAAGGACCTCGTGCCGCAGGTCAAGGGCATCATCACGGTCGGCGAGTTCTACGAGCTCGCGGCCGGCGGCCAGATCATCTACACCTGAGCGCGGGAGTGGCCCGAGCCGGCGAACGGCGCGACCGTCGCGGTCGCGCCGTGCCGGATCCACAGCACCGTGCGGCCGGCGAGCCGCTGTTCGAGCCGGGCGGCGACCAGGTCGGCCGTCGCGGTGTCGAGGTGCGCGGTCGGTTCGTCGAGCACGAGCACGGGGGCGGGGCTGAGCAGCCCCCTGGCCAGGCAGACGCGTCGGCGTTCGCCGCCGGAGACCTCGTCGCCGGAGCGGCCGACCGGGGTGTCGAGGCCGCGCGGCAGGGACCTGATCCAGCGGTCCAGGTCGACGGTCTCCAGCGCGGACCACAGGGCGTCCTCGTCGGCGGCCGGGTCGGCGAGCAGCAGGTTCTCCCGGATCGTGGTGTCGAACAGGTGCGCGTCCTGATCCACGACGGCCACCAGCGCGCGGACCCGGGCCGGATCGGCGGCGCGCAGGTCGGTGCCGTCGATCCGGACGCTGCCCGCCGAGGGGTCGAGGTGGCGCGCGGCGAGGGCGGCGACGGTGGATTTGCCGATGCCGCTCGGGCCGCTGATCACGGCGTGCTCGCCCGACTTCAGGCGGAACGAGACGTCGTGCACGGCCTCGTGCGCGGCGCCGGGCCACGCTGCCGAGACCGCCTCGAACTCCAGCACGGAGCCTTCGCGCCACTCCACCGGAGCCGGCGAGTCGGGGGTGGGCACGACCGGTTCGGCCTGGGCGAGTGCGTTCAGCCTGCGCCAGGCGGCGAGGCCGGAGTCCAGCGCACGCGCGGCGTCCGGCAGGCCGCCGCAGAGCTCGAACATCGCGAGCGGGGCGAGCACGAGTGCGGCCGCGAGGGCGCCACCGATCCGTCCGGCCGAGGTCGCGTGGGCGCAGGCGGCGGCGAGCAGCGCGACCGTCGTACCGGAGGTGAGCGCGACGAGCGCGGAGCCGAGCCCGCCGCCGAGTGCGCCGCGCCGTTCGAGCGCGCCCAGTTCCGCGTCGGCGACGTTCAGCTCCACGCGTTCGGTGTCCGCGGCTCCGTAGGCGACGAGATCCGGCAGCGCGTCGAGCATCTCCACGGTGCGCCTGCTGAGGACGGCTCGCGCTTGGGCAGTTCGTCGCTCGGCCCGACGCGCCGTGAGCCGGGTCAGCGCGGGGGCGACGCAGAGCGCTGCGAGCAGTCCGAGCCCGAGGACCGCGGCCGTACCCGGCAGCAGGACGGCCTCCAGCGCGAATAGGCCGAGGCCCGCGGTCGCCGCGCCCGCGAAGGGGAGCAGGGTCTTGAGGAACAGGTCCTGCGCGGCCGCGACGTCGCTCGTCATCGCGGCCAGCAGGTCGCCGCCGCGCTCGGCGGACATCCCGGCCGGCGCACGTCGGGCGAGTCCTCGGTACACGCGCACGCGCACCTCGCCCAGCAGTTGCAGCGTCGCGTCGTGCCCGGCCAGCCTCTCGAAATAGCGGAGCAGCGCCCTGCCGAAGCCGAAGGCCTGCACGGCCGCGATGCCGACCTGGAGCGTGAGCACCGGCGGCCGTGACGCGGCGGTCGCGATCAGCCAGGCCGAGGAACCCGCCAGGCCGACCGCGCACAGTGCCGCCGCCGCGCCGAGGCCGGTCGCCGCGAGCATCCGCAGCCCGAGTCGGCGGCGGCCGGGGACGCCGTCCGGCAGCGGCTCGATCCGTTCGACGATGTGAGCCGCGGCCGGTTGCGCCATGGAGTGCTCGACGGCCTCCAGCCGCACCACGTCGTCGCAGAGTTCGAGCACCTGCGGCCGGTGCGTGACGATCAGCGCGGTGCGCCCGGGGAGCCACGTGCGCAGGGCCTGCACGACGAGCCGTTCATTCTCCGGATCGAGGTGTTCGGTGGGTTCGTCGAGCAGCACGATCGGTGCGTCGCGCAGGATCGCGCGGGCCAGGGCGACGCGGCGCTCCTGACCGCCGGACAGCGCGCTGGCCTCGCCGCCGATCGGCGTGTCGAGGGGGAAGTCGATCCCCGCGATACCGGCCGCCTCGCGCACGCGTTCGTCCGCGGCGTCGGGCGCGCCGAGCCGGATGGCGTCGGCCACGGTGTCGCCGGTCAGCCGCGGCCGTTGCGGCACCCACGCGACCTGCCCGCGCCAGGCCGCCCGGTCCAGCGTCGCCAGATCGACGCCGCCGACGCTGATCCGCCCGGATTCCAGCCGGTCGAAGCCGAGCAGCAGGTGGATGAGGGTGGACTTGCCGATGCCGCTCGGCCCGACGAGACCGGTCACCCGCTTCGGCGCCAACGCGAGATCCACCGCGCGGGGCGTCGGGCGTCCGGAGTCGGCTCGCGCGACGCGGGCGCCGTCGAAGCGGATCTCACCGTGCGGCACGGCCGTGGAACCGCCGTCCGAGCCCTGCGAAGCCTCCGTCACCGTGAAGACGCGGTCGGCGGCGGCCAGTCCCTCGGCCGCCTCGTGGTAGCGGGCTCCGACCTGACGCAGCGGCAGGTAGACCTCCGGCGCGCAGATGAGCACCAGCAGCCCGGTACGCAGGTCCAGCCGGCCGTCCGCGAGCCGCAGCCCGATCGCGGCCGCGACGACGGCGACCGACAGCATTGCGATCAGTTCCAGCGCGAGCGAGGAGAGGAACGCGACCCGCAGCGTGCGCATCGTGGCGCGGCGATGCGCGTCGGCGGCCCGGCGGATCTGCCGCTCCTGCCCGCGCTCGCGTCCGAACGCGGCGAGCGTCGGCAGCCCGGCGACCACCTCGAGGAAGTGCCCGCCGAGCCGGGTCAGCGCGCCGAACCGGCGGTCCATCTCGTCCCGGGTGCGCAGCCCGATCAGCACCATGAACAGGGGGATCAGCGGCACCGTCACGGCGATCGCCACGGCCGAGAGCGGATCCGCGGCCAGGATCCGCAGGCCGACCAGCGCCGGGACGACCGCGGCGAGCGTGAGCTGCGGAAGATACCGGGAGAAGTAGCCGTCCAGCGCGTCCACGCCGGTCGTGGCCAGCACGGCGAGCTCCCCGGTCCTGGCCCGGTCGGCGGCGCGGGCCGGGCCGCCGGCGAAGGCCCGCGCGAGATCGGCCCGCAGCGCCGACTTGACCCTGGTCCCGGTGCGTCCGGCGAGCAGTTCGCGCGACCAGGCGACGGCCGCGCGCACCGCCGCGAGTCCTATCAACACGAGGACGTCAGAGGTCAGTGATATGACCGGTCTGTTCGACGTGACGAAGCTGCTCACCACGTCCGCCAGCAGCGTCGCCTGCCCGACCAGCGCCGCCGCGTCGAGCACGCCCAGACAGGCCAGTGCCGCGATCAGCACCCTGACCGACCGCGCCCGGCGCAGCAGCCGCGGATCCACCGGCCTCATGCGGCGACGCCGGTCACGCGCTTGCGGAAGACCCAGTACGTCCAGCTCTGGTACAGCAGCACGAACGGCGTGAAGATCAGCGCGACCCAGCTCATCACGGTCAGCGTGTAGTGGCTGGAGGACGCGTTGGCCACGGTGAGGCTGTAGGCGGGGTTCGTCGTCGAGGGCATCACGTCCGGGTGCAGCGCGAGGAACAGCGCGGCCGTGGTGGCCACGATCGCGAGTCCCGTGCCGACGAACGCCCAGATGTCGCGCCCCTTCCAGGTCGCGTACAGGCCGCCGAGCAGCGCGGCCGCAGCCACCGCCATGACGGCCAGCACCACGCCGAACCGGCTCGCCGACGCGCCGAGGTGCACGAGCGTCCAGGTCAGGAAGGCCACGGCGCACGCGACGGCGATCGGCCCGAGCCACCGGACCTGGCCCCTCGCCCGCTCGCGCAGTTCGCCGGTGGTCTTCGCGGCGAGGAAGACGGCGCCGTGCAGCGTGAAGACACTCAGCGTCGTGAGCCCGGCGAGCAGCGCGTAGGGATTGAGCAGGGTGAAGAACGACCCGGTGAAGTTGTGCGCGGCGTCGATCGGCACGCCGCGCACGATGTTCCCGAACGCGACGCCCCACAGCAGCGCGGGCACGATGGCGCTGATGTTGTGCACGAGGTCCCAACGCCTGCGCCACGTCGCGTCGGTCTCCTTGTTGCGGTATTCGATCGCGATGACGCGCAGGATCAGTGCGACGAGGATCAACAGCAGCGCGAGGTAGAAGCCGCTGAACAAGGTCGCGTACCACTGCGGGAACGCGGCGAAGGTCGCGCCGCCGGCGACCAGCAGCCACACCTCGTTGCCGTCCCAGACCGGCCCGATCGTGCGCAGCAGCGTGCCGCGTTCGGCCTCCGTGCGTCCGATGCGGAACATCAGCGCACCGACGCCGAAGTCGAAGCCCTCCAGCAGGAAGTAGCCGCACCAGAGCACTGCGATGAGCGTGAACCACAGATTCTGCAAGGACATCTCAACTACTCCTGTCAGTATGCGAAGCCGAGCTGCGGCTGGGGTTCGTCCGGCGCGGCCATGGGTTCCGGCCCCTTGCGCGCCGTGCGCATCATCAACCCGACCTCGATCACGGCCAGGACGCCGTAGAGCACGGTCAGCACGATCAACGAGGTCCAGATCGTGCCGGCGCCGACTGTCGGCGAGACGGACTCACGCGTCGCCAAAACGCCGAAGACGGACCAGGGCTGACGGCCCATCTCGGTGAAGATCCAGCCGAAGCTGGCCCCGAGCGGCGCGAACAGCACGCCCCACAGCGCGAACCGGTGGAACCAGCGGCGCTCGGCCCCGGGCGTGCGTCCGCCGCGCGTGTACCAGAGCCCGATCAGCGCCACGAGCCCGGCGAGCAGTCCGAATCCGATCATCAGACGGAACGACCAGTACGTCACCGGGATCACCGGGGTGTAGACGCCGGGACCGTACTTGGCGACCTCGGCCGCCTGCACGTTGTCGATCCCCTCGACGCTGCCGTTGAACGACCCGGTGGCCAGGAAGGAGAGCAGGTGCGGCACCCGGACCGACCAGACCTCCGAACTGCCGTTGAGCGAGCCGATCGTGAAGATGGAGAAGGAGGCGGGCTGCGCGGTGTGGTACAGCGCCTCGGCCGCGGCCATCTTCATCGGCTGCTGCTCGGTCATGATCTTGCCGTCGATGTCGCCGGTGACCGCCGTGAGCGCGCACGCGACCAGCGTGGTCCACAGGCCCAGCCGCAAGGACGGGCGCATCACGTCCGCGTTCTGAGCACGCCTCAGATGCCAGCTGCTCACGGCGACGAACAGCATCCCGGAGATCAGGAACGCGGCCGCGATCGTGTGCGCGAAGGCCACCAGTGCGGTCGAGTTCGACAGCACCGCCCAGATGCTCGTCAGCCGCGCGGTGTGCTTCGCCGGGTCGAGCACGAAGCCGACCGGGTGCTGCATCCACGCGTTGGCGGCCAGGATGAAGTAGGCCGAGAGCACCGTGCCGATCGCCGCGAGCCAGATGCACGCGGCGTGCACCGCGCGCGGCAGCCGGTCCCAGCCGAAGATCCACAGCCCCAGGAAGGTGGACTCGAGGAAGAACGCCAGCAGCCCCTCGATGGCCAGCGGCGCGCCGAAGATGTCCCCGACGAACCGCGAGTACGCGCTCCAGGCCATCCCGAACTGGAACTCCTGCACGATCCCGGTGGCCACCCCGAGCGCGAAGTTGATCAGGAACAGCTTCCCCCAGAACTTCGTCGCCCGCAGGTAGCTCTCCTTGCCGGTCACCAGCCACGCCGTCTGCAGCCCGGCGACCAGGAACGCCGTTCCGATCGTCAACGGGACGAATAAGAAGTGGTAGACGGTGGTGATGCCGAACTGCCATCGGGCGAGCAGCAGCGCGTTCACGGGCCGGTCCTCTCGGGAGCTGGACGGGGCGGGCGGCAGGGGCCGCGGGCATGGCCAGCATCGGGGAGGACCGGGACGGGTCGGCAGGGCTGTCGGTCCCGGGGCACCGGGCCGAAGGTCCCGACGCGTCGGCCGCGCCCACCCGAATCCTGGCAGCCGGCCGCGCGGTTTCGGCGGGACACTCCGAGGACGTCGGCGAACACGCGTCCATTCGGGTGGACGGTCAGTCGATCGGCACGACGGCCACCGGGGTGGGGGAGTGCGCGATCAGTCCGTCGACGACGTAGCCCGCGCCGACGGACAGCGGCCCGCGGTGCCGGTGCGCTCCCACGACGAGCAGCCAGGTGTCGCGCGCGGCCTCGGTCAGCACCGGGACGGTGTTGCCGCGCCCCGCGGAGATCTGCACCGGCACGCCGGGGAAGTCGGCGGCGATTGGTTCGAGCAGCTTCTCAACGGTCCCGATCTCATCGGCCCTGGTCTGGTCCAGGTCTTCGCAGTATCCGCCGGCGACGCTGGAGTAGACGGCGTGCGGGTGCCAGACGCGCACGGCGTGCAGCAGCGCCCCGTACCTGGCCGCGGCGGCGAAGGCGAAGCGGATCGGCGCGGCGTCCTGGCCGGGCTCGACACCGAGGACCACCTCGTTCAGCGGCTCGCCGGGCAGGCCGCCGCGCACGACGACGAGCGGGCAGTGCGCGTGGGCCGCGAGCCTGCGGCTGACCGAACCGACGAGCATCCCGGCGAACCCGCCGTGTCCGCGGGTGCCGGTGACGACGAGCCCCGCGTGCCGGCTGAACTCCGTCAACGCGTGCGCCGGGGAGAGATACGAGACCTCGGTGCGAGTGCTGACGCCGGGGACTCGGGCGCGCACCTCTGCCGCGACCCGGTCGACCAGGATGGCTCCGTCCGCGCGCGCCCGCAGGGCGTACTCGTCGGGTTCGAGGACCGAGACGTCGGGGATGTGCAGCGCGTGGACCAGGAGGAGGGGCACGTTCCTGGCGACTGCCTCGGCGGCCGCCCACTCGGCGGCGCGCAGGGCGTTCTCCGACGGATCGACGCCGACGACCACCGCGTCCGTCGCGTGGACCCCGGTCTGCTCTTTCTCGGTCATCATCGGCTCCTCATCTTCAGCCCCTGATATTTTGGGCTCCCGGAACCAAGATCACTCGTCGATCGCCGCCGGGCTAGGGTCTTTGGTCCCGGCAGTGCCGCAGGAGGGAGTCCTGGCGACGAAGTGCAGGTCCTCGCCGGCGGGAAGCGAGAACCCGTCCGCGTATCCGGGCTCGACGTCGAGGATGAACTCCGGCGATCCCCACGCCCGGTGCGTGTCGGCCTGCATGTAGAACGGGCAGTCCTCGACCGTCCCGAGCAGCAGATCCCGCCGCCCCAGGGGGAAGTCGCCCGCCTTGTAGCACATGGGCGCGGTCCCGTCGCAGCACCCGTGCGAGAGTACGAAGACCACCGGCCCGTACTCGGCGCGCAGGGCGGCGATGGCCTCGCCGGCCGCGGCGGTGGCGGTGACGCGGCCGGTCGGTTCGGGCGAGGTCGGCATGGTCCGTGTCCCTTCTCCGTAGCTCAGTAAGGCAGGACGCGTCCGGACGGCGTCCGCAGGTCGAGCGGCTCGATCTCGCGGCGCCGAGCCGTGCGGACGACCGTGATCCGGCGCCGCGCGGGCTGGCGCACGATCTGGCGGGTGTAGTCGGTCTGCATCGTGATCGCCTCCGGGTTGACGGCCCGCCCTCGCGGTGCCGGGAAGAGTGTCGTATCGCCACCCTCCCGCTCGCGCCGCGAGGGTCCCACGGCCGTTGGTCCCTGACTTTCCGGGCGGTTGGTCAGCCGTTGCTCCCGATCACGCCGATGCCGGGGGCGATCACACGCACCCGCAGGAATGTCGAGTAGCCCTTGACGGTGCACGTCGGCAGGCTCCAGTACGTGTGGTCGGCCTGCTTCTGGTCCGGCGGGTAGATCCGCAGCTGGTACGCGTTGATCTGCTGCCCGGGCGGACAGTTGCCGGTCACGGCGTCGACGTAGCCGAGGAGCGCATAGGCGGTGGCTCCGGGGGCGAGTTGAACCGTGGTCTTCCCGCCGCCCTCCCAGACCGCGGGGTTGCCCAGTTGGCGTCCGGAGCTGGAGATCGCCGACACGCCGGGGAATCCGCGCAGCGTGCACGTGTGGCGGCTGATGTTGGTGAACTCCAACGGGGTGAAGATCGTACCGGCCGCGCCGTTGCTCTGGTCCACGGCGAGCCACACGCCGAGATCCGCCGCCGTGCACTTCGGCACCGCCGCCGAGGCCGCCGCCGCCGATGCCGACGCCGACGCGGGCGCCGAACCCGCGAGCAGCGGTGCGCACGCCAATCCCACGCCCGCGATGGCCGTGACCGTCAACCGCCGAATGTTTCCCCTGATCATCAGCAAACTCCTTCGGGCCTCGTCAGTGGTGCATGAATCGGTGGTGCGTGAGGATGCCGGCGTACTCCGGGTAGGAGAAGCCGCTGATCGTGTGTGTCACGGTGCCGTCGGCGAGATTCAGCACCGAGACGGTGTTGGTGCCGATATCGCTGACGTAGGCGGTCCGGCCGGCCGGGCTGAGCGTGATCGCCATGGGGTTGACGAATCCGTGGATGGTGTCGGTGACGGTCAGGGTCGAGGTGTCCAGGACGCTGATCGTGCCGGATCCGGATTCGGGGATGTACGCCGTGCGGCCGTCGGGGCTCAACGCCATGTCGAACGGGTTCAAGTAGAGCCCGAGGTGGACCTGGCCGGTGACGGTGTCGCTGCGCGCGTCGATCACCTCGACGCCCGCCATGGCTCCGGCCTGGTTGGGGCTGAAGTGGCTGGCGACGTACACCTTGGTGTCGTCCGGGCTGATCGCCAGGCCGTAGTTCCAGGCGGATCCCATGTGGATGACCGTGTCGACGGTGTCCGAAGGCAGGTTGACGACGGTCATGTCGTCTTCCATCTCGGTCACGTACAGCTTCGTGTCGGCGTGGTTGACCGCGAGGGTGACCGGCAGGCCGCCGATCGGGATCGTGTGGACGACTTTGTCAGTGGCCGTACTGATCACCGAGACCGTGCCCGCGGAGTTGGCGACGTACACGAACGCGCCGCGGGGATCCGTGGCGAGTTGGAAGGGGCCTCCGTCGGTCGGCACGGTGTGGGTGACCTTGTTGGTCGCGGTGCTGATGATCGAGACTTCGTCGCTGCTGCTGTCGGCCACGAACACCTGGGAGCCGTCGCGAGTGACGAGCGCGGTGTACGGAAAGTGGCCGACCGGGATGGTGGCGACGATGGTGTCGCTGGTGCCGTCGACCACTGACACGGTGTCCGCGAGCACGTTCGGCACGTAGATCGTGGACCTGGCTGGATGGCGCGTCGGGCAGGCGGCTCGCGCGGCCTGGGCGGCCGGGGCGGAGGCCCCGAGCAGAGCGCCGATCGCGATCGTGAACATGAAGCGGCGGGACCACCGTCGGGTGCGCGGCGTGGTGCCGAATGCGGGCGGCATGGCCAACCCTCCTCAGCGGGATGCGCCCGGCCGCTACGGCCGCCACCGGTCGAGACGCGCGGCAGGGCGTACAACGCTCACGTTCACACCGGCGTGCGTATCAGAACAGAGGCTTTCGGCCCGTCAGCGCACTGCCGGATTCTCACCGCGGGAGGGTCGATTCCTGCGCGGGAGTCTCCAGTTGGAGCACGCCCACCTCCTCCGCGGTCAGCCGATCGCCGCGCAGTTCCGCCGCGATTCGGCCGTTGCGCAGGATGAGGACGCGGTCGCAGGTGTCGCAGAGTTCGGCGTCGTCGGACGAGGCGATCAAGACGGCGGCGCCGGTGCCGGCGATGTCTCGGGCGAGAGCGTGGATGGTGGCCTTGGCGGCGACGTCCACGCCTTGACTGGGCTCGTCCAACAACAGCACTTTGGGCTGGCGACGCATCCATTTCGCCAGCACGACCTTCTGCTGGTTGCCGCCGGACAGCGTGCCGAAGACCGCGTCGGGGCGCGGCGGCTTGATGTCGAGTTCCGCGATCCAGCGTTCGAACTCGCCGCGTTCGTCGGTGCGCTTGACGCGGCCGTACCAGGTCGCGAAACGTCCCAGGTCGGTCAGGGCGTAGTTCTCGTGCAGCGTGAAGGCGAGGACGGCCCCGTCGCCACGCCGGTCCGCGGGTACGAGTGCGAGTCCGGCTCGGACGGCTCCGCGCGGGTCGGCGGGTACGCGTTGCCCGTCGACGAACACTTCGCCGTGCCGGGAGACCGCTCCGAACAGCAGGGGGAGGATCTCCTCGCGGCCCGAGCCCGTCAGCCCCGCGATGCCGAGAACCTCACCGCGGCGGACGGTGAAGTCGATGCCGTCGACCTTCGTCCCGCACAGCCCCCGCGTCTCGAGGACGACGTCCTCGTCGCCCGCGAACGGCCTGTCGTGGGCCGGGCGCAACTGTTCGGCGCCGATCATCAAGGACACCAGTCGATCCTGGTCGATGTCAGCGACCTGCCAGGTGCCGATCCGGCCGCCGTCGCGCAGGACTGTCACGCGGTCGGCGATGGCGAAGATCTCGTCGAGCCGATGGGAGACGTAGACGACTCCGAGGCCGGCGTCACGCACCCGGCGCAGCGCGTCGAACAGGATCCTGACTTCCTCGCGCGGCAGCGAGGCCGTCGGTTCGTCCACGACGAGCACCTTCGCCTCCTGCCAGTCCCAGAGGGCCCTGGCGATGGCGATGCCCGTGCGTTCCGCCGCGCCGAGTTCGCCTACCGGTCGGCGCACGTCGAAGTCGTAGCCGAGCATCCGCATCCGGCGTTCCACGTCGCGGCGTTCGGCGTCCCAGCGGATGCGACGTCCGTGTGCCGTCGCCACGGCACGTCCGAGTATCAGGTTCTCGACGGCGTCCAGCGTCTCGATGAGGCCGAGGTCCTGGTGCACGAAGCGGAAGCCGGCCGCTCTGGACGCGGCGGCGTCGTGCAGGTCCAAGGCGCGGTCCTGCCACTTGATCTCGGCGCCCGGGTCCGCGGCGTGATATCCGGCGAGCACCTTGATCAGGGTGGACTTGCCGCAGCCGTTCTGGCCCACCAGCGCGTGGATCTCCCCGCTGCGCAGGTCGAAGTCGACCGAGTCGAGAGCCTTGGTGCCGACGAAAGTCTTGCTCAGTCCGCGGATCGTCAGCATCGGTTCGTCGTCAGGCATCGGCGGACACCTCGTGCGGCGCGGCGGCGGCTTCGGTTCTCGGCGAACGCAGCTTGCGAAGGACCGGGCGGCTGGCGACGGCCACCGCGATGATGAGCGAGACGCCTTGGAACACCGGCTGGCTCCACACGGAGGCGGACGAGGCCGAAAGCGTGAGTCCCTGGATGCCGAACGCCAGCGCGAAGTACGCGATCAGGGTTCCCCAGACGTTCGGGCGCTGCGAGAGCTGCGAGGCGCCGAGGAAGACGGCGGCCACGGCGGGGAAGAGGTAGCCGGGGCCGATGCTCGCGGAGAACAGCCCGCTCTGCATCGAGAAGATCACGCCGGCGAGTCCGGAGATCAGCCCGCTGGCGATGAAGACGCCCCAGGTTACGCGCTCCGTGCGAACTCCCGCGAGCCGGGCGGCGTCGGGGTTGCCGCCGGTGGCGAGCAGGGCCCGGCCGATCGGCGTGAGTTCGAGGACGTACCACATGGCCGCGGCGAGCACGAGGAGCACGTAGTCCACGATCGGGACGCCGAGCAGGTTGTCCGTGCCCAGATTGGACCAGTAGTCCGGCAGGTTGCCGATCAGCTCCGTGTTGTTCGACAGCACCAGCACGGCGCCCGCGAGCACCTGGCCGACGCCGAGTGTCGCGATGAACGAGTTGACGTGCAGCCGTACCACGATGAAGCCCGACAGGAAGCCGGTCAGTCCGCACGCGGCCAGCGCGATCAGGGCGTCCACCGGGGCCGGGAGATGCGTGTGGATCGAGAGATAGACGATCAGCCCCAGCGCGAGCGCCATCACCGAGCCGATGGACAGGTCGTACGCCCCCGCCGTGAGCGGCACGAGGAAAGCCAGCGCCAGCACGCAGGTGATGACCCCGGACCGGAAGACCAGCGTGAAGGTCGTCTGGGTGAGGAAGGTGTCCGGCGCGATGACCGCGAACAGCGCGATGAAGAAGAGCCAGAGGTATACGGCGCTGATGCGCTTCGGGCTGAGGCGCCCGAGCGGCGACGGGCGCGAGCGGCGGTCGGCCGCGGGTTCGGGCTCGGGCCGGGTCGATCCGGCCGGCACCGGCTGCACGGCGGTGGTGTTCTGAGTCTGCGACAAGGCACTCTCCCTTGAGCGGCCCACCGTCCCTGGCGGACACGCTCATCTAAGACACAAACTGAACTCATGTCAATAGGACCGAGTTTGGAAGAGGCGCTGGTCTGCGGCGATCCTGTGGCTCTTGAACTGAACTGAAGTTTGGCTACAGTGGCAGGGCGGCGCCGCGCCGCGCACCGCCACTGCGAGGAGGAGATCCGTGGCTGTACGGGAGGTCGATCTGCTGGTCGTCGGCGCGGGCATGGCGGGACTGACCGCCGCCGCCCGCGCCGTGCGCGACGGACTGTCCGTGCTGATCGTCGAGATCGGTCCGGACGTCGGCGGCTCCGCCCGCTTCGCCGGATACGCGTGGACAGCCCCGGACCACGAGACCATGGACCGGCACAATCCGGGAGGCGATCCCGCTCTCCGGCGCGCCCTCGTCGACCGGTTCGCCGACGGCGTCGCGTGGATACGTTCGCTCGGCGTCGAGGCCGGGGACGCGCAGCGCATCCTCAGCTTCGGACGGGGCCATCGTTTCGACACCAACCACTACGTCGACACGTGCCGCCGCGTCATCGTGGAGGGCGGTGGCGAGCTGTTGCTGAGCACTGATACCGAGCGGCTGGAGCTCTCTGAGGACGGCGCCGTCGTCGGGGCGGAGCTGAGATCGAAGGATGGGACGCGAAGGCGGGTGCGCGCCCGCTCGACGCTGCTGGCGACCGGGGGCTTCCAGGCTGATCACGCGCTGCGTGCCGCACACGTGCACCCGCACGCCGAGCGCATGCAGCTGCGTTCGAATCCGCTCAGCGACGGCGGCGGGTATCGCCTTGCCGCGCAGGCCGGTGCGTCCACGGGTGCTGAGAACGCGGGCTTCTACGGGCACCTGATACCGAGCGGCGTCACCTTCGCCGACCCTGCGGACTTCGTCGATCTCTCGCTCTACTACAGCGAGCACGCGCTGCTGTTCAACCTGGAGAACGAGCGCTTCGTGGACGAGACGCGCGGCGATCACCTCACGACGATGGCGCTGCTCGAACAGCCGGAAAGCCGCGGCCTGCTGATCGCCGACTCCCGGGTCTTCCGCGACTGGATGGTCGGTGCGTACGTCGAAGGGGCGGTGAGCATCGACAAGTTCGCCCTGGCCAGCAAGCGCGGGGGACGCGTCGGGCTCGCCGAGGACCTCGACGAGCTGTCATTGCTGCCCGAAGAGTGGGGATATCAGGGCACGGCCATCCGTGACGCAGTCGAGCGCTTCAACGCTCAGGCTGCGTCCGGATCGGAGCTGACGCCGGGCCGGGAGCTCGATCGGCTGCCGCTCGACGAGCCGCCGTACTACGTGATCGAGACCGTCCCCGCGATCACGTTCCCGCTGCACGGCGTCCTCATCGACGACCGAGCGCGTGTGCTGGGCGCCGATCGGACCCCGATTCCCGGACTCCTGGCGGCCGGATCGGACACCGGCGGACTCTGGTACCGCGCGTACGCGGGCGGGCTCGCCTCGGCTCTCGTGTTCGGACTGACCGCTGCCGACACCGCGGCGAGGGCGGCATCCGATGAGTGAAGTGAACTCGATTAGATTCCGTGGCGCGATCGCCTTGGTCACCGGCGGAGGGTCCGGCATCGGCGCGGCGGTCGTGCGGCAGCTCGACCGGGAGGGGTGCTCGGCGGTCTACGTCGCCGACATCGACGCGGCGGGCGCCTGCTCGGTGGCGGACGAGACCAAGTCCGGTCACGCGGTGGCCGTGGACGTGACCGCGGCCGCCGACGTGGACGGACTGGTGAGCCGGATCCTCGCCGAGCAGGGGCGGCTCGACGTCGTGGTGAACACTGCGGGCGTCGACGATCCGCAGGCCAAGCAGCGCATCCTGGCCGCGCGGCAGTCGGGCGAGCCCATCGACGTCTTCCGAGACCTGACCGACGCGCAGTGGCGCCGGGTCATGGCGGTCAATCTCGACGGGACCTTCCACGTGCTGCGCGCGGCCGTGCGCGCGATGGCATCGGCCGGTCGCGGCACGATCGTCACGGTCGGGTCCTCCGCCGCGTTCGACACGCTCAGCGGCTATGCGCACTACGCCGCGTCCAAGGCCGGAGTGCACGCGCTCGCGCAGTCGGTGGCGAAGGAGGCGGCGGCGTTCGGCGTACGCGTCAACATCGTGGCGCCGGGCCCGGTCGACACCCCGATGGCCGCGCGGACCCCCGCGGCCGTACGTGAGGCGATGGCCGCGGAGGGGCCGGTGGGCTACGCGTCCGCCGAGGAGCTGGCCGACAACATCCTCTATCTCGCCTCGCCCGGCGCCTCCAACGTCGTGGGGGCCGTCCTGCTCAGCAACGGCGGCCGGTTCACCGTGTGAAGAACCGAAGGTGCGGCCGGCCCCCGCAGGGACCGGCCGCACCGGCGCGATGGTCAGCCGAGCTTCCAGAGGGCCTTGAACTGCGCCTCGTAGCCGACGGGGCCGGCGTAGTCGAAGGCCGGAGCCAGCTGCTTGGCCGCAGCGGTGTTGTCGACGATGTACGTCGGCAGCGCGTCGAGTTCCGTCTGGTAGCCGGCCGGGAGCGTGCCGCCGCCGACCAGCCGCAGCGCCGCGTCCACCATCTCCCAGCCCTGATACTCGGCCGGGAAGGCGACCCACGAGGCGTCCCCGTCGCCGCTGATGATGCCCTGGAACTGCGCCGAGCCCGCGCCGTCGCCGATCAGCTTGACCCGGCTGGACATGCCCGCCGCCTTGAGCGCCTGGGGCACGCCGACCTCGAGGTCCGCGAAGGTGAACAGCACGTAGTCCACGTTCGGATGCGACTGCAGGTAGGCCACCAGCTTCGCGGCGATCTGGCCGCTCGCGAGGTCGTCGACGGTCACGTCCAGCTCGCTCGTCGAACATCCCGAGCAGTACTGCTCGACCGTCTGCGCCAGCCCGTCCGTGGTGGTCTTCAGCGACGGGTAGCTCGGGACGGTCACCGAGACGATGTTCGCCTTGCCGCCGGAGTCCCGGATCGCCCACAGGCCGAGGTTCTTTCCGTCCGGCGCGGTCGTGTGGTTGCAGATCGCCTGGAACGTCGTGGGCGATGGGGCTTCCGGGCCGGGGGAGCAGGTCACCACCGGTATGCCCGCGGCCGCGGCGGCGGCCAGTTGCGACTTGACGGCGGCGGACGGGATGCCGGTGATGCCGATGACGTCGGGCTTGCTCGCGATCGCCGCGGACAGCCCGCTGCCCGGGTCGTCCGAGCTGAAGACGAGGCTCTTGTAGTTCCAGCCCGCGGCCGCGACCGCCGCCTTCACGCCCGTGGTGATCTTCCCGCAGATCGGGAGCGAGCAGTCCAGCCAGTAGAAGGTCTTGCCCGGCGTCGGCGCGGCGGCCAGCGGGGTGGTGATGGTGATCTTCGTCGGCGGCGTGGTGAGCGGGGCCGGGACGGAGCTCACGGCCGCCGCGTTCCCGGCGCCGCCGCCCGCCGTCGTCGAACCGCCGGAGCTGGTGCACGCCCCGACCGTCACCGCCAGCAGAGCCGAAAGCGCCATCAGGGTACAGCGTCGTAGCCGATGGTTCATGATCACCCCTAGCTTGAGTTAAACTGAATTTAGTTCGACTGCCGCCAATCTGGCAGCCCGCGCAACAGGTGTCAACAGCCTGCGCGGGACGCGTTCACCGCGCGAGGAACGACGAGATCCGCTCGCGGGCGTGTGCCGTGCCGGCGAGTACGGCGATGCTCCGCGCCTCGGCGGCGAGCTGCTCGTGCAGGCCCGCGTGGGCGGCGTCGCGGACCAGCCGCTTGGTCGCGCACGACGCGGCGCCCGCCCCGTCCGCCGCCAGACTCGCGGCCATGGACCTGGCCGAATCCCCGAGCTCAAGCTCCGTGACCACCCTTGAGACCAAGCCCCAGTCCTCCGCCTGCGCCGCGGTCAGGGTCCGGTTGGTCAGTGCGAGGTCGAGCGTCCTGCGCTGACCGATCAGCCGGGGCAGCAGCCACGACGCACCGCAGTCCGGAGTGAGCCCGATCGCGGAGTAGGCGAGCCGGAACTTCGCGGACTCGGCGGCCAACACGACGTCGCCGACCAACGCCAGCCCGACACCGCCCCCCGCCGCCGCACCCTGGACTGCAGTGACGACCGGAACCGGCAACGCGTAGAGCAGTTCGACCGCATCGCTAGCCGCTTGCGCGACCTTGTGCACGTAGCCTGCGAGCCCAGAGCCTTGCGACGCGAACGCGCGAAGATCGCCGCCGACACAGAAGTTCCGGCCGCGCGCCCGGAGCAACACCGCCCCGCCGGGTTCGTCCGCTATGTCGGCGGCGGCCGTGCGCAACGCCTCAGCGGTCTCAAGATTCAGAGCATTGCCGTGCTCAGCGTCGTCCAGCAGCAGCTCCACGACTCCGTCGGAGTGCCGCACGACGCGAACGGCGGTATCAGCCGTCTTCATTGGATTCCTCGTCTCCTGAGTCAGTCAGGCACGATGACCGCGCGCCCGTTCACCGTCCCCGCGCGGAGGCGTTCGATCGCATCGACGGCCTCGGACAGCGGGAAAGTCTCGGTCTCGACCTCAATGGCGCCGGAACGTGCCAGGTCAAGGACATCAACGAGTTCCGAGCGCGTTCCCCAATACGGCAATGCAAGCCGGAACCCCTGCGGCAAGCGCCCAGACTTCGCGACGGTCAGGCTGCCGCCACCGCTGCCCACCAGGACCAACTCGCCACGTGGACGAAGGACGCTTGCCGCGAGCGCGATCGTGCCATCCGTCCCGACGAAATCGAGGACCGCATCGACTCCGTCCGCCTTCAACGCACTGGCGCCGGGGGACGGGGCAAGCAGCGCGGCGTGCGCCCCCGCCGAGTACGCCAGCGCGACCGCCTCCTCCCGCGTATCGACGGCCACGACTCGGCTGGGGGTCAGCGCCCGCAGGATCTGAATCGCCACGTGCCCGAGCCCGCCGACCCCGATCACGACGACGGTCGAGTCCGGCCCGAGCGCGGCGCGTATCCCGGCGATCGCGTGATACGAGGTCAGACCCGCATCGCACAGCGGCGCTGCCTGGCACGGATCCAGCTCGCCGATCGGCAGCAGATGCCGACCCGAGGGGACGAGGATGAACTCGGCCATCCCACCGTCGCGGCCAAGTCCAGCCCCCGCCGTCCAGCCCACCGCCCCGCGACGCTCGCAGTAGTTCTCCGCCCCGGCTGCGCAGTTGCGACACGTGCCGCACCCCCAGGGGCCGTACACCGCCACACGTTCATCAAGGCCCACGCTCGGGAGAAGCGCCAGAGGTCCAGCCTCCACCACCCGCCCCGCGATCTCGTGACCAAGCGTGAAGGGCGGCTCGAAGGGCAGCGCACCGGACGCGGCGTCGATCACGTGGATGTCCGAGCGGCAGATCCCGACGGCCTCGACCCGGACCAGGACCTCGGCGCCACGCGGCACCGGCCGGTCGACCTCGGTGAGCACCGGCGCCCCGCGGTCCCGGCCGGTCAGGCGGATTGCTCGCATGCCTCGATACTAGTAGAAGTGAATTCACTTCGATAGAGTCCGAATGAAGAGAGAGGTGATGGTGGATGCGCTATCTGGAGGTCGACACCTCGCTGCTGCTGGAGACCGACGAGCAGCGAATACTGCGCGCGGTGCTGCGCGGTTTCTTCGCCGAGACCTGCGCCCACGACGACGTGCGCGAACAGTCCGCATCGGCGCGCGGCTACGACGAGACGTCGTGGCGCCGGATGGCCGCCGAGGTCGGAGTGCAGGGCCTGGCGATCCCGGAACGCTTCGGCGGTTCCGGCTACAGCTTCGCCGAACTCGCCGTCGCGCTCGAGGAAGCCGGCCGCGCACTGGCCCCCAGCCCGCTGCTGCCCACAGTCGTATTCGCCGCGACCGCCCTGCTCAGCAGCGGCGACGAGGCAGCCTGCGCCCGATACCTCCCGCGCATCGCCGACGGATCCCTGACGGCCACCGTCGCAGGCGTGTCGGAGCTCGCTGACGTTCGGGCCGAACGCGGGGGCGGGGGCGGAGGCGGTGGCTGGGTGCTGCGTGGGCGGGTGGACTTCGTGATTGATGGCCAGGGCGCTGACCTTGTCCTCGTTCCGGCGCGTACGGCTGATGGCGGGGTGCGGCTGTTTGCGTGCGAGCCCGCCGAGGGGACGTGCGTGCGGACGGCGCGGCGGGTGCTGGATGAGACGCGTCGGCTGGCGTTGGTGGAGTTTCGGGGGGCGCCTGCCTCGGTGGTCGGGGATTGCGATACGACGGCGGAGATCCTTGCGCCGACCGTTGATCGGGGGCTGGCGGCGCTTGCGGTTGAGCAGGTGGGCGGGGCGCGGTATGCGCTGGAGGCGACGGTCGGGTTCGTGGCGGGGCGGCGGCAGTTCGGGCGGGCGATCGGGTCGTTTCAGGCGGTCAAGCATCGGCTGGCCGACCTGCTTGTCGAGGTCGAGGCGGCGCGGTCGGCGGCTGCGTATGCGGTGGCCTGCGCGGTGGGTGCGCCGGATGAGGCGGCGGTCTCGGCTCGGGTGGCGGCGGTGGTGTGCTCGGGTGCCTACCAGCGGGCGGCGGCGGAGTACGTGCAGCTGCATGGCGGGATCGGCTTCACCTGGGAGCACGCGGCGCACCTGTACCTGCGGCGGGCCCGCGCGGACGAGGTGCTGCTCGGGACCGGCGCCGAGCACCGGGATCGGCTGGCGGATCTGCTGGGGCTTCCGCGGCGCGCGGTCGTCTGTTGACAGCCTTCGGGCCGTGGACTAAAACTGAATTCAGTTCATCAACCTGAGGAGTCGCGGTGGCTGACGAGGAAGAGATCCAGTTCGAGCGGGACGGGTACGTCGCGCGGGTGTGGCTGAACCGGCCGTGGAAGAAGAACTGCGTGACGGTGCCGATCCTGGATCGGCTCGACGAGATCATCACCGAGGTCGACGAGGACCCCGAGCTGCGGGTCCTGGTGCTGCGCGGCCGCGGCGGCACCTTCTGCTCCGGCTTCGACCTCGACAGCCTGCAGTCCGACTTCGTCGGCAGCTCCACCGCGATCGAGGTGGCGGTCAAGTCCGCGAAGGTCTGCGACCGGCTCTACTCGATGCGCAAGCCCTCGATCGCGGTCCTCGAGGGCTACGTCACGGCCGGCGGCTTCGAGCTGATGATCTCCTGCGACTTCGCGATCGCCGCGTCCGACGCGAAGATCGGCGACTTCCACATCCGCCGCGCGCTCTACGGCGGCGCCGGGCCGATCTACCGGGTGCCGCGGATGATCGGCGTGCGCAAGACCAAGGAGCTGATGCTCACCGGCAAGCTGCTGTCCGGTGACGAGGCCGCCGACTTCGGGCTGATCAACTCCTCCGCCCCGGCCGAGCAGCTGGATGAGGCGGTCGAGGAGTTCGTGGGCCAGTTGACCGACAAGAGCCCGTTCACCATGTGGATCACCAAGATGACCATCGATCGCAGCCTGGACGCCGACACGCAGTCGCTGATGGTGATGGAGCACCTCGCGGTCGGCGTGATGCTCAACTCCGAGGACGCACGCGAGGGTGTCGCCTCGTTCCTGGAGAAGCGCACGCCGACCTGGAAGGGGCGCTGACTCCGGTGGGCACGGCGCTGCACGGCTCGCGCTGCGGCGAATGCGCGACGACGACGTATCCGCGGGCTGATACCTGTCCGCGCTGCGGGTCGGCGGCGGCTGACGTGGTGCTGACCGGCGAGGGGACGCTGTGGAGCTGGACCGTGCAGCGGTTCGCGCCGAAGTCGCCGCCCTACGTCGCGCCGCCCGGCGGCTTCGTGCCCTTCGCGCTCGGCTACGTCGAACTGCCGGAGGGCGTGCGGGTCGCGGCCGTGTTCGATGAGGAGGACTTGGCTGACGGGCTTGTCATCGGCGCGGCGGTCCGGATTGCTGCGGGTGACGGCGTGCCACGTGGCCGACTCGTGCAGGTGGGCGCCTCGTGAGTACGGACGTTATCGTGCGGGGCGTCGGTATGTCAGCCTTCGGACGCACCGGGCTCCCGGCGCGGCGGCTCGCCCTCGACGCGATCGGTGCGGCCCTCGCCGACGCGGAGCTGCCCTGGTCACGGGTCGGTGCGGCGTTCGGCGGCAGTGATTCCGCCGGGCTCGCGGACACGCTCGTCACTGAGCTCGGGCTGACCGGGCTGCCGTTCGTCAACGTGCGCAACGGTTGTGCCACCGGCGGCAGTGCCCTGATGTGTGCGGTAGACGCGATCCGGGCGGGGCGTGCCGACGTGGCCCTGGCGGTCGGGTTCGACAAGCATCCGCGCGGGGCGTTCGACCCGAAACCGGCGGACTGGGGGCTCGACGAGGCGTACGGCCGGGACGGGCTCATGGTCACCACGCAGTTCTTCGCCATGAAGATCCAGCGCTACATGCATGACTACGGGATCTCGGCGCGGACGCTGGCGCTCGTCGCGGAGAAGGCGTATCGCAACGGCGCGCTCAATCCGAACGCGTGGCGGCGCGAACCGTTGAGCGCGGAGGAGATCTTGGGCTCGGGGATGGTCAATGATCCGCTGACGCGCTACATGTTCTGCTCGCCAGGTGAGGGGGCGGCGGCGGTGGTGCTCTGCTCGCCCGAAGTCATGGGCCGTGGAGTTGAGCCGCAGGTCACGTTGCGTTCGGTGGCCGTGCGTACGCGCGCCTTCGAGTCCTTCGAGGTGTTCAGTCCGGCGTTTCCGGCGGGTAGTCCGGCGAGTGTGAGTCGTGCTGCGGCGCGGGCCGCCTTCGAGCAGGCCGGGATCGCGCCGGGAGACGTCGATGTCTGCCAGCTCCAGGACACCGAGAGCGGCGCCGAGGTGATGCACCTGGCCGAATGCGGGTTCTGCGAAGACGGGGAGCAGGAGAAGCTGATTGCCGCGGGCGCCACTGGGATCGGCGGCACGTTGCCCGTGAACACTGACGGCGGATGCATCGCCAATGGGGAGCCGATCGGCGCTTCCGGGCTTCGACAGGTGCACGAGGTGGTCACGCAACTGCGCGGCCGCGCGGGGGCTCGGCAGGTGGCCGGTGCGCCGAGGGTCGGATTCACCCACGTCTACGGCGCGCCCGGGGTCAGCGCGTGCGCCGTCCTGGTCAGGTGATTGAGATGAGCGACATACCCGAGGCGGACGAGTTCCGTGCCGAGGCGCGTGCGTGGCTCGCCTCTGTGGCCCGACCGCGTGGCGCAGAGGAGGCGTGGGGGAGTGGCGACGATTCGGTGGCCGTGTTCGAGAACTGGACCGCTGAAGAGGAACGCGAGCACACCGCTCGGATCAGAGCGTGGGAGCGGACCCGCTTCGACGAGGGGTGGGGCGCGCTCAGTTGGCCGAAGGAGTACGGCGGTCGTGAGCTGCCAGCGTTCTACGAGCAGCTTTATCGGGTCGAGGAATCAGCATTCGATGTTCCGGGCCGTACCGAGATCTTCCCGGTGACCACCCATCTGGCCGCACCGGCGGTCCGGATCTGGGGGACGGAGGAGCAGCGGGACCGCTGGCTCAGTCCGATGCTGCGGACGGACGAACTCGCCTGCCAGCTCTTCTCCGAGCCCGAGGCCGGTTCCGATCTCGCGGCCGTGCGCACGCGGGCTGTGCGCGACGGCGACGGATGGGTGCTGCGGGGGCACAAGATCTGGACGTCCGGTGCCACGGTCGCGACCTGGGGCGTGGCCGTGTGCCGCACCGATCCGGACGTCGCGAAGCACGCGGGCATCACCGTCTTCCTGGTCCGGATGGACGCACCGGGCGTGACCGTGCGGCCCATCAGGCAGATGACCGGCGGCTCGAGCTTCAACGAGGTCTACCTCGACGACGTCCGGGTACCCGACACGGATCGCCTCGGGCCGGTCGGCGAGGGCTGGCGGGTCACGCTCAGTGTGCTGGCGGCCGAGCGGCTCGACTCCGGTTCGCTCGGCCTCGACAACGCGCTGCGGGCGGTGGAGCAGGCGAGGCGCAGCCCGTATCCGCTGGACGCCGTTGAACGGCAGGAGGTCGCGGACCTGTTCGCGCGCACGCTCGTGCAGCGGCTGATCGGTCTGCGGGTCACGGCCGCGCTCCAAGCCGGGCGCGAACCCGGAGCCGAGGCGTCCGTCGGCAAGCTCTACGCCACCGAGACCATGCGCCGCACCACCGACCTGATGTCCCGTCTGCTCGGCCGTCGGCTGATCGCCGACACGGGGGAGTGGGGCACGTTCGCGTGGACCGAGCATCTACTCGGCGCTCCCGGCTACAGCATCGCCGGCGGCACGGACGAGATCCAGCGCAACATCCTGGCCGAACGCGTCCTCGGCCTGCCCAAGGAGCCGAAGTGACCGAGTTGGCCAAGCGCGTCGGCGAGAGGCTGTCGGCGCTGCATCTGGGGGAGTCGGTCGGTGAACTCGTGCCGCTGCCCGGCGGTCACTCCGGTCTGACGTATGCGGTCGACGTAGGCCCGGCGCGGTACGTCGTCAAGGCCTCCGTCGCATCGGAACGCCCGGTGGGACGCAACGACATGCTGCGGCAGGCCAGGGTACTGCGAGCGCTTCAGGGCACTGATGTTCCGGTGCCGGGCCTGGCGACGTTGGACGAGAGCGCGCCGGGCTGGTTCGCCATGGAATACGTGCCCGGCGACGCCGTGGAGCCGGTCCTCGACGAGCACGAACTACCCGGCGAACTGCTGCGCGCACGCATGCTCGACCTCGCGGCGGTGCTCGCCCGACTGCACCGGCTCGACGCGACCGCACTCGCCGACGTGCCACTGGACACGGCCGCCGAGCTGGAGCGATGGAGCCGCACGATGCACGCAGTGCCGGAGGATCTGCGCGTCGGCGGCGCGGAGTTGATGGAGCGGCTCGGCGCGGACGTTCCTGCGGCGATGGCTCCATGCCTGGTGCACGGGGACTTCCGGCTCGGCAATGCGCTATGTCAGGGTCCGCAGGTACGAGCCGTGATCGACTGGGAGATCTGGAGCCTCGGTGATCCGCGCGCGGACCTGGCCTGGTTCCTGCTGTTCACCGATCACCGCCGGTTCCCGCAGTTGGGCAGTCCCGTGCCGGGTCTGCCTACGGAGCGCGAGCTGCTCGACGTCTACCTTGGCGGCGCGACCGTGCCACTCGACCTCGACTGGTTTCGTGCGCTGAGCCGGGCCAAGATGGCCGCGATCATGGGCCACAACCTGGGCCGGCACCGGTCCGGCCGCCGACACGACCCGGACCAGGAGCGGCTGCCCCCGACGATCGCCGCGATGATCCGCGCCGGGCATCACATTCTCGACCAGGGAGCAGGCCACTGATGGACTTCGCCCATTCACCGCGCACACTGGAGCTGTTAGCCCGGCTCCAGCCGTTCATGGACGAGTACGTATACCCGGCTGAGGCGGTGTACGACCGGCAACTGGACGGGCATCGGCTGCCCCCGATCATGGAGGAACTCAAGGCGAAGGCGCGCGCCGAGGGACTCTGGAACCTGTTCCTCGCTCACGGTGCGTGGGGTGCGGGCCTGACTAACCTCGAATACGCCCCGCTGGCTGAGCTGATGGGGCGCTCGATCATCGGTCCCGAGGTGTTCAACTGCTCGGCGCCGGACACCGGCAACATGGAACTGCTGGCGCTCTACGGCAGCGAGCAGCAGCAGGAGCGATGGCTGCGGCCACTGCTCGCCGCCGAGATCCGCTCCTGCTTCGCGATGACCGAACCCGAGGTCGCCAGCTCGGACCCGCGCAATCTGCGTACCCGGATCACCCGTGACGGCGCGGATTACGTGGTGAACGGCCGCAAGTGGTACATCTCCGGGATCCTCGACCCCGCCTGCGAACTCATCATCCTGATGGGCGTATCAGACCCCGAGGCCGCGACGTACCGGCAGCAGAGCATGGTTCTGATACCGCGCGACACGCCCGGCGTCACGGTCGTGCGCGACCTGCCGATGTTCGGCTACACGGACCGGCTCGGCCACGGCGAAGTGCTGTTCGAGGACGTACGCGTTCCCGCCGAGAACCTGCTCGGCGGAGAAGGGGAGGGCTTCGCGCTCGCGCAGGGACGGCTCGGACCAGGACGAATGCACTACGCGATGCGCGCGGTGGGATTCGCCGAGCGCGCGCTGCAGCTCATGTGCGAACGCGTCGTGGCCCGCAGCGCTTTCGGCGGCCCGCTGGCGGAGCAGGGAGTGGTGCGCGAGTGGATCGCGCGCAGCCGGATCGAGATCGAGCAACTGCGGCTGCTGGTGCTGAAATCCGCGTGGCTCATGGACACCGTCGGCAACGCGGCGGCACGTACGGAGGTCGCCGCGATCAAGGTGGCCGCGTTGGATGTCGCGCACCGCGTGGTCGATCGGGCGGTCCAGGCACACGGCGCGGCCGGGGTGAGCGACGACACCGTGCTGGCCCGGATGTTCTCGATCACCCGGGCGCTGCGCATCGCCGACGGCCCGGACGAGGTGCACCTGCGCACCGTCGCGCGCCGCGAGCTCGCCTCATATCAGGATGGGAAGAAGCAGTTATGAGTGCCCTGACTCTCGATGGCCGGGTGGCCGTCATCACCGGCGGTTCGCGCGGAATCGGCCTTGGCATCGCCACGGCGTACCGGCAGGCGGGCGCGAACGTGGTGATCGCCGCGCGCAAGCCCGAGGGACTCGCCGCAGCGCGCGCGGAACTGCTTGAGCTCGAGGCGAAGGGCGACGTGCTCACCGTCGTTGCGAACGCGGGCGAACCCGACCAGGCCGACGCGTGTATCGAGCAGGTCATGGAGCGCTTCGGCCGGGTGGACGTGCTCGTGAACAACGCGGCGACGAATCCGTACATGGGCGAGCTGATCGGCCTCGACCTGTCCCGCGCCGAGAAAACCGCGCGCGTGAATCAGTACGCGATGATCAGCTGGACCCGGTACGCCTGGTACGCGTGGATGAAGCAGCACGGCGGCGCGGTGGTCAACATCGCGTCGGTCGGCGGCCTGGTCGTCGACCCGCACATCGGCTACTACAACGCCACCAAGGCCGCGATGCTGCACCTGACCAGGCAACTGGCCTACGAACTCGGGCCGAAGGTGCGGGTGAACGCGATCGCCCCGGGTCTCATCAAGACAGAGCTGGCCCGAGCGGTGTGGGAGCCGCGTGAGCCGATCTTGACGGCGAAGCTCCCGCTGCGCCGCCTCGGCACGCCGGAGGACGTCGCGAACGCCGCGCTGTTCCTGGCGAGCGAGGCCTCGTCCTGGATGACCGGGCAGACCCTCGTGCTCGACGGCGGCGCCACGGTCCTGCCGATCGGAGTCGAGGGCTGATGCCCGACCTGCTCACGCCGATCGCGGAGCTGTTCTCCATGGAAGGCAGGACTGCGCTGGTCACCGGAGCGTCGTCGGGGCTCGGCGCCCGCTTCGCGCGGGTGCTCGCCGGAGCCGGGGCCACGGTATTCGCCGCGGCACGTCGCGTGGACCGGCTGGAGGCGCTCGCGAAGCAGGATCCGCGTATTCATCCGGTCGTGTGCGACGTCGCGAACGGTGCCGATCGGATCCGCCTCGCCGCGACCGCGCTCGACGCCACCGGCCGCCTCGACGTGCTGGTGAACAATGCCGGGATTCCGGGCGCCCCGCATGCGCACGCCGAGAGCCCCGACGCCTTCGCCGAGGTGCTGGCCGTCAACCTCGTGGCCGCCTTCCATCTCGCCCGGCTGCTCGCGGAGAGCGGGCCGGATGGCGCGACCGATCGCAGCATCGTGAACGTCGGGTCGATCCTGGGGCTGGTATCCGGCGCACCGCTCGGGGGCGCCGGATACGCGGCGTCGAAAGCCGGGCTGATCGGGCTGACCAGGGAACTCGCCGGGCAGTGGGGAGCCGGCGGCGTGCGGGTCAACGCCCTGGCACCCGGCTGGTTCCGCACCGAGATGACCGACGAACTGTTCGCGGACGAGCGCTCGGCACGCTGGGTGGAGCGGAACACCATGCTCGGGCGGCCCGGCGACGCTGCCGAGCTCGACGGCGCCCTGCTGTTCCTCGCCTCCGCCGCCTCCTCGTACTGCACCGGCCAGACCCTCGTCGTCGACGGCGGCTGGACCGCGCGTTGATCAGCCAGAGAAGGGACCACGCCATGTCAGCCGCCTTCATCGTCGGCGCCGTTCGCACACCCGTGGGTCGACGCGGTGGCACGCTCGCGTCCGTGCACCCGGCGGACCTAGGTGCGCATGTCCTTCGTGCCCTGATCGAGCGCACCGGCGTGGACCCGGAAGCCGTGGACGACGTCCTGTTCGGCTGCGTCAGCCAGATCGGTGCCCAGTCCACGAACATCGCACGCACTGCCTGGCTCTCCGCCGGTCTGCCGCACGGCGTGCCCGGAACGACGATCGACCGGCAGTGCGGCTCCTCGCAGCAGGCGGTCCATTTCGCCGCCCAGGCGATCCGCGCGGGCGAGGCCGACCTGATCGTGGCCGGGGGAGTGGAGACCATGAGCTCGGTCCCGATCGCCTCCCCGGTCACCGTCGGCCACGGTGCGGGCCTCGGTCACCCGTTCGGCGGTGACGGCTGGCGTGAGCGCTTCGGCGAGCAGGAGATCACGCAGTTCACCGGCGCGGAACTGATCGCGCTCAAGTGGGGCATTGAACGTACGGAGATGGAGGAGTTCGCGCTGACGAGCCATCAGCGGGCCGTCGCGGCTCGGGATGCGGGCCTGTTCGACGACGAGATCGTGCCCGGCTTCGGTCTCGCTGCCGATGAGGGGCCGCGCCCGGAGACCACCCTCGCGAAGATGGCCGGACTTAAGCCGCTGACCGAGGGCGGTAGGCTGACCGCCGCCGTGTCGAGTCAGATTTCCGATGGTGCCGCGGCGCTGCTGCTCGCCTCTGAGGACGCCGTCGCTCGGTACGGACTGGAACCGCTGGCCCGGGTGCACGCGCAGGCCGTCGTCGGCTCCGACCCCGTGCTGATGCTGACCGGCCCCATCCCGGCGACCGAGAAGGTGCTGCGTCGGGCGCGGCTGACGGTGGATCAGATCGACCTCGTGGAGACCAACGAGGCATTCGCGCCCGTGGTGCTGGCCTGGCAGCGCGAGCTCGGCGTGCCCGCGGAGCAGGTCAACGTCCTCGGCGGGGCGATCGCTCTCGGCCATCCGCTCGGTGCCACCGGCGCCCGGCTGATGACCACGCTCGTCCACCACATGCGGCGTACCGGGGCACGCTACGGACTGCAGACGATGTGCGAGGGCGGCGGGATGGCGAACGCCACGGTGCTGGCCTCCGTCTGACCGGACGGCGTACCGTGGCGGATTAGTACCCGAGTTCGGTTTGGTTTAGGCTGGGGGACCCGGCAACCCACGAACCGCCGGGCGAGCGTACGGAGGCGGCGGCATGGCGACGGCGAAGACCACGGGCGCGGCGAAGGCCGCCGCGCCGGACGAGGGCCCGCGGTCCAAGCGGCCCGCCATCCTCGCCGCCGCGGTGGAGCGCTTCGGCGAGGCCGGATACGAGGCCACCAAGTGGTCCGAGGTCGCCGGCGTGGTCGGCATCGGGCAGACCGCGCTCTACCACTACTTCGAGTCCAAGGCGCACTGCCTGCTCACGATCATGCGGCTGGAGCTCGAGCGCTCGCACGAGCGCTTCGTGGAGGCGACCGCCGACCAGCCCGACGCGGTCGAGGCGCTGCGCGCGGCGGTGCACGCCGCCTTCGACGTCTCCGACCAGGAGATCCTGCAGATGCGCGTGCTGCAGAACAACATGTCCCTGCTCGCCACCCCGCGCGTGTCCAAGCGCGAGGAGGCCGAGCGGGTCGCCGCGCGCCAGCTGGTGCAGGTCATCGAGCGCGACTGGACCCAGCTGCTGGTGCGCGGCATGTCGGAGGGCGCCTTCCCGCTGCGCGACGCGCACGCCCTGGGCCTGGCCATCCTCGGCCTGATCGTCAGCGTCTGGCGCTGGTACCGGCCCACCGGCGCCACCCCGCTGGCCGAGGTCGGCGCCCTGATCGAGGGCTGCTGCGTCCGGATGGCCGCGGGCTGAGGGCCTGTTCCGCCGCGGAATCAACACGTAGTCTCGGTGGCGCCGGAGTCGTACTCGACTCCGGCGCCGCTCTCGTCAAACCGGCCCCCGGCGTGTACATTGAAACTGAACCGAATTCAGGTTGGTTGCTAGGTCGCGGACAGCTCAAGGGAGAGCAGACCATGATCCTTCTCGACTATCTCGCCCGGATGGACGCGGACCCGAAGAGCGTGCTCGCACTGCTGGAGCCCGACTTCGCGTTCTGCATCGTCCTGCCGGGCGGGCGCAGCCGGGGCAGTTCCCGGGCGGATTTCGCCGCCTACCTCGGCGGCCGGTCCGCCGTCACCCGCGAACACCGGGTCCTGCGGCACGCGCGCGACGGCGACTTCGAGACCGCGCAGGGCTTTGTCCTGGACGACGGCCGGCCGAGCGGCGCGTTCCTGTCCGCGGTGACCGTCTCCCCGGCCGGGCTGATGGCCCGCTACCAGTCCACGTTCACCACCGACTTCGCCCTCGTCGACCTGGACGGCGCGGCATGAGCGGCGCCCCTTTCCTCACCGCGTGGTTCGCGATCCTCGACACCGACACGCCCGAACGCATCCTCGATCTGATCAGCGACGACTTCCGGTTCTCCATCCTGTTCTCCACCGGCGCCGAGTCCGCGACCGACTTCCGCGGCGGCCGCGAGGCGATGCAGGCGTACCTCGACCAGCGCGAGCGCGGCGTGCGCACGCACCATCCGCTGGCCACGGCCTCCAGCGGCTCGGACGAGTTCTACCTCGGCGAGGTGCGGCGCGGCACGCAGGTCGAGGCCAGCTTCGTGGCGCAGGGCCGGCTGGACGACGCCGGCCGGCTGCACCGCTTCCTGATCGGCCGCTCATCCGAGATCCGCTTCGACTAGGGGAGCCGCGTGTACAACCTGATCCTGCTGGCATCACGTCCGCCCGACTGGACCCACGAGCGGTTCATCGCCTGGTGGCGCAGCGAGCACGCCGAACTCACCCGCCTACTGCCGGGCCTGCGCGACTGGCGGCACACCGAACTCGACGCCGCCCTGGAAGCCAGGTCAGAGGGCTGGGACGGGATGTCCGTGCTCGGCTTCGACTCGCCCGACGACCTGCGCGCGGCGCTCAAGAGCCCCGAGTGGGCCGCGGCCGTGGCCCAGGTGGGCGACATGAAGGGGCGTCGGATCGCCGTCATGGGAACCGAACAGCACCTCTTCCCGGAGTTCGGATGAGACGCGTGAGCGAAGACTTCCGGCGGCGGGCGCTGGAGGCGGACTTCGTCGCCGTGATCGACGACGCCGGTACGCACTCGGCCCACGCGCTGCTGGAGCGGGCTGACGAACTTGGTGCAGCGCTGCCGGGCCTCGGGGGCACAGTGCTGTTCCAGGCGGACAACTCGTGGCACACGGTCGCCGCCGCGCTCGCGGTGGGCTCGGCCGGGGGCACCCTCGCGCTGATCAACCGGCATGCGACGAAGGACGACTTCGCCGCAGCATACGAAGACCTGCGCCCGGACGCCGTCGTCGCCGAGCCCGACGCCGTCGAGGAGTGGAACGTCGAGCAGCGGATGCCGTTTCCGAGCCGAACCGTGTTCGACTCCTGGTCCGCCATCTGCACGCCACGGCCGGAGGACGCCGCGCGCTGGTCCGGCGGCGTCGTGGTCGGCCTGACGTCCGGCTCGACCGGGAGACCGAAGGGCGTCGTGCAGAGCGAGGAGGCGCTGCGCTACGCCTGCGAGCACACCATGAAGATCAACGGCCTCGCATCGGGCGACGCGGTGGCCGCCATCGTGCCGCTGTCCTCGACCGCCGCCTTCTGCTTCGGGGTCTACTTCGCCCTGCTGCTCGGCGGACCGCTCGTCCTGCAACGACGCTGGGACCGGGCCGCGGCGCTCGAACGGATGGCCGCGACCGGCGTGCGCTGGACCATGTGCGTGCCCACGATGGCGTTGCAGATGGGCGAGACGGCCGCCGGATCCGGCGTGCTGAGCGGCGTGCGCTCGATCACCGTCGGCGGCGGGCCGATGGACCGGACCGCACTCGCCCGAGCCGAGGAGTCGCTGGGAACCAGGATCCTGCGTGTCTTCGGTATGTCGGAATGCCTGGGCCACACCTCGCCCGACCCTGCGGACCCCGTCGAGCTGCGGCTCGGCCGTGACGGACGCCCTTTCCCGGGGACGGAGCTGCGCGCAGTCTCTCCGGACGGGACGCGGCTTCCGGTCGGCGAGCCCGGACGGGCCGAGGTGCGCGGACCGTCGCTCTTCCTCGGCTACGCCCGCGAGGGGCGGGTCGAACCGCCGACGCTCACCGAGGACGGCTTCTTCGCCACCGGCGACCTGCTCGCCGTGCACGAGGACGGCAGCGTCACGATCATGGGCCGCGAGAAGGACGTCATCATCCGAGGCGGCCGCAACCTCGACATGACCGAGATCGAACGCTCCATCGCCGGGTGCCCGCGGATCGCCCGCGCGTGCGTGGCCCCGGTGCCGGACGAACTGCTCGGCGAGCGGGTGGCGCTGCTCGCGGTCTCCGAGGACGGCGGCCCGATAGCGCTGCCCGAGGTCTGCACCTACCTGGCCGAGGTCGGCGTGGCGAAGGCCAAGTGGCCCGAGTACGTGTTCGTGGTCGAAGATCTCCCGCAGACCACGGTGGGTAAACTCGATCGAGGCGCCGCGCGCGAGCTCGCGCGGAACCTGCACGCACGGCTCGAACGAGATCAACCTCCAGGAGACCTGTGACCGCCGAAGCCCACGCCGCGAACCCAGCGCCCGACCGTCTCGATCGGGGCCGCTGGGCGCGGCCGGAGCCGGAGACGGTCGGACCAGGCGTGCACCGCGTCCCGCTGCCGCTGCCTAACGACGGGCTGCGCGCGGTCAACGTCTACGTACTCGAAGAACCGGGCGGCCTCGTCCTGATCGACGGCGGTTGGGCCATTCCCGAGGCACGCGCCGTGCTCGAGACAGCGCTCGCGGGCATCGGTCACGACCTCGGTGAGATCCGGCACATCCTGGTCACGCACATCCACCGGGACCACTACACCCAGGCCGTCGAGCTGCGCAGACTGACCGGGGCCGCCGTCTACCTGGGCGAGGGCGAGAAGCGCGGACTCGAACTCATCAACGCCCAGCGCCACGACGAGCCCGCGAGCGCGCTGGGAATCCTGCGGACCAACGGCGGCGCGGAACTCGCCGAGCGGGTCAAGCGCCTGGACCACGGCGGCTTCGACCCGAGCCAATGGGAGGCCCCGGACCACTGGCTCGGGCCGGGCGAACTGCGCCTCGACGACGACAGGCTGCTGCGCGTCCTGCCGACTCCCGGGCACACCAAGGGCCACGTCGTCTACCTCGACGAGGCGCGCGGCCTGCTGTTCGCCGGAGACCACGTGCTCCCGCACATCACCCCGTCCATCGGCTTCGAACTCGGCGAACCCGATCTCCCGCTCGGCCGGTACCTCGAGTCGCTGCGCCTGATGACCACGCTCGCCGACACCCGACTGCTGCCGGCGCACGGTCCGGTGACCGACAGCGTGCACGTCCGCGTCGGTGAACTGCTCGCCCACCATGACGACCGCCTCGCGCACACGCTCACCGCCCTGGGGACCGAGCACCTCGACGCCTTCGCCGTCGCCGGACGCATCGCCTGGACCCGACGCTCCGTGGCGTTCGCAGACCTCGACGACTTCGCGCAGATGCTCGCGGTCAACGAGACCGCCGCGCACCTCGACGTGCTGGTGGCGCGCGGCGTCGTCGAGATCTCCAGCGCCGACGGCGTCAACCGCTACCGCGCGGTCCAGCCGCCGTCGACGTAGAGCTCAGAACCGGTGATGAAACTCGCGTCGGTGGAAGCCAGGAACGATACGGCCGCCGCGACCTCGTCGCAGGTGCCGAGCCGACCGAGCGGCGTACCGTCGAGCATCGCCGTCAACCGCGGCGTGCCGGCCCACAACGCGCGGGCCCGCGGCGTCTCGATGAAGCCGGGATGTACGGAGTTCACGCGTACTCCGCTCGCGGCCCAGTGCAGCGCCGCGTTCTTCGTCATCAGCCGCACAGCGCCCTTCGCCGCGTGGTACGAGAAATGGGTCCCGAAGCCGCCGACCGTGCCGAAGATCGAGGCGATGTTCACGATCGAGCCGCCGCCCCCGGCCGCGATCACCGGTCCGGCGTGCTTCATGCCGAGCCAGACGCCCTTCTGCGTGACAGATACGACCTGATCCCACGTCTCCTGCGTCTCGCTCTCGACCGTCGTCGGCTCGCCGATCCCCGCGTTGTTCACCAGCACGCTGAGCCCGCCGAATCTCTCGACGACCCGTCCGACGGCGTCGCGCCAGGCGTCCTCGTCGGTGACGTCGAGCCCGATGCCGAGCACGTTCGTCCCGTCCAGCTCCTTGGCGAACCGCTCGCACGCCTCGGCATCGACGTCGGTGACCACGACCGCCGCCCCGTCCGCGGCCAGCCGCCGCGCGATCGACCGCCCGATGCCGCCGGTCGCCCCGGTCAGCAACGCCACCTGTCCCGCCAGCCGTCCGGACATGCCCGCTCCTCCGCCACAGAAATGAAGTCAACTCGAACACTCGCAGTATTGCCGACTCTATGTGCAGGCGCTAGGTTCGAGTTGAACTGAACTCAAGTTGATTTGGAGCCCGGTATGCGTGTCGGCCCGGTCGAGCGGATCGTCCTGGTGACGGGTGCGGGGAGCGGGATCGGCCGCGCCGTCGCGCTGGCGGCCGCCGAGGCCGGGGCGGCGGCCGTGGCCGTCCTCGACAAGTCGGCGGACTCCGCGGCCGAGACCGCCGAACTCGTCCGGGCGCACGGGGCGAAGGCGGAGGCAGTGGTCTGCGACGTGCGCGACCCCGGTCAGCTCAGGACGGCGGTCGACGGGTGCGCGGAGACCTTCGGCGGGCTCGACGTCCTGGTCAACAACGCCGGGATCATCGAGACCCAGCTCACCGACGACTGCGCGGTCGACACCCTGCCCGAGGACGTCTGGGAAGCCGTCTACCAGGTCAACCTCCGTGCTCCCTGGCTGGCGACCAAGTACGCCGCGCCGCACCTGCGCCGCTCCCGGCGCGGACCGTCCATCGTGAATCTGGCCTCCGTCTCCGGGCTCACCGGCTTCCGCAACGGACCGGCCTACTGCACCACGAAAGGCGGTCTCATCCAGCTGACCAAGGTGACGGCCGTCGACCTCTCGCCCGACGTGCGCTGCAACTGCGTGTGCCCGGGCGTGATCAGTACCCCGATGGCGGCCGGATTCATCGCCGCGGCGGACGATCCCGTGCAGCGGGAACGCGAGATGGCCAGCGAACAACTGATCCCCAGGCTCGGCCTGCCGGAGGAGGTCGCCGCACTGGTCTGCTACCTGGCCTCCGACGCGGCCGCCTTCACCACCGGACACGCCTTCCCGATCGACGGAGGCGCACTGGCCTGGCGAGGACGCAGGGAGCCCGCATGACCATCGAACTCTCACACGATTCCCGGGCCGCCGATCTCGCCCGCCGCACTGCCGAGTTCGTGCGCGACGTGGTGATTCCCGAGGAGGAGGCGTCCGGAGTCTCCGTCGTGCACGGCGGCGAGCTGACGCGGACGCGGCTTCAGGATGCTGCGAAGACCGCAGGAGTGTTCGCGCCGCACGTCAGCGCCGAATTCGGCGGGCACGGGCTCGACATGCGAGGCCGGGCCGCAGTGTTCGAGGAGGCGGGCTACGCGCTTCTCGGCCCGCTGGCCTTGAACTGCGCCGCACCGGACGAGGGCAACATGCACCTGCTTGAGGCGATCGCCAACCCGGCTCAGCGGGAGGCGTACCTGCGTCCGCTCGCATCGGGCCTGCACCGTTCGTGCTTCGCGATGACCGAGCCAGCACCCGGCGCCGGTTCCGACCCCTCGGCCCTCGCGACCACGGCCACCCGAGTCCCCGGCGGTTGGCGCATCGACGGCCGCAAGTGGTTCATCACCGGAGCCGAGGGCGCGGCGTTCACCATCTGTATGGCGCGAACCTCCGGCCAGCCTGGGGACCGCGGCGGCGCGACGATGCTCCTCGTTGACGTCGACAATCCGGGCATGACCATCACGCGTCACGTCGAATCCCTGGACGAGAGCTTGTTCGGCGGCCATTGCGAGGTCGTCTTCGAGGGCTGTGTCGTTCCCGACGAAGCCGTACTCGGCGCGGTGGACGAGGGTTTCGAGGGCGCCCGGATCCGGCTCGGCCCCGCCCGGATGACGCACTGCATGCGCTGGCTGGGCATCGCTCGCCGGGCGCAGGATCTCGCGGTCGCCCACGCAGCACGACGGCGCCTGTTCGGCTCCCGGCTCACCGACTTGGGCATGGCTCAGGCAATGATCGCCGACTCGGAGATCGACATCGCGGCCTCGCGCGGACTGATCCTCCAGGCGTGCTGGGAACTGGACCAGGGCCGTTCCGCCGCGCAGTCCACCTCGATCGCGAAGACGTTCGTCGCGGAGGCGGTGTGGCGGGTCGTGGACCGCGCAGTGCAGATCTGCGGCGCCGCGGGAATCTCGGGAGACCTGCCGCTGTCCCGGTTCCTGCGCGAGGTGCGACCGTTCCGGATCTACGACGGCCCGTCAGAGGTGCACCGATGGGCCATCGCCCAACGCGTCACCCGCCGCGCCGAAGCCGCCGAGGCGCGCCCGTGACCGCCGACGTACCCGGCCTCGACCTGCCACGCCTGCACGAGTACTTCACAGACCGCGTCCCCGGATATTCAGGCTCCTTGCAGGCCAGCCTGCTGCCCGGCGGTCGATCCAACCTGACATACCGGCTCGATGACGGCCGCACGTCCTGGGTACTGCGCCGACCGCCGCTCGGTACTCTCACGCCCTCGGCCCACGACGTCGGCCGCGAATACCGGATCATGGCCGCACTCGGGCAGACCGGCGTGCCAGTGCCCGAGACCATCGCGCTGCATGAGGCCACGGATGTTCTGGGCGTCCCCTTCTCGCTCGTCTCGTACGTGCACGGCAGGACACTGCGAACCCGAGGAGACCTGGCAAAGCTCGCGCCTCAAGCCGTAAGAGACAGCGCTCACGAGCTCGTCGACGTGCTGGCCCGCCTACACCAGGTCGACTACCGGCAAGTCGGCCTCGCTGATGCAGGCCGTCCCGACGGCTACCTACGCCGCCAAGTCCGCCGCTGGCGCGATCAGTGGTCGAGGGTCGCCACCCGCGAACTGCCCGACATCGACACCCTGCACGACCGGCTCACTGCGACCGTGCCCGAGTACAGCGCGGCGGCCATCGTGCACGGCGACGTCCGCATCGACAACGCCATCTTCGCCCACGACGATCAGAGCTCTATCAAGGCCCTGATCGACTGGGAGATGGCCACCATCGGCGACCCACTCGCGGACGTGGGCCTCATGCTCGTCTACCGCGACCCGGTGGTCGATCTCGTCCTCGGCCACGCCTCCGCCGCCACCAGCGACGCGATGCCCTCGCCCGACGAACTCGCCGAGCAGTACGTACGCGCCTCGGGGCGGGACCTGAGCCGACTCGACTTCTACGTCGCGCTCGGCTACTTCAAGCTCGCCGTCATCGCCGAGGGCATCCACGAGAGGTTCACGGCCGGACTCACCGTCGGCGAGGGCTTCGACCGCGTCGGAGAAGCCGTCCCCGCACTGCTCGCGACCGGCCTCGTCGCCGGGTCATGACAGGCCCGTCCGCTACCGTGCGGCCTTCGGAGGCTGTGCCGGGGTGAAGGCGAGGACGGTGTTCTGGCCGCCGAATCCGCACGAGTTGCTCAGCGCCAGGCCGATTCGCTGGGTTCGCGCGGCGCCGGTCACCAGGTCGAGGTCTAGGCCGATGCGTGGATCAGGTTCTTCGAGGTTGGTGGTCGGGGGAGCGGTCTGCTCGGCGATGGAGAGCACTGTCAGCGCGGCCTCGATCGCACCGGCGGCGCCGAGGGTGTGGCCGAGTGCGCCCTTCGGTGCGGTGACGGAGACGCCATGGCCGAACAGGCGCTTCAGGAGTGCGGCTTCGGCGAGGTCGCCCTTGGGGGTGCTGGTGGCGTGCGCGTTGACGTGGTCCACGTCGGCGGGCGCGGCTCCGGCGGCGCGCAGGGCTTGGATGACGGCGCGTTCGAGTCCGCGTCCTTCCGGGTCGGGGGAGGTGAGGTGATGGGCGTCGGCGGAGGCACCGAAGCCTGCCAGGTGTGCGAGGGCGGGGACGCGGCGGGCCGAGGCGTCCGCCGCGCGTTCGAGCACGAGCATCGCGGCGCCTTCGGCGAGGACGAATCCGTCGCGTTCGGCGTCGAAGGGTCGGGATGCGGCCGCGGGGCGAGCGCGGTTGACGGAGAGTGCGTCCATGCGGGCGAACGCGGCCGAGAGCAGTCGGTTGACCGGCGCCTCGGCCCCTCCGGCGATGACGATGTCGCAGGAGTCGTCGCGCAGCAGGCTCGCCGCTAGTCCGATCGCCGTGGCACCGGATGCGCATGCGGTACTCACGGCGAAACTCGGTCCGCGGGCGTTCCATTCGAGGCTGAGCACTCCAGCGGCCATGTTCGCCAGCACGGCCGGGACGGTGACCGGGGAGACCGGGGAGCCCTCGTGCGCGCGTACCGCCTGCCCGGCGAGGGTGGTGACGCCGCCGAACGCGGTGCCGACGACCACGCCGACGCGGGCGCCGTCCCAGTCGGTCGGGTCGAGCCGGGCGGCGTCGAGCGCTTCGGCCCCGGCGATCAGGGCCAGTTGGGTGAAGCGATCGGTGCGGCGCACGAGGTTGGCGCCGAGCCTGACGCCGACGTCGAGTTCGTCGACCACGCAGGCGAAGTCGGCGGGCAGTCCGCGCAGTTCGGGCAGGACACGCGCGCTCGGCTGGCCGGAGACGACGGACTTCCAGGCGGCCTCGGCACCGACGCCGGCGGCGCTGACCACGCCGAGGCCGGTGACCGCTATGTCGATCGGCTGCGACGGCGGCACGGTCATCAGCGTTGTCCGCTTTCCAGCGTGTCGACGACCTCATCGACGGTCATGCCGGGTCGGATCGCGTCGTCCTCGAGGGTGACGCCCAGGTCCGCGGCCATGATGTCGATCAGTTCGACGATGGCGAGGGAGTCGAGCCCGAGTTCGTCGAGCGTGAGGCCGGGGCGCAGGGCGGCGGCCTGGACTTCGAAGGTGTGCACGAGAGTGTGCTCGAAGTGGTCGCGGACGGAGGTGGCGATGGTCATGCGAGGCTCCTTGCGGGGGAGGGGTGGGGGATGACTCCGTGCTCGGCCAGGTGTCGCAGAGCACGTGAGAAGTAGTCGTGGTCCATGAGCGGCGCGGTGATTCCGGCCTCGGCGCAGGCTTTTGCAGTCTCCGCGCATTCGAGATCCGGCAGCCGCGTGTCCGCGGACAGGCCGAGCAGGTAGCGGGAGATCGTCAGGGCCCGCATGGCCCGCGCGGAGCGTTCGTCGCCGGATCGCTTGAGCGCCGAGAGCCACTCCGCCGCGTCCGCCGCCGCCACTTCGTACCCGTGGCGCCGGACGTGGTCGGACAACTCGCGCACGCGCAGCGGCTCGGGCTGGATCACCGGGAACACGTCGAGCCCGGGCCGGGTGCGTGCGGACAGCGAGAGCGCGGCGATCATCCGCGCGGCGTGATCGACCGCGATCACCGGCAGCGGATTGTCGGTCTCCGGAAACCGGCCGGTGGCGATGGCGGCGGCGAACAGGCAGGCGATGAAGTCGTCGTGCGGACAAACTCCGTCCCGCGAGTCGGCGAGGATCAGCCCCGGCCGGTAGATGACGGCGGGCAGGCCGTGCAGGGCGCGTTCGGCCACGAGCATCTCCGCGTCGTACTTCGAACGCGGATATCCGAAGTCGCCGCAGGTGCGCGCGGTCGGCATCGCGCGTTCGGGGACGCGGTGCCAACCTGTCCCGCGCGCGGCGAGGAACACGCTGAGCGTCGAGACGTGGTGCAGCCGCGCGGATCCGCCGGACCGAGGTGCTTCGCAGAACGCGATGACGCGCGACGTTCCGGCCGCGTTGACGGCGGCCAGGCGCCGGTGCGAGCCGGCCATGTTCACCGAGGCCCCGCAGTGGTAGACGTCGGTGACGCTCGCGACCAGGTCGGCGTATCCGGCCCGCGAGAGCCCGAGGCGCGGCGCGGTCATGTCGCCGGGGACGGTGCGCAGCCGAGGCGAGTCCGCCACTTCCGGGTCCCGCGCGGCCAAGCGCTCGCGCATCCTGCGGTCGGCGTGCGCCGCGGTGTCGGCGCGCACCAGGCAGACGACGTCGCGATCCGTGCGGCGCAGCAGTTCGGCGCACAGGCGCGAGCCGAGGAAGCCCGTGGCCCCTGTCAGCAGAAGCATCAGAGCCCTCCTTTGAGTCGTGATGTGTGCCCGGTAGATCCATTACCGTCCGTGCGCGGGGCTGTTGAGAACCACCGGAACCGTGTCTCCGCGTCAAGAGAGCGGCGGCGTCAAATTCCCGGACGGCGCGCCACCTGCGGTTCGGCGTGCGCTGGCGTGCGTCCTGCGGCGTACGGGCGCTGTGATCGCTCCCGAGCGATCTTGTGCGGCGCGGGCCTGGAATCGTTTCCTGGCAGAGCGGATGTGATCGCGCACAAGGGCCACGCGGCTGTGGGAGGGCGGATGCAGGGCACGCGAGTACCGAACGAGCAACTACGTGCCCTGCTGGGCGAGGCGACCTGGTCCGGTGCCGAGCTGGCTCGCGCCGTCAACGTGTTGGGCGCCGAGAACGACCTGCGGCTGAACTACAGCCGGGCATCGGTCGGCCAGTGGCTCGCCGGCACGTCGCCGCGCCGCGCCACGACCCCGCTGATCCTCGAAGCGCTCGGCCGCAGGCTGGGGCGCCGGGTCACCCTGGCCGAGGCCGGACTCGCGGACGGACACCAGCAGGAGCCGGAAACGGCCGTGCCCCGGCCGTATTCGCTGCACGTCCTCGCGCAGGCCGCGCATATCGCGGTGCCCGGGGACCCTCCGGCGCCGGTCGTGCCGGAGCGACTGACACACGACCATGTACAAGCGGCCAGGAGCATGCTGACCGTGTTCTCCCGGGGCGACCGGATGTGGGGCGGCGGGTACGGACGCAGGGCGCTGGCCTCATATCTGCGCACTTTCGTCGGTCCCGCGTTGGACCTTCCCGGGGGCCCGGTTACCCGCGCCGCGATGCGGGTCGTGGCAGCTGAACTGGCTTATCTCTGCGGTTTCATGAACTTCGACGACGGTCGCCACAGCGCCGCGCAGCGGTACTACCTGATCGCGCTCCAGCTCTCCGACGAAGCAGGAAGCGGCGAACTGCGCGCGATCACACTGCGCGGGATGAGCGTCCAGGCGGAGTCGCTCGGTCATCGCATGCAGGCGACTCAGCTCGCTTACGCCGCTCTCGAGGCGAGTTGCCGGGTGCACGCTCCGCCCGACCACACCGCGTTCCTGCTCGGGCAGGTCAGCGTGGCCGAGGCCGCCGCCGGGGATCGGCGCGCCGCGTTCGCCGCGTTGACCCGTGCCGAGAAGGCCTTCGAGCAGGCTGACAACAGACGCGAGCTCCCGGACGTCGGCATCTACCACCACGCCGCGCTTGCCCACCAACGCGCAGCGATCGCGTCGCGCCTCGGCGACCACGTCGGGGCGATCTCCGAACTGGAGACCTCCCTGCGCCACCGCCCGCCCGACGAACGCAGGTCCCGCATCATCACGCTCGCGCAGTTGGCGCGCGAGCAGGCGGCCCTCGGACACCTCGAAGCGTCCTGCGCCACCTGGAACGCGTTCTGCGACGCCTACCCCGAGGTGCACAGCGGACGTGCGCGGCGGGCGTTGGAAGCTGCGTACCTGGCTACTCATTCCTTCCGCACGAACGCGCAAGCCCGGCAGGTGCACCGCCGCGTGGCCGAACTGCGCGCGATGCGAAGGTGATGGCCGTCTACGCCTCCTGACGCCAGATCCGGGGCGGCAGTCGGCTTAGCGTCGGCTGCCGCGCTTTCCTGACTTCATGGCGCGGCGGAGTTGGAGGATGCGGGCGGTCACCGGGATGACGACGAGCAGTACGCCGAGGGCGGCGGCCATGAGGAGGGCGACGCCGAGCGGGGCGTTCCAGTGGCCGCCGTAGATGTGCACTTCGACGTGCTGCGAGTTCTGCAGGATGAAGACCAGCAGCAGGATGAGCACGACGGCGCCGGCGGCCAGCAGGACCCAGACCGCGCTGAGCCGGGAGTGTTGCGGGATGGGCACCGGGCCGGGCTCGGGGGCTGCCGGGGCGGGAGCTGGGGGCAGGGACGGGGGAGCGGTGTCCGGGCCGGGGGGCTGTTCGGGGGTGGGGTCGGGGACCGTCAGTTGCGCGGGGTCCCGCTCGTCGGACTCGGACATGTTCCGCTCCTTCCACCTGCGCGCCTGGTGTCGTCGCCTTCATCTGCTCCAGTACCCGGTTGCCCGGCGCCGACGCGGTGCCGCGCCGGAATATCCCGTGCAGAACCTGTGCGACTTGTACCTGAGCATAGCTGCCGGGAGGATCCGAAATGTCGCATTCACTCGGGTGCGCGTGGCGGAAGGCTCGGGATGAAGTCGCTGTGTCTGGTGACCGGCGCCACCGGCTACGTCGGCGGACGCCTGGTGCCGCGCCTGCTCGAAGCGGGTTACGGGGTGCGCTGCATGACGCGCTCGCGGGCCAACCTGCGCGACCAGCCGTGGTTCGACCAGGTCGAGGTCGTCGAGGCGGACGCGGCCGACCCCGTCGCGACGGCCGAGGCGCTCGACGGCGTGCGGAGCGCGTACTACCTGATCCACTCGATGCTCGGCGGTCCGCGTTTCGAGGAGGCCGACCGGGCTGCCGCGCGCAACTTCGCGGCGCAGGCGGCGAAGGCCGGAGTCGGCCGCCTGGTCTATCTCGGCGGTCTCGCGCCGACCGATGGACAGACGCTCTCGGCGCACATGCGTTCGCGCGGGGAGGTCGGCCGGATTCTGCTCGACAGCGGCGTGCCCACGGTGGTGCTGCGTGCGGCGGTCATCATCGGCAGCGGCTCCGCGTCCTTCGAGATGCTGCGCTACCTGACCGAACGCCTGCCCGCGATGGTCACGCCCAAGTGGGTGGACAGCCGGGTGCAGCCGATCGCCGTCCGCGACGTGTTGCGCTATCTCGTGGCGGCCGCCGATCTCGATGAGGACGTCACCGGGTCCTTCGACATCGGCGGGCCCGACGTGCTGACGTACCGCCAGATGATGCAGCGTTACGCGGCCGTCGCCGGACTCGGTCAGCGCCGCATCATCCCGGTGCCAGTGCTCAGCCCGCGGTTGTCGAGCCACTGGGTCGGCCTGGTCACGCCGATCCCCGGCAGTCTCGCGCGTCCGCTGATCGACTCTCTGCGGCACGACGCGGTATGCCGCGACCGCGCCGTGACCACGGTGATCCCGGACCCGCCGGAGGGTCTGATCGGGTTCGACGACGCGGTGGACCTGGCACTGCGCCGGGTCCGCGAGGCCGCCGTCGTCACGCGCTGGTCCTCCGGCTCGCTGCCCGGCGCGCCCTCCGATCCGCTGCCCACCGACCCGTCCTGGTCCGGCGGCTCCCTCTACACCGACCTGCGGCTGCGCATCACGCCCGCGCCGCCCGCCGCCGTCTGGCACGCGATCGAGGCCATCGGCGGCGAGACTGGCTGGTACTCGCTGCCCGTCGCGTGGCAGGCCAGGGGTCTGATCGACCGGGCCTTCGGCGGCGTGGGGCTGCGCCGCGGCCGCCGGGACCCGGTGAACCTGCGGGTCGGCGACGCCGTGGACTTCTGGAGAGTGGAGGAGGTCCTGCCCGGACGGATGCTGCGGCTGCGCGCCGAGATGCGGCTGCCGGGCCTCGCCTGGCTGGAACTCGGCGTGGCCCCGGTACCCGACGGCTCGTGCTACCGGCAGCGCGCCGTCTTCTATCCGCGCGGCCTGGCCGGCCAGCTCTACTGGTGGTCGATCAAGCCCTTCCACGGCCTGGTCTTCGGCGCGATGGCCCGCAACCTCAACCGCCGCGCCCTCGACCAGCTGAACCCGAGTGACCAGTGAACCCGATTGACAGGAGGAACACGGAATGAAGTTCCACAACCACCTTCCGAAGGACCACCGCCTCGGTCGGGTCTACCGCTACGGCGCGGGCCTGATGGGCCTGCTGCTGCTGGTGTTCGGCCTGCTCGGCCTGACCGATCAGCTCTCGTTCTTCAGCACCCACGGAGACCGCGTGCTCGGCCTGTCCAGCAACGGGCTGCTGAGCGTCATCTCGATCGTGGCCGCGGCGATCCTGGTCGCGGGCGCGGCGGTCGGCGGCAACATCGCGTCGAACATCAACCTGGTCATGGGCTTCGTGTTCTACGTCAGCGGCTTCGTCAACCTCGGGCTGCTGGACACGCAGGCGAACTTCCTCGCGTTCCGGATGCAGAACGTGATGTTCAGCTTCGCGGTCGGCGTGATGCTGATGACCTTCGGCGCGTACGGCCGGGTCAGCGGCGGCCTGCCGCACGACAATCCGTACTGGCAGGCGCGCCACCCCGAGCAGGCCAGGGCCGAGGAGGCCGCGGCCGCGCGGCCCGCGCTCGAGGCCGCGACCGGCACCGAGCGCGGCGCGCGTCAGGAGTTGTCGAGCAACTCGATGTAGCCGTCGGTTCCGTGCACGCGGATCCGCTGGCCGTCCCGGATCAGCCGCGTGGCCTGCCCGACCCCGACGACGGCGGGCAGGCCGTACTCCCGGGCGATCACCGCGCCGTGCGTCATGAGCCCGCCGACTTCGGTGACCAGACCCCTGATCGCCACGAACAGCGGCGACCAGCTCGGGTCGGTGTGCGCGGTGACCAGGATGTCGCCCTCATCGAGGGCAGCATCCGCCATGTCGAGGATCACCCGCGCCCGCCCCTCGACGGTTCCGGCCGAGACCGCCAGTCCTATTAATGCGCCGTCCGGTAGATCGTCACGTCGGTACGAGCCGTTGATCGCCTCGCCATCCGACGTGAGCACGCGCGGCGGGGTGAGCGCGTCGTACGTCGCGAAGTCGTCTTTGCGCTGCTGGATGATCTCGTCGTCCACGTGCTGCGTGCGCACGACGTCCCGCAACTCGTCGAAGGACAGGAAGAAGATGTCCTCCCGATCGCGGAGAACGCCGTCCCGGACGAGCCGGTCGGCTTCTTCGAGGAGCGCCAACTTGTAGATGAAGTAGCGGTTGATCATCGCGTACTTCGGATACTCCCGATACCCGATGAACGTGCGCACGCGGTCGATCATCCGCTTCGTCTCGGCCGCCTTCTCCTCGCCGTCGGGCAGCTCGCGAAGACGCTCCAGAAGCTCAGCCTCCTTCTCCTGCGCCTCCCGCGTCCCCTGCTCGAAACGCCGCTCCGCCTCGCCGGGTTCGAAACCCTTGATGTTCCCGAGGATCACCGGCACCAGCGCGGACGGGTGCTCGCTCCAGCGCGGCCGCGTGATGTCGATTTCGCCGACGCAGCGCATGCCGTACGTGTCGAGGTAGCCGCAGATGGCCTCACGCGACTCGGCCCCACCCTCCAGTTTCGTCAGCGCCTCGTCGTCCAGGAACGTGTCGTCCTGCACGCGCGCCAGGAACTCGACGACGTCCGGGTACGTGCGAATGACATCCGCGACGTCGAGCAGATCGAGCCCCATCTCGGACGTGATGTTGTCCGGCGCCGACCGCGTGAGCACGTCCGCAGCGTTCTTCTCGCCGAGCCAGTCCAGCAACTGGTCGTTGAGCCACCACGTGGCCTCCATGCCCGCCATGATCGCCTGCTGGCTCTGCGGATCGAACAGGACGCGCTTCATCTCGGGGATGTCCTCGGCGATGAAGTCCAGCAGCGCGGAACCCTGCTTCGACCGGATCTCGCCTCGCGCGGCCGCGATGGACTCCTGCGCACGCTCAATGAGGTCGGCGGCGATGGCCGGGTCGGTCTCGATCATCGCCGGCAGGCCGCCCGGACGCGGCGCGGCGGGCGGGTCTTCCGGGGGCGGCGGCAGGAGATCGCCGTGGTCGACGACGGTTTGCAGCGCGTCCCGCGTCAGCGGATCGCCCCGGCCGATGATCTCCAGCAGACCGGTCCGGCTCGCCGGGGCCGCCAGCGCACGCGTCACGTCCACGAACAGCCGACCGGCCGCGACGTGCATCGGCGGCATCGCAGTGAGCTTCCAGATGGACAGGCCCAAGGGCTTCATCGGGTCCGTCATCATCTGCCCGTGACCGACGGAGATGTAGACGTGGTTCTCGTCGTCGTCACGCTGTGGAATGGGGAAAAGCGTCGTGATCGGTCGGCTCTGCACGATCTGGAACTCGTCCTCGGCCAAGCACCATTCGATGTCCTGCGGAGAGCCGAAATGCGCCTCGATATGCCGACTCAACGCCGCGAGACGCGTCACCTGCGAGTCGGTGAGGACGGGTTCCTGCTGCTGAAGAGTCCGCTCCATGATTTCGCCGTCACGGACCTTGTAGTTATCCGCGTTCACGAGCCCGGAGACGAGCGCCTCGCCGAGCCCGGCGACCGCCTCCACCGAGACGATCGTGCGATTCGCGGTGACGGGGTCGGCCGTGAACACGACGCCGGACGCCTCCGCCGCCACCATCCGCTGCACGACCACGGCCATCTGCACCTGCCCGTGGTCGATCCCGTTGCGCAGGCGGTACGTGACGGCGCGCTCGGTGAACAGCGATCCCCAGCAGCGGCTGACGTGCCGCAGGATCTCCGCCGCGCCCACGACGTTCAGGTAGGAGTCCTGCTGGCCCGCGAACGACGCCGTCGGCAGGTCCTCGGCCGTCGCGCTCGATCGCACCGCGTACGCCGCGTCACCGCCGATGCGCTCGATCGCCGCCTTGATCTCGTCCGACAAATCGGCCGGAAGAGTGATCGCCTCGATCGTCTCCCGGATCTCGGCGCTGAGCGCGCGGATCGCGTCCCGATCGTCGGGCTTCAACTGCGCGAGACGGTCCATACGGTCATCGAGCGACGCCGCGTCCGCCGCGATTCGCCGGAACGCGGCCGTCGTGACGCAGAAACCGGCCGGCACCCGGGTCCCCGAAACACGGGACAGCTCGCCCAGATTCGCGCCCTTGCCCCCGGCCAGAGCGATCAGTGTCCTGTCGATCTCCTCGAAACCCAGCACATAGCGGTCGGCTTGGAACGTTGCCATACCGTCAGCTCCCCTCGACACCAATAGATCACGACCACCTCACCACAATCGGCGCGGCACGGGTTTCGGACAAGGGGCGGACCTGTCACCGGACCTCCCTACAATGACAGCCGTGAATTTCGAGGAGTCGGTGCAGCCGACCGTCATCGACGGCCGGTTCCAGCTGCTGTCCAAGCTCGGCGGCGGCGGGATGGGCCTGGTCTGGCGCGCGTACGACCTGGCGTTGCAGCGCGAGGTGGCGCTCAAGGAGGTCCGGTCCGACGACTCGACGCGCCCGGACGACACCGAGGCGGCCCGGCAGCGCGAGCGGGTGCTGCGCGAGGCCCGCGCGCTGGCCCGGTTGCAGCACCCGAACGTGGTGACGATCTTCCACGTCGTCGACACGCCGGAGCTGCGGCATCCGTGGCTGGTCATGGAGCTGGTCACCGGCGGCTCCCTGGAGGACCTGCTGCGCCGTGGTCCGCAGCCGCCGGCCGAGATGGCGCGGATCGGCCGGGGCGTGCTCGCCGCGCTGGACGCCGCGAACCGGGCCGGGATCCAGCACCGCGACGTGAAGCCGGGCAACGTGCTGCTGCGCCCGGACGGCACGCCGGTGCTGACCGACTTCGGCATCGCCGCCCTGCAGGGTTCGACGCAGCTGACCGCCACCGGTTCGATCATCGGCTCGCCGGAGTACATCGCGCCGGAGCGGCTGCGCGGCGTCGAGGGCGACCCGGCCTCCGACCTGTGGTCGCTCGGGATCATGCTGTACCTCGCGGTCGAGGGGCACAACCCGATGCGGCGGCCCACGACGGTGGCCACGCTCACCGCGGTGCTCGAGGCCCCGATCCCGCCGCCCGTCCACGCCGGTCCGCTCACCCCCGTGCTCGGCGGACTGCTGCACCGCGACCCGGCCGCCCGGCTGCGCGCCCCGGAGGCGGACCGGATGCTCGCCGAGATCGCCGCGCCGACCGGCAGCTTCGGCGCGCCGATCTGGGACGCGATCCCGACCCCGCCGCCCTTTCCGGCGCCCCGCCGCAGCAGTGGCAACGCGACCCGCTTCGGCATCGCCGTCGGGCTCACCGCCGCCGCGGGCCTGATCGGCGCGGTCCTCTGGGCGACGCACTCGGCGACCTCGAGCGCGAACACCGCCTCCGGCGACAGCACCCCGACGGCCTCGCAGACGTCGTCCCCGACCGCCTCCGTCGCGGCGAGCGCGGCCGCTGTGACCAACTCGACCACGAGCGCGAGCTCCGGCGGTTCCGGCAGCCTCCTCACGCCCGCCGGGATCAACGCGATGGTCAAGGCCCTGCCGTCGCTGGTCGGCACCACGAAGGTCTACGAGCTCGACCTCTATCCGGACTACGCGAACTTCGAGATAGCGAGCAAGAGCCAGCCCGGCGGCTACGACGACGTCACGTACCAGAACGGCGTCATCACCTCCGACAGCGCGGGCGGCGACCTCGACGACGGCGAACTCTCGGTGGACCTCAAGACGATCAACTGGGACCCGATCCCCGGCCTGGTCAAGCAGTCCAACGAGGACCTCGACGTGACGAACCCGACCGACCACTACGTGATCGTGGACCCGAACTGGGCCTTCGGGACCGGCACCTCGATCCTCGTCTACTGCGCCAATGCGTACGGTGGCGGATACCTTGCCGCCGACGTGCACGGCCACGTCTTCAAGACCTACCCGGCCGGTAGCTGACGCCGGAGCCGACTGACTATATTCGGCGAGATGATCGACGATCTCGCCGCGCTCGGCCCGTACTTCGCCGCCGCCGCGCACGACCCGGCCACGGAGCCGCGTGCGCCGTGGCGGTCGATGGGCGAGCTGCTCGACGAGCCGACGATGGTCGAGGAGCGCGTGACGGCCGTGCGCACGTTCCTCGCCGGAGCGGGCGGCCTCGCGCCGGAGTCGATCGAGCTACGCGTGGCCGCCTCCGTGATGCACCTCGGCCTTTCCGCACGCGTACTCTCCCCGCTCTACGGCCTGGCCGTCCTAGGTCGCCCCGCGCCGCCGCTGAGCCTACGGGCTCTGCGTTGGCAGCCAGCCGCAGGCAGCATGTTCCCGCTCTCGATGCCCGCCTTCGACCAGCCGGCAGCAGAGATCGATATCCCTCAGATGGCTCAATTGGCCGAAGAACTCTGCGAAATCATGCGTCCATTCGGCGTATCAAGGCACGTGCTGCGGGGGAATATCGCATCCTCACTCAACGGCGCCCGAGTAGCCCTGAGCTCCGCCGCGCCGCAGCACGCGGCAGCCGCGCAGCGTGTCCTCGACGGCCTGCTGACCAGCGATACTCTCACCGGCACAGCAGGCACGTCGTTCGACGGCCGGTTCCAGCGGCGTAGCTGCTGCCTGATCTACCGCGCGGCCCCGGATCGCCGCGGCCAGGGCTGCGGCGACTGCGTCCTGATCGACCGGCTACGTCCTCCCGCCCGACGTTAAGAGCGACCGAGGAACGGGGACCGGGCTCGCGGGCCGATGGCTCTCGCCTGGCGGCGTTCTCGTCGGTCGCCACCCAAACCCAGGGTGGCTCCCTCCTCGGCCTTGCCAGACTCGGCCCTCGACCCGCTCCCTGATCCGGCCCCCATTCCTCGGTCGCTCTAAGAACGCCCCGCGCCGGTGTACAGGTCGAGTTCGCCCTCGAGTTCGACGGCGATCACGGTCGCGGCGGGGTCGAGGTCGGCGGCGGACGGGGCCTCGATCCACATGTGTGGTCGGGGACGTCGTCCGGCGCCTCGTTCTTGCGGAAGCCGAGCTCCGTGCCGGTGCCCACGACGCGCACCCGGCGCACGGCGTTCTTGATGCCGCGCACGGCGAGGTGCTCGCGCGGGTCGTCGACGCAGACCAGGTAGATAGTGCGGCGGTCAGCGGAGAGCGTGGAGGGGCCGTAGTGGTGGCCGGCCGGGAGCCCGGCGACGGTGCCATGCACGGCCTCGGTGTGCTTGGCGATCCAGCCGCCGAGCGCTTCGAGCCGCTGCACGGCCTCCTGGGGGATCGAGCCGTCCGCGCGCGGGCCGACGTCGAGCAGGAGGTTGCCGCCGAGGCCGATCGTCTCGGCGAAGTAGCGGACGATCTGGCGCACGCTCTTCCAGTGCGTGTCCTGATGCTGGAAACCCCACGAGTCGTTCACCGTCAGGCACAGCTCCCAGGCACCGCCCGGCGCGACGACCGGTAGTGCCTGCTCGGGCGTGGCGTAGTCGGCGTGCGTGCGCAGGCGGCCGTTGATGATCGTGGCCGGGTTGCGCCGCAGGATGCCGTCGCCGAGTTCGGTCGCGCCCCACTGCTCGTCAGACCGCTCCCACTCGCCGTCGAACCAGAGCAGGTCGGGGCGGTAGCGGTCCACGAGGTCGAACACCTGCGCGTGGTACTGCTCGCGGAACCGCTCCCAGCGCGCCCGGTCCTCATGGCCCTTCGGCGGGTGCGCGTACGCGTTCCAGCCGCGCGCGTCCCCGTCCGCGTCGTCGTCGTTGCCCACGGTCGCGTAGTCGGGGTGCGTCCAGTCGATGTGCGAGAAGTAGTAGCCGACCTTGAGGCCCTTCTCGCGCAGCGCCTCCGCGTACGGCCCGAGCAGATCGCGGCCGGCCGGGGTGCTTTTGACGACGTTGTAGTCGCTGTACGGCGCGTCCCACAGCGCGACGCCGTCGTGGTGCTTCGACGTGAGCACCGCGTACTGTGCTCCGGCCCGCGCGAACAGGTCGGCCCACGCCTTCGGGTCGTACGCGCTCGCGGTGAACCCGTCGAGCTGGCGCATGTAGTCGTCGCGCGAGACCTGGCCGGTGAACATGGACCAGGACTCGGGCACGCCGTCCACGGCGTAGATCCCGTAGTGAATGAAGATCCCGAGCTTGGCGTCCGGGAACCAGGGCTGCATCGTCATCCGCGCTGACCTCGATTCAGTCGTGGTGGTTCAGATGCCGCAAACCTAGGACGGGAAGCGCAGGCAGCGGATTGGCCGTACTCACCGAGGTTGGTCAGTTTTCACCCTCGGTGAGTACGGCTGATGACGCGTACTACGCCCCGGCGGGCGGTGCGAACGGCGGCGGTTCGTACGGCTGCGTGGGCGCCGGGAGTTCCGGTACCGCGTCGGACCACGCGTAGCCCGGCCGGACCACGGTCGCGCTGTCCTCGGCCCGGTCGGGCGCGGCGGCGATCTCCCGCCGCTCGCGCCGCGCCGCGTTGTCCCAGCCGAGCGTGATCCGGACGGCCGCCTTCGCCCTGGCGTCGGCGATCAGGCTCACCGCGACACCGGACGAGACGTCGATGTCCAGCCCGAACTCGATCTCGACGGTGTCCGGCGCCGCGTGCCGCAGGCTCTCGCGCACCGAGTCCGCGATGCCGGAGACCGCCTCCGTGAAGCCCTGGAGCTGCTGGGCGTTGTCGATGGACTCGATCGGCCTGGGCCCGCGCCGCTTCCGGAAACCAGGCCGCTGATACGGCGGCGGCTCCACCGGCGGATACGGCGACGGCGGGGGCGGACCGTAGCCGGTCGGCGGCGGAGGCGGCGCACCGTAGTCGACCGGCGGGGGCGGCGGCGCGTACCCGTACCCGCCCGGAGCGGGGCTTCCCGGAGCCGGGCTTCCCGGCGGCGGGGGCGGCGGCGCCCCGTACGGCACCGGCAGATCGGGACCCGAGTGCTCGTCCTCGTCTTCGTCATCCTCGACGCGGACCCAGATGACCTGTCCGCTCGGCATCTTCATCGGTTTCGCAGTACCCGGCATCGGTGGATCATATGGTACGACGGCTAGTCGCGGAGAAGATCGTGCAGCGCGCGGGCGACGTGGCCCATCAGCGCCTCGGCGGCCGGTTGCGAGGCGGCGGGGACCGAGGACTCCGTGAGCGCGGCCACGGCGAACGCGGAACCGTCTTCGTGCTCGACGACACCGACCTCGTGGCGCAGGTTGAGCAGCGTGCCGGTCTTCGACGACCAGATCGACGCGTCCGACATGAAGTCCGGCCCGAGCCGGTGCCGCATGATGTTCGCGCGCATCAGATGCCGTATCCGCTCGGCGACCGGGCCCGGGATCGCGGACGGGGTCCAGAGCGCTTCGAGCAGATCGACGTACGCGCGCGCGGAGCCGATGTTCGCGCGCGTCACGTCGAGTTGCGGCAGTCCGTTGCCGAGTTCCGCCTCGCGCGCGCCGATCGCGAGGGTCTGCGCCACGTTCGCGTCGGTCGGCGTCCCGGAGAGTTCGCGCATCGGGTGCCGCACGACGATGCCGCCGATCCCGTATCCGCGCAGCACCTCGGTGACCTCGGCGGGCGGCACTAGGTCGAACAGCGCGTCGGCCGCCGGATTGTCGCTGATCGCCACGGCGAGATAGAGCAGGTCGTCCACGGCGATCCGCGCGGCGTGCCGGAACTGGCTGAGCCCGGCCTCGAAGCCCGTCGGCGGCGGCCCCGGCGGCACGTCGATCATCATCGCGCCGTCCAGCTTCCCGGCGTGGATCCGGTCGAGGACGGCGACGGCCAGCGGCACCTTCACGAGCGACGCGACCGGGTACACGGCCTCCGGATCGATCCCGATCTCCCGGCCGCCGCCGAGTTCGCGCACGAGGAACGCGCCGGACAGGCCGGCCTCCGCCAGCCGCTTGCGCAGCGTCTCGATCCTCATCACGCCCCCAACGCCCGGCCGATGTCCGCGCCGAGCACCTCGCGCACCCGCGCCGCGTCGTCCCCGGTCAGCGCGGCCACCGCGTAGCCGCGCGCGACCGGCGTCCCGGCGATCGGCCGCCACCCCAACCCTAGATCATCGGCCTGCCGCGCGGAGCACAGCAGGAAATCGCGCGAACGCAGCACGGCTCCGGCCGCCGCGACCAGCGACGTGGCCACGGCGATCTGCGCGGGCAGCAGGGCGGCGCGGTGACCGGCGTGCCGCAGCACGTCGCGGATGTGCGGCACGTCGTCCTCCGGCTGAATCCAGATCCGGCGGTACGAGTCCTCGGTGCGCGACGGCCGCAGGGTGGACAGCCGCACGGGACTCTCCGCGCGTGCGGCCGCCGACGCGAACCCCAGTTGCACGGTCCACGCCGCGTCCGCCGCCGGAACAGCCTCGACGGCGACCCGGATGTCCCGCGTGCGGAGCAGTTCAGTGCGCTGCGAGGGGTCCGCGCCACGGATGTCCAGCACCAGCCCGGCCGCACGTGCCGCCGCGTCGAGCCTGGCCAGGTCGCGCACGTCGCAGGTCTCGGGCATCGCGAGCGTCAGCGGCCGCAGCCTCGCCTCCGCCGCGTGGTGCTCCAGCGACTCGGCCAGTTGCACGAGGCGCTTGGCGGGCGCGAGCATGTCCCGGCCGAACGCGGTGAGCACGGCCGCGCGCCGCGCCGAGCGGTCGAACAGCGGCTGCCCGAAGTGCTCCTCCAGCGCGGCGACGCGACGGCTGGCCACCGGCTGCGGCACCCGCGCGGCCGCCGCGCCGGTGGTGAAGCTGCCGTGCTCGCCGACCGCGACGAACACCTGGCAGGCCTTGACGAGATCCACGCGTGTGATCATATGCCGAACCCGCATGAATCTCGCCGTTTCCGTCTTTGACCGCATGAAATGACGGCGGCATGCTCGGGATCATGCTCAATCCCACCAAGAACGTGATCGCGCTCGCGGCCGCCGCCAGCCTCACCGCGAGCCTGCTGACCGGATGTTCGAGCACGAAGACGAGCCCCGCGGCGTCCGGCACGGCGACCAGCACGAGCCCGGCCGCGAGCCCGAGCACGTCCGCGACGACCACCGCCGCCTTCGCCGCGCTCGAGTCCGAGTTCCACGCGAACCTCGGCCTGTACGCGCTCGACACCGGCAGCGGCCGCACGGTCGCCTTCAACGCCGACGAGCGCTTCGCCTTCTGCTCCACGATCAAGGCCATGGCCGCGTCCGTGCTGCTCCAGCGCGAGACGGACCAGCAGCTCAACCAGGTGATCAAGTACGGCAAGTCCGATCTCGTCGACTACTCGCCGGTCACGTCCCTGCACGTCGGCACCGGGATGACCCTCACCGCGATCATGGCCGCCGCGATAGACGTCAGCGACAACACCGCCAACAACCTGATGCTCGAACAGCTCGGCGGCCCCTCGGCCTTGCAGACCGCGCTGCGCGGACTCGGCGACACCACGACGAACGTGGACCGCAACGAGCCGACCGTGAACACCGCGACCCCCGGCGACCCGCGCGACACCACCAGCCCGCGCGCCTTCGCCACCGACCTGCGCGCGTTCGTCCTCGGCAACGCGCTGAGCAGCAGCCGCCGCGCGCAGCTCGTGAGCTGGCTCCAGGCCAACACCACCGGCGGACCGTACATCCGCGCCGCCGTGCCGACCGGCTGGAAGGTCGGCGACAAGACCGGCAACGGCGACTACGGCACGCGCAACGACATCGCCGTCGTCTGGCCGCCGGACAACGCCGCGCCGATCGTCATCGCCGTGCTCAGCAACCGCGGCGCGAACCAGAACGCGACCTCCAACGACGCCCTGATCGCGGACGCCGCGAAGATCGCGTTGCGGACGCTGGGCTAGGCCTTCTCGCCCTTCGGCAGCTTGACCACCGTGAGGAAGAACTCGTCGATCTGCCGGATCGCGGCCATGAACTGGTCGAGGTCCACCGGCTTCGTCACGTACGCGTTGGCGTGCAGCCGGTAGCTGCGCATGATGTCCTCCTCGGCGGAGGACGTGGTCAGCACGACCACCGGGATCGCCGCGAGGTCCTCGTCCGTCTTGATCCGCTGCAGCACCTCGCGGCCGTCGTACTTCGGCAGGTTGAGGTCCAGCAGCACCAGGTCGGGCCGCACGGCCTCGGCGTGGGCGCCGCGGCGGTAGAGGAAGTCCAGCGCCTCCTCGCCGTCGCGCACCACGTGCAGCGTGTTGCCGATCTTGTTGTGCTCGAAGGCCTCGCGGGTGATCAGCTCGTCGGCCGGGTCGTCCTCGACCAGGAGAACATGGATGGGCACGGGGGACTCCTGGGTCACGGGGTGGTTCCTTCCAGCGCGCGGGTCCGCGCGTCGTCGGCGTCCTGGTCATTGTCGCCCGCCGGGGCGGCCGGCAGCGTGAAGGTGAAGCGCGTGCCGACTTCGCGTTCCAGGTCGATCCAGATCCGGCCGCCGTGGTGCTCCACGATCTTCTTGCACAGCGCCAGGCCGATGCCGGTGCCGGAGTAGGCCTCCCGGCTGTGCAGCCGCTGGAAGATCACGAAGACCTTCTCGGCGAACGCGGGCGGGATGCCTATCCCGTTGTCGGCCACCGACACCCGGACGAAGCCCGGCTGGTCCGGGTCCGGCGCCCAGCTGATCGAGATCTCCGGCTCGCGCTCCGGGCTGCGGAACTTCAGCGCGTTGCCCACGAGGTTCTGCCACAGCATGCTGAGCAGCGTCGGGTCGCCGGTCACGGCGGGCAGCGGCCGCTGCTTGATCCGCGCGCCGCTCTCCTGCACCGCGTACTCCAGCCGGTCCAGCGCGCTGTCCAGGCAGGCCTGCAGCTCGACCCGCTCGCGCCGGTCGTTCACCCGGCCCACCCGGGAGAACGTCAGCAGGTCGTTGATGAGCACCTGCATCCGCTTCGCGCCGTCCACCGCGTAGTGGATGTACTGCCTGCCGCGGTCGTCGAGGGCGTCGTCGTACCGCTTCTCGATGAGCTGGCAGAAGGACGCGACCTTCCGCAGCGGCTCCTGGAGGTCGTGCGAGGCCACGTACGCGAACTGCTCCAGCTCCTCGTTCGAGCGGCGCAGCTCCTCGGCCTGGGTGTCGAGCGTCTCCTTCTGCCGCAGCAGTTCCACGCGCTGGCGCTCGGTGTTGTCGATCGAGCGCACCAGCTTGGCGCGCATCGCGTCGAGCACGGAACTCAGGTCCCGGATGTCCTGCGGGCCGCTCTGGGTCAGCGGCGTGTCGAAGGCGCCCCCGGTGACGGTCAGCGCCTCGCGCCGCAGCCTGCGCAGCGGTCTGAGCACCATGATGTGCACGAGCAGCACGAGGAAGCACACGCTGAGCAGGAAGACCCCGAGCATGCCGACGAACGTCCAGTCGCGTTCGGCGTTGATGTGCGAGAGCTTCTGCATCGCCTGGCCGCGTTCGGCGTCGAGTTCGTTCTCGACCGCGGTGAAGGTGCCGCGCAGCCGGTCGAACGAGTCCTTGCTCGCCTCCAGCCGGGCCAGGCTGACGCTCTGCCCCTTCTGCGCCGCCGCGATGAAGGGCACCGCGTACTCGGTCTTCCAGGTCGTGATCTGCTCTTCGAGGCGCTGCACCTCGCCCAGCGCCCGCGCGTGCCCGACGAGCTGGGTCTTCACGTTGCCGAGGTCGCGCTGGAGGTTGCCCTCGCCGACGTAGTACGGCTGCAGGAAGTCGGCCTCGTGCGTCAGGAGGTAGCCGCGGATGCCGGTCTCCTCGTCCACGAGCGCGCTCTGCATGTCCACGAGCGCCGTGCGCGCCGGGCCGAGGCTGGTGATGAGGTTGTTCGAGGCCTGCGAGGCGCGCGCGAACACGATGACGCCGACCACGCTGCACGCGATGACCAGCACGACCATCGTGGCGATGACCGAGTAGAACCACCCGCGGACGCCGAGCCTGCCCGAGCTCACCCCGACGTTCACGCGACGACTCACGTGACCGCACCCCCCAGCCGCAGGTGCAGCACGGCCACGTCGTCGCAGTCACCCCGCCCGGTGCGGTCCCTGGTCGCTGCGATCAGCCCGTCGATGAACTGCCGGTCCGCCAGATGGGCGAGCTCGTTGGCGCTGTCCACCATCCGGTCGATGCCCCAGAGCCGTCCGTCCTCGTCCCGGTTCTCGTAGAGCCCGTCCGTGTAGAACAGCAGCTCGCTGCCCGGCTCCATCGGGATGTCCACGACCGGCCAGTCGGACAGGCCGGGCACGATGCCGAGCGCCGGTCCGTGCGCGGACTCGTGCAGCTTCACGGAGCCGCGCTGGCGCAGCAGCACGCCCGGATGCCCGGCCCGGATCAGCCGCGCGTGCTCGTCGCCCGGAAACCAGCTGAGCGTGGCCAGCGTGGTGAAGATCTCGTCGTTGCGGCGCTCGGCCAGCAGCAGCTGCTCCAGGGCGTCGAGCAGCTCCGGGCCGGTCCGCCCGACCAGCACCAGCGTGCGCCAGGCCACCCGCAGCGCGGCGCCGAGCGCGGCCTCGTCCGGGCCGTGCCCCGACACGTCGCCGATCATCGCGTGCACGGCGCCGTCCGAGGTCTCCACGACGTCGTAGAAGTCCCCGCCGAGCAGCGCGCCCGAGCGGTGCGGCAGATAGCGCGAGGTGACCTTGACCGGGGCCTTGTGCAGCAGCGGCTTCGGCAGCAGGCCGCGTTCCAGGCGCACGTTCTCCGCGGCCCGCCAGCGCGCGGCCTGCAGGTCGGAGGCGGCCCGCTCAGCCCGCTTGCGCTGCACGGCATACCGTATGGTCCGGGCCAGCCATTCGGCCTCGACCTGGCCCTTGACCAGGTAGTCCTGCGCGCCCGCGCGGACCGCGGCGAGACCGGCGGCCCGGTCGTCGAGCCCGGTCATCACGACGACGGCGGTGGACGGCAGGGTCGGCAGGAATTCGTTCAGTTCGCCGATGCCCTGCAGGTCGGGCAGGTGCAGGTCGAGCACCAGGCAGTCCACCCCGCCCGCGCGCAGCAGGTCGGCGGCGTCGTGCGCGTTGGCGACCCGGGTGACCGAGGCCGGCAGTCCGCTGTCCGCGATCAGCTCGGTGGTCAGCAGGGCGTCGGCCGGATCGTCCTCGGCCAACAGGATTCGCAAGGTGTCCTCGGCGGCGGCCCTCGCCCGAGGCAGTTGGCCTCCCGGCCGCACGCTGTCGTGCACGTCGCTAAGCCTCTCCTCGGGTGCTCGTCAGTTCGTAAACCCTGCTGCACCGTACCGCAGCAGGGCGCGAAAAAGCACACCGAGGCGCTCCGACCTGCGGTTACATATGCAGTCCGGCCTGCTCGAGAGTCGGGAACATCGGCACCAGCGCCTCCGCCCCGGCGAGCGAGAGGAACTCGCGCACCCGCGGCCGCACGCAGGCCAGCACCAGCCGCCGTCCGTCGCGCGCCAGCTCGGCCGCCGCGCGGGCGATCGCGTCCAGTCCGGTCGGGTCGAGCCGGTAGAGCCGGCCGAGGTCCAGCAGCACGTCGGGGCCGTCCGGGGCGCCGACCGCGTCGGTCAGCGCCGCGCTGAACGGGGCCGCCGTGGACAGTTCCAGTTCCCCCTCGACGGTCAGTACGAGCGGCTCGCCGGGGCCCGGCGCCGCCTCGGGGAGCACCCGGATGGAGGCGCTCGGGGCGGGCTCGGTGAGGGTCAAGGCGGGTCCTTTCGTCGGCTGTCGAACGGTTCGGCCGGGTAACCCGTTCCGCCCGAAGCATGCGTATTGTGATCTTCCTCTCACCGGGGGTCCGAGGTTTGGGTCGGGGTTTGCCGGTTACCGATCCACAATGAGAAGCGGAGCCTGAGGAGGCGGATTCATGGGAGACGACGATTCCGACGTGTCACCGGGCCTCGGACTGGCGCCGGGCACCCGAGGCTGCCTGTTCGACCTGGACGGGGTGCTGACGCAGACCGCGAAGATCCACGCCGAGGCCTGGAAGAAGACCTTCGACACCTTCCTGCACGCCTACGACAAGCGCACCGGCCGCGAGGACCCGCCCTTCGACCAGGACGCGGACTACGAGAACTACGTGGACGGCAAGACCCGCGAGGACGGCATCCGCTCCTTCCTGGCGTCGCGGAAGATCGAGATACCCGAGGGCGATGCGGACGACGCGCCGGGCACCGAGTCCGTGCGCGGCATCGCCGAGGCGAAGCAGTGGGCTTTCATGTCGCTGCTGGAGAAGCACGGCCCGCAGGTCTACGAGGGCTCGGTGCGCTACGCCAGGGCGGCGCGCGCGGCCGGGCTCGGCTGCGCGGTGGTCACCTCCAGCACCAACTGCAAGGACATCCTGCGCGCGGCCGGGATCACCGACCTGTTCGACGCGACCGTGGACGGGCACGACGTGGCCGACCAGCACCTGCGCGGCAAGCCCGCCCCCGACAGCTATCTCGCCGGGGCCAAGGCGCTCGGCATCGATCCGGCGCAGGCCGCGGTGTTCGAGGACGCGCTCTCCGGAGTCGAGGCGGGCCACGCGGGCGCGTTCGGCACCGTCGTCGGCGTGGACCGGATCGGCGGGGAGCACGGCGCGCACCTGAAGCAGCACGGTGCGACGGTGGTCGTCAAGGATCTGAGCGAGCTGCTCGGCGGCGCGAAGGCGGAGGGCGACCGTTGATAGGGCACAGCGGCTTCGACAATGATCCGTGGAGCCTTCCGGAGACCAAGTTAGAGCTGGACCTGCTGCCGCACACCGAGTCGCTGTTCGCGCTCTCCAACGGCCACATCGGCTGGCGCGGCACGCTCGACGAGGGCGAGCCGCACGGACTGCCCGGCACGTACCTCAACGGAGTGCACGAACTGCACCCGCTGCCGTACGCCGAGGCGGGCTACGGCTACCCGGAGTCCGGGCAGACGGTCATCAACGTCACCAACGGCAAGATCATCAGGCTTCTGGTGGACGACGAGCCCTTCGACGTGCGCTACGGCACCCTGGTCTCGCACGAGCGGCGCCTCGACCTGAAAGCCGGGGTGCTGCGCCGCGACGTCGTGTGGACCTCGCCGACCGGCCGGACCGTGCGCATCAGCTCCATCCGCCTCGTCTCGCTGACGCAGCGTTCGATCGCCGCCGTGCGCTACGAGGTCGAGCCGCTGGACGGTCCCGCGCGCATCGTGCTGCAGTCCGAGCTCGTGGCCAACGAGGAGCTGCCGAGCCGGCACGACGACCCGCGCGCGGCCGCGATACTGGAAGACCCGCTGGTCAACGACATCCACAACATCGGCAGCACGCGCATCACTCTCGTGCACACCGTGCGGCACAGCGGCCTGCGCGTCGCCGCCGCGATGGACCACGACCTCGAACTCGTCAACGACAAGGCCGGAGACTGGCACGACCCCAACGCGATGGGCGTGCGGGTCGAGGCCGAGGAGAATCTGGGCCGGTACACGGTCGGCGGCGTCGTCCCGCCGGGGCACACCGTGCGGCTGACCAAGTACGTCGCCTACGGCTGGTCCGCGACCCGTTCGCTGCCCGCGATCCGCGACCAGGTCGACGGCGCGCTGGCCGCGGCCTCGCACGGCGGCTGGGACGCGCTCTGCACGGAGCAGCGCGACTGCCTCGCGGAGTTCTGGAGCCGGTCCGACGTCGAGATCGAGGGCGACGCCGAGATCCAACAGGCCGTCCGCTTCGCGCTCTTCCAACTCTTCCAGGCGGCCCGGCGCGCCGAGCAGCGCGCGATCCCGGCCAAGGGGCTGACCGGCAGCGGTTACGACGGACACGCCTTCTGGGACACCGAATCCTTCGTGCTGCACGTGCTGACGTACGTCGACGCGCCGTCCGTCGCGCACGCGCTGCGCTGGCGGCACTCGACGCTGCCCGACGCGCGCGAACGTGCCGCACAGCTTGGCCTGGACGGCTGCGCGTTCCCTTGGCGGACGATCACCGGGCAGGAATGCTCGGCGTACTGGCCCGCGGGCACGGCGGCCTTCCACATCAACGCCGACATCGCCGACGCCGTCGTGCGCTACCTGCGCGTGACCGGCGACGTCGATTTCGCGCACGGCGAGGGGATGGAACTGCTCGTCGAGACCGCGCGGCTCTGGTATTCACTCGGCCATATGGATGAAGCCGGGGACTTCCGCATCAACGGCGTCACCGGTCCGGACGAATACAGCGCGATCGTCGACAACAACATCTACACGAACCTGATGGCGCAACAGAATCTCCGGCTCGCCGCCCGCGTCGTCGAACGCCACCCCGGGCACGCCGGCACGCTCGGCGCGACCGCCGAGGAGGCCGCCTCCTGGCGCGAGGCCGCCGACGCCATGTTCATCCCGTACGACGAACTGCGCGAGGTGCACCCGCAGTCGGACGGCTTCACCGACCATGAGGTCTGGGACTTCGACAACACGCCGCCGGAGAACTATCCGCTGCTGCTGCGCTACCCGTACTTCCAGCTCTACCGCAAGCAGGTGGTCAAGCAGGCGGACCTCGTCCTCGCGCTGCACATGCGCTCTGACGCGTTCACGCTCGAGGAGAAGGAACGCGACTTCGACTACTACGAGCCGCTCACGGTCCGGGACTCCTCGCTCTCGGCATGCAGCCAGTCCGTCGTCGCCGCCGAGGTCGGATGCGCCCAACTCGCGTACGACTACCTTGCCGAAGCCGCGCTCATGGACATCGACGACCTCGAACGCAACACCTCCGACGGACTGCACCTCGCCTCGCTGGCCGGAGCCTGGATCGCGCTCGTCTCCGGTTTCGGCGGGATGCGGCACACCGACGACGGCCTGTCCTTCGCACCGCAGCTGCCGAAGGGCTGGACGCGGCTGTGCTTCGGCCTCGTGCTCGGCGACGGGCACCTGCGCGTCGACATCCGCGAGGACGGCGCCACCTACACGTACGCGGGCAAGGAACCGCTCGAAGTGCGTCACGGTGACACGCTGCTGCGGCTGGAACCCGACACACCCGAGACTCGTCCGCTGACGCCCCCCAAGGAGCGCCCGGCGCCCGGCCAACCCGCGGGACGTGCACCGATGCGACGGACGCATGACGACGTACGTGCCACGGCCGCGTCCTAGTCGCGACGTGATCGAATCAGTGGCGCGATGGTGCGTTTGCGCGCGTGCGAAACGGTCACTTGATTGCTCGGCCGCGGTGGAGGGAACCGCGGCCGGCGACCGCCGCGTCCACATCAGGCGTCGGTTCGCGTGTGCCAAGGTGGAGTAGCCGTCGATGAGTCTCACCGAATCCCGCGGAACGCCGGGTCCGCTGACGCTGGACAGCGCGCGCTTCCTGCACGAGGCGCTGTTCTACGCGGGGGTCGAGCAGTTCGTCCGGCGCACGGCCCGCTACGTCCGCGAGGCGCTCGCCGCCGCGGAACCGGTACTGGTCGCCGTCGTCGAGTCCCGTGCCGGGCAGTTGCGCGAGGAGCTCGGCCCGGACGCCGACGCCGTGCACTTCCTGGACATGGAGCGGGTCGGCCGCAACCCCGCGCGGATCATCCCCGCCTGGCAGGACTGGGTGCAGCGCAACCTGGGTCTCGGCCGCAGGTTCCGCGGCGTGAGCGAGCCGATCTGGCCCGGCCGGACCGGCGCCGAGATCCGGGAGTGCCAGAAGCACGAGCAGCTGCTCGGCACCGCGTTCACCGGCGGCCCGGGCTGGTCGCTGCTGTGCCCGTACGACCTCGAGGCGCTGCCCGTGGACGTCATAGCCGCGGCGCACCGCGCCCACGCAGGCGTGACCGCCGGCAACGTCCTCGTCGACCCGCTGCCCGACCTCGGCCCGCCGATCATCGAACTCCGCTTCGACCTCGCCGGCCTGCCCGACCTGCGCGCCGCGGTCCGGGCCCAGGCCGCGCGGCTCGGCCTGGCCGAGCACCGCGTCTGCGACTTCGTGCTGGTGGCCGACGAACTCGCCGCGAACAGCGTGCGGCACGGCGGGGGCGGCGGCGTCCTGCGGCTCTGGCAGCAGGGCTCGTACGCGATCTGTGAGGTGCACGACGACGGCGTGATCACCGACCCCCTCGTCGGGGGCCGCCCCCCCGACTTCACGCACCACGTGGGCGGCGCCGGGCTGTGGACCGCGAACCGGCTGTGCGACCTGCTGCTGATCCGCTCCGCCGAGGCCTCCGGCACCTCCGTGCGGGCCCATCTCGCCGTGGCGCCGCGGGACTGAGACTCGGCGGGCCCCCGTGCCGTACGATGCGCTGAGCGATCGCTTACCCCACCGAGGAGGAGCAGCCCCGTGGACGCCGACGTCATCATCGTGGGAGCAGGCCTGGCCGGACTCACCGCCGCCCACGAGCTCACCTCGCGCGGCCGGAGAGTCGCCCTGGTGGACCAGGAGAACGCCGCCAACCTCGGCGGCCAGGCGTTCTGGTCCTTCGGCGGCCTGTTCTTCGTCGACTCCCCGGAGCAGCGCAGGCTCGGCGTGAAGGACTCCCTCGACCTCGCCTGGAACGACTGGCTCGGCAGCGCCCGGTTCGACCGCGAGGACGACCAGGACTCCTGGGCCAAGCGCTGGGCCCGCGCGTACGTCGAGTTCGCGGCGGGGGAGAAGCGCTCCTGGCTGATCGGCCACGGCATGAGCTTCCTGCCCACCGTCGGCTGGGCCGAGCGCGGCGACCTGCGCGCCGACGGCCACGGCAACTCCGTCCCGCGCTTCCACGTCACCTGGGGCACCGGCACCGGCGTCGTCGAACCCTTCGTCCGGTACGCGCGCCAGGCCGCCGCCGCCGGGCTGCTCACCTTCCACCACCGGCACCGCGTGGACGAACTCGTGGTCACCGACGGCGCGGCCACCGGCGTACGCGGCAAGATCCTCGCCGACGACGAATCCGCGCGCGGCGTGAAGTCCAACCGCGACGAGACCGCCGACTTCGAACTCACCGCCCAGGCCGTGATCATCGCCACCGGCGGCATCGGCGCCAACCACGACCTCGTCCGCCGCCACTGGCCCGAACGCCTCGGCACCCCGCCGTCCGAGATGGTCACCGGCGTCCCTGCATACGTGGACGGCCGGATGCTGGAGATCGCCGAGACCGCCGGCGCCAGGCTGGTGAACAGCGACCGGATGTGGCACTACACCGAGGGCATCCAGAACTGGAACCCCATCTGGCCCGGCCACGGCATCCGCATCCTGCCCGGCCCCTCCTCCCTGTGGCTGGACGCACTCGGCCGACGCCTGCCGTCCCCCTGCCTCCCCGGCTACGACACCCTGGGCACCCTCCGCCACCTGCGTACGACCCCTGAGATCGCGCCGTACGACCACTCCTGGTTCATCCTCACCCAGAAGATCATCGAGAAGGAGTTCGCCCTCTCCGGCTCCGAGCAGAACCCGGACATCACCGCCAAGGACAAGAAGGGCGTGCTGCGCGAACGCGTCCTCGGCAAGGGCGCCCCGGCCCCGGTAGACGCCTTCGTCCAGCGCGGCGCCGACTTCGTGGTCAGCAAGGACCTCGGCGAACTCGTCAAGAAGATGAACGCCCTCACCCCGGAGCCCCTCCTCGACCCCGACCTGATCCGCCGCCAGATCGAGGCCCGCGACCTGCAGATGGCCAACCCCTACAGCAAGGACGCCCAAGTCCAAGGCATCCGCAACGCCCGCCGCTACATCGGCGACCGCCTGGGCCGCGTAGCCGCCCCCCACCAACTCCTCGACCCCCAAGCCGGCCCCCTCATCGCCGTGAAACTGCACGTCCTCACCAGAAAAACCCTGGGCGGCATCCAAACCGACCTGGACTCCCGCGTCCTGACCGCCGACGGCACCCCCATCCAAGGCCTCTACGCCGCAGGCGAAGTAGCCGGCTTCGGCGGCGGCGGCGTCCACGGCTACAACGCCCTGGAAGGCACCTTCCTGGGCAGCTGCCTCTTCACGGGCAGGGCGGCTGGTCGGGCAGCGGCTTCGGCGACTGCGTAACGGGGCCGAGTTCGGTCGCCGGCGCGCCTCAGGTCGACTCGACGAGGGCGTCGTCTTCGGTGTTCAGGGCCGCGAGGTAGGTGGCGCTGGCCTGGTAGGCGCGCTGGATGCGGTCGTGGGCCTGGCTGTAGTCGCGGTAGCGGAGGTAGCGGCCGATGCCTTCGTCGGGGTCGTCGGGGGTGTTGCCGGTGGGCATCAGGTGGGCGGCGACGCCTGGGGGGAGGTCGGCGAAGGCGCGGGAGAGGCGGTGGCGGCGGGCGATTTCGAAGACCACTGAGGCCACCTCCCACGGCTGTTTGGGGGCGGTGAGGGGCTTCTCCACCAGGCCGGCGTGCAGGATGAAGATGCGTTTCGCCCCTAGGTGCACGGCTCGGCCCAGGGGGACGCTGTCTACCAGGCCGCCGTCCAGGTAGTGCTCGCCGTCGATCTCCACCGGGGGCAGCAGGCCGGGGACGGAGCAGGAGGCGATGACGGCGTCGATGACGGGGCCCGCGGTGAACCAGTGTTCTGATGCGCGTTCGATGGACGCGGCCACGCACTGGAAGGGGAGGGGGAGGTCCTCGATACATGCGTCGCCCAGTTCCTCGGCGAGGAGCTTGCGCAGGGTCTCGTTCGAGAAGAGGTGGGTACGGCTGCGGATGACGGTGCCTAGGCGGGTGAGCAGGGAGCCTTCGAAGACACCGCCGGAGTCGAGTTCGGTCCAGACCTTCTCCAGGCGGTCCACGCAGTCCATGCCCGGGTCGGCGGCGAAGGCGGAGCCGTTGATGGCGCCGACGGACGTGCCGATGACGATGTCGGGCTCGATCCCCGCCTCGAGCAGGGCGCGCAGCATGCCGACCTCGTAGGCGCCCCAGGCACCCCCGCCGCCGAGCACGAAGGCGGTCTCGACTTCCACGGGCTGCTGGTGAGACTGCATCTGAGACATCCGGTCGTTCTCCCGGCCGCTCGGCGCGTGCGTTCCCGGTCATCGTATCCGGTCGGGGGTCTTTCGGACGTTTAGCGCGCGCCTTCCCGGTTACCCGGTCGTCCGCGCGACGATGGTTCCAGTGACCCGGAAGTGAAGCGGATCGATGAGTGGTACGTCCTTGGACGAGCAGGGGCTCGGCATGCCGGAGCAGGGGAGTGAACCCGCCGGGCAGCCGGGTGCGGCGTCGGGGCCGGAGTCGGCGGTCGACACGGCCTGGCCGCGGCGGCTCGCGCTGCTCAGCTTCGCGGCGGACAAGGACCATCTGGCGCTGGCGCGGATGACGGCGATGCACGTGGCCGGGCTCGCCGGGCTGCCGATCGGGAGGGTGACGGACATCAGGCTCGCGGTGGACGAGGCGTGCTCGCTGTTCCTGGGCGGTCTGGCCGCGGCGGTCGGCGCGGAGCCCGGCGCGATGCTCACGCTGCGCTTCGACCGGCTCCCGGACCACCTGCGGATCGCGGTCAGCGGACCCGAGCCCGCCCGCCGCCCGGACGGCGACGACATCGGCTGGCTGATGCTGTGCGCGCTCGTCGGCCGTCCCGCCTGGGCGGTCCGGGACGGAATCGGCACGCTCACGATGTTCGAGCCGCTTTCTCCGGTGGCCGGCGCCGGGCGATGAACACGAACACGATCGCACGCGAGCAGCAGCGTGCCGAGACGATGAGGGTGCTGCGGCACCTGGCCACGCTCGCCCCCGACGACCCGGACCGCGACCGGTTGCGTGCCGAGGTCGTCGAGGACCACATGCCGTACGCGCGGCACCTAGCGCACCGCTACGTGCGCGGCGGCGGCTCGGAGGAGGACTTCGAGCAGGTCGCGTACCTCGGGCTCATCAAGGCGGTCGACAACTTCGATCCGTCGTACGGCACGGGCTTCCTCGGCTACGCCACGCCGATGATCGTCGGCGAGATCAAGCGCTACTTCCGCGACACGACCTGGTCGGTGCACGTCCCGCGCCGTCTGCAGGAGCTCACCGGCGCGCTGCGTCGGGCGGTCGAGGAGATGGTCTCGGAGCTGGGCCGCGAGCCGACCGTGCTGGAACTCGCCGAACGCCTCGAGGCGACGGAAGAGGAGATCGTCGAGGCCATCGACGCGTCCGAGGCGTACACGACCGCCTCGCTCGACCACCCGGTCGGCGAGGAGGCCGACGGCGCGCTGCTGGGCGAGATGCTGGGCGACCAGGACCCGGCGTTCGACCTGATGATAGACCGTCAGGTGCTCAAGGGACTGGTCGCCGAGCTGGGAGAACGCGACAAACGCATTCTGCTGATGCGCTACTTCCGCGGGATGACGCAGTCGGAGATCGGCGCGGAACTGGGCGTCTCGCAGATGCAGGTCTCACGCCTGTTGACGCGCATCCTCGGTGAACTGCGGATCGGCTTCGAGGAGCCGATCCGCTAGCACGGCGATCGCGTCGGCCGGCACGTCGTACGCGCCGAGTGCCTCGTCGAGCTGGGCAACCGACGACACGCCCAGGACCGGGATGACGGCCGGGGCGCCGCGCAGCAGCCAGGCCAGGGCGAGCTGGTTCGGGGTGACGCCCGCCTGCGCGGCCACGTACTTGAGCTCGCGGATCCTGATCTCGTTCTCCTTGCTCTGATATTGGTGGGCGACCGGCCGGTCGTCCCGGACGAACGCGCCTTCCTGGAGCGAGGAGAAGGACATCAGCGACAGGTCCGGCTGTTCGGCGACGTAGGCGATCAGCTCGTCGTCGGCGGCTTCCTGGTTGGTGAAGCTGGCCCCGGGCTTGGGGCGCAGAAAGCTGTGTCGCTGCTGGACGACGCGGTAGCCGGGCACGCCGAGTTCGACGGCCGCGGCCCGCGCCTGGCGGATGCGCGAGGTCGGATGGTTCGAGACGCCCGCCGTCCCGACGGTTCCGCGCGCGATCAGCTCCGCGAAGGCCGCCACGGTCTCGGCGAGTTCGACGTTGCGGTCCTCGATATGCGCGAAGAGCACGTCGAGCCGTTCGACGCCGAGCCGGGCGAGGCTTCCCTCGGCCGCGGCCGCCACGGACTTCCGGGACAGGCCCTCGGCGGTGCGCGACCAGGTGAGGGCGCCCTCGGTCGAGCCGGAGCCCGGCGTGGTCGGCGTGATCGGTTGGGCGCCGAGCTTCGTGCCGATCACCATCTCAGTACGAGCGTCGGCCCGGGCGGCGAGCCAGCGTCCGAGCAGGGACTCGCTTTCGCGGCCGGTGCAGCCCTCGCGCCAGAACGAGTAGCAGTTCGCGGTGTCGAGGAAGGTGCCGCCCGCCTTGCGGAAACGGTCGAGGATCGCGTACGACGTCGCCTCGTCGAGCGCGCTGCCGAAGGGCAGGGCTCCGAGACACAGGGTACTGACACGCGGGCCGTCCGGCCCGCCGAGAGCGGTGTATTCCATGGGCACGACTCTCACAGCTGGAGCGCGCTCCAGGTCAAGCGCCCTGATCGACTCTGTGACATGCTGCCTTCATGTCCGGCGCCGACTCCACCCCCACGCACTCGCCCGGCGAGACGGTCCAGCTCACCGGCTTCAGCCTCGACACGCTGCGGTATTACGAGCGGATCGGCCTGATCGAGCCCGTACACCGCGCGGTCGGCGGCCAGCGCAGATATCGCGAGCAGGACGTGGAGTGGCTCGGCGTGCTGCGCTGCCTGCGCGACACCGGCATGCCGATCGCCCGCATGCGCGAGTTCGCCGAGCAGGTGCGGGCCGGGGACGGCACCGTGGCGCACCGCCTGGCCCTGCTCGAGGAGCACGACCGCGGCGTCGCCGACCAGATCGCCCTGCTGCAACGCCAGCGCGGCCGGATCCGCGAGAAGATCGAGTACTACCGCACGGTGGTCTCCGCGGACGTTTCCACGGACGCGTGACGGGAGCGCGGAGCATGACGATTCAGCGGATGGACAACGTCGGCATCGTCGTCGACGACCTCGACGCGGCTGTCGCCTTCTTCACCGAGCTCGGGATGGAGCTTGAGGGCAGGACGCTGATCGAGGGGGAGTGGGCGGCGCGGATCGTCGCGCTCGAGGGCATGCGGAGCGAGATCGCGATGATGCGGATCCCGGGGGCGCCGGGACGGCTCGAACTCTGCACGTATCACAGCCCCGCGGCGATCGTGCCGGAGCCCGCGGTCGCGCCGGCGAACACGGTGGGGCTGCATCGGGTCATGTTCGCGGTCGACGACATCGAGGACACGCTCGCCCGACTGCGTCCGCACGGGGCGGAGCTGATCGGCGAGGTGACCCGGTTCGAGGACAGTTTCCTGCTGTGCTACCTGCGCGGGCCGAGCGGGATCGTGCTGGCGCTGGCCGAGCAGCTGAGCTGAGCCGAGCGCGGGCGCCCCGGAAAATCGGTTGCCGGTGCGCGAGCGCCGGCGGAGCATAGGGGGCATGTTCCGGCACTCCTTCGCGCTCACGTCCGCAGTCGCGGGCGCGCCGAAGGCTGCCCTGGTCCTGTCCGCAGTCGCAGCAGCCGCAGCCGCAGTCGCAGCCGACGCGGCGCTGTTCGACGGCGTCCGAAGCTGACCGTTCCCGACCTCGACCCCTGACGGAGTCCCGTGCGGGGGCGGTGGCGGCTTCGGGACTCCGCGGGAATCCACCTCGGAACAGGACAGGCAGGGAACGACCATCATGGCGAAGACCCCTTACGTGCGCACGAAGCCGCACGTCAACATCGGCACCATGGGGCACGTCGACCACGGCAAGACCACGCTCACCGCGGCCATCACCAAGGTGCTCGCCGAGCGCGGGTCCGGCGCGTACGTGCCCTTCGACCGGATCGACCGGGCGCCGGAGGAGGCGCGCCGCGGGATCACGATCAACATCGCGCACGTCGAGTACGAGACCGCGACCCGGCACTACGCGCACGTGGACATGCCGGGGCACGCCGACTACGTGAAGAACATGATCACCGGGGCCGCGCAGCTGGACGGCGCGATCCTGGTCGTCTCCGCGCAGGACGGCGTGATGCCGCAGACCACGGAGCACGTGCTGCTGGCCCGTCAGGTCGGCGTCGAGCACCTGGTCGTCGCGCTGAACAAGGCGGACGGCGCCGACCCGGAGCTGCTGGACCTGGTCGAGCTGGAGGTCCGCGAGCTGCTGAGCGCGCACGGCTACCCCGGCGAGCTCGTCCCGGTCGTGCGGGTGTCCGGGCTGCGCGCGCTGGAGGGCGACCCGGAGTGGACCGCCGCGACCGGCGCGCTGCTGGACGCGGTGGACGACGCGGTGCCGATGCCGGTGCGCTACACCGACGCGCCGTTCCTGCTGCCGGTGGAGAACGTGCTGACCATCACCGGTCGCGGCACGGTCGTCACCGGCGCGGTCGAGCGCGGCGTGGTGCGGCTCGGCGACCGCGTCGAGCTGATCGGCGCGGCCGGGGAGACGCTGCACAGCGTCGTCACCGGCGTCGAGACCTTCGGCAGGCCGATGGAGTTCGCGCAGGCCGGGGACAACGTGGCGCTGCTGCTGCGTTCGGTCGAGCGCGGGCAGGTGCGGCGCGGCATGATCGTGGCCGCGCCGGGCAGCGTCACGCCGCGCAGCGCGTTCACCGCGCAGGTGTACCTGCTCTCCGCGCGGGAGGGCGGCCGCCGCACGGCGATGGCCACCGGCTACCGGCCGCAGTTCTACCTGCGGACGGCGGACGTGGTCGGCGACATGGACTTCGGCCAGGCCGGCACGGCGCTGCCGGGCCAGACGGTCGAGGTCCGGGTCGCGCTCGGCCGCCCGACCCCAGTCGAGGTCGGGCTCGGCTTCGCGATCCGCGAGGGCGGGCGCACCGTCGGCGCGGGCACCGTGACCGCGGTGGCCGAGTAGGGCGCCGCGGGGCACGGAGCGCACGGCGGCGAGCCGAGCGGTGGGGCGGAGGCCGGCGGAGCGGCCGCCGCCCCACCGTCTCAAAGCTCGATGTTGTCCGCGACGGTCCGCATCTGGTGCCGGGCGAGCGCGAGGTTGCCGCGCGTCTTGTCCAGGGCCAGGTAGAGGAACAGGCCCGCGCCCGCGCGCGAGGTCAGCGGCATGATGATGTGGAACTGGCGGCCGAGGGTGATCAGGATGTCCTCGATCGCGTCGTTCATCTTGAGCATCTCCATCGTGCGCATCTTCGCGCGCACGACCTCGGTGTTCCCGGCCGCCGCGACGGTCAGGTCGAGCTCCTTGGACGAGCTCACCGCGCCGAGCGACATGCCGCTGCTGTAGTCGACCAGCGCCGCTCCGATCGCGCCATCGACGCTCATCGCCTCCTTGAGCGCTGCGTCTACGGTCATGGACATGGACTGCTCCTTAGCTGGTGGTCTGCTGTCTTCGGCCGGCCGGTGCCGACCCTCGGTTCCGGGCTCCGGGCCGCGTTGCGCGGCCGGTGGCTCGTTCTTCCTTCTGCGCGATGGCACGCCTCTCCACCTCAGCCGCGAACCTCATTTCGACTGCCTGCTCCGTCGGACCCGGCCACTGTCCCAACCTCCGGGGCGCGCGGTGGCGGAACCGGACCGGAAGTCCGCCGAAAGTCCGTTCGAGGGCGTGCGCCACGGCGCGGGCCAACCCCCTGGCGCACGCTGGGCGAATGGCCGGAGCGGGCCCGCGCGTTCACTCGTCCGGGGTAATGCTTGGGCGGTACGCCCACCGCCCCCGGCTTCCAAGGACATTGATGCTCGCTACGCGGTCGCCCGCAGAATCCGCCCACCTTCCGGCCGCCCTGGTGCTTCCCGCGGTCCTGGCCTTCGCGGTCGGGCTCGGCGTCGCGGCGTACGCGGCGCGGCTGCGCGGACGCCGGCTCCGCGCCCGGTTCGAGGCGGAACTCGAGGAGGCGACGCGGCTGAGACCGAGCGGGGATCCGCGGGAGAGCACCCGGCGCGCGTTCGTGAACCTGGCGCGCCGCATCCAGTCGATCGTGAACCGGCAACTGCGCGAACTGCGGGACATGGAGTCGCGGCACGGCGCGGACGCGGACGTGTTCGGCGACCTGCTGCACATCGACCATGCCACGGCCCTGATCGGCAGGCTCGCGGACAGCCTGGCCGTGCTCGCCGGAGAGCCTCCGGAGCGGCGCTGGTCGCGGCCGATCCCGGTGCTCGGCGTGCTGCGCGGCGCCATGTCGCGGATCACCGAGTATCCGCGCGTGGACATCGGACGGCTGCCGGACCAGGCCGCCGTCGACGGCGAGTGCGCGGAGCCGCTGATCCACGCGCTCGCCGAACTGCTGGACAACGCCGCGCGCTACTCGCCGCCGGACTCGCGCGTCGAGGTCGGCGCGTACGAGGTGCCGAACGGCGTCGTCGTCGACGTGCTGGACGCGGGCGTCGGCATGGGCCCGGACGCGCTGGCCCGCGCGGACCTCGCGCTGCGGGCGGAGAACTTCGGCTTCGAGATCTCCGCGCTCGGCGACGCGCCGCGGCTCGGGCTCGCGGTCGTCGGCCGGCTGGCGCAGGCGACCGGGTTCGAGGTCTCCCTGCAGCGCTCGAACGCCGGGGGGATCCGGGCCTCGATCCGGGTGCCGGAGTCGCTGCTGTACACCGAGCCGGAGCAGCAGCCTGACACGCCGCAGGCCGAGGGGATGCAGCCCGCGCACGTCCGACGCCGCCCGGCGCACCGCGGCCCGCAACTGGCGGAACCGGCCGGACTCACCGCCCAGGGCCTGCCGCGGCGACGGCGCTACGACCCGGCCGCGGAGGTCGTCGAACCGTGACGCGCCGACATGCCCAGCGCGCGGAGGTCGTCGAACCGTGACGCGCCGACACGGCAGAGACGTCGGGTCCTCGGCGGACGATGCGCAGGACACGGGACCGGAGCGGATCTACGTGCTCACCGGCGGCCGCGGCGGCCCGCACGCGCGGACCCGGCTCGACCTGGTCACGCTCGTGGTCGCGGTCGGCAAGCCCTGGCAGAGCTCGGCGGTGTCGGCGGCGATCCGGGAGCACCGCAGGCTCTTTCCGGAGCACCTGGCGATCATCCGCTACTGCCGCCGCCCGCTGTCGGTGGTGGAGATCTCGGCCCACCTGCGGCTGCCGTTCAGCGCCACGGCCGTGCTGATCGAGGACCTGCTGGAGGCCGAGCTCGTGCGCACCCGGGCCGCCGTGATGCCCGTCGTCCCCGACCCCGAACTGATCGAGGAGGTGCTGCGTGGGCTTCAACGGCTCTGAATCGCCGGGCGATCTCCGGACGGGCGTGCGCACCCTGGAACCCACCGCCGCCATAGCGCTGAAGATCGCCGTCGTCGGCCCGCTCGGCGTCGGGAAGTCCACCCTGGTCCGCTCCGTGAGCGAGATCAGCCCCCTGACGACCGAGGAGACGATGTCGCGGCAGTCGGTGCCGATCGACGCGCTCGGCCCCTCCTCGACCAAGACGCACACGACCGTCGCGATGGACTTCGGGCGGATCACGGTCAGCGAGCGCATCGTGCTCTACCTGTTCGGCACGCCCGGGCAGGAGCGCTTCTGGTTCCTCTGGGACGGGCTGGTGGACGGGGCGCTCGGCGCGGTCGTGATCGTCGACGTGCGGCGGCTGGCCGAGAGCTTCGACGTGCTGGACCGGCTCGAACGCCGCGGCTGCGCGTTCATCGTCGCGGCCAACGGCTTCCCCGGCTCGCCCATCTACCGGCCCGAGGAGCTGCGCGAGGCCCTGGACCTGCCCGCCGCGGTCCCGGTGGTCAACTTCGACGCCCGGGACCGCGAATCCTCCCGGTCCGTGCTGGTCAGCCTCGCCGAGTACCTGCTCGCCGCCGCGCGCCGACCCGGCGGCGTAGGCTGAGGTCCATGAGGATGCAGGCGGTCTGGAACGGAAAAGTGCTGGCCGAGAGCGACCGGACGGTGGTGGTCGAGGGCAACCACTACTTCCCGCCGGACGCGGTGAACCGCGAACTGTTCGAGGACAGCGACACCCACACGATCTGCCCGTGGAAGGGCACCGCGAGCTACTACACGGTGGCCGTGGACGGCGCGAGCAACGCGGACGCCGCCTGGTACTACCCGGAGCCCAAGCCGGAGGCGGCGAACATCCGCGACCACGTGGCCTTCTGGCACGGCGTCGAGGTCGGCCCGGCCGAGTAGCCGGGCCGCGCCCGCCGGCTCAGGCCTTGTGCGCGATCCCGCCGTACAGCAGCGGGTTCTCCCGCGGGGTCACCATCGGGTCCGGCAGCCACTCGTCGATGGAGACCAGGCCCGGCGCGATCGGCCGCAGCGGGCCGAGCAGCCGGGCCAGCTCCTCCGGCGTGCGCGCGATGAACGGGATTCCGGTGCGCGCGGCGTAGGAGCGGGCCGCGTCGCGCTGCGTGCCGGGGTCGTGCACGTCCGGGACGCCGTGCGAGAACGCCAGATAGCTGCCGTCCGCGACCGCGTCCATGAAGTCGCGCACGATCAGCTCGGGGCCGCCGTCGTCCGGGACGAAGTGCAGCACCGCGAACATCATCACCGCGACCGGGCGCTTGAGGTCGATGGTCGCGCGCAGCAGCGGATGGTCGAGCACCGCGTCCACGTCGCGCAGATCGGCGAGGATCGCCTCGCAGCCGTCCACGTCCTCCAGCAGGCCGCGGGCGTGCGCGATCGCCACCGGGTCGACGTCCACGTAGACCACCCGCGCCTCCGGGTTCGCCGCCCGCGCCACCTCGTGCACGTTCCCGGCGGTCGGCACCCCGGAGCCGAGGTCGAGCAGCTGGTCCACGCCCAGGTCGGCCACCAGGTGGTGCACCACGCGGCCGAGGAACGCCCGGTTCGCCCGCGCGGCGACCGGCAGGTGCGGCATCGCCTCCGCGGTGCGCCGCCCCACCTCGCGGTCCGCCGCGAAGTTGTGCGAGCCGCCGAGCCAGAAGTCGTAGATGCGCGCGGGGCTCGGGGTGTCCGGGTCGATCTCGCCCAGGCTGAGGGCCATCTCGGCCCGGTCGACGGGGTCCATCATGCCCACCAGTCTGGCACTAGATGGCCGATGCCGGGGTAGGCCGGTAAGCCGCGCGCGCCGGAAGTCGCGCTGACCTGCGCGACTCGTGGGGCACGGCGAAACGGCTCAGCGGCAAGCCTGGGCGTGCGCCGCGGCCCGGCGCATACCCGGTCGTCTGTGGAGGGTCGCGGCGTGCGTCCAGGCGCCGCCGATCAGCCGTTTCGCCCCGGCATACCCCGGCATCGGCCATCTAGGTCGCCGACTCGGCCGGGGATGCGCGCTGACCTGCGCGGACACGCCCGAAGCGGTGTCCGCCCCGCGGCCGTGGTGCGGGGCGAACACCACCCGGTCCGGGAGCCGTGACCCCCACAAGGCCGGGCAACCGGAGGTCCCGGGGCGCGAAGGGGCTGGTTCCACCCGTTGGACGCACCTCACCCTAGGCCGCGGTTGGTACGGTCGCGTCCGCCACACTGCTGATTACGCACCGTCGACTACGACGAGCGTCGTCATCGGCGTACCACCCTGGTATGAGACGGCGTCAGATCCGCTGGCGCGCGGGGTTTTCCGGACCGGCGCCGACGGCGCGTAACCGCTGACGTATGCGCCGCGCGACCGTATAGTCGCAACCAGAAGCCGACGGCGGGGATGGCGCACTGTGACGAGCGACGGTTGGTTGGCCCAGACCGGCCCGGATCCCGCGGAGACCGCGCGCGGGATCGCCCGGGTGAAGGACGCGTTCCTGTCCGGCACGGAGGTGCGCGGCGGCCGGCCGCGGGTCCGGCCGGTGGTGGCGCAGTCCTGGCAGCGCTGCGCCGGCCTCGACCCCTCCGACGCAGCCCCGGTCACGCTGACCGGCGGCGACCTGGAGAGCTACCGCGCCGAGCACCCGCTTTCGCTGGTCGTGGACCTGCTGCGGGAACTCGTCGGCTCGGTCGCCGAGGACGGCAAGCACCTGATGGCGGTCTCGGACGCAAGCGGGCGGCTGCTGTGGGTCGAGGGGCACGCGTGGGCCCGGCGCCGCGCGGAGGCGATGAACTTCGTCGAGGGCGCCGTGTGGGACGAGGCCAGCGCGGGCACCAACGCCCCCGGCACCGCGCTCGCCGTGGACCACGCCGTGCAGATCTTCGCCTCCGAGCACTTCCGGCCCGCCGTGCAGTCCTGGACCTGCGCCGCCGCGCCGATCCACGACCCGGTGACCGGCGAGATCCTCGGCATCGTGGACGTGACCGGCGGGGACATCGTCGCGCACCCGCACAGCCTGGCGCTGGTGAACGCGGCGGCGAAGGCGGCCGAGGCGCTGCTCGCCGCGTCCCAGGTCTGGCGGCGCGAGGACGGCGGCGCGCTGTGGGTGCCGGAGCAGGACGGCGGGGACCGGCCGCGCCGCCGGACCGCCGCGCGGCTGCTCGCGCTCGGCCGGGACCAGGCGGTGCTGGCGCAGCACGGCCGGGAGACCCGGTTCAACCGGCGGCACAGCGAGATACTGGTCATCCTCGCGCGGCGTCCCGAGGGGCTGACGGGCGATCAGCTCGCGGCCGCCCTGTACGACGACGACGCGGCGGCCGAGGCGACCGTGCGGGTGGAGGTGGCGCGGCTGCGCCGGGTGCTCGGCGCGCTGGTCGGCTCCCGGCCGTACCGGCTGACCGCGCCGGTCAGCGCCGACTTCCTGGACGTGGCCCGGGCGCTGCGGGAACGGAACCTGGAGGCCGCGCTCGCCGCGTACACCGGCTCGCTGCTGCCGCGCTCCGAGGCGCCGTCGGTGGTCGAGGAGCGGCACTTCATCGACGCCCGGCTGCGCACCGCGGTGCTCGAGTCCGGCAGCGCGGCGCTGCTCGACGACTGGCTCGAACGCTGCGGTGCCGACGACCTCGACGCCTGGGAGCGCCTCGTGCCGCTGCTGCCGCCGAGCGTGCGCCGGGCCGAGGCGCTGGCCGAGGTGCGGCGGCTGCGCGGGGAGGCGCACGGCCGAACGCGTACGCAAGCGGATGCAACGTTGAGGTAACGTCCCGCGAACTAGCCTCCCATCGAGGCCGCCCAACGGCGAGCGGCCGAAGAGTTCCGTGGAGGCGCAACGATGACGCGATACGCGGCGCCGGGCCAGCCCGACGCGCTGATGGCCTACCAGTCCCGCTACGACCACTGGATCGGCGGTGAGTACGTTCCGCCGGCCGGAGGGAGGTACTTCGAGAACCCGACTCCGGTCACCGGGCGGACGTTCTGCGAGATCGCCCGCGGCACCGCCGGGGACGTCGAGCGGGCCCTCGACGCCGCGCACGCCGCCGCCCCCGCCTGGGGCCGCACCTCGCCGGCCGAGCGGGCCGACGTGCTCAACCGGATCGCCGACCGGATGCAGGAGCACCTGGCCGAGCTCGCCCTCGCCGAATCCTGGGAGAACGGCAAGCCGATCCGGGAGACGCTCGCCGCGGACATCCCGCTGGCCATCGACCACTTCCGCTACTTCGCGGGCGCCGTCCGCGCGCAGGAGGGCAGCCTCGCCGAGCTGGACGAGGACACGGTCGCCTACCACTTCCACGAGCCGCTCGGCGTGGTCGGCCAGATCATCCCGTGGAACTTCCCGATCCTGATGGCCGTCTGGAAGCTCGCCCCGGCGCTGGCCGCGGGAAACGCCGTGGTGCTCAAGCCCGCCGAGCAGACCCCGGCCTCGATCCACTTCCTGCTCGGCCTGATCGCGGACCTGCTGCCGCCGGGCGTGGTCAACGTGGTCAACGGCTTCGGCGTCGAGGCGGGCAAGCCGCTGGCGTCCAGCGCCCGGGTCGCGAAGATCGCGTTCACCGGCGAGACCACCACCGGGCGGCTGATCATGCAGTACGCCAGCGAGCACATCAAGCCGGTCACGCTGGAGCTGGGCGGCAAGAGCCCGAACATCTTCTTCGACGACGTGTCCCGGGCCCGCGACGACTTCTACGACAAGGCGCTCGAGGGGTTCACGATGTTCGCCCTGAACCAGGGCGAGGTGTGCACCTGCCCGAGCAGGGCCCTGATCCAGCGCGGGCACTACGGCGACTTCCTGGCCGACGCGGTCGCCCGCACCGAGCGGATCGTGCAGGGCCACCCGCTGGACACCGACACGATGGTCGGCGCGCAGGCCTCCAACGACCAGCTGGAGAAGATCCTGTCGTACCTGGACATCGGCCAGGCCGAGGGCGCCAAGGTGCTGATCGGCGGCGAGCGGGTGGACCTCGGCGGGGAGCTGAGCGGCGGCTACTACGTGCAGCCGACCATCTTCGAGGGCTCCAACGGGATGCGCATCTTCCAGGAGGAGATCTTCGGCCCGGTCGTCTCGGTCACCCCGTTCGACGACTTCGACGACGCGGTCAAGACCGCCAACGACACGCTCTACGGCCTCGGTGCCGGGGTGTGGACCCGCGAGGCGTCCACCGCGTACCGGGCCGGCCGGGCGATCCACGCCGGCCGGGTGTGGACGAACTGCTACCACCTCTACCCGGCGCACGCGGCCTTCGGCGGCTACAAGGGCTCCGGGATCGGCCGGGAGAACCACAAGATGATGCTCGACCACTACCAGCAGACCAAGAACCTCCTGGTCAGTTACAGCCCGAAGGCGATGGGCTTCTTCTGAGCCCGACCGGGTATCACAGTGGTCTGAGAACTTGGGGAGCGGAGGGCCGGCGCCGAGGCAGCGGCGCCGGCCGGGCCCGGACGCGAGGAGGGAGCAGGACGTGACGACGGACGGGACGGACGTCCACCGGGTGGCCGTGACCGAGGCGGCCGCCGCAGTGCTGCGCGGCCTCGCGAAGGCCAACGGGCCGCTGATGTTCCACCAGAGCGGAGGCTGCTGCGACGGCAGTTCGCCGATGTGCTACCTCGAAGGGGAGTTCCGCACCGGGGCGGCGGACGTGCTCCTGGAACGGCTCGAGGTGCCGGGCGTGACCGAGCCGGTCTCCTTCTGGATGGGCGCCGAGCAGTTCGAACGCTGGCGCCACACACACCTGACCGTGGACGTCGTCCCAGGGCGCGGCTCCGGTTTCTCGCTGGAGGCTCCCGAGGGCGTGCGATTCATGATCAGGTCGCGGTTGCTCACCGATCTCGAAGAGGAGGTACTTGATCGAAGAGCGCTGAGATGAAGATGGATCCCTGCAGCCCGCCGTGTCGTAACCCGACACGGCGGGCATCCATTTTCCCTCTCAGCCCACGTAGGTGGCCAACAGTGTGGACCACTCCGGCGTCACGTTGACCTGCGTGGCGCGCAGCCGCGGATGCTCCAGCCAGTGCCGCCGCGCTTCGTCCACCTCGCCCTGGAACAGCGGCGGCCAGCCGGTGAGCGGCGCGAAGTCGTCCATCACGACCAGCCCGCCGGGCCGCAGCCACTCGGCCGGATCGATCGCCGGATCAGCGCCCTTGCCCTGCCCGCCGCCGTCGAGCGCGAGCAGGTCGAAGGGCCCGTGCCCGCGCAGTTCGCTCCAGTCGCCCCGCAGAACCCTGACCTGCGGCACGTCGCGGAAGAGCTCTGCGACGCGACGTGCAAGCGCCTCGTCCCGCTCGATGCTGATGATCTTCGCGTCCTGATGTGCCGCGCTCGCCAGCCAGGCCAGCCCGACGCCGCATCCCGTCCCCGTCTCGCCGATCACGCCCGGACCGACGCCGCGGGCCAGCACCCGCAGCAGTTCCCCGTGCTCGGGCAGCGAGCTGTATTCGAACCCGTATTCGCGCGCCAGGGCCACGGCCGCGTGGACCAGCTCCGGGAGCTCGCCGCGGGCCGCGCGCGCCTCGTGCGCGGTGGTGCCGTCGATCGCCATGCGTCCACGTATAACAGCGCGCGGTACGCGGCGAAGCCCCGGGAGTCGGGAGAGGAAGGCCCCGGGGCCTCGCCGCGTACCGCGCGTGTCGGTGTCAGCGATTATGCGGCTGTGCCGGCTTAGTAGCCGTACCAGCAGGAACCGCCGCAGCGGTCGGCGACGACGACGTCCAGGCCGCCGTAGGTCTCCTGCGCGTAGATGGCGGCGGCGATGATGTTGTCGACCGGGTTCCAGATGTCGTCGTAGCCGGAGAGGGCGTACGCGTCGAAGGTCGCCGTGGTGGTCTGCATCAGGCCCTTGGACGGGTCGCCGGAGGCCGCGTTGGAGTCCGAGTCGTTCTCCGCGTCCGGGTTGCCGCTCGACTCGTTCATCGCGGTCTCGTAGATCGCGTTGTACGAGACGGTGTAGCCGTGCTCGCTCAGGATCGAGATCGCCTCGTTGATCCAGCCGTCCAGGTTGTCCGCGTAGGAGGTGGACGAGGACGAGGAGGAGTCGGACGACGCCGAGGACGACGAGGAGGACGACGACGAGTCGGAGGAGCTCGACGCGGTCGTCGTGCTGCTGGACGAGCTGCTGGAGCTGTCCGACGACGAGGAGCTCGACGAGCTGGAGTCCGAGCTGCTGGAGGTGGTGGCCGAGGACGAGCCGGAGGGCAGCTCGATGGTCCAGCCGGTCACGATCAGGTTCGCGTCGGTGAACGTGCGGCCGTCCGGCTCGGAGCGGTCCTTGTTCAGCTTGAACAGCTCGGGGTAGTCGTCGCCGTTGCCCAGCGCGCGCTCGGCGATGCCGGAGAGGGTGTCGCCGGAGACCACGGTGTAGGTCTTGTCGCTCGACGACGAGGACGAGCTCGACGCGGTCTTGACGGTGTCCGAGACGGCCACCACGGTGCCGGTGCTGGTGGCCTTGGCCGCCCGCAGGGCCGCGGACTGCAGCGCGGCGCCGGCCAGGTGGACGGTGGTCTTGGGCTGGGCGGTCACGGCGGTGGCCGCGGCGCCGCCGGTGGCCGCCTGGGCCAGCGCGGGCATGGCGGCGGCGCCGATGGTGGCGGCACACAGCGTGACGGCCCGGGCCCGCTTTCGGGCGCCGAAAAGCCGGGGCTTGCGGTGCGAAGACATGCTTGCTCTTTCCTCTTCGAGCCGCCTACCGGGTTAGCTGACGGGTTCGGGCGCAAGAGGTCGCCCTACCGCGCGGACGCGGATTCACCCCAGGGGGATTGGGTCCCCGGCTCCTCGCGGACCGCTTCGGGGCCCGCGTGAACTCGGCGGAGTCGCTGCCGTTACGCGAATACGTAACTGGACACCAGCGACTGGATGAGCACACTAGGCCAAAACGGACCCCGCGCTCCAGCTGAGAATGTCACTGAATGATAACGATGCTTTCCGTGGTCAACCGACTCCGCAAACCGCTGAGCGCAGACTTCGATATTCATGAATAATTCGGACAATTTCCGGGAATTGACGGCGCATCAGCTGACTGAGCATGATCTTCCCGCCGGTCCGCGGCGGTGGCGTAAGGTCGTCCCGAGGACGGCGAACCGGTGACGACCGAGGGCGAGAGGGCGGCTTTTCGTGGCGGAGTTCGACACGCAGGGCGACGATGAGAACACCGAGGCGGCGCCCGGCGGCGCGGAGCCGGTTTCCGGACACGGTGTCGGCGCTTCGGACCCGGCCGGCGGCTGGGGCGTCCGGCAGGTCACCGTCCGCGACCTGACCTTCTCGGTGGCCGAGCAGGGCGACCCGGACGGCCGTCCGGTGATCCTGCTGCACGGCTTCCCGCAGTCCCACCGCGCGTACGACGGCGTGGCCGCCCGGCTGGCCGCCGCGCCGGTCCCGCTCCGGCTCATCGCCCCCGACCAGCGCGGATACTCCCCGGGCGCGCGTCCGACGGACCCGGCCGCCTACGCGCTGCCCGCGCTCGCCGCCGACGTCGTGGGCCTGCTCGACGCCTATGGCATCGAGCACGCGGACATCGTCGGGCACGACTGGGGCGCGATGGTCGCCTGGTATCTCGCGGTGCGTCATCCCGAACGCGTGCGCACTCTCACGGCCGTTTCGGTTCCGCATCCGGCCGCTTTCGCCGAAGCTCTCGGAGAAAGCGCGGATCAGCGGAGAATGTCCGAATATGTCTATCTCTTCCGTGATCTGGACAAGGCGATTCCGGTCCTTTTGGAAGACGACGCCCGGCGGCTGCGGGCCATGTACGAGCCGCTCTCGGACGAGGCGATCGCCCCGCACGTGGCGCTGCTCGGGGAGCCCGAGGCGCTGCGCGGCGCGCTGAGCTGGTACCGCGCGGCGAAGTTCGGCGAGGGCACCTCCGTGCCGCCGGTCGAGGTCCCGGCCGTCTTCGTCTGGTCCACCGGCGACATCGCGATCTCGCGGGACGCCGCCGAGCGCTGCGTGGAGCACGCGGCGGGGCCGTACCGCTTCGTCGAACTCGAAGGCGTCAGCCACTGGATCCCGGACGAGGCGCCGGACGCTCTCGTCGCGGCGCTGCCGTTCCTGAATGAAGAACCCCGGAGTGTCGCATCGTGAGCCTCATCGAACGCTGGCTCACGCTCGTGGACACGGAGGCGGCGGGCCACGACCTCATAGCGCGCTATGCCGAGCCGCACCGCGCGTACCACGACGTCAGGCATCTGACAGAGGTGCTGGACTTCGTCGACGAGCTCGCGGACGAGGCCGAGGACGCCGACGCGGTCCGGTTCGCGGCCTGGTTCCACGACGCGGTGTACGAGGCCGTGTCAGAGGTCTCCAACGAGGAGGCGAGCGCCCGGCTCGCGGAGCGGATCCTGCCCGGTCTCGGCGTTCCCGCGGCACGGGTCGCCGAGGCGGCGCGGCTGGTGCGGCTCACGGAGAAGCACGCGGCCGAGGAGGGCGACCGTAACGCGTCAGTGCTCTTCGACGCCGATCTCGCGATCCTGGCGGCGGATCCCGCGCGCTACGCCGAGTACGCGCACTCGGTCCGCACCGAGTACGCCGAGGTCCCCGACGACGTGTTCCGTCCGGCTCGTGCGCGCATCCTCGGCGAACTGCTCAGCGCGCCGACGCTCTACCGCACGCCGTCCGCGCGCGAGCGCTTCGAGTCCCGCGCCCGCGCGAACGTGACCGCCGAGATCGCGGAGCTCACGAGCTGAAGCGCCGCCTGCGCAGCAGGAACCAGGCGCCGCCGCCGACCACGACCAGCGCGATGCCCTCGGCGAGTCCGCCGGGCGTGGTGAGCGAGGCGCCGTCGCCGGTCTTCGCTCCGCCGTTCGGGTTAACGCCGGTACTCGCGCCGGACTGCACGGTGAGCGTGCCGGTGAACGGGCCCTGCGTCTTGCCGCCGGACGTGGTGCAGCTGATCGAGACCTGGTAGCTGCCCGGCGGCACGTTCGCCGGGACCTGCCCCTGGCCGCCGATCATGTTGCGCAGCGCGCTCAGGCTGATCGACGGGATCGAGACGCTGCCCGACGACTGGAACGTGGCCGTGCCGGTGGACGGGAAATCGCAGTTCCCGCCGTCGAACACGGAGATCGTGCCGCCCGGGGCCACCGGGTTCGGCTGGATGATGATCGGGTTCGGGCCCGCGGCGGCCGCAGTTCCGCCCGCCATCGCCCCCGCCAGCACGACCCCGCCGAACACCGTCGTCGCGGTGGCGATCGCTCGCCGACACCTCGTCATAGCCATGATCACGATGCTGCGCGACCCGCCGCCCGGGCACGAACGGGACTACTCCGTTGGGGCGACGCGCACGCTGCGGCCGTGCCACACTCAGGGCATGGACAACGACCGTCGAGCTGCCGCCGCCGCGTCGCTGCGCGGCCTGGCCGTGGGCGACGCTCTCGGATCCTGCTTCTTCATCCCCTCGAACCTCTACGCGCTCAACGCCCGCGAACTGCCGCAGGACCCCTGGTACTGGACCGACGACACCGAGATGGCGTGCTCGGTCTTCGCCGTGCTGGAGCGGTTCGGCCGGATCGACCAGGACGCGCTCGCCGCCTCGTTCGCGCGGCACCACGACTTCGACCGCGGCTACGGACCCGGCGTCAACAGAATGCTGCGACTCATCCGGCAGGAGGGCGCCGACTGGCGGAAGCTGGTCGCCGAGGCGTGGGACGGACGCGGTTCGTGGGGCAACGGCGCGGCGATGCGCGTCGCTCCGCTCGGTGCGTACTTCAGTGAAGAACCGCTGGAGTATGTAGCCTCCGAGGCGAAGGCGTCGGCCGAGGTCACGCACACGCATCCGGAGGGGGTCGCGGGCGCGATCGCGGTGGCCGTCGCGGCGGCGCTGGCGGTCGCGCGGCCCGGACTCGTCGGCGAGGAACTCCTTCGCACAGTGGTCGAATTCACCCCGGAAGGCCTGGTCCGGGACGGAATCCACACCGCCATCAGCCTCCTGACGCTCGATGATCCGCGCAGCGCCTCGGCCACCCTGGGCAACGGCCGGGAGATCTCCGCGCAGGACACCGTCCCCTTCTGCCTCTGGGTCGCCGCCAAGCACCCGCACGACTACGTGGACGCCTTCTGGGCCACGGCCGGCGTCGGCGGCGACATCGACACGAACTGCGCGATCGTCGGCGGGATCACCGCTGCGCGTACGGGGATTCGCGGTCTGCCGGGGGAGTGGCTGGACCGCTGTGAACTGCTGCCGGACTGGGTCGGTCTGCCGGCGTAGCGGAGCCGGACCGCCGCCGGGCCACGATCAGGCTCGCGGCGGCGGTCACCGCCAGGACGCCGCCGATGACGGCCAGCGAGACCGTCGTCGAGATGTGCGGCGCGTGCACGCCGACCGAGGGCAGCGCCTCCAGGATCAGCTTCACGCCGATGAAGCCGAGGATCGTGGCGAGCCCGTACGACAGGTAGATCAGCCGGTCCAGCAGCCCGCCGATCAGGAAGTACAGCTGGCGCAGCCCCATCAGGGCGAAGGCGTTGGCGGTGAAGACGATGTACGGGTCCTTCGTCAGGCCGAAGATCGCCGGGATCGAGTCCAGCGCGAACAGCAGGTCCGTGGTGCCGATGGCCACGATCACCACGAGCAGCGGAGTGACCAGCCGCCGTCCGCCCTCGCGCACGGTCAGCCGGGTGCCGCGGTAGTCGTCCGTGCTCGGCAGCGTCCGGCGCACCCGGCGCAGCAGCGCGTTCTCGTGGTACTCCTCCTCGTCGCCGCCGCCGCTGACCAGCTTCCACGCCGTCCACACCAGGATCGCGCCGAAGAGGAAGAACACCCAGGTGAACGAGGCGACCACGGCCGCGCCGAGCGCGATGAACGCCGTGCGCATCACCAGCGCGAGCAGCACGCCGACCAGCAGCACCCGCTGCCGCAGTTCGGCCGGGACGGCGAACCGGGTCATGATCAGCACGAAGACGAAGAGGTTGTCGACCGACAGGGACTTCTCGGTCACGTAGCCCGCGAGGAACTCGCCCGCCTCGCGCGAGCCGCCGAAGTACCACAGGCCCGCGCAGAACACGCCCGCCGCCACGACCCAGAAGACGCCCCAGAGCGCCGCCTCGCGCAGGCTCACCCGGTGCGGCTTGCGGCCGACCAGGAAGTCCACGGCGATCAGCACGAGCAGGCCGGCGACGGTGGCCGCCCAGACCCAGAAGGGGATGTGCATGGTGTTCCTCCGGCGTACGAGTCATCGCCGGAGGTCTCTTCCACCCGCGTACGAGACGCGGGCCGACCGGCCGGGACCGGCCATGGGGCCGATCCGTGGTGACGACCAGATCGTCGGGGGAATACTCCCCTCCGCTCACTATTCTCGCAGCGGACCGGCCGTCTGTCGAACACCGCAGGTCACGGCGGCGCGTCCGGGGTCTGCTCGGACTCCTCCGGCTCCGCGGGCTTCGGCGGACGGCCGCGCCGCGGCATGCCGCCGACCTCCCGGGGCAGCCGGCCGGCCGAGGCGAGCCCCTGCCGGAGCAGGAACTCGATCTGGGCCGTGGTGCTGCGCAGCTCGTCGGCGGCCCAGCGCGCGAGCGCGTCGTGGACCGCCGGATCGAGCCGCAGCAGGATGCTCTTGCGCTCGGCCATCTCAGCTCACTGGTAGAGCGTGCCGGTGTTCACCACCGGGGACGCCGGTTGGTCGCTGCACAGCACCACCAGCAGGTTGCTGACCATCGAGGCCTTGCGCTCCTCGTCCAGGTCCACCAGGTTCTCCTCGTCGATCTGCCGCAGCGCCGAGCGCACCATGCCCACGGCTCCCTCCACCAGCCGCTCGCGCGCGGCGACGACCGCGTCGGCCTGCTGGCGGCGCAGCATCGCCTGCGCGATCTCCGTAGCGTAGGACAAGCGCGTGATCCGTGACTCGATGATGCTCACTCCGGCCGCCGCGACCCGCTGCGCGAGCTCCGTCGAGAGCTGCGAGGTGATCTCGTCGGCGTTGTCCCGCAACGAGATCCGGTCCATGCCGCGCGCGTCGTACGGGTAGTGCCCCGCGATGTGCCGGACCGCGGTCTCGGCCTGCGTGGTGACGAAGTCGCGCGCGTCCTCGACCGAGTAGACCGACTTGGCGGTGTCCTCGACCTGCCAGACGATGACCGCGGCCATCTCGATCGGGTTGCCGTCCGCGTCGTTGACCTTCAGTGTCTGCGTCTCGTGGTTGCGGATCCGGGTGGAGACCCGCTGCCGCGTGGTGAACGGGTTCACCCAGCGCAGGCCGGTCGTGCGGATCGTGCCGAGGTAGCGGCCGAACAGCGCCACCACGCGCGCCTGGCCCGGGGAGACGGGGGTCAGGCCCTTGAGCGTCAGCACGGCGAGCACCAGCAGCACGATGCCCGGCGCGACCGTGGCCGGCTTGTGGAAGGTCAGCAGGGTGATCCCGCCGGCGAGCAGCACGATGCCCAGGACCAGCATCGGGATGCCCGCGGCGCTCGGCTGCTCGCGCTCGCTGACCGGGACCACCGGCGCCCGGCCGGTCGTGCTCGTCGCTGTGCTCATGGTGACTCGCCGCCCTCGTTCGAGAACTCGGGAGCGTCCGCTACGCCCCGTCGAGAGCTAGCATAGTGATATCACTTTTCTTCCCGCAAGGGGGCGCGCGCCCGCAGTCGGCGCAGCATCCGGGCGTCCGCGAAGCCCACCGCGTGAGCTGCGGCTTCGACCGTCTCGCCGTGGCTGATCAGATGCTCGGCGCGCTCGACCCGGAGCATCTGCTGGTACCGCAGCGGGGTCAGGCCGGTGCTCTCCATGAACTGCCGGGTCAGCGTGCGCTCGCTCACGCCGGTGACCGCGGCCAGTTCGGTCAGCCGCAGCGGCTCCGCGTAGTGCGTGTCGATCTGGTCCTGCGCGCGGTGCACGGCGTCGCGCAGGTGCCAGCGGTGCCGCAGCATCGCGCTGTTCTGCGACTCGTCGCCGGTGCGCCGCGCGTAGACGACCATGTCGCGGGCCACGCGCGCGGCCGCGGCCGGTCCGTGCCGCGTCGCCAGCAGGTGCAGCGCCAGGTCGATCCCGCTCGCGATGCCCGCCGAGGTGACGACGCGGTCTTCGAGCACGTACAGCACGTCGCGCTCCACCCGGGCCCGCGGATAGCGCCGCGCGAGCTCGTCCTGCAGGTCGTGGTGCGTGGTGCAGCGGCGGCCGTCCAGCAGGCAGGCCTGGCCGAGGATGTCCGCACCCGAACACACGCTCGCGACGGAGCCCCCGGCGGCGTGGTGCGCGACGAGCCGGTCCAGCGTGGCCGGTTGCGGGCGCGGCCCGGTCGCGAGCGTGGGCAGGCCGCTGCCCGGCACCAGGATCAGGTCCTCGGCGGCCAGTTCCGGCCACGTGGTCTCGGCGCGCAGCCGGAGCCCCTGGGCGGTCCGGACGTCCTGCTGCTCCGCCACGTACGACAGCTCGTACGGATAGCCGAAATCGGCAGCCGTCGAGAACACCTGGGCCGGACCGGCGAGGTCGAGCAGGTGCAGACGCGGGACGAGCAGGAAGACCACCTTCACGATCCGGTCAGCGTACCCCAGCGTCGGCCGGCGTGCCGGAGACCACCTCGTCCACGGTCGCGATCCGGGCGAACCGGCCGGCGAGCGCGTACTCGACCCGCTCGATCACGTCCGCGGCGGACAGCGTGCGCGGGTCCGCGGCGAGCTGCTCCGCCGTCAGTTCGTCCGGGTCGTCGAGGGAATCGACCAGATCGCGGTGCGGGATCGGGTTCGTGGCCGTCGCGTCGGTGACGAAGGTGACCGCGTACCCGAGGTCGGACGCGAGCCGCGCCGTGGTCTCGCAGCACTGCTCGGTCCGGATGCCGCAGACCGCGACCTCGCGCACGCCGTGCTCGGTCAGGATCTGCCCGAGGTTCGTCGTGGTGAACGCGTTGTGCGAGGTCTTGCGGACCTCCGGCTCGCCGGCCTCGGGGGACAGGCCGTCCTGGTAGCGCACGAAGCCGGACGCGGGGTCGAACACGCCGCCGCTGCCCGGCTCCGAGTGCAGCACCCACACGACGAGGTCGCCCGCCGCGCGCGCGTGCGCCACGAGCCGGTTCACGTCGTGCACGATGTCGGGATTGGAGATCGTGGCCCAGATCGGCCGCTGCCGGAAGGACTCCTGGACGTCGATGACGATCAATGCTCTCGTGGATGTCATGCCGCGATTCTGTCCGGCGGACGCTTCAGTCCGGTAGATCGAATCCGGTCCGGGAGCGGACCGATCCGGTCAGCCCGACGTGGCCAGGCTGTGCACGACGCTCTGCACGGCCGCCCACGCCTTCGCCGTGTTGGCGTCGTCGCCGTGCTCGCACCGGAACTCGGCGGCGAACACGGCGAGGTCGGTGAGGTCCCAGCGCAGCGAGTACAGCTCGATCAGGTCGCGGTTCGGCGGGTAGCCGGTGGCCTCCGCGTACTGGCGCAGCACGGAGCCGTCGCCGGGATCGAGATTCCACAGGTCGCGCTCGGGCGGCGCGATCTGCGCGGTGTCCCAGTCGATCAGCTTCCAGCCGTCCGCGGTGAACATCGTGTTCCCGGCATGCGGCTCGCCGTGCGTCAGCACCCGCCGCGCGTCCGACCCCACCTGCGCGACCAGGCGGTCGTACTTCGCCACGGCCGCCGCCAGCGCCGGGCCGTGATGCGCGACCAACGCCCCGAGCGGCACCGAATACGGGCCGTGATCCACCACGTCCGTGCCCTCGGCCAGCGCCTCGTCGAGCTCGTGCCGCATCTGGATCGCGAGATTATCGGCCGTCGCCCCGGACGCGAAGTCCCGCGGAGCACCGTGCACGTCGATGATCATCGCGAGCACCGCGGGCAACTGATCCTCGTAACGGAACTCGCCCCACCGGAAACTCTCGCCCTCCAGCAGCGGATAGACCGCCACGCAGAAGCCCTCGCGCGCCGGAATCAGCACCGCGCCGTCCAGCGACGGGACCGGCGCCACCACGAAGTCGTAGCGCACGCCCAGATTCCGCAGCGCCCGCGCCGCCCCGATCCCCGCCGCCAGCCGGGCTTCCACCTGCGCGTTCGTCTCGTCCGGCGCCATCCGCCGGCGCGCCAACTCGTCCACGGTCACGAACCAGCGCGCGCCGCCGGCCTCCACCACCTCCCAGTGATGGCTGCCGAATCCCACGGCCCGGTACTCGAGCCCCGCGACCTCGATTCCCCAGCCGCGGGAGAGCGTCGCGGCCAGCGCGTCCTCAGTCAGGCCCTTAGGCGGAGCGAGCATGTCAGCACCATAACGCGCTACCCGCCGGTTCGCGCGGATTCCGGTCGCCCCGTGAACGCGGAGTACGGATATGGTGACGGGACGGACACCCACTAACCCACACCGGTCCGGGGTGCGTTGCGGTCCGGGGAGGACGAGTACATGCGTTTGAGCAACAGAGTCGCCGTGATCACGGGGGCCAAGGGCGGCATCGGGCTGGCGACGGCCGGCCGGTTCGCCGCGGAGGGGGCGGGGGTGGTGCTGGCCGACGTGCACGACGCGTCGGCGGAGGCGCGGATGCTGGTGGAGTCGGGCTCGCCGGCGCGGTACATCCACGCGGACGTGGGGGACGAGGCGGACGTCATGGCGCTGTTCGCGGAGGTCGAGGCCGAGTTCGGCCGGATCGACGTGCTGGTGAACAACGCGACGTTCGCCTTCGCGGGCAGCGTGCTGGACGGCGGCGGGGACGTGTGGGACGAACTGATGAGCGTCAACCTGCGCGGCGCGTTCCTGTGCGCGAAGGCGGCGATCCCGGCGATGGAGCGCGCCGGGGGAGGGTCGATCGTGAACATGTCCTCGGAGCTGGCGTTGATCGGCTCGCCGGGCCCGGCCGCGTACAGCACGTCGAAGGCGGCGCTGGTGCAGCTTACGCGGGTGCTCGCGGCCGACCACGCGAAGGCCGGGATACGCGTCAACGCGCTGTGCCCCGGGCCGATATCGACGCAGCTGCTGCAGGAGGTCGTCGTCTCCGCGTCCGATCCGGACCGGCTGCGCCGGACCTTCGAGGAGCGCACGCTGCTCGGCCGGCTCGGGCGCCCCGAGGAGGTGGCGTCGGCGTGCGCGTATCTGGCCTCTGACGACTCGTCTTATATGACCGGCGCCACGCTGGTGCTGGACGGCGGCTGGACGGCGCACTGAATCCCGGCGCGCCGCCCGCGTGTCAGCTTGACGATATCCGGGCCCGTATTGCAAGGTCGAGGGCTGACGGTGCGACGGGCTCGGAAGGCGGAGGCGGCATGGCGATCGGTGTCTTCGTCGTCGACGACCAGGAGCTGCTGCGGGTCGGCGTCTCGGCGGTGCTGGAGCCGGAGAGCGACCTGGAGTTCGTCGGCGAGGCAGGCCGGGCGGCCGGCGCGCTGGCCAGGATCCAGGCGACGCGGCCGGACGTCGTGCTCCTCGACACGCACCTTCCGGACGGCGACGGCGTGACCCTGTGCCGCGAGATCCGCTCCGAGCCGAGTCCCGCCGCGTGCCTGATGCTCACCGCGTCCGGCGACGATCCGGCGCTGGTGCACGCGCTCGAAGCGGGCGCCGCGGGCTACGTCCTGAAGTCGGTGCACGGCTCGGAGCTGGTCGAGGCGGTGCGCAAGGTCGCGGACGGCGGGATCCTCTGCGGGCCCGGCGAGGTCGCCAGGGCGGACCCGCTGAAGGGGCTCAGCGAGACGGACCGCGAGATCGTCCACCTGATCGGGGAGGGCATGACGAACCGCCAGGTCGGCGAGCAGCTGGGCCTGTCCGAGCGCACGATCAAGAACCACGTCTCGCACGTGCTCACCGTGCTCGCGATGGAGCGCCGCACGCAGATCGCGGTCCTCGCGGCGTCGCTCAAGGCAGAGGGAGCGTTCTGATGGCGGACGCGCTGATCGTCGTCGACATGCAGGCGGCGTTCGTGTTCGGCGAGGGTGCGGTGGCCGGCGCCGACTTCGTGCTGGAGAACATCAGGCTGCTGCTCGGCCGGGCCCGGGCGACCGGAGCGCTGGTCGTGCATCTGCAGAACGACGGTGCGGACGGCGCGGCCGACGAGCCGGGGACGCCCGGCTGGGAACTCGTACTACCCGTCCAGCTGGGTGACACAGAGCTCGTAGTACGCAAGACGAAGGACGACGGCTTCGACGGCACTGGGCTGAACGAGCGATTGCACGAGTACGACGTGGACCGCCTCATCGTGTGCGGCGTGCAGTCAGAGATGTGCGTCGCCGCCACGGCCCGGGGCGCGATTGCGCGCGGTTACCGCGTCACCCTCCCGCACGACGCGCACGGCACCTACGACATCCCCGCCGCCGCCGGACTGGCCGAGCCGGTGCCCGCGCATCACGTCGCTCGGGTGGCCGAATGGTCGCTGGGCGACGAGGTCGAGATCTTGGCCCATGCGAGGGACGTGGAGTTCATCGAGCTCGCCCGCAGGTGATAAGCACCTCATGGCGGCGAAGGATGCCCGGAACGCACCGCGTGGCAACAGGTTCCTGGTGATGGCGGCGATGGTTCTGGCGGCCGCGGGCGTCGCGGAACTGACGCGCAACGTGAGTAACGGTGGCCCGCCGCGTCCGACGGCGATCGTCCTCGGCACGCTGCCGCCGACCACCGCGGCCCCGGCCCTGGCTCCCACGCGCGCCGCGCTCGCGTCGATGTCGTACTCCGTGCCGACGCACATCGCCATCCGCGCCGTGAACCTCGACGCCGACGTGATCAGCGTCGATCTCAACGGCGACGGCTCGATCGGCACGCCCTCGCTCGCGAACGCGAAGGTCGCCGGCTGGTACGACCGCGGCCCCGCACCCGGGCAGCCGGGCGCGGCGGTCCTCGACGCGCACGTGGACTCGTCGCTGATGTCCGACTACCGTGGTGCGTTCTTCTACCTCGGACTCGCCAAGCCGGGCATGCGGATCGACGTCACACGCGCCGACCACAGCATCGCGATCTTCACCATCGATGAGGTGCGGGTGGCGTCGAAGTCTGACTTCCCGACCACCGACGTGTACGCGCCGACGCCGTATCCGTCGCTGCGGCTGATCACCTGCGGCGGGGACTACGACAAGAAGGCGCACGAGTATCTCGGCAACACGATCGTCTTCGCGCACCTGACGGGGGAGCAGGTCAGAGCGGGAACTTGACGCCCGTGAGCTCCTCGGAGAGCGTCCACAGCTTCGCGGCGTACTCCTGGTTCTTGGCGGCGTCGGAGCGGTCCACGACCTTCGGGCCGCCGCGCATCTCGCCGAAGCCGTCCGGGCCGACGTACGTGTCGCCGGGCAGGTCCTGCGTCGCCGCGTAGAGCGTCGGCAGCGCGCCCGCCTCGGCCGACTGCGCGAAGACCGCGTTGCCCACCTTCATCAGCGCGCCCATCACGCGGCTCGCGGAGTGCGACTGGAGCGAGGTCGCCGCGTAGCCCGGGTGCGCCGCGTACGAACGCAGGGTGGAGCCGACCGCGGTCAGCCGCCGCTGCAGCTCGCTCATGAACAGCAGGTTCGAGAGCTTCGACTGGGCATACGCGCGGGTCGGCGTGTAATTGCCCGTCAGGTTCGGGTTGTCGAAGTACATCCGGCCGCGGTCCCACTCGTGCGCGCGCGACGAGAGCGTGACCACGCGGTCGGTCACGTGCGGCAGCAGCAGGTTGGTCAGGGCGAAGTGGCCGAGGTGGTTGGTGCCGAACTGGCGCTCGAAGCCGTCGGCGGTCTTGCCCTCCGGCACCATCATGATGCCCGCGTTGTTGATCAGGATGTCGACGTCGCGGTCCCAGCCGTCCGCGAACGCGCGCACGCTCGCGAGGTCGGCGAGGTCCAGGCGGCGCACCTCGGTGCTGCCCGCCACGGTCGCGGCGGCGGCCCGGCCGCGCTCCACGTCGCGCACCGCGAGCACCACGTGCGCTCCGGCGGCGGCCAGCGCGCGGGTGTCGACCAGGCCCAGTCCGCTGTTGGCTCCGGTGATGATCACCGTGCGGCCGGTCTGGTCGGGGATGTCGTTCGCAGTCCATCGGTTCATGCCACCAATGTAGCCACTGCCTACAAAGTTGTCAATGACAACACGGCTCGCGGTCCCGTATCCTGATCAGATGCGCGGACACTCCTCCTACCACCACGGTGACCTGCGGGCCGCCCTGCTCGAACAGGCCGGGCGCACCCTGCGGGAGAAGGGCGCGGCGGCGCTGTCGCTGCGCGAGCTGGCCCGAGACCTCGGCGTCAGCCACGCCGCGCCGAGCCGGCACTTCAAGGACCGCCGCGCGCTGCTCGACGCCCTCGCCATGGTCGGCTTCGAGCGGATGGGCGCGGCGATGGCCAAGGCCGACCCCGGTCCGGACGCCTCGTTCCGCGAGAGCATGGCGGCGTTCGGCCTCGCCAGCGTGCAGTTCGCCATGGCCGAGCCCGAACTCATGGGCCTGATGTACTCGCGCAAGTACGACACCGACGCGTTCGACGAGATGCACGAGGCCTGGATGCGCCTGGCGGCCCCGGTCTACGCCGCGATCGCCGAGGGGCAGCGCGCCGGCGACGTGCACGAGGGCGACATCGAGCGGATCGCGTTCGCCGCCTTCTTCACCGTGCACGGCGTGTCCAACCTCGCCTCGGTCGGCATGATCCCCGAAGACGAGATCCCGCAGGCGCTCGAGGACGCCCTCGACCTCGTGGTCAAGGGCCTGAAACCCTAGAGCCCGACGACGCGGCCCTCGTCCGCCGAGATCCGTGCGGCCTCGATGACCTCCAGCGCGGCCACGGCCTCGCTCGGGTCGACCGGAACCGGGCCCTCGCCGCGCAGAGCACGTGCCATCTGCGCGTAGTAGTCCGCGTATCGGCCGTCGAGCGTGGGGCACGTCTCGAACTCGCCCTCCGCGCCGACCTTGCCGTACCGCTCGGACGGGACCACGCCGAAGCCCTCGTCGCGCGGCGTGCGGCCCGCGCGCAGCTCGTCCTCCTGGCCGTCCAGTCCGTACGTCACGTAAGCGCCCTGCGATCCCAGCACCCGGAAGCGCGGGCCGTACGCGGCGGCCGTCGAGCTGGCCCACAGGTGCGAGCGCACGCCCGACGCATGAGTCAGCGCGATGAAGGTGTCGTCGTCGGCCTTCGCACCCTCGCGCCGCACGTCCGCCTGCGCGTACACGCTGGACGCCGGGCCGAACAGCGTGAGCGCCTGGTCGACGAGGTGGCTTCCGAGGTCGTACAGCAGACCGCTGCCCTCGTCGCGGCCGCCGAGTTCGCGCCAGCCGCCCTTGAGCTTCGGCCGCCAGCGCTCGAAGCGCGACTCGAACCGCTGGACCGTGCCGAGGCGGCCGTCCTCGATCAGTTGCGCGACCGTGCGGAAATCCCCGTCCCAGCGCCGGTTCTGAAACACGCTCAGCAGCTTGTCGTGCGTGCGAGCGGCCTCCACCAGCGCGCGGCCGTCCGCCGACGTGATGGCCATCGGCTTGTCGACCACCACCGCGGCGCCCGCCTCGAGCGCCGCGATACCGAGCGGCACGTGCGTCTTGTTGGGGGAGGCGACCACGACCAGATCCAGCCGCAGCGGCCACAGGTCCTCGGGCTTGGCGACGACCTGCACGCCCGGGTACGTGGCGAGGGCGTCGTCGCGGCGGGCCGGGTCCGAGGTGACGATCGCGGCGAGTTCAAGACCGGGCGTCGCGGCGAGCAGCGGGGCGTGGAAGAAGCGCCCGGCCGTGCCGTAGCCGATCAGGCCGACGCGCTCAGCCGCTGCGGAGTTGGTCAGGTAGGACATGCCGACAGTCAATCACGACAGGTGTGCCCCGGCACGGAGCCGGGGCACACCTGATCGTTCACGGGCTAGACGGCGCCCGCCGGAAGCGTCCAGACCTGCGCGGCGTCGTTCGCGGTGCAGTCGTAGATCTGCAACTGCGTGCCCGAGCCGCCATAGCCTGAATCGTCAAGGCACTTATTCGATTGTGGGTTGTACAACTGGCCGTTCGACTGTGGTTCCCAGACCTGGGCGCCGGTGCCGTTGCATGTGTAGAGATCGACCTTGGTGGCGTCGGCTGTGCCGCCGCCGTTGATATCGAGGCACATGCCGTAGACCTTGATCAGGCTGCCCGCCTCGACCACCGTCCACTGCTGCGCGCCGGTGTTGTTGCAGGTGTAGACCTGCACCGGGTTGAAGAGGGCCGTGCTCGCGCCGCGGTCGTCCAGGCACAGGCCCTGGTAGCCGGTGATCTGGCCGGTCCACTGGCCGCTGCCGCCGCCACCGCCACCGCCGCCGCCCGAGGTGCCGCCGGTCGTCGTGTACGCCGCGACGTACTGCACGCTCATCGTGCCGCCGGACGCCGTGCCGCTCGTCGGCGTGGTGCAGCCGCACACGCCGTTCGGGTAGCCGCCGCCGATCGCGTTGTCCAGGATGATCGACAGGTTGTGGTCGAACGCCGCCTGCCAGGTGCTGGTGCCGATCTGGCTCTCGTTCACCGTGAAGTAGGCGTTGCCGTCCAGGTAGAACGTGATCGACTCGGCCGCGGTGTTCGTCCGGTTCAGAATCATCGAGTACGTGTGGTAGCCGGACTGGCAGCCGCCGCAGCCGACCAGGCCGCTGCCGATGCCGTTCGTCTCGTTGCACGGTCCGCCCGGATCGGTGCCGCAGTGCACGGTTCCGGAGAGCTCCGACAGGGAGTTGACGTCCTCCATGATGTCGATCTCGCCGTTCTCCGGCCACTGGCCCGGGCCGAGCATCCAGAACGCCGGCCAGTAGCCGAGGCCGCCGGTGGGCTGCTGGATCGACGCGGTGACCTCGAGCTCGCCGCCGGCCGGGGCGCCGACGTTCGCGCTGGTGGTCTGCACGCGGCCGGAGGTCCAGTTGCTGCCGCTGCCGAGCGCGGTGATGTCCAGGTTTCCGTTGCCGTCCTGGTGCACGTTCGAGGTCGAGTTCGTCATGTTCTCGATCTCGCCGGTGCCCCAGACGCCCTGGCCGGTGTCGTACATCCACTGCGAGTCGATGCCGCTGCCCGACGACCCGCTGAAGTCGTCGCTGAAGACGGTCGACCAGCCCGACGGCGCGCCCGGCACGGCGGCGGAGGCGGAGGAGACGACGACGGCGTCGGACAGTGCCACGACCATGGCCGGGACGGCGATCCAGGCCAGGACGCGGCGCAGCCGCGGTGTTCGGGTACTTCTCTCACGGGATATGCGCATGCGCACTGTTCGCCTTCTCGAAGGGGTGTGGGTAACGCCCCGGCGTCCCGGATCCCGAGGCTCCGTAAGCGTTTACGGCGCATCGTCGGGCCTAGAATTGGTCTAGTCAACTACCTGGACAGGTTCCGGAACCGGACACCGCCCGGATAGGGGTTCGCGCAAGGTCTCTTGACAGCGCCTTGGATCTGCGGGATCGTCACACGCGAGCATGACAACGTTGTCAGATCCCTGAGGAGACCACCCTCGTGTCAACGCTGCGACCCACGCACGAACCGACCCGAAACCGCAGGACTCGAATACACGCCGCGCTGCCCGTCGTGGCCGCGCTCACCCTCGGCCTGGGCACCCTGGCTCCCGCCGCCTCGGCCGTCACGCGCACCCCGATCTCGAAGACCGCCCTGGTCAGCGACCCCGGCTCGTACGTCAACCCGTTCATCGGGACGACGAACGCGGCGGACGACTTCCCGGGCGCGGACGTGCCGTACGGCATGGTCCAGTGGAGCCCGGACACCCCGAGCCGCCCGGACGGCGGCGGCTACGAGTACACCGACTCGTCGATCACCGGCTTCAGCCTGACGCACATGTCCGGACCGGGCTGCCCGGCCGAGGGCGACGTGCCGATCCTGCCGACCGTCGGCGCGGTGGACACCAGCGCCACCGACTCGTTCTCGCACACCAGTGAGAGCGCGTCGCCCGGCTACTACTCGGTGCAGACCTCGAACGGCGTCACCACCGAGCTGACCACCACGACGCGCACCGGCATGGCCCGCTTCACGTTCCCCGCCACCACGCAGGCGAACCTGATCTTCAAGCTCAACGACAGCGCGAACGGCGACACGGCCACGCAGTTCAACGTCGTCAGCGACACCGAGGTCACCGGCTCGGTGACCAGCGGCTACTTCTGCGGCGCGACGAACACGTACACCGCGTACTTCGACATGGTCTTCGACCACCCGTTCACCACGGACGGGACCGACGCCGTCGCCGCGACGCTCAAGGCGCCCGCAGTCGGCGGCGCGACGAAGAACTCCGCGGAGCCCAAGAACAAGCCGACCCTGCACGGCGCGGTCCCCAAGACAACGCTGTCAAAGGCCGCGGCGACCTCGTCGGTCAACGACGGCTACCTGACCTTCGACACCTCCAGCAACCAGGTGGTGCAGGCGAAGGTCGGCGTCTCGTACGTCTCCACGGCGAACGCGACCGCCAACCTCAAGGCCGAGAACAAGGCGTGGAACTTCAACTCCACCAAGGCCGCGGCCGCCAGCGCCTGGAACAAGCAGCTCGGCCAGATCCGGATCTCCGGCGGCACGGTCGACCAGGACACGGTGTTCTACACCGCGCTCTACCACGCCTCGCTGCACCCGAACGTGGTCAGCGACGTCAACGGCCAGTACCCCGGCTTCGACGGGAAGGTGCACACCGTCGACTCCGGCCACTCAGCCGTGTACGGCAACTACTCCGGCTGGGACATATACCGATCTCAGGCGCAGCTCGAAGCCCTGATATCGCCTCAGGTCGCGTCCGACACCGCCGAGTCCATGCTCGACGACTTCGCGCAGACCGGCATGTTCCCGAAGTGGTCGAACAACAGCGGCGAGACCTACGTCATGGTCGGTGACCCGTCCGACGAGATCCTCGCCGACTACTACTCCTTCGGCGCGCGCAACTGGAGCCAGTCCACCGCGCTCAAGGACATGATCGCCGAGGCCACCACCAAGAACAACGACCGGCCCGGCCTGAACTACATCAGCGGTTCCGGCGCGGTCGGCTACCTGCCCGCCGACGGCACCTACGGCTGCTGCAACTTCTACGGCCCGGTGTCCACGCAACTGGAGTACGACTCGGCCGACTACGCGATCGCCGCGCTGGCCAAGGCGACCGGCGACACCGCGGACTACACGACCTTCGCCAGCCGTGCCAACAACTGGACCAACGTCTACAACCCGGCCTCCGGCTTCATGCAGCCGCGGCTGGCGAACGGTTCCTGGCTGACCGGGTTCAACCCGTCCAGCGGCACCGACTTCGTCGAGGGCACGTCCTGGCAGTACACCGGCATGGTGCCCTTCAACATCGCCGGGCTCGCGGCGGCCGACGGCGGCACCGCGAACTACGCGAGCAGCTACCTCGACAAGTCGCTGTCCGGCCTGCTCGGCGGCAGCGGCAACGAGGCCGACTTCAGCAACGAGCCGAGCCTCGAACTGCCGTGGGAGTACGACTACACCGGCCAGCCCTACAAGACGCAGGAGATCGTGCGCCAGGTCCAGAACCAGATCTGGACCGACGCGCCCGGCGGCCTCGCCGGCAACGACGACCTCGGCGAGATGAGCTCCTGGTACGTCTGGTCCGCGCTGGGCATGTACCCGGAGACCCCGGGCACCTCGACCCTCGCGCTGGGCAGCCCGCTGTTCCCGAAGGCCGTCATCGCCCTGCCGAGCGGCAAGACCCTGACGATCAACGGCACCGGCGCGGCGGCCGCGGCCCCGTACGTGCAGTCGGCGAAGTGGAACAGCACCTCGTGGACCGACGCGTACGCCCCGACCAAGGCCCTGACCAGCGGCGGCACGCTCTCCTTCACGCTGGGCACCACCCCGAACACCAGCTGGGCGAGCCTGCCGACCGACGCCCCGCCGTCCGACGGCACCGGTGAGGCCTCCGTCGTCGCGGCCGTCTCGCCGGGCTCCGGGCTGATCCTGACCCCGGGCGCGGCCGGCAGCGCCAAGCTCGTCGCGTCGAACCTGACCGGCAGCGCGACCTCGGTGAAGTGGTCGGAGACCGGCAGCGGCGTGACCGTCAGCCCGTCCTCCGGCACGCTGAGCGTCCCGGCGCACTCGACGGCCGGCGTCGCGCTCACCGTGACGGCGGGTCAGACCGAGGGCTCCTACCCGGTGACGTTCGCGATGACGTCCGGCAGCACCACCCTGCTGCCGAGCACGCTCAACGTGGACGTCGCCACCCCGGGCGAGCTCTGGCCCTACTACACCAACACCGGCATCTCGACCGACGGCGGCTCCAGCGCCGCGGACTACGACGGCGACGGCTACAGCTACTCCGCCAACGCCCTCGCCGCGCAGAACGTGACGCCGGGCGGCACGATCACCTCGGACGGCGTCACCTACACGTGGCCGAACGTCCAGGCCGGACAACTCGACAACATCGAGGCGAACGGCCAGACGATCCCGCTCGCGCCGACCAGCGCGACGAAGATCGGCCTGATCGGCAGCGCCACCAACGCGCCCGCCACCGGCACCACCGGAACGCTGACGGTGACCTACACCGACGGCAGCACCCAGCAGATCCCGGTGAACTTCGGCGACTGGACGCTCGGCGCGGGCAGCGAGCAGCCGCCGGCCGGCGACCAGACGATCGCGCAGACCTCCTACCGCAACGCGGACGGCGGCTCGTCGAAGCAGACGGTCGACACGTACCTGTTCGCGGTGGACGGCACGCTCACCGCGGGCAAGACCGTGGCCAGCGTGACGCTGCCGAGCCCGGACAGCGGGGACTTCCACGTCTTCGCGATCGGCTTCGCGCAGTGATCCGATCCAGCTGATCCACCGGATGAAAGACCTCGGCTCCGGCCGGTCCCTCGCGGGATCGACCGGAGCCGGGGCTTATCCGAGCCCCGTCGTATCAGGGCCGAGAACGACGGGTGCTCAGCACTCCAGACCGCTGAGGTGACTGATCACCGTGGTGGTGGGCTCCGCATCGGGGTCCACCACGTCGACGGGCTTCAGGGTCTGCAGCTTGAGGATGGTCTTCAAGGCGCAGCACCTCCTTTCTCATTTCGGGTGTGGGGTAACCCGGCGTGGCCCCGTGGCCGCCGGGAGTCGAGGAGCGGCAGTGCGCCGCGTTCGGAGGTGGCGGCCGTGATCGCGAGCAGTACGCCCGCGGCACCGGTGCCGAGGTCCATGGACAGCCGCAGCAGCTGTCGTCCCGGTACGGCGGCGTGGCCGCGGTAGGGGAGCAGGTGCCAGGCGAGCCGTTCCACGTGTCGGGTGACCCGGATTCGATTGTCAACGCCCGACGCGGCCAGCGCGCCGATCAGTCCGGCGCGTCCGTCCAGCAGCCCGGGCAGCACCACGAACGGCGCCGCCGAGGCCCGGTCGATCATCGCGAGGTCGCGTGCGAGCTCGTCGCTCGGCCGGTGCCGGGCCAGCGCGCGCATCGCGTATCCGATGCCCGCGCTTCCGGTCTCAACGTATAACGAAATGCGGCTTGCGCGCCGATAATAAAGCGCCCCGTCCCTGACCTGCGCCTGCGTGGCCTCGCGGGCCAGCGCGAGCTCGGCGAGGTCCAGCCAGCGCTCCTCGCCGGTCTGCTCGAACAGCGCGGCGAAGTACACGGCGATGCCCGCCGGACCGTTGAAGAGCCCGCCGCGGCTGACCGGCACCGGCGGCGTCAGACCGGGCTGCGCGCACCGCTCCGGATCGAGCACGAGCGTCAACCGCTCGCCGACCGTCAGCGCCTGCTCGATCAGCGAGCCGTCGTCCCACACGTGCCCGAAATGCAGCCGCGTCAGGCCCATCCCGACCAGACCGTCGGCGTATCCGGCAGTCGTCTGGCCACGCTCGTCCTGGACCAGCGCACGCTCCTGCGCCTCAGCGAAGACCATCCGCGCCTGCGCCTCGTGGCCGAGCCGATCGAAGGCGAGCGCCGTGCCGTGCAGCCCGGACCAGAGCCCCGGCAGCGGATCACGGGCTTGCGCGACGGCCTTCTCAAGCCACTCCACATGCTCGTCGGGCACCGCGTACCCACACTCCGCGAGCGCCCACAGCACTCCCGCGGCGCCGTACGTGAGGTCGATGCCGCCGGTCTGGAACTGCCGAGGATCGCCCGGAAACAGCCGGTCCGCGCGGTCCGGCGTCGCGGATTCGAGGATCAGCTCGGCGAGATCGTCGGTGAAGCGTCGCCAGCCGTCCACGTCCTCAAGATCCGGCAGATGAGGATCGAACGCCTCAGGCACCGGCTCGCCCAACGCCTCCTCGAAGAGCTCGACGACGTGCGCCGCATAGTCCTCCGGCAGCGACGGGAACAGCTCCGCAGCCGCGTCCGCCAACTGCCGGATCTTCCCGCCATGCAACGCCGCGAGCTGCGTCAGCGGCAGGAACAGGAAAAGCCACACGCAGGCAAGGCCGTAGATGTCCGCAGCCGCCCCGACACGCGCCTTCGCATGCACGTAGCCGAGCGCGCCGCCGCGACCCGCGTGCGCGGGCTTCTCGGCGAGGTCATAGGAGAACTCGAAGTCGACGAGGCAGAGCCGACCGTCCGGCCGCACCATGATGTTCGACGGATGGATGTCGCCGAACACGACGCCGCGCGCGTGCAACTCCCTGACGATCCGCTCCAGCTCACGCGCGTGGCCCAGGGCGCGTTCGGCGTACGCGGCGAGGTCGGCGGGCGACGGGTCCTCGTGCGAGAGCGGGTAGTTGTCCTCCTCGTCGCCCTCGCCGAACAGCCAGCGGTTCAGCGGCGAACCGGCCACGTACTCCTCGACGAGGAAGTGGTGCTCCCACACCTCAAGGTGCTCATACACCTCGGGCACGAAGTCGCAGCCCGCGAGCCGCTCGAGCACGCGCTCCTCGTCGCGCAGCCGATCGACGGCGTCGCGTCCGTCCGGATCGACCCCGGCGTACGGCCGGGCCTCGCGCAGGACGACCGTGCGCCCGTCGCGCCGGTCCGTGGCCAGGTAGACGCCGCCGCCGTTCGAGTAGTGCAGGCTGCTCTCGACGTCGAAGGGGAACGCGTCCGGATCCTCATCCTCGGCGTCGGCCGCCTCGATCTGCCGCGCGACGAACGGCGGCGGTTTGACCCAGTCCGGCAGTTCGAAGCCCGGTTGACGACGGTCCGGAGCCAGCGTGCCGTCCGGCAGCCGCAGCGCCGGGACGCGGTTCTCCTGCTCGTCCAGGCAGGTCAGCCGCACGAACGAGCCGTAGCGCAGGTAGAGCGGACCGTCCTGCCAGCGCAGATCGCTGAGGATGTACGGCCCGCGACGGCCCTCGAGCAGCTCGCCGAGCCCGTCCAGGATCGCGGCGAGTTCCGCCTCGTCCACCGGATAGACCGTCAGCAGCTTGCCGCTCGAACCGCGCGCCGCGTACTTCGCGTTCTGCTGAAGCGCCGTCGCCGGGCCGCGCAGGAACTTGAAGTGCACGTCGTGCGCGAAGCAGTAGTCCGCGACCAGTTGGACGGTCTCCTCGTACGCGCCGTACGCCGCCGACACGTGGATCTTCCAGCCCTGCTCCGGGAGCTGCTTGCCGCCCGCGGGCAGGCACTGCACCCAGATGCCGGACTCGTGCCGCCGCCAACCGGCCGGAAGCTCGGCGCCAGTCAGCGGGAAGCGGTCCCGCGCGTCCGGCTCCCGGTTCGGATCCTCGAAGAATGCGCGGTCGAGCACGCAGAAACGCGCATAGTCAGGCGCCCGCAAAGCCACACACCCCGATTCCCCGAACTCGATTCCCCGTCGAACTCGTTTGCGAGTCTCGCCGCGGGATCGACCCGGGAACCAGAGATCAGGGCTGGCAGGAAGCTGTCTGGCAACTAGCTGACATGGCTGCGGCGTGTGTTGCGGTTGTGCCGTCGATGAACTCTGCGACGAGAGTGACCACGTCAGCGTCTCGCAGGATCTTGTTGTGCCCGAGACGCGTGGTCTCGACGATTCGCGCGTCCGGCCACGCGTCGGCGAGCACCCGTCCGCTCGCCACCGGCACCACCGGATCGTCCGTGTCGTGCACGACGAGGGCCTCCGGCAGCTTCGCATCGTGCGCCGCCCGCAGCCGCGTCGGCAGCGCGAGGTCGGCCAGCCGTACCCCGGCGCGCCGTTCGCCGATGCCGACCATGCGGGACCTGATCCGCTCGCCGAAACCCAGCATCCGGGCCAGGATCCGGGTGAACGCCACCGGGTCGATCGGCGGCGCGATGAACGCGGCCTTCGACGCGGACACGCCGTCCAGCAGCACGGTCGCGGTGCACGCTGCTCCGAGCGAGTGACCCACGACTGCGTGCGCTGGGCCGAACTGACGAATCACCGCGGCGAGCACCTGGCTGAAGTCGGGCAGCAGGCTCTGCTTGCCGCCGAGCGCGCCGGGCCCCGAGTCGCCGTGGTTCGGCGCGTCGACCAGCACGGCGCGGTAGCCGCGCTGCGCGAGTTCCCGGCCGAGCGGCGCGAACTGCCCGCGCCAGCCGCCCCAGCCGTGCAGCAGGTAGACGACCGGCCCGTCCGCCGGGCCGAGCAGTTCGACGACGATGTCAGTGGTCTGCGCGGGCTTCGGCGAGCCGTCGCGCCGGGTCGGGCGGCGTCCGGTCCAGTCCGGCAGCTCCACGCGCACGCGGCGCACCTCGCCCATCCCGCCCTCCCGCGAGCGGGCCACGGCCTGCGGGTTCGGCCGGGTCGGGGTGGCCCACAGCTGCCAGGCGATCCGGGCGCCGACCCACGGCGCCGTCCGCTCCAGGGCGCCGAACACCGGACGCATCCGGACGGCCCGACCGTTCGCCGCGCGCAGCTCGCGACTCCGGTTCTCAGCACGAACGATCGTGCTTTTTTCCTTCGCCAGGACCACCGTGGGCTCCAGTTCTCGGGGTTGGTCAGTGCGCGCGGGCGGCGGCGAGCAGCGTCTCGAAGGCCCGCCGGGCCCGCTCCGGCGCGCGCGGGTCGCCGAGCAGCCGGTGCGTGTGGAAGAAGCTGAGCATGATGCCGTGCAGATCGTAGGAGAACTGCTCGGCGTCCGCGTCCTCGCGGAAGTCGCCCCCGGTGACGCCGGTCCGGAACATCTGCATGATCGAGTCGCTGCAGTCCCGGTGGTCGCGCACCAGCTGGTCGCGCACCGGCCCCGGCTGGTCGTCGAACTCCGAGGAGGCCGAGACGAACAGGCACTCCGCGTTCGAGTGCTGACTGACCTCGAGCCAGTTCTCGAACAGCGCGCGCACCCGGGCCTCGCCGCGCGGGGTGCGGGTGGCCGGGCGGATCACCTCGTCGGTGAACTTGTCCCGCGCGAAGGCCAGCACTGCGAGCTGCAGCGCCTCCTTCGACTGGAAGTGCGCGAACAGCCCGCTCTTGGACAGCCGGGTGCGGGCGGCCAGGTCTCCGATGGTCAGCGTGGACAGGCCCTGCCGCGCCGCGACGTCCGCCGCCTGCTCCAGCACCGCGAGTCTGGTCTGTTCACCCTTACCCATGGCATCATTAAAGCACGGTCGTACTTTTTCATCCAGGCCGCCCGCGCGCCGCCCTTGACGGCCCGGGGCGGCGCCGGAAATACTAAGCGGGCGCTTAGTCGAGGGAGTCTGCAGTGTCGCACGAGGAACGCGGGCGCCCCGGCCTGCTGGTCGACTGGGGCGGGGTGATGACGAGTGACGTCTTCACGTCCTTCGCCGCCTTCTGCACCCGCGAGGGCCTGGCCGAGGACGCCGTCACCCAGCTGTTCCGCTCCGATCTCACCGCGCGCGGCCTGCTCGCCGGGCTGGAGACCGGCGCGGTCACGGAGGAGGAGTTCGAGCGCGGCCTGGCCGAACTGCTGAACGTGCCCGCCCCCGGCCTGATCGAACGGCTGATGCGCGACGTGCGCCCCGAACCCCGGATGACCGAGGCCGTACGGCTGGCCCGGCGCGCCGGCGTCGTCACCGGCCTGGTCTCCAACTCCTGGGGCTCCGGCGGATACCCGCGCGAACAGTTCGCCGAGATGTTCGCCGGCGTCGTCATCTCCGGCGAGGCCAAGGTGCGCAAACCCTCCCGCGAAATCTACGAGCTCGGCGCCCAGGCGATCGGCCTGCGCCCCGAGCAGTGCGTCTTCGTCGACGACCTGCGCGGCAACCTCAAGCCCGCCCGCGAACTCGGCATGGCCGTCGTACACCACACCTCCGTGCCCGACACGCTGGGCCAACTCAGCGACCTGCTCGCCGTCGACCTGTCCGTCCTGGTGCCGAAGGGAATCTGATGAGCCACTACCGCAGCAATCTGCGCGACCTCCAGTTCAACCTGTTCGAGGTCTTCGACACAGCGGACGCGCTCGGCCGTGGACCCTTCGGCGACCACGACGTCGAGGGGGCCCGGGACATCCTCGCGCAGGTCGAGAAGCTCGCCGTCGGCCCGATCGCCGAGTCCTACACCGACTCGGACCGCAACCCGCCGGTGTACGACCGCGCGGCCCGCACCGTGGCCATGCCGGAGGGCTTCAAGCGCTCGTACAACGCGTACATGGACTCCGAGTTCTGGCGGCTGGAGATCCCCAGCGGGCTCGGCGGCAGCCCGGCGCCGCGTGCACTGTGGTGGTCGCTGATCGAGATGGTGCAGGGCGCGCAGGCCCCCGTGTTCATGTTCGGCGGCGGCCCCGCGTTCGCCGGACTGCTCTACCGCTTCGGTACGCCGAAGCAGCAGCTCGAGGCCGAGCGGATGGTGGAGAACCGCTGGACCGCCACGATGGTGCTCACCGAGCCGGACGCGGGCTCCGACGTGGGCGCGGGCGTGACCAAAGCGATCGCGCAGCCGGACGGCAGCTGGCACATCGAGGGGGTCAAGCGGTTCATCACCTCCGCCGAGCACGACCTCGAGGACAACATCATCCACTTCGTGCTCGCCCGGCCGGAGGGCGCGGGCCCGGGCACCAAGGGCCTGTCCCTGTTCGTGGTGCCGAAGTACCACTTCGACCCGGAGACCGGCGAACTCGGCGCGCGCAACGGCGTCTACACGACCAACGTCGAGAAGAAGATGGGCCTGAAGGTCTCCACCACCTGCGAGCTGACGTTCGGTCAGGACGAGCCCGCCGTGGGCTGGCTGTTCGGCGAGGTGCACGACGGCATCGCGCAGATGTTCCGCGTCATCGAGTCGGCCCGCATGCAGGTAGGCGTCAAGGCCATCGCCGCACTTTCGACGGGCTACCTGAACGCGCTCGACTACGCCCGCACCCGCATCCAGGGCCCCGACCTCACCCGCGCCGCCGACAAGACCGCCCCGCGCGTGACGATCAACCAGCACCCGGACGTGCGCTGCATGCTCATGCAGCAGAAGGCGTACGCCGAGGGACTGCGCTCCCTCTACATCTACACCGCCGCGTGGCTAGACCGAGCCCTCCTAGCCGAAGACGCCGGCGACACGGACGCGGCGGCCCTCGCCCACAGCGTCAACGACCTCCTCCTCCCACTCGTCAAGGGCTTCGGCTCCGAGCGCTCGTACGCCCTGCTCTCGACCAGCCTCCAGGTCCTCGGCGGCTCCGGCTTCCTGCAGGACTACCCGATCGAGCAGTACATCCGCGATACGAAGATCGACACCTTGTACGAGGGCACGACCGGCATCCAGGGCCAGGACTTCTTCTTCCGCAAGATCGCCCGCGACCGCCAGGTGGCGTGGACCGCGCTGAGCGGCGAGATCGAGGCCTTCCTCACCGAGATCGAGAACGAGGACCGCCTCAAGACCGAGCGCGCCCAACTCGCCGCCGCCCTGGCCGACGTCCGCGGCATGCTGGCCACGATGCTCGACTGGAGCAAGTCGTCCCGCGAGCAGGCCGAAGAGGTCTACAAGGTCGGCCAGAACACGACCCGCCTGCTGATGAGCGTGGGCGACCTGATGATCGGCTGGCTCCTCACCCGCCAGGCCGCCGTAGCCCTCAAGGCCCTAGACACCGGCGCCACCCCCGCGGACACCGACTTCTACCAGGGCAAGCTGGCCGTAACCCGCTTCTTCAACGCCACGGTGCTCCCCGAACTGACCGCCCGCCGCGCGATCCTGGAGCACACCGACAACACCCTGATGACCGTAGCCGACGCCTCCTTCTAGGAAACCCACCCCCGCCCTCCCGACAGCACCAAAGGCAGAAAGGCGCGACCCCGTGTACGCATGGCAGGCCACCACCCTGGGCGAGCCGGACCAGGCCCTGACCCTGACCGACATCCCGCTCCCCGAGCCGGGCCCCGGTCAGGTCCTGGTCCGCGTGCGAGCCACGGCGCTGAACTTCCCCGACGTGCTGCTCTGCCGCGGCCAGTACCAGATCCGCCTGGAGCCCCCCTTCGTCCCCGGCGTAGAACTCTGCGGCGAGATCACGGCCCTGGGCCCCGGAGTGGACACCCGACTCCTGGGCACCCGCGTGATCGGCAACCCCGTCCTACCCCAGGGCGCCCTGGCCGAGTACACCCTCATGACCGCCGCCGAAGCGTACCCCGCCCCCGAATCCCTGGACGACGCCGAGGCCTCCGCCCTGCACATCGCCTACCAGACCGGCTGGTTCGCCCTGCACCGCCGCGCCCACCTGCAAGAAGGCGAGACAGTCCTCGTCCACGCAGCGGCCGGCGGCGTAGGCAGCGCCGCCGTACAACTGGCCAAGGCCGCCGGCGCCAAGGTGATCGGCGTAGTAGGCGGAGCAGCCAAGGCCGAGGTCGCCAGAGCCCAAGGCGCCGACCTGGTCATCGACCGCAAATCAGAAGACTTCGTAGCCGCCGTCAAGCAATACACCGACGGCCGTGGCGTAGACGTAGTCTTCGACCCCGTAGGCGGCGACGCCTACACCGGCTCCGCGAAGTGCATTGCTTTCGAAGGCCGCATCGTAGTAGTCGGTTTCGCCGGAGGCACCATCCCAACCCCCGCCCTCAACCACGCCCTGGTGAAGAACTACTCCATCCTCGGCCTGCACTGGGGCCTCTACAAGCAAAAAGACCCCGGCTCCGTCTGGTCCGCCCACGAGGCTCTAGTCCGCCTAGCCGACCAGCACGCCATCACCCCCCTGATAAGCGACCGCCTCCCCGTAAAGCAAGCAGTAGACGGCCTAACCGCCCTAGCCCAAGGCACCACCACCGGCCGAGTAGCCGTACTGCCCTAGTAACAAAAGCCACAGGCTACGTCGCTTCGCGAGGGTTCGTGGTCAGCCTGCGGTCGGGCGTCGCTTCGCTCCGCTCCCCGGTTTGCGCTTGCCCACCCTCCCACCCGTTGCGTAGCAGCCCCGCCTGCGGTTTCAATCTGAAAGTCAACGTCAACGTCGCCTCCGGCAGGCCCTCCCTCGGAGAGTGACGCGTGGCCGGGTCGGGATGTGTGGGTGGTGGGGTTGGGGGTGGGTCTCTCTCCTCGCCCGGGCACCGGAGGCGTATCAGGAACCTGGCGGGGCCG